>MDTA01176663.1_pt1 | contig 139317 bp, 130 predicted proteins | sample 811151 | NCBI WGS metagenome assembly MDTA01 (sample SAMN05326648, study PRJNA326480) | marine metagenome | isolation source: seawater | place: Indian Ocean: South | collected 2010 | reverse complement strand
GTCTCTTCTGCAGCAGCCTCTTCTGGTGCGGCCTCTTTAACAGGTGTCTCTTCTGCAGCAGCCTCTTCTGGAGCCGCCTCTTTAGCGGGTGTCTCTTCTGCAGCAGCCTCTTCTGGAGCCGCCTCTTCAGTAATAACTGCTTCTGCTGCGGCAGCTTTTTTCTCTCGCAACGCCGCTATCCTCTCAAGCGTTTTAGGGCGTGGCTTGTCCTTTTTGGTCTGGACAGGAATGGCCGGTGCGGGACGGATATTAGCCGCTGCCAAGAAGCGGGCAATCCGGTTTGATGGAGTTGCACCCACCGACAACCAATGCTCAATTCGCTCGTTTACCAACACAACGCGGCCCGGATCATCCTTCGCCAACATAGGATTATAAGTACCAAGTTTCTCAATAAAACGACCATCGCGGGGCATACGAGTATCCGCAACTACAATCCGATAAAAGGGCCGCTTTTTAGCTCCACCGCGAGCTAGTCTAATCCGTAACGACATATTTTTATTTTCCTTAGGTTTACTTTGATTCGATTAAATACAAATTTATTGACCGCCAAATCCTGGCGGCAATCCGGGCATACCGGTCATCCCTGAAAGGCCATGGCGCATCATTCCTTTTTGGCCCATTTTTCCCATTTTTTTCATCATCTTATTCATGGTGATCAACTGCTTCATCAATTTGTTAACGTCTTGCACCGACGTGCCCGACCCAGTCGCAATACGCCGTTTCCGAGATGCCTGAATAAGTTTTGGACGCACCCGTTCATCGGGCGTCATCGATAGAATGATAGCTTCCTGACGACGGATCATACCTTCATCCAAATTAGCCTCGGCCATTTGTTTTTGCATCTTGCCAACACCAGGCAACATTCCCATGACACCGGAAAGCCCCCCCATATTGGTCACTTGGCGCAATTGGCTGGCCAGATCGTTGAAATCCATTTGGCCTTTCTTGAGCTTAGCGGCCAGCTTTCCAGCCTCTTCTTCCTCGACGGCTTCACTGACTTTCTCAACCAAGCTAACCACATCGCCCATTCCAAGAATACGACTTGCAATACGATCAGGGTGAAAAGTCTCTAATTCATCGAGTTTTTCACCAGTGCCAATAAGCTTGACCGGGCAACCCGTTACAGCCCGCATTGAGAGCGCAGCACCACCGCGTGCATCGCCATCGACTCTAGTTAATACAATACCCGTCAAATCAAGGCGTTTATGAAATTGTTCTGCAGTATTCACTGCATCCTGGCCAGTCATCGCGTCAGCAACCAGCAATGTTTCCAAAGGCATTGATTCTTGGTGGATAGCCGAAACTTCCGCCATCAAGGCCTCATCCGCCGCCAGCCGACCAGCTGTATCCAATATGACGACATCGTAACCGCCAAGATTTCCCGCCTGCATTGCACGTCTAGCAATTTCAAGCGGTGGTTGCCCTTCTATGATAGGTAGCGTCGCCACATCGACCTGCTCACCCAGCACTTTCAGCTGCTCCTGTGCGGCTGGACGGGCCACATCAAGCGAGGCCATCAAAACCTTCTTATTATTCTTATCAGTTATAAAACGGGCTATTTTCGCACTAGTCGTTGTTTTGCCGGAGCCTTGCAATCCCACCATTAGAATGGCGCTCGGTGGATTAATTGGCAATTGCAGAGCCGCATCATCCGCTCCCAACATTTCTACCAAAGCGTCGTGGACCACTTTGATAACCATCTGCCCTGGCGTAACGGATTTCAGAACCCTCTCGCCAATCGCTTCACCTTTTACTTTCTTGATGAAATCGCGCACTACCGGTAGCGCCACATCAGCCTCAAGCAAAGCAACACGCACATCGCGAAGAGCGGAATCTACATCCTTTTCGCTCAACGCACCGCGGCGCGTAAGGGTTTCTAGAACCTCACCTAATCGTCCTGAAAGACTATTAAACATCGGTTCGTTAGAACCTTTCTCAAATAACCAAACCAAAAGACGCCAGTGCGCGATACTCGCGGACCAGCGGGGCCCCTCGGGACCGACCTGCCTAAAACTATTGAAAAGGCGCGCCCTTGTACGCCTGCATACCACCTAAGTCAAGCGCAACGGTCCTTTATCAATTAGCGAAAGCAGTGGACTTCTTATGCTTACGGACCATATAAGGCCATGGCTTGTAAGATTAGTTTGAAGGGTGGGTTCGGATGGTTCCGTTCGTCAAGATGCATGGGTTGGGCAATGACTTCGTCGTCCTTGACGCACGAATGCGTCCTCTGACCCTTACGGAAACCCAGATTCTTGCCCTTGCCGACCGGCGACGCGGTGTCGGGTTTGACCAACTGGTTCTTATTGAAAAACCCCAAACCTCCGATGCAACAGCACGAATTCGATTTTTCAATAGCGATGGTAGCGAAGCAGGTGCTTGTGGTAACGGCACAAGGTGTCTGGCGGCACTATTGATGGACGAAACAAATACAAACCAAATTCTATTGGAAACCCTCAGTGGAACGGTTGCCGCACAGAAAAGGGCCAGCGGATTGGTAACAGTAGATATGGGCCCGGCGAACCTCGACTGGGCCGACATTCCACTATCCGAAGCAATTGATTCGCTGCATTTACCCGTTGCCGAAGGAAATCTCTCCGATCCGGTAGGAGTGGGCATGGGAAATCCTCACTGCGTATTTTTTGTCGAAGATGCTGAGGCTGTTCCGCTCGAGAAAATCGGCCCCGAAATAGAACATCACGCCCTATTCCCCGAGCGCACCAATGTTGAAATCGCGAGCCCAAAAGGCGAAAATCGATTTCGCCTGCGAGTCTGGGAGCGGGGCTCTGGTATTACGGATGCCTGCGGCACCGGCGCGTGCGCGGCAGCAGTCGCCGCTCATAGGCGCGGCCTAAGCGGACGCTCTGTAACATTAGACCTGGATGGCGGCTCTTTGGATATTCAATGGCGCAAAAAAGATGATCATGTACTTATGACAGGACCTTTTGCCACCAGCTTCACCGGTTCGGTTACACTATGACTGAAAAACAAAAAATTGTCACATTTGGTTGCCGGCTAAACACCTACGAAAGTCAAGTCATGCGAGATAATATGATGGTCGCAGGCCTTGATAATATAATTCTCTTCAACACCTGCGCCGTAACCGCTGAGGCGGAACGAAAGGCCAGGCAAGCGATACGGCGAGCCCACCGAGAACACCCCGAGGCCCGAATCGTTGTTGCCGGGTGCGCTGCCCAGATCAACCCAGATCGCTATGCTGCCATGGACGAGGTGGATTTAGTGCTCGGCAATGCAGAAAAAATGCGGATTGATGCATTTGAGAATATCGCGACTGAGCCGGTGCGGGTGAACGACATTATGGAGCTAAAAGAAACAGCAGCGCACCTCATCACCGGTCTAGATGATCACGCACGCGCCTTTGTGCAAGTTCAAAATGGTTGCGATCACCGCTGCACCTTTTGCATAATCCCCTATGGCCGTGGTAAAAGTCGGTCCGTGCCAATGGGGGCCGTAGTTGATCAAGTCCGGGAATTAGTGAATGCGGACTATAAGGAGGTGGTTCTAACAGGCGTCGATATTACCTCCTACGGCCTAGATTTACCAGGGCAACCTAGCCTTGGGCAATTAGTACGTCGTCTTTTAAAACAGATTCCTGAATTGCCTAGATTACGTCTTTCTTCGGTCGATTCTATCGAAATCGATGACCATCTGATGCACGCCATTGCCGAAGAAGATCGTTTAATGCCGCACTTACATCTATCGCTTCAATCAGGCAGCGATATGATCCTAAAGCGCATGAAGCGCAGACATAGCCGCGCCGACGCTATCGAATTTTGCCGAAAGGCGCGCGAACTGAGGCCGGACATTGTTTTTGGTGCCGACTTTATCGCAGGGTTCCCAACTGAAACGAATGAAATGTTTAAAGATAGTCTGCGCCTTATTGAAGAATGCGGATTAACATGGCTCCACGTATTTCCTTATTCCGCCCGCCCAGAAACTCCGGCAGCGCGCATGCCACAACATCCAAAATCTCTCTGCAGTGAACGAGCAACTCAATTACGCGAGGCTGGTAATGCAGTAAAAAGAGAGTTTTTCAAATCCGCTATAGGTTCAAAAGCAACCATAGTGGTAGAAAAATACGGACGTGGACGGACGGAACAGTTTGCACCGGTAACATTGAATAAACCCGCGCCGGAGGGTTCGCTGTTGCAGGTGAAAATCACGGGCGTAAGAAATAATTCACTTGATGCCCATTCCGCTGGCGGAACCGCCACATGAGTGCCAAGAGCTGGTTAGGGCGCCTGCGTGACGGGCTTGCCCAATCCACCGCCCAGCTAACCGGCAGTATTACCTCTGCCCTACAAAGGCGACGGCTCGACAGCGAGGCGCTCGAACAATTGGAAGAGGCCCTAATAATGGCAGATTTAGGACCTACCACTGCCGCAAAACTCGCCGCAGAACTGGGTCAGCAGCGGTTTGAAAAAGATATTGCGCCCGAAGAGGTGCAAGAAGCGTTAGCGGACATAATAGCAGACATCCTAAAGCCAGTCGCGATCCCTCTAAAACCTGCTGATGGCAACAAGCCTCACGTGGTGTTAATTGCAGGTGTCAATGGGTCAGGCAAAACAACAACAATAGGCAAATTCTCAAAACATTTTTCCGAAGCGGGAAAAAGTGTTGTGCTAGCGGCAGGCGATACGTTTCGCGCCGCCGCCATTGAGCAACTGCAAATCTGGGGAGAACGCACAAACAGTCCGGTAATTACGCGCGAAGCAGGCGCAGATGCCGCAGGCCTCGCCTTCGATGCGCTCGAACAAGCGCAAGCAAAAAACGCCGACCTGCTGTTAATAGATACTGCTGGCCGCCTCCACAATAAAGCCGACCTAATGGCGGAATTGGAGAAGATTGTTCGTGTTCTTAAGAAACGCGACGAGTCAGCTCCCCATGACTGCGTGCTGGTGCTTGATGCCACCACGGGGCAAAATGCATTATCTCAAGTCGAAACATTTGAGAAAGTAGCCCCAGTCACCGGCCTCGTCGTGACCAAATTAGATGGTAGCGCCAAGGGAGGCGTGTTGGTGGCCCTTGCAGAAAAATTTAAGTTACCGGTTCATGCAATAGGGGTTGGTGAAGGGGCAGAGGATTTACAGCCCTTCGCAGCAAAAGATTTTGCGCGCAGCCTGGTTGGGCTTCCAGAAGAAGCCTAAATAGCCTCAGAGCAGGTGATTGTAAGGACTACCAAATGTCCCGCACTGCTTAAACGTTAATACAAATTCTTAACGTGCAAATTTATTTAGAATACCCTGATTAATTGTACATAGTTAACTGCAAAGCAGCTGGACGATTGGACTCACCCTGTCTACGAGACTAGGCTTAAGAAATGCTCATACCAAGATGTCTAGATAAAACCCCCTTGGCACAACGTCCTGCCGAGGGGCCTCCCGATCCATGGACAATAATTCCGCTAAACGCTTTAAAGCCGCTTCTATGTTCGTCGGATCAAAACGCCCGCGCTTTTTCAAAGCTAAAAAGGGGCGCTCTTCTTCGTTAACCCCATCACGCGCTGTGCGCCGCAGTGGCACAACGCCGCCGCTTGAAGTCGCTGAGCCTGGAATTATTGGTTCGCCGGATACCATTGGTGGAATCTATTACTTTGAGAGTCGATGCACAAACTTTTAATTGAAACCGTAAGGGTAGAACCTACCAACCGCAAAACCAGCATCGGTCAGCCGATTTGGATAATTCGGTTGGCAGTAATCAATTCTTCAATAACGCGGACAATATCAGTTGGCTTCAACCTAGGAAAAGCTGCTGCAAGTTCTTGGTCGGTGAAATAATCTCGCTCAGCCACCCACTCTGAGGCAGCAACCAAATTCGAACCTTTAGCCCCATGCTCAATTGATTGATCATGAAAAACTTTGAATGTGGCGATATTTCCGGTATGCGGTAGACCGTACGCTGCAGAGAAATCCTGCATCGCCACGCTTTCCTGACTTTCTCGCACCTTTACGCTGGTCTCGGGAGACGCCAACATTTGCGACAATCGATCTGCAAGACGATCGATATGGGCCTTTAACACCTTCGGGTCATCAAAATGTGGCAATGGCTCATTAAAAAGAGGCTCGTTGACCACACTCGCTTGTATCATGTTCATTGCGTTTATGCCCAACATGGGAACCACCCCAAAAGTAAGATGAAGACTGGCTTCACTTGAGGCTATCGCGTCGTGATATTGACCGCGTGGGATATAAAGAAGGTCTCCCGGGGTCATTTCCACATGCTCGATACAGCTTCCTTTTAGGCGCTCGTTTTCTTCATGCCCAAGTCGAAAAATGTAAGGCGAATCCCCCATGGGGAGCTCATAGAACCCATCATAAAGGTTCCAGGATTTTTTACCGGCAATATGCAAGACAAATACGTCTCGGCCGTCAAAATGGGTTGCAAAACCTTGGCTCTCTTGCCACGAGCAATAAATATTACATTTTACCTGTGCTCCGAAGCGCAGCCGCAGACAGGCCGAAACCGCAGCTAGTTCAGGTGTCAACGTATCCGTATTATTAAGCACCAACGTTGCACCATCTTTTAAATGTTTGCGTATAAGGCTAGGCACAGGCCGCATAATTGCGTGACCGTCAACGTCCGTATCCGCCCGACAATACTGTTCCGCATCAAAGGTGGGGCCATCTTTGGCCAGCGTTAATAATCTGCTGTCCCAAAGCGCAGTCCGCTCAAGCAAGCGATTGATCATTTCCCATGAGGCCACATTAGAGAATTTGTCGTCGGGCCCTTGAATATAAAAATGCGATTTAGCCTCTATGACATCGGCAAAATCCTTAACCAAAATAGGAGCTATCAAATCAGAAAAACGGCGGACAGTATCAACCATTATTTTATGTCCGCTTCCGGCTGTTGAAGAAAACCACTTTCTTGCAACGCAGTAAGAATATTAATCAGAGTGTCCATAGAATGTTTAGGAAAGTTTAGCTGGAGCTCTGTCAGGGTGAATATCTCGGTTTGCTTTGCCCAACGCGCTATCTCCCTTGTTTCCGACATAACGTCCGATGGCTCTGTGGCACCAATTGGCACCCTGAAAAATTCACCGATATCGTGACTGGGCAGGTTAAAAGAAGCGATTTTCGATACATACATACGGCTCCGCTGAAATGCCATGACTTTTGCGGCAAACGCCTCCGAACCAACTGCACTACGCAACGATTCCGCCAGAGCCTCGAGATGCCGCTTATGCTCCACTGCATTATCGTAGAATGGTAAATCCGCTCGAAACAAAGGAGTATCCGTCAAACTTTCTTGGATTAAGGGCAGGATATCAGCACCCGTTGGCCGAACGATGACAATCGTCAACCACATTGTCGAAACACTGCTAGCAGCAGCCTGATAAAATTGCCCGGCCGGAAGGTACAAGACATCGCCGGCATTCATTTCCAACTCGCCTGTCAACTCGCGTGGCGCAGTACTTCCGTCCCTCGACGCACGTTCCTCGTAGAGCACCCAAGATGATGATCCATTCAGCTGAAGATGGAAGGCATCGCCTACGTCGAAATCTACCACGTTGGCAAGCTCAGTAGGCCCAGAACAGGTTATGCGCGCAGAACCCGCACCACCAAGTGCAGAGCTTACAGCTGCTGTAAGACGTGCTAAATGCGGCATCGAGGATTCCATCGAACCGAGCGTTAAAACCGCACCACGCCGAATACGTTCCAGCACTGATGTGGGGTCCGGTCGCTGGATGGTCTGTAAGCCCCGATTTGTACCTTGGAAACAATACTGCTCCGGCAGCACGCTTTCGCCTACTTCGGTCAGCTTGAGCGTTTCGCTCGACCACACTTTACTGTTATTCAATAATTTAGTGGCATCCTCCCAATCGAATAATTGGGCGAATTTTGTCCCATCCCCGCCAACGAATGCGGGAGCCTGATCCAAATGCTCGGCTATAAAATCCTCGCTAAGCAGTGGAGCCAGCAGAGCCCGAAATGTGAGGAGCGGTCGTGTCATTGGTTGGTCAAAATCCCCCTATCACCTTACGAGTCTAGACCATCTACCCTACCGTCACCAACCAGATAGATTGCCCCGCCCGTAAAATACGATGTTTCTTAAAAGCTCTATCAACGTTCCGTCCGATCGGTTTATAAGACAGATATGTCAAAGTCTATTTCCAAAGCCCCGGGCTGGCTCCGTCCCGCGACCGAGTACGGCCCGCTTCTTACATTTTTTACCGTATTCTATACCAGCGGCAAGGAGCTCATAACCGCAACCGGCGCTTTTATGATCGCCGTAATTATAGTAACATTATTGCTTGCCGTCTGGCGTCAGAAGCCGCCCATGATGTTTATAGTGACCACGGTCATTGTGCTTGTCTTTGGCGGGCTGACTTTGTGGTTTGAAGATGAACGCTTCATAAAAATGAAGCCAACCATTGTCCAATGCGTATTTGCCATCGTTTTACTGGGCGGGCTCTATTTCAAACGCCCACTACTTAAACCTCTTCTAGAATCAGCATGGCCGCTCCAAGATCGAGGCTGGTGGATTTTAAGCTGGCGATTCGCGATATTCTTTATTGTCATGGCAGCGCTGAATGAAGCAGTATGGCGAAACTTTTCGACCGAGGTTTGGCTAAATTTCAAAATCTTTGGGATACTGATTTTGACCCTCGCGTTTACGGCACTGCAGGTTCCGGTCTTTTCTAAATATAAAAAAGAAAATACCGATGGAGACGGGCTACACAAATAACTAGCTCAATAATCGCCCCGGTCACCCTCAGGATTTGTCCTTGGCTGAAAAATCGCTTCATCAGAAACCTCTCGATGATGATTGAGCGCCCAGGTCACCGACGGAAATGCGAGTTCATCCCACGGAATATCTTCCCACTCAAATAAGGCCGTTTCCAAACTTTCAACTCCGGGACTGTGTTTGCCTTCAACCAACTGCGCACGATAAATGAGTTGCACCTGACTGATACGAGGGATGTTATAAATTGCCAAAAGCCCGTCCACGACGATTTCTGCCTCCGCCTCCTCTAACACTTCCCTTTTTGCACCATCCAGCGCCGTCTCGTTTAATTCCATATACCCAGCTGGGATCGTCCAATACCCCTTACGCGGGTTAATGGCTCGCCGGCAAAGCAAGTAGCGACCTTGCCAAAGCACAACCGCGCCTGCGACGATTTTAGGATTGTCGTACCGAACATAACTGCATTCAGGGCAGACAAGCCGTTCGCGGTTGTCGCCTTCCGGCACTTCCAGCACCCGGGGGCCAAAGGTTTGCTGCGACTGTAATTCGCTCATGCCCTACTTTCGCCCTTCATCACCTTTGGGGCAAGTGTTGGTATTTATTTAATTCGGCTGATCCGCCAAATCTCCTGAGCCGCGTCGACGGCAATCAGCATACTGCCGTCCGGCAACATTGCGAGACCCACAGGACGCCCCCAAACCAAAGCCGGGCCGCTACCGCCTGATTTATCAACCCTAAAACCAGTCACAAAGTTTTCATAACCGCCTGTTGGTTTGCCATTGTCAAAGAGAATACGAACGATTTTATAGCCGCGCGGAAAAGCCGCATTCCAGGAGCCTCGAAACGCAACAAACGCATCGTCCTGCCAATCCTCAGGAAAGAGCCCGCCTTTCGCAAACAGAATCGCCATCGGCGCGGAGTGAGACTGCAATAAAACGTCTGGCACAATAGCGCGCTTCACCAAATCTGGTCGGCGCTTGGCAAGGCCAGGCTGCGGTATCGAGCCAATATAAGAATACGGCCACCCGTAAAACCCGCCGCGCTTAACCGAGGTAAAATAATCAGGCACCAATTCATCACCAAGGCCATCACGTTCATTCACGGTCGCATAAAGAATTCCGCTATCTGGGTGAAACGCGATGCCAACGGGATTTCGCAGGCCGCTCGCAAAGATAACACCTACGCGCGACTCCATATCAAATTCTTTAATTGTCGCCCGTGGCGGCGGTTCGATACCAATATTTCCGCGGCTTCCGATGGCCGCATAAAGAGACTTACCCGTAGGGTCAAAAACGATATTGCGTGTCCAGTGACCATTAGCGGAACCCAGTGACCCTAGCTTAGTGAAAGGTTCTGCTGCTCCTAATGCACGGATTTGACCGGGCCGCCAGCGATAACGCCATATACGGTCCAAGTCCGCGACATAAAGATAACCTTTGTGAATGGCTAGGCCATGTGGCGTATTGTGATTCTGAGCGAAAGTATGTTTTTCATCTGCTCGTCCATCCTTATCTCGGTCAATTAGCAAGGTAACGCGATTAAACCGGGCCTCAGACAGAAACACTTCCCCACTCGGGGCTACAGCCAACCAACGAGCGTGATCCAGACCGGACGCAAAGAGATTAGCTTGAAAACCGGAGGGCACCTTGGGGAGCCAATTTGCTTTGCGGCGAATAATTTTAGGAGGATTTCCCACACTTTTGGTGGCAAACGGCTTGGCCAAGTCGTGCGGAAGATAAAAGAACTGCTGTCCGGGCTCCATGGCCTGGAGCGTGCTTGACCAAAAAACCGCCGCAATCAGAAATAGGCGCTTCAATCGCCTTTCCTCACCTTCTTCCTTAGCTTCACCACACCTGGTAATTCTTTTCCTTCCAACCATTCCAGGAAGGCGCCACCCGCCGTTGAAACATATCTAAAATCATGCGTGACGCCGGCCTGGTTTAAGGCCGCCACAGTATCGCCACCACCGGCAACAGAAAAGAGATCTCCCGATTTGGTCAGCTCTGCTGCGGCGCGTGCGACAGTGTTCGTACAAGCGTCAAAAGGCTTAAGCTCAAAGGCTCCCAGTGGGCCATTCCATAATAGCGTGGAACATTCGGAAAGCTTGACCGCTAACCCGCTCGCGCTTTCCGGCCCAAGGTCTAAAATCATCTGATCTGATGGTACGCCGGCTACGGGAACCACATCGGTCGCAATGCCCGCTTCCAGTTTGGGTGCAATGACTACATCCGATGGCAACACAATCTCGCAACTAACGTCATTGGCTTTAGCCATAATGGCGTTGGCTGTACCAGCCAAACTTTTTTCGCATAGGCTGGCGCCAATATCAGTACCGAGTGCATGCAAAAAAGTGTTCGCCATACCGCCGCCGATGATTAAAAAATCCATGCGTTCCACCAAATTATTTAATACGTCTAGCTTAGAGGAAACTTTAGCCCCGCCAACGATCGCACCTACTGGTTTTTTGGGATTGTCCAGCGCCGCTTCCAGAGCATTCAGTTCAGCCTGCATATTAATGCCAGCGGCTGACGGCATATGTTTGGCGATATCGGTCGTTGATGCATGAGCTCGGTGTGATACGGAGAAGCCATCATTAACATAGAGCTCACCAAGCTTTGCAAGTTCAGCCACGAACTCCGGCGCATTGGCTTCTTCCCCCGCATGAAATCTCAAATTCTCCAGAACGGCGATCTCACCGTCTTTTAGGGCATTAACGACGAGCTCTGCCTCCGGGCCGATGCAATTCTTAGCAAAAGCAACAGCTTTGCCGCCGAGTACTCTCGACAAAGCATCCGCAACTGGTTTGAGTGTCAGCTCTGGAACAACCCGACCTTTTGGCCGGCCGAAATGCGACATAACCACGATGCGAGCCTTTTTTTCTAGTAACGCGTTCAATGTCGGTATTAACCGCTCAATACGCGTTACGTCCTTCACTTTGCCATTTTGCACAGGGACGTTAAGGTCAGCGCGCACTAGCACGCGTTTTCCCGCCACCTCTAAATCATTAAGCGTTTTAAACATTCGAGCGCCCTCATTTTAAAACTGCATCTTGCCTAATGGATTTAATCGCTGAGAGCAACGATACAGCTGATTTTATACGCAACCGATGATACAATCTGCATATGGCTACGCTTTTGGAAAAACTATCTTATAGGGTGTCCCAACAGCTACGCGCTGGTTGGTTTTCTTCCCATTATGCGGCGACAGCACGGTTATCGCCGCCGTCAAGGCCAAAAACGAATTCCGAGAAACAAAAATTTCCCGATACAAAGGCAATAGTTAAAGACTTAAAACGATTGTTTGCTCGAGATTGGACGAATATAGAAGCGGGTTTATATCAAGCGCCTGAAGACCAATGGCCTAACCCGCTTGCGGTGCTACGACAATCAACACGTTATTTTCGTGATTTAAAAAAGGTTAATCAGAGGAAATATAATGGTGGTGTCCAAGAAGTGGCAAAGACCAACTCAACGATGAGATTGCCGGATTACTATTTGCAGAATTTTCACTATCAATCGGATGGCTATTTAAGCGCGGAATCAGCGCAGCTTTACGATTATCAGGTGGAAGTGTTATTCACTGGCGGCGCCGACGCGATGCGTCGGCAAGCCCTTGTCCCTATAAATAGCGCGATCCGACAAAAAGGCATGCGGAATTGCCGCTTGCTAGATGTCGGGTGCGGTACAGGCCGATTCCTTAAATCCATAAAGCAGAATTCGCCACGCCTAAACGTATCCGGGCTCGACCTCAGCCGCCCCTATCTCGACAAGGCACAATCCAATCTTGCCCCATGGTCACGTCACAGCCTGGTTCAAAGCGCCGCAGAATCTATGCCTTTCGCAGATGATACGTTTGACGTCATTAGCTGTGTCTATCTATTTCACGAATTACCGCGTCCCGTTCGCTACCTGGCAGCGGCAGAGATGAGTCGCGTTCTAAAACCCGATGGCGTGTTAGTTTTTATGGATTCGCTTCAGCCAGACGATTTTGCTCCATTCAATCCATTACTAGAACAGTTTCCGCAAGAAGCCCATGAACCCTATTACGCGGATTATTTAAAAGATGATTTACACGCGTTGTTCGCACGGAATGGGCTTGTCACTGAAGTCATAGACAGAGCGTTTTTCTCTCGAATAATGGTGCTTACGCCAGAGCTATAAACTTTTGACCTCGCAATAATAAGGTCGATGATTTATGAAAAAGCCCGTTGCGTGCCATAGCCTAGCGCCTAGCCCCATATATGAAGCGAGCCCATTCTTTGACCGACAGACCCAAAAAAGCGGAATCTGAGACACCCGAAATATCCGTTGTCATACCGATGAAGGAGGAGATGGAAAATGTGAAGCCACTCCTTAGCGAAATCGAGAGCGCATTGACCGGCGAATGCAATTTCGAAATTCTTTGCATAGATGACGGCAGCCAAGACGATACTCTAGCAACGTTGGTTGAGGCTAAAAAACAACACACGGCTTTACGCGTTTTGCATCATGCAAAATGTTGCGGTCAAAGCACAGCGACCCTAACCGGTGTTCGCGCCGCGCGCGCACCATGGATCGCCATTATAGACGGCGACATGCAGAATCCGCCTGCAGAAATTATAAATCTAATCGCTGCGCGTGATGAAGCCGAGGATTCCAATCTCGCCATGGTTGCAGGACAACGCATCAAACGGGAGGATGGTTGGTTCAAAAGGTATTGTTCCCGATTTGCGAACGATGTTCGACGGCGTGTCTTGAATGATGGTATCCGGGATACGGGTTGTAGCTTAAAACTCATTCGCCGGGACATTTTTCTTGAATTACCCAATTTTGACCATATGCATAGATTTCTTGGTGCATTAGTGCTGCGCACCGGCAGCAATGTCTTAACGGTGGAAGTGGAGCACCGAGCCCGAACCGCAGGAAAAACTAAATACGGGCTTGGAAACCGCTTATGGACCGGAATAGTCGATCTAGCCGGCGTATTGTGGCTTAAAAGACGTGCCAAACATCCCATTATCAAGGAAGTGGAATAATGCCATGGAAGAATTGGTAATCAAAATGAAAGAAATTTTAGCGGATCCAAATGCCGCTACCTGGCTTGCCATAGGATTCGCCGGCCAGACGCTATTCTTCATGCGGTTTTTCATTCAATGGATTCATAGCGAACGGCAGCGTAGAAGCATTATTCCGGTTGCCTTCTGGTATTTTAGCCTATGCGGCGGGGCAACTTTGCTTGCCTATGCGATCTATCGCGCCGACCCTGTATTTATCGTCGGCCAATTTTGTGGTCTCTTTATTTATAGCCGTAACCTTTATTTCATTATGCGTGCCAAATCAGAAGATACCGCTGGCACCCCTTGCTAATTAGATTGAGCCAACCGTGAATAACCGCCTTAATTCGCTACTCACCGCCAACCTACGTTTTATAGGTTCACGTAACGGTGTTGTCATAATCACAACAGCCCTAGTCACTTGGTGCTGGTTTCTCCGCTCGACAATTTTCCCCGGCATCGCACCTGACGATGCTGAACAACTAATCTTTTCCCAATCCTTGGAACTAGGCTACAGCACGGGAAACCCACCACTCATCACGTGGCTTCTGATTTTATTGCAAAAGATTTTCGGGGTCAGCGCCATTGTTTTCTTGTCCTTAAAGTTTCTCCTGCTTTGGTCAACCTACTACCTTGTCTATTGTTGTGCGGAGCGAGTGTTAGGGAAAGAATCTTTAGCCGCTTTAGCGACCCTTTCTTTATGCGCTGTCTATTATATCGTTTGGGACTCGGTATTTAATTACTCTAACTCACTGTTAATGATAGTTTTTATTGCTGCAACATTTTTAAGTTTGTTGCACCTAGAGAAAACCGGCTCAATAACCAATTATATTGTCTTGGGTCTTCTCTTGGGCTTTGGCTGTTTAGCCAAATATACCTATCTATTATTTGCAGTTCCATTGCTGATCGCCGCCGCCTTGGACCAATCTCTGAGATCCCGGATTCTTAATCGCATATTTTTATTGACCATCGTTATCGCTATAATGGTGAACCTTCCGCATATAATCTGGATGATCGAGAATATAGCGCTGCTTGAAGCCCGTGCTATCGATCGATTCTCACAAAGAGGCAGCGAAACCTTTTTCAAATCCAGACTTCTTGGTTCTTTGCAAGTCGCTCGGATTTTGTTCGATATATCCATGCCGATGTTGGGCATTCTTATAATAGCATTTTGGCCGGCATGCCGGCGCGTCGATTGGGTCTCGGACCCGGTCCAGCGCTACCACGATATCCTCGGTCGGACATTTCTTATTGCAATCACGGTTACCCTTTTGGGCACCTTGATTCTTGGGATTTCACGCATTCGTAGCCACTACATGCTGGTTCTTCTTCTTTTCCCAATACTATTTTTTGCCCGCGTCAAAGTAATAAAAATCGAACGCTGGCGCATCAAAGCCTATGCAGCGGTTTTGACTAGTATAATTTTATTTGTGATTACCGGTCTTGGCCTAAAATACGTGATCGACCCCAAAAGGGACAGTAAGGCCTATTGCAATATTCCCTACGACGCTTACGCAGAGCAGCTCAAGTCCGCCGGTTTCGAGCACGGCACAATTTTCGCCGATTGGCATACAAACCCTATAGCTGGGAATTTTCGCGCCAAATTTCCTGATTCTCGAGTAATCGATTATTTATGGGCGCACTACCTTCCCCCCCGTGACAGGGTTGATGGAAAGTGCTTGGTTATTTGGACCCCGCGCAAAGATGGGTCTCGTCGCAAAGAATTTCTAAACCAGGCCAATTTATTATTAAAAGCTAACATCAATTTAAACACACCGGCAAAGTTTGTTGTCGCAGAAATGCCACCCGGCGGGCGCACTGCGCGACTGGCCTATGTGTTAGCACCCGGCAACGGAAAATGCCGCTAGGGAGATTGGTATGGTCTAGGTAAAGCCGCCAAGCTAAGTGCTGCCACGGTGCCCCCTTCCGGCCAGCCTTTCAAACTGTTTTATTACCTTTCAGATGGACAAGGAACGTGCATTTAACGAAGCGGAAACGGCCCTAAATCGACCCTGTAATTTTAATTTTCTGGCAAAGAAAGACGGTGAGGCTGATGGTTGATGTTGAAGTTGTCGTAGAAGCAAAAAATATGCTTGGTGAGGGCCCCATGTGGAACGGTCGCGACCAAGCACTTTACTGGACAGATGCCAAGGAGAGACCCCGCATTCAAAGGTGGAATCCGAAAACTGGAAGCGTCGACGAGTGGGCGATGCCGGATCTAATAGGCTCTTTCGTCTTCCGAGAGGACGGCGGGTTGATTGCAGGTTTGAAGTCAGGGTTTTACAAACTCGATTTAGAAAGAGGCTCCGCCGATCTTTTTCACGACCCGGAACCGGATAAGCCAAACAACCGGCTTAATGATGGAAAATGCGACCGTCGCGGTCGCTATTGGTGCGGCTCCTTGGATGATAGTGGCGAGCCATCCGCCGCCCTTTATCGTGTCGACCCTGATTTCAGCGTCCACAAAATGGACGGCGGGGTCAAATGCTCCAACGGTATAGCCTGGAGTCCCGACAACAAAACGATGTATTTCTCCGATTCCCGCAACGAAACTTGCTACCAATACGATTACGATATCGAAAGCGGTAACATTTCCAACAAACGCATATGGGTTGACAATCGCGATAAACTAGCCCGTATCGATGGCGCTACGGTAGATGCAGAAGGGTATTACTGGGCCGCCCACATTCGTCATTGGCATATAGCCAAATATTCGCCCGACGGAATTGTCGTTGATACCATAGAGGTGCCGGTACAACACCCGACAATGTGTACGTTTGGCGGCGAAAAACTAGATACTCTTTATGTCACCTCTGGTCGCGTATTTCTGGGATCAGATGCACTTAAAGAACAACCTTTAGCTGGCTCGCTATTTGCTATTCACGGTACCGGTGCCAAAGGAATACCCGAACCATTTTTCAAAGGCTAACACGACTGTATCATTGCGAGCGAACTTAAAAACAAGCAATCTGCCTACCTTCGGCAAGATTAACTTTGTGTACTAAACACGTCTACCTGCCGTTGAATACTGGCTTACGTTTTTCTGCAAAAGCTTTCTGCCCTTCAAGAAAATCTTCGCTCAAATTGCACGCCTCCACTGCCTGATCCGCTGCCAGGTTGTCGCAATTGTCGGGATGTTTCATCGCTTCAGCCGTCGTGATCTTCACCGCACGAACTGTCAGCGGCGCATTGGCTGCTATCTCTTCCGCATATGCTGAAATGGTTTCATCCAGGGACGATGCTGGCACAATGCGGTTGAGTGCCCCCCATCGATACGCATCGATTGCTGGCAAATGACGCCCTGTATACAGTAATTCTCGAACGACTGCTGGCGACATATTGTCCATTAAAAGGCGAATGCCGTTCATGCTGTACCCAAGTCCAATGCGGGCCGGGGTCACGCCAAACGTAGCGCGGTCCGCTGCGATACGGAGATCGCACAGCATTGCCAGCTCAAACCCACCGCCAATACACGCACCGTCGATGCGCGCGATGGTCGGCTTCGGAACTTGCCCGACATTGTAAATAGCACGATCAAAAACTGCTTCGTAGTGGGCAATTTGCTCAGACGTTTTGCGAACTGCATCGAATTCCTTTATGTCAGCCCCAGCACAAAAGCATTTATCGCCGGCACCCGTTACAACAATAACTCGCACTTCCGGATCGATAGACCATTCCTCAAAAATGTCACCTATCTGTTCCCACATAGCCAAAGACACACAATTCCGCTTATCGGGATTGTTTATGGTGAAGCGCCCAACATGGCCGTCCTTCACGGCGAGAATTTTATCGGCAAATTTGGTCATTAGCCTTCCTCGGCCCTAATTAATAAATAAAACTTTGATACACCATGCAGGGATTGAGGTGGAGGTTAGAAACTTACAAATATAAATGCTTGTGCGTCTATGATTAGGCTTATTGATGCAGACTTTGGGTTCGGCAGGGTAAGGGCACCGTAGCCGCTTTGCATGCCTTTCATATATAATGTTAGAACACCTAAATTGCGGGCTTTGAAGTATCGTGCGTAATCTCGATAAAGGGTACCAAATTGCGCTATCGCGCTGAAATTGACGGCTTGCGAGCTGTTGCTGTCTTGCCGGTTATCCTTTTTCATGCAGGATTCCAACAATTTAGCGGTGGCTATGTCGGCGTCGACGTGTTTTTCGTGATCAGCGGCTATTTGATTACATCGATCATCCTTGTAGAAAAACAAGCAGGAACTTTCAGCCTAATTAATTTTTATGAACGCAGGATGCGGCGCATTTTACCCGCACTGTTCTTTGTAATGTTGGCATGCATACCTTTTGCTTGGCTGTGGCTAACGCCCAATAATTTCCGCTATTTTTCGCAGAGCGTTCTTTCCGTCACGGTCTTTCTATCTAATGTATACTTTTGGCTACGCAGTGGATATTTCGATCTAGCATCAGAATTTAAACCGTTGCTCCACACCTGGAGCTTAGCAGTAGAAGAACAGTATTACCTGGTTTTCCCACTTTTCATTTTACTTATTTGGAAATTGGGGCGAGGTTGGATTTTTGGGCTGTTAGTAATCTTTTTCGCCGGAAGCTTGGCCCTAGCTGAATGGAGTGCTTACAATAACACATCAGCCAATTTTTACTTGGCACCGATGCGAGCCTGGGAGTTGGCATTAGGTTCTTTTACGGCGTTGTATTTTACCGGACGATGGTTTCCAAGCATAAGTGACACCACACATCAAATTTTGAGCGGCATAGGGATATTGTTGATTGCCTTTGCGGTCTTCACATTCACTAAAAACACTCCATTTCCAGGGCTTTACGCGCTGGTCCCTACCGTTGGAACCGTCCTCGTCATTTTATTTACAACACCAAAGACAATTGTTGGCGCAATTTTAGGTAGTAAGATATTAGTTGGCATCGGGCTCATTAGCTATAGCGCGTATCTCTGGCATCAACCGCTTTTGGCCTTCGCGAGGAATAGGCTCGGCACAGGCCTAAATCTCGAAATATTGATGGGTTTATGTTTGGCAACGATGGGCCTTGCCTATTTGAGCTGGCGATTTATTGAACAGCCTTTTAGAAGCCGTGATCGAATAGCGCGAAAACAGCTATTCATTCTGGCGTTTTGTTCCACAGTCGCTTTCGGCTTGTTTGGAGCCGCGATACATCTGCAAACCATCGCCACCATCGCAGCGCTTCAGCTAAAAGAAGGGTGGGTCTTTAAAATTGATTACCGGAGTATTCAGAAAAAAACTGCATCAGTCATTACCCCGCTTGCAAAACAAGGCATAAATGAAACTTTTCCGGCCGAATCTGCAGACAAAATAAAAATATTAATTCTTGGAGATTCCATCGCTGACGATCTCGTGGCAGCGGCCAAACTCTCAAAGCGTGTGCAGGCAAAGTTTTCTATCCAACATCTGGATTATGATGATGCCTGTTTCTCCGCCGACCGGCCGTTTCGTTGCGAGCAAGCGCTTGCAAATTATTCACAAAGTCGACTTCCGGGTGACGCGGATTTTATTATTTTGAATGTTGGTTTCGACCGCTATTCTGAAATAGACCGGTTTTTAGCTGAAAATAATTCTTTTAAAAGGAAATTACACGTAATACTCCCTGCGACATTTAACGACCCCACAAGCTTGCGCTACCCGGGCGCATCTCTCCCTTCGAAAACCGATCAAGCGGCGCTTGCCAAAATATACGCTCAAAATAAGTTTGAAACTCAAATCACCGTGAATAAAAACCTAGCGCACTTTTTGGAGAAAAACGGCGTGAACCATTCTGACGGATATAAAATTCACTGCCAGAATGTTCAAAGCTCCTGTGCGCTAGTCGACAAGTCTGGAAATATTTTGATGTATGACGGCCTTCACAAAACAGCAATCGGCTTGCACTACTTTAGTAGCAGGGTTGAAGACTGGCTCTTTTCTACTTTCTCAGATTGAATCTAGGCGCAGTCCAGGCAGAAAACTTATACGATTCCGCTGGTAAGTTTGACTCAACCCTGGCAGCTATAGCGTGTCTGCATGTTATCCTACACGTAATATTTCCTAAGGTCGGTTTTCAAGAAGATGATTGATGTTTTCCGCGAATTTTTACCCTCTCTGCCCCAAGTTTTTGGCATGCTTTCCGTTATCGGAGCAGCGCTCTTTTTCACACTGATTGGCCGATTGGCAAATTGTGATGGTGGTTTAGCAAATGCATCCACCTTATGTGGCTGGGCGCTTGTCATATTCGCCTACACGGCAATTTCGACCTTGAGCAAACTGAATCTCGAATATGTGGTCTGGGCAACTGCAGCGTCGGCAGCCATAGCCACCTGTATATTGTGGTACCGTCCAAGCGGGCTTGCAGTGAGCAATGCATGGCGCACTTTTGCGCTAGGCGCACCTTTTCTTCTAATCGTTGCTGCTAAATGGCCTTCCGAGGTCGATGTCCTCAGTCATTGGCTCTACAACGCGCAATATTTATTCGACAATGGAACACTGCCGAGACCAGAGTTACCAAAATCGTTATCCGTCTACCCGGGTTTCCCGTACAATCATACATTCGTTCTTCATTTTGCATCAATACTCGCCGGCCAATTTACTGATTCAGCTGCCAATGTGGTGAATTTCGGCCTGGTAATTTTTTTCGCGGTTTTGTTAGCGCGCTTAATTCAACTGGCGCAGGATGCAAAAATGCCGGCCAGTCAAGAGTGGCGTCCCGTAAGTTGGACACTTGCAGCCCTCGCTTTGATCTTGGCCACGTATGCTAACCCTATCTTCGTTCGAAAAATTGTCTTAATGGCGAACCCAGATACTGCGACCAGCGTTGTGCTTGCGTATTTGGGCATCGTCGCCTGGCAGCTTATGGAAAGGCTACGGGTCCCAGATAAGCGGATTCTACCATGGGCACTGCAATTTAGTTTTCTCGCCTTACTCTTCGTCAATATGAAGCAACCAAATCTGGTAATCTTAATCATCTTGTTTGCCAGTATGGCTCTCGGATCATTATTTGGACGGCAGAAATTATGGCAAAAGTTGGCGCGTTGGACCCCGCTTTTACTCCTTCCAGCAATTATTTCTTATGGTCTATGGCGATATTTTTTGAGCACAACCTTCGCTCTAAACGAAGCAACACTGCTGCCATTTTCGCAATGGCAGTATGAAAATATTCCAGAGATCTTGCGATCGATGTATGCAAACGTAATTAAAAAAGCCGGTTATTTTGGCATTATGTTCGTCTTAACCGGTTGGACGATATCGCGGTTTTGGCAACCTCGGAATGATTTCGATCGTTTGGCAATGCTCGTTACAGGCGTTTTCCTAGGTTGGAATGGCTTTTTATTCTTTCTCTATTTTGCGCACTGGACCGGGCATGCCAGCACAGGAGCATCGTCCTATTGGCGCTACAATACCTTTATCGGTTATTTTGGCTATGCTGTGGCGGTGCATGGTATTGCACGCCTTGCGTGCCAAGGCCATTTACGGGACTTATTAAACCAACTAGCCCGATACCGGCTAACGTTATCGAGAAAGAATCTGGGGTATTTGGTTGTGATGATTGCGATTTTGATGCCGGTTGTGACAGCGCCCTATTTGCGCTTTGATCGGGAACAACCAAAACCGTATTTGCGTAAGATTGGTATTGAGTTAGGCAAAACCCTGCCGAAGGGAACCCGGGTCCTGGTCCACATTCCCGGAGATGCAGGCGATTATGCTACGATTATGCAGTATTTTGGCAATCGCTACCGGATCGACATGTCCGTAGCGCCGGCACCGGTTTTGCCCACAATCAAGAAAGATATTGAAAAACCCTACCCCTCTATTCCAATGGTTTGGGCCTTTTGCAGGAGTGCCGCTTTAGAGCGTTACCACGGCATCAAGTTGCCAGAAGATAGGTCCGTACTTCTTGAGAGGCGCGACGGCAAATGGCATATCCGCCAAAGCTGGTCGCATCCAAGTCCTGGGAGGTTCAGCCGCTTTCACAAAAATTTTAAACGGACTGGCTGCAAGATTAATCCACAACGAGGCCCTGCGTGATGCCGTAGCACAACGCTGTCCAGTAAAAACTGTGATGAAAAAGTTTGGTGACCCCGACAGGATTCGAACCTGTGACCCTCAGATTAGGAATCTGATGCTCTATCCTACTGAGCTACGGGGCCGCAAAATGAGTTATATCATAGAGCTAGCCGTACCCTAACGAGCTCGTGACAAACCCAGAACTAACGATTTTACTTACTATCAGAGAATAAGCTCTTCAGCGGGTGAGAATAGATCAGCATAACTGTCTCCGTGCCCGGGTTTTTCTCACCAATATTGGCGTTTGATAAATGCGTAACGCCAATACCTAGACGTGAGCGATTATCGAAACGATAGGCCAAATCGAGGCCAGACCTGAATTCCAGCACGTGGCCTAAATCTTGACCCTCCCCATCCAGATAAAAACCAACCGCTGACCCAAGCGTCAACACGATGCGTCGCCCGAAAAAAATATCTCCGGAAAGACCAAACCATCCATAAATACTGGCGTCGGTCGTGCCGAAAGCACCCAAAGATGGTCGAATATGAAAAAACTCCAGTTCCGGGCCCGCACGATATTCGATACTAAAAACACCCGCCTGGTCACGGTCAGCAAAAACGCTGCCCGCGTCACCAGCACCCAGCTTAATAAAGGCAGGGTCCTTATTACCAGCCACAGCCGGCCCAACCGCTAGCCATAAGACAATAGCGACTGAAAAGCTAAATTTTAGTGCTTTTCTAAACACAATTTGCGATGCTCCGCATATTTTTTGCGCATAATAGGGTCAATTAAGTGTAGCGCAAGTCTTTAATTTTTATAGATTCACGTCAAGTTGACGTATTACCTGGCGCTGATTTTCATCTATTCAAATTTTCGAAAGCCATCGGTCGCACGCACGAGCGCTTTACGGATACCTGGCTCCATTGCCGAATGGCCAGCATCAGAGACGATCGTATATTCCGCATCCGGCCAAGCCGATGCCAAATCCGCGGCCGATGTTATTGGGCACACAATATCATAACGCCCCTGAATTATCGCACCGGGCAAGTGATTATACTGATCAGCTTGACCCAATAATTCGCCTTCATTCATAAATAATTTATTGACGAAGTAATGTGCCTCAATGCGTGCAAGTCCAAGTGCCAAATTTGGATTTTCGAAGGCCGCGACGGCCTCAGTGCTAGGTTTCAAGGTCGAGCAGGCCGCTTCATATTGGCTCCAGGCTTGTGCCGCTGGAAAATGGATTTCGGGATCTGGGTTAGTCAGCCGCTTATAATAATTCACTAATAGATCACTGCGTTCCTCTGGTGGAAGATAACCCGAGAATGCATTCCATGCTTCGGGAAATATTGTCCTCATGCCGGTCATAAACCAGGCCACCTCATGCGCTCGACACAGAAAAATACCCCTCAAAATCAGACCGATACAGTGCTGCGTATGAGAAATTGCGTATGCCAAGGCCAAACTTGAGCCCCAAGAACCTCCGAAAACCAACCACCTATCGACTCCAAGATGATTCCTTAATTTTTCAAGGTCGCCCACCAAATTAGGGTTCGTGTTGTCCTCAATGGCGCCAAGCGGCAACGAACGCCCCGCGCCTCGTTGATCGACAATGATAATCCGATAATGGGCTGGATCGAAAAATCGGCGGTGAGCTGGAGTCGCGCCCGATCCCGGTCCGCCGTGAAGAAACAAAGCCGGCACTCCATCGGGATTTCCAGATTGTTCCCAATAAAGCTTATGAATCGCGCTAACCTTAAGAATACCCGTCTCATAAGGTTCTGTTTCAGGATAGAGGTCTGGCAAACGGTGTTTTGTATCCATGTGCTCTCAAAATCAGACTTGATATTTCGTTATAAGTTGAAAGCACCGGCCCGGCTATACTAAAGCCATGCGAAAAGATGAGGATCTTAAGCTTTAGTGTTTCCCTTGAGAGTAACGTGGAAGCGCAAGAACTAATCTAAAAAAAAAAGGCAGTAGACGCTACGACTGTTGTCCGTGCGTTAGATGATGCCCTGCGCCAAGCTCTATTCCAGTGAAGTAACGTAGAGTTATTGAGTTAACAGCTTTCCAAATCAGCATACTTTGTTTTAATCAGCAAATAATTCATCATGGCTACGCACCGAAGTCTCAATATGCTGACGCAGCTTGCCCAATGCTCGCTGCTCTAACTGTCGCACACGCTCCTTGCTGACACCAAGAACCTGGCCCAATTGCTCCAGCGTTGCACCTTCATCGACCAATCGCCGTTCCCGTATAATTTTCTGTTCGCGATCGCTAAGCATGCCTAATGCCGATTCCAGCCACCGAGATCGGGTCTCCGAATCTCTCAACCCAATCACCACTTGTTCAGGTGATGGTCTATTATCAGGCAGCAAATCCATCCATTGGTCGTCAGAATCATTGCCCACTGCTATATTTAAAGATTGGTCGCCACCGTTTAAACGCGATTCCATAGCTTCGACATCCTGCATTTTCACTTTAAGCTCCGATGCGATTTGAGCACGAGTCCCTTCTTTCGTCATGTCTGAGCTCGCTCCTTCAATTTTTGCCCTCAAGCGACGAAAGTTGAAAAATAAAGATTTTTGCGCTGACGTTGTCCCTGTTCGCACGATCGACCAATTACGAAGAATAAAATCTTGAATTGCCGACCGTATCCACCAAGACGCATAGGTGGAGAAGCGAACTTCTCGAGCAGGATCGAACCGATTGGCTGCCTGCATGAGGCCAACCATGCCCTCCTGCACTAAGTCGCCAAACGGGAGACCATAGTTACGAAACTTACCAGCGATACTGACTGCGAGGCGAGCATAGGCATTAATCAGCCGGTGGAGCGATTTCTCGTCACCCTTATCTCGCCAGTTGTTAGCGAGCTCGTATTCTACCTCTCGCGAGAGAAGTGGCTCACGCATAGTTTTCCTTACAAACCGAGTGTTGGCTGCTTGAGTTCCCGGGTCATCATAAATTGCCATATCTCACCTAAATAATTTCCTAGCCTGTTGTTGTCGCAACCCGATCCCCGGGCTGACTTGAAACGTTCTAAGGGCGATTCGCATTCTAAAGACGCCGATTAACGTTTCGATTCACAAGATGACTTTTCTGTTTAAATAGATACGATCATTCTAATCGAATGGATCATTCTAAACGGGCGCCGCGCTAGAAAAGCATGGCGCATTCTCAAAAGCTCGTCGACAGCCTGACTGATACTCACCCCTTAACCGAGATAAATACCGAGGAACACCAGTCTATCTCTCGGTTTAATAACGTTAAGAGTTTATCAAAGGGGGACCTAAGCCGGCAGCTTTGCCCGTGGATTGCACCAATTGTCCAAATTCTGAGCGAGAGCCACGTAATATGGCAATCGGCGCCTGGTTCACAGTAACCGCCACGCCATAATGGAGCATCGGACTAGGCCCAGAGGAGGCGTTTAAGAATTTGGCTATGCCAACCTAAACATCTGAGGGTTTTTCGTGTTTTGCAAATCGCTCTGGACGCTCGCATGCGACGCATCGCTTAAAAGCCTACGCTGCAAGCAATATTTCCTCAAGCTTCTCAGTTGCCTGCTCTTCATCAATAGATTCTACAGCAGCAAATTCTCGAGATAACCTCTCCAAAGCAGACTGATAAATTTGACGTTCGCTGTAGGATTGCTCTGGCTGATCGGCATTACGATGAAGATCACGAACAACCTCAGCTATTAACACAGGACTACCGGAATTAATCTTTGCTTCATATTCTTGTGCGCGACGGCTCCACATGGTCCGGCGAATACGGCTGCGGCCTTTTAACGTTTTCAACGCCAACTTCATTTCGTCTTTTGATGCCAAATTGCGCAACCCAGCTTCTTCTGCTTTAGTTACTGGTACACGCAATGTCATGCGGTCCTGCTCAAAACTAATAACGATAAGCGTTATCGACACATCTTCAATTTTTTGCTTTTCAATCCCCGTCACACGACCAACACCGTGGGTAGGATAGACAACCCAGTCATTTTTTTTAAATTTTTGTTTTGCAGCCATTCTTCATACTCTCCGACTTTAATCTCTTTATTATGAGCAGCGCCATTCTCCGCCCCGCGGAATAAAGGTTTGTGACACACAAAACCATACACCCTAACGAAGCGACGCGACTCTTTTACCTTCACTCTATTAATAAAGGGGTGAACCTAACGCTAAGCCAGAAAGCCAATTTTACCGCTCAAGTGTTTTGGGAACCCAAGTGTGCCGACCTTACTATTTTACCCCGGGAGTCTGTCCAAAATTATGCCGAATTTAACGAACCACCAGATCTATATCCTATTAGAATATCACATTTTCTTTGGCTTTTGTAGTGCGCACATCATTTCTGCTATTGTGCGTCCAAACGTCTTTTCGAGACATTTACACCTTATGCTTCGCCTGCTTCAGCGCTGAAATATTTCTCGAATTTACCTTCTTCGTCCTTGAAATTATCAGCATCAGGCGGCTCTTCGCCTTTCCGAGTAATATTTGGCCATTTCTCAGCATATTCTTTATTGAGCTCCAACCAAGTTTCTCCCGCACTGTCAGTATCAGGCACAATTGCTTCTGCCGGACATTCTGGCTCACACACACCACAATCAATGCACTCATCTGGGTGAATAACGAGCATATTTTCACCGGTGTAAAAACAATCTACCGGGCAAACCTCAACGCAATCTTGATATTTGCATTTAATGCAGCTTTCGGTGACGACATATGTCATTTCGGCCTCTTTCTGCCTTGATCGGCAATCAATCTCAGCTCTAAGATAAAATTGCAGTTATCACCTCAGAACCCTCAAAACGAGCAAACGTAATCAACGTTCACCTTGCCACTAACATATGCGACGTCAATCCATCAACCCTCTACTGAATTTTGCTATTTCAATTCGATTCCGAACCAGGCCCTGAGACGATCAATCGCGCGACGTTGTTTTTTTGTTGGTCGCCCAGACCCTGCATCACGAGCCGCCGCAGGCGTAGGCTTAAGATTAGAGTTCAGCGACGCAGGCGGCTCCAAATCTTCATAGAGTGCGCGGGCTTCGATAGCGGGCCCACGGCGTTTGCCGAGGGCAACAACTTTGATGACGCGGATGTGCGAACCCTGCGCAAAGGTCAAAACATCGCCCGATTGAACGGAGGCCTTGGCCTGCTTTGCTAATTTTCGGTTGATGCGAATTTTGCCCGCATTTATTTGCTTTGCCGCAAATGTGCGACTCTTGAAAAATCGGGCATGCCACAGCCATTTATCCAACCTGGTTTTCACTAATGAGCTCATCTTCGGTCAGCTAGACCTTTCAAGGCAGCGAATGGGGAGTCCGGGTCAATCGGGGTTTGCCTTTTTTGATGGTACTTTTGCTTTATACCACTGGTCGATTTTTTATTGCGTTTGGAGCGCGGAGTTTTCGGCTGCAGCTGAATGACTAACCCTTCCTCATTTTTCTTCATACTAAATCCCAACCCTTTAGCTATCGCACCAAAACCAGACTCGTCACATTGAGCCAAATCCAGTATCTCCGGTGTGACAAGAAAATCGCCTTGTCGACATCTACGGATCAGCAATTCGTAGACCTTTTCTAATCGATCAAGTCGAAGAGCGAGGCCGCCGAACACATCATGACCTGTAGCCTGCCAAAACTCTTTCGTCGCCAGTGCGCTTGGATATGTGGCCAAGCAACGGTCAAATTCTATATCGGGTAGTTTTGCGTTGCGGGCAACACTCCAAAGAAGCGCTCTTAGGCGAATTTTAGATACATTCAAAAGGATTGGGAAAAACACCGCGGAAATGCCAACCTTAATTCCGCTTACTCGCAGGGTTTTTCGACCCCTTTGCCCCAAATCATTTAATAACGGCCTGACAGTGTGGCGGGGTACCGAGCCCAACCCTTCAGCCAAATGAAACAAAATGCCACGAACTACGCCAGTGGTCCCCGCTTCCAGCATCTTCGTGAGCGGCCCGAAATGGTCCGCCAAATATTTTTTAAGCCAAAGCGACAATCGTTTTTCGATTTGTTGGCGCTGAAGATTATCTAAAAAATCATTACTATCAATTGAGATTGAGGGATATAAAACGGATCTCCCTTTCTTAATTCGGGCAATAGTTCCGGCCTTCCATAAAATCTTGCCGTCATAGCTCAACCGAAATGCATTATCCTGCGCATTGATCAATTGCTGGACACGCAAGCCCATATCGCGGCGTAAAGCTTGCCGTGCTGCTGCCAAAATCGCCTTATCCGCAAGCGCTTCCTCGGATGGAATAAATTTCAGCCCCTCCAAATAGCCAACCCGCTCTCCTTCCACAATCAAAATGCCCTTCGCTGTCACCGCCGAGAGAAGTTCGCAGCCGTCATCGCGCTTGCGGTCAAAAAAGGCAGCACGCCTGTCAACAAATTGCTGGGTTAGCTTACGGTGCAGGACATCGGACAGTCGGTCTTCTATCGCACGTGTACGTTCCTGCCAATGCTGCGTGTCTTGCAGCCAATCTGCGCGGTGCGTGATGAATGTCCATGTTCGAATATGTGCTATGCGCGTCGTCAGGCTATCGATCCCGCCCTCCTCCGCATTTAGCTGGCTAATTTGAGACGACACCCAATCCTCCGGCAACCAACCATCGTTGGAATTGAGTAGCAGGTAAATCGTACGCACCAGTCTCAGGTGATGGTCCGCCAGCATTTTGCGAAAATCTGGGATTTGGCAAACTTCCCAGAGCTGGCGAACCGCAGCAGGGTTGGTTGCAATGTCTACAATCTCCTGATCAGTAGCCAAATGGACCAGCGCATCATGATCATCGGCCATGCGCGCGGGGATCAATTCAAAGCGCGGTGCTTTTCGTTCCAAACTTTTCAGCAACCGCTTAGGTGAATTAAAATCGAGCGCGGCGTTACGCCAGTAGATATTTTTCAACGCATCAAACCGATGCGCCTCAACCGCTTCCACCATTTCCTTCTCGAGAGGCCTCGCCTCATTGGTGACACCAAATGTCCCATGATTCATATGGCGGCCTGCGCGCCCAGCAATTTGGCCAATCTCCGCCGAACTCAGCAAACGAGGGCGTTTGCCGTCAAACTTTCTTACACCCGCGAACGCAACATGATCCACATCCATATTAAGCCCCATGCCTATGGCATCAGTGGCAACCATGTAATCCACCTCACCTTCCTGATACAAAGAAACTTGGGCATTTCGTGTCCTGGGGCTAAGCGCGCCCAACACCACTGCTGTGCCACCGCGCTGGCGGCGAATGGTTTCAGCGATGGCGTAAACTTCATTTACGGAAAAGGCTACAACGGCAGAGCGGCGAGGCAGCCTAGAAATTTTCTTGGGTCCTGTGTAAGTGAGAGTCGAAAATCTTTTTCGATCATCAATTTCCGCCTCCGGCACCAGCCTCCGAAGCAAGGGTCGTATTGTGTCCGAACCCATAAAAAATGTCTCCGAAAGGCCGCGCGCATGGAGTAATCGTTGCGTAAAAATATGCCCGCGCTCCGGGTCACCACATAGCTGTATCTCATCCACCGCTATGAACTCCACCAGACGATCCATAGGCATCGATTCGACTGTGCAAACGAACCAACGCGGATTGTCGGGGATGATTTTTTCTTCGCCCGTAATAAGCGCCACCGCTCCTTTGCCCTTGAGAACAACAACCCTGTCATAATTTTCTCGGGCCAATAGCCTCAGGGGAAATCCAATAATGCCGGAGGCGTATCCAAGCATACGGTCCATTGCGAGATAGGTCTTGCCCGTATTGGTGGGACCCAAAACGGCGCGCACGCGCCCGCGGGGAAAAGTAGCGGTCATAAACTTAGTGAAAACGGATTCGATGGGAAGACGCAAGAGCAGATTGTTCTTTCTTTGCCGTAATTTTCGCAAATCCATCAGCAAGCAAAACGTTTTCCATACTTCACCCCTTGCAAGATGTAGCAACCGGCCTCATATAGCGGCAAACATTCAACATTAGTGGAAGAATGCTCCATGGCAAAGGCAAGCAAAACTAAAAAAACCGAGAAACTATCCTTCCAAGCGGAAGTCAGCCGACTTTTGCATATTGTTGCACACTCGCTTTATAGCGAACGCGAAATTTTCCTGCGCGAATTGATCTCAAATGCATCCGACGCATGCGATCGCCTGCGCTATGAAGCATTAACCAAACCCAAACTGACCCAAGGCGATCCAGATTTCTGCATAAAAATTTCAGCGGATAAAGAAGCCGGCACCCTTACCATCGCCGATAATGGCATCGGCATGAATAGGAAAGAGTTAATTGAAAACCTCGGCACCATCGCACGATCCGGAACTGCGGCGATGATAGACAAACTAAAAGGTGACACCAAAGAAGATATTAACCTAATCGGACAATTCGGTGTGGGATTTTACTCGTCTTTTATGGTTGCCGATAAGGTGACAGTTACCACACGAAAAGCTGGCGCTGCCGGAGCTTTTGTTTGGGAATCTGACGGTATGGGCGAGTTCACGTTGAGAGAAGGTGAACGGCCAGCCCGCGGCACCACCGTGACACTCAAAATCAAAGACGATGCCAAAGAATTCCTCGAGCCTGACCGGATTAAACATATTGTTACCACCTATTCGGATCACATTCCGGTAGCAATCAATCTCTTAGAGGGCGAGACCAGCGACCGTATTAATGATGCCTCAGCACTCTGGACACGTCCGCGGAACAAAATCAAAGCCGACCAATACAAAGAGTTCTATCATCACGTTGCCCATGCGACCGACGAGCCCTGGGCAACCCTCCATTTTAGAGTTGAAGGTGTTATCGAATACTCCGGCCTTTTATACATACCGACTGCGCGCCCTTTTAATATTTTTCACCCTGACAGGAAGAACCAGGTGAAGCTTTACGTAAAGCGCGTTTTCATCACTGACGAATGCGAAGAGCTGCTCCCGTCCTGGCTGAGGTTCCTGCGCGGTGTAGTAGACTCCGAGGACCTTGACCTCAATGTGAGCCGCGAAATGCTGCAGAACAACCCGATTGTGGCCAAGATCAAGAATGGCCTGGTCACCCGCGTACTTAACGAGTTGAAGAAGAAAGCGGAGAAAGAACCAGATTCCTATGCGGGTTTCTGGGAAGCGTTTGGTGCACTTATTAAAGAGGGAATCTACGAAAGTTTTGAGAATAGGGATGATTTACTTTCCCTGTTGCGCTGTCATTCCACAACAGATGAAGGACTGGTTAGCCTTGAGAGCTATTTAGGCCGAATGAAGAAAGGCCAGGATGCTATCTATTATATTACTGGTGAGAACGCCGAAGCGCTTAAGCAAAGCCCTCAGCTTGAAGGTTTCCGCGCCCGAGGCGTGGAGGTACTGCTGCTATCCGACCCCATTGATGATTTTTGGCTGCCCGCCGTCGGTCAGTACAAAGAAAAACCATTCAAATCCGTAACTCAAGGCGGAGCCGACCTCGGCAATATCGAAACACCGAAAGTTAAGAAGAAGGATGATAAAAAATCGGCCGCCGATGACGCAAAAAGTGCGGGCGAGATGGGGGATTTAATCGCGCTGCTGAAACTTACCCTAGAAGAGAAAGTCACAGACGTACGAACTTCTGAACGCCTGACCGATAGCGCAGTTTGTTTGGTAGCGGACGAGACAGGTCTCGATATGAACTTGGAGCGAATTTTGAAACAACACAACCAAATCAATCAAGTCACTTCGCGAATTCTTGAAATCAACCCGGACCATAGCTTGATCCAGTCGCTCGCTTTATCAGCAAAAAAGAAGGGGGCCCAGGACAAGCTAGAAGACGCAGCGCTCCTGCTATTAGATCAAGCGCAAATTCTGGAAGGCGAGCCCGTATCTGATCCGGTGGCATTTTCCCGGCGAATGGAAGCGGTGATGGCGAAAGGATTTATATAAGCTGGTTTAGAGAGAAAGCTGCTCTATGGCGACAACTATCCCAACGTCTGAGATGTTTTTTGTTTCTGTAGCACAGCGGTTCCTGCTACGACCACAAATCCAAAAACAAATAATGCACTCAGCGTGGCGTCAAAATAAGCGGCTAACTGCAAAATCAACTGAAAGTACTATGCTCGCAAATTTTAAAACACCAAGTTAAATCGGATGAAACCTTAAAATCCCCACTGGGATCAGGTGACTATGTTTAGTGGATAGCTATGTCGACGGCGAAAAGGTAGTCAGGTCAATTCCATCCACTGCCGACTTGTATTCCTCTATGCTCGGTGTACGGCCAAGAATTGTTGAAAGAACGACTACCGGCGTTGAGGCTAGCAAAGATTCACCTTTCTTATCATCTGAATCCTCAACCACACGACCCTCAAAAAGGCGTGTTGATGTAGCCATAACTGTATCGCCTTTTTCCGCCTTCTCTTGATTACCCATACACAAATTACAACCAGGTCTTTCTAAATACATGATGTTATCGTACTTAACACGATTAGCTTCTTTCGGCGCGCTATCATCAAATACGAACCCAGAGTATTTTTGCAAAATGCTCCAATCGCCTTCCTCCTTCAACTCATCAACGATGTTGTAAGTTGGCGGAGCGACGACCAGCGGGGCGTTAAATTCCACCTTGCCGTGGGTTTTTTCGAGATTTCGAAACATCTGGGCGACAATATTCAAATCCCCTTTGTGGATCATGCAGGAACCAACAAAGCCGAGATCAACCTTTTTTTCAGCGTTATAATATGAGAGCGGCCTGATGGTGTCGTGGGTATAACGTTTCGACACGTCTATGTTTTCGACATCAGGATCAGCGATCATCGGCTCATTTATTTCATTCAAATCAACCACAACTTCGGCGAAATATTTGGCATTGCTATCCGGGGTAAGAGCCGGTCTTTCGCCCGATTTTATCTCCATGATACGTTTTTCCGCCTTATCAAAAAGCGACTTGAGCATTTGGACACCATTGTCCATGCCATGATCAATCATGCCCTGGATACGATCCTTGGCGATCTCAAGGGATTCAATGAGGGTCTCGTCATTAGAAATACATATGGAAGCTTTCGCCTTCATCTCGGCAGTCCAGTCTGTAAAGGTAAAGGCCTGATCCGCCAGCAGTGTTCCAATATGGACTTCGATGATTCGCCCTTGGAAGACATTCTCGCCAAATTGATCAAGCATTTGAGCCTGCGTCGCATGGACCACATCGCGGAAATCCATGTGATGACCCATCCGTCCTTTGAAGGTAACTTTCACGGATTCGGGTATGGGCATACTTGTTTCGCCGGTGGCTAACGCAAGAGCGACCGTTCCAGAGTCGGCGCCAAAAGCGACACCCTTGGACATCCTCGTATGGGAGTCACCTCCCATTATGATCCACCAATCATCGACCGTAAGGTCATTTAGAACCTTATGAATCACATCCGTAAAAGGTGAGTAGCCTCCACTTGGATCACGCCCCGTGATCAAGCCAAATTTATTCATGAAAGCCATCAGTTTGGGGGTATTGGCTTGTGCTTTTTCATCCCAAACAGATGCGGTATGACATCCGGATTGATATGCCCCATCAACGGAAGGTGAGATAACTGTTGAGGCCATTGCCTCTAATTCTTGAACCGTCATTGGCCCAGTCGTGTCTTGCGATCCGACAACGTTGACCTTTACTCGAACATCTGAGCCAGCATGCAAAACACCCTCTTTCTTGGACCCCACCAAATTATTATTAAATATTTTCTCCACCGCCGTAAGCCCTTGGCCGTCATGAGAAAACTCTTCCGAAGGGGCAAAAACGGATCGCAATTCCACTCCGAGAGTCGACGCCGCATAGGCCTGCAATTTTTTGCCGAATTCAACCGCATATGATCCGCCAGCTTTCATAAATTCTATGTTTTGAGGTGAGAACGACGAGGAAATATCCATCAGTTCTTCCTCACCATTTTCATCACACAGTTTGTGGTCCTTTGTGTTGATGGTCAAAACAGTGCCGGTCTCCACAGAGTACTTTTCTTCGAGGATCGGGTTCCCATCGTTGTTCACTATTGGCTTGCCATCGGAGCCCAACTTCTTGGTCCAGTTTTTTAAATCAATACCGATCCCCCCGGTAACGCCCACCGTGGTCATAAATATCGGTGAAATGCCATTTGTCCCCGCGACAATAGGTGCGTAGTTCACAAAGGGTACATAAGGGCTTGCTTGTTTGCCCGCCCATAAAGCCGCGTTATTAATCCCCGACATCCGGGAGGATCCCACACCCATAGTGCCCTTTTCGGCGATCAACATTACACGTTTGTCAGGATTCTGCTCTTGCATTTGCCGAATCTCGGCCTGCGCTTTTTCGGATATAAAACTCTTACCATGCAATTCTCGGTCAGCTCGAGAATGCGCCTGGTTGCCGGGAGAAAGTAGGTCGGTAGAAATATCTCCCTCTGCGGCGATATAAGTTACAACTTTAATTTCGTCTTCTACATCAGGCTGATCTGTAAAAAATTCACCTTTCGCATAACTTTCGAGAATGTCTTTCGCCACCGAATTTCCTGCCTGATACGCCCCTTGAAGCCGTTTCATATCGGCCTCATACAAGAAAACCTGTGTCTTCAGAACATCGGCTGATTGGCGCGCGATGGAGTCGTCATCCCCCAAAGCCAAATCCAGGAGCATCTCAATCGAGGGACCGCCTCTCATATGTTGCAACAGCTCGAACGCAAAGGACTGAGAGATTTCCGGTACTTCCGCCTCACCTAGAATGATTTCTTTTAGGAAACCTGCTTTTGCAACGGCAGCCGTGGTTGTTCCAGGTAGAGTGTTATAGATAAAAAATTCTAAACACGCTTCTCTGTGCTCGCCAGTTGAACCCTTTATTTGGGAAATAATCTCGCCAAGTAATGCGCCGTCCTCGATGGGTTTCGGGCTCAAACCCTCAGATTTACGATTTTCAATTTCTTTTAAATACTCTGTATACAATTCTAAAATCGCAGTCATGGGTCCCCCCCAATTTCCAAAAAATAAATCTTCGCGCCACCGCAAGGGCTGCATTTCGCCCGTTGTTTAAACCGAATCACACCTTATGGGAAGTCGTATGAGCGAACTTGTCTTTCCTCTGGAAGGTCAACCTCAAAGCTATTTGCCAAACGGCGGGCAAAACCCTTCATCATTGCATGTTATGCAAGAACAGAGACCCGTAGACAGAGTGAATACTGGCAGACTTTTCGTTGGCGGCTTGATCACTCTCTACTTATCTGTGGCGCCACAACGACCAAAGAAAAAAAAGAAGCGAAGCGATCATGACCGATAAACCTATTAAAGTAGGGCGGTAGATTTCGCCACGAAAAGTGCTTACCGCCAAATCAATTAGAAACGCTATGCAGAAAAACGACACATAAACCCTTCGTTTTTCTTTTTCGCTCGGGGTGTCACCTTTATCGTATTTCATACCATACCGTTGATATTGATTTCAGATTTTACGGTTATTTCGTGAACAGTAAGAACATTTTATCATGGGGGCTAGTTTCAACCATCTTGCAATTTTTGGCGATAACCGGTCTATACTATCCGTACAATGAACTCATCTTTAGCCCAAATAATTGAAAAAGACCCAGCCAATTGGCGCGGCAAAGATATGATGAATCGCACCAACTGGCGCGCCAGTCTTACCGAAACTCACAAATACGAGTTAAAAGAAGCAGTGGAAAAAGCACAGAGTTCTAAAGCCGCACTGCTCAGCCTTGAAAAGTGCGACTTCGCCCTTCCTACCCTTGGGCCGTTTTTAGCCGACCTAAATACTCAACTCGAGGGTGGCCCCGGCTTTGTGGTAATTGAAGGACTGCCAGCCCTTGACTATGATGAGAATGCTGGCAAGACCGCACTCTGGGGTGTAGGCCTGCATATGGGCGAACCCGCGAAGCAAGACGGTGACGGCAACCTTCTTCATTCGGTTAGAGATACTGGACAAAAAGTAGACGGCTCAGACAATATTCGTTCTTACCAAACTAACGATCAGCTCTCATTCCATAATGACGGTGCGGATGTGTTTTTACTCTTTTGTTTAAGAGACGGAAAATCTGGTGGCATGAGCCGACTAGTTAGCTCTGTCGCCGTCTTCGATGAATTACTGAAAAGGCGACCAGATCTCGCCGAAACCCTTTTGCAGGACTATTGGTTTGATACGCGCGGACAGCGGACAGATGGGGCAAGGGTAGAGGTCATGCCGGTCTATCACCATCACCACGGGCTTCTTACCGCCAATATGAAGTACCGTTACATCCATACGGCACAGCGTTTTGCTGATGTACCCCGGCTAACTCAAAACCAGCGAGACGCGCTGGAAATGGTGCAGGATATTGCCAACGAACCAGACATGGTAATGGAATTTACGCTTAACCCCGGCGACATTCTTGTTGCCAATAATTATGTCACGCTACACGGACGCTCAGCGTTTGAAGATTGGGACGAACCCGACAAACGCCGTCATATGTTGCGTCTGTGGCTCACTATTCCCAATGGTCGACCATTACCGCAGGCATTTAAGGGCTCTCGGATTTACGCAGAGGCCTATGAAAGGCGCATGGAACGCTAAAGCTTCAGATAATAACCTCCAAAAATCTATCAGCGCCTCAAAATTGCCTTATTTCAGGCAAAACCCCGCCACAGTCCAGAATGATATTAATTATTCTGAGACCTCCCCTCTCAGCTGAGGCTAAACTCATTGAGCCTCTTTGAACGGCACAAGTCGTTACCAAACTAGACGGTTGCCGGCCCACCCACCGGCAACCGTCTTTTTCTTTTTTTATTTTCTAAAAACCTTAACGGCTAGATGTTTGTGGTATACCTCGGCATCGAACAGATCGATTTCGGGGCGTTAGATGACCGACCGCTTTGCTGGTTCAAACCTGACTTGTGTTCGAGGCGGACGTTTGATTTTTGAAAACTTGACGTTTGCGCTCGAAAAAGGAGAGGCTTTAGTTCTGCGGGGGGCCAACGGCACCGGCAAATCGAGCCTATTGCGCTTGATGGCTGGGCTCGGGGTCCCCGCCGAAGGCGCTATCACCTGGAACGACACACCCATCGCCGACAATTACCCAGCCCACGCTGAGCGCGCACATTATTTAGGGCATAAGAATGCTATCAAATCAACTTTAACCGCCAACGAGAACTTGACTTTCTGGGCCGACCTGCAAGGCACCAAATCAGACATTGACAAAGCGCTGATCGAGTTCGACCTAAAACGTTTGGCTTATGTTCCTGCGCGACTATTGTCTTCAGGGGAAACACGCCGTTTGGCACTCGCTCGATTAATTGCCAACAAAAAATCCCTTTGGTTATTGGACGAGCCGACCGTCGGCCTCGATCAACACTCAATCAACCGCCTAGCTGATTTGGTAAACCGTCACCGTAGTGATGGCGGTATGGTCATCATATCTATTCATGGCCTGTTTCCGCTAGAAAATAGTCAAACCTTAGATTTGGGCAGAGGCTCATGAAAGGTTTTAAAACGATCCTAGTGCGTGACCTGCGGCTCGCCCTTCGCCAAGGCGCTGATGCCGCCATGGTCGTTGCTTTCTTTATTATTGCAGTCGTCCTGTTTCCACTCGGCTTGGGCCCGGAACCAAATTTACTTGCGCAGATTGCGCCAGGCCTAATCGGCGTCACAGCATTACTTTCCGCAATGTTGTCGCTGGAACGATTATTCCAACAAGACTATGAGGACGGTTCTTTAGAACTACTTCTAATCAATTCAAACCCGCTGACATTGCAAGTCTATGCCAAAATAGCAGCACATTGGTTGACCACTGGCTTGCCCTTGATCGCAACAACGCCCGTCCTGGCAATACTGCTGAATTTACCGTCCGAGGCCATGTCTGTTCTTCTACTTGCTATGTTTTTAGCAACACCGAGTTTAAGTCTACTAGGGGCGGTGGGTGCCAGCCTAACCCTAGGAGCTCGGCGTGGCGGGGTATTGATTTCGCTCCTTGTTCTGCCCCTCTATATCCCTGTATTGATTTTTGCTGTTTCTGCTGTCGATGCGGTTTTATTAGCGCAATCTGCAAAATCAAATTTATTGTTGTTAGGCGCCATTCTGGCTACAGCCCTACCCTTGTGCCCTCTTGCCGTCACAGCAGCATTGCGCCAATCGGCCGAGTGAAACCTCTAACAAAATAATTTATCAGAAAAAACTACTGGGCGTGATCTAATTGCCCCTTATATAAAGTTTAGATCATAAGAGAGACATATGCATAGATTTGCCAACCCAAACCGTTTTTTGAAAATCGCTGACCGTGCGATGCCATGGGCTGTTGGGCTTATGGTGCTCGCTTTCGGAAGCGGGCTTTACCTAGCGCTTTTCGATTCGCCACCAGACTATCAACAAGGCGAAACCGTTCGAATAATGTATATCCACGTGCCCGCAGCCTGGATGGCTATATTCACCTATACTACAATGGCCGTTGCCTCAGCCGCCACGCTCATTTGGAAACACCCTCTTGCAGTTTTAAGCGCGAAAGCCGCAGCGCCGATTGGCGCAGGCTTTACCATTATTTGCTTGGTTACCGGCTCACTCTGGGGGAAACCTATGTGGGGCACTTGGTGGGTGTGGGATGCGCGGCTTACCTCAGTTTTAGTATTGCTGTTTTTATATCTAGGCTACATGGCCCTAGTTGATGCATTCGATAATCCAGAAAGAGGGCAGAAGGCCGCCTCTTTACTGGCCATAGTAGGGGCAGTAAACGTGCCGATTATCAAATACTCCGTTGATTGGTGGAATACCCTACACCAACCCGCCAGTGTGGTACGCCTGGACGGCCCGGCGATCCATCCAGACATGCTATGGCCTCTTTTGATTATGGTTTTTGTTTTTAAAATGTTTCTTATCGTGACCCTTATCATTCGGGTCAAAACAGAACTAGCCGCCACTCGTTTGCGTAATGTTCAGATGAGTTTACGAGATATTTAAGATATGGAATCGCTCAGCACGTTTTTGGATATGGGCGGTTACGGCGCGTTTGTTTGGTCTGCATATGGCCTAGCCGCGATTATCCTAATAGGGCTTGCCATTCATTCCTTAATAAGGCTCAAACGAACCCAAACGATGTTGCAACAAATCCGAGCTATTCGCCAGAAGGCCAGTGATGAGTAAACCCATTAACGATATAACGGGCGTCAGCCGCACCCGGCGGCGCAAACGCCAGAGACTCTATGCAGTATTAGCCGGGCTCATTCTTTTAGGCACAGCTGCCGCACTCGTCTTAAATGCCTTAGAAGATAGCGTTGTCTTTTTCCACAGCCCCTCTGAAATCAAGAAAAAATCGATCCCTGAAGGCCAACGCATCCGTATTGGTGGCCTCGTTGAAAAAGGTAGTATCAGAAAACAAGAGGGCGGGGTGGTGACCGCATTCATAGTTTCTGACGGCGGCGGCTCCCTTACGGTAACCTACAGAGGTATTCTGCCCGATTTATTCCGCGAAGGTCAGGGCGTTGTGGCCCAAGGTACTTTGCAGTCGAACGGCACTTTCTTAGCCTCCGAGGTTCTCGCAAAACATGATGAAAATTATATGCCACCGGAAGTTGCCGATGCTCTGAAAAAAACCGGCCACTGGAAAGAAAAGCAAGGAAAGAGCAAAAAATGATAGCGGAACTCGGACACTTCGCGTTAGCATTAGCGCTAGCTTTTGCATTGGCTCAAGCAGCGTTTGGATTCGCCGGCGCCTCTAGAGGGCTCGCGGACTGGATGAGTGCCTCTCGAGTAGCGGCTTTCATGCAATTTGCTCTAATCGCCGTTGCATTCGGTGCCCTCACATACTCTTATGTCACCAGCGATTTTTCAGTGAAAAACGTTGTGGAGAACTCCAACTCTCTAAAGCCCATGATCTACAAAATCTCCGGTGTTTGGGGAAATCATGAAGGTTCCATGGTGCTCTGGGTCTTGGTTCTAGCTCTTTTTGGCTCTGCCGTCGCGCTTTTCGGCCGTAACTTGCCACCGAGTTTGAGATCTCGAGTGATAGCTGTCCAAGCACTTATTGGGATCGGATTTTTACTATTTATATTACTCACCTCAAATCCGTTTGAGCGTGTTTTTCCAGCCCCCCCCGATGGACGCGACCTCAACCCGTTGCTCCAAGACCCCGGCCTCGCAATTCATCCGCCGATGCTTTACGTGGGTTATGTTGGTTTTTCCATAGCATTCTCTTTTGCTATTGCAGCGCTAATCGAAGGCAAGGTAGATGCGGCATGGGCGCGTTGGGTTCGGCCTTGGACACTCCTCGCCTGGTCTTTTCTCACCGGAGGTATAGCGCTGGGTAGCTGGTGGGCGTATTACGAACTGGGCTGGGGCGGCTGGTGGTATTGGGATCCCGTGGAGAACGCGTCCTTCATGCCATGGCTCGTAGGGACCGCACTATTGCATTCATCCATTGTAGTCGAAAAGCGCGATAGTCTTAAAAGCTGGACCGTATTGCTCGCCATTCTGACATTTTCGCTTAGCCTAATTGGTACATTTTTAGTTCGTTCGGGCGTATTAACCTCTGTGCACGCCTTTGCCACCGACCCAGACCGGGGCGTCTTTATTTTGGGATTGCTCTGCATCGCTATTGGCGGCGGACTAGGCCTTTACGCATGGCGTGCCCCCAAAATGCAGGGCGGCGGCATGTTTCAGCCGATCAGCCGTGAAGGATCTTTATTGTTGAACAATCTGCTCCTCACTACAGCAGCAGCCACCGTGTTACTCGGAACCCTATATCCGCTGGTATTGGAAGGTATAAACGGCTCGAAAATTTCGGTTGGACCGCCTTATTTTAATGCTACCTTCGTGCCCTTGATGGTCCCGCTTATAGCGGCATTGGCAGTTGGGCCGCTGCTAAGTTGGAAACGAGCTGATTTAGACGGTGTTTTAGGCCGCTTAAAAGCAACCGCGGGTGCGACCATTGTTACTTTTATCATTGTCCTTTGGACTGCAGGTGAAAAAGCAGTTTGGGGCGCGTTTGGTATCGGCATCGCCGTCTGGCTAACCGGTGGCGTCCTAACCCAACTCGCTGATCGCGTAGGACTTGGCAAACGCCCCCTCAGCGAAGTTGGCCAACGGCTCATCGGCTTGCCGCGCAGTGCTTGGGGCATGACTTTCGCGCATTTCGGCCTCGCCATTTTCATTGTAGGAGCCACGGCAATGTCACTTTGGCAGGAAGAGGAAATCCTGGTCATGCAATCCGGCCAAACGGCGAAGGTCGGCGGGTATGAAGTTACATTTAATGGTATTCAGGACAAAAGGGGACCCAATTACGTCGCAATGCGGGGTCTATTTGAAGCCAAGCGCGGCAAAAGTACGCCATTCAAACTGATTGCTGAAAAACGGCGGTATGTGGTTGGTGGCCAGGAAACGACGGAAGCGGCCATTCACAATAGTTGGCGTGGCGATCTATATATTGTGATAGGTAACGCCGATGAAGATGCGGGCCAAACAGTTCGGCTTTACTTTATGCCGTTGGTAAATTGGATATGGCTGGGCACCTTAGTGATGGTTCTAGGCGGCTTTATATCACTATCGGATCGTAGGCTCCGGATTGGAGCACCCGCACGTAAATCGATATCTGGCCAGCGCGGCGCTAAGACCGCACCGGTGGAATAAGAATGCGTCGGGCATTGTATCTGCTGCCGTTGGGCTTGTTTCTCTGGCTAGCAGTCTATTTTGCGCTTGGGTTGCAGAAAGACCCTCGTCTTATTCCTTCGGCCTTGGTTGATAAGCCTGTACCGGCCTTTTCCCTGCCAGCGCTATACGATGACGCGCCGGGTCTTTCCGAGAAAGACTTTAAAGGTCGCGTCGTAATTCTCAATATATTTGCGTCTTGGTGCGTGCCCTGCCGTGTCGAGCACCCTCTATGGATGCAGATTAAAAAAGAACAGGTTCTGCCTATCCACGGAATTGCTTGGAAGGACAAGAAAAGTAATGCAATAGATTGGCTAAAACAGCTTGGCGACCCCTATGACCTAATTGGCCATGATCCGCAAAACCAAGCGGGCATAGAGTGGGGCGTGTACGGCGTGCCAGAAACATATATCATCGATTGGGCGGGCCGCATTAGGTATAAGCATGTGGGGCCACTCCACCCGGAAATATGGGAAAAAGACCTTTTGCCCGTCGTGCAGCGGCTCAAAAAGGAAAAGAAGGTATCATGAGATTTTTATTGATGCTGTGTATTGCACTACTATTTGCGAATGTGGCAATAGCCATCAATCCAGACGAAGTGCTAAAAGACCCGGCGTTAGAGACGCGTGCACGCGCTCTTTCCGTAGACATTCGATGCCTAGTTTGTCAAAACCAATCTATTGATGATTCTGATGCCGACCTCGCCAAGGATTTACGGACGCTTGTGCGCGAGCGTCTGACCGCTGGCGATTCGGACGCGGATATCAAAAAGTTTTTAGTAGCCCGTTATGGCAAATTTATATTGCTACGACCGCCCGTTCAGGGCGAAACGTATTTGTTGTGGTTCGGACCTCTTTTGATTTTGCTGTTGGGCGGTATCGGTATCTTCATATTCGTCCGCCGCCAACGCGCTAAGCCTGCGCCGCCAGGTGGGGCAGGCCTGACAGCAGATGAGGAGAAACGCATTACGGCTTTATTAAAGGGCGATCCCAAGCCATGATATTTTGGATAATCGTGATAGCCCTTCTAGGGCTCGGGCTCTGTGCCGTTCTTATTCCGTTAACTAAACTTAACGAAGTATCCGGAAACAGCGCTGATTATGACCGCGAAGTTTACAAAGCCCAACTTGCGGAACTTGATCGCGATGTGCTCAGCGGTGCGCTCAGCGAAAGCGAAGCCCAAGCAAGCCGCACCGAAATTGCCCGACGTCTGCTAATTGCAGACCGCAGTTCGAACGAGATTGAAATGCAAAAACGCCCCACCCAATCGGGCCGGGCTATTATCATCGCAACGGCCATTTTAATTCCAGCCGTCGCACTCGGTTTTTATGGCCTCCATGGCCGGCCGGAATTACCCGGCCAACCGTTTGCCTCGCGCGAACTGGCGCCCCAGCAAACTACGCAGCCAGGTAATATTGGAACAATGGTACAGCGTTTATCGCGACAATTAGAAGCCAATCCGGAAAACTTAGAGGGCTGGATACTTCTTGCCCGCTCCTTGCTCGCCCTTGGTCAGCATCAAAAGGCTTTGCCAGCTTTTGAAAAAGCCTTAGGACTAGATGCCGGCAACATTCAATTGCGCTCCTCTTATGGTGAAGCCCTGTTTCTAGCTGCAGGTCAGGTAGTTACCCCTGCGGCGCGGGCGGCCTTTCAGGCAGTTCTAGAAAAGACTCCAAAAGAACCTCGCGCCCGCTATTACCTAGCACTAGCAGATTCCCAGGCTGGTAAATTCAAGGAAGCCCACGCGGCTTTTAAAAGTATCGTCGCAGACGCACCGGCAGGCGCACCCTACTTGCCAACGATCATCGCCCAAACCAATCGCATGGCTGAAAAAATAGGCGCGCCGGTGCTACCCCCAAGCTTTACTAAAACGACACCGGCACTTACACCTGAAACCGCGCAAAACCAGCAGTCGGCCAACACACGGCCCGCCCCCAGCCGCGGGCCAACCGCCGAAGATATGCGCGCGGCAGCCAAAATGTCATCCTCTGATCGCAATCAAATGATCGAAGGTATGGTGAAGCGCCTAGCCGACCGATTAATAGATCAGCCGAATGACCTCAAGGGGTGGATGAGGCTCGCAAATGCCTATCGCGTGCTAGGGAAACCCGCCAAACAAATGAAGGCCTTAGAAAAAGCAAAAGAGCTCGCACCTAAGAATATCGAAATTCTGCTTTTGTACGGACGAACACTCAGAGCCGCAGCGGGAAACCGTCAAACGTCTAAATCTATTGCCGCCATGCGCCGTGTATTGGATTTGGATCCTACTAACTTAGAAGCCTTGGTCCTGGTTGGGCGTGCGGAAGTCAACCAAGGGCAAATCAATGCGGGGAAGACATTGATGAAAAAGGCCTTGGACCAGCTACCGCCGGGCACTGCAGAACGCAAAAAAATACAAAACGAAATCAATTCCCTCAGTAAGCAATAATACCCCCTTCCCAAGGCGATAATCTTGCCGTAGCGGTAAAAGCTCGGGTAGCTTGCTATTCAACAATGCTAATAAAGGGGTAAAGACTTTGAGCGATAATTCTCACGTGCAGTTCGTCGGCTGCGATCTTACCTATCACGCACACGAACCCTGCTTCAAACGCAACCCACATACGCTCGAATCCCACACGCCTCGCCCAGTGACCATCAACGGCAAAAAACAGTTGGTTATTGACATGCATGCACATTGCCAGTTCCCCGAAATCGGCCCGCTGGTTAAGGGGCGTCCCGAGCTTGGCGGGAAAGACCCGTTTGGCCAAGGCGGGTGGGGCAAAGGCCAAGAGTTGGAAAGACGCTTAAAGGCGATGGATGATATGGGCGTCGATATGCAAGTGCTTTCGGTCAGCGTCTTCCATCATCATCATTGGGCCGAACGGGGATTGGCGGAGGAACTTTGCCGTATCCAAAATGAAAAAATGACAGAATTGTGCGCATTGCATCCGGACCGTTTTGTTCCACTCTCCATTGTCGCCCTTCAGCATCCGGACCTTGCGGCACAACAACTCGAATATAACGTCAAGGAAATGGGACACCGAGGGGCAATGATTACCGCCGCCCTCGATGGTGAGGAATTAGCAGCCAAAAGGTTCCACCCGTTCTGGGCGAAAGCAGAGGAGTTGGACGTAGTAATTTTTATCCACCCTAGGCACTTTCGTGAAGGCGCACCACGTTTTAAAGGTCAAGGGTTTCTCTCAAATATTGTTGGCAACCCATTGGATACGACAGTCGCAATTGCGCATCTCATTTACGAAGGCACGCTCGACAAGTTTCCCGGGCTCAAAATCGTCGGCGCCCATGGGGGCGGCTATTTAGCATCTTATATAGGCCGTTTTGATCATGGTCATACTAGCGGCGACCGAGGAGGGCGCGGGGCCGAGAAAAAAGCGCCTAGCGAATATCTTAAGCAGCTTTATTTCGACACCCTGGTTTATGGTACGGAGAATTTGCATCACTTGATCCGTGAATGTGGCGCAGACAGGCTAGTGCTTGGTACAGACTATCCGGCAGGCATGAACAACCTGAACCCCATTGCTCATCTTCTCAGCGTTGAAGGGTTGAGCGAAGATGATATCGAAGCCATTTTAAGCGGTACGGTTAAAAGACTGCTTAAACTATAAAAGCATAAGTAACGAGAGGCACCACCATGCAAAAACCCATCCGATCCCGTGACGGCCAGCAATGGATTTATGACTATGTGCTGAAAGCCTCAGGGCGGGCGGTTCATTACGAATATGATGTGCGCGATATGCCAAAACAGGCAAAATCAGTCCGTATGGTCTCAAAATATTTTGTCAAGGAGGCGGAACACGCGGAGAAAATGGCCCGCGGCGCAGATGCCGGCGGTGATTTCCTGAACTCTCGCAAGCTCTACCAACACGCAGCAGAATATTATAAGGAGGCGCAACATTTTTTCATTCCGCCCACCAGCCATAAACGATGGGAAATTCTTAAGCGCGCCCATAAATGTGCCCGACACGCATATGCACTTGCCGATTACAAAATAGAGCAGGTGGAGATCCCCTATCGCGACACAACCATACCAGGCGTGCTTCATTTGGCACCAGGCGATGGTCCAAAGCCGACCGTGCTGTTTATTCCAGGTATGGACAACACCAAAGAAAATTATCCCAAGATAGACAATAACCCATTTATCCAGCGCGGTATGAACCTATTGTGCATCGACGGGCCGGGTCAGGGTGAAGCTTTGATGCGCGGAATCTATGTCCACCCCGGCGACCACTCGGTCGCCGCATCTAACGCGTTCGACTTTTTAGCGACACGAGAAGATGTTGACGAAACTCGCATAGGTATTTCCGGGCGTAGTTTCGGCTCTTATTGGTCGCTTAGGGCCGCAGCGGAAGACGGCAGATTCGCTTGCGTTGGCGGTGCGGTGGCGTGTTATTACTGGGATAGGATCGTCATTTTTCAAGAAGTCACAATCCGCTTCAAACAAGTCTTCATGGCGATGGCCGGCGCAGAAGACGAAGAAATGTTTGATAAAGAAATCGAAGGATACACGCTAAAAGGCTTCGCTGAAAAGGTGAAGTGCCCGGTCCTAATGGGGATCGGAGAGTTCGATCCACTAAATCCGCTTGAGGACGCGGAGGCCGTCTACGACTCTCTCACCTGCCCAAAGGAAATGTGGATCTTTGAAGACGAATTTCATCGCATCCGAGCTCCTAAAAATCTTGGCGGCGGGGTTACTTTCTATTTCATCGCCCAATGGATGCTTACCGCTATGAATGGCGCGGTCAAAAAAGGCCATGACAAAAAGCGCTTCATTAAGCTAAATGGAGATGGAATGTTCGACTAATGATTGTGATCAAATAAATAGCCAAGCCGTGATTTTGCAACATCAAGAGATTCTGGGTTAAAGCATTCAACGGCAGCAAAGTCCTCAGCCTTTTCTACGTTCCAGGATAAACCCTCGACAGCTTCCGCCTCAGAAAAACCCGGCATCGTCGCTGCTAACTGCGCAATGCCACTCTCAAAAGAGAACTGCGCGCGCTCGGTAATCAACGAGACAGGACCTGGCGGAAGATTCAAGTTCGCCCGGACAGCATCACAACCAGGACTTGTAATAAAGTCTACCTTGTCGACGAAACGACGCGGGTCATGAGGCATTAAAATTACTAAACGCTGAACGAGACACGCTATGTCATGGGCGCCGCCAGAGCCAACCATGCGTATTTTTGGTTTATGATAGTCACCAATGACGGTGCTATTAAGATTTCCCCAAGGGTCCACCTGGGCCGCCGATAAAAGTCCAACGTCAATGCGACCTGCCTGAAGTTCAGCGAAGACTGCCAACCCATCGGTAATCATCATAGCCCCATCGGCTACCGACGGGCTGCCGGTGGAGAGCGGCGGGTCTTTAGGGTCTGAACCGATGACGCCAGATTCATAAATTAGGCTCATGTCGGGAGCATGTGTGTGTTTAGCTAGTAAGGCGGCATCAGATGGGTTGCCGATACCCACAAAGCACACCTCACCGTCTTGCAATTCCAGCGCAGCAGCAAGCGCCAAGCGTGCGGCAGCAGGGAAACCCTTCATGAGATCCTCCGAGCGCTAGCTTGTGATTTTAGTTCCGCCAAAACCTCTTCACCCACCAAACCTAAATATGCAGAGTGACCTGCACAGTCAAAAACCCATCGCTTGAGATAGGCGGCCAAACCTTCCTCACTCCGAGCTTCCTTGTCATAAGTAAAATAATGGTCATCATCGCGCCCGTAATATCCTTCCACATAGGACGGATGAGCTCCCCATCTGAGTTCAGCAACGCCGCTCACCCGGTAGGCGGGAATACGCGTGCTTTCTGGCGACTTTTGAATTTCTGCCGATTCTACAAACCGCTCCACCGTAACCAAAACTTTCTCAGATGCCAATGCACCGGTCACTGTGTCCCCATCAACGCCTATGAACTGCACATTGCCAGACCGGTCCGCCTGTTGCGCGTGGACCAGTGCTACATCGGGCTTTAACGCGGGGATACAGGCGAGCTTTTCGCCCGTATAGGGGCAATCCATAGTCTTGATTTCAATGGAAGCACCAGCGATGTCGCCGAGCTGCAAGATACGGGACGGCAGGAAGGGTACGCCTTGCCGTGCCGCCTCGAGCCGAAGGATCATTGCCATATTGGTCCAATCCTCATAGGCGATCGTACCCGCCTTTACCGCACGGCGAAAGGCATGGCCAAGTCCTATACCGGGATTACCAAGATAACCATATACGACCTTTCTTGCCGTACCGGCGCCAATGAAAATATCAAACAGTATGTCCGTGCCTGATCGGCAAAGCGTCAGGTCTTTTATGCCTTGGCGAATAATTTCAAATCCAAGAGCAAACGGTACGCAATGACCGAACCCGCCGACAAAGACCGTATCGCCGTCATTAATATGCTCTTCAACAAGGGCACTTATGCTCATGGATTTATCCATGCACTAAATAACACCGTCGCCGCGCAGGGTTTCCAATTCGGCCTCCAAAACGCCGCCGATCTCAACCAAGACCGCGTCCGTATCCGCTCCCAGCTCTGGTGGCGCAGAGGAAACACCCGCAGGCGTATCGGAAAAGCGGTAGGGAATACCCAGCATCTTTATAAGACCTGCGGTCGGATGCTCGATTTCCTCGATCATGTCGTTGGCCTTGGTCTGTTCGCTGTCCAAGGCGGCACCCACCGGGTTGACCATGCTGCACGGAATACCTGCCTCTTGAAAACGCGTTATCCAGTTCTCAGCACTATCGCTACTCAGCGCATCGCGCACCATCGTATCGACAGCGGCCCGGTTTCGCACCCGGTTCGGGTTGGTTTTGTATTGTTCGTCCTCGGCCCATTCCGGATGGCCTACCAAATTAGCAAGCCGGGCGAACTGCGTGTCGTTCCCTACCGCCAGCGCGATCTCGCCTGTACCACATACAAAATCCCGATAGGGCACGATATTCGGATGACCGTTGCCGTAGCGGCCCGCTTCATCGCCGCTGACCAAATAGTTAGATGCCACATTCACCAACGCGGAAAGCGCTGAATCATATAGCGTCACCGAAGTCTTTTGGCCTTTACCGGTGCGCGTGCGGGCATTCAGTGCGCCGAGAATACTCATCGCCGCATACATGCCGGTACATACATCAACAATGGCAACCCCCAGCTTCATGGACGCACCACCTTCTTCGCCGGTGATCGCCATCAAGCCCGATTCCGCCTGGAGCAGAAAATCATAGCCGGGCATACCTGCTTTCGGGCCTTTCTCGCCATAGCCGGTGATTTGAGTATGTACCACCTGCGGCGCATTTTTCTCCATCCAATTGCGGGTGAGCCCCCATTTTTCGAGCGTACCTGCTTTGAAATTCTCTATCAGCACATCGGCGCCCTTGATCAAGGTTTTCAATATACCTAGACCACGCTCTTCTTTCAGATTGAGCGTAACGCTTTTCTTGTTGCGATTAACACCCAGAAAATAGGCCGCTTCCGGTCCGGCAAAGGGCGGCCCCCAGGCGCGGGTATCATCCCCCTTGCCCGGTTGCTCGATCTTGATAATCTCGGCGCCCATATCGCCGAGATTCATGGTGCAGAAAGGCCCGGCCAGAATCCGGGTCATGTCGATGACCCGGATGCCGGAAAGGGGCCGTTCAGGTGTTTGATCTGCCATTGGATTTACTTCTTCGGCGGACGCATATTTTCGTCATTCGCCAGCCCATCAAGATAGCGATCCATCTCTTTCTTATTCCGCTCGCGGAACTGACCAAAGTTGGGCTTCCGTTTCTCCATAAAGGCATTCATTCCTTCAAGGCTTTCTTCAGAGCCCCAGACATGGGCTAACAGCTCCATACCGTGTTGCCAGGAGGCGTAAAGCTGATCGGATTCAAAATTAAGCGACCGTTTGGTCTGACGAATAGTTTGCGCGCTATAGCCTTTGATGCGTTCGCAATATTCCTCAACCGTTGCTCGCAGTTTTTCCTTTGGCACTGAGCGATTGATCAGCCCGACGGCTTCCGCCTCGGGGCCTTTAAAAGTGCGGCAACCGAAGATCATATCGCGGGCAAGGCGCTCGCCGATCAGGCGCGGAATGTATTGCGTCGCGCCGACGGTCGGGCACGCACCAACGCGCGCGCCGGTTTGACCAAGGGTCGCATCGTCGGAGGCAATTGCAAGATCGCACCATAGCGCCAACTCATGGCCGCCGCCCATACACCAGCCATTGATCATGGCGATCACCGGAATATGCAAGCCGCGAATCGCCATTGCGCACCCAAGCATCCGGTCGTTCCATTGCGCGGCATTCTGCCAGTTCAATCGCATCATTGCGTGGAAATCACCACCAGCGGAAAACGCCGTGTCGCCAGCTCCAGTCACCACTGCAACCGCAATGGTCGGGTCATGGCGCGTCGATTGGAAGGCGGTGATCAATTCATCCAGTGTCTGCTCGCGGAAGGCGTTCTGAACTTCCGGACGGTTAATGGTGATCCAGGCCACCCCGTCCTTCACTTCGTAAAGTATTTCTTCATATTTGGCGTCACTGCCCATTTTTTCTCCCCTTTTAAGGTTTGTGGTTCTTAATTTTCCGGCTCTTCAATCTCAATTAAAGTGCCGAGCGTATCTTTTGGATGCATAAAGAATAAATCTTGACCTTCATAGCCTTTGACCGGCTTGCCGTCACCAAGCACACGGATGCCCGCAACCAATGCCCCATCAGCGGCTTCCGCCACATCCGGTACCGTTAAACATATATGGTGAATGCCACCCTTTGGATTGCGTTTGAGAAATTTGGCGATTGGCGAGTACTCATTCAGAGGTTCCATCAGTTCAAGCTTGGCATCCGCCAACTTAACGTACGCCATACGCACGCCCTGAGACTCCACCTCAACGATCTTAGTAACCGTGCAGCCGAACTTTTCTCTATAGAAAGCAACAGCGGCATCCAAGTCCGGCACCGCAATTGCTACATGGTTAAGCCCTTCTACCGGCACCGGTGCTTCGTCCACCTTGTTTGTCTCTGACATTAAATTCCTCTTACGCCCCGTTTGCGGTGGGCACCTTTACATCACGCAGGATGGCATACACCAGGGAGGTAGCTGCCGCCAAGATTATCCTTTCATATTTCAATTTTGGTGAAACACGTGAGACCAACACTGCTATAAAAGGGGCTGCATTCACCAACGCCAACACGGAATAGTGCACATGATCGAGTTTTCCAAACATTTGCAATACATCGTCGAGCAGGAATACCCCATGTTCAGCGATGATGAGTTTAAGCGTCGCCGTGCTGCGTTCGAGGAAAAAATGGCGGCACGCGATGTTTCCCATGCTCTAATTCGAGGATTTTTGCGGATTGGGCCTGCGATTTCCTATTTCACCGGCTGGCCCACCACCCATGATGCAGTCATTCTTATGACACCAGGGGAAGAAGCGGTTCTTTTCGTTAATCACTACAACCACTTCCCTATGGCGCAGATGATGGCGCGCATGGCCGATGTGCGTTGGGGCGGGGTTTCGGCAGTGAATAACGCTCTCGAAGAGTTTCAGAACCGCGGCGGCGGTCGGCTCGGTGTAGTCGGTAATTTCACCGTCTCCCAGCATGAAAAAATATCTGCAACGACGGACGCCTTGGTCGACATGGGTGGCGATTATACAAGCCTGCGTCTGATAAAATCTGAAGAAGAGCATGATTGGATGGAGATCGGCACCATCCTTTCTGATGCTGGTATCGGCGCAATTCCCAAAGGTCTGCGCATTGGTATGAGCGAATATGAACTAGGCGATATCGTAGAACGCTCCTATATGCCCTACGGCGCTGTCAACCAGACCCATTATTTCATGATCAACAACATGGAGCAGGGCGGTTATTGCGTACCTCGGCAATTCTCCTCGAACCGGAAAATTCATAAGGGCGACATACTGGCGACCGAACTAAGTGCAAATTTTTGGGGTTATTCAGGCCAAATTCTTCGCACTATCACCATTGGCGCCGATCCGACCCCTCTCTATAAAGACTTGCACGATGTCGCCATGGCGGCCTTCGATGCCATCGTGGCGGTGCTCAAACCCGGCACGCGACCCGAAGAAATTATCGAAGCGGCGACCGTCATTGAGGACGCGGGCTTCACCATCTGGGACGATCTGGTACACGGCTTCGGCGGCGGCTATTTACCGCCTGTATTTGGCTCAAAAAGCCGCGATATTTTTCCCGCACCGGACATGGTGCTCGAGGAAGGTATGTATCTGGTCGTCCAACCCAATGTGATTACGCCAGACAATAAGGCTGGTGTGCAAACCGGTGAGATGATGCGGATTACCGCAACCGGCACCGAACCGGTGCACAATTATCCACGCGGCATGGAGAGGGTTGATCCGTAATCTATAACTTGATCGTCTCGCCTGTACGCGCGGATTCCTCGATCGACAAGGTGACCTCTAAGGTTCGTCGCCCTTCATAGGCCGTAGGATGCGGTGTGGGGCGGCCCGTGATCAAATGGTCCAGCCAAGAGCGGGTTTCATTGGCGATTGGGCCCCAATAATCACCCTGGGCCCAATCGCCGGACGAGTTGGTCTGCATGAACAGCATATTGGTCTTGTGATCCGGTACATAGGCGTGGTCTGCGCCATTGTCAGTGTACAACAAGCTGTCTTTATTGTCCGCGTCCAATAGGATCACGCCTTGGTCACCGAGAATTTCAAACCGCGGGCTCTGCCCAAAGGTGGGATACTTTGACGGTAGCGCATAAAAAATACCGAGATTAACGATACAACCATTATCGAAGGTTATGATTGCCCAGGTCGCTTCGTTGATATCGTGCCCAAGCTCCCGATAAACCCTGCCATGGCTGCGTGCAACCACTTCCACCGGCTTGTTCTCGGCCAAGAACCAGCAAGCCATATCTACATAATATGTCAGCACATCAAGGACCGGCGTCGCCTCCGGCGAACGTTGGAGAATTTGCAGCATCTGCGCCCGCGAATTGTAGACGCGTTGTTGAATAGCCAAGACCTCCCCTAGCCGGCCTTCTTCAATCTGTTGTTTTGCCATCATCCAGCGGCGATCATGGCGTCTTGAATAGCCAATCACCACTTCCACGCCGGTTTTGTCGATTTCGGCAATAATTTTGTCCGCCTCTTCTAGGGTCAGCGCAATCGGCTTTTCCAGGAAAACCGGCTTGCCTAGCGATAGCGCCTGCAGCACCGCCTCCATATGGTCATGCTCCGGGGTGGAAACGAAAACCGCGTCGACTTTTTGGTGGCTAATCGCTTCGTAATTATCGCCGGTCGTCAAATCAGCGCCGGTTTGCTGCGCCAAGATATCGGCTTTGGTTTTGTCACGATCCGCCAGCGCTAGAAAATTTACCGACGGATGGCGCGTGGCCATATTCGCCCGCAATGTGCCGATGCGGCCCGAGCCGACCACAGCGATACCGAGTTCTTTTTTGTTCATTTGCCTCCCCTGCAGCTGGATGCGTCTATCTCGTTTGGTATTGGCACCATAGCGGGATTTCTCTTATGGTGCCGCCTCAAATTCTATTGTTGGGGCAAATATGGCGTTAGATCAAATAAATGTGGGCATTATCGGCACCGGATGGTGTGGCGGCATTCGTGCTAATAGCTGTGCGGACAATCCGCTGATCGACCAACTGCATATTGCCGAAATTAACCCGCAGCGGCTGGAAGAGGTTGCAAAATCTACAGGTGCCGTCTCGGCAACAGCGGAATATGAATATATCGTCAAGCATGGAGATATCGATGCAGTTTTCATTTCCGCAACTCCTGAGACGACCCATTACCCTATGGCCAAGGAATGCTTGCTAGCAGGTAAGCATGTGTTTTTGGAAAAGCCTATCGCGCTCACTTTGGGCGAGGCAGACGAACTGATCGTTATTGCCAACCAAAGAAAGTTGAAATTCACCATCGGCTATTCCCAGCGCTTTAGCCCGAAATACGCCTATGTGAAAAAGTGCATTGAAGACGGCACAATCGGCGAGCCGGTAAGCGCCTTAGTAAGTCGCCATATCACGCGAAGTTTAGGCAAAAAAATCACTGGCCGCATCAAACTCTCGCCGGCCTCTATGGAAGCCACCCACGATCTAGATTTTGTGCTGTGGTGCCTTGCCCCGGCCCGCCCCATCCGCGTTTATGCCCAAGCCGTCGAAAAGGTCATGGTAAAAGAGGTAAACGCGTCCGATTGTATGTGGATTACGATCACTATGGATAACGGTGTCGCCTTTGTGGTCGGCGCCGGTTGGATTTTACCGCCGGGCTATCCAAACTTTTCCACCACTTGGATCGAAATGGTGGGTTCGGAAGGCGCACTACTTGTCGATGACAGTCATAAAGACGTAACCCTCAATACAATGAAGGATGGCATTCAATTTCCCTTGTCCTCCATGCCGGGTGAGTCTGTCGGCCATGTTTTTTCCGGCGCCATGGCAAACGAAACAATCCATTTTGTTGATGCAGTGGCACGTGACCGTCCTGTCTTAGTCACGCCAGAAGAGGCACGACAGGTAATGGAAGTCTATATCGCTGCAGACCTTTCGGCCGAACGTAACGAGCCAGTCCGCCTTCCTCTGCAAGAACCTCCATTTTAATCGCATTTGCTTGTTGAAAGTAAATCCCTTCGTGTAGGGTGCATATGTTTATAGTTACCAAAAGGTCAGCCACCAAATGGGCAAAACAATCATTTCCGCTGAAGACGGCCCGATCAATGGGCGCGAACTCCGAAACGCCCTTGGACGCTTTGCGACCGGCATCACGGTGATTACCACAGCGACCAATGACGGAAAAAAAGAAGCGCTAACGGCCAATTCCTTTTCCGCATTATCTCTCGACCCACCGCTCGTGTTGTGGAGCCTAGTAAATGAAGCACCGTCACGGGAAGGCTTTTTGGCCGCCGGCCGCTTTGTTATTAATGTTTTAGGCTCCCATCAACGCAATGTTTCGAACCAGTTCGCCACAACCTCCGATGACAAATTCGAACACATCGACTGGCACCCGGGCTTGGGTGGCTGCCCAGTACTCGACGATCACTTAGCAGCCTTTGAGTGCGACATTGAGCGCACCATTGATGGCGGCGATCATTTGTTGTTTGTCGGGCGCGTCGAACGATTAAGCTATGGCGACGGTAGCCCACTCATTTTTAGCGGCGGTAAATATTGTGTGGCCGCGGAACTGCCGGATGATTCTGACCAGCTTGACGGCGAAACAGCCTTTTCCAACATATTGCTTTGGAGTTAAAGCCTAACCTTTGCACGGCAAAATAACTGCCGCCCAACCTTTTGCCGTTACCATATCGCGTTGATCCTTCCCAAAAATTTCCACTTTAAGGCGCCCACGGCCATCAGATAAATTTTCTTTTTCAATGACGCTACCCTGGCAATAAGTTATGTCGCCAATCAAATTAAAGCGGCGAATTTCGCAATAAAGCTCCTCCAGAAACCCATGGTCGCCGATCCAGTTTGTGAGCATGGTCGCTAACCATGAAATGCGTTCTGGACCGTAATCATAAGCTTCCGGCACACCGACGGACTTGGCGAGCTGCGAATCCCAATGTACTGCCTCCGGCGGTTCAGGAACGCCGTAGGCGTTGGCAATGCCAGCCGCTGGATGGCGTTTTAAATAATTGAACCAATATGAATGCGCCTTGATAAACAAGCCGCCCCAGGCCTGTTCAAACGCCACGGCGACGGTAGCGGTATAAGGCCCCCGCACAATGCCCGGCACCGCTTCGCCGACAGCAACGTCATCCCAATATAGGGGTTCCGCCCCACGCGGTTTTTCCGTTTCATATGCCGCTGCGATGTCGACCAGAGTTGCTTCTGATACGACCTCAGGTTCCAATTTTTTATATTTGCCTTTTTTTCGGGCTTTTACCCTTTCAGTGCGCATGCCCCACGAATCCGCTTCCGCCAATTCTACACCGTCACCGTCCACATATCGGATATAGGACGATTGCTTGAACATCCGTCCTGCGAACCGGCTGGGAAATTCCGTCAGTTCTTTAAAGGTCACTTCTGTGTCGACGCGGGCGCCCAGCGGCAACGGTTTTTTCCAACGCCAATGAGTGCCACCAAACATGGAATGTACGCCAGGCAAACCACCCCGATAACCTATCGACATGCGGCTGAAAGCATACAACATACAGGGCGGCGCAATTAACCCATTTAACGGCGATAAGACCGCGTGCCCTTCATCTAGATAAAGCGGGTTCCGGTCACCAGTTGCCTCCGCCCAATGGCGGATGGCGTCACGCGTCACCTCGGTCAAATGCGGCGGCTCAGATATTTCCATGCGATCGCCAAGCTTGGATCTTAGGCGCACCAGTTCTTCATCGGTCGCGAGACCATGAGTGTCAGTCATTCAACAACTCCGTCAGAAATCAATTGATTGATCCGTTCATTGTCATATTCGAGCAGGTCGGACAGTACCGCCTTCGTATGCTGACCCAATAAAGCCGAGGGCGCGTAGGCCTCTTCAGCAAAGGCGCCTTTGTACTTAATAGGGCTACCTACCACACTTATGCTACCTGCCACCGGATGGTCCGTCTCTTTAATCAGCCCTCGCGCCATGATAGCCGGTTGGTTAAGTGCCTCGCCAACAGTCAAAACCGGGCCACTTGGTATATCCGCTTCGCACAAGAATTTACCCCATTCTTCAGCAGTTTTCTCAGCCAATATAGCTACTACGATTGCTTCCAATTCTTTTCGGTTTTCTTGACGATCCGCCGTTGTCTTGAACTTAGGGTTATCGATCAAATCATCACGCTCAACCGCCTGACAAAATTTACGCCAAAACGGGCCGACATGAAGTGCCAAAACAATGTGGCCATCTTTCACCGGATATCGACCATAAGGCACAATTGAATGGTGGCTGCTGCCGACGCGGCCCGGACTTTCACCGGTTACCAAATACATTTCCGCTAAGTAGCCTAATAAACCTATCAGCCCATCAAGCAGGCTTAAATCCACATGCAATCCTTTCCCTGTGGCGGTGCGGTGTTGCAATGCTGCAAGCACAGCAATCGCCGCCCACATGCCGCCGCCCACGTCACCCATGGGGACACCTATTTTAGTCGGTGGCCCATCAGCTTCACCATTGATACTCATCATGCCGCTCAAAGCTTGGGTGACCAGGTCAAACGATGGTAACTCCGCCATGGGGCCTTCTTGGCCGAAACCGGTGATTGAACAAATTATCAGGTCGGGTTTCCTCTTCTGAAAAACTTCATAGGCCAAGCCCAAACGGGCCATCACACCGGGACGAAAGTTCTCTAAAACAATGTCTGATTTTTCGGCCAAACCGAGGATAATTTCTCGTCCCTCATCTGTTTTAAGATCGATGACAATGCTTTGCTTGTTACGGTTAATCGCCATGTAGTAATGGCTTTCGCCCTCCACAAATGGCGGCACGGTTCGTGTCTGATCACCGCTACCCGGCTCCTCTACTTTTAGAACCTCTGCACCTAAATCCGCCAATATCATGGAACAAAATGGGCCTGTAAGTACACGGCTCAAATCGAGAACGCGTATCCCAGAAAGTGGACCGGAAGGCATGGGTCGATCATACATCGTGACATCTCGCAGTTTAAAACGGTCTCTCCACCCAACAATGATTCTATCGACTTGTCTAGTTCATAGCTCTGACACCATAATTCTTGGTGAAATTCCGTTTGGCCTGTTAAAGTTTCTCAAAATAACCTTCGAACGCAAAACCGCTTAGAAAAAAAGGATTTAGGGATATGGAACTCGGCTTCTTCACTATGCCAATTCACCCCAAGGACCGTAATTATACAGAAACCCTGCAGGAAGACCGTGAGTGTACCCTACTCGCAGATGAACTTGGATATATAGAAGGCTATTTTGGTGAACATCTGACCGATGCCGCCGAGACTATCACTTCGAGCCTTATCTTCATTGGCTGGCTGCTAAACGAGACTAAGAAAATCAAACTCGGCACAGGTACGATCAACATGCCAAATCACCATCCCGCCAAAATTGCTGCAGAAGTAGCAATGGTTGATCACATGGCACAAGGCCGCTTTCTTTTGGGCATCAGCCCAGGCGGACTGATTTCCGATGCAGAAGCGATGGGAAATTTAGACCGGGATCGTACAGCTATGTTAGTAGAAGGCATCAATATGGTGCTGGATATTTGGGCCAATGACCCACCGTATAATTTAAAAGGCGAGTTTTGGAATGTCTCCACGGAAAAGACCCAGATCGCCGAAATCGGCCAAGGCACTATTTTAAAGCCTTTTCAGAAACCACACCCGCCCATTGTCGTAACCGCTGTTGCGCCTTTTTCCGCTGGCGTGACAGCCGCTGCCGCAAGGGGCTGGGAACCAATTTCCGCCAACTTCCTGCAACCACAATGGGTTGCCTCCCATTGGCCAAAATATGTGGAGGGCTGCGAGCAGGCCGGACGTCCAGCGGACCCAAAAAATTGGAGGGTAGCGAAATGCATTTGTGTTGCAGACGATCTTGAAACGGCAAAACGATATGCGACGGATCCAGGCGGGCCCTATTACCAATATTTCCATTCTCTATTCACCAAACTAAAGGCGGTGGGGCGCGCAGAGCTATTCAAGGTTGACCGCAACCAACCCGAAGAAGAACTCAATGTAGAAGATATTGTCGAGCAGTTGGTAATTTACGGCACCCCGGACAAAGTGACCGATGATCTATTAGCCTTCCGCGAGAAAATCGGAAATTTCGGCACATTGCTTTATGCGGCCATGGATTGGAAAGACAAAAAATTAGGCAAGCGCTCTATGGAACTGCTGGCAACAGACGTCATGCCCGCAGTTAATGCATCTATCAAGGGCGACAGCGCTGTCGCTTAAGTTTTTGTACGTATGCCACAAGACCAGCCTCTAATTATCCCATTTGGTACCGCTGATCCTGCAAAGGCAATGGAGGTTGCGGCCCGAGATGCCCGGCTAGGCAATATTGTTACGATTAATACAGACGATCAAGAACCGCTAAGACTGCACCATGGGCCATATGATTTTCGGGCTACACCGCGCCTTGGTACTGCCAGCGATACGGAAACGCGCCTAACACTGCTTCATGATCATTTGCATGCGCTTTGCGACCTTTGGCAGAAAGCGCAGCATGGCTTTATCGATGCTTACTTCGGTCTTATCAATGCCACACTCGAGTGCGAACAAACCACGCTCACAGCAGCTTTAGCAAATTATGGCGGTCTCTATCATTATCGTGACTGGGCATTTTCAGCACTGCGTCCTCTACCACGTGCACAAATTCCACTAGAGAACGGGTCTTTTGTCGCTATAGACTTCGCCTTCTGGACAGGCGGCGGGCTCGTAGCGATCAACCTCAAAGGCGTCCAAACATTAACCAAAGCCGTCCGCAACCAGTTGACCACGCTTAAACAAAACGGCATAGCGATTATAGATGTTGAGAGCGCCCGCCTAGCCAACGGGGGCGCATCTTATCTCGAGACATTGCTACCCGCCCCCTTCCATCACTTTTGGAAAGGCGACGTGCTACCGCAAAGCCCGTTCAAGCCGACCATAGTTGATTCGGCCGAAGGTGGAGTTCGATTTTAGGCTTGCACCACAATTATTCTTCTAGCTTAATTGTCAACAGTTAGGTTCAATGCGGATGATATTGCTCTCAAAGATCTTTCATAGCCGAAAACTTGGTTTTGGTAATAAGCACCCAGGTTTTCAAAACAATTGCAGGCCTTGAGCTGTGCGAATTGTACCTTTGCGGATTTTATTGGCCCCTGACCACTGTTTAAAATTCGTTAAGTCGCGGTATTAGCTCAACCAGATTCTTGGCTAAATCTTCACGTTATCCGATGTGATACCACAGCTTAAATATCCATCTCCAAAATATAGAGGCCACCAGAGAACCGGTCTATCCCATATACAACCTGGTTTTCATCTACATAGACATCATTGATTTGGACCTCGCCAACACGCGAACCTTCGGGGGCTTCAGGCACGTAGTAGGCCACTTCCTTAGGCTGGAACGGGTCAGCTAAATCATGAACCCGGATGCCCGCATTGAAGTAGTTACCTATGATAATAGTATCGGATCTAAAACACGGGCCGGGTTGGTTCTCATGCAAATTATGGGCACCAAACCTTCCGGGCCTACCGCCAAATTCCTCCAGCGAGGGCATTGGCAAGGTCGAAATTGGCACCGGATTTGTCTCTACCCGGTTATCGACAACGAAAGTGATGCGAGGCCAATCGGCAGCGCCCGCATAGGTGGCCTCCGCCGCCACTAGCAAGAGATCGCGACTAAACAACGGAAGCACCGTGTGCGTGAAACCGGTAAAGGGCGGGCTATGGTTCCAGTGGGCTATCATTTTAGGGTTACCCATATCGGAAATATCGAGCGTAAACATGCCGCCGTCGATATAACCGACATAGGCGCGGTCCGAACGTTCGGGGTAGACATTTGTATTATGGGGCCTAAACCCTTCATCAAATTCCGGGTGGCGCACGAGCGGGGGCTCGGGATCGCTCTGAAGCTGCCCCGGCATCCACCACCGCCCTACTTCTTTTGGCCTAGTCGGATCCTTGACATCGATAATTTGGTAAATTTGGTAATCTTTCTCAGGTTCACGAGCGTCCAGGTTGCCGTCAGCACCTGAGCAGTGGATATACTCTCCGTCCACAAACCAAACGCAGTGCACGCCGCGCGATCGCGGTCCGGAGCAATCAAAGAACCCGATTGATTTTGGGTTTTCGGGATCACTAATATCGAATATGTCAATGCCCGCCGGCTTCAAACCCAACGCCGTAGTCTGATAGGCAACCACCAGAAGATCGCCACAAACTTCGAGTGAATTGGAGCGTACATTTTGATGCGGTAAATCTGTCTGTACGATAATTTTTGGGTTTTTGATATCGGTTACATCAACACCGGTGAAATTCTTCGGCGGACTTTCATGAGCAAGCCACATGATACGCCGCCCGTCCTTAGGGAGCTGCAATCCCATGCCCTCTCCCATATTACCAAAGCCATCCAGCTTATGCTGCGCTATTAAGCGCATGTTTTTTGATTGGGCCTGGCTCATCGGTTTTCTCCGCTCATAAGGATTTTTTGGCTATTTTGGCATGCAGATATTTCTATCCGCTTAGAATTTCCTCTAAACATCCATCTCCATGATGTAAAGACCTCCGCCGAAACGATCCATCCCGTAGACGATTTGATTCTCATCCACATAAACGTCATTGATTTGAATCTCGCCAACACGCGAGTTCTCCGGGTCCTCTGGAACGTAATAGGCGATCTCTTCGGGCCGAAAAGGATTCGATATATCATGTACGCGAATGCCAGCGTTGAAATAATTGCCAATCACCAATGTCTCAGAACGGAAGGACGGACCGGGACGGTTCTCATGTAGATTGTGCGCGCCGAACCGGCCGCGCCGACCGCCGAACTCCTCAAAAGGCGGCAACGGCAAAATAGCGAGCGGTGTTGGGTTTGGCTCATAGCGGTTGTCGAGAAGCCACGTTACCTTTGGCCAGTCCTCGCCCCCGAGCTTATTGCATTCGTGACTAACAACCAGAAGTTCGCGTTCGAATAGGGGCATCATCGTATGCACAAAGCCAGGGAAGGGAGGCGACGGATTCCAGTTGGCAATCATTTTAGGGCTCGACATATCCGAAATATCAAGCGTTACCGCCCCGCCGTCGATATAAGCGACATAGGCACGATCGGGGCGTTCCGGATATACATTAGTATTATGGGGCCGCATGCCGGCGTTATATTTCGGCTCGCGCTTCAGTGGAGGCTCTTCGTCACCTTCGCATTGCCCCGGAAGCCACCATCGTCCCACCTCTTTCATATTGGCGGGGTCTTTCGCATCGATGATCTGATAAAACTGGTAATCTTTTTCTGGCAAGCGAGCGTTAAAATTGGCGTCTGCACCTGCACAATGAATATATTCACCGTCAACAAACCAAACCTGATGCACGCCCTTCGACATCGGGCCCGACGTATCGAAAAAGCCTATACTTTTTGGCTCTTCTGGCGTTGAAATATCGAACATCTCTATTCCCGCCGGCTGCTGGCCAAGCTTATTGGTCTGATAAGCTACTGCCATCGTATCCCCACATACTTCGAGCGAATTTGAGCGAACATTCTGATGCGGCAGTTCGGTCTGAATGACCATTTTGGGATTCTTAATGTCTGTAACGTCTAAAGCTGAAAAGTTTTTCGGCGCCGAAACATGCGCCAACCATATTATCCGCCGCCCATCAGCGGTAAGTTGAATAGACATGCCCTCGCCCATACCGCCAAAGCCGTCGAGAAGGTGCTGGGATACCAAGTGCATGTTTTTAGAAAGCGCTTCTTTCATTGAGAAATCTCCATAGAATCTTTTTACGGCAAAACCTCAAAGCAGAAGCAACTATGATTTTTTTCCAGCCGCTTTGCAAAAGCTTGCTAGGGAATTCTCTAGCCCGCCTTTCGGAATATTTTTTGTTATAAATACAATTCGGGTTGTGTGATCACTATCGGGCCAAGCTTCAAGGCGAACCGGCGGATGAAAAACATGCTGGACGCCATGAATAATCACCGGCGTGTCAAATTCAGTAATGTTGAGGATGCCTTTGACCCGGAGTAAATCCTCACCCCGGAGCGACCCTATCGACTCAAGCCAAGCCTTTACTCCGGGCCAAGGCAATGGTTCGTCTGCCGTAATACAAAACGCACCAATATCAGCATTATGCCGATTTACATCCTCTTGTGTGTCATGCCCACGATCATGCTCAAGTCCGACGCCGTGGCCGTGATGGGAATGGGCTGCTATCTCCGTATCCGCCAACCAAGTGCGAACATCATCAGTTTTCTGCCGAACATCGTATAGACCAAGTCCGAAAATGTTTTCGGGAGAAACTTTACCATCAATGATTTCTTGTAGTGGCGCACCTGGGTTTAAGCCTTCTAAGCGCGCTTCTAGTTCAGTCGTTTGAACCGGGTCAGCTATATCAGTTTTTGTGACAAACAACCGATCTGCTACGGCGGCTTGTTTTATCGCTTCTTTATGCTGATCGAGGGTGCTGTTGCCATTCACGGCATCCACGGTCGCAACTACGCCACCCAACCGATACTTATCCACTAAGAGAAAATCCGACATTATGGTCTGCAATATGGGTGCCGGGTCGGCAAGGCCGGTCGTTTCTACCAAGACCCGGCTAAAGGGTGGTAACTCTTCCGCCCTTGCGCGGGTTTCTAGGTCGGCTAAAGTGTCCACAAGGTCGCCCCGGATAGTGCAACAGATACATCCACTCTGCATAACCACCATTTCTTCTTCCTCAAAAGAAGTATCCACTAACAAATGGTCGATGCCGATTTCGCCGAACTCATTAATAATAACGGCCGTATCAGAAAATTTCTCATCCCGGAGCAAGTGGTTAAGAACAGTCGTTTTACCGCTGCCCAGAAATCCTGTGATGACAGTAATGGGCTTTTTTTTAAGTTCTGCTGACATGCGAGGCAAATTAGCCCTTTAATCCCCAATGCGGCAATGTCTTCGTGGACGTTCAATGTTCCAGACTTTACAGTGAAAGCCGATTTTAGGCTAATTTTAGGGGGGCAACCCATGCTTAATATAGGGCTCGCGGGTCTCGGCTGGTGGGGAAAACATATGACCCGTACGCTGGAGCAAAGTAAAAAAATCAACCTTGTGCGGGCCGCCGAGGTCAATATCGACGGCATGCAAGATTTCATCGCCGAGAACAGTCTTCTCGCAACTGGGAATTTTGATGACCTGCTAACGGATAGCAACGTTGACGCTATTATTTTAGCTACTCCCCACGCATTACATGAGAACCAAATCGCAAAAGCTGCAAACGCCGGCAAGCATGTGTTCTGCGAAAAACCACTCGGCCTCACTAAGGCGAGTGCTAAACGCTCGGTCGCCGCCTGTAACAAAGCCGGCGTCATTCTCGGTGTTGGTCATGAACGGCGATTTGAGCCTGCACTCCAGGAAATCAAGCGCATGATCAGCGAAGGCGAGCTTGGTACCATTATGCAAGCAGAAGCAAATTTCAGCCACGATATACTTGCCAACATGCCAGAGGGCGACTGGCGCACAAAGTCTGATAACGCACCCGCAGCTGGCATGACGGCCATGGGCATTCATTTGTCAGATGCTTATGTATGGATGTTCGGTCCTGCCGACGAAGTGTATGCGCAGGTTGCTCATCGTGTCGCCAAACAAGAAAATGGCGATGTAGTTATGGCCCAGATTCGCTTTAAGAGCGGCTCACTTGGCTATCTAAATGCAACCATGGTGACACCATTCTTCATGCGGTATCAAGTATTCGGCTCCGAGGCCTGGGTTGAAGCGCGCGATAGCGCCCACCCAGAACATGGCGGTATCACAACGCTAACTGTCTGCAAGAAGGGCGGCACCCCAGAAAGCCGAACTATGGAAGCCTCCAACACAGTGCTCGATAATTTAGAGAATTTCGCCGATGCCATTGCTGGCACCGGGACCTACATCAACAAACAAGCGGAAATGATCGAAAACATTGCCTTGCTGGAAGGCGTCACACAATCAGTTGCAACCGGCAACGTAGTAAAGCTCTAATGCGTCAGCCATTACATAGAAGTCAAATCTGGCTCATGTCCCATCAGATATGAGCCGACTGTTTGATAATGCACCTTGTGTCCCTGAATTTTCTGAGTCACCGCATGCAGATCGCGATAGCGGCGCTCATAAGGCTGGCTAGCAAAAATTGCCGTTGCACCCGCTGAATGATAGGCGATATCTGCAGCTACCTTGGCTTCCTGTATACAAAAAGTACTTGCTAGACGAATCCTCATCCGTTGCTCCGGCGTCAACGCACCTGAAACACAAACGTCATCATAAATATCGGCAAGTTCGCTCGTAATATAAGCGCTGGCTGATCGAATGCGCGCCTCCGCAACAGCGACATCGGCCTGGGCAACTGCATTATCTTGCAAAGGAACCGTGCCATATTTACCTTTCTTATCGGTCGCAAGGTCCTTGAAACCCTCCAAAATTCCGCGCGCCAGCCCAAGCGCCACACCAGAGAAGCTTGCCGCATAGAGGTTTTTAGCACGGAAGGCATAAAGCGGAGATTTGACAACCACCTCATCTACGTTATCGCGTTTAACGGAATAAGCCATCGTGACCGGAACATCTTCTATTGTGAAGGCATCACTCGCAGTGCCACGAAGGCCAATCACATCCCAAATGTCTTTCCATTTAACCGCTTCGGCAGGCACGTAAAAGGTTCGTGTGACAAGGTTACCATCTTCGGTAAATTGTTCATTCCCCTCATTATCAAGTATCGCCGTCGACTGAGTACCAAGCCAGGTGGCGTGATGCCCGCCGCTAGCAAACATCCAACTGCCAGAAAGCCGGTACCCTCCTCCATGAGGCGCGGCTCTGCCACGACCGGGCCCCCAGGCTACAATAGCGCTTGGGTCTCCCCAAATCTCTTTAGCCACTTCCTCGGGCACCGACGCCGCCGACATGGCGCACCCGTTTGCTTGACCCACACACCAAGCGATGGTGCCATCATATTCAGCCAACGCGGAGATCGCATTGAAAAACGTTACGGGGTGAACCTCGCCGCCGCCATAGCAAGTCGGGATCAATAGCCTATAGAGGCCCGCCGCTAGCAATTGATCTAGAAGGGATTTAGGAATTCGACGATTGTCCTCAATTTCATCTGCAGTGGCTAAAATTTCAGGGCCAAGGGCACGGACGCGACCTACATAATCAATCGTTTCATCGGATCCTACGGGGAAGGTCAGTACAGATGCGCTCATTATATTCTCGATTTGGATTTAAAGAAAACGCGGCAATAAACCATCATACTACTGCCACCTCCATCATTTCAACGAATTCAGCAAGCCCTAAAACCTTTATACAATCTAAACTCGGGTAATGAAAAATTTGGTGGAGCCGAGGGGAGTTGAACCCCCGACCTCTGCGTTGCGAACGCAGCGCTCTCCCAACTGAGCTACGGCCCCATATAGGTTTGGTGGGCGACCCAGAGTAGCCCGTCAGCAAGCGGAAATATGGGGACGAGCTATCCGCCTGTCAAGCGACGCTCACCGGGCAAAAGCGCTTTCTTGCCTACGCCAGTCCGTACAGTTAGGGTGCGATAATTATTTTCTCAAACTTCCAGCGGATACTTGGGCGATGCAACACTCAAATCCATTTCTTTGGCTGATCCTTACAATCATTGACCTATATATCTGGGCACTCTTTATTTCAGTGATTTTGAGCTGGCTTGTAGCCTTCAACGTGGTCAATACGCACAACCAGTTTGTCAATACGGTCGGCAATTTTATGTATCGGGTGACCGAGCCCTTGCTGGGGCCGATTCGTCGGATGTTGCCGAATTTTGGCGGCTTAGACATTTCACCATTAGTTTTAATTTTGTTGTTAGTTTTCGCTCAGAAACTTCTGATTTCCTACTGGCCGATTTGAGGCTTGGTCGCATTAAAAACGTCAAATGTCTGCGCTGCGAGCCTCGTTCGCTTTAAAGCTAAAAACATCAGCCAAGCACATCATTAGCAAATCTTTATGGAACAAGGCGACTCGGTGTTGAAAGAGAAGGTTACGACGGCGCCCGCGCAAGAAAAAGCCAATTACGCGCCGATAAAACACACCTCAAAAGATTGAAAGATTTCGAAGTTTTGTCTTCCCATTATCAAGAGGATGACCCAATGACTGAAAGTGATTCATATTGTGAGAAATTTTTGACACTGTCAAAACCGACTTAAAATAGAGAGTTCGAGGTTTTTTTATGGCTAACGCTACAATCATTGACGGCAAGATCTTTGCTGAGGCAGTCCGCGCACGGGTTAAGGACGCCGTAACATCGTTGAAGAATGACCATGGATTAATACCGGGTCTAGCAGTTGTGCTTGTTGGTGAAGATCCGGCCAGTCAGGTGTATGTTCGCAATAAGAAAAAACAGACTGTAGAAGCAGGGATGGCAAGCTTTGACCACCAATTAGATGTGGCCACGTCAGAAGCCGACCTTCTATCCCTCATTGAACAGCTCAATAATGATCCAAGCGTCCACGGTATTTTAGTGCAACTACCATTACCGGATCATATAGATTCCGAAAAAGTAATCGATGCCATAGACCCAAAGAAAGATGCCGACGGCTTTCACACTATCAATGTGGGACGCTTATCCACCGGTAAGAAAGGGATGGTTCCATGCACGCCGCTTGGCTGTTTAATGATGCTCAAGGACCAGCTTGGAAGTCTGGCAGGTAAAAATGCAGTTGTCGTTGGGCGATCTAACATTGTTGGTAAACCCATGGCAGCTTTGTTATTAAGAGAAAGCTGCACCGTTACCGTCGCCCATTCACGAACGCATGATTTAGCCGGGCTTTGCCGTTCAGCCGATATCCTAGTCGCCGCTGTTGGATTGCCAGAAATGATTAAAGGCGATTGGGTAAAACCCGGAGCCACCGTTATCGATGTGGGTATCAACCGTATACCCAAGAGAGAAGAGCCTAAGAAATTCCGTTTAGTTGGGGATGTAGATTTTGCAGCAGCCATAGAAATTGCTGGCGCCATCACGCCAGTACCCGGTGGCGTCGGTCCGATGACAATAGCTTGCTTACTCCGCAATACGATCACTGCTGCTTGCCGTATTGCTGAGGTCGACGAACCCCCAATGTGATTTTTAGGTAAGATGCGGGCAGCCATGTCGCGGCATAGACAAAATAGCTCCTAACCCCATTGCAACCCCTGCCACTGCAAATAATAGTCCATAGTTTTGCGTGAGATCAAAAAGTGCGGGAAATGAGAAGCCTGCGACTAACGCACCAATCGCGTTCACCAAAATCATCTGACGCATCATAGCAGGCATAGCATTCGACGTTCCCAGGTCACGGGCACGTGCAGCGATGAGCGCAGAAAGGCCGGGCTGCGCGCCAAAAATTACGGTGGACCCAACCAAAATTGTAATACCGCTCCCGAAAGCTGGGGCCGCAATACCCGCCGACAGTAAAAGGAATGCTATTACTAACGCCCAGCCTGTACCTAGCCAGCGCGCTAAATAGTACGCAACTACCGGCCCCAACACCGCACACATGCCAGCCCCACTCCAATACAAACCGCCTACTATTATACCATGGCCAAGGCCGCGAGCGATGAAATCGACCCAATAGATCGCGTGTGGCACTAAGCCAATTGAAAAAAGAGCGTGCGCGATAAGCAACATAGCCCAGTACGGTTGTGTCACTTTTGAACCATTAGAGGTTGGTTCGGACAAATAAAACGTTCTCGGCTGGCGCCAACCCCATAGCGCTATCAACAGCGCTGCACCGCCAACCACCGCAACTCCCATCCAAGCCGCAACTACGCCAAAGCGCGCGAACCATGGTACTAAGGCTCCTGAAATAAAAATACCTAAGCCGACACCGGCAAAAATAATCGCGGTTCCTAAAGAACGGTACCGTTCGGGCGTGAGTGCGGTTGTTAGAGCCAGACCAAAAATCATGATTAACGCCACTGTGACGCCTAGCAGCCCTCGCCAGAAAGCCAGCCAATAAAACCCGCCATCAATTGCTGACGCGCCAATTGCCAGAGCAGAAATCCAGATAGATGCACGAACAACAAATCTTAGCGACAATTTTTGCCTTAGCCATTCAGCGCTCAGGGCGCCTAATAAAAAGCCTGCCAAGTTGACACCACCGACAAAGCCCGCCTCCGAACTTGAAACCCAATCCGCCTCTATCAGTAGTGGCACCATCGCGGTATAAGAAAATCGGCCAAGCCCCATCGCCAATAACATGGCGGCCGCGCTGCCAATGGCCAAACGCAGCCACTCACGCTCAACCATTTTAGCCGGATTTACCTAGTCTATATTTCACGAGACCCTTTACCGTATCAGGATCTGCAAGCTGGCCGCGATGAATGATTGTAATTTTTCCACTCCGCGCCAAGAATTTAGCTTGCTGACGAACGGCAGAGAGATAACGACGCCAAAGATTAGGCGATGTGCCCGGTTTTGAGCGTTTTTCAGCATAAAACTTGGCTACTGCTACCGGCTTTACATCTTGCGGCGGATTTTGAAGACTCAAATGTTCCAATATCGCTTGGGCGACCGGATCGAGTTCGGGCGCAGAGAGTTCGTTGGAGTCTGACATATAACAAAGTGTAGCACGCCCAGCAGGTGCATGTCCCGTTAATGTAGCGGTAAAACTTACAATTGCAGCACTCCAATGCTGGAAAATGGGCCACAAAACAGAGCTTAACTGGCCAGTTTTTTAAAAAGCTAAGCCTTATCCCCGAGCCGTGCCGCCAATCGCAGCCTTAGCGCATTAAGTTTGATAAATCCCTCTGCATCTCGTTGATTATAAACAGAATCTTCCTCAAAGGTTACATGTGCTTCGCTATAAAGACTGTTAGGGCTTTCGCGCCCAAGAGTAATTACGTTACCCTTATATAGCTTTAGCCGTACCGATCCGCTTACATGCTCCTGGCTCCTATCAATGGCCGCCTGCAACATCTCACGCTCTGGAGCAAACCAAAATCCGTTATAGATCAACTCCGCATAGCGCGGCATGAGCTCGTCTTTCAAATGCATCGCACCCCGGTCTAAAGTAATTGATTCCATCGCCCTGTGCGCCGCCAACAGCACCGTGCCACCGGGCGTTTCGTAGACTCCTCTTGATTTCATTCCAACGAAGCGGCTCTCTACTAAGTCAATCCGCCCAATGCCGTTGGCACCTGCCAGCTCATTTAAACGCGCTAATAAAGACGCTGGCGACAAGGTTTTACCGTTTATGGAAACTGCATCGCCTCTCTCAAAACCGATTTCGATCTCTATAGCTTTGTCTGGCGCGCGCTCCGGGTCGACGGTCCGGGTATACACATATTCCGGAGCATCAACCCCTGGATCCTCTAGCACTTTGCCTTCGGCAGAGATGTGCAATAAATTCGCATCAACGGAAAAAGGCGCTTCACCGCGTTTATCTTTCGGTACCGGGATTTGATTCTTTTCTGCATATTCGATCAAGGTCGAGCGAGAATTTAGGTCCCACTCCCGCCAAGGCGAGATGACTTTTATATCCGGGTTAAGCCCATAATAAGCAAGTTCAAACCGCACTTGATCATTACCCTTCCCGGTCGCGCCGTGAGCGACTGCATCGGCACCGGTTTCCTTAGCAATTTCAATTTGCCTTTTGGCATTCAATGGCCGAGCAATCGAGGTTCCCAGCAGATACGCGCCCTCATAGAGAGCGTTTGCACGAAACATTGGGAAAACGTAATTTTCTACAAATTCCTCCCGCAAATCCTCGATAAAAATTTCCTTCACACCGAGCATCTCAGCCTTGGCCCGCGCTGGCTCTATCTCTTCGCCTTGCCCTAAATCAGCGGTGAATGTAACAACGTCACACTGATACTGGTCCTGCAGCCATTTCAGGATAACCGAAGTATCAAGCCCACCGGAATAGGCCAGGACAACTTTCTTTACATCTTGCGCCATATCGCTTCGCCGCTTTTACTTGTTCTGGATAAGTGCGCGCGGAGTATAGGCATCGCGCTCGCGCCCGCAAGCCATTCTGTCATTCAATGATACCACAAGCGTTGAAGTCCCACCCCCATCGCGTTAATTGTGCGTTCGATACTTTCAACCAGGGGATGCTACCATGTCTAATTTAAGTCAAAAAGACCTTGATGCACTGGGCGCCTATGATACGCCAACAATACTAAATGCGCTTGAAATCGTTGCGCCTGAGCGTCGGGCGACTGGTTTTACAGTCCGCTCTATGCATTGCCTCAGGCCAACCAAAACAGCTATTGTGGGATATGCCCGTACCGCTACAATCCGCTCCATGGCACCCCATACAGGGCCAAACGTAAAAAAAATCCGCACTGAATATTATGACTATATAGAAAATGGCGGGCCCGCACCGGCAATTTCTATCATCCAAGATTTAGATGAAATCCCCGGCTTCGGAGCTTTTTGGGGGGAAGTGAATACAAACATCCACAAATCACTTGGCTGTTTAGGCTGTGTAACAAATGGTAGTATGCGCGATTTACCCGATGCTGCAGATGGTTTTCAGCTGTTGGCGGGAGAAGTCGTTCCGTCCCACGCTCATGTCAATATCACCGATTTCAAAAAACAGGTAAATGTATACGGCATGGTCGTCTCAGACGGCGACATCATCCATGCAGATCAGCATGGCGCATGCGTCGTTCCAAATGCTGCAGTCAAAAATATTCCTGCCGCCGCGGAATTGCTGATACGCAAAGAGGCTGTAATTCTGGCTGCCTGCAAAGAAGAGGGTTTCGGGATCGAGCGACTAAAGGAAGCGATAGGCGACTCCGAAGATATCCATTAGTGCTGGTTCGGTACACCCGCATGGCGTGCATGTATGCTTTCACTTTTCAGCTGACCGCATGCTGCCAGAATATCACGCCCACGTGGCTGGCGAATGCGCGCCGTGATGCCAGCCGAATTGACAATTTCATTAAATTCATAGATCGCCGCGTCGGTCGAACATTCATAAACTGAGCCGGGCCAGGGATTAAAAGGAATCAGATTTACCTTTGATGGAATATCTCTAATCAGCCGCACTAGCTCTCGGGCCTCCATCGCTGAATCATTGACCCCCCTTAGCATCACATATTCGAATGTAATCCGCCGTGCATTTCGACTGCCGGGATAATTTCGGCAGGCCGCCAATAACTGTTTGATCGGCCATTTTTTGTTAATCGGGACTAATTCGTTACGCAGATCATCGCATACAGCATGCAATGAGATGGCAAGCTGAACGCCGATCTCTTTCCCACAGCGTTCTATCATTGGCACCACACCGGAGGTGGAAAGAGTAATCTTACGCTTCGAAATACTGAGACCCTCTTGATCCATGGCAATTAATAAAGCCTGCTTAACCTTTTCAAAATTATAAAGCGGCTCGCCCATACCCATCATAACGATATTACTGACTTTACGGTCCACTTGAGGAGTCGGCCACTCATCGAATGAATCGCGGGCTAACATAATTTGGCCGATTATTTCTGCCACGCTCAAATTACGAACTAGTTTTTGAGTGCCAGTATGACAAAAGCTGCAGGTGAGTGTGCACCCGACCTGGCTTGAAATACATAGGGTTCCACGACCCGTTTCAGGAATATGAACACACTCGGCTTCTTGGCGATCATCAAACACTAAAAGCCATTTCTGGGTACCATCTGCAGATTTCTGATGGTGGCTGACACCAGGGCGTGTTAGCCTGAATTGTTCAGTCAACGTATTGCGTAAGTCTTTCGATAAATTAGTCATGGCCTCAAAATCAGAAACGCCATGATTGTAAATCCAACGAAATATTTGTTGGGCACGGTAGGGTTTTATACCCAGTGGACTCAATGCTGCCGCTAATTCAGTGCGGTCCATGCCAATTAAACTTGGCCGCGCATCATGATTTTTGATGAATTCCTGCGAGCTAGGGCTTGCTCCATTCATGGTAGTGCTCAGCATTACTATTTTACCTTGCAGGCCTTATTTATAGCATCGTGGGCTTTGGAAAAACCGGTAAGGGAATAAATGTCGGTAGTATGCGTAGAACGACTCGATATTCCGTCGAGCGTCATGGTAGTGCCCCGCCGCATCGCGCCAACCAACGCCTTATCTTGTTTCGCGTTCCGTGTCCAAGCGACGTCTTTGTCCGTGAATAGGATAAATTTCGCACCACCTACAAGTGCGCGCGCTTCGCTATCTCTTTTAAATTTATAGCCTGCAAGAAAACTCACCACGTTATTCTTCTTCATCCACGGGCGATGAGTCACATACGCATATATTTCACCTCGCTTTCTATATTTGCCGCGAGACTTGATCGGCTTACTCCACATGACACAAGTTCTTTTGCCCTTTTTCTCTATGAAAGATTGCGCGTGCCAGTCACGAAAGTCGCCAAGCTTTTTTTCCGTATTGCCACTTTCTGCAGATTGTGCCGGCACCAGAATCATAATTAGAAGTGCAATAATGGAGAAGATACTTGGATAAACCGTGGGCATTTTGATCAGTTGCATCGAATCACTTTCTTGGATCTTGGTCGTATGGCCCTAATTCTGCCTAATTCATAACGCCATTACCACTGCCGGGATTACCTCACCTAACCTATCGACGGACGACGCGACCGCCATGCACATGCGAGGGTAACTCCTCGACCGGACCGCCTGGGCTCGCAGGACGCGCGGCAAACCGGCCACGTGTAATTAATCGATCATACATTAATACCGCACCTGCGATTCCAACATTGACACAAAATTTTGTCGGAATTTTGACGACATGATCACACCGCTCTATGAGCGCCGGAGACAAAGAGCCCATTTCTGGGCCCAAAATATATGCCGCCCTTTCCGGATGAGTAAAACTTGGCAACTCCGCCGCATCATCAAACAACTCTACGCCAACGAGCTGACAACCGCGCGGCAAATTCATCTCGGCGACCGATGCATATTCATAAAGCGGCAAATGTTTTGCAGTTTGAGAAGTGTCTGATTTTTGAATCTCCTTGAGATCCACTGCAGGCGCAATCGCAAAAACAAAATCTGCATCAAACGCATGGGCCGACCGAAACAGATTTCCCACATTCATTGGTTTGGAAATATGTTCAACTCCTATTCCAAAATATCCGCGCATGTTTTTCCTTTAATCGTTGCGCGTGCATTGCCGTGGATTCCGGCAACGCGGCGACAGTTCAAACTAATACGCCTCCAAGGCGCTCCATTGCTTTTTGCAAACTACCGTGCTCACGAGCGAAGCATAACCGTAGCCATCCTTCTCCTTCTGGGCCGAAGGCTGTTCCCGGGGCCAATCCAACCCCCACGCTCCGCACAAGTTCTTTGGCATAGTCAAGCGAGTTTCTCACACCGTCTACGGCAAAAAAGGCATAGAATGCTGCATCGGGTGCGCGATATTTTACTCGTGAACACACAGAAAGACTTTCACTCACGATGTCACGGCCTTCTTGGCAAAGTGCAATCATTTTGTCTACAACACCCTCGCCATCGTCAAGTGCGCTCACACACGCGCGTTGCAAGAAGGCAGGTGTTCCGCTCGTATTGAATTCAATCAAATCAGCAAAGGGTTTGGCAAATATCGTGGGATGCGTCAGCCACCCTATCCGCCAACCAGTCATAGACCAATTTTTCGAGAAAGTATTCACCGCGAGCACCAAATCTTCCGGTTCGCCGATTTGTAAAAAAGACGGCGCTACCTCTCGGTCATATACGATCCGCCCGTACACCTCGTCGGCGATGATCCAGATATTCCTTGCTCGACAGAAATCTAGAACCACCTGCTGCTCTTCCGCCGACATCATCCAACCCGTAGGATTGCCAGGTGAATTGATGAAAATCGCGCGCGTATTTTCCGTGCATGCAGCAAACAATTTGTCCAAATCCAAGCGCCAACCTTCATTACTAAATTCGAGCGAGATTTGACAACCCTCACCACCCATAACCTCAACTGCCGCTTTAGCATTAGGCCAAACAGGACCCACCAAAACAACGCGGTCACCAGGATCAATCAAAACTTGCATCGCAATCATGATGGCGGTCATGCCGGACGATGTTACCGTTATACGACCACAGTTCACGGCGACGCCATAAACCGATTTTGTATAGCGCACTATTGCATCGCGCAATTCAGGAATGCCGCGCTTGTGAGTATAGAAAGTCTCGCCGGCCGCCAGAGCCGCCGTCGCTGCATCGCAAATGAAACGCGGTGTTGGCATATCAGACTCGCCATACCAAAGTGGAATAACGTCCGGATCGTCCAGCGCTAATTCCGATACCTGCATAATTTGCTGCGTTTCTAGGGCTGCGATAGAATCGCGTATAGGAAAAGATTGGCTCATGCGCTATCCAGTTCCGCCAACCCAGCGAAACAATCCAAGGCCTCCGGATTAGCCAAAGCTTCCTTGTTTTTTACGGGCTGCCCATGCACGATGTCACGCACTGCAAGTTCCGTAATTTTACCGGAACGGGTGCGCGGTATATCGCTAACCGCAATCACCTTAGCGGGCATATGACGGGGCGAACAATTTTCTCGAATGCGGTTCCGTAACGATGCGACTAGATCATCCGTGAGGCTTTCGCCTGCCGCCATCCGAACAAATAGTACCACGCGAGTGTCGTCTCCCCACTTCTGGCCAATGCAAATTGCCTCTTCTATTTCCTTGAACGCATCCACTTGCCTATAAATTTCTGCTGTCCCGATCCTAACTCCGCCAGGATTAAGCGTCGCATCCGAACGACCATAAATGACCATACCGCCACGTTCGGTCAGTTCGACAAAGTCACCGTGGCACCAAACATTCGGAAAGCGGTCGAAATAGGCTGCGTTATAAAGCTCTCCCGTCTCGTCCTTCCAGAAACCGATAGGCATAGAGGGAAATGAACCGGTACATACCAACTCCCCTTTCTCGCCTATAATGCTGTTACCGTCTGTGTCGAAGACCTCAGTCGCCATGCCAAGCGCGCGGACCTGTATTTCGCCGCGCCATACAGGCCCCGTCGGATTACCGCACACAAAACAAGCGATAATATCGGTTCCACCCGAAATCGAAGATAGACACACATCGTTTTTTACATTCTCATAAACATAATCGAAACCAGCAGGCGACAGAGGCGACCCCGTCGAAGCAATAGTGCGCAGATTGGCAAGCTCATGCGTCTGATTTGGTTTAACCCCTCGATTAGCCAGCGTTTCGATATATTTGGCTGACGTACCAAAAAAGGTCATTGCTTCTAAGTCTGCAAAATCGAATAAAATATCATCTTTAGCGGCAAATGGGGAGCCGTCATACAACAATAATGTCGCTTCCGATGCCAACCCACTTACCAGCCAGTTCCACATCATCCATCCGCAAGTGGTGAAATAGAAAATGCGATCGCCCGGCTTCACATCCCCATGAAGGCGATGTTCTTTAAGGTGCTGCAGCAAGGTCCCGCCGACGGAGTGGACAATACATTTAGGCACTCCGGTGGTACCAGATGAATACATGATATAAAGTGGGTGGGCGAAAGGTAATGGTTCGAAATCGATCTCGCCTTCTGCTCTACCAGACACAAAATCAGCCCAAAGGACGCCGTTAGCAATGCCGCCAATATCAGGCGAGGTAGTCAAGTAGGGAAAAACAATGGTGTGTTCAATTGTCGGTAGCGAACCTAGTATCTCCGCGATACGCCCCAGTGAGTCGTAGGATTTGCCATCGTAAATATAACCGTCGCAGGCAAACAGCACTTTTGGTTCCACTTGCCCAAACCTATCGATCACCCCTTGCTTGCCGAAATCCGGAGAGCACGACGTCCAAACTGCACCAACAGCAGTGGACGCCAACATCGCGATCACAGCTTCGGGCGCATTCGGCAAGAATCCTGCACATCGGTCACCCGGCTTTATACCAAAATCCCGCAGCGCAGCTGCCAGTTTGGAAACTTCTTCATGGAGAGTACGCCAGCTCACCCGTCGCTTGATCTGATCTTCCGCCCAAAATACTAACGCGTCAGTTTCATCTCGGCGTCGTAGTAAATTTTCGGCAAAGTTCAGTCTTGCGTCCGGAAAGAATTGTGCGCCAGGCATTTTGTCACCATCAACTAGAACCCGGGTCCCACGACTTTCTGCAATAACACCAACAAAATCCCAGACCGCAGTCCAAAACATCTCTTTTGACTCCAGCGAAAACTGGTGTAATGCATCATAGTCGCTCAAAGACAGAGCATAGTCTTGTTCCAGCTTTTTAGTGAAAGCCGTCAAGTTCGCCGATGCAGTTTTTTCTGTCGATGGCCGCCAAAGCGGTTCCGTCACTGATTTTCTCCTAAATAATCTTCGCTGCTTGTTTCCTATCACGCCACGCCAATGTGACCAATATGTTCGGCCTAGCCTTTGCGGGCAAAGCGCCGTACTGTCATCGATGTGGTCAGTTCACAGAAACTTCTTCCGCAAGGAATCCAAAATAAATGGCAGGGGCTATCGGGTAATCTCCGAGGGGCCTGTTGGATGGTTCTGAGCGCTGTTTTGTTCACCTCCATGGGCGGGCTCATCAAACATTTAGGCCAACGTCTTGATCCGATCGAAGTGGTTTTCTTCCGAAGCCTATTCGGGGTGATTTGGCTACTGCCTTTAATTTACAAGGCCGGCGGCTTGCGAGCACTCAAAACTAACCATCCGACTATGCAATTTTCTCGCGCGCTTCTTGGCGCGATGGCAATAATTTTTATGTTTTACGGGCTAACGATGATCCCACTCGCGGACTCGCAAGCGATTATATTCTCGCGACCACTTTGGATGATTCCATTAGCTGTGATATTTCTCGCTGAAGTCGTGCGGTGGCGCCGCTGGACAGCCACCATAGTTGGATTTTGTGGCGTTCTCGTAATGGTCTGGCCTGGCGATGCCATGCAACTTGGGGCCCTCCTCATTGTGGGCAATGCGGTATGTGCCGCCGCCGGTTTTACACTGATAAAAATAATGACTCAGAAAGGAGAGGAACGCCTGGCAATCCTCTGTTGGCATACCATTCTCACCACCTTGCTAAGCGGGATACCACTCTATTTGGTTTGGATATCGCCGACGCTCACTGAATTATTACTACTGGTTATAATGGGGGCAGGCCTCACGTTCGCCCATAGCTGCATTATTCGAGCGCTTGAATGCGGCGAGGCTACTGCAGTTCTGCCGTTCGATTACTCGCGGCTCCTTTTCGCTATAGTGATCGGCTATTTTTTCTTTGCCGAAACTGTCAATACTTGGACCGTCGTCGGCGCTGCCATCATTATTTTATCCAGCTACTACATCGTACGCCGCGAAGCAGCTTTAGAATTAAGAGATGTCAGGAAAACAGACAGTACGTGATGGGAGTTTTTAAAGAAACAGTTTTCAACCGATGGCGGGCTTTGCCAGGCAATCTGCGCGGCGCCTTTTGGATGGTGGTCATGGCGATCTTTTTTGTTTGTGCGGACACCATAATCAAAATCCTAAGCAAACGACTCGATCCCATCGAAATTGTGTTTTTTCGCAATATTTTCAGTTTACTATGGCTTATCCCATCTATCATCCAGGCTGGCGGCGCCAAGGCCTTTTACACCAACCATCCATGGCTTCAATTCTCCCGTGCCGTCACGGGCGGAATTGCAATGATCTGCATTTTTTATAGTATTCAACTGCTACCCCTGGCAGATGCAACCGCAATAATGTTTTCCCGCGCTATTTGGATGATCCCATGTGCCGTCCTATTCCTAAACGAAGCTATTCGCTGGCGCCGCTGGACTGCAACAGCAGTCGGTTTTATTGGGGTGATATTGATGGTGCGACCCGCTGGCGGTATAGAGCCGGGTATACTTTTCGCGCTTACCAACGCCGTTATGGCTGCTGTAATTTTTACACTTATCAAAATGCTCAAATCGAAAGGCGAGACCAATCTCACCATCTTGCTTTGGCATGCGTCGATCACGATAATAATTACAGCCACACCGACCTATTTTCTTTGGCAGATGCCGACCTTGACGGAATTTCTTTTATTGATTGCCCTTGGCGCACTAGTCACGGTAGCACATGCTTGTCTTATTCAGGCCCTTGCAGTCGGCGAGGCCACGGCAGTGACACCATTTGAGTATTCCCGGGTAGTTTTTGCAGGTTTGGTAGGTCTTTTCATGTTTTCAGAAGTCCCGACAGCCTGGACAATTTCCGGCACGGCGTTGATTTTGGCGAGCGGTTACTACATCGCGCGCAGGGAAGCGCAAGAGAACAAAAAAAATGACTGATTTTCATAATTACCGTAAGGCGTTTATGCTTTGATCCAACTCTGGCGCGCGAGGTGTTTGTGCTCTTCGATTATGTGGGTGCTAACCGTACTCCAGGCTGTCCAAAAAAACCGTCGCATCGTCCGTAAAACCTAGTACTATGATAAAATCGGGGATCATATCCGCTGGCATGATAAAATAAGCCATCGCTGCAACAAATATTATTTTCACCCGCGCGGGCCTACTCGGATCAACGGCACAGAAATATCCGGAAGCTGCTTCTTCTCAAAATGGGACTAGACCCACCGCCGCGCGCATCTTTCCCCAAAAACCCTGTAACGCGCCCGTTTGGTCGCCTGGTGAACTTTCCAGTGGAATCGGTGTGAGCGTCTTAGACATTAAGGACAATCATATGGGTCCGCCCGAAGACCTTCCAGCACCCTTTTAAGCTGCGGCGCATAATTCACTATTCGAGCGGTGTTACCGGTCATTCTTGCGCCTTCTTTTCCAAAGGTCTATGACGTCGCCTGAGACGTTAAGCACTGAATTTTTAGGAAAACACGCCTCTTTGATCGGCTACCTTGATTTGGAAATAGATTCAAAAGGGGAACAGAGCCTCATCGGCGACAGGCCATAAGAACTTTCTCATTTTTTGCGGTTTGCCTGCCAATTTGCTAGACGCCGCTTAGCGTCACAAATCTCATCGGACGACATTTCTTTCTCAATGCTGTCACGGTTTTTCAAGACAATTTCTCGGCCTCTGCCCTTCAACTGCTCTGCCGCGAGCGAAAGCCATTTCCAAGCCTCAGCATTATCCTTCTTAACGCCAACCCCGGTAAAATAAAATGTGCTCAAATTATTTTGAGCCTTGGCGTGACCGTTGTTGGCTGCCCTAAGCAACCATGCAGCGGCGTCTCTATCGCTTTGCTGTACACCCTTACCGAATTGATAAAAAATGCCCAAATTATACTGCGCCGAAGGATTCCCTCCACTGGCGGCTTTTTGGTACCAGAAGGCCGCCGCATTAAGGTCTGGCAGCACTCCAAGCCCTTGCTCATAAATCGTACCCATCATGAATTTCGCACGGACGTTGCCTGCCCGCGCAAGACCATGGAAAATCTGAGCTGATTTGTAATACTTTTTTTGAAGGTGCAGCTTCATGCCATCCGTGAAGGTGTCAGCAAACACTGCTTGCGGCATCACCGCCCAAAGGACTAATAGAGCCAAAGCGACACTCAAAAATCGCCGGATAAAAAAATTCAATCGTTCCATCATCCAATTCATTTCCCAACCGCCGCATTATCGATAAATTTTGCGAGCTCAATATCCTTGACGCTCAACCCGCCACAATCATGAGTAGACAATGTGATATTGACCTTAGAGTAAACATTAAACCATTCCGGGTGATGGTCCATGAGCTCGGCCTGCATGGCAATGCGGGACATAAAGCCCCAGGCTTCATTGAAATTCTTGAACTTCAAAGAGCGTGCGATCGCATCCCGGCCCTTCACTTCCGACCAGAGTGTCAAGCTGGCCAGCGCCTCTTTGCGCGCATCGCCCTGTAATCTTTCCGCCACTGCGGTGTTCCCTGAACGTTATAAAATTTTATTATATACATTCTGGCCCAGCTAAACGCTGAACGCCACGATCTTTTACACAAAATTTATACTAGACCCGAAAAGGCGGCATCAAATGGGGGGGTATTACTTGAAAGACTTGTTTATCCTGCCAGCTTGCCACCCCCAAAATGGCAAAACTAATTTTTATAATAACAATACGCGCTGTCTCGATCACTCTGAGTAACGGCCTAAACCTCAGCGGCAAGTTCTAACGGATAACCCAAACCTAAAGGTTTTTGGTATCCAAGAGTGCAAGATCGTTATCGCTCATTGAAGGAAATTCCGTTAATCCTCACACTAAGGATCCAGCATATATGGATGATTACAACATGGTAAAAATTCTTTTCGTATGCACAGGAAATATTTGTCGTTCGCCAAGTGCAGAGGCCGTATTCAGGCATATCGTAGCAAACGAGAATCTGAGTGATGCTATAATAGTAGATTCGGTGGGGTTGCATGGTTTTCATGTCGGAGAACCGCCCGACGCCCGCGCGATTGCTGCGGCGTCACAGCGCGGTTATTCCATGCTAGGTTTGCGATCCCGGCGAATTCACCCACAAGATTTCGATACCTTTGATTTCTTTTTGACAATGGATATCGGTCATTTCGAAGCCCTGCATCAGATTTGCCCACGTGATCAGGCGGCAAAAATCGAAATGTTTTTATCAGCCGCGCCCAATTGTGGCGCGACAGACGTACCCGACCCGTTTTACGGATCGATGAAAGAATTTGAGCGTGCGCTTGATCTTATCGAGATTGGCGCAAATGCATGGCTTGAACGGATAAAGCAGAGCATATTTTGACAACGCCTCGCCCACTCTAGAACGAATTTTACCATGCGGTATAGTGGAAGGCCGGAAACTAGCAGTAGACGAGAAAATGGAAATCATTCCCAAAAAAGCAGCACTTGGCGCAGAGGTGTTTGGTATTGACGCCACCAAACCAATTTCTGTAGCCAACAAACAGGCGCTGATGGATGCGTGGCACGAACACCTAGTCCTCTTATTTCGAGGCCAAGATCTAGATGCCCAACAACAAATTGATTTTGCACAAACATTTGGGGAACTCGGCATGCCGGCACAAGGGTTGCTTGGTCTCGGGAAGAAACCTAGCCAACCTAAAGAGTTACCTGAAACAATCAGCTGCATCTCAAATATAAAGCATAATGGCAAAGCTATCGGCAATCTCGGCAATTTGGAAGCCATGTGGCATACAGACAGTTCGTTCGTCGACCGACCACCCTCAGCGAGCATTTTACATAGTAAGGAAATTCCTCCCCAGGGGGGCAATACATCATTTTTAAATATGTATACCGCCCTGGATGAAATGCCTGGTTTCCTCCGGCAAAAAATCGAGATTGTCAAATGTCGTCATTCGCAGGTGCATAGTAGTAATGGCGTAAAACGCCCTGAATTCGCCGAAGTTACAGATATTTCCCAAGCACCCGGCCCAGAACATCCGTTTATTCGGACGCATCCGGAATCCAAACGGCAATGCCTATTTCTTGGCCGCAGGCTCAATTCCTTCATACCTGGTATGACAAGCGCCGAGAGCGAAGAAATTCTGGACGAGATTTGGGCATATACCATTCAGGATAAATTCGTATGGTCCCATGAGTGGGAAGTAGGCGATATACTTGTCTGGGACAATCGCTGTACGATGCATCATCGTAGCGCCTTCGACGACAATCACCGTCGGCTTATGTTTAAAGTACAGATTATGGGTGAAGTGCCAGTTTAAGAGGGGTGGAAATGACGATAGAGATAGTAGCCAAAGACGCCATGCTGGGCGCTGAAATTCAGGGTTTAGATATTACCCAACCGATCGCTAATGAAGATCAAGCCACCTTGCGCGCGGCATTGACCAAACATTTGGTGTTGCTCTTCCGAGGCCAGTCTCTGACGGTAGATGAGCAAGTTCGTTTTGCGCAAGCATTTGGTGACTTAGGCGCTATCGCTGACACGTTGTTAGGGTTAGGAAAGCGCGATTATCAAGGCGACGAAATACCTGAGTGTGTTAGCGTTATTTCTAACATTCGCCAAGATGGGAAAAATATAGGCAGTCTCGGTGATGGAGAATGTTTTTGGCATACGGACAGCTGCTTCAGCGAGACCCCACCCTCAGCCAGCACACTCCATTCAATCGAAATTCCCAGCGAAGGTGGTTGCACATCCTTTCTCGACATGTTCGACGCTATGGATGCGCTACCCGCATCCCTTCGCAGCAAAATCAACGGCCTGAGTATTCGCCATAGTCAAGTATACGACAGCACCGGCGCTAAACGCCCTGCCTTTGAGGAAGCAACGGATATAACCCAAGCGCCAGGCCCCACCCACCCAATTGTTCGTATAAATCCCGAAACAGGTCGGCAAGTTCTCTATCTTGGGCGGCGGCTTAGTGCATATATTCCTGGTTTACCAGTCGAAGAAAGTGAAGAGCTCTTGGACGCACTTTGGGCACACACCATCTGCGATAGCAGAGTTTTTTCGCACAACTGGTGCTTAAGTGACCTACTCGTGTGGGACAACCGCACAACTATGCACCATCGTGAAGCCTTCGATCCTTTACAGCGAAGGCGCCTTCACAAAGTTCAAGTGGCGGGCGAGCGGCCAATCTAAATATTTCGCTTAAGAGAATACGTCGCTTCGGCCCTGTAAACCGCACCCGATGTGGCCAAATAACTCGAAAATAACGTTATTTCTGAGACTCCAAACGGACCAGCCGTAAACGCGGCGTGCTCAGCGACAAAAGCCTCAACCCGCGCTGCCGATGCATTACGTAACCTGGCAATGGTAACATGGGGCAAAAATTTGCGGTTTTCTCTCGCGATGCCAATATTATTCAGGGCAACCTCTACTTTTCCATACAATCGCAATAATGCATCGTTCGACTGAACACCTACCCATATCAACCGACCGCCATGTTTCTTTCCGAAGACGCCAACACCGTTCAGATTTAGTTCCATTGGATTCGCTCGCACGGCTTGCAACGCTATATCGATATCATCCGCGAGCCCGTTTTCTATGTCTCCGATAAACTTCAATGTGATGTGCATATTCTTTGGCGCGATCCAGCGTGCACCAGGAATGCCGCCCGAAAGGGCTGCTAACCTATTACGAATTACCTCCGAAACCGAAAGTCCGACGAAAAGTCTAATCATTGTTTTATAGAAAGACAGTCAATACGCCGGTATAGCCATATAAGCGGTTGTTGCTTATTTCACCATTAGCGAAGAACCCAACCAGCGGAAATTCACCAAGCTCTTTCGTAATCATTTTCAATTCATCACTATCATCACCGAATTGATTAGGACCGCGCGCGCAGCACGAAAAATATAAACCACCTCGCACAAGTGAGTTGTTGGTGCGCTTCTTAATATCAACAAGCATGCGCTGCATATCAGTTACTGCGCTATCGTGGTCGCGACGACAAAACATAATCCGGTCACCAGCCGAAACATATTCGCCAACCGCCACTACACCAGATTCAGGATCGATGCCGACGAGGTTTCGAACCAAATAATCGCCTGTATCCGTGCCCGTCACAGGCAGGGCTGCGAAGATATAACCGCCCACACGCTGCAGATCATGTGCCAACACGTCGCCAATATCTTCCTTGAAAACATCTAGCGCCGGGCGGCCATCAAGTTCGATTAGCATGTTCTCATCTGCCGCAGTAACCTGGTGCGTATCACCAATCGGAGAGCAGCCCTGGGTCAATCCGGCCTGAACTGTCACCTGACCCGATGAAAACATGACACCAGAGAGGCCGCCATCAGTTGCGTTGTCAGCAATTTGCACGAAATTTTCCGTAGCCGCAGTCAGGCCCCCGACCAAAAACCCTTCCGTAGCATTGGAAATTTCCGAAATAAGTTCGCTCACTCTGTGATTGCGAGGATCCCCGTGCACCACTGTCAGCGGCGGAAAAGGGCCGGAAAGCCATTCTTTATGAGTTTCCGTAATACTCGTAATATCCTCCGAAACGCCTTTAAAAATACGAAAGGAATCTTCGGAAACCGGCGCAAGCATTACCACCATCGCAGGCGCATCGAAATATTCTTGAGCAGTCGTGCATACTCCAAAACCGACGGTACCAGCCCAATGAGGGACACCTAAGGTGTCGCGCAAAAAAATTGAAATCTCTTCTAAATAGGCACTGAAATGGTCAGTGACATATAAAAACCCGAGCCGGTGGGCAGGAGTAACACTATCGAATTGTCGTACGATTTCTCCGGCAGCAACTTGCCAATCAGAGGCAGACGCATGAGCCGACAAAAATGGTGTTCCACTGTTCATTTAACATTCTCCAACGCACGTTTGACCAAAGGCAATATCCCAGAAACGATAATAGCCACCCCTTTCGCATTCGGGTGGATACCATCGGACTGGTTTAAGCCCGGTTCCGCAACAACGCGATCGAGAAAAAACGGATAGAACGGTAGCTTATGCGCTTTTGCCAAGGCCGGGAAGATATTGTTGAAGCGGGCCCCATAATCTTGGCCTAGATTAGGCGGTGCACGCATACCTGTTAATACGACAACCGCACCCTTTTCTAAAATACGACGGATAATGGAATCGAGGTTTCGTTTGGTTTCGGCAGGATCTAATCCGCGCAATCCGTCATTAGCGCCCAATTCCAAAATCACCAAATCCGGCTGAACCTGCATGACCCAGTCGACGCGAGCGAGACCGCCAGCAGTCGTGTCCCCCGAAACGCCTGCATTGATAACTCGGCTATCAAGAGCGGATTCCTTGAGCGCCGCCTCCAGTTGGCTGGGGAAGCTATCTCGTGCTTTCAAACCAAACCCGGCAGTCAAACTATCTCCAAAGGCCAAGATTCTTAAAGCTTTGGCCGACACCTCGGAGGACAAAACCAAAAGAGCCAAAAACAAGAAAATAATAGTCTTCACATTGAAACAACGAGCCAGAGAAGCATATGGTTGATAGATAGAGATGATATGATAAACCCTTCCAACCGATGAGGTGGTTGTGACGATGATAGACAATGATCGAAAAAACCCGATCATTTCCCTAAGAAAACTGCACCTAACACTTGGGACTAAAGCCAGCAAGGTCAATATCCTAAATGGGATAGATTTAACCGTCACGAACGGAGAAACAATCAGTATTCTCGGTCCCTCAGGCTCTGGAAAAACGTCGCTTATACTCGTCATTGCGGGACTGCAGCACGCGACCGGCGGCACGATTGAGGTAGCAGGCCAGTTTCTCGAAAATCTTTCAGAAGACGATCTCGCTATTTTTCGGCGTGACCAAATTGGCATTGTTTTTCAATCTTTTCATCTGGTGCCCACCATGAGCGCTCTTGAGAACGTCGCCGTCCCACTTGAATTCGCCGGGCTAGAGAATGCCTTTGAACGCGCGCAACAAGAGCTAGCGGCCGTTGGGCTGGAAGAACGTGCCGCTCACTATCCAAGCGAAATGTCCGGTGGCGAGCAACAACGTGTGGCTTTGGCTCGCGCCTTATCGCCTCGTCCCAAGATTCTCCTGGCCGATGAACCAACCGGTAATTTAGACAGTGAAACCGGGCGGCAAATTGTCGGTTTGATGTTTGAACGCGCGGCCGAACGGGATACCACGCTATTACTCATTACCCATGATGAATCGCTGGCCGCCCGATGCGGCCGTATCTTGCAGTTGCGTGACGGCGTCATTTCGTACGATAGCGCGCCGGCGCGGCGTTTAGAAAAATGAAAAATACTATTTCGCTTGCCTGGAGATTAGCGTGCCGGGAAAAACGCAGCGGTATTCGCGGATTCGGGATTTTCCTCAGTTGTCTTGCTCTGGGCGTCGCCACCATCGCCGCAGTCGGAACTGTCTTAGGCGGCATACAATCGACCCTAAGAGACGACGGAAGGCTTTTGCTGGGTGGCGACATTGATCTTCGTCTTACCCATTACCCTGCGACGAAAGATCAAACGCAGTGGATAAAAGCCAATGCCACAAAGCTTTCCCAGATTGTGCAAATGCGCGTTATGGCTAAAAGGCAGGACAACGCAGGACGCGCCCTGGCGGAACTAAAGGCGGTTGACGGGCAATACCCTCTATATGGGGGACTGCGCCTAAAACCTGCTATTCCATTGGTAGCTGCACTCAGCTTCCACAAAGGCATTTACGGCGTTGCAGTAGAAAAACAACTGATGGAAAAACTAGGGCTCGCAATAGGCGACCTCTTAAAGATTGGTCAGGGCCAGTTCAAAATTCGGTCTGCCATTGAGAAGGAACCCGACCGAAGCTCGCAAGTGTTCCGACTGGGGCCACGAATTCTAATGTCACTAGCTGGCGTTCAGGCCACAGGATTAATTCAACCCGGCAGCTTGGTTAGATACCACTATCGCGTTGCCCTTGAAAATCAGGCCCAGACTAAGGATTGGACCAAGCGCCTTGATGTAAACTTTCCTGACGCCGGGTGGCACGTCCGCACAATTGACAATGCCGCACCTGGCATCCAACGATTTGCTGGTCGGGTAGCATTATTTTTAACCTTAGTGGGGCTCACTACATTGCTAATAGGTAGCGTGGGCATCAGCACTGGCGTCACAAGCTTTGTTAACGGGCGGCTCACAACCATTGCCACCTTCAAGTCTCTAGGTGCATCTGGCAGATTAATTTTTACAGCCTATTTCTTTCAAATAATGATGATTGCCGGCATCGGCATTGTCATGGGTCTTGTGCTAGGAATGTTTGCACCTTTATTGGCCGCACCATTACTCCAGGAAAAACTCGACATCGCGTCTGCATTTGGCTTTTACCCGGCCGCTCTGCTTAAGGCTGCAGTTTTCGGGATATTGATCACCCTTGTTTCATCTCTCTGGCCGCTTGCGCGTGCTCGTAATGTTGCGCCAAGCGCATTATTCCGTGCAGTTTTGGAGCCAGTTGGCGGTTTTCCAAGCCAGGGCTATATTATTGTTCAAGCAATTCTCATAATAATACTCACGGCTTTCACCATCGCCACAACAAAACTGCAGCACGTCGCTATCTGGTTTGTCGGCGGAGCGGCAGTAGCATTTATAGTTTTCCGGTTTGTAGCGCTCTTTATCGAAAAATTTTTCCGAAGTCTCCCCCGCGCGCGCAACGCTGCGGTCCGGCTTGCCTTCGCCAATCTATATCGCCCTGGCGCCGCTACCACCTCTGTAACTTTGGCTTTGGGTCTCGGACTAACCGTGCTGACAACCGTTGTATTAATTGAAGGAAATTTAGCGCGCCAAGTGGATCACGCTATTCCAAAAACTGCGCCAGCCTATTACTTCATCGACATCCATCCCAAACAACGACCGGCCTTCGAAGCGCTAGTCAAACATCAGCCAGGCGTTAAACGCGCATCTCAAGTCCCGATGTTGCGCGGGCGCATATTAAAACTTGCCGGCGTACCGGCTGCTCAGATCAAGGCACCACCAGAGGTGGCCTGGGTACTACGCGGTGACAGGGGGCTCACCTGGTCTCGCGAGCCGCCGACAGAAGGCAGCAAAGTTGTCGAAGGCGTTTGGTGGCCCAAAAGTTACGACGGTCCACCGCTGGTCTCTTTCGATCAACAAAAGGCGCGGGCCTTCGGCCTCAAAATCGGCGATACGATTACAATCAATTTACTGGGGCGGCCCCTAACGGCACGAATAGCAAATTTGCGGTCTATTAAATGGGACAGTCTCTCTATTAATTTCCTGATGATTTTTTCGCCAGGTTCCATGCAGGGGGCTCCGCTCTCCTATCTTGCGACGGCCCATTTCGAGGCCAACGCCTCTGAAAAAGATGAACGAGCTGTGGCTCGGGCGGTAACAGACGCTTTTCCTAATATTTCCGCCATACGTGTGAAAGACGTTCTCAGTGATGTCAGTAAAATTGTCGCCGACATTGGAATTGCAGTACGCACCAGCACGTCAGTAGCCATTATTGCAGGCATACTAGTGCTGGCTGGCGCCATCGCCGCAAGCCATCGCCGTCGGGTATACGACGCAATCGTCCTAAAGGTGTTGGGGGCCACCCGGAAACGCCTATTGGCGATCTTCGCAATTGAATTTGGAATATTAGGCGTTACGACCGCTGCTATTTCGTCCTTAATCGGAACAATTATAGGATGGGCCCTCGTGGTCCACGTCATGCGAGCGGAATGGGCATTTATTCCTGATGCGGTCCTTTGGACGATGAGTTTAAGCATAATCGTAACAGTCGCTAGCGGATTTGTGGGAACCTGGCTTGCGCTCGGGCAGAAACCCGCGAAACGTTTGTGCAACGAATAATAGTCAAACCCGATGTCGAGCCTGTAGTAAAAGGATCAAACAAGACTGATAATCTTAGACTTGAAAAGGAACCAGTTTTACCAATATCTTATGAAATAGATGAAACCTCAGTTTTAGGATGGAGACTCAAATGAGTTTTGACCCGCAACACTCTCAAGCTCGCCAATCTTATGGCGTCGCTGCCAGTCGTGATGAAATCGATGCTGGCCTTCGGAGCTATATGCTCCGCGTTTACAATTATATGGCGCTCGGTGTGGCCTTTACTGGCATTGTCGCCCTGGTTGTCGCCTCCAGTCCAGCTCTAATGCAAATGATAGCAGTAGGACCATTCAAATGGGTTCTATTCGTGGGCATTCTTGGTTTAGGCTGGTTCGCTCCCAAAGTAATTTTGACCGGCAGCTCTGTCACCGCACAATTCGCATTTTGGGCCTATGCGGCGATGTGGGGTGCCCTTATGGCACCGATGTTCCACGTATATACAGAAGCAAGCATCGCAAAAGTCTTTTTCATAACTTCGGGAGCCTTTGCCGGCATGAGCCTTTATGGCTACACCACCAAAAAGGACCTCGCACCGATGGGACGGTTTCTGTCCATGGCGACGATTGGAATTTTGATTGCGATGCTAGTTAATATGTTTCTAGTCCAAAGCGGCGGGTTCGATATGATCCTGTCCATCGTCGTGGTCTTAGTGTTTGCTGGCCTGACCGCGTATGAAACGCAAGCTATCAAAGAATCTTATTTTGCTGATGACACATCAGATATTCAATCAAAGAAAGCAGTCTTTGGTGCATTTATCCTTTATGGCAGTTTTATAACCATGTTCATTTGGATGCTTCACCTCTTTGGAAATCGCGATTAAGCAAACGCACCCGATTGTAATGAAAGACCGCCCCTAGTCGGGCGGTCTTTTACTGCCATAGTAGTATTTGGAAAATACAATATGATACCTTGACATCGCTGCCGAATGTGCATTTTGGGTAAATTGGGTTGCCATCATGCCCCCGCATATGGCTACTGCCTTTGTTCTTAGCTATTGCGGTCTAGTCTTAATATAAAAATGACCTTTTAAAGAAAAATTCGCCTATTCCGGCTCGACCGTCTTCGAATTGTTCCGAATTTTGGGCCCGACACCAGACTAAGTACTAAATAGCGTGTGAATGCGGTAAAAAGTGGTGCCGCGTGGGTGATTTGAACACCCGACCCCCGCATTCATCCCCGCTATGACTTTCGCCACCATCCTTAACAGGATGTTTGTGGGCTGGACTTTCTCTTCATCATAGCAAACCTAGTTGCCTTAGATGCTCACCGTTAAGTCTCTACACCTTCTCAAACTTGAGCTTGGCTCGGGATTGCCATTTAACAGGTTTCCCCGAATTTGATGAGTTTTCACCTACTTGTTTCCAAAAAGGGACGCAAAGAATTCTCTACGAATGCGATGCTCTACCAACTGAGCTAACGCGGCACTGCGCCTCTATTAAACGAATCGATTAGAGTTGTAAAAGGATGGAATTAGACCTGCGCTAAAAAAATACATCAATGAAAATTCAGGTTTGCTAAAAACGCTATTTTTGTGTTGTTTCAAAAAGCCTTAATTTTAGAAAACTGGCTTGACCGGGTTATTTTTTATAATGCCTCATTAAAGACTTGGCTTAAAATATTATGATCGAATTCGCTCAGTGTGATACACATCACTGCTCATAAACCCGCTTTGTCCTAAATTAAATCTACAAACTGGGGTCTTCCCTATTGATAAACGTTCATTCTCCTCCCCTATGAGGCCAGTGCCCCATCACTGGCCTTTTTGTTGCTTAAAGACACGGGAATCACCCCGGCAGATCTTGGATCAAGTGATCGCTTCCATTTCTCGAGAGCCGAGCAACCTTGGGGGGCTTTCCCCAAAAAATCCCATTGAAAAATCCACAATTGCTACATCGAACCTGCCAGGTTTCCGATTCCGCGCCGCAAGATCTGCATAGCCATGCCATATCCGGCTCCGCCATTGCGGTTTGTGCCAGCCAATGCTGGGCCTTATCCCGATCTTGACATTGCGCCTCTTCCAGCGTCGCCATCAACCGACAAAGACGCGGCGTAATTCGGCTTTCCGATACCTTTACCAAATGAGTCCTCGCCTGACCCCACAACTCAGCCGCCAGTGCCGCCTCTGCCAAGGCTAAATGGCTCTCCACATGGCCAGGATTGCACTCAAATAAAGATTCAAACCGTTTAACTTGGGCGAGCGCATCTAGTTCCGGCTCTAACGCACGATAGACCGCGGCTAGGTTGGGATGGGGTGTGGTCGCCCAACATTTCTCGATGATTCGACTTGCGCGGCGAGCCTTATTTTTTGCGCCTAGCTGTTCGGCGAGCTTCATCTGACCAGCGATAAACTGTGGGTGCAATTTTGTGGCAGTCTGCAACAATGATAAGGCACGCTCGTTCTCTTGTGAGAGCATTGCCAGGCGCGCTTGTTCGAACATCATTACAGCTCGCCGCTTGGCACCGTCCTCTGCATCCATTTCTTTGCGATTAACTGCTTCTTGCACCGTTGCTTCTGCATCTTCCCAGTAATTACCCTCAATTTGGAGCTCAAGCCGTTGCTCTAATAGGCCCTCCGCATCGGGCCGCAGTCGGTAGGCCTCGTCGGCCAACCGAAGCGCTTCCTCTGAATTACCGGCATTTCTTGCTTGCTCCAAGAGTCCACGAATACCTAGCAACGCTGTCTGAGGATCATCCGCCAGTGCCTGATAGTGCTCTTGTGCTACGTTTTTATCCCCGGTTAGCTCGGCAGCCTGCGCGGTCAACAATTTGGCAATTGGCGGAGAACTTAATAACACCCCAGCTTTTTTAGCCTGGCGCAAGGCACCTGTTGAATCTCCGGCAGCCGCAGCAATTAAACCTTGGCTAAGCGCGTCATAACCACGGCGTTCACGTCGCAGCTGCCTGCGCAGTCGAATTTGTTGTGGGGCGCGACGAAGCGCTGACCAAAATCGATAAGCCAACGCAACTACGGCAATTAAAAATGCAACGACATGTAAAATGATAGCAACGCTTGTATCAATTCGATAACCGCGCCAATAGACCGTAACTTCGCCAGGATTATCTGCTAGCCAGACCTCGCCCAAAATTATGCATACAGTCAGAATCAAAAATACGCTGATGCTAAATATATTCATGAAACTGAAGCTCTACTCATTTTGGAGTATTTAATCCACGTAGCAAGGTACTCACTTGCAACCGAAGCTTCCCGATGATTTTACGGGCATTAATATAAGCACGTGCATCTGCCATCCAAAGCGCTGCGGCAGGAGAGCCCGTTTGCTCAAGGTGACCGACCGCACGCTCAAAATCACCACGGGCAACTGCGGCTTCAGCCTTGCTTAAGGGCTGCACTGTGCCCGAACCGCTTGTCCGTCTTACAGACACAAGGCTTTTCAATTGGGCCGCAAACCAATTCCAAAAGCCTTCACTCGCCCAATCGGCGCCCATCGACCCGTTTGGCACGAGATATCGCTTTCGAGTTAAAACTTGAAACTCATTAACCAACATTAACTTCGTTGGTACACCCTTATCCGCATATCGCTCTAGACCTTTTAATAAAGTTCTTACCTCAGCATTGCCAACGGATTCGCCCAACCGATCAAGGGGCGCGCGATAAGGCCGGCCGCTGAAAACCTCGGCTTCTAATTGCCCAAGTAACAGAGCATGCAAAGCAATTCTTTCTCCGCTTACAAGTGGTATGGTTTTAAGCGAATTTAGTTCTCTAGATAATTGATTTAAATCCTTCCGCATCGAAGCCATTTGTTCACGAAATTCAGAGAGCTCGCCCTTCATTGCTCTCAAAAACATCTTATCAGCTTCGCCAAGTGTTATGGTTTTCTCTACGAGCGCCGTCGGCCTTCGATCCGGGCTTTCGGAGGCCTCTTTAGTTATTTGCGCGACAACTTGGTGTTTCATCTCTGCTGCTTTCTCACCGCTTGGCATAGGTTGCTTAGTGTCAACACCGTCAGCTTTTTTAATCGGGGGCTTATTCTGCAACAAAGGCTGCTCAATTAGCTGCGCCGATGGCTCAAAAGCTGGCGTTTTGGCCGCCGATTTTTTTTGGGGGTGCGCCTTCTTAAATAATGGCGGCTCCGACGTCTTGAGATTCACGTGGTCTTTGACATTTTCCAAATCAGCGCTTGCCGGTCCAAACCGGAAAAAGTCCGATTGAAAATAGATAGCGATGCCGCCCATCACTATAAAGCTGATAAACAACAAAAATAACAATCTAAACTTACCCGACACTTTTGGAAAATAACCAGACAATTTCTTATTCATAGCTTGGTTTGCATGTCCTGATAGCTCATCGGCTTTGGAGGTCTTTTCTGTCGAGTACCCTTCAGCGACTGTTTCCTTTTCTTCGCTATCTTTTTCGATTCTTACCGAGCCGGCTACCGGTGTCATGGTAACAAGCTTTTTAGACTGCTCGCGTTTTGCAATATCAGATAAATTAATATTATGATTACGTGCAGCCTCGAGAATTGCGTGACGGCGATTCATTGGTATGCGCCCGCGGGACTTCCAACCTTGTACCGTCGTAACAGGCACGGAGAGTTTCGCGGCCATGGGCCGGATACCACCAAATTGACGGATCAAGTCTTCAGTGGAGAAATCAACTAGAGGTTCTTGATCAGTTGGTGCGTTTGGTTCTTTCATCGACTTAATCTTTCAAGCTCCATATCTAGAGCTGCCAATAGTGCGTCTTGCGATGGAGCATCAGCGATAACCAGCCCACCCCAGGGTAGGTTTCCAGCAGCCAAGGCAACAGCCTCACTCAAACAAAGCGCGCTCACCTGTTTGCACTCATCAACAATACCTGCACCCAGCGCTAAAGCACTAAAGCTTTGGGCCGTCCGCGGGGAATAGAACAACGCACATTTAACTCTCTCACAATAAAATTCCTCAAGACACTTTTGACTTAATTTTTGAGTCTTTTCTGCAGCATATAGTGCTTCGCGGCGATACTCGAATCCCGCTCGGCCAAGTGCGCTGCCCAAATCACCTGCTATGGCACTGCTCGCAGCATGAAAAAGTGCACCATTCTCTGGCTCACACCGCATCTGCACTAACCTAGATAGATCGTCAACATTTCGAGCAGCACTTTCAACAGCACCAAATCCACTCGCCTCTGCTTCTCGAGCAGTTGCATCACCAACCGCGAAAACAGGGAAGCTCCGACCACCTCCCCGCGCGCAATAAGCACGTACGCCATTAGCGGAAGTAAAAAGTAAACCTTGAACGCTCACGAGATTGGGTGCGGGACCCTTTAAAAAAGTTATAGAAAGCATAGGCTCTAAGAGCGGGTTTAGATTCCGAGATTCAAGCCGGGTGATTAGGTCTTCGGCATCTTCTTTCGGCCTAGTAACAAGAATGGACGGGATTAACGAGCCGTTAGACATTGAAAAACGCCTCACCGGCCAACCCCCGCAACTCTGCGCCCGCGTCTTTTCCCATCATAACCGCATCTTCAACGACACCTCGGCGTTCTATCGAATGCAACCAAGCGCCATCGGGCTCAGCAAGGAGCGCCCGCAGGTGCAACAGCCCATCATCCTGAATTTCCGCAAGTGCACCAACAGGCGTCCGACAATTGCCGTCTAGCTCTTCTAACAATGCTCGCTCCGCAGAGATAACTTTAAATGTATCTTTATGGTTGATTGCCGCCATCAGGCTAATCAAGCGATCATCATCGGCCCGGGTTTCAATGCCAATTGCTCCCTGAGCCGCAGCCGGCAACATATAATCTGTATCAAGAACTGTCATGCCGTCACAGTCTCGGCCTAACCGCTTCAAGCCCGCTAGCGCCAACAAAATGGCATCTACCTCTCCTCCGCGCATTTTACCTAAGCGTGTATCCACATTGCCCCGAATGGACACAACCTCAAGCGAAGGAAAACGATTTAAAATTTGCGCACGCCGGCGCAAAGACGTAGTCCCCACTAACGAGCCGGCCGGCAATTCCGCTAGATTTGACGCTTTTTCTGAGATAAAGACGTCTCGGGGATCTTCGCGCTGCATTACTGCACACAAAGCAAGCCCATCGGGCAATCGCGTTTCCATATCTTTAGCAGAATGAACGGCGAAATCGATCTGCCCCCCGAGAAGGGCCGCTTCTAATTCTTTAGTAAAAAGTCCCTTGCCCCCAATTTCGGACAATGGTCGGTCCTGCACGCGGTCGCCTGAAGTGTGAATAATTTCTAGGTCAATCTTTAGGCCTGAATGCGCACACTCCAATGCGGCCTGTACCATACGAGATTGGGCCAAGGCCAACGGTGAACCGCGGCTCCCTAGTCTAACAATATCTTGGCTTGTCTTGCGCATAGGATCTTCATACCCGATTGCTGAGCTTAGCATAAGCGTTACATAAGTATTTGCAGCAACAGTGACGGGAACGCTACAAACTAATCATGCATGTACTCGGTATAGAAACTTCCTGCGACGAAACAGCCGCCGCTATTGTTAATAAAAACCGTCAAATTCTTAGCGACCGAATATTATCACAGATTGACGAACATCGACGTTATGGCGGGGTCGTGCCAGAAATTGCCGCCCGCAGTCATCTTGATCATTTAAGCCTCCTTGTTACACAGGCATTAGACGAGGCGGGAATGAGTTTTGACGAACTGGATGCAATTGCAGCAACAACCGGCCCCGGTCTGATCGGCGGGGTAATGGTCGGCATGATGACAGCCAAAGGATTAGCACTCTCAACAGGCCTGCCATTTATTGCCATAAATCACATGGAAGGGCATGCACTAGCTGCACGCCTTTCGGAAGGCCTAAATTTTCCTTATTTAGCCTTGCTGGTGTCAGGCGGTCATTCGCAGTTCGTGGCAGTGGCCGGAGTGGGAGATTATCGGATTTATGGAACGACCATTGATGATGCGATCGGAGAGGCTTTTGATAAAACCGCTAAAATTTTGGGCTTAGGCTTCCCCGGTGGACCTGCGGTGGAGAATTCCGCTAAACACGGTGATCCATCCCGCTTTAGCCTTCCCCGACCCATGCACGGACGGCCAAATTGTAACTTTTCCTTTTCCGGCTTGAAAACCGCTGTCCGGCGTGTAGTCGAAGAATTTAAAGGTAAACTTGACAACCAATCGATTAATGATCTTGCCGCCTCTTTTCAGTGCGCCGCTGCCGATTGCCTTGCTGACCGCAGCAAACAGGCTATTAATCGATTTGGAAACGAATTCCCCGACGGAAAAACGCTCGTGATTGGAGGGGGCGTTGCGGCAAATAAATCTATCCGTACACGCTTGAAACAATGCGTCGCAGAATCGGGTTTCCAACTAGCTGCGCCGCCGCCAAAGCTTTGCACAGACAATGGCGCAATGATCGCTTGGGCTGGATTAGAAAGGTTGCGCTTGGGCCTAATCGATTCTCTCCATTTCCCCGCACGCCCTCGTTGGCAGCTTGACGCACGAGGAGCAAAGGATCATAGGTGAGGCATGGCAAATATTAGCGTCATAGGAGCCGGGGCTTGGGGTACCGCCCTGGCATGCATCAGCCGCCGCGCAGGAAACAACGTCACCCTGTGGGCGCTCGAGTCCGAAGTCGTTGATGCTGTTAACGCAGAGCGCAGAAATCCCGTGTATTTGCCCGATATAATGCTCGATGAAGGTATTATGGCAACCGGCGATCATGCAAAGGCAGTAAGCAACAGCGACCTTATTTTATCGGTTGTTCCTTCACAATTTTTTCGAAATGTTGCCCAAAAAATAGCGCCGCATATCTCTGCGAACACCCCTATAGTACTTTGTTCTAAAGGAATTGAAAACAATACCGGCGCACTCATGACAGAGATTGCTGAGGAAATTTTTCCGGCATTGCCCATTCTTGTACTAGCAGGCCCATCTTTTGCCCGAGAGACCGTCGCGGGCACACCCACCGCCGTCGCCGTTGCCGGAGACGATGCCGCGCTCTGCCAAAAAATCACAGAGATGATTGGCACGTCCCATTTTCGCCCTTATCCGATGGATGACCCGGTTGGCGCCGAAATAGGCGGTGCAGTTAAAAACGTTCTTGCAATCGCCTGTGGCATAGTGACTGGACGTGATTTAGGGGATAATACGCGTGCAGCCCTGATTACTCGGGGCCTCTATGAAATGGCCCTGCTCGGGGTAGCCAAAGGGGCGCACGCTAGAACCTTTATGGGCCTATCAGGATTAGGCGACCTTACCCTTACCTGCAACGGGCCACAATCGCGGAATATGTCACTTGGCGTTGCACTAGGCAAAGGACGTGCGTTGGAAAAAATTTTAGCTGAGCGGAATTCGGTTGCAGAAGGGGTGCAAACAGCACCAGCGATTGCCAAACTGGCTCGCGAACTAAGTTTGGAGCTACCAATTATCGAAGCGGTCTACCAAGTCCTCCATAAAGGTGCCGATATCGATACAGCTATTCACGGCCTACTGAACCGTCCTTTCACACCTGAATTCGCGGGGCTTGATTGACCCGTCTGCCCTGCTCCGTTAGCTTTAAACATCAACATTCCCAGGGAGAAAAAGCATGCTTTGGTGCATTACATGTGTAGACAAGCCGAGCGACGACAGTGCGCGACAATCAGTGCTCGAAACCCACCGCGCCTACCTAAAAACGCAAGCCGATAAAATCGTAATGTCGGGCGCGACATTATCCGACGATGGCGAAACAATGACCGGCAGCTGCTTCATCATCGCCGCCGAAAGCCGGGCAGAAGCCGAGGCCTTCTCAAATAATGATCCGTTTACGGAAGCCGGCGTATTCAGCAGCGTTACCGTCACTCGGATGAAAAAGAGTACATTCATTCCTGAAAATTATGAAAAAGCCTAAGCAATGTTGTTCGCCTGCTTCATGATTGATAAACCCGGAATGAATGAAAAGCGGAACGACTTGCGCCCTGTCCATCAGGGCTACTTGGAGAAATCAAGGGACAAACTTTACCTCGCAGGCCCCCTTTGGAACGATGCCCGTACCAAAATGCTGGGCTCCCTTTACGTAGTCGAACAAAAGGACAAGGCCGCCACCACGGCCTGGCTCGCAGGCGAACCTTTCTTCCAAAACGGTTTATTTAGCTCCAAGTATATTTATGGATGGGATCACCTTAAAGGGGATAGGGAGAGCAAAGAAAATCTAACTCTCTATTTCCATCTAGATGCCCCTTCGGCACCGGACAAACGAGCATCGCTCCGCGAACAACATGTTGATTATTTAACAATATATCTCGATCACCTTTTTGCGGTCGGCCCTTTATATAAAGATAGTGATAAGACCGAATTCGAAGACCGGATTGGCTCAATGTTTATCGTCGATTTCCCAGATCGCCCTCGGGCAGACGAATGGCGTGCCCAAGAACCGTATACACGAAACGATGTTTATGATCATTGCTGGGGGTATGCTTACGAGAATCTTTGGCGTGGAGTTTAAAAGGTGAATTTCGTTTATTGCCTAATTGACGGAGACAATGTCACCGGCCTACGACGCGACCACAAAGACGCCGAAGATTCTTATCTAGCTGAAGTAAATGACCAAATCTTTTTTGGTGGCACTCTACTTAATTCAGACCGCACTGAAGCAAGGGGTTCGCTCTATGTGATTGATTGGCCTGATCGGGCTGCTGCAGAAGCCTGGCTCGCGGGATCGCCCTATCGCAACGCCGGGGTTTACTGCATTGCTCGCATTCGCGGTTATACCCATATCGTGCCCAAAGATGGATTATCAGAATATATTAAAAACGAACTCTGGGCATACGTACAAATCGATGTGCCACACAGCTTGGCACTCCGAACAACTCATATCGACGCCCACATCGATTTCTTAAATGCCACCGCCAACAACATTTTCTCGGACGGACCGCTTTATTGGGACAGTGACAGGGTCAAATTCAACAACCGAATTGGATCGGTGTTTGTTGTCGACTTTCCCACTCTCGCAGAGGCTGAGAAATGGCGTTTGTCAGAGCCATTTACGGTCGAAGGCGTATACGGCACCCTCTATGCATATGCATACGATAATCAATGGCCCGCAAACTAGAAAATCAATCGATGGCGTTTTGGCTGATAAAAAAACAAACCCAGGGGAGAAAAAGTTCGCGGCGAATCCGCCTCTTTCCCAGCTGACGTTGGTTCGCTAGTAACGCCTTTCAGCCGTACCGATAGATGATGAGGAATATAGTATCACCCGTACCATAGGCGAAACCAAACCCTAAAGAAAACGAGCAAAAGTATGCCGCAAGAAACAACCCTCGGCGCTCTAAAAGATATTCCCGATAACGAAGCTAAGGAATATGAAATTGAGCATGATGACGAAACAGTTGAGGTATTCGTTGTACGCAAAGGCGCGAATTTCTTCGGCTACGTCAATTATTGTCCGCACGCAGGCACACCATTAAATTGGTCCATCGACCGCTTCATGACGCTGGATAAAAAATATATTCTCTGCGCCACCCATGGTGCAGAATTTCGTATCGAGGACGGGCAGTGCATTTCAGGCCCGTGCGTAGGTGACTGCTTGGCACCGCTAGATTTACGTCTTGAAAATGGACAATTGGTGCTAACCCATCCAGAGTAAACTTTGCACGATAGCGCCGTGCAATTCCATTGAGCCACTGTCGTGGCACGCTATAATCCACTTTAAGGAATCAATGCCATATACGCCTTAAGATAGGACCTAATTAAGGAGTCTTCAGGGAGACCAAATATGTCTAACGAACTTTTTCCGGTGCAAAAATCCATCGCCGATGCGGCGCTAGTAGATAATGAAAGATATCAGGAAATGTACCGTCAATCAGTCGGCGACCCGATAAGGTTTTGGTCGGAACATGGAAAGCGCATTGATTGGATTAAGCCCTATACAAAAATCAAAGACGTATCTTACGCTTATGACGATGTGCATATCCGCTGGTATTATGACGGTAAATTAAATGCAGCGGCCAACTGTATCGACCGACATTTGGAAACACGAGGTGACCAAACGGCAATTATTTGGGAAGGCGACGATCCGAATGAAGACCTGATTATAACGTATAAAGAACTACACGAGCATGTGTCCAAATTTGCCAATGGACTAAAAGCTATTGGAGCAAAAAAAGGCGATAGGATTTGCATCTATATGCCAATGATACCCGAAGCAGCCTATGCTATGCTCGCATGCGCGCGGATTGGTGCGATTCATTCGGTGGTTTTCGGCGGTTTTTCGCCTGATGCGCTGGCCGGCCGCATTCAAGATTGCACCTGTAATATCATCATTACAGCCGATGAAGGCCTGCGCGGCGGTAAACCTATTCCTCTTAAAGCAAATACGGATGCAGCACTGGAATCATGCCCCACTATTGAGAAATGTGTCACCGTCAAACGCACCGGCGGCGACATCAATTGGAAAAACGGACGCGATATTTGGTATCACGATCTAGTGGCCGGGCAATCGGCGGATTGTGAACCAGAAGAAATGGATGCCGAAGACCCGCTCTTCATTCTCTATACGTCTGGCTCCACCGGCAAACCGAAAGGCGTCATGCATACCACCGGCGGCTATATGGTTTATGCCTCAATGACCCATGAGTATGTCTTTGATTATAAAAAAGACCAAATCTATTGGTGCACCGCCGATCTGGGTTGGGTCACTGGGCACAGTTATATTCTCTACGGTCCGCTCGCTAATGGCGCCATTACAGTAATGTTTGAAGGCGTACCAAACTATCCCGACACCAGTAGGTTCTTGGAAATCTGCGATAAACACCAAATAGAAATTTTTTATACCGCGCCCACAGCCATTCGCGCGCTAATGCGTGACGGTGACCAGCCAGTAAAAAAAACCAGCCGCAAGTCCATCAAGCTGCTTGGCTCCGTCGGCGAACCAATCAATCCGGAAGCCTGGCTTTGGTATTACAATGTGGTGGGCGACAGACGCTGTCCAATCGTGGACACATGGTGGCAGACGGAAACCGGCGGTATTTTAATTACACCACTGCCAGGGGCGACCGACCTAAAGCCTGGCTCAGCAACACGGCCATTCTTCGGTATCACGCCGCAGCTAATCGATGCGGATGGGACTGAATTGAAGGGCGCTGCCTCGGGGAATCTGTGCATTGCCGATTCCTGGCCGGGCCAAATGCGCACGGTCTATGGCGATCACGACCGGTTTGTGGAAACATATTTTAGTACCCATAAGAATAAATATTTTACCGGCGATGGCTGCCGTCGCGATGAGGACGGCTATTACTGGATTACCGGCCGGGTCGATGATGTGATCAATGTTTCAGGCCATCGCATGGGCACGGCGGAAATTGAATCCGCGCTAGTCGCTCACCCTAAAGTGGCAGAATCCGCCGTCGTCGGCGCGCCGCACGATATCAAAGGTCAAGGTATTTACGCCTACGTGACTTTGAATGCGGATGAAAAACCTTCAGACGACTTGCGCGGCGAATTGGTGCAGTGGGTTCGTAAGGAGATCGGCCCCATCGCCAGCCCCGATTGGCTGCAATGGGCGCCCGGCCTGCCTAAAACGCGATCGGGCAAAATCATGCGCCGTATCTTGCGCAAAATTGCTGAGAACGATTTCGAGAATCTCGGCGACACGTCAACGCTGGCAGACCCTATCGTGGTGGAAGATTTGGTGGAGAATCGCATGAACCGGTAACCGCGCCAAAACCAAGTCAAAGCTAAATAAGGACAAATACCGGCCAACCGTGAAAGTCACGACGGTATATACCTTCGTGGTCCTTTGTCGATTCTTCAAGAGGCACCTCAAATGCTGTTTCAAAGGCCTTATAGAGAAGTTCATGTGCCCCGACAGTGGTTAAGAAAACCTTGCCGCCGGCGATAAAAAACGGTGCAATACCCACGCCTGCGGGACCCAACAAAAACCGGTTCAGCGCTTCTGAAACGCCGGGAAATTGCGGATCAAAATAATCGTCATAGGCGATAACCCCACCCTCCGCTAAGACCGGCGCCACGCGTTCCAAATCGCCCAACGCCATTTCCATTTGGTGGCCGCCATCAATGCTAAACAAGCGATAAAACCCATTCACCCAGTCAAGCAGTTGTTGACTAGTCAAGTCGACCGAGTCCATCTTTTCAATCCGCGGCGGTGATCCCGGAACCTCGTATCGCCCCATATTGGCAAAGAAAGACGTCTTGAATTCTTCATCCAGGAACACATCTATCCCAACGCATTTCTCGCTATCGCGTGCCAATAAATATAGCAAAATAAAGGACTTGCCATGGTACAGGCCGATTTCGCCTATATGGCCTTCTATGCCCGCTGCCCGCTGAAATTTATCGATCAGTACGAGGGCTTGCACCGCCTGAGGGTAAAACCAGCCTTCAATCTTTTGCGACTCGCCGCCGATATAACGGTTCTTGAGGACTTCGCGAGAGTTTTCGATGTCTGGCACAGTATCTACTTTTTACCTTTACGGTGCGCGCCACTGTCGATCTACAGATGAATATCGCATAATTCTAAAAATCGTAACAGCGTCCGGCTTTCTCCCAATCGCCGTAGCGTGTCGGTTCAAGCCCTTTTGGGCCACCGATCTCTCTTGGAATTTGACCTTTAGCCTCAGCTTGAGTACGCCACTTTGCGCCGGCAGCTTCGGCCTTGCGCTCTGCCTCACGGCGCGAATCAGCTCCGGTTTCCGCAGCTGGTTCCACAAGCGGTTGCGCTCCAGAGGGTTCATCAGACGACGACGGCGGCGGAGTATCTTCCTGCGATGCAGCCCTGGTGCGTTTCTTGAGTTTATCGAATAGGTTCGCCATTCATATAATATGGTTGATATTATTATACTTGCCAAGAAGATTGCGGTGCCAGCGATTGTGAAGGGTTTGGTACGCTTCCCATCATTTAGTGATATGAAACACCATATTTAAATTGAGAGCACACAGTCTGTGGCACAGAACCAAACCAAAACGCCAGGTACAGAGACCAAGCAATCAACAGGATTAGCAGCGCGGCGCGCTGCCATAGAAATACTTGTTACTGTGCTAAATAGGCGCCAATTTTTAGGAGACGCTATCAACCAAACCAAAGCTTTCAAATATATGCCTGCGAATGATCGTGCTTTTGCGCGCTTGCTGGTGAGCACCGTCTTAAGACGATTGCCGGAAATTGATCAGGCCTTTCAGCAATTTCTGGATCGTCCGCTACCTAAAAATCCTAAAAAACTTTTCCAGCTGCTTCGCACAGGTACCGCTCAGCTCTTATTTCTGGAAATGCCGCCGCATGCCGTCGTTAATACGAGCGTGGCGCTTGCAAATGAATTTCGAAGCAATAAATTTAAGGGGTTAGTTAACGCCGTTTTACGGAAAGTCGCCGCTAGCAAAAGTGAAGTGGAAAACCCAGCAAAGCTTAATACGCCGGACTGGCTATGGCAAAGCTGGGTGGACCAATATGGGGAGGACAGCGCTACTGCTATTGGTCTTCAGCATCTGGCAAACCCACCAATAGATATTTCCGCTAAAGAGGACCCGGAATTATGGGCCCAATCGTTGGGTGCAGAACTTCTACCTACCGGAACAATTAGGCTAACCGCAGGCGGACACCCTTCGGAGTGGGCTGGGTTCGAAGGAGGGCATTGGTGGATCCAGGATGCCGCCGCCGCAATCCCGGTTAAGCTGTTAGGGCATATTGCCGGAAAAACAGTGATCGACCTGTGTGCCGCTCCCGGCGGCAAGACCGCACAGCTGGTAAATGCTGGCGCGACGGTCACCGCCGTAGATATATCAAGAAGTCGCCTCTCCCGGCTGGAATCAAATTTGGCTCGGTTGCAAATGTCAGCAAAGACTATTGTTGCGGACCTTAGACAATGGCGCCCTAACGACCCCGCCGACATCGTCCTATTGGATGCTCCATGCTCTGCCACAGGAACTTGCCGTCGACATCCTGATATACTGCGCCTTCGAAATGAAAGTGATGTAGCAAAGCTGACAGCAATACAGTCCACGCTTTTAGATGCCGCTGCAGAAATGGTAGCGCCCGGCGGTCTGCTTCTTTATGTCACCTGTTCCTTGCAACCACAAGAAGGCCCCGATCAAATTTCGTCCTTCCTCAACCGTCATTTGAACTATCAACGTTCTCAATTCGATGTAAGCGACTGCAAAACACTCGAAAGTGCCCTTTCCGCCGACGGGAGCCTCCGCACGCTTCCCTGTCACTGGCCAAACCGCGGCGGCATGGACGGTTTTTTTGCGGTCGTACTAACACGATTTTTGTGATTTACAAGGTAAATGACAAACCAACAGAATACCCACGAACGCTTAGCGGACCGTCGAGAGGTAAAATCCTCTTCCAACAAAAACTTTGGTGTTGTCTTCGCTATTGTGTTTTCACTAATCGGATTTTGGCCGCTAATCGGCAGTGACCAGCCGCGTTTCTGGGCCATTTATATCGGCGCAGCTTTTTTGGGAACCGCTTTCTTCCTACCAAAAGCGCTGCGCCCTTTGAATCGGCTTTGGACGGCATTTGGCCTAGCGCTCCATAAGGTGGTAAATCCACTAGTGATGGGCTTATTGTTTTTTATGGTTGTGACACCGATTGGGTTACTTATGCGGATGCTCGGCAAGCGAACGCTGGATTTGCAAATTGACAAAAGCCGAAAAAGTTATTGGATCGAACGTGACCCGCCGGGCCCAGCCATAGACGGCATGAAAAACCAATTTTAGGAAACTATATTGTCTTTAATCAAAGAACTTTGGACCTTTATGCGAGTGCGGAAAAAGTTTTGGCTCCTTCCTATCCTGGTGATGATGTTTCTCTTCGGGGGGCTTATCGTGCTGACCCAAGGAAGTGCTGTCGCGCCTTTTATTTATACGGTCTTTTAGGCAAAAGGTCTGAGGGACCCAATGCGTATTCTTGGCATTTCCGCTTTTTACCATGATAGTGCCGCTGCCCTTATCGATGATGGACACATTATAAGCGCAGCTCAAGAAGAACGGTTTAGTCGGAAGAAACAAGATTCTGATTTCCCCGGACACGCGCTTGCCTATTGTCTGGCCGAAGCAAAGTGCCAATTAGACGATGTGGATTTCGTTGCGTTTTACGACAAGCCCTTTCTAAAGTTTGAAAGACTTTTAGAGACTTACCTGGCCTTCGCCCCCAAAGGGTTCAGTAGCTTCGCTATGGCGGTGCCGGTTTGGCTGAAAGAAAAGCTGTTTCAGAAACACTTGCTCAGGGACGAACTGAAACAGCACCAGCCGGATTTCGACTGGGAAAATAAATTACTTTTTGCCGAACACCATCAATCCCATGCAGCAAGTGCGTTTTTTCCATCACCGTTCGATGATGCAGTTGTCCTCACCATGGACGGCGTTGGTGAGTGGGCCACAACATCGGTTGGCGTGGGACAGGACAGCACGCTAGAAATGGTGCGGGAAATTCATTTTCCACATTCGCTCGGCCTTTTATATTCAGCCTTTACCTACTACACCGGCTTTCGCGTCAATTCAGGCGAATATAAAGTAATGGGCCTAGCGCCATACGGCGAACCGCGTTTCAAAAATATAATTCTCAATAATCTCATTGACCTGAAAGAAGATGGATCATTCCGGCTCAATATGGAATATTTCGATTATTGCACTGGGCTTCGCATGACAAACGAAAAATTTGATGCTTTATTTGGCGGCCCACCGCGCGCTCCAGAGACAATTCTAACTCAGCGTGAAATGGACCTGGCTGCCTCCATCCAGTCCGTCATCGAAGAAGCTCTACTGAGGCTAACCCGCTCCTTGGCCGGGGAGTACAAATCGGAAAACCTTTGTTTGGCCGGTGGGGTGGCACTCAACTGCGTAGCAAATGGACGTGCACTGCGCGACGGCGCGTTTGAAAATATCTGGATCCAACCAGCCGCCGGCGATGCGGGCGGCGCCTTAGGCGCCGCGCTAGCAGCATATCATTTATATAAAAAACAACCGCGTCATACCAATCGTGTACAAGACGCGATGGTGGGTAGCTATCTTGGGCCGCAATATAGCGAATCAAATATTGCCGATCGCCTAACAGCAGTAGGTGCCCATTTCGAAATATTCGATGAAGAAACGGTCATCGCCAAAACAGCTGACGCGCTAGCAGCCGAAAAAGCAATTGGCTGGTTCCAAGGGCGTATGGAGTTTGGCCCACGCGCATTGGGGGGACGCTCTATCCTGGGTGATCCGCGGTCACCGAACATGCAAAAAACATTAAACCTAAAAGTTAAATACCGAGAGAGCTTCAGGCCCTTTGCACCCTCCGTCCTGCGAGAGGATGTTTCTGACTGGTTTGAGCTTAATACGGACAGCCCTTATATGCTGTTGGTGGCCGACATAAAAAAGGAACGCCAACTGCAAATGAGTGAATCAGAGAAAGAATTGTTCGGTATAGAGCAGCTAAATATCCCAAGATCAGATATTCCCGCCGTCACCCATGTGGACTACTCGGCTCGAATTCAAACCGTGCACAAAGAGACGAACCCCCGCTACCACGCACTTTTGCTGGCTTTCAAAGAGCGAACTGGATGCTCTGTCTTGGTCAATACCAGTTTCAACGTGCGTGGAGAGCCCATTGTCTGTTCGCCTGAAGATGCATTTCGGTGTTTCATGGGTAGCGGGATTGACGCACTTGTTATCGGCAATTGCTATCTGGAGAAAGAGAGGCAAAATCCGGCGCTAAAGCATGATTACAAAGATGCATTTGAACTCGATTAATGCTACCGCTTTCGAATATCATCAACGATTAAAAGTGCTTTCAAGAAATATCATGTCTCAGACAGTAAAAATTGCACCATCAATCTTATCGGCAGACTTTGCCAGGCTTGGCGAAGAGGTGCAAGCCATTGATTCCGCAGGTGCAGACTATATCCACATTGACGTTATGGACGGCCATTTTGTACCCAACCTTACAATTGGACCGGTAGTAATAAACTCTTTGCGACCCCACTCCCCAAAACCATTCGACGTACATCTCATGATTGAGCCTGCTGATCCGTATTTGAAAGCCTTTGCAGAGGCCGGTGCTGATATCATTACAGTCCATGCGGAAGCCAGCGCGCACTTAGACCGCAGTATTCAGCACATTCATGAGCTGGATAAAAAAGCAGGCGTCTCGCTGAACCCGGCAACGCCCGTCTCGGCCATAGAACATGTCTTGGATACCGTTGATCTGATTCTTGTCATGTCGGTTAATCCAGGCTTCGGCGGACAAAGCTTTTTAAGTTCTCAATTGCCAAAAATCGCGCAAATTCGCCAAATGATCGGCGACCGAGACATTGATTTAGAAGTTGATGGTGGAATCAACCCCGCCCGGGCGAAGCAAGCGATTGAGGCCGGCGCAGACGTTTTGGTCGCCGGCAGCGCGGTTTTTAACACAGATGATTATCTAGGAAATATTGCTGCCCTTCGCTCAGCGGCTTCTTGAGCAAAAATACTGCCTCGTCGCAAAGTACAATTCTTTATATTTCAGGGTATTGTTGGAGTTGCAGAAATTAAAAATCTATGGCTCAAATCATGATAATAATTCTAAATGGTCGTCCAAATTTTTATCCATTTCATCCCGCTTTTGGGATAGGAATAGATTATGCTTACTGATCAATTAAATGGCGTTAATAGCCAAAAATTAAAGCGGCTAGCTAAGCTGAGTTCCAATTTACATCTGCATTATTTCTGGGCCAAACGCTGGTTTTTGATCTCGCTAGCTATCGGCGCAATCGTTTTGAGTTTGCCTACCCCCGATGGCCTTACGCCCGCAGGTCATGCGGTTCTCACCATGGCAATTGTCGCAACAATATTGTTTGTTACCGAGCCCATTCCCCTACCCAGCGTAGCTTTGCTGATCATTATCGCCCAAGTGATTTTGATGGGGATAGATTCCACGAAGGTAGCTAAAAGCCTGATGAACGACTCCGTCTTGTTCATCATGGGTTCTTTGATGCTCGCGGTGTGTGTAGTCAAACAGAAGTTGGATAAACGTATTGCCTGGTTCATCGTGCGTATGACGGGTACTAAAACCACCAACATATGCTTCGGCATTTCTGCGGTATCCGGTGTTCTAGCTTCCTTTATCGGCGAACATACAGTCGCGGCTATGATGCTGCCGGTTGGTATTACCTTGATTTCACTTACCTCAGATGACCCCAAACGGGTAAGGAACCTGGCAGTTGTCTTATTGTTTTCAATTTCTTATGGTTGTTCCGTTGCCGGCATTGCGACGCCCTCTGGTGGCGCTCGCAACGCTATTATGATTGGCTACTGGAAAGAGTTCTTTTTCGACCCCACCAATCCAGAAACCTATAAATATTTGATCAGCTATTTTAAATGGATGATTTATGCTTATCCGATGTTCCTGCTGCAACTGCCGTTGGTGACCTTGGTTCTGATTTTTTCCTTTCGCCCAGAGTTTCGAGATTTAAGCCGAGCTGTTGTAAAGTTAAGAACACAAATAGAGGAAGAAGGCGCAATGAAAAGCAGTGACTGGCTAGCCATCGCCCTATTCTTCCTCATTCTTATTGGTTGGATTGGCTATTCGGACCAGCTGGGTATGGGGACTGTTGCGATCCTTGGCGCCGCCTGCTTCTTGGTGCTCGGCATGGTGAATTGGCAGGATGTTAATAATGGCGTCAATTGGGGTGTTATTTTGCTCTATGCTGCGGCTATTTCCATGGGGCTACAAATGAAGGATACCGGTGCTGCCGCCTGGGTTGCAGAGAGCTTCCTAGATATGCTTAAGCCGTTCGGGGCTGGAGACGGTATAGGGCTATGGGCAGCCGTATCGGTTCTTACCACTGGTGTGACCAATACAATGTCTAACGGTGCTGCTGTTGCTGTGCTCGGACCGATTGTTTTAAATTTAGCAACTGCAGCTGGCGAAAGCCCAATTCTGATAGGCTTTATTACAGCTGTTTCATCCGCATTCGCATACCTAACGGTCGTTGGCACCCCTGCCTGCACAATCGTCTATTCATCAGGCTACCTAAAGGCCACAGATTTTCTCAGTGTCGGTTGGAAAATGGCCTTACTATCGACAATTGTAATGTTAGCGGCAGCTCGTGTTTATTGGCCACTAATAGGCGTTTAAGGAAGTTTCGATTTTGAGGGAAAAATGGAATTAACCGACGGGCAACTTGAAGAACGACGGGAGGGCATTGCCCCTTACCGTGTGCTTGTCTGCATAGATGGGGCCGAAGAATCTTATCAGGCTTTAGAATACTCGGCCAAGATGGTCCATCCACTCGAAGCGGACCTGGTACTCCTATATATCCGTCCCACCGACCAAGGACTCCGCACCGGCGGCTTACAAATCAGCGTAGCGAGGCAGAATATGCTGGATTGGGGACTCGAATTACCTGGTATTCGTTATCTCAAAAAAGGTTACGACCTCCTTGTCGAGTGGGGGGAAATGACCAACGATTGGGATATTCATCGCGCCCATGTAGATGTTGCGGGCGACCCACTCGGTGACAATAAAATAGAATACGTAACCCAAAGCGGTCGCGAAGTTGTTCTAAAGCTTAAAGTTTCAACAGGCATCGCGGTGGGAATATTAGAGCAAACCGAGATCGCTCATTATGATTTGATCGTACTCGGTGCATCCGAGCGCTGGCAATCTTCAGGCATGAATCCTTTCCGTGATCCGGCCGTTGCGGAAAAAGTGGCGGTACACTCGCACTGTTCGGTGTTGATCGCACGCTCATTGAAGCGATCTGGGCATGGGCATTTGGTTTGTGCCGACGGTTCAGAAAGGGCCCTAGCAGTTGTCCGGAAAGAGGGTGCCTTGGCGAAAAAGTGCGATTTCCCTTTATCTATTATTTGTGTGGCGCTCGATGAGGATGAGCTGAATGCCGCTAAAAAGACCGTTAAAACCGCGGAAAATATTCTCGAAGACATGGGAGTCAGAGTAGAAAATACTTACACGCCCATCGGCGATCCAGTAAGAGAAATTATAGAAACAGGTAAAAATTATTCTTTAATAGCCCTCGCAGATACGGGCAAAACAGGCTTTAAACGTTTCTTTATGGGAAGCGTAGCTTTCCAGGTTATGGAACATGCAGAAAATTCCGTCTTGATCGTGCGTTAAACATACGGTCTTCTTCGAAAGACGTATTAGCGCACAACAGGGCGACCGGAAGGCTCTGATATTGAAATGTTCATTCCCAAATAGAGGGCTTGGCCTCCGCGAAAGACTTTATCGCCGCTTACAGCGAACCCCTCTTTATGGGTTTTTTCTGCCGCAAAACGCACCAAAAAACTTTCGTATCCTTCCCAAAACCACTCTTCCAAGGATCCCCGATCTTAAAACAGCAAATTCTATCCTATCTGGCCAATTATCGATCGCCGGCGCGACCGCGCCGATAGACGACAAAATCTGGTTAACCCATGGGCCCGGTAAAAATTGGGTTATAGCCGCACATAGTTTTGATTGGTTAGGCGATCTGTGTGCATTTGATGATTTGAAATCAAGGGAAAAAGCGCTCCTGTTGGTCGACCAATGGATTGACCGTCATTCCAATTATTCGGAAACCGTATGGCGATCCGACATCACCGGTCGCCGTATCATCAATTGGTTGTGCTGGGCGCATTTATTGTTCGATTTTAGCGGCCCGAGCTTTAACGATAGATTTTGCAGGAGCGTGGCCCGACAGTGTGCCCATCTGAACCGCGTCTCGACATTCGACCGCGACGGCGCTGGTCGTATAACCGCGTTGGCTGGTCAGGCATTCGGCGAAATTGTTTTAAATGGCGAAATCTCTAATCGTCTTTCTTTAAGTTTATCTGAAGAGCTTAGCCGGCAAGTCCTCGCGGACGGCGGACATGCTTCACGATGCCCTGAAACCCATTTACGTGTGCTAAGCGATATTATTCTAATGCGAAATGCTTTCGCTAATAGCAATACGGGCATTCCAGAATATCTCAACAATGCAATTGATCGAATGTGTCCCATCGTTCGATTTTTCCGGCATAGCGACGGATGCTTCGGCCAATTTAACGGCGGAGGCGAATCAAACGCCACTCTGATCGAGCATATTTTAGATTTAGCCGCATCAAACGGTAAAGCGCCAACAAGTATACCCCATTCTAGATTCGAACGTTTTGTCGCTGGATCGATGACCATTTTATTAGATACAGGAAAACCAGCGCCAGCCGCCATAGAGCCCTTTGGGTACGCCGGAACCTTAGGGTTTGAAGCGTGTTCCGGTGAAGATCGCTTAATCGTTAATTGTGGATCCCGTGCAAATATGGCCGCGGACTGGCTTTGGGCCAGCCGCACCACAGCGGCCCATTCTACCCTAACGATAGAAAATACTAACTCATGCATTCTACATAAAACTGGCGGTGCAGAATCCGAAAAGCTGCAAATTGAATGTGATAGAGGGGAAATTGACGGGGATTGCTGGCTTAGCGCCAGCCATACAGGCTATTTGCAGAAATTCGGCCTAACGCACCGCAGGCGATTCTTTGTAGATGCATCGGGTTTAGATTTTCGCGGCGAAGATACTCTAATAGGCAACGATGAGTATCAATTTGTGCTGCGCTTTCATCTGCACCCTGATATTGCCGCATCACTTCTTCAAAATAATAGAACTGCGCTTCTTCGCACGAAAAGCGGCAGCGCTTGGTATTTTCGCGTGAGCGGCGGTGCTTTATCCGTAACCGATAGCGTCTATCTGGGCAATGAAGCCATGGCGAAACGGTCGAAACAATTAGTTATAAAAGGATCGACAAACCTATCCTCGACAACTGTTAAATGGGCATTGCAGTCACATTAAAGTGCCAGCCTAATCAAAAAGACCAATATCGAATCCCATTAGGCCAAATTTCATGACGCCAAATACCTTTAATATCCGCGACCATCCCCCCAGCGGACAAAAGGCCGTATAGCATCTGCGGCTGAAAAATATTATGCGCAACCGCGGTAATGGCGCAATCGTAGAGTCCCTTTGGTTGATCGACCGGAATAATGCCGTATTCACGTTCTGTTTCAAGAGGGTCGGCTAAGGGATCGAATACATCAATCTCTCGGCCAGACGCTTGCAGCTGACGCACTAAGTCTACCACTTTGGAGTTTCTAATATCGGGTACGTTCTCCTTAAATGTAATGCCCAAAACCAGAATGCGGTCCTCTTTTTTACATAGCTCGTCAATACGCGCTGTGATGACCGCACTCAGGCCGTCATTGATACGTCGGCCGGCTAGAACGATTTCGGGCTCCAAGCCAGCAGATTCGGCAACATGGGCCAAATAATATGGGTCCACTCCAATACAGTGCCCACCTACGAGACCAGGCTTGAAGTTTAGAAAATTCCACTTGGTGCCCGCCGCGTCTAACACGTCATGGGTACAAAGCCCCAGTCGCTCGAATATAACGGCTATCTCATTCACAAAAGCAATATTGATGTCGCGCTGAGCATTTTCTATCACTTTTGCCGCTTCTGCGGTTCGGATATCTGTAGCTCTGAAAATATTACCAGAGTTGATCGAGCCGTAAATCGCTTCCAGCTGTTCTGTCACCATAGGGGTTTGCCCCGCGACTATTTTCGTGATGCGATCAACAGTATGTTCTTTATCGCCAGGATTGATGCGTTCCGGCGAATATCCAAGGAAAAAATCCTGTCCCGAGCGAAGGCCTGACTCTGCCTCCAAAATGCGGCCACAAACCCCCTCTGTTACTCCGGGATAAACAGTGCTTTCAAAGACGACAATGTTACCGGCACCCAGCGCACCGCCAACCATCTTCGACGCCGATCTTAGCGCTTCAAGATCGGGCTTCTTCTGCTCATCCACAGGTGTAGGAACCGCAACGATGAAGACATCAACAGGTCTCAACTCGGCTGTATCGGAAGTCAACGCTAAGCTTGAACCTAACAAGGTGTCTCGTGAAATTTCGTCGGTGCGGTCGTCACCAGCTTTCAGTTCCTTGACTCGCTCAATATTCACGTCGTAACCGATGACTGGGTAATGCTGGGCTAATGCAACAGCCAGCGGCAAGCCTACATACCCAAGTCCAACAACCGCTATTTGCGGCACTTGATAAATGGTCTGGGAGTTATCTGCCATTCGATCCCGTATTCGCAGCAAAAAATAAACGCGCCAAAAATTTTATAATGAGTTTTGACGTACGCTCTCACTATTATAGTGTCAAATTTAAAGCACGGCCAAATCAGCAACTTCCGCTCTATGAAGAAGCCCACAATAGCTTGACGTTCAGCTGTTGAACAGGGTACCGTTCGAGCTATGAACATAAATTTAGTCCGCAAACTAGATAAATCTGGGTCAGCGTAACGTTATGGTAGAGTCGAGAATCCAATCAGAAGCCATGGACAATGAGTCGGAAATTACACTTGGGCTTCTAAACGCAGTCCATGACAATAATACCATTACACAGCGTTCGATGGCGAGCGACCTGGGCATAGCTCTCGGCCTTGCAAATGCATATTTGAAACGCTGTATTCGGAAAGGCTTCATAAAGGTCCAACAAATACCATCTAATCGGTACAGCTACTATTTGACTCCACAAGGTTTTGCAGAAAAAACCCGCCTCACCGCCGACTACCTGACTTATTCGTTTACTTTTTTCCGTCGTGCCAGGGAACAGTGCGCAGATACTCTTCATGAGTGCGAAAAGAAAGGGTGGCTAAGGATCGCCCTTGCAGGCGCAAGCGACCTTGCCGAGATCCTTACTCTCTGCGCGAACGATACGGACATCCAAATAGTTGGCATTATCGACGCTGATACAAAGCATACCAGGTTTGCCGGCTTACCCGTTATAGCTTCCCATAAAGATATCGACCAACTCGCTGCGATCGTCTTGACGGACGTCAACAACCCACAAGATAGCTTTGACCAATTTAGCCAAATTTGGCCCAGAGAGCGCATTATCGTGCCAAAGCTTTTGGGAGTCTCAGAGGATAAAAACATAGCCGCTGACGGCGACGAATCATGACTAACTGGTACGTAGTGCACACTCATCAGGGCACGGAACGTCTGGCTGAAGGGCATTTAAAGCGGCAAGGATTCGACACATATTTGCCCCTATGTCTTAAAATCACACGGCACGCGCGCCGCGTCGCAGAGATTACTGTACCGTTATTTCCGCGCTATATCTTTGTCGCGATCGATATCGCTGCACAACGGTGGCACTCGATCAACGGAACGTTCGGTGTCAATCATTTGGTCTCTATGGGTGAACGGCCCGTAGCGTTACCAGACGGCGTTGTAGACGAAATTAGAGCTCGCGAGACAAATGATGGGCCGGTTAAGCTAGTACAACAACTTCCTTTTAAGAAAGGCGAGGCTGTAAATATCACCGGCGGGGCGCTTGCCGACCAAGTGGGCCTATTTCAGCGCTTAAACGAAAAAGATCGTGTAAGTGTAATGCTTGATATGCTTGGCCGTAAGCTGGAAGTTACTGTCCCCCTGCAAACAATCAGTGCGATCGCATAATTCGCTGCATCTGCACAAGATACGCTATACTGATTCCTTAAAACATTCATAGGGCTACTATAGGGCTACATCGCGGCTATGCACTGGCAAACTCCCGCCTTTATAGGCGCCACACTCCTCTCTTGGTTTTTGACGAAATTCGTCCTAGCGCAACTTAAAAACCGCGCCATATTAGACTGTCCAAATCAACGGAGCAGCCATAAAACCCCGACGCCGCGCGGTGGCGGCATCGCAGTCATAACAGTCGTGATCCTTTGCTGGGCATATCCTGCAAGCCAATCGCCCTTACTGCTCGCTATTCTCGCCGGCGCTATCCTACTTGCATTAGTATCCTGGCTAGACGATTTACGCAGCCTGAGCATTGTTATCCGCCTCTGTGTTCAATTTCTAGCGGTTGGCGTCACGATGGCCTTTTTGTCAAACGAAGGGTTTTTGTTGCAAGGGCACGTACCCGTTTGGCTTGACCGTCTTATCACATTTTTAGTCTGGGTCTGGTTCATAAACCTGTTTAATTTCATGGATGGTATTGATGGCATCGCTGCAGTGGAAACTTTAATCATCGCCTGCGGTTTAGCGCTACTCTTTGCTTCGACGGCCCTTATCGGACTTGACTCATGGTTGCCAGTCGCTCTCTTCTCTGCCGCGTTAGGGTTTCTTTGGTGGAACTGGTATCCGGCCAAAGTGTTTTTGGGTGATGTGGGCAGCATACCTTTAGGATTCTTGCTAGGCGGCCTTCTGATTTTTACTGCATTGAAAGGGTTCTGGGTACCCGCGTTGATTTTACCGCTTTACTTTCTGTGCGACGCGACGATGACACTTATCCGCCGCTCCCTAAAACGACAACCAATTTGGCAGGCCCATAGGCAGCATTTTTATCAAACGGCAGTTCAATCGGGGAAAACCCATGCTGCGGTTAGCACGTCCGTCTTTTTAGCGGGCATTTTGTTGATAGCCATGTCTTACTGGTCCCTTAAAGAACCTTGGTTTGCATTGGCTATCGCTTTCTCCATCGTGGCCTTTCTGCTTCGCTGGATGTCGCGATGACCAAGACCGTCCTGGTAACCGGTGCGGGTGGATTTATCGGACGACGTTTGATTCCCGAGCTATCAGCAGCCGGGTGGCGGGTGCGCACCGCCGGACGCGATCTCGTTGGCGACCTCAGCGCCTCCAATGATTGGCAGCCCTTTCTAGAAGGCGCCAATGCGGTGATCCATCTCGCTGCACGCGTCCATAAAATGAATGAACGAAAATCGATGTCGAAGGCGACCACTGCCTATGACCGCGCCAACAGAGAAGGAACCATCAATTTGGGCAAACAGGCGGCGGCGGCCGGCGTCGACCGATTTATTTTTTTGAGCTCGGTCAAAGTCCACGGTGAACAATCAAACATGCCATTAGCAGGGGCATCGCTAATGGCCCCCGGTGACCCTTACGCGGCGGCTAAAGCGGATGCCGAACAAGGCTTACTGTCCATACCAGGGGGTATGCGCGTTACAATTTTACGACCACCACTAGTGTATGGGCCTTACGTTAAAGGCAATTTTCTGAAGCTCATTCATGCGGTGGAAGGGGGATGGCCACTACCTCTTGGCGGCTTGCAAAACCGTCGCAGCCTCATATTTGTCGGAAATCTCACCAACGCGATTCGGGCCTCTCTTATAACGCCACCAGGCATTTATCTGCCAAGCGATGGCAGCCCCATTTCAACCTCTCAACTAATCCGCTCTCTATGTGCAGCGCTAAAACGTCCCACACGATTAATCCCCTGCCCAGTATCGGCCTTGCAACTAGCAGGGATAGTCACGGGAAAATCCTCATCTATTCAACGGCTTGTTGGCTCTTTGGTTGTTGACGGTAAAATTCCTGACTGGACACCACCCTTCAACCTAGAGCAGGGATTGCAAGAAGTTGCCGATTGGCGTGCGAACGAGCATAAATAATACAATCGTGCCGCTTGTCAGCACCCTTGCCGCCGTTTATGAACGCCAACGATGATCCTAATTCCGCGACTCAATCGTGCCCGCATTGCGCTGGCCCACGACACCGTTATGGCGGCAATCTCTTTCCCGCTAGCGCTGTATCTGCGCCTTGGCGATGCGTTTTTTCCCTATACGCAAGATTTTCTTATTCCCGGCACCTTAGGCTTCGCTGCAATTGCCATGACTGTATTCTTGGTCGGCAAAATGTATCGGGGCATTTGGCGATACGCATCTGTCGATGACCTGCTTACAATCACCAAAACAGTTACGCTTTCCATACTGATATTTCTGCCAGTTCTTTTCGTTTTAACGCGATTAGAAGCTATGCCGAGGTCAGTGCCTCTCATTCATTGGTTTCTATTGATGGCTTTGTTAGGGGGGCCGCGCTTTTGCTATCGACTACTCAAAGACCGCCACGTCGAATATTTGTTCGAACGATCTGATCATCGTCGTGTTCCGGTAATGTTGATCGGCGCAGGCGATGCGGCTGAGACCTTTATTCGTGCCCAAGCTCGCGATCGAGACGCCGCATACAACGTGATCGGCGTTATCGACCATAAAGGCAATCGTGTCGGACGAGAAATCCACGGCGTGCCAGTAGTCGCGAGCATTAATGAAATCGCCTCGGCACTGGATATACAGCGGCATCATCAGATTCAACGTTTAGTTTTAACTGTTGAGAATCTGGACGGATCGATCATTCGAGAACTACTTGCGATTGCCGAGAAGCGCGGATTAACCATGGCACGGCTCCCACGGCTCGAAGAGTTGAAGGCAAGCGTCGAAGAAAGAAACGAAACGCGCCCAATCGAAATCGCAGATTTACTCGGTCGCCCAGAGGCCGTCTTGGACAGAAACGCAATGGAACTACTCATTGCTGGTAAATGTGTCTTGATAACCGGCGCAGGCGGCACTATCGGCAGTGAGTTGGTCCGCCAGGTTTCTGATTTGGGGCCGTCCCAAATAATCCTTCTCGACAGTGCAGAGTACCATCTTTACCAAATCGAAATGGAACTCAGCAACAGACATCCGAATCTCGTCCAGGAGGCCATACTCGGGAGCGTTCGCGATCAGACCCGGATTAAAGGTGTTATCGCGCATTTCAAACCCTCTTTAGTCTTCCACGCGGCAGCCTTGAAACATGTGCCGATGGTCGAAGCCAACCCCATTGAAGGCGTACTGACAAACACCGTCGGCAGCCAAATTGTCGCCGATGCCTGCCGCGAGGGCGGCGTGAGCCTTATGGTACAAATTTCGACAGATAAAGCAGTTAATCCAACCAATGTAATGGGGGCTACCAAACGGCTAGCGGAAAGTTATTGTCAGGCCTTGGACGTGGCTGAACGCGACGGCGGGGGCACCAGGTATGTGACAGTCCGCTTCGGTAATGTCTTAGGATCCACAGGGTCCGTCGTACCACTCTTTCAGCGCCAGCTGTCCAATGGTGGTCCGCTTACGGTTACGCATCCTGACATCACACGTTATTTCATGACGGCTGGCGAAGCTGTGGAGCTAGTTCTGCAAGCATCAGTCCAAGGGGATACAGACCCAGCCGCCAGTGGAAAAATATTTGTACTCGATATGGGCGACCCGGTGCGAATTTATGACCTTGCGGAGCAAATGATCCGCCTATCTGGCCAAAAACCCGGTGAGCAGATCAAAATTAAAATTACTGGGCTTAGGCCTGGAGAAAAATTGCACGAAGAGCTCCTACTTGGTTCAGAAAGCCTGATGGCGTCAGACAATCCTGGCCTGTTTTTAGCCGCGCCGTCGTTGCGTGATTTAACAGTACTGCGCCGCGATATCGAAAAACTGGAAATATCCGCCCGCGAACGTGATCAAGCAGAGACATTAAGGTTGCTCAGTACACTCGTCCCCGAATACCAACCAAAATCCTAAAATAGAATACCATAGAGGAACTCTAAATGACCGATACGCCCATTGTCCGCGCCCTAATCTCTGTCTCCGATAAAACGGGCCTTATTGAATTTGCGCGCCAGCTAAATTCAGTTGGCGTGGAAATCCTATCTACAGGCGGTTCGGCTAAAATCATGAGTGATGCGGAAATCGCTGTAACCGAGGTGGCTGATCATACCGGATCGCCAGAGATACTGGACGGCCGCGTGAAAACACTACACCCGAAAATTCACGGCGGCATACTTGGAAGGCGCGACCTAGACAGTCACCAAAAACAAATGGCAGAGCATAATATTGCCCCCATCGATTTGGTCGTAGTAAACCTTTACCCATTCGAAGCGACAGTCGCTAAGGGCGCACCCTTTGAAGATTGCATCGAAAACATCGATATCGGGGGCCCCGCCCTAATCCGGGCTGCGGCAAAAAACCACGACGCGGTTACCATCGTGACCAACCCCAACCAATATGCCAGGGTTCAGGCTGATATGGATGCGAATAATGGAGCGACATCAGCAGAATTACGCCTGCAACTTGCCGAGGAGGCCTATGCCCATACTGCGATTTATGACGGGATGATCGCGAATTGGTTCGCCACGCAAAGAGGGGGTCCATTCCCAGAACGCCTCGTGATCGGTGGGATATTGCAGAAGGGGCTGCGTTACGGTGAAAACCCCCACCAAGAAGCTGCTCTTTATCTCGGCGGACCGGCACGAACCGGTGTTGCCAGCGCTGAACAAATCCAAGGCAAGGAACTAAGTTATAATAATTTGAATGATACCGACGCCGCATTTGAACTAGTCTCCGAGTTCCAGCAACCGGCCTGCGCCATCATCAAACACGCCAACCCGTGCGGCGTAGCTATAGGTGAGACGCTTAGCGACGCATATTCCAAAGCGCTCACCTGCGATCCGGTCAGCGCTTTTGGCGGAATTATCGCCCTGAACCAAACCTTAGATGCTGTCACTGCCGCGAAAATCGCTGATTTATTCGCAGAAGTCGTGATCGCACCCAATGCGAATTCAGAAGCGCGCGAAATTTTGTCCGCAAAAAAGAATCTTCGCGTATTAATAACCGGCGAGATGGCCAGCCCGGCATCACCGGGCCTTACGATAAAATCAATCGCCGGCGGCTTTTTGGCACAGTCTCGAGACAACGGCTATATAAGAGAAGCAGACGTCAAAGTAGTAACGGCTATAAAGCCAACGCCAAAACAAATGTCAGACCTGTTGTTCGCCTTTACAGTCTGCAAACACGTCAAATCAAATGCAATTATTTATGTGAAAAATGGTATCACAGTTGGCATGGGCGCCGGGCAAATGAGCCGGGTAGATTCCTCGCGGATTGCAGCGCTCAAATCTAAGGATGCGACAGAAGCTGCCGGCGAAAAATCTCTGCGAACAGCCGGTTCAGTGGTCGCCTCCGACGCCTTCTTCCCCTTTGCAGATGGATTGTTAGCAGCGGTGGACGCAGGCGCGGAAGCTGTCATTCAACCGGGCGGCTCTATCCGTGACGAGGAAGTGATCGCGGCAGCCGACGAGGCCGGCATCGCGATGGTTTTCACCGGGATGCGACACTTCCGCCATTAGGTCGCGGGGCGGGGACGAAAAACAAAAACAAGCCGCCAAGCAGCCAAGCAGCCAAAATTGTTACGAGACCCGCTCTTTGAGTGCCGAAGAAATCCGTCGCCACAGCATAAAAGATAGGCCCCAAAAAAGCTGCAGACTTGCCGGTCATGGCATAAAGTCCGAACATTTCAGTTTCCATTGCATCGGGCGATAAGCGCGTCATTAGGGACCTGCTAGCCGATTGGGTAGGTCCGACGAAAAAACCAAGACCGAGAGCGAGCCAGAAAAAAATCTGTTGATCGTCAACAAACAGGATGACAAAACCAAAAAACAACAGCCCCGCTAATGATGCCAGGATCATATCTTTTGAACCAAATCTGTCATCAAACCACGCAAAGCTAAGTGCGCCTAGACCGGCCGTTACATTTAACGCTATGGCAAAAATCATTATTTCCTCGATGTCCATTAAGTAAACACCCGCCGCATAAAGACCTCCAAAGGCGAACAATGTAGCCAAACCATCTCGGTATAACGCACTAGCAATCAAAAAAATGACAATGGGCCCATGGCGCCGAACATCTCTTATAGTGGCGCATAATTGGCCTAAGCCAGATATGAAAAGCTGCCCTACTGACTGGCTCGATTTATGCGAGTCCGGTACAAAGAAAAAATAGGGAATGGAGAATAGCCCAAACCAAACCGCCGTCAATAAGGCCGTAGCGCGTATCTGCTGGGCCGCATCTGTGCCAAACCCAAACCAGGGCACATCCGGCTGCACCAGCCCAACCAGCGCTAAGCCAAGGCAACATAGACCACCGAAGTAGCCGAGGCTCCAACCACAACCAGACACCCGACCCAGCTTGTCTCTGGGCGCCACCACCTGAAGCGAAGCATTATAAAATATGGATCCTAATTCAAACGCTATAGTCGCAATCACAACCAAGACAACTGCAATGAAAACAAAGGCGCGGCCCGGTTCCACTAAATACAAAAACGCCGTGGCAACAATGCAAAGCGCTGTAAATCCCGCGATCCATGGTTTTCGACGACCACTTTGGTCGGCAATGGCGCCTAGCAATGGACCTACCAGTGCCACGGCGAGCCCAGCGCCACCAATTGCATAACCCCATACAACACTACCCTCCGTAGTATCGCCATAGACAGCCTGGGCAAAATAAACGCTAAAAATAAAAGTGCCTATAACCGTGTTGAAGGCCGAGCTAGCCCAGTCATAGAGACACCAAGAGGCAATTGCCGGTCGGCTCATAACCTTTAATATCCTTCAATACAATTTTTGGATGGCACAAAACAACCATATGCACTCACCCTATCATAAATGCCCTCAAAGACGCCGCCATGGACAAGAAGCGACAACTCGCCCCTCACAACCTTTTACACCATCAAACGAAATTAGATTTTCGAATATATTGGTATTAACACCGGCGAGATTAATTATAGCGCCAACTCCTTCACAGCATATTTTCCAGCATTTACGATGCCGCGGGCGGTCGTTTCAAGTTATGGCAAAATGTCGTCAGTGATCGACGCAGATGCTTTCATCGGTGTTAATGTCGATTGTCAAACCATTGGTGAAGAAATCGGCACCGTGACCTTGGTCTCCAAAGCCGATACAGCCGTTAAATTCCGGTAAAGCTGTTTGCTATTTAGGACCAAACGATATCACGAGCATTACTGGCACGCTTTTAAGCAGCAATTTCGCAAAGGGTATCGGATATTTCCAGCGGCGCGGCCGTGAAGGATTGCACCACTTCGGCCGATATACCCGGCGCCGTTTCATCTAATCGGTATCCTTTTTCTGTAACCGAAATTACTGCCATATCAGTGAAGACCTTAGTCACGCAGGAGAGCGCCGTTACCGGATAACTAAGTGTTTCGGCCAATTTTGATTCACCGCCCTTAGTCGCATGAGTCATCATTGCGAATACTTCATTAGCACCGGTGGCGATATCCATTGCACCGCCGATATTGCCGGTGGGGTCTTGAGGCAATCGCCAATTTGCGAGGTCACCATTAGCAGCAACCTGGAAAGCACCAAGTACCGCGCAATCAAGCCGGCCGCCGCGGGCGAGCGCAAAAGAATCCGCATGATGTACCAACGCAGCACCGGGGATGAGTGTTGCGAAATTTTTCCCCGCATCTCGCAAATCGTCATCTTCATCCTCTGAGGACGGGGGCGGTCCCATGCCAATGATACCATTTTCGCTGTGAAATATTATGTCTTGTTCCGGTGTCACATATTTAGTCGTCAAGGTCGGCATGCCAATCCCTAAATTAACGACCCAGTCTGGCCGTAAATCGGCGGCCAAGCGTTTTGCAATAGCGTCCCTGCTCAAAAGCTTATCGGTTTGAAGCGATGCTTGCGTCATTCAACCAACCCCCCCTTGTCTATTACGTAGCAGTCCACGTAAACGCCCGGCGTCACAACCACCGCCGGGTCGATATCCCCCAAACCCACCTCATCAGTTACCTGCGCGATAGTATATTTTGCAGCCATCGCCATCACTGGATTGAAATTTCGCGCAGCCAACCTGTAAGTCAAATTACCACGAGGATCAACTTTATCAGCTTTTATTAGGGCAATATCCGCATATAATGGCTTTTCCAAAACGTAGGCTTTACCATCCACCTCAATTAAGGGCTTGCCCTTCGCTATCTCCGTACCCAGTGCCGTAGGCGTTAAGAAACCTCCGAGTCCAGAACCAGCATTTCGCATGCGTTCGGCTAACGTGCCTTGGGGGACCAACTCAAGTTCGATCTTTCCAGAGTGATACAGCTCGTTAAAAACTACCGATCCGCGCGAATATGGAAAGGTGCAAATGACCTTTCTAACGGCACCAGAGTCAAGTAAAGACGCTATGGTGTTGTGGCCGGCTCCAGCGTTGTTCGAAACAATGGTTAGGTCTTTAAGGCCTTTCTTGATTAGCCCTTGAATAAGCGCTATTGGCACGCCACCCGTGCCAAAGCCACCGAAAAAGATTAAATCGCCATCTTTGACCGCATCCAAAGCGACATCGATATCAGGCGCCTTTTTATTTTTCATACGAGTTGTCCTCCCGATGGCGGTTTTATACGCGCCTCACCGCTGGGCGCAAGCGGTTGACGCGACGATATCGGGATTTTTTCAAACCCTTTTTGCATCAATCGAATGCCAGCTCAGATTAAGGAAAGAAAAATGGAGCGGGCGATGAGATTCGAACTCACGACTTCAACCTTGGCAAGGTTGCGCTCTACCCCTGAGCTACGCCCGCGCTTAAGCCAGGGGATAATACGGATGGTAGCGGTGTTTGCAAGTGATTGGTCGCTCAACTAGCAAATTAAAAAGGGGCGAGCCCAAGAAATCATCCTTCAGATTTTCGATTCTCTTACTGTTATTAAGCCGATTTTTCTTATAAAAAATTATATGAATCCATCAAACTTTCGGTGGATTAATTGAAAAATTTTCTACTCTTTTAAAGGGAACAAGATCGTATGCCGGACGTGATCGACTTTGCGGAATTGACTTAGTCCGACGCGCGGCCTAACTCTTGCTGCAACAATAGGACTAATTAGAGTTAGATTAAAAGAGAAACATAAAATGGTTTGGTCAAGGAAAAGACGCCAATGAACGATATGAATACAAACCCGCCTGAAATGCTTGGCAATCTCACAGGCACGCCCGGTTTGATCAAAGACACTTCTACCGCTGAATTTTCCAATGACGTGATTGCCGCCAGTCAAGAAGTGCCCATAATTGTCGATTTCTGGGCTGAATCGTGTGGTCCCTGCAAACAACTAGGGCCAATACTCGAAAAAGTGGTTCAGGAAAAAGCAGGCTCGGTCAAGCTGGTAAAGTTGGACATAGAACAACATCCTGAAATCCCCCAACAACTCCAGGTTCAGTCAATTCCTGCGGTTTTTGCATTTGTCAAAGGTCGACCTGTTGATGGCTTTGTCGGAGCGCAACCAGAGAGCCAAATTCGCAGTTTCATTGAACGCGTGATCAAGACCGCTGGCGGCACGTTGGAGCCATCACCGCTGGACGCAGCTCTAGATCAAGCCGCCGCATTATTGGAAGGTGGTGATTCAGAAAACGCAGCCGGTATTTATGCGCAAATTCTTCAACAACAACCAGACAATATTGCTGCCACCGCAGGTATGGCCAAATGCTTGATAGCGGCCGGTCAACCAGACGCCGCCCAAAATCTACTCGACGAAGTTCCGGCCGACAAACAAAGTCAGCCGGAAATCACTGCCGTGCGAGCGGCTTTAGAGCTAGCCAACGATGCTAAGGAGGCCGTGGGCCAATCTTCAGAACTGGAGGCTGCGGTCTCAGCAAATCCCAAGGACCATCAAGCACGCTTCGATCTTTCGATCGCGCAATTTGCGCAAGGACACAACGAAGACGCAGTTGAGCATCTATTAACCATTGTTAGAAGCAACCCTAAATGGAATGAAGAGGCGGCACGTAAACAACTCATCAAAATTTTCGAAGCTCTTGGCTCGGAGGACCCTGTAACTATCGATGGACGGCAAAGTCTATCGACGATTTTGTTTTCATGAGTGTCTTCGACCCCACCTTTGAGGATCTTGGTACTACGATCTCGATATTTCCCCTTACCGGCGTACTGTTGTTGCCCAGAGGGTGTTTACCGCTAAATATATTTGAACCTCGCTATCTAAATATGGCATCGGATGCCTTAAAAACTGATCGCATGATCGGTATGATCCAGCCTACTGATGGTGCAGACACTGCGGAAAACCCCAAAATTTATAGTACTGGTTGCGCTGGTCGTATCGTAAGCTTCGAGGAACATGACGACGGGCGATACCTAATTATGCTAAAGGGAACCGCGCGATTTGACATTGTTGAAGAACTAGAAACAGAACGTGGTTATCGGCGCGTGGTGCCCAATTGGGAACCTTACGCACCCGACCTGGAAGAGCCATCTGGCGCTATTCCAGACCGCGGTAAATTCCTTAGTTCATTGAGACAATACTTTGATATAAATAGTATGGATGCTAATTGGGATGCGATTGAAGGAGCGCCTTGTGAAAGGCTAGTTAACTCAATCGCGATGATCTGCCCCTTCGAACCGTCAGAAAAACAAGCGTTGTTGGAAGCCCCGACGCTGGAAAATAGAATTGAAATATTAGCTGCTTTGATCAATATGGCGATTATGAGTAACAACGGCGCAAGTAACGACAAGCAATAGTTTCTAAAATGTCACCTTGTGCACCCAAAGCTTTATGTAAGACATATTTATTAAACCTATTCGTTGATACATTCCCAAAATATGGTGCTAAATGGCTCAAAAATTAGCTGCGGTGGATCCAAAATTGCTTGAAGTGCTTGTCTGCCCAGTCACAAAAGGACCGCTTCAATATGATCGCAAAAACCAGGAGCTCATAAGTGAGCAGGCAAAACTAGCTTACCCGATTCGGGACGGTATCCCTATTATGTTAGTAGACGAAGCGCGTTCTTTAGAACAATAGCGGCGTTTAGCCTCAAACTGCCATGAACTTTCAAACAGAACATTGGCCGACGGAAATACGGCTAAACAAAGAACAAAAGACACTCGAGGTGGACTTTGATGATGGGAGCTCTTTTACGTTCCCGGCAGAATTACTTCGCGTTGAGAGTCCTTCCGCCGAAGTGCAGGGACACAATCCCTCCGAAAAAATGGTGGTTCCCGGCCGAAAATATGTTGGGATTATAGGAATAGAGCCAATTGGAAACTACGCTATCAAAATCAATTTTGACGACCTTCATGACACCGGCATTTTTACCTGGGCGTTTCTCTACGAAATGGGTCAGAACCAGCAGACCATCTGGGAAGGATATTTGGCTGCGATCGCTGCTAGTGGTCTTAGCCGGGAACCGTGAAGCTGTATTAATGGTTTTGCGTCAAAGGTCCTTACCGCGCACTAAGCGAGGCAAGTCTCCCACATATCCCATTGCATGACGCATAAGAAACTTTTTGGCCGGAGGCATTTTATTGACCATCGACAGGCCAAGGTCCCGCGCTAACCGAATAGGCCCTACATCGTTGGAAAACAATCGATTAAGGCTGTCTGTGACGGCAATTAAGACTACATTATCAAAACGGCGCCAGCGTTCGTAGCGCTCCAAAACCGCCGACGAGCCGATATCCAAACCCAATCTTTTTGCATCAACAATTAATTCCGCCAGAGCCGCCACATCGCGCAACCCCAAATTAAGCCCTTGGCCAGCAATTGGATGAATAGCGTGCGCCGCATCTCCAATAAGTGCCAACCTAGTATCCGTGTACCGGTCCGCATGCAACACACCGAGCGGAAACGCGAACCGTGGCCCAGTCAGCTCGACAGCCCCTAGCCAGTCACCAAACCGCTGATAAAGTTCTTCGAGAAAACTCTCTTCGCTTAAATCTAGATAATAATCAGCCAAATCAGACCGGTCAGTCCACACCACATTGCTTCGGTTAAGGGTCATGGGTAGCATTGCGAAGGGGCCATTCGGTAAAAATAGCTCCACCGCCACACCCTGATGCTCTCTTTCATGTACCACCGTACAAACAATAGATTTTTGCTCGTAGCGATGCTCGGTGTGGCCTATACCCGATAGATTGCGGAGCGTCGAATTACGGCCGTCCGCCGCGACTACCAAGTCCGCTTCAATGCAAGCTCCTTCTTCCGTATGCGCTGCCGCGCTATAACCATCGGACTCCAAAGCCGAAACGCAAGCGGGGCTGATTATCTGAAGACCGGGCGTTCTGTTTCCCTCAGCGTGCAACGCCTCTCGTATCGCGCGGTTCTCGATTATGTAACCGAATGGTTCATCACCCAAATCAGTGTGATCGTAATGCAAAAATAAGGGCGATATACCACGCAAGGGATGTCCATCTGCCACTCGAATATCGAAAATTGGAGAAGCAGCATCCTCCAAAGTCTTCCAAAGCCCGATCGACTTAAAAATATTTGCGGACGCATGCGCGATAGCGGAAGCGCGACCATCATATGACTGCGATAGAACGGAACTAGCCTTCTCGCGATCTACAATCGTGACAGCCATCCCCTGCTTAGCCAGAGTTAATCCCAACACAAATCCGGCCATACCGCCTCCCACGACAAGGACTTGCGAGCGGCTTGATTTTATTAAATACGACATGTGTTGACCCTAAACCCGCAGTTAAACAAGTGTCCAGAGATTATGAACCGACATCAGACCCACAAGTGTATAAAAATTAACCAGGATATCTAGTCCTGTCTATTTTTTGTTCACTATCTGGGTGAATGATTCCGGCGCCTCCTATACCATGTTGATATAAAGTCATTTTTTTTCCTTTGGCCAAACGGCATAAATCTTGAAGAGTACACCCATGTATGACTCAGCCCGGTAAATTAGTACTGGGCCCATTAATGAATGGTCTCAAGGAAAGGAAATTTCAAATGAAATTAGTCATGGGGATCATCAAGCCTTTCAAGCTTGATGAAGTGCGTGAAGCCCTAACGGCTTTGGGCATGGAGGGCATGACGGTTAGCGAAGTAAAAGGGTTCGGCCGCCAAAAAGGTCAAACCGAAGTTTATCGCGGCGCAGAGTATGCTGTGAACTTCCTGCCGAAAATTAAAATTGAGGTCGGCTGTGACGACGATAAAACCGATGCCGTTGTCGAGGCTATACAAAACGCAGCTAACACAGGGAAGATCGGTGACGGCAAAATTTTTGTGTCAGACCTAACTAAAACCGTCCGCATACGCACTGGTGAAACCGACGGCGATGCTCTCTAGAGCATGTTTATAAGGAGAAATTTAATGAAATTAGCTAAGTCTCTGATTTGGCCTGTCGGTCTCGGCGCAGCAATACTGCCGACGATGACGGTCCCAACTCTTGCCGCCGTTACAGACGAGGCGGCATTCGTTTTTAATACCTTCTCGTTCTTAGTGCATGGTTTTCTTGTCATGCTCATGGCGGCAGGATTCGCAATGCTAGAATCCGGCCTAGTGCGCACAAAAAATACGGCTGCAATTTGCCTGAAAAATATAGCTCTCTATTCAATTGCAGGGATCATGTTCTACCTGATCGGGTACAACTTGATGTACACAGACGTCCCAGAGGGTGGTTGGATCGGCAGTTTCAGCCTTCTATACAATACTTCAGAGGCAGAGCTGGCGCTTCTAAATGCCGAAAAGAAGACGCCCGAACTTGTCGCAGGCGTTGTAAAAGGTGGCTATTCGGTTATGTCCGACTGGTTCTTCCAGATGGTGTTCGTGGCCACTGCGGCATCGATTGTGTCCGGCACCGTCGCTGAACGAATCAAGGTATGGCCATTCCTTATTTTCGTCGTGGTCTTAACGGCCTTTATTTATCCGGTCCAGGCTTCCTGGGTCTGGGGTGGGGGCTGGCTCGCTGCTATGGGCTTCTCCGACTTTGCCGGCTCTACGTTGGTACATTCTACCGGTGGCTGGGCAGCTCTTACTGGCGCTATAATACTCGGCGCGCGAAAAGGTAAGTACGGGCCAAATGGAGAGGTACAACCCATTCCCGGTGCAAATCTACCTCTTGCTACCTTAGGAACCTTTATTCTTTGGTTCGGCTGGTTTGGCTTTAACGGCGGCTCTCAGCTAGCGCTGGGCAGTGCTGCTGACGCATCAGCAATCGCCATTGTTTACGTTAATACCAACCTGGCGGCAGCAGGAGGCGTGGTAGCTGCAATGATCGCGGCGCAGATCTTGTACAAGAAGATCGATCTCACGTTTGCGCTCAACGGCGCTATCGCGGGGCTGGTATCCATCACTGCAGGGCCCGACCTCCAAAACCACCTTCACGCTATTATAATTGGTGCGATCGGTGGTGTCCTAGTCGCAATCGCTGTACCGCTTCTGGACAAGCTGAAGATCGACGACGTGGTAGGTGCAATCTCGGCCCACTTGGTTGCCGGCATTTGGGGCACCCTCGCGGTAGGCATCTTCGGCAGTGGGTCGCTTCTAACTCAAGCGATTGGTATCGTCGCAATCGGCGCCTTTGTGGCTATTACCAGCGCTATCGTGTGGTACGTCCTAAAAGAATCTGTCGGCATCCGAGTCGATGACGAGGCTGAGGAAATCGGTCTTGATAAGGACGAACTTGGAATGGAGGCCTATCCTGAGTTTGGGCGAGGCTCACAGACCATGTAAGCCTCATAGGGAAGGCTGGGATAAGTACCTTTACAGTAAAAAATTCTAATAAGAATTTCCCTAAAATAAAAAAGACACAACCTTATGAGGGGAGCTTTAGCTCCCCTCTTTTTTGTCCGCGCTAAATGACCCCGGTCTAAGTAAAAACAAACAAGCCGCCAACAAAAACTTATTTCTATTTCCAAATATCCAAAATAACGCATATATTTATTTGGCATTAATAATTCTGTGTTTAATGGCGTAATAAATGAGAAATCCAGCTTTTGACGAATTAGCGGTTTATCCCTTTTGGCGCTTAGCAAAACTATTGGAAGGTGTGCCAAAGCCAGAAGGCATAGATGAAATTGCTCTGCAGATAGGCGAGCCGAAAATTCCACAACCAGATTTCGTTGCTGAAATCATTGCCGAAAATGCTGGAAAATGGGGTAATTATCCGCCGCACCCAGGCACCGCCACCTATCGAACAGCCTGCGCGAATTGGCTCACTCGTCGATACGAATTACCCAAAGGGATGATAGACGGTGAACGTAACGTCCTTCCCTGCGCAGGTACGAAAGAAGCGCTCTTTCATATGGGCTTATTAGCAGTGCCGCGCGACAGGCCCACAGGCAATCAAAAGCCTTATGCGGTGCTGGTCCCCAACCCAGTTTACCAAGTGTACTATGGCGCCGCGGTTTTCTCAGGCGGCGAGCCCTACCCAATCGCCGCACCCGCAAGCAATAATTTTATGCCCGATTATGCAGGACTTGACCCCGGCATCCTCGAACGAACAGCGCTGGTTTATCTATGCAATCCGTCGAACCCCCAAGGTGCCAGTGGGTCAATGGACTATTTGGTCAAGCTAATTGATCTCGCACGGCAGCACGATTTTATACTCGTCTTTGATGAATGTTATTCGGAAATTTATCGAGGCGACCCGCCGATTGGTGGCTTACAGGTTTGTGCAAAACTAGGTGGTGATCTTAGTAACGTCGTCGTTCTCCATTCCCTCTCCAAGCGCTCTTCAGCACCGGGCTTACGCTGTGGTTTTGTTGCAGGTGACCCAAACCTCATTGATGCGTATCGTACGATTCGAAGTTATGCGTCTGTTGCTGTGCCTCTACCCTTATTGGCGGCAGGTGAAGCACTTTGGAATGATGAAGCCCATGTGGATATAAACCGCGCCCATTACGCTGATTTGTTTGATATTGCGGAGTCTATTCTTGGCCACATCCCTGGGTTCTCGAGTCCGCCTGGTGGCTTTTATTTATGGTTAGACGTGGGTGATGGCGAAGCTGCTGCCCTACAATTATGGCGAGAAGCAGCGGTGAAGTGCATGCCTGGCGGGTATATGGCCCAAAACGACCCCTTCACCGGCGAGAATCCGGCGGCGCGGTATCTTCGAGTTTGTTTGGTTCACGATAAACCGACGGCTCAAGAAGCCCTGGAGAGAATTGCTAGCGTATTGGAAACGTGACTATCATGTTAGCAAGCTCAAAAAAAACCAAATTCTTACCAGCGGCTATGCGCGCAAAAATCCACAGATTAGCGCTGCGAGCAGGAGGACTTGCACTGGTCAGCTCCTCTCTATTCTTTGCTTTTGCTTTTGCCAGCCACAATCACACCGATCCGTCTCTCAACACCGCAACTGCCAGCGTCGCCCAAAACGTAATGGGCACCATCGGCGCAACCATTAGCGATTTGATGCTGCAATCCTTTGGGTTGGCCTCCCTTCTCATAATACCGGTATTTTTATCCTGGGGCTTACGTCTTATGCGCGAAAAAAGAATTGCGCGAACTTGGTTAAGAATTGGGCTTTTACCATTTACCGTTCTGGCTGCTGCAATGACATTAGCCCTATTAGTCTCAGCCCCAACAGAATTGGGATATGCCGGCGCCGGGGGAATCTGTGGGCATATTCTTGCCGACCCCGCTGTTTTTGCCGGCCTACCTATCGCAGAACTCCCTGAGACAATTACAGGTCTCATACTCGCTTTATTGGTCCTGGCAGCAACAGCCTATTTGCTAGCCTTCAGCCGTCAAGAGTGGGCGTGGGCACTTTCGCAACTTTGGTGCGGAATGCGCTGGGCCGGCGTCAGCACATATCATCGGGCTTCGCGCTTCAGGCAAAATTGGGGGGGGGATGATACCCTAAACGATAAATTAATCTCCCTAAAGAATAAGCCGGACGCAGTCGGTAATAACGCGCCCTTACTCCGGGAGTCCAAATCGCCAGGCCTAGTTGAGAAAAGAAAGCCCCAAACAAAACAAAACAAAAGGGCAATTGCTGCTAAACAGCCCCGCCTCGATCTGGAAGCGCAATCTGGCGACTTTGACCTACCATCGTTTAATTTGCTGCAAGAACCGGGAACCACATCGTCTATATCAAAGACCATTAACGACGGCGCGTTGGAACAAAATGCCCGTTTGCTTGAAGGGGTTTTACAAGATTTTGGCGTGCGTGGAGAAATTGTCAAGGTGCGCCCCGGGCCCGTGGTAACCCTTTATGAACTGGAACCAGCGCCAGGCACAAAATCTAGCCGAGTGATTGGTCTTGCCGATGACATTGCGCGCTCAATGAGTGCAATTTCTGTTCGTATTGCAACTGTCCCTGGGCGCAATGTCATCGGCATTGAATTACCAAACAGCTCACGTGAGACAGTCCTTTTACGCGAATTACTGGCGGCAAACGAATATGAAAAAACTAAAGGTAAACTGCCGATGGTCCTGGGAAAGGATATTGGAGGTACACCAATCATCGCCGATTTAGCAAAAATGCCTCATCTATTAATCGCGGGCACGACTGGTTCGGGCAAATCGGTAGGGTTGAACGCTATGATTTTGTCTTTGCTGTATCGGCTCACGCCCGAAGAATGCCGCTTCATTATGATAGACCCAAAAATGCTGGAATTATCCGTTTACCACGATATTCCGCACCTTCTAGCCCCTGTCGTGACAGACCCTAAGAAAGCAGTCATTTCGCTCAAATGGGCGGTACGAGAGATGGAAGACCGCTATCAAGCGATGTCTAAGCTGAGTGTCCGTAATATCGAAGGTTACAATAAACGCGTAGAGGAAGCGGCTAAGAAGAGGGAAACTCTAACCAGAAAAATTCAAACCGGTTTCGACCCAGTAACCGGCCAAGCCGAATTCGAGGAACAAGAGCTAGACCTGAACCCGCTGCCGTTTATTGTAGTTGTAGTCGACGAAATGGCTGACCTCATGCTTGTCGCAGGAAAAGATATTGAGGCCTCCATACAAAGGCTAGCACAAATGGCCCGGGCAGCGGGTATCCATATAATCATGGCCACCCAAAGACCTTCGGTGGACGTAATAACTGGCACGATCAAGGCAAACTTTCCAACCCGCATTAGTTTTCAAGTCACCTCCAAAATTGACAGCCGAACGATTTTAGGTGAGCAGGGTGCAGAACAGCTATTGGGTCAGGGCGACATGCTATATACCGCGACCGGCGGAATGTTAACCAGAGTCCATGGGCCGTTCGTTTCGGACGAGGAGGTTGAGGCAGTTGCTGATCACCTTCGAGCTCAAGCAGAACCTCAATATAATGAGACGGTAACCGAAGAACAGGATAGTGAAATTGGTGAGTTTGGACCTGGAGGATCGGAAGCCGATGCTCTGTATGACAAAGCAGTGGCGCTCATTTGCCGAGAGCAAAAAGCCTCCACAAGTTTCATCCAACGCCATTTGCAAATCGGCTATAATCGTGCGGCACGTATTATGGAACAGATGGAGAAGCAGGGTGTCGTCAGTTCGGCCAACCATGCGGGTAAACGCGAAATTCTTGCGGGCAATCACTAATAATGTTGCCGCCGCGGCGGTAATGGGGCTTTGTCTCGTTACAGCGCCCACTGCAGGAATAGCCAACCAAATCAGTTACCAGCCAAATGAGGTAGAAACGGCCCACGTTAGTCGCATTAAATCTTACCTTAACCGCATTTCCACAATGCAGGCGCGGTTCATTCAAACAAATCCCGACGGCAAGACCTGGGAGGGCACACTCTCGATTAAGCGGCCCGGCAAATTCCGTTTCGAGTACGACCCGCCGGTGCCTCACACGCTAATTTCAAATGGCACATGGTTCATCCATGTAGACCGGGAACTGAAGGAAAGTAACTTTCTGCCCTTAAGCCGAACTCCCGCGCGCTTTCTCCTAGCCAAACAGGTGCGTTTCGACAAAGAGGTAAAATTGATAGGTTTTCGCCATAAAGCAGGCCTAATTCATTTGAGAATTGTGAATACCGAACATCCAGACTTGGGCTACGTTACCCTTACCTTTAATGAGCGGCCACTGGCATTACTGCAGTGGCGCATGCATAATGCACTAAATCAGGATACGCTGATCACACTACAAAACACCCGCATTGGTCTCCGCTTAAACTCTGAGTTGTTTAAGTTTGTTGAGCCGCAACAAGAAGACCAAGATCAAGACTAATAATTCCGCTACAGTAGAATAATAAATGTGAAGTTCGTCAAAGATGACCCATAGTCAGCTACCCATCATCGGAATTCCTGCTTGCCGGATAGAGTTAAACGGAAAACCTGCTCATCGCGTCTCTGACAAATATATCGAGTGTCTACGAATGTCGACCGATTGCGTGCCGCTACTTGTGCCGGCATTTGGTGACATTGATTTTGCCTCGGAAATTTTGGAGCGGCTGGATGGACTATTCCTGACGGGCAGCGGGTCCAACGTAGAACCGCATCGCTATGATGGCTTACCGAGCCGAGAGGGTACGGCTCATGATCCGTATCGTGATGGCACTTCTTTGCCCCTGATAAAGGCAGCGATCGACACTAAAGTGCCGGTTTTTGCAGTATGCCGCGGTATTCAAGAATTGAACGTCGCATTGGGCGGAAGTCTGCATCAAAATATTCATGAATTGCCCGGGAAGAGTGAACATCGAATGAACCGAGCGGCGAATACAGACGAACGGTTCTCCGTGCGTCATCCCATTACAGTAGAAAGAAATGGACTACTTAGTGAAATTACAGGCGGATCAGAGGTTGAGATGGTCAATTCGCTGCATGGTCAAGCAATCGATCGGGTTGGAGATGGCCTAAAGGTTGAAGCAATCAGTGAGGATGGTGTCATTGAGGCTGTCAGCGCCTCATACCCGAATGCTTTTGCATTGGGCGTTCAATGGCACCCAGAGTACCCCATGACTGAAAGTTGTATTCTGTCTCACAGCTTGTTCTCTGCTTTTAGTACTGCTGCTACCAAGCATATGAATGCTCGAAATTCGAGCGAAAACAAAACGCACGCTGCCTAAATTAGGCCGTACATTACATCCAGTAGGAGACTAAACATGACTTATGCCATCCCACTATGGGACACCCCCTCATTGCCGATTGCTGGAACTGATGATTTGTTTCCTGTTAATAGAATTTTTTGTGTTGGGCGAAACTATGCAGCCCATGCACGTGAAATGGGGCACGACCCAGATCGGGAACCACCTTTTTTCTTCACAAAATTTGGCGACGGTGCGTTTACGGGCTCTGAATACCCCTATCCATCCGCAACCGAGGACATGCACCCAGAATGTGAAATGATTGTCGCTCTATCAAAGGGAGGCGCTGATATACCAGAAAGCGACGCAGAGGATTGCGTTTTTGGCTATGGTGTCGGTTTTGATATGACCCGTCGGGATATGCAACAAATTGCTAAAGATATGGGGCGGCCCTGGGCGCTGTCCAAAGGGCCTGATTTTGCGGCTCCATGCAGTATTCTGCATAGGGTTTCTGAGGTGGGACACATAAACGAGGCCGGGCTACTTTTCACCGTTAATGGTGAGATCCGACAGGAGGGTAACGTCAACCAAATGATTTGGTCGACAGCGGAAATGATCGTCTATTTGTCCACTCTAATTACTCTTAAAGCCGGTGATATTATTATGACCGGAACGCCAGCTGGTGTATCGGCCGTTGTTAAAGGCGACAAGCTTATTGGCCATGTTGACGGGCTGACAGACTTGGAACTCACGATAGTCTAAAAATTCAGTTCTCTGTAAGCTGTGATATCCATGCGTGAGCATAGCCAAAAGATCTACAATCGAGAACTAAACCTCTCCGACTTCCATTTCGGGGAAGATAAGCGCATTAGCCGAAAGGGAAATGCGCACACCATTACCGTAATAAGGGTGAACCTCATGTAGCATCCAACCAGGGAATACGACCAACAGTCCCTCTTCAGGTTGAATATCAAAATTATATCCAAAAGGGTCTTGCATTTTAGGCACAGTGCGCGCGCCGGATCTCGGATCGATTAGAGATAATAAGCCGCTGTAAGGGTGTTCCGCTGGCGCTGGCTCAGCGGCCACATAATAAATTGCAGACCAAAGGCTGCCATCGTGGCTGTGCGCGCGCGTATAAGCGCCTTTGCGTGCAATATTCGCCCAACCTGTGACAATAATATCCATTTCTGGGGGAAAATCAGCAACTGTAGCACTGGTCATTTCCTGCAAGGCGCGGCCCAAACATTCATTAAAAATTTGCATTTCCGGTTCATCCCACTGCATCAAATCGTGGTCTGATTGCCAACCGCCAATATTACTCCCAACATTTTGGCGCCGTACAGTTTCCCTTGACAGAACAATTTCTTTTAGGCGCGGGTTGATATCCACTAATTCAGGCACCCTTTGGACACGAACAGGGCTAGCAAACACGGATGTAATTTGTTTTCTAATGTGATCCATTTTCCATAAAGAGGTTTAATTTTCATTTAATGTTCAGATAAAGCTAAGCTTTGCGCTAAGAAACGATATAACTAGGTTTATCCCACTGCCGCTTAAAGCCAAACGATATTTTGGAGTGATTTCGACGATGCGCCTTGTAACCTGGAATATCAACTCCATACGCTTAAGAATTCCGATCATCGCGAAGCTGGTTAAAGATGAAAACCCGGACGTTATTTGTCTGCAGGAAACCAAGGTCGTGGACGGCTTGTTCCCAGTCATGGATTGCGAGGCGCTTGGATATAGCCACCTCGCCTATTCGGGGATGAAAAGCTACAATGGCGTTGCAGTCCTTTCACGGCTGCCGTTTATGAAGACCATAACAAAGGAATGGTGCGGCAAGAGTGATTGCCGCCATATTTCCGTGACGTTCGAGTCAGGTATTGAATTACACAATTTTTATGTGCCTGCAGGCGGCGACGTGCCTAATCCAGAGACTAATGAAAAGTTTGCCCACAAACTCCAGTTCCTTGAAGAAATGACGGCCTGGTTCTCTGACATGCGGTCTAAACCTGGCTCGAAGATTTTGGTGGGCGATCTCAATATAGCGCCGCTCGAGACCGATGTTTGGTCTCACAAGCAACTTCTAAAAGTAGTAAGCCATACGCCCGTTGAGATCGAGAAACTAGAAGCCGTAAAAGAATCCTTAAAGTGGATCGATGCTATTAGACACTTCACCCCCAAGAAGGAACATATGTACAGTTGGTGGAGTTATAGATCGCGGGATTGGGCCGCATCTGATCGGGGGCGCCGACTAGATCATGTTTGGGTCACTCCGGCTTTAGAAAAAAACCTTAAATCGGCGTATATTCTTCGCCAAGCGCGCGGCTGGGAGAAACCGTCAGACCACGTGCCGGTGATTGTAAACATTTAGGTGTTTAGCATAATTAATTGGTTTTTAACCCTAGTTAATTTCGTCTATATGCGTCATATTATCCAACATTAGGCCTTACGCCTATATTTCTTCAGCTCCAAACTTCAATACCTTTTCAGGGAAAAGCCACATGACCGTTATAGCAATGATACGCCACGGGCCGACCGAGTGGAACGAAAACGGCATAGTCCAGGGCCGAAGCGATATTCCACTAAGCGTTCGGGGAAAAAAACAAGTTGCTAGTTGGGTAATTCCGGGCAAACTCCAAAGTTTTGACTGGGTGGCCAGCCCTCTTAGCAGGGCCACAGAGACGGCCCGGATCCTCTCCGGACTTACGGTTCCCACCGATGACCGGTTAGTCGAAATGGATTGGTCAAGCTGGGAGGGACAAACGTTACCGGCATTACGAGCAGAGCTCGGTGATCTGACGGCAGCATGGCAAGCAGAAGGTTTAGATTTCCGCGCACCTAATGGCGAAAGTCCTCGCGAAGTGCAGGAGCGGCTGAAACCATTCCTATTAGATCGCGCCCGGTTGACCAAAGATACTATTGTGGTCTGTCATAAAGGGGTCATTAGAGCTGTCTACGCACTAGCAGTCAGCTGGGACATGAAAAGCAAGCCGCCTGTAAAGATGGAAGACGGATGCGCGCAGCTCTTTTCGCTTGATCAGCACGGTATGCCGGAAACGCTTGAATTAGACCTCAGCTTAGCGGCACCTAGCGCATGACCAAATCAAATGACTTTACTACCGATCCCTTTATACCAGATTACCGGGCCGAAAAATTGCAATCATCCGCACCCCATTTGCATATTTAAGAGAGTCCGACAAAACCCCGCCCACCCGAAGGTTAGTAGAAGTAAATGACCCAAAATAGCTACCACCGTTATACAAGCAAAAGCGTGTTACGCGATTATATCCAGGCGGGCATCGGTGTTTTATTTTTTGGCCTACAAGTTATATTAGCCGATCTTGGGATAATCATGGGAACCATTTTAGGGGCGCTTACAATATTTTTTATCGGCCATGGCGCACGAACGCTCAACCATCAACTCAGCTTCTTCGAGTTGACAAATAGCGGCTTGATTAAACACGGCCCCGTAAAAAAGCGGCTTGCATGGGAACAGCTTGGTGAGGTGAAACTCCGGTATTTTTCTACCACAAAAGATCGTCCGAGCTCAGGCCTTGGTAAAGGCTGGATGGAAATAACCCTCAACGGTGATGGCATAAGCATGAAGTTCAACTCTGAACTAGAGGGCTTCGCGCATATTGCTGACACAATCGAGAAAAAGGCAACCAGCCTCGGTTTGCGTTTTGACCAATCGACCGAAGCAAATTTTAGAGCGCTGCGCGGCGATATTCGGCCAGAGGATTCCGATAACCCACGCGATAAAACGCCCTATCCGGACAATTATAGAGGCTCTGGACTCTGATGCTAAAGTCGTTAAGCGAAATGGCAAAAAAACCTAGTCAGGGCTGTGAAACCATCCCAGCTCGTTAGCCATGAATAGGGGCATCATTCAGGCCAACAGCGTCATGCCTTCACGCGCGACCACAGTACCTGGCCTTACGTTTTCAGCATCACAACTAATTTTATCCATCATTTCATCGTCATGACTAGGGTCATGATGGAAAATTACTAAAGTTCTTACCCCCGCCTCATCAGCAAGGCGCGCACCCTCTTGCCATGTGGAATGTCCAAAACCTTTGAAACGCGGATACTCCTCATCTGTGTACGTGCAGTCATAAATAAAAATGTCAGCATCCTTTACGAGCCCCAGAATTGTCTGATCAGGGCCTTCCTCACTGTGCTCTGTATCGGTAACGTAGGCAATCGATTTACCTGAAAATTCGATTCTGTAGCCAGTGGCATTGTTGGGGTGATTAAGCGGCGCGGTTAAGATTCTTATCCCCGGCCCGGGCTTCTGCAAATCACCTACAGCAAAATCCCGATAGGTAACTTCAGCCTGAAAAATGCCTGGTGGCACAGGAAAAAGCGGCGCCATCATCATTTCTACCACTACCTGTTTTAAGCTATTTTCAGGCTGCAAGTGGCCTGCCGCCAGCCTAATTTTATTGCCAGGAATAAACAAAGGAGCAAAAAAGGGCAGCCCACACACATGATCAAAGTGTGTGTGTGTTAGAAAAAGGTCGACATCTACCGGGCCTCGCGAAAGCAGCGCCTCCCCAAGGCCTCGCAAACCCGTCCCTGCATCAAATATAAGCGCCCTATCGCCGCACTGAATTTCCAGACATGAGGTATTTCCTCCATAGCGAACAGTATTCGGCCCGGGGCAAGCAATGCTACCCCGCACACCCCAGAACCGGACAAAAAATGTATTGCTAGCCTCCATTAAGCGTTTCATATAGCCTTCCAACTTTATTATACAAGTTAAGATTATCTCTATTTGACGGTTGGGGTAAGGTTTGAAACGCCAACAATATGGCCCCCAAGGCTAATTGCATTTGAAATTTCCTTTACCTTCAGACCATTATTAATGAGCCCAGCAATCATTTGCCGGGCTGTTTCATACACGGTTGTATTTTTCAAGGTCTATGCCGTTTGGCCAAAGGCAAAATAATGATTTTATATCAAAATGATACAATAACCTCCATAATCATTCATACAGATAAAGAGAAAAATAGATAGGCCTGGATACCCCGGATAATTGTTATACATTTCTGGATCCGATATCGGTTCTTAATCTCTTATTGCACCATTGGGCTACTCAAACTTTCTGCTCAGCCTGGCTGCAATATATGGGTTCGACTGTTTAGGTAACGAGCCTGTAGCCGCCCGGCTCAGTAACTAGAATCCTGGCCTTTGACGTGTCACTCTCAATCTTCTGACGCAACCGATATACGTGAGTTTCCAATGTGTGCGTAGTGACGCCAGCGTTGTAGTCCCAGACTTCGCCTAATAGAGTTTCTCGGCTCACTATTTTATCGCCGGCCCGACATAGATATTGAAGAATTGATGTCTCTTTTTCAGTGAGGCGAATTTTTTTATTTTTCGAATCGTCGATCAAAATTTTCGGACTTGGCATAAATTTATAAGGCCCAATTACAAAAACCGCAGCCGAAGTATTTTCATGTTGGCTCAAGTGAGCCCGCAGCCGCGCGAGCAACACGCCTAAACGAAAAGGCTTTGACACGCAGTCATTGGCGCCAGCCTTCAGGCCGAGAGCCAAATCGAAATCAGTACAAGTTAACATTATGATCGGTGAACTTATTCCATTGCGTCTCAACAAACAGCATGCATCCAAACCGTCCATGTCCGGCAACCTAATATCAAGCAAAATTATATCGAAATAGTCACATTTGACTTTTTCCAGCGCCTCTCTCGCCGTCCCTGCAACGTGGGTCGTAAACTCCTCATCAAGTTGCAACTGTTCTTCAAGAGAAGCACGCATAGCCGCGTCGTCGTCTACGATCAATACCTTCGTGCCGGGCATCCAAATCTCCCTGGCGCTAATCCTAAAATAGCCTGGGACATAACATTGCGCCCCAGGTTGTTGATTTTAAACATCTGAAGCACTTTACCATTTTCAGCCAATCTTTTGACCATGAAATTAAGCATACTGACGATCACTGCCCGCAATCGTGATCATTGATCGATAGCTTTTTTGATCTTAAAGGATACCTGGCGCCAATAGAGCGGCTGACATTTTATCGGCAATAATTGCCGCCCAAGCTCAAAAAAATCGAGCAAATCATTAAATTTCTCCACAATTACGCGGTTTCCCGGGCGCTCTGACATGGAGGTTGGATGGCACCTTCCTTGCATATTGTGAGCCTGAAAGGAACAGG
>MDTA01215010.1_pt1 | contig 142191 bp, 128 predicted proteins | sample 811151 | NCBI WGS metagenome assembly MDTA01 (sample SAMN05326648, study PRJNA326480) | marine metagenome | isolation source: seawater | place: Indian Ocean: South | collected 2010 | reverse complement strand
TCTCGGCGCTCTGGGTTTGATGGACACGCCGCGACCGGCCGCAAGGCGCGTCATCCAACGCCTGCGCGATATAGGCGTTTCGAAAATGATGATGATTTCTGGCGATAATCAACAAGTCGCAAATGCGATCGCGCGCGAGGTTTGTCTTGATCACGCCTTCGGCGATCTTATGCCCGACGATAAAGTCGAAAAAATCAAAGAGTTAAAAAAATCCGGTGGCGTCGCCATGGTAGGGGACGGCGTAAACGATGCGCCCGCAATGGCGAACGCCACGGTTGGCATCGCAATGGGCGCCGCAGGTTCGGACGTGGCGCTCGAAACGGCCGATGTCGCCTTGATGGCGGATGAGCTTGAAGCGCTGCCATTCGCCGTTGGCCTCAGCCGCGGGACTGCCCGAATTATTCGTCAGAATCTTTGGGTTAGCCTGGGCATTGTCGCAATTCTTGTTCCTGCGACGCTTTTCGGGCTCGGCATTGGGCCCGCTGTCTTGGTGCATGAAGGATCGACCCTTATTGTCGTCTTGAATGCATTACGGTTATTGGCGTATCGCGAGCCTTCTAACACGATATACGAGCTTGGCGATCTTGGGCCCCTGGATCAGTCAGCCAGCTGATATCTCGAAAAGTTTCGCTGATAGATTTTCGACTTATGATCTTTTGTGTGTGCGTTTCGTAGGCTGGTGAGCGCCGCTCGCATGACTATCCGGCGCTATTTTCAATTCTGGATGATTGCTTTCAGCGCCTCGCTTCGGGAGCGGCGCTTATCCCGATATTCAGCTGCCAATTGTTTCAGGTTCACAATATTCCGTTTTACCGCAAGTGCGAGCTATGAGCCCGCAACCAGTTATGTGTGCGTTCTAACTGTCGGCGGACGCCACCAATCATTGCGGACCGTTCATTGGCTTTGCAGGTCGGAGACGATATTTGGCAAAAACGTCTCGAGGGTTTGAAGTTCTGCTTCCGTAATAGGGACGCTGTCAAAACCGATCAGCCTAATGGAGCGCGTTGACAGAGAGGCAGGCGCTGCGTGCTGTTGAACGAGTGATTCCCGGACGATTTTGGGGCAACGCATGCGTTTGTGCTTTCGTCGGGGGATAATTGTCATAGATTCAGTTTTATGGTTGTCCGATCGGTGAGCCAAGAATCATGAACCGAGCGCACGGTAACGAAATGTGCGCCATCATCGCACCTTAGCAGGTGAAAAGGGAATGTTCGCGTAAATCTCGCCACTAGCCTCGCGCTTTTTTTCGCCCGTTGCGCAGATTAACTCAATATTTTCGGACGGAGATGGGTTGGCCTTGTCTGCGGCGCGTTTGCGTGTGGGTGGGTGACGCCGGTGCGTGGTGCGCCCGGAGGCTCGACGCAGCCTTCCGCATAGAACCTGAGGCTTGTGGAAATGGTGACACCTAACGGCGAGCGCCGTGTAATACAAAGTTGACCATGAACGGCATAACCCATTGAAAGCATTGTCGAAAATATTTGATGCGGAGCCCCTCACTCGCGCCATTAAATCCAAACAAGATTAGACACTTACGGACTTGGCGGAAGGCTTGGGTTGCGTACTCTTCACGCTGGGTAAGCACAGGGTAAGCAGAATGAAACCGCAATTCGCCTTTTGAGTGCAGTTGCGCACATGACTACCCCCTCGTTGAATGACCAAGAAAATTATGAGGTTGGCAAATGTTCAATGCGGAATACAACCCATTCGGAAAGAGGCTCGCGGAGCTGGAGGCGACCGATCTCGAAAAGTTGCGTCAGGTTTCCGAGGGCTGGTACATCGAATATAAGTCGGCGCTCCCTACGCCGAACAAAGTAGCCAAAGCCGTGGCGGCTTTTGCGAATACATATGGCGGTTGGCTCTTTATAGGAATTGAAGAAGCCCAAAACCGTCAACGCACAGCCGGAGGCTTTCCTGGATTAGACGCCACCAAAATTGCTGGAGAAGATGAACGCCTACGGAATTCTATAGCCGCCAATATTTTTCCGACGCCTTATTTTGAGACCAAGCACATATACGGGTCGACGGACGCGACATTACCCCCTTCCAGAGCGGTGATTGTAATTTTCGTTCCCCGTAGCTCCGAGACGCCTCATATTCACTCCGATGGCCGCATATATCGTCGGGTTGGCGATCAATCCGATCCCAAACATGAAGTCGATCCGTACCAAGTCCAAAAGTTGTCCGCACGTAAGGCTGACTTAGAGAGCAAAGTAGAAGAACGACTTGCTCTTGCCCCTCCGTTACCGCAAGGCGAGAGGGGGCTTTCCCTTGTCGATGTTATTATCAGGCCGCGGCCTTGGGGAGAAAGACTCCCCGATCATGAGCTAACATATGAAGATTTTTATGATGTGATGGCGAACGATTCCGTAATGCCTATTTCAAATTGCTTTACGTCTCCTTACGGCTTTATCGGGCGGCAAAGCGCGGGTGAAGTTCAACTTGAGTACAACGCTGTTTGGCAATATCACCATGACGGGCTTTCGCTCGTTACAATGCCGTTGCTACACTTCTCAGAGAATTCGCCCCCGGATAAACACCTGCAATACCTTCAGTACTATTCACAGGGGCCTGCTTATCTATCGGAGTATGAAAAAAGAGGGCTGAAGGGGTATCCCGTCATCGATCTCAACTGGCTGCTTGCCTTTCTCACCGGTGTCATAAAAAAACACGCGGTCATTGAAAACAAGTCAAAATTGCCGCCTCCGTATGAAGCCAAGTTGCGCATTCGGAACACAAGCAGGGTAGTCCCGTTCTTGGGTGTTAAATCCTACCTGGATTTCATTGGGAAAAGCGGAATTCCATTTATTACGACCGCCGATCTGCAGTTTCCACCCGGACGGGGATTTTCTCAATTGGCCGCCGCTTCTGACACCGAAGCGATAGATCCCGTGGGGATAAACGTCGGCGTGTTGTTTGCCCTCGCGCTGAACTGTGTCGGCATACCGATACATGTGAGCGGCATCGATGGCGGCGATGGTGCAAAACTAAACGAGGTTGTGAACATTACTGCTGAGGCAAAGAACGTTCAGAATATCATAAATGGGCAGACCGGCTAACCTTGCACCATTAAGCGCGAATAGATAGCGGACAATAGCCACGCCCCTTGATAACTGGCTTTAACCAAGAGCAGGCGGTCGGCTCCCCCAAAAATGTTACTTTATGCAACCGTCCACCTGTTCCCTTATAGGGATGATCAGTGGCTATGTTTGATGGTTGCCAGTCTCGGGGGCTTTTGCTTCTGTCGAACGGGAAAACAGTAGTGAGAGTTCACGTTGGTCAATTTTTTCCGGCAAATCGGTAATATACGGTCGAAGCGATGCAACCGCCTTCAGCGTGTTTGAAGTTATTTTATCGAAAAAATCATCTCGGGCTTGTTTGTCTTGAAATACGCCAGCCGAATCGCTGCGATTGAAATTTGTAGCATTGTTCTCGCTATTTTTTGCGGCGTCGGCAGTGTCTAAGGCGTCATTGTGTAGATCAATGTGCGCATTTTGAAGATCCAAATAGACTGCCCCGATCTCCGGCCCGAAAATCGAAGCCGAAACAAATGATTTTTGGAGACAGTCTGAGAACAAAGGGTCTTTTTCTTCCAGGCAAGACAAAACGCCATGCGCTCCAAAGTAGAATGTTTGGGCCGGAGATAGCTTGTCAATTGTCCCTGAGAAATTCAGCGCCTTCATACCTTTGGCAATTCCTGCCTTGTGAGAAACATATACAAGGACTTGAGTGAGCGCATAAGACTTATCAGTAATGTCTTTCATATAATCGATCGCGAGTTCTCGATCATGCTGATATCGTGCTTTCTGCTTCCAGAGCTGAAATGTCCTGAAAGCGACAAGACCAAGCAGGAGTGTCGCGCCAGCGGTAAGTATATTTGCCATCGCTCCCCAAAATTGAAATGTGAGAGTCCAATCGAGTCCATTAGGATAGAATCTGGAGCTGAATTCAGTCACAATTTTAAATCCCATCTTTAGGGCGTAGTTGGCGGGCTCAAGTGCCGATTAATGCCGCGCTTCGCTCTTTGTTCATCATACGTGAACTGTAATCCGAAATCGCACCTTCAATGGCATTCAGCAAAGGTTCGAAGCCCGCGAAATCCGGCGCTTGTGCAAGTTTGGCTACGACTTCCTCTGCGAACCGGGATTTCCCGTAACTGGTTTCGTCGCCGTGGTCTTTTTTTATATCAAATGGTTTGCCTTTGACTTTTTGCGATTTTAGCCGATCTGAAAACAGATCTTCTATGCAGGTTTTTGCCTTTTCGCCAACATGCGGAGTCTTCACTAGATAAAGATTATCGACGATATGGAACATGCATTGTGGCGTTCCAGCCTTCACCTCTAGCTCGCTTCGCTTGTTGGCGGCTTTGAGGATTCTATCGACGCCGTCATCGTTATCCGCAATGACAATAACGGGAGCCGAAAGCGGACGGTGACGGTACAGCTTAAGTCGATTGCTGTAGCTTTCTATCAGCTTGGTCAATTGGCTTGCGGATGAACCGAGTTCCAGCACGGTGTTGTTCATATACGAAGCAGGCAGAAACCGGATCTGGCGCTTGGATTTGCCCTTTTCCTCAGATGCCAGTTGGGGGTGGAGCGCTCCTCGCGCTTTTAGCGCGCTTTTCAGATACATGACATCGGTTTTGCCTTCCGTGACGATTAGAGGCGCTTCTGGCGCTACACAGTATTTATAAAAGAGGAAACGACGATATAATTCTTTGACGGCGCGCGGTGTTTTGAAATTTTCACGTTTATTAAGTTGCTCGGAGCGGTCGCGACGGGCTTTTACGAAATAAAGATGGGCGAGACGCCCTTCGAGGGGCGCCAATTCGGAAATCCATTTCGGGGCGCCGGACGGGTCTAGTTCACCTCCCGGGACAAAATACTTGCCGGTAGAGAATAAAGTATGCGTCATGCTTCGAATGGTACGGTAGGCCGGTTGGCTGATATTTATCTTTTCGTTGATAACGAGGCCAGTCGCTTCTTGCCGGGAACCGCATATCTGCATGCGAGTCTTGGCCGTATTAATTTTGAACCCTGCATTTTTAATTTCGTCGCGCAACGATCTCATCAAGCGCCATTTGTGCGGCGAGGTTGCAATCTTCTTTGCTAGCTTTGGGGGAAATGTGCGCTGCGCTGTTGAGAAAGTGAGATCATCGACGTAACGGGTGTATGTGCATCCGGTGCTTTTCGCGAGACGGGCTAGGCGAACATCGAGGATCCGCGCAATCAGGTTCGATATAACGGGCGAGCAGGGGCTTCCCTGCGGAAGCCTGCCTTCGTGACATGCAATCTGGGCGATCGTTGTGGCCGCTTCATCCGTAAGTGCAAAATTGCTGTCTTTTATGAAGAATCCGCGGACGCGGCCGAAATTGATTGTCCCAAAAAAATCTGACAGGTCGATGTTAAGGACATAGCGATGTCGACGGTGCGGCACTGCATTCGTAACAATACTTCGCCCCCGGTGATAACCGTGGCTAATGCTGCGACGGTTGGGTGTTTCTGATTCTATTTCTTCCAGGCAATCATAAAGCACGGCTGCAAGTTGCGTTTGAAGCAATTTCAAACGCGGTTCCGGCGCCTCGATCCGCCGTTCTCCGCCCCCCTTCTTGGGTATGGTGAAAATTGAGTACTTGTCTGCTGCGGGCGTTTTATAAAGGACATACGCCAGGCCCTTAGGAGTGAAATGGAGTAGTTTCGCTAGGTCGGAACGGGTTTTCGCAGCTTTTAATTCATCCAGTCGTCCCATTCCCACCCTCAGCTCAAAAGCAACCGTTTCCTACAGTATGAAAAAACCCACAGGCACTCCTTTGCGATACGCATAGATGTGCAGTCCATGATAACGCTGGACAACACTGTACAGCACTGGGATGGCGTTGGGAGCAGCGTCGCCAACATTGTTTTCATACGCCGCGATTCGCGACGATAAGTCTGCCTGTGGGTTCTCGTATAGACGGCCGCTGATTCCAGCCTGCACACAAGACTTTCAGTCCACGCCTTCCTATCGCTTGACCGTGATTTTGTAGCCTTTCTCAATGTCCATCGTGTGTAAGAGACACGCACTCGTGTCGAATCAAAACGTGTCGCCCATTCCAACGGCGAAAGTCGGAAAAACCTAGATAAGCAGAGATGTAAATCCCATGCAGGCGGGGCCGGGCGGACGGCGCGTCTGCCCGAAAGCGCCGGCCGCGCAAGGCGGCGGTTCTTTATCTGCTTTAAATCAGACTGAAAACCTCCGACCTGGCCGCCTTGCGCGGCCGGCTCGTTCTTCCGGGCGGTCCGGCCTTCTCGCCGCCCGACCCCGCCTTCGCGGGAATTTGCGGGGCGGGGAGGAGGTTGAGAATGTCTTGTTCCAACGAGAAACTGGCGCCCGCGGGGAGGGCCCGCGAGGTGGCCGCGGACGTAAGCGACAACGCTGCTGCGGATAGCGCGGCGCGTCCGCGGATATATGTAGCGTGCCTCGCCGCCTACAATAACGGCCGGTTGCATGGAGCTTGGATTGAATGCAGCGACGCGGGCGACGTCCGCGAGGCTGTCGCCGCCATGTTGGCGGCGAGCCCGGAGCCGAACGCCGAAGAATGGGCGATCCATGATTATGACGGCTTCGAGGGCGCGAGCGTTTCCGAATATACCGGGTTTGATGACGTATGCGCCCTCGCGGAATTCATCGGCGAGCATGGGAGCCTCGGCGCCAAACTCTATGCGCATTTCGGCGAAGACCTCAACGAGGCGATCGCCGCGTTTGAGGAATATGCGGGCGAATTCAAATCCGCCGCCGATTTCGCCGAGGACCTGATCCGCGAGACCGGCCCCGAAATCCCCAAAGCCCTCGAATTCTATATCGACTGGGCTTCGCTCGCCCGCGACATGGAGCTGAATGGCGAGATTCTCGCTTTCGAGACGGCGATCGACGAAGTCCACATCTTCTGGGCGCGGTGATGGGGATGGGCGACGACCAGAAACCCGGACCCACCGCGGCTGACCGGGAAAGCGGCTGGGCTGGTTCTTCACTGGCCGACCGGATCAGGCGGTATGACCTCTCGATTGGCGCGCGGCTGCGCGACGCGCGTACCGCCAAAAGGAAATCGCAGGACTGGCTGGCGCAAGCTACGGGCGTCTCATACCAGTCGATCCAGCGCTACGAACGCGGGGCTGCGATCAGCGCGGGCCGCCTCGTCGAAGCGGCGGACGCCCTCGACGTCTCTGTTGCGTTCCTGATGCGCGATATCGTGAACCGCGAGACCTACCCGCTGACGAAGACGCGAGACCTCGGCAAAAGCCGCTCCGCGCTCTCCAACGAAGCCTATCACGCTGCCAGGCTCCTCGATGAGGTGCGCGACCGTGACATCCGCCGAAGCCTGATCACGATCATCGAAAGGCTCGCGGCCGTTTAGGCGGGGGTGTTTCTTCACGCCATGCTCTGAAACGAATCTGCGCGGCTGAGTTCGTCTGGCGAGAGGCTCAAATTCCCGCCATCTCGCGGACATTCTCCTGGCGCCGCCATTCCGGTCTTTCAGATTGGCTTTGCTCGGATCAGCCCTTTGTTCCCCGTCTTTGCCTTTAAGGACCTGGACGGCGCCCGCCGCCCCTGAAACCGGCGCGCCGAAGAAATTTCCCCTGCGGGCGCAAGCGCGCCCGCATTCCTCTCGGGAAGATCAAATTTCTTCGCTTCGCCGGTGCTCCGCTTCGCTCCGCCCGCTTTTTGGTTTTGGCTTTTCGACGGTTCAGGGCCGGACGTTCGCTGTCCTTTCGGTCCGGCGTCGACGGGGACAAGGGTCTCCGGAATTAAGAAGCAACTGAAAGGAAATCGGAAATGGCGAACGCACTTGGATATGTTAGCGAGACCGCAATCGGCTTTGAAGGCCACCTCGCAATGATTAACCTCTCCGTCGCGATCCGCATCGAGAAAGTCGAGGAGAAAAGTTCGGACCGCGCTGCGGATTATCGCATCTTCGCTGGCGAGACGATGACCGAGATCGGCGGCGGATGGCTGCGCACCTCGAAATCCTCTGGCCGGGAATACATCTCGCTCTCCTTCGCCGATCCGCAGATCGGCCCGCGGAAGGTTTATGCGAACCTTGCGCCGGTGAAAGGCCGGGAAGACCGCCACGTCATCCTCTGGAACCCGCAGGGGTAAGGCGCATCTCTCAACAGTTATCGGAAAGCCGCTCCGGGCGATGCCCGGGGCGGCTATTACGCTTGAACAGGCTTATGCCGCGATAGGGGAGCGGGCTTAAACAACGTTAGACCGTGTCGGTTTCTACCGGTATCCGTAATCGTCTTGCATGGTCTGCATCGCGCGCCGAAAGTGCCATAACGAATTCAACAAGTCTTTTTTTGGAGCTGCAGTAAGATGGATTATAGCAAATCCGGCCCTTGAAGATGTCATCTTCTCAATAATCATTGCAAACGACAGTAAACTGTATTCAAAAGGTCCAATGGTGCTCCAGCGAGAAACAGACATCAGAATTATAATCGAACGGTGTTCCATTTTGCGGAATGTTATCGAAGACTCGTCGGCTCTGAATTTGACAAGCATTAATGTCATTTCAGAGAATTTCTTTCGCGATCTTTTGAACTTACTTCTGGGAACCGGACTCGAAAATTTAAACGCCACCTTAGACAACGCGGCGGCGATTGATTTGGGAGACGATAGGACGAAGCTTTGTGTTCAGGTAACCGCCACCTCGGGAAAACCCAAAATAGCAAAAACTGTAAACACATTCGCTGAACATGATCTTCAAAATAAGTATGACAGATTGGTCGTCTTCGTAGCCACAAAGAAAAAAAACTATCAGGCTGATTTCATTTCAGACAAACACAATAAGCACATTCTAGATTTGAAAAGAGATGTATGGGATTGGACTGACGTCTACAGGCTTGCAAAGGATCTAAAGCCAAGCAAGCTAACCGAACTCAGAAAGTTCATTGAAGAGAACATAGTAGTTGATGCCCCCAAAAATCCAATAAGGGAGGTCGCAACTTTCATAGACCTAATGCAAATCTTGAGTGATGAAACTCATTCCGAGGCTGGAAAAGGCGTTCTCACTGAGCCTGACCCAGATAAAAAAATTGAAAAGAGGTTTAGCGCGCATTCAGGTTTCCTATTAGATGAGTATGGAAAATACTATGCCGAATACGGCGCTGTGCTCGAAGAGACCTTAATCAAGGGCGAGTTGGGGGCGGCTCGAATGAGGAGGCTTGGGCTTCATCTCGGAACGAAAAGTGATGAGTTACTCACGGATAATAAGAACGATCCCCAAAAGGCGTTGGATGCTCTGGTGCATTTTTATCTAAGCGCGCTACAGGAATCGGGAAAAAATTCTGACCAAGGTGCAATTCGATTTTTTATGTTATATCAAATGATTAGATGCTATGTTTTTCCGAATGAGGGGAGCGGCATTGGCTAATATATTCTCAGGTAACGAGCATCTTCAATCACTGCCTCCCGTGGTGGGCCGTGAGATCATGATGCTTTTGAACAAATCGGAAGAACGCCGAATGAGCCTCTTTGATTTGTTGGATAAACTGAAAACACGGCCATGGTTCTCGAGCAAAGCATTTTATTTCGCGCTGATATTCCTATTTGTGACAGGTTTGGTGACCTTTGATGGCGCTTACGTATCGGTTGAGCAACATGCTTCAAATTAGGAAGCTGTACTCAACCCCGGAATTATTCGCTCCAGTGACGTTCCTGCCGGGCGTAAACTTGATTTTGGGTGAAACGAGCGAAAGCAGCAAAAAGACCAACGGCGTAGGAAAATCCATCGCCATCGAGTTTTTAAATTTTGCACTCTTAAATAATTATGCCGATTCCAGAGTAAAGAAAGTGCCGGAATCGGTTTTTCCTTTAAAAGCATATGCTTGCGTTGATCTCGTGATCAACGGGAATGAAGTTACTATTCAGCGCAGTCGAGAGTTTGAAAAACGCCCCACGATAATCATTGAGGGAAAAAGCCTTGCATTTTCGAAACTTGATGATGCACGCCAATACATCGAAAACCTCCTTTTTCGACATGAAGAAAATGAACGTCCTTCATTCCGTTCGATGCTGTCCATATTGATGCGTGACGAAAGGTCGGAGTTTAAATCGATAGTTAACGGCCTTAATACCTCCGTACATGCGCCAGACGACTACACGCCGCATCTTTACCTGCTCGGCATCGATGTTCGAATCTACAAAAGAATTAAGAACATTCAGTCGGAACTCAAAAGGCTTCAAGATAAAATTCGTGAGTTTAAGAAAAGCGTTGTACTCCTAAGGAACAAGAAACTTGAGGACGCTCGGGCCGATTTGAATGAATTGGATGCGGAAGTGGCGGTGATTCAGAATGATCTAGAGAGCCTCGAAAATTTTAATTCGAACGAAGAACTGCAGCAGGATGTTCAGCGCCTAGATTCAAGGATCGCCGAGAAGCGACGCGAGGCTGCGATTCTGCTAGACAGTATCGCGCGTTTGAAGCCGGTTGAACGTGAAAGGCTGGATATCTCCCACGAAGAACTATCGGAATACTACAACGACCTTAAGGCTGGCTTAGGAGATCTAGTTTCCAAAGATTTGGATGAGCTCTACGCGTTCAAACAAAAAGTGTACAATTTCCAAAATGATGTTCTTAAGAGGCGTCGTGCCGCGCTCGAGAGCGACCTTGAGGATATCAGAGAAGAACTCAAGTCGCTTGACAAGGAGTATGAGCAAAAATTACGTACGCTTGATCAAAAAGGGGCTCTAAGAACGCTAAAGCAAACTATCGCCAGTTTTCAAGAGAAGTCCGATGAGTTGGCCGACCTGCGAAGCTTTATCGTTGGTCACGACAAGGCTCTGTCAGACAAGCGCGAAAAAACCGTGGAGAAAGACACCCAAGTTCTTCACCTGCAATCCGATATTGACCAACTGGAAGGGAATCGAGCGAGCTTCGAAGAAACTATATTGTCGATCCACAATTTCGTTATGGGCAATCGTCAGGCGTCTTTTACGATCAAGACAGTTGATGCGGCTCAAGTGGTAGAAATATTGCTTAGAATCGACAGTGATGGAAGCCACAGTGTTGATCGCGAAAAAACGTTCATTTATGACTTTGCGTTGCTCATTAATGACGTGACCAAACAGCGTCATCTAGGATTTTTGGTGCATGACAACATATTTGATGTCGATACCGATACACTTAAACGGAGTCTGAAATTTATTTTAAATCAGTCTACACAACTGGGTGCTCAATATATACTAACCCTGAATTCAGACCGTGTTTCATCGGATGCACCAGACCTGTTGGAGGCGCTCGATAAATGCGTCAGAGCGCGATATACAAAGTCGAGCAGATTCCTTGGCTGCAAATACCAAGAAGTATAAATCACCTTCAAAGCACAAACTATTTGTTGATTCGTTGAAGGAATTTGTCCCGCCTTCTGCGGGAATTATTGATGGTTCGTGGCGGGGGATCAGCCCTTAGTTTGAAGGTTAGAGGGGCAGCGCACTTAGACTGCTCACCCTTGTAGGCGGAAATCTCTCGTAGTCGTGTTTTGATTCGCCCTTACGTCCCGTCTCAGGATCAAACTGCCGAAACCAAAGCCGCTTTCAGCTCTTCCCGTCACTCCGTACAAGTTAATTTCACTAGGCTCGCCAGCAGTTGTGTCCGCTCCCCGAGCCAGGCAAGTTCGTCGTCGGCAATGACGTAGTGCTTCGAATAGCGGGCTTTCACGTAGGCATCTTTCAAACGCTCAAAGCTACGGCGCTGGAAGCGGTCTTCTTCCGGCCACACCTCGCGAAAGCGCGCGTTCTTTTCTTCAACGAGGGAACGAAGTTTCTTCAGATTGTGCGTAGATGGACTGTAGAGCGTCGAAGTTAAAAGATAGCACCCATAGAGCCGTTCAACGGCTTGATGAAGGGTAAAGGCGGCATCTCTTACCCAGCGCTTGCCTCCTTTATTCGTTTCGACCTCAAAGATTTCCAACCGTCGCATTGCGCTATCGAACCATTCGTCGAAATAATCGTTTGCGATTTCATATGCTTCTTTTGCGTCTAGCGGTTTCGGATCAACAAAACGATACCCGTCCAGTTCGTAAAGGGCGATGCCGTCGCGGACGATGTCGACGAAGAAATACTGCCCTTGCGCCAGCTTGTCGTTCACCTCCCCGAGTGAGTGGACAATGAGGCCGACAGGTGTCTTGATAGTTCTGTCCCGGATGATGCGGTCTTCGGCCCGGTACCAGTAAGTCGCCATCTCCGTGAGTTGCTTGTAGTTCACGACCACAAGGAGATCGAAATCCGACTGATAGCCCTTGGTAGTCTGGCCGGCTTCGTCGACCCAGTCGCCTCTCGCATATGAACCGAAGAGCACGATTTTGAGAATCCGGCCCTTCTTGTCGTATTCCTTCTGGCTGTTTTGCCCCCGCGCTAGATCGAATTCCTCGAACAGGATCTCCTGAATTCGCGCGAGCTCACGCTGCTTCTTCTCGGGAAGATGTTCAAGGCTCGTTTTCATGTGCTGCAGTGGGGCCATGGGTGGATCGTAAAGTGTCGTGAGAATGTTGCCAAGCGATATGCGAGTACTGACCGGGTAAATAGCATTTCGCCTCGCCCTTCAACAATGGGGTTGCCAGCGGACTTTTTGAGTGATGACGACGAGTGATTTTAAACACGACATTTTGGCTTCAAGTTCTTGCAGGTTCGTGGCCCACTTTGGACTGATTGCAAGAGTACTACCTTAGTAGTCACACCCCGGCGCCTAAAGGCGCATACCGGCCTTTGGCCGGGGGGGAATCAAGCCCAACAATCTCAGGGCGTTGGATTTCCTCCGCTCCGTGTACAAACCCGCGAATTCGCTGTGTACGTTGTGCAGGGCGGCCGATGAAAATGCGCGCATCAACAATGCGTTGCCAGCCGGTTACGCTGTACACGCATCAAAATGCTACTCCCGTTCGAGGTTCTTTTCCTTCTGACGCAGGTTAAATCGTAGTCCCGACATACGAGAAGGGCCATCCAGGGTAGCCGCCAGACGCTGCAAGAGACGGGTGATTTTCGGCGACGTGATGGTCTTTTCGGACCGCGTTTCTGCGTGCTTTTCCGGCTGATTCTGGCCCGGATTTGAGGGTGAATCCGAGCGCATTTTCAGCGAATTTTCACGCCCGCGCGCCTTCATAACCTCCGGTTTTGGTGTCAAGTTTTGCTGTTTTGCGAGATCGAATCCGAGCGTTTTCGCTTCCTCCCGCCACATGTTCAGCAGCGCTTCGCGGTTCATTTCCTGCTTGGGTTTTCGGGTGCGAAGCGCCGCCATCTCCATGCCTTTCGCGGTCGAATAGCCGTAGGTTTCGGCCGCATTTTCGATAGCTTCGCGGCGCTTGGAGAACGCGCGCTCGACATCTCTCGGGATAGCTGTCACGCAGAAACTGTCCGCCTCTCTTGTGATATTTATTCCTGATCTTTCGAGCCCGTTTGCGAATTCCGCCCGGTAAATCCAGCCCGCTTCCTTCTGCGCCAGGTATAGCTCGCGGCCGACGATTGCGCCCCAGCTCCCGTCATGGCGGGGCGCCAGATTGAAGATGAATGCATGAGTATGGAGCTGGGGGTCGAGGTCGCGGCTCGTATGATGATCGAAGGCCGCGACCAGTAGCCCGGCGGTTCTTTCTTTTATGCTTCCACGCCGTCCGCGCCGGGCCCAGGCATGATTGTTTTCGAGGTGGTGGAGCGCTTTGTTCACTGCCTTTTGGTGCGCGGCTTCGATGGTTTGGCGCTGGTTTTCGTTCGAAAGAGCCCACAACACCGAGGCAGATTTCGGGGCGCTGAAGGTCATGTCCCAGCCCGCCGTATGGGCGATTCCGTTCGCGAGAATAAGCCGTTCTCCCGTCTTCGGATCGAGGCCTTCAAGCGCCGCTTCGAAGTCGGATTTCGAGACGGAGCCCTCAAGGGAAAGGCGCTCGGCGGCGCGCCCCTCCCAGCGACCGGGGGCCTCGCCCTCGCGGGCGTAATAGTCGTCCTTGCCCATATGCTGATAGTAGGCCGCCGCCGCCGCGACGCTTTTCCGGACCGAGATCGAGGCGACCATCAGTCGTCCTTGTCGCCCCGGATGAAAGCGGCGTCGGCTTTCGAGATCGCGCTTTCGGGCTCGGAATTTGTGGTGCGCTTGCCGTATTTAGCGCGTTCCGTCGCCCGATAAGTCCACTGCGCCGGCTGGGAAGCGGGCCGCAATTGCTGCTGGCGAACATAGGGAAGATCGAGTTCATAGGCGTCCTTTCCGGGGCCGAGCAGCGCGATCCGGATGCTTTTTTTGCGGGGCCCGAGGCGGTTTGAAAGGTCTGCGGCGGTGACGACGCGGCGGGTTTCGCGATGAATGCTTTCCGTGACCGTCGTGTGGGCGCCGCTGGTTCCGGTGCTGCGCACATTATATTCAACGTCCTGATCGCCGATCATCAGGCTCGCTTCCTCCGAGCCGCGTCCGAAATTGAGCCGCGTAATGACCTGCGTTCCGATCATCCCGATCCAGGAATCGGCGCGCTCGCGGCCGTAAACGGCGCGGATCTGGGCGATGTCCTGCGCCCCCAGAACCACGATCACGCCCTTCGAGCGGCCCATATCAAGGAAGGTCGAGAAGTCGCTCATGCGCGGCAATTGCGGGAATTCGTCGAGGAAGAGCCAGACCCGCCGCGTACGGGATTCCGGGAGCGACGGGCTGCCGACGGCGGATGAAAGAAGCCCCAGTAGACCGCTGATCCATGCGTTCGACAGCTCCGGATATTTGGCGTCGCGCTGCAGGATCACCGGCTTCGCATGGTCCATATGCAGCCACTCATTGATCGAAAATCGCGGCGGATTCTCGTGGCCGCCCCAGCTTTCAGCGAGCGCGCTCACCACATTCAGATGCGCCTGAAACGTCGTCAGCACGCTTTGCGCGGTCTTGCTGGCGGGGTCTTTCAGCACGCGCATGGCTTCGGGATGATAGGATTGTGCGGTCTTGAAGAGCGCCGCCGCATCCTGAAGAACGATGTTTCTGAGATCGGCCCAGCTCCATTGTTCGGGCATTTCGGCCTGCAATTGCGCGATGCAGGCGACGAAGATTTCCCGCGCGGCGTCCGACCAGATCGGATCATTGCTCGCCGGGATAAACCGCGCCGCCAGCTCCCGCGCATCCTGTTTGGTACGGCAGTCGGCGGCGACGTCCCAGACGAAAGAGCGCTCGTCCTGGGGCGCGACCAGCGCCGGTTCCGTCGGCATGGTCGCGGTCATGTCTCCCTTCGTGTCGAGCACCAGCACCTTGTCGCCGCGCTGGATGGCGGCGTGCATCAGATGCAGCATGGTCTGGGTTTTGCCCGCGCCGACGCTGCCCCAGATCAGCCAGTGACGGGTCTCGCGCTCGGCGCTGATGTAAATGCCCGGCGGAAATTCGAGGCCCTTTCCGAAGCGCCGGCATTCGGCGGCGCAGGCGCTTCGAAGTTGCGCCCGCGCCTCGCCACCCGTGAGATAGCGCCGCCCACGGACGACCTTTGCCTTTGGCCGCTCCATGCGGGCGGCAAGCGCGAAAGCAAACAGGGCAAGGACGCCGGTTCCGGACAGCGAAATCAGCGCCCAATAACGAACGTTGAAGCCAGCAAGTGAGCCCGTGTCGAAGAAACTGGCGCGGCAAACGCGCCAGACATGAGCCGCGTAATCATCCAAAAAGAACGCGCGCGCCCGGTATTGCGCGCATTGAGATACAAAATTCGGGTCGTATCTGGCGAGGCCGCCTTCCGGCGCCTGGCCAACGGGCGTCCATCGCTTGAAGCCGGTTTCGAAGACGGACATAGCCGCGGCGAAGCTGGCGAGCGAGGCGAGAAACAGGAGTTTCTTTGTGTTACTCATGATGGGAATTTTCCTTTGAATGCTCGCCGGTCAGCACCTGCAGCAGGGCCTCGAACATGGCGAGAAGCCTCTCCACAGAGACCGATAGTTCTTCGGTTTTCCGGGAAACCGCCTGCACCTGCTGATCGATGGCGGCGAGACGCCGCTCGATGGTCAGCATGCGTTCGGCCTGTTCGCGAGAATGCCCGTTAATGAGACCCGCAAGGATCAGTTCGCGCGCAATGGCGGTTGGACGGCCTTTGACAGTGTTTGCGTGTTCATGAAGTCGCTCGACAGCGCGAGCGGGCAGGCGGATGGTCAGCGGCCGGGTTTTCGCGCCGGTCACTGCGTCCCCGCATCGCCTGTATGGCGGCGCTCCCTCGCCGCCATCCATTCATAGAGCGCTCGCCGGCGATAGCGCACGACGCGGCCGAGCTTGAGAAACTTGGGCCCGCCGCCGCGCGAGCGCCAGGTCGCAAGCGTCGCCGGTGGTACGCCTGTCACTTTCGCCGCGTCGGCGGCGGTCACCGCCTCATCGAACCAGCCGGGATTGGCGCGCGCAATCTCTTCAAGCGGTGGCGGGGAAATAGATCGGGTTTTGGGACCTTCGGCCATGGTCGGGCCTCCTCGTTAATGAAACGAGGACGAGCCCAGCACAGGCGAAATCGGCGAAATAGTGAGGAAATTTCGTCAAATTCAGTAGGAATGGCACAAAGCGGTGCGAAGGCGACCCGGCAGTGGTCGCTTTCTTTGAGTGTCTGCTTCGCGCGCATCTGTGGACGGCGTGCCTTTGGCAAGAGGTTTTTGGTGATCATTGCAGTTTGGTCGTTAGCGGGCATCTGTTCGACCTGTTCGTGCGGCGTAATTAGATTCCGGTGGCCATTTTGCTTTCCACAAGATGAGGCCCGTACAAAAAAGCTCGCACTAAATGGTGTTCGCGCGCAGATGGGTTCTCCCCACTCGTCAGAAACTACGGTTCTGTATGATCTCCTTTTTGCTCTCACCAATCTCGTACTGCGCCAATCGTGGGGCGGTTTCTTTTACGCCGGCATTAACTTTCTCGGATTGAAGCGTTCTTTGGTCATCATCAAGGCACAGATCATGCGGGCGATTGTATTGACCATTGCGACGGCGGCGACTTTCGTTGGTTTGCGTTCCAACAATCTGACCAACCAGGGGTGACTGGTAAATCCGAGCTGCCTGGCGCGGATAATCATCGACATAGCGCCGGCGACAAGCAGCCGCCTAAGCGCTGGATTGCCGGTCTTGGTGATACGCCCAAGCCGGTCTCGGCCGCCGCTCGAATGTTGCTTCGGCACAAGGCCGACCCAGGCGGAGAATGCTCTGCCAGATTTAAAGCTCGCAGGGTCGGCGACTTCTGCGATCACGCGCGTCGCAGTGATCGGACCGACACCAGGGATGGTCTCCAGGCGTTTGCTGAGCGCATTGGTTTTGTGAACCTCCGCTATGCGCCGGTCTGTTTCGAGGATCTCGCGTTTTACCCGTTTGAGCTCATCGACAAGCGGAATCAGGCATTGTCGCGCCAGGTCAGGAATGCGACGGTCCCGATTATCTCTCAACATAACGATGACCGCATCAACGCCCAGACGCCCCTTGGCTCCGACAATGCCAAACTCAGCGAGATGTCCTCGAATGCTGTTGATGATTCGGGTCGACATTCGCACCCATTGCTCACGAACTCCGTGCAAAACAAGCAAAGCTTGCTGATTAGTAGATTTGATCGAGACGAACCGCATGGTCGGCCGGGTGACGGCTTCGCAGATCGCTTCGGCGTCAGCCATGTCGTTCTTCTGTGTCTTCACGTAAGGTTTTACATATTGAGGCGGCATCAGCTTCACCTCATGGCCCAGCGCGCTGATCTCTCGCGCCCAGTGATGGGCGGTGGCGCAGGCTTCCATGCCGACCAGACACGGCTCCAATTTGGTGAAATATGCCAGGACCCGTGACCGTGACAGCTTGCGGCGACAGACAATCTCGCCTTCTGCGTTTATGCCGTGAACCTGGAAAACAGACTTCGCTAAATCTAGCCCAATTACTGTGATAGGGTTCTTCATGTGCGTGCTCCCAATGTTGCGGTGTCGCTACCCGTTACACTACCAGCTCGCGAGAGCTGGGGGGGGCACGCCGTCCACCACATCAAGAGCGGACGAAAGAAAATGCTTCGCGAAAGCTGCCTAAATGGATCTAGCAGCCCTGTCCGGATTGCCCGTTCTTCAGCCATTCAGTGCTTGCTGTCATTTGTCTGGGATTTGTACGTAATTTTGACATTCCGCCTGGCGGTTCCCTTGAGGAAGCCAGCTGTTTTCGTCCCGGGAGGCCTCGCCATTACCAACGGACGCGCGAATTACAGCCAGCTTTCGGTCAGCTTGATTGCACCGGTCTCGCCCTCGATGGTCTTACCGATCAGCGCTTTGACAACGGACGGGGCGCTGGGCCCCCTCTAAGTTCATTTAGTTAGCTGCGGCTATCGAGGAAAGCTTTCATTGATCGCATTGCATATTCTGATTCCGGCAGGTCCGGCGCGAGAATTGGAAAAGAATGAAACATTCCTTTGTAGACCTCCAGGGCCGATTCTGCGTTGGCCGTCTTTAGCTTTTCATGAAGACGCCGGCTATCGGACAACAGGATTTCGCATGACCCGCATAAAATAAGACACGGCGGGTAAGCATGATCATAGTCGGCAAAGAGGGGCGAGGCGTCGGGGCTGTCGAGCCGGTTGCCCGCATAAGCTTGTGCACAGACACGCAAGCCGGGTTCGTATTGCAGAATGGGATCGTGCTCAGCCATCGCCGTTCGGCTTTCGCCGCGATTAGCGAGATCAGTCCAGGGTGAAATCAGGATCAGCGAGCGCGGCTGGAAGTCTTGTCCGCCCAAGTCATTAACGGCGCTCAGGGCGAGACCGCCGCCGGCCGATTCCCCGATCAGGCTGGCGCCGGAAAATCGTTGCAACACGTCTTTCATCGCCGCCGCGGTTAAGCGGACCGTTAAGTGACACGCCGAAAAAGGCGCGAGCGGGTAGTCCAGAGAGACCAGCGGCCGTCCAATCGCAGCGGCAAGAGGAATGGAGGCGAACAGGCTGGAGCGGGCCGAATAGCAGGTATAGCCGCCGCCATGCAGATATATCGCGGGTGTGGCGGTCTGATTTACTGTTTCGGGCGCAATGACCAAAGCGCGCAAAGGGCCGGCGCCTATTTCGGTGATCCGGGCGTTATGATATTGCCGTGCTTTTTCGCACGCCGGGCGCATTCGTTCCTCGACCATGTCCTGCACGGCGCGCCATTCGTCTGCAGAACCGTTCAGCGGAAGCTGCGATCTGTCTTCGAAGGGCGGCAGGGCGTCAAGGAAAGCCTGCGCTTGTTTCGAGATCGAATTATCTTGTGGCCGGTCCATTTAAAAACACGCCAACTTCATAACGATCCGATCGTTCTCAGCGCGCCATAAGCCGATTTGTAACGCTCGAAATAAGGGTGGTAGGCTTCATGAGCGGATGGGTTTGGTTCGATGGTGGATTTAAAACGCACCATGTTTTCAGCAGCCTCATCCAGTCCGTCATAGTGGCCGGCGCCGATGGCCCCGAACATGGCGCTGCCGAGCGCAGGGGCGCACGCCGCCGCGGCGAGCTTGACCGGGCTTCCGATGATGTCGGCGTGAATTTGCGTCCATACCGGCGAGCGCGTGACCCCGCCGCAGGCTACGACGTTTTCAATGGGCACGCCGTTATCCGACATTGTTTCGATGATAAGGCGAGCGCCATAGGCGATGCTTTCGAGCAACGCCCTGAAGAGGTGTCCGCGCGTGTGCGTTAAGGAAAGACCTGTGAAAGCGCCCCGGGACGCGGCGTCTGTGTAGGGAGTGCGGTTTCCCTGAAAATGATCCTGCGCTGTCACGCCGTCACAGCCGGGCGGCGCAGAGAGCGCCTCTTCGTCCAGCTCGTGATAGGACGCGTCAGGCGCGAGGGTGCGGCGGAACCAGTTGATGACCGAGCCGGTGGAGGTCTGACCGCCTTCGACAACGCTCGAACCGCGGCGCAGGACGTCTGAATAAGCGCCCCACATGCCCTTTGCATATAGGGGCTTGTCGGTGACGCCGAGATGCAAGTGCGATGAGCCCGTCACCAGCGCCAGATCGCCCGGCCGGATGACGCCCATGCCGGCCATGGCGATGAAAGCGTCGGCGCCGCCCTGCACAACGGGAATGCTGGTGTTGAGGTGCAGGGCCTGTGCCGCAGTCTGCGTCAGGGGACCGACAATCTCGCCCGGCGCCAGCACGGTCTGAGGCCATTTTTGCGCCAGTTCGCTCGCGCCAAGTTTTTCGAGAAGCGAGACCGGCGCTCCCTCGGCGTGATGATGAAAATGCCAGCGCACGCCCGTATTGTTTGCGCTCGCGGTCATGATTCCGGTCAGGCGGTAATTCAGATAGTCCTGATATTCACAGACTGTCTCGGCGGCGTCATAGAGCGCCGGCTGGTTTTCTTTTACCCAGAGGCTCTTGGGAATCATCCACTCAGCGGAAACGGGCCCGTGACCGCCATTGTTGATCTTCAGCGCATCGTCTCCGGTATCGAGAACCTGCGTCGCCTGCTGGCCGGCGCGCACATCCATCCACAACAAGGACGGACGCAATGGCCGCTTCTTGGCGTCAAGAAAGCAGACAGTGCAGCATGTCGTGTCGAGCGTGATGGCGGCGATATCGCCGGCGGCTGCATCGGCTTTCTTCATTGCTTCGGGAAGGGCGGTGCACAAAGCGCGCCACCAATCCTCCGGGTTTTGTTCCGCCTGGCCGGAAGCGGGAAAGACCGTTTCATAGGCCGCGCTGGCGGAAGCGAGCTCTTCGCCTGAAAGCGTGTAGACGCCGACGCGCAGACTTTCCGTTCCGCCATCGACCCCGATCAGCAGCGGCTGGCTCATGATGCGGCTCTTTGCTCGCAGATATGGCGGACGCGAAAGCCCATGGCTTTCGAAAGCGCCGCCATTTCATGAAATATGTCGCCATAGGCGACGGCGACGTGATTGCTCATATAGTGCGCCATGAGCGTGTCGCGGGACATCTGCAGGTCGGCGGCCATAAACGGCCATTGCGGCGTCGTGCTGTTCCACCACAGATCGCGCAACGCCGGTTCGAGCTGGACGATCTCGCCGCGACCGATATCCATCCACAATTCGCCGTTGGAAAAATGTGCGCGCGCCCAGGTGATTTCGCCGGACAGGCTCTCGCCGGCGAATGTGCCGCCGGCTACTGGAAAGTAAGCCGAGGGCTGACGGTAGGAATGCACGCCCGTTAGCGAGTCCGGGTTGTGGTTGAAGGCGTAGGCGCCGCTGGAGCCGGAATTCAGAAGAAGCCAGATAAACCGCCCGTCGACCTCATCGCCCCAGCGTATGTCGTGAAAGAATACCGCCTGATGGAGGCCTTTCGCCTTTAAAAGGCGTTTCATCATCTCCATCGGAACCAGGTTTCCTTGGTCGGCCTCTGTTGCGTCGGCGATCGTGTCTCCATTCGATTCCGGACGGCAGACCGAGTTGAGCAGCCCTTCGGCGAAGTCAGAAGGCGGGCGTGAATTGATCAGGCCCAATTGATATTGCCAGCCCACGCAATCGGCCTTGAATTCGTCGACAAGATCCAGAACGACGAGGTAATCGCGCAATTGTTCGCGCGTCGCGTCGACGGTGAAATCTTCCGCGCCTTCCTGTTCATAATAAAACATGACGCCTTTTTCCGTGACAAAGGCGAGGGCGTCATTAATCCGGCTTTCCGAAATGAACTTTCCGCGCTCGATGATCCAGGCCTGGTCTACTTTATGTTCTGAAAAGCCGATCTTGCTGAGCAGGCGGGGCCCGAAATAGCCGTTGGTCATTCCCATCGACGTATCGCCGAGCATCAGCGCCAGCGGGCGGCGATCGGCCATGGAGGCGGCCACGGCGTCGGCAATCGCCTGCGCTGGGGCGGGGGCGGCGGGCGTTTCTGAAATCGCGGTTTCGTCATAAGCGATGGCGCCATTCTCGACCCATTCTTCAAGGCGCGCCATGTAATCGTCGTCTTTGCGCCAGTCTTCTGCATCGGTCCAGATGCGGCTTGCTTTGCGGTCCACCATTTCAAGACATGCGCCGGTGTTTAACAGGCCTACAAGACCCGGCCATGTGCCGGAGAAATTGCTTGCAAGCAGCAAAGGGGAGTCTTTTCCGACAACCCCGTCGACCGTGTGCGGGCCGTAGACCCAATGAGCGTAAACGCCGATCATGGGCTCATCGATTGGGCTGAGTTTGGCGATCGACTCGTTCGGCTTGGTAATCATGCCGTCAACGCGCTTGTGGCGTTTGCCAAGACGGTCCAGGCTTTGTTCAAGCTGGCGCGTCGCCTGTTCGACTTGTCTCGTGGCGAGCGCGTTTGGCGTCGGGCGATAATCGCCCGGCCAGAAAATGTGAATTGTTTCCGCCATGGGGTTCCCTCAAATTTTGCTTGTTGTCATTTCTCCAAACGCTCGATGTCGGCCAGCCGGATTTCAGCGGACGGACAGGGCGGCAAGGGTTGCGACGGCGCGGCTTCATACCAGAACGCCGCAGCCGACCAGTCGTCGGATCTCTCGAATAATTCGGCCTTGTATTCATCGATTGTGCGCGCCGCGCCGGTCGGCCGGTGGCCGATCTGTTGAATCGTCACGCGCATCGATTCCTCACAGGTGATCGGATCGGCCAGATGCCAGCGATAGGCGGAAACGACGCCTGTATCCGCATCGTCGTATTTTTCTTTGTAGTTGCAGCCATGGTGGAGAAAGGCGTCATCTTGAACGCCCCAGGCCTGGCCGATATAATCTTCAGCGCCTGTTCCGGCGATCGTCGGGAAGCGCTTGTCTCCGTCGATATAAGCTTTCATTTCGCCTTCGCCCCACCAGAGCGGGTCTTTTGGCCTGACGCCAAGCACCGCGCCGAGAAAGCGGATGCGCCCCTGGCGCTCGCTCATGATCTCGAAATCCTCCCGAAGCGTCGTCTCACATTCGCGCCGGAAGGATGCGTGAAGACGCCCCACATCGTCCTGATGCTGATCGTCAAGCGTGTAATTGATCTGGTAGAAAAGCGGCAGGCGCGAGCCCGATTGATTGACGAATTCGATTCTGGCGCGCTTGGTGAAGGGCATGGGCGCCCAGAAATTCATCGCCTTGGTGGAGCCGACCGAGTGAAAGACGCTCTGGAACGCCCGCGTCTTTCCATGCGCAAAGCCGAAAAATTCGCAGAGCGGCACCTCAACGCTCGGGTGCTCTTGTTCTTCCCAATAAATTCGGATTAGCGAGCCGCGAAGATAATGGGGCTTGTCATGCGTCGTCAGCCAAATATGGCGGATCGTCCCGTTTCCGGCGATATCGGCGAGCGGCATTGTTTCCCCGTCATGGACATGACGTACGGCGGAGCCTTTTCTGCCTTCCCCTAACGGGCTGGACGCCGTGGCGCCGGCGCCAGGCGCGCCATCGGGATTTTCAAACGAGATGCAACGCGTGACGCGCCCTTTGGGCCATGTGAACGGCGATGAATCAAAAATCATGATATGCTGTTTTCCTAAAGCCTGTAGTTGCGTTGGACTTCGGCGTGATCACCGAATTGAAGCGGAGCTGCGTTGTTCGGGCGCTTGTCGATAATGGCCTGTCCCGTCTCATCGTCCGGGAGCGCCGACACCTCGAACAGGGTTAGATCGGCAGGCTCGCCGGGAACGAGATGAAGCTCGAAAGACAAAGAGCGTGCGCCGAAGCCATTGAAGAAGGACTGGTTAAGCTTGCCGGAGAGGAACTTTTCCTCATCGATGAGCACTTTGCCGTTGACCAGAAATTGCTTCGCCTTCGTTTCGGGAGAGAAGGTTACCCCGAAAAAGGGACCGGCGCGACCAGCCGCCAGCCGCCCTTTAACAATACGAACGCCATTGGAAACGTCATCAGAAGCGATGGTCAGACTTGGTGCGGCAAGGTCATGGTTGTGCGCGGGCAGGAAGCGCGCTTTCGAGTCTCGGCCGCCAAATCTCTTGAAGGCTGCGGGGGCTTCCGGAAAGCCCGCCGCGGCGATGAAATCCTCGTCTGACGGTCCAAACGTGAAAAGCCGCCAGCGTGCCTGGGTCGCCCCGTCACTATCCGTTCCTTGCATATAGGCGAGGTTCGTCGAACGCGGGCGGTTTTCAGTGTAAGCTTGGCTGAACATCGCGACCGTGGCGGCGATCGCCATGACAATAGCAATGAACGCGCCCGTAATGAGGGTGGCGCTCTTTGGCGCGGCGTCCCGAGGCTCGCTGCGCCGTGTCGCGAGCAGAGGGGCGGAGGCGAGGGCGGTAAGCGCCAGCATGGGCGTTTTCAGGTAACTGACCTGAAAGTTGAATACGACGTCGAAGAACAAGAAGTGATAGACCGCCATGTAAGCGGCAACGAGCAGGCCGAGCATGGCTGCGAGAATGGGCGGTTTTCCGCGTCTCAGGAATGTTTCGGCAAAGCCGGCAATGGCGAAAACCAAGGCAGGCGCCAGGGCGAGATAGGCGCCTCCCGGTAGAAGGATGGAGAGCGCAAGCGCAAAAAGCGCCATGAGCAACCAGTTTGCAAACAGGGATGCGGCGATGCCGGCGCGAACGCTGAGCGTTGTGCCGGAAATAAAAGCAACGAGGACGGCGCCGGCGAGAAGCGCAATGCGCCCCGGCCATGGGTGGGGATGGTCAAGAGGATGGATGCCGGGCCAAACGCCGAGGGGAAAGGATAACGCCCAGCCAATAAAAACCAGCCCTGCGATCAGGGAGAGCGCGCCTGTAAAACCGAAAGCGAGAGGGCCGGCGCCAAAGGCGTTGGTTCTGGCGCCGATGCCGAAAAGCAAGAGAATGGCGGCGAGGGCGGCGGGCAGGTTGAGCGCAGCCGGCCAATGCAGCAGCGTGAGGCCGAAAAGGTCGACGAACGTGCTGTCGCCTTTAGCCTCCAAGGATGACAAATCCAGCGAGCCCGTCTGGCGCAGAACGCTCAACATATTGTCGCCATGATGGGCAAGGCTGTTCAGGCTCAGATTTTCAGCGCTGTCGCGGGAAGAATGATAGAGGGCGACGCCTCTGGAAAAAGCGAAGTTCAGTCCCGCCGCGCCCGCTTGCTTGTAGATCGTCAGATCGGTGTTGTTCGGCATCTTTCGATAAATGTCATACATCAGCGAATTGGCGACCGGCCGACTGGAGGCTTTGGCGTAGATATTGATAAGCTGACGGTTGTTCCGGCTTGTTTCGAACATTGCGCTCGGACCGGCGACGCCGCGCCCTTCAAAATTCAGGACTAGTTTGACGCGCGCCATCTCGGGGCTGTGTTCGGCGAACGCCATCGCACCGCGCAGTCCCGTCTCCTCGCCGTCAGCTAAGAGGAAGATGACATCGTTTTCAAAGCTTTCATTCGCGACGAGCCGGGCGGTTTCGAGCATGGCGGCCACGGCGGCGAGATCGTCGCCGGCGCCCGGCGCGACCGGGGCGCTGTCATAGTGAGCCGTGATGAGAATCGCGTCGTCGCCGGCGCCGGTTCCCTTTTTGACGGCGAAGACATTCTCTAATGCGGTGCAACCGGCGTGCATTGAAGTGCAAAAATCTTCTTTTTGCAGAACCGGTTCATAATCGTTTTTTTCGAGCGCCTGTTCGATTCGCTTGCGTATGCGCCTGTTTTCTTCCGAGCCAGCCGGATGAGGACGGCCTTCGGGATTGAGCGTTTCAAGCATGGAAAAAGCGCGTTCCACGTTGAAGCCGTTGTCCGGCGGTGTCGGGCCATCGTCCAGAACACGCAGTCCTGCGAACATGAAGGCGAAAATCGCGATATTTGCGACAAACCAGAGCCAATTGGATTTCATGATGTCCTCTTTCAATCGGCGGCTTTGGCAAACAGTAAGGTCATTAGCCGCACGAACGCGTGATAGAGTATGACGCCCATGGACAAGGGGATGATTGCGACGACAATTTGCGTCGGCGCCTGAAGAGTTTCGGTAAACATGGTCCGGTGCAACGCCATGAAGGCGGGCGACGCTGCGAGAACAGCGGTGCAAAACGTGATAACGGCCCCGACCTCGATGAATTGCGCGCTGCGGCGCATCCATGCGCGTTTGATCGATGCGGCGTTGAACAGAACTGGGTCGGCTCGCCGGTAATAGGCGACCGTTGCTCCGGAAAATCCCGACCAGATCATGGCATGACGCGCGAGCTCTTCGGTCCAGGCCAGCGGCTCGGAAAAGATGTAGCGCGCCAGGATCTGGATAAGAATGCTGATTGTCATCAGCACGAGCCCCGAGCACGCGATGATAAGCGCAATGCGCTCAAGACTTTTGGAAACTAAGGCGAGAATGGCGACAAACCGCGTCACTTCGGCGCCTCCTGCGTGTCTTCAATCCATTGTCTGAACTGCGCGCTGGCTTCCTTTGTCTCCCAGCGCCCCTGTGGAATAGCCTCGCTGGCCTCAAGCCATTCCCGCCTTTGTGAATCGGTGAGGGTTATCCATTCGATGCCGGCCTGTTTCAGCTTTTTCCGGTCGCGCGCCTGAACATTCCTCGTCCATTGGCGATTTGCGGTGCGACCGGCTTCAACAGCTTTTTCGAAGGCTTGCCGGTGAGACGCGGACAAGGTCTCCAGCCAGCGCTCGGAGGCGATGATCATGCGGCTGGCGGGGCCCATGCGCAGGTCTGTGAAATAGTCCAGAACGGCGCCGTGGCCGAATAACGGCGCGATGTTAGGCGGGTTGAGATAGGCGTCCACCATGCCCGTTTGCAGCGCCTGAGCCACTTCTTCCCACGCCACCTGGACGCCGCGAACTTTCCATGCATTCAACAGATCCAGGTCTGCTGAGCTGAGCACCCGCAAACGAAGCTTTCGAAGATCGTCCATGGTGCGCACAGGCAGGCCGCGCGTAAAGAGACCGACCATTGAGCCTGTGTAAGCGAAATCGACTAGGCGAAAGCCGTAAGCCGAAAAATCTTCAGATATCTGCTCGATATAAGGCGTATTCGTGAGCAGGCGATCCATGTGGCTGTAGGTGTCGATGAGAAAAGGGTGCGCGCCGGCTGCTGAAAGGGGTGACCATCGGTTAATTTCGTCGCCGCCTGTGGCGTTGACTTCCAGAAGCCCCATGCGCAACTGCATGACACGTTCACGTTCGCCCCCGATGGAGCTGTTGGCGAACGCTTCAGTCCGGAGGCCGACGCCATTCAGCACTTTCATGAAGGCTTCCGCCCAGACATAGACGCCGTTATGGGCCGGATCGGCGGGCGTGCTCATGCCGAATTTCACGGTGTTGCGGGGATCGGCGCAGCCTGCCGTCAACAGGCTTGCCCCAACGCCTGAAAGAAATGCGCGCCGTCTCATATCAATCCCAGCGCTCTTGGCAGTGCTAAGGACAGTTCCGGAAAAACGGCGATCAGCAAAAGCACGAGAAATTCTGCGATGACAAAGGGAAGAATGCGGCGGCACAGTCCCCAATAGCCTTCGCCGGTGATGGTCGAGACCATCATGATGGCGCCGCCCAGCGGCGGCGTGATCAAACCGATTGCAAGGTTAAGGCAGATCAGAACGCCAAGAGCGACGGGATGCGAGCCTTGGGCTACGGCGATTGGCACCAGCAAAGGAGCGATCACGGTCAAACCGAGCAGAAAGTCGAATCCCATCCCCAGAATGAGAAAAGTCAGCATGATCAGAAGAACGAAAGCAAAGCCGGTCAGGTTAACCGCCTGGACGAACGCGGCGATTGCGTCCGGAATTTGATGCAGGACGATTAAATAGCTGAGCAAAGACGCCGCAGCGATGATCACGAAGATCGACCCGGTCAGAAGGGCCGTTCTTTCTATTCCTTCATAGACCGACCGCCAGTTCAGTTCCCCCAATCCGAAGCCAATCACGCTCGCCGCGACACAGGCGAGCGCGCCAGCCTCAATCGGGGTCGTCACGCCGAACACGATGCCGCCCAAGATAATCACCGGCAAAAGCAGCGCCGGCAGCGCGCGTTTCAAGGTTGGAAAAAGAGGCGGCGTGTCCTCCGCCGCGCCCCCCGGATGCTTTTCGCGGGCGGCGATGATCGCATTGGCGATGAAAAGGGACGCCGCCAGCAACAGGCCGGGCACCACGCCGGCGGCGAAGAGGGCCGCGACGTCCGTAGACAGGATCGCGCCGTAGAGGATCATGATGATGGAGGGCGGAATGATGGGCCCGATGACCGAGGAGGCCGCCGTTATGGCGCCGGCGTATTGCCGGTCATATCCCCGCCGCTCCATCTGCGGCACGAAAGTATTGGACAGTGCGGCCGCGTCTGCGGCCGCCGAGCCGCTGATGCCGGCGAAAAAAACGGATGTCAGAATATTGACGTGGCCCAGTCCGCCGCGAACGCGCCCCAGCAACAGCAGAGAAAAATCAATCAGCGCTCGCGTCACGCCGGACCGGTTCATGAGTTCGCCGGCGAGAATGAAAAGCGGCATGGCCATGATCGCGAATACATCGATCTGGGAAAAAATCCGCTGCGGCGCGATCGCCAGAAATTCTCCGGAGCCTGAAATGAGATAGGCGGCGACTGCGCTGGCGCCAAGCGCATAGGAAAGGCCGACGCCCGCAGCGGCGAAAGCGAAGATCAAGCCGATTATGACGATCGCTTTCATATGCGCTTAACTGGCCTCAGCGCGTTCGGTCACATTTGGCTGTGTGATGTCGTCCAGGGGCCAGATCGGGCGCGTGATCTTTTTATAGGGTCTTTTCTTTGCATCGCCATTGAGCAAGCCCGGCGCATCGCAATAGATGATTTTCGCGGCTTTCTCGTGGAAGTTGGCGTAGAAATGATGCGACGACTTCAGAACGAGAATCTTTTTCGACCATGGGTCGAGGCCGGCGGCGACAAGGCCTTCGGCGCTGAAAGGCTGCTGACGCACGTCATTGAGAATGATTTCAACGCCATTCGACGACACAAGCGCGGTGCGGCCAAGGGCGGTCGGCTCGCCGTCGGCAATGTGCGGCTGCATCGCGTCCGTTCTCAACGCCACCACTTCAACGTCTAAATCGACGGGCTGACCGGAAAACTGACTGATCTTGCCTCCGATCCGGAGCGGCAGGCGCGCGCCTTCGCCGGCGGCGAAGGCGATTTCGACCGCCGCCGGGTCCCAGACATAGGCGACGGCGGCGTTGTCTGCGCCGCGTTTCAACAGCTCCTTCAACAAGAAGGTCGAGTCAGAGGCCGCCCCGCCGCCGGGGTTATCGGACATATCGGCGATGACGACGGCGCCCTCCTCATTGGCGAGGGCGGCCGATACCGCTTCTTCCACAGAATAGAGACGGGCCTGGCCGCGTTCTCGAAGCGCAAAGAACTCCTCACAGATCTCAGCTGCGCGGGTATCGGCGAGAGACTGGTCGTTGTCGGTGATAACGATGACGCCGGCGCCGGCATCCTTGAAATCCGACCATGGAAAGCCATGCGCCAGGGTAATCGAAAGGATGCCCGGGTCCTTCTCACGCGCCATGATGTGGTCAACGAAATCCCGCATAGGCGGCTGGGCGGTCTGGAACAGCCCCAGCATCGGCGCGCGGGCGAAACCGACCTTGGGCTGGATCTTTTTTTCCCGCAAGCGCACGCATAGGTCGTACAGCTCAACAGCGCGCTCCTCGAAATCGGTGTGCGGATACTCTTTACACGCTGTTACAAAGCTCGCTTTTTCCAGCATTTGCGATGTTACATTGCAATGGAGGTCGAGGAGGAGGCCGACAGGGACCTCATCACCGACAATATCCCGCACGCACCCCAATATGTCGCTCTCACAATCGTCATATCCCTCAGCCATCATCGAGCCGTGCATGAACAAGAGCACAATGTCGACATCCTTGGCGAGCCTCAAATCTTCCAGAAGCCAGCTGCGCAGCGTTTCATAGTCGGCGCGCTTCGTCGGTCGGCTCGGCTGGGCATGGGCGGAAAGGCCGACAACAGCTTCATCCCCACGCCGCATGGCTTCCTTGTAAAAAAGAGCCGAGCCCTTGAGCAACGCGATGTCCTCATCGGGCGGGCCCATGCCCGTGCGATAAACGCCCAGTTCTTCGAAACTTCTCAGATTTGTAGGGATTGGCGAGAAGGAATTCGTTTCATGGGCGAGATAGGCAGTGAAGATTTTCATGCGGAAGGCTACCCCAACGACATTTGTGATCTGGCCGCCTGCCATTCTGACTGACGCGCCAAGATATCTGCGCCGAGGCGATAAAAGCTTGCAGCTCACGGCTTATGAATTAATCAAAAATATCACTATTGAAAAATATTTCAATATAGAAAATATTTGAAAGATCAATTTGTGAAGGTCGGGGATGTCTGGGACGGTAATCATAGGAGCGGGGCTGATCGGGGCCTCTACGGCATATGCGCTCGCGCGTCGCGCAGAAAAAGTGACGATCCTCGATATGCAGGATGCGCCGGGCAAGGGCGCGAGCGAGGCTAATGGGGGGATGCTGACGCCCAGCATGGCCGATCCGTGGAATTCCCCGGGGGTATGGCGAGATCTCATTCGCTATTACGGTCGGGCCGACGCGCCCATGGTGCTCAAGACAAAGGCTTTGCCGTCATTGGCGGTGTGGGGGCTGAAATTTCTGGCTGCCGCGAATGACAGCCAATATTGGCGTGCGACGGCGCTGAATGTTCGGCTTGGCTTGTTCAGCTTGGAAGTGATGGAGCAGTGGCGGCGCGATGCGGATCTTTCCTATGACGGCGCCACTCGCGGCACTGCCAAGATTTATCGTGACAAACAGGCTTTTCGCATAGGGCGGGAGAAAGCTGAGAGAATGCAGGCGCTCGGCGTCGTGTTCGAGCCATTGTCGCCGGAAGCGCTTTGTGAGCGCCAACCTGCATTGGCGGCTATTCGCGACGATCTTGCCGGCGCCGTCTATTTTCCTAAGGATGAATCCGGGGACGCCTACAAGTTCACGAATGAACTGTTGCGCTCCTCTTATGAACTGGGCGCATGCGCGAAATGGGGCGCTTCTGTAAAACGGCTTGTGAAAAAAAACGGGCGCGTTTCTGGCGTTCTTCTTGACAGCGGTGAGTTTATCGAAGCGAAGAGGGTCGTCATCGCTGCGGGCGCTCACGCGCCGCGGCTGGCGTTTCAGGCTGGCGTCTCTCTCGCCATCAAGCCGGTCAAAGGCTATTCCATGACATTCTCAGCGAAAGGCCTCGATGCGGCGCAAAGGCTGCGTTTTCCTATTATAGACGACGATTTGCACGCGGCCGTGACGCCTCTCGGCGAGCGGATCAGAGTCGCAGGAACGGCTGAATTTGCGGGGTTCGATGAAAGCCTCGATGATGGCAGAATTGAAACATTGCGGCGGATGTTGCGCGCGATCCTGCCCGAACAAGCAGACTTTCTCGAAGCCGGAGAGCTGTTTCGGTGGAGCGGTCTCAGGCCGATGCATGCCTATGGCGCGCCGTGGATCGGCGCTGCGCCGGTTGAGGGCGTTTATCTGAATGTGGGCCACGGCCATCTTGGTTGGACGCTGGCCGCCGGGTCAGGGGAGGCGCTCGCCGGGGAAATGCAGGGTGAGCAAGCCGCGTTCGATCTGTCTGACTACAAAGCCTGATGAAAAGCTTTTTGATCAGTTTGGCGCCGGTTCCGCTGGCGAAAAGATAAACGCCGGTCCTTTAAGATCGTCAGCGCAGGAAAAAGCCTCCGTTGCTTTGAGCTCATCAAGAAACGATTTCGCCAGGACGGTTTGACAGGCGGTGTACCCGCTTAATGTGGAGTGCCCGAAATTGGGAATGCTCACAAACACTGATTGCGGCAAGTTTTTTTCAGCCTGCTTTGCGTATATGTCCGGCGTCATCGGATCAAAATAGCCTGCCAGCAAAAGGGTCGGCGTCTCGAGAGGCGTTGGCGCGAGAGGGCCGCGATTGGCGAATTCGAATTCGGGCTGTTCACACACCCTTTCCATGAAGCTTGTAATGGCAAAGCCATCGAACCTTGTTTTCTGAGCGGAAAATGCGCTTCGGTCTCGATACTGGTCGTTGCAGACGATTGGAAAAAACGAAGCCGAGGCGCCGCCCGATCCGTTTTTCGGCGCAGGAAACACATTATCCATCAGGTTTGTCAGGAGCGACGTGTCTCCGGCCTCGGTCTGGCTGATCAGAAGCGGGGCGAGGCGCAGGGTTTCTGAATTATAGAGCATCCAGTGGAGGAGGTTCAAAAAGTCATGCCAATTCACGATGATTTCCTGCACGCCGCCGTCAGCCCTATTGAGGGATACGGCGACCGGCGCTGCCTTCAGCTTCACCAGCAGTGAAGAAAGTTTTTCGTCAAGCTCGGGAAATGTTTGCGCGCATGCGGCGTCCGCGGCGCAGGCGCCGAGCAGACGATCAATGCTTCGGGCGAAATTGCGATTGGCTTCGGACATGAAGAGATCGCTCTCATGGGACACGACCGAATCCAGGATCAGGCTTCGCACACCCCGTTCGTCAATTCTCGCTGCTTCGAGCGCCATAAGAACGCCATAGGACACCGCCATCAGATTCCATTGGTCGATGCCAAGGCTTGTCCTCAAGTCATGGAGGTCCGCTGCATTTTCCTGCGCGGTATATCCATGAAGGTCGCGTCCCTTTGCAACTAAGGTCCGCAGGCATGATGTCGCCATATCGCTTATGGCTTCATCTCTTTGCGCAAGAGTGAGGTCCTGCGCATAGGCGTCATTTCTTGCGGCGAGGGCTTCGCCGCAGTCCAGCGACGGCTGCACCATCTGCGAGCCGCGCTGATTGTAAATAATGATGTCGCGATCCGCCCCGAACATGTGACCGGCGAACAGCTTGTAGACGCGTTCCGACCCCAGCGGCGCCGCTCCCGGTCCGCCATGAAGAAACACAACAGGATCGGGCTTTGGCTCAGCGCTAGCCGATTTGACGATAGCGACCGGGATTTTTAGCTGGTCTGAGGCAGGATCGCTGCGATTTTCCGGCACAGTCAAATACCCGCAGCGCAAGCGTGATGGATCGACATCGTCCGCACCGGGAAAGGGACAGGGCGAAATTTCCTGAAATGCGTTTTGTTCCGGCGTCTCAGACGCTTTGTCGGCGCAGGAGGACGTGAAGAACAGAAGGGCGGCGGAACATGCTGACAATAGTGCGAGGTTTTTGCTGCGAGCTCTTTTTTGCAGCGTCAAAACCGAGTCGACTCTCATTCTCATCCCTGTTGCTTGCCCGGCAGGTTTCGGTCGATCGAGGAAACGTTCAGGATGCGGGCGCGCTTTCCATCAAGGGCGCGCACGTTATGGGCCATGGTTGAGTCGATATACATGCTGTCGCCGGCTTCCAGGATTGTCGGTTCGTAAAATTCCGTTAAAGCTTCGACCCGGCCCTCAAGCACATAGATGAATTCTTCGCCCTGGTGCCGGATGAGTTCCGGATTCACGCCGGGTTGCACCTCGATCACTGCCGGCGAGAAAAGACGGCGGGAAAAATCATTGGCATGATGCTCATAGACCGAGTTTTCGGTTTTCGTGCGCTGGGCTGTGCCGGCGCGGGTGATGCTTCTGCGCCCGGTAATGAGGGCGACCGGGCTGTCGGTTTCCTCCGGCGTAACGAGTTGCATGACATCAACATCCAGAGCGTTGCTCACCGCCAGGAGCTTTTCGATCTTGAGAGACATCAGTCCGTTTTCAACCTTGGAAAGGGTTGAAACCGGAATGCCTGACTTTTCGCTGAGGGTTTTGAGCGACCATTTCTTGGCGCGACGCCGGCGTTTCAGGCTGGCCCCGATGGAGTGGTCGTGCGGCTGGTCCCCCATATTCGCCAAGGCCGGATTATTAGAAGTGATGCTCATTTTTCGCGCCCGCTGATCAAAGTGCTGCAAATATGGCGCATATCAGAAAAATTTCAATTTTGAAAATATGAAAAGCGACATCCATGAACAGCTATATTTCTTGTGACCGCCAAATAATCCAGTGAAATTGGGCGGCTAGTTATTCTTGCGGCGCGACGAAAGCGCATTTTTACGGTAGGGCTGGCGTCTGTGACGTCGAAAAGGCGTTTTTCAACGCTTTGACAGCCAGAAAAATATCATTTAAGAAAAATATTTCAACATAGAAAATTTTTTCTATCTGCAGGAGGTAAAACGATGCGGGGCATGAGGATAAGGCATCTTTTGGCGGGGGCCTCCGTGGTCTCCCTATGTATTACGGGGACGAGCTCCGCAATGGCGCAGGAAACCGATGACGTCATCACCGTGACGGCGTCGCGCCGGGCTGTTTCTCTACAGGATACGCCGCTCGCGGTTACCGCGATCAATCCTGACGAGCTTGAGACAAGCGGCTTAACCAAACTGCGCGAAGTGATCGAGTACGCGCCGGGCGTGAATTTTTCCGGGGGCGCGTCGCCGATCGCAAACACCATTACGATGCGCGGCGTCGCTCAGAGCGGCCGCGCCACAACGGTCGGCGTTTATATCGACGACGTGCCGATCGGCTCCTCCAACTCTTTTGCGGCCGGTCCGTCACTCATGTTCGACGCCGTTCAGGGCGACGTGGAACGCATCGAATTGATTAAAGGCCCGCAGGGCACGCTCTATGGCAGCTCGTCCATGGGCGGCGTTGTCCGTTACATTACCAAGGACCCGAGCACGGAAGGGTTCGAAGGCTCCCTGAAGACCGATCTGTCTACGACAAAAAAAGGCGGCTTCAATCAGATCTATTCCGGCCGCGTCGCGGCGCCGGTCGTGGAAGATAAGTTCGGCGTGAGCGTCAGCGGCTATTATGATGATTTCGGCGGTTTCATCGACAGAACGGCGGGGTCGCCGACTGGCGCGGCGGAAGACGTCGACGCCTATGAGGCGTGGGGCATTTATGCGAAGGCCGTCGCCAATCCGACTGACAGCATTACGTCGTCCTTCCTGTTTGCGCGCACGGATCTGACCGCGACGGGCGCTAACAGCGTTGCCTTGCAGGGGCCGCCCTTCGTCCTCGCGGACGGTCCTTATCTGACCGATGAAGGCATGAACGATCTCAATGACGAGTTCACGCTCTATGCTGGCACGCTGAATTTCGATCTGGGTTTCGCCAGTCTTATTTCGTCGACCAGCTGGCAGGATCGCGTAAACTCCAATGCGTCAGACCTTGTCGCGACCTTTGGATCCCTGATCGACCTGCTCTCCGGATCCACGCCCGGGACAGTCACATCGGCTCCTTTTACCGGCCTGACCCAGACGGAGCGTTTCGTTCAGGAGGTCCGCCTGACCTCCGCCGAGAACGGCGTCCTGGAATGGACCATTGGCGGGATCTTTTCCGACGAGGACAGCAGCAATATTCAGACGCTTGTGGGCCGGCCCATCGACTTTCTCGCGCTTGACGTGGATCTGGGCAGCGAGCTCAAGGAATATGCGGGTTTTGGCAATCTCACATATTATGTGACGCCAAACTTCGATGTGACGGCCGGCGTGCGCGTCGCGAAGGTTGAGTCTTCCGTCGCCCTGACAGACGGGCCGGGGCTGATCGTTGCGAATATTCCCGAAACGACGAGCGACGATGTGGTCGACACATACAGTTTCACGGCGCGGTATCGTCCGTCCGAAGACCTGTCCTTATATGCCCGGGTCGCCAGCGGGTATCGTCCGGAAAACGCCAACCTCCCGTTGCTTGACGCAATGGGCAATAACGCCGCGCCGGAGATCATCGCGACGGACACGCTCTGGAGTTATGAATTGGGCGCAAAAGGCGATCTCTCGGATGGTCTCCTGTCCTATGATTTCGCCGGCTGGTATATCAAATGGAAAGACCTGCAGGCGGTTACGTTCGTGAATGCGGCGACAACAGGTGGCAATGCGAACAGCGACGTCACCGCCTATGGTCTTGAAGGGTCGTTGACCGCGCGCCCCGCGACTGGTCTCTCAATCATTTCGAACTTCGCCTATACGCATTCAACGCTCGACGATGACGAAACGGCGGCGTTCGGCGCCCTTGCGGGTGAAAACCTGCAATTGCTCCCGAACTGGACGGCCTCTATTCGCGGGTCTTACGATTTTCCGATTACGCCGGAGCTTGGCGGTTTCGTGAACGCCGGGCTGCGCTATGTGGGAGATCGCGACACCGGGTTTGAGGGCGGCGTGGGCGCTGACGGCTCAACCATCACGCCGCTGATTGCGAACTTTACGCTCGATAGCTATGTCGTCGCGAATTTGAGCGCCGGCGTGCGAAAGGGGCCCGTGACCGTCTCGGTATACGCCAATAACCTTTTTGACGAATATGCCTTTACAGGCGGTACGGCGCGGCCGATCGTCGGCGGCATTCGCGCTGGCGCTAATGTGCTCCAGCCGCGCACCATTGGCGGCGTCATCAAAATCGATTTTTGATCGGCGTGTCGCTTGTGCGGCAAGCCGGCCTCAATAGTCTTGCGCCGTCCGCCGCCGAAAGGCGCCGGACGGCGCTGCGTCAGGCGCCGGCTGTTGGCGGACGCTAGCAAAAAAACGGAAGAGCATTCGTGTTCAGATATCTTCTTGCGGGCGGATTAGCGTTATTGCCGTTCGTCTTTTCGGCCGCCGCAGCCCAGATGCCCGCTGCGCGTGAAGTGACCGCCGCTTCTGTAGAGGCATGGGCCGATGAAAATATCGGCGGCGCTTTCGAAAACGGACAAATAACCGGCGCTGTCGTCAGCGTCGTCAAGGACGGCGAGCTCATTTTCGAAAAGGGCTACGGATATGACGATGTGACTTCGCGAGCGCCGGCTTCGCCAGAGACGACGCGGGTGCGCATCGGGTCGACGACAAAGACATTCACGGCGACCATTATCGCCCAGTTGATGGAGGAGGGCCTCATCGCCTCTATCGACGACCCGGTGAATCAATATCTGAAACGCTACAAGCTTCCGGACAATGACGGCGTGCAGATAACGCTGCGTCATTTGCTGACCCATACCGCCGGCTTCGAGGACAAGTTTTTCTTCATCGGATCGGACAAGCCGGTGGACATTCCCGTGTCCGCCGAGCTTTTCGACAGGCTTCGCCCCCGCTTCGTCCGTCCGGCAGGGGAGAAAGTCGTCTATTCCAATTTCGGCGTTGCGACGCTCGGTCTCGTTATTGAAGACCTTACGGGCAAGGCGATTGACGAGGTGTTTGAAGAACGCCTTTTCGGGCCGCTTGGCATGACGGATACGGATCTTGTTGTTTCGATTGAAGAGCCGGCCGGCCTGGCGCAACCGGGCGACATCGACTCCCGCGGGGACATCGTCAGCCCGACAGAATTCACGGCGATCAATCCCGCTGTCGCGCAGACCGGTTCCATTGTCTCTACAGCCCGCGACATGGCGCATTACATGAACGCTCAGCTTGGTTACGGGGAGGTGATAGACTCAAACGTCCGGAACAATCTTCATACCCGGATCGAAGACAATGCGCCTGACCTGAACGGGCTTGGAATGGTGTTCTTCATTGACCAGTGGGCGGGGCGAAAGACCGTTGGACATGGGGGCAACTGGGCGGGCTTTCATACATGGATGAGAATTTTGCCCGACGAGCGCGTTGGCTTTTTTGTCACGCTGCTCGGCAACAACACACCCCAGAGCCGGGCCGACATGTTCATTTCCGCAATCGCGCCTGACCGGGCGCCGGCGCCGTCCCGGGCGATGCTGTCGGCGAGTTCGACGGCAAATGGATTTCTGTCCGAGTTCTATGGTCCGAAACGGGAAGCGCCCGTCATCGACAAAACGCTGATGCGTGACCTGGACCGTTACGCGGGCCTTTATAGGGGCGACAGGCGCCCTTTTACGTTTGCCGAGGAAATTTCATCGCTCGCCTTTTTCGGCGCCGGCGTTCTGAAAATAGAAGCGCGGGATGACGGCCTCTATCTTGGCGGCGCCGGCCCCTGGGTTCCTGTAAGAGAAGGACGCTTTGTGCTGGACGCCGGCTCGCACCCCCTAATGGTCATTGAACCAAATGCGCGCACCGGCGCGCTCACCATGAGCCCGGAGATCGGAATCTACACCTTTACGCGCATTCCTGGATGGGCGAGTCCGAAGCTTCATGGGATCTTGATCCACATTCTGCTTCCCTTGACGCTGATAGGTCTTTTCGCGCCTGTCATCATCGGCTGGAAGAGCGCCAGCATCGCGCCATTCGCCGCCGGCGCCGCCGGTTGCGTTCTGCTTGGCGCCGCGCTCGCCGGCCTGCCGGAGGGCGCAGGCATGATGACCGGCTATTACGCCGGACATTTGCAGCGGCTTGGCGTATTCGTTCTGGCCGCAAACATGCTTGCGATCGCGAGCATAGCGGCATGCGCGCATGCTGTGCTGCGCAGTCAGGCGAGGATACGCATATTGTTGCTGGCCGCGCCGGCTTTGGCGGCGACAATCATCCTTGCGCAATATAATGCGCTTGGTTTCCGGCTCATTTAACAGATTTGTTGAGACGATAAGTAAGAGAAAGCTGTTATGAAAGAAGTCATCGGGGAGCCGCTTGTGCTTGCTGACGGCGCCAGAATGCCCTTGTCGCGCGGCGTCGCTGCAGGCGGTTTCATTTTTGTCTCCGGCCAACTCGGCTTCGGACCGGACGGGGAACTGGTTGAAGGCGGGGTCAGCGTACAGACACAGAAAACCCTCCTCAATATCGAAGCCATTTTGCAGCAAGCGGGCGCGACGCTTGATGATGTCGTCAAAGTGACGGGATGGCTCGCCAGTGAGACGGACTTTCCACTTTTTAACGAGGTCTATGGGGCGTTTTTTAAGTTCTCGCCCCCGGCGCGCAGTATGGTGGTGAGCAAATTGCTCATTCCGGGCGCTTTAGTGGAGCTGGAGGCGGTTGCGGTCTGCAAGACGTAAACGAGACGGCGGCGCAAAGAGGTGAGCAAACAATGAGCCATGTTGGCAGTTCGCATGTCTTGGCGGCGTCTTCGAAACACGCGGCGCGTTTGGCGCTGAAGACGCTGGCCACCCTGTTAACGGGTATCGCCCTGGCCGCTTGCGACAGTCTCAATCTCGCGCAAGTTGAAGCGGGCGCGCCACGCGCAAACCCAAGGCCGAATATCGTGATCATCAATGTGGATGACCTCGGTTATGGCGATATCTCTTCCTATGGCGCTGAAAATGTGCGCACGCCTAATATAGACCGGCTTGCGGAAGAGGGCGCCATGTTCACTGACGCTCATGCAGCGTCCGCTGTCTGTTCGCCGTCCCGCTATGCGTTGATTACAGGCGAATATCCGTTCCGAAACGACTTCTGGCTTCCGGTTTTCGCAACGAGCCCGCTCGTCATTGACACGTCGAAGACGACAATTGCGAGCCTTTTGAAGGAAGAGGGATATTCGACGGCGGCGATCGGCAAATGGCATCTCGGTTTTGGCGACGTCGATCCGGTCGACTGGAATGGCGAGCTTGCCCCGGGCCCGCTTGAGTTGGGCTTTGACTATTATTTTGGGGTGCCCGTGCTCAACAGTCACCCGCCTTTTGTCTATGTCGAAAACCGGCATGTTCTCGGGCTTACGGAAGATGACCCGCTGGTTTACGGGAAGACTGCGCAGACCCGCGAATTTGATGAGAAATTCGATTATAATGTGATTGGCGGCGGCGAGGCGGCCCATGCGCTTTATGAAGACCGCAAGGTGGGCACGCTCCTGACGGAGAAAGCGATCGAGTGGGTGCGCGCACGCAAATCAGAACCGTTCTTTTTGTATTTCGCTACGACCAACATACACCATCCATTTACGCCCGCGCCGCAATTTATCGGCACAAGCGGGGCCGGTCGTTATGGCGACTTCATTCACGAACTGGACTGGATGATCGGGGAATTGCTCGCCGCATTAGACGAGGAGGGGCTGGCGGACAACACCCTTGTTCTGTTCATCAGCGATAATGGGGCGATGTTCAATCGCGGCGGTCAAACGGCGTGGGAGGCTGGACACCGGCCGAACGGCGACCTTCTGGGTGTGAAATTCGGCGCCTGGGAGGGAGGTCACAGAGTTCCCTTCATTGCGCGCTGGCCCGGTCATATTTCCGGAGGTGTGAAATCATCTGCGCTGGTTTCCAATGTGGATTTCATGGCGACGCTCGCGGACCTTGTCGGCCATCCGCTTAACCCGACCGAGGCTTCAGACAGCGTCAGTTTTCTGCCGGTTTTACTGGGACGCGAGTCGGGCGGACGGGATCAACTGGTGATGAGCGCGGCGCGACGAGACTTCCTGGCGATTCGCAAGGGCAAGTGGGTTTATTTAGACGGCCAGGGCGAAGGCGGTTTCGGGGGAACGCGGGTCGGGCAACACACTTTCGCCGGGCCGGCGGCGGCGGCCTTTATGGGGCGGCAGAACAGCGACATTGTCGACGGACGTATACGTAACGACGCGCCTCCTGGTCAGCTCTATGATCTGGAAGCCGACCCGCGGCAGACAGAAAACCTGTACAACGAACGCCCGGAAATCGTTAAAATGATGCAGGAGCAGCTCCGAGCCGAGAAGGCGGTTGATTGAGTGTTTCTCGTCAGCGACCATGAGACAGTTCGGTCAAATTGTTTAAGGAGGATTTCTGGCACATCGTTGCCCGCCATGGGAGAGAACTTGAGACAGAAATCCGGGCCGGAAGGATTGGTCGATAGACTTTTATGTCCGGTTTGAGGAGAGGCTGTGTAAAAACGTTTGCGGCCAGAACAGCGTAATTTTTGAATTGAATGCAGCGGGGCGGCTTCACGTTGCTTTGATCGCAGCAATGAGTGACCTTGCACCCATGATCGCAAACATGCGCTTAATATTATAGGCGAGAACGTTGAGGCTCATTTCGGTTTGGACGTTTTTGAGGCCTTTCATGAGGAAGTGAGTTGCGCCCATCCAGGCCTTTATTGTGCCGAAGGGGTGCTCGACGGGCCGCCTCCGAACGGTCATGGCGTCGCGTTTGTCCAATTGATCGAGCATGTCATCAATCACGCTCTCATGCTCCCAGCGCTTAATGCGGCGCATGTTGCCGGTGGTGCACCGCGGCTTTAGATGGCAGGTCTCGCACGTTGTCGTCCAATAAGAGTGAAGCGTCCGGCCATCCTCCACATTCTCAAAGCGATAGGTGAGCTTTTCTCCGGCAGGACATCGATAGACGTTTTCGGACGCAATGTAAGTAAACTCGTCCTTGCCATAACGACCCGCCGCCCGCGAGTTGGATGTAAGGGGCTTGGGTGCAAACGCCGTGATGTCATTGGTTTTGCAGGCCACAATTTCCACGCCGCTGAAGTATCCGCGGTCCGCATAGACCTCGAGCGTGTCCCTGCCCATGGCGGTCTTCGCCTTTGCCGCCTGTCGTGACAGATGCACTTTGTCGGAGACGATGTTCGACACCTCGTGGCTGACGATCAAACGGTATTCAGTGTCGACGGCGGACTGCACATTATATCCCACCATTCCGATGTCATGGCTTGTCGCCATGGATCTGGAGTCCGGGTCAGTCAGCGACACTTGATGATGTGGCGAGGCGAGAACTTCAGCCTCCCGCTGCTTCAACTCTGCAAGTTTTGCCTTCATCGCCGCCAGCTTTTCCTGCATTGAAGCGACTTTGTCTTCTGCGACGACTTCCTCGCGATCAGCATTATCAAGGGCGTTCAGATAATGCTCGATACTGGCCTCGACCTGGCCGACGCGACGTTTCAATTTTCCCTTGGTGAAGTTTTTTACTCGGGCATTGACCGCTATACACCTTGCACCGTCGATTGCGGCGATCGCACGGACAAAAATACCAAGCTCCCGACACAAATCGACGAATTTACCGCAAACCGCCTGGATGGCGGGGCCATTGTCTTTTCTGAAGTCGGCGATCGTCTTGAAGTCAGGTGCCAGTCGCCCCGTCAGCCACATTAGCTCAACATTGCGGCCTGCTTCGCGCTCCAGTCGCCGGCTTGATTGAATGCTGTTGAGGTAGCCGTAGAGATAAATCTTCAGAAGCGTTGAGGGATGATAGGCAGGTCGGCCAGTCGCTTTCGGCTGTACGCGTTCAAAACCCAACTCAGCCAGATTCAGCTCATCAATGAAGGCGTCGATAACTCGAACGGGATTTTCCCCGTCGATGTAGTCTTCAAGGCTGGCGGGCAATAACGCTTGCTGACTTCGATCTTCTCCTTCAACAAATCGGCGCATTTCAACCTTCTAAGAGACCAAAAAACGCTAATCTGATTTGCCCGTTTTCACACAGCCTCAGGATTTTGGAGGGATCTTCGCGAGCGTCTTGCTGGATTTTAGTGGCTCGGCTTTTGTTCCGCCAGACGCACTCCAGGCCCACCGCCATTGGCGTCGATAAATGCAACGCCGGCATCTTCCAGCGCGGCCTGGATCGCAGCGAGATTATTTCGGTTTGGTGTGCGGCGGCCGTTTTCAAAATCGACGATAACACTTCTCGAAACCGAAGCGGCCTCCGCCAAAGTTGCTTGATCCATGTCCACGAGGCCGCGGGCTGCTCTGCATTGATCTGCGGAAATAGTCATTTTGACTGACATTAGCCTTTTTGATTGACTTTAAGTCGGAACTCAGTCATATTGTCTAACACAGATTACTCGTGCGCGGGGCACCTCCGCACGAAGGGCGACGATTCGCGCAAAAAAGCGAGGAAGCCTTAAGATGACCAATCGCCGAAAATCCACGTTGTCGCGAAACCGCCGCGTGTTTGCGCGCAAGGGTAAGGGGGAGGGCAATGCGCTAAATACCGTTGATATCTCCGACCGGCTTTACACCGTCATGGCGGAACTTTTCGTCGTCTCCGACGCTGTCGCCGGAAGCGAGCTTGATGGCCCTAAAGTGAGCGGCTTGCGGATGATCCTTTATCGTCAGATCGACGAGATCAGAAGCCTCAAAGACATCATCCACCCGCGGACGCCACGGAAAACCGAGGAGGCCGCATCATGACGACTCGCCGCACAATTTTGCAGGGCGTCGCCTCACTGGTCGCCCCCGCTGAAATAGAAATTGGAGGAGGGCCTGACGCTTCGCTAAGCGACTCGCCCTTCGGCATCCTGATCGACGAATATCGCCAAATGGTCGATCAGCTCGACGGCTTGTTCGCCATCCGCAATCGGGTCGAAGAAATGGTCAGCGCCAGGAATGGTAATTTTAGCGACTGCCCGGAACTTGACGTTATCGACCAGAAAGCAAACGCTTGGTATCAGACTGAGAAAGAGATGATCCGGCTTGCCTCGCGCACTCGCGCAGCATCTGTCGATGAGGTCGTCCAGAAGTTGATCTTGTGGCGGCTCATGGACTTTGACCGGGGAGGCTTCGACGAACCACGCGACATGATTCCCTTTTCAGCCTATCGGGATCTACTGCTGATAGCCGGAAGAGAGTCGCTGACGCCGGACGCAGACGAAAAAGCCCTGGCAATTGTGTGGGACGATGAAGCGTTTAACTACTGCGCCAACAATGATGATGATTTTGACGATGATGGAGCGTTTTACGGCGAAGACGAAAAAGAGTGAGCAACGGGGTTTGCCGGAGCCGTTTGCGCTAATGAACAAAGCGAATGTCTGCCGGTGATGTTAAGGTTTCTCTAGTGACCTTTGGACCGAAGAATTTCGCCGATTTTGCGCTGGATCGTCGCAACACTTGGAAGATCGGATTCATCAAACTCCCCAGCGGCGCGCTTCCATGCCTCATAGGCAAGCAGTTTTTTCGGAAGATTGGGGTTTTCTGTTCGAAGTTCCAGCAGAGCTTTAGTGATGTTGCGCCATGCGGCCTTCTGCGGCCGGCCGCGGGTGCTTTGTAACGAGTCCAACTGTCTTACTTTTTCGAGGTTCGCTACGAGTTTTGCACAGCCATCCTCTTCAAGAAAGGGCGGTAGGGGGATTTGGCGCAGCGTAAACCAGCGGCGCAATTTATCACGCGGCACATAGATTTCTTCGAGATAGCGCCGTCCGGCCTTCGGGTAGTGATCGAAAGGAATCTTGGTGAGCGCCGCGAACGCCTCTTCCTGACCTTCGGGTCTGGCTATGTCGTGCAGCAGGTCATGCCATTGCGAAGCTTCGCCGGGCAGCGCGTCGAGCGATTCCATGACGCTGGCGATGGTCATCCGGTTTGCCCCGAAATATTGCTGCGGTTTCGGCGAGAGTTTCCGTTGGGCGGGTGTCAGTTGCGCTGGCGGCATCTCTATGGGCGCGTGGAGCCAGTTTTGGGGGGCTACACGCGCAACTTTATCGCACATGTCGATGGGCGAGGGATCGAATGCGCCGGAGAAGACGGCGCGCGCCAGCATGTCCGTGATGTCGGCGCTGTCGAGGCCGGGATGGTTTTCAGCGGCAAGCCTTGCGGCCCGGCCGAGTTTCAGGAAACATTCATCGAACGGCGAAATGTAAGACGGCATGGCGTTTATCCTCATACTCTACAGGTTCATCATCGGGTCTTTCTTTCACTTCAGTTTTGTGCTGACGGCCCTCGGTTGGCATCGCGTCGCGGATAAAAGCGACGGCTCGTTCCGCTAGCGCTGCGCGAGCGTCCTCTGCATAGTGGATGTAACGTTGCGACGTTGAGAGCTTGCGGTGACCGAGCGCCGCCATGATCTCGGCGGCCTGAGCGCCCTGCATCGCCATGTGAGTTGCGAGGGAATGGCGCAAACCATGAAGGCCGATTCCTTCAGGGAGTTTCGCTTCGGTCCGCACGGCTCGCCAGTCTTTGGTGACATTGATGCATCCGGGCTCGCCTTTTCGGGAGACTGGATAAACGCGGCCCGCTGCGTCTTTGCGCATAGGCGGAAAGACCGGCCCGTCAGGTGGGCCGCTTGGCTGGCGCGATAGAATTGCGCGCGCCAGTTCAGGCAGCCCGATGATGCGTGATTTCGCCGTCTTCTTCCCGGTCTTGTGCCGCTTGGAGGATTTAATGATGACGCCGCGCTGCAGGTCGATCTCACTCCAGAGAAGTCCAGTGATTTCGCTGCGCCGTGCGCCAGTAAGGGCGATTAGCCGGAATATGTCAGCCACAGCGGGCCGGATGCGGCTTTCACGTTCCATCGTGTCGAGGGTTTCGAACAGGCGCCGGTAATCCTCAGCATCACGCATGACGATATCGCGCTCGCCGTCGCCGCCTTTGTCTACGTCTCGGGCGGGGTTCTTATCGACCAGCCCTTCCTTTCCAGCCCAAGAATAAATCGCCGCCAGAATACGCATGGATTGTCGCGCGGTCCCTTCGCCGCCGCGAACGATGGAGCGTGCTCGCCAACCGGTTTTTACGTTTCTTGCCGTCTTTCCGGTAGTGATTTCCCGGCGGGTTTTTTTTACCTGCTCGGTAGTCAGCTTGCGGGCGAATTTCTTGCCGAGCAGGGGGCGCAGGTGGTTCTCGATTCTGCCTTTGTCCGTTTCGCGCGTGCTCTTTGCCTTTTCTTTGAAAGTCTCGCTTGCGAGATAGGCGTCGAAGAGTTCCCCGACCGACATTTCCGCTTGTGCGACTTTTTTCTCCTCCAGCGGATCGCCGCCCTTGCGGACGCATTCGGACATTTCCTGCGCGCGCTGGCGCGCCTGATCCAGCGTTAGAGACTCAACCTTTCCGATGGTGGCGCGCCGGCTGCGGCCTTCCGCCGTCCGGTATTGGAAGACGAAACTTTTCCTGCCGCTAGGGAAAACCGAAAGCCCGAAGCCCCATGGTTTTTCGTCCCAGACATAGTAGCGCTCGGTTTTTGTTTGGGAGGAGGCGATCAGGCTCTTGGTGATCCGGGGCATTCACCGCTCGCTTTCGTCCGTTCCGGTCTTGCTTACCCAGACGCTGGGTAAGCGTATGGTAAGCAAGATCGCTCAAATCGGGGCGAATTGTAGCATTACCTCCGGACTGCGTCATCAATATAATACTTTTATTTTCAGATATTTATCCAACTTCAGCAAATTCAGGCAAACACGCGCAAATTACTTACCGCTGCACTGTCACGCCGGAGGTCGCGGGTTCAAGTCCCGTCACTCGCGCCATTTTCTTCAAGAAAATGAACACCTTATTAGTTTTCAATTTTTTCGGAATTTTGGTTGAGCCTTGCGGGGTACCACCGGGGTACCAAATTTTCATGCAACATTCTGGGGACAATTTTTTCGTTTTGTTCGCCTAAGCTCCCTTGGACAGGGGTGATTCTACGTTAATCAGAACTAGCTGTTGATTGATCGAGGAGCCGAACCGTCGTCATTGATTGAGACGTGTGCAATAAACGAAAAGCACGTCTGCCAACATAGTGATTTTGCTTCTTTGACAGGAAGAAAACAGGCGACTTCTAACGCTCTCGAGCGGGTGACACTGCAAACTGTTGAGTGCGCTCCCCGGGACCGTCGTCGAAGTCTTTTCTGCTGCGCATAGGAAGCTTTACTGCCCCTATGGCTGCGTTCTCGATACCCGGAACATTTTGATATTGTCGCAGTATTTTTGCACGCTTGCTTTATGCGGCAGGTTTTCCGTCTGTAATATCTTTGATCCAGCTAAGCCCGGCGACACCCTGCGGAAAACCGAGCGTTGTCATCGCGAGCAAGGCGACATGTTTGATTTCTTCTTTGGTGAGTCCCTCAGACAATGCTTGGCGCGCGTGGGAGTGGACAGCACCTTCCGAGCGACCGCCTATCGCCAGCGCTAGGTTAACGAGGCGGCGTGTTTTAGCGTCGAGCGGACCCGCGTCAGAAATCGCCTTGCCGAAAGCGGCGTAAGCCTTCCAAATCTCGGGATAGGCTTCGGCGATGTTGCCGGCGGCGGCTGGAAGCTTTTCTGACATGACTAGTCCTTTCCTGCTGGGTCATCGCAGCGTGGCGGAAAATTATCGATGAGCGGCGCGTTCCGGGCGATCTCGATCAACTCCTCCGCATCCTCGACGATGATATCAGGCCCGGACACGGTGACGCCAATCTTCCGCAAGGTCGAAAATGACCGCGACAGATTTTCAGGCGTCATGCCGAGCATAGAAGCGAGCGTCTTCTTGTCGATGGGCAACGTGAAGCGCCCCGAATTCCCCTGCCGGACATGCTGGTGCGCCAGATAGCTCGCAAGACGTTCAACGCCGGTGCGTAGTTTGAGATTTTTCTGATTTCGTACGACGCCGCGATAACAATTGGCAAGCTCGCTTACAATAGATCGCGCAAAGGCGTCGTCTTCGGCCATGGCGTCGCGGACACTCTTGGCTGGTATCATCAGAATACGCGACGCGGTGCGCGTTCGTGCGGACATCAGATAAACGGCGTCCTTCAATACCGCTGCGAGGATGAAGGTGGAAACGGGGCTCAGCACAGTCATCGTGCTCTCGCGCCCGTCCTGCGTCGCGAAGAGCTCGACAACCCCGTCGATTACGACATGAAGAAAGTCGGACGGCTCTCCTTCCTTGATAAGGATAACGCGTTCGGGAAACCGCTGAAGAAATGCTGCATTGACGAGACTGTCGAAGAGGGCCGCATCCATGTCGTGGAAGAGGCTTAAATCCCGGACGACCTGTTTGTCTTCATCTCGCAATCTCAGGCTCCTTGACCGCAGGCGGGGCAAGAACGGCAACAAATTTGACGAAGTTTTCGATGCGTCTTGATAAATGTCAAGGCCGAATTTGGCGCTGTTCGGTGAGGGCGCGACCCCGATCAAGTGCGCGGCTGCATATGTCAAATTGCAAAACTCAAGACCGCAAACGAACGATCCGTGACGAGACGTCGAATTTTGAAAGGGAAAATTTCAGCGCAGAAAAGCCGTCAACATTCTGATCAGCCCGGAGATGGAGCGATGGAATATTTGGCAGGCGTGACCCGCGGTCAACAAAACAGAGCGCTTGGTGCAAGCACAGTCGCATTTACGGCGTGTTTCGCCGTCTGGACGATTTTCTCGATTATCGGCGTCCAGATCAAACGGGATCTTGGTCTAAGCGAAACTGAGTTCGGTTTGCTTGTGGCGACCCCGATCCTGACAGGCTCCATCAGCCGGATATTCCTCGGCATCTGGACCGATCAGTTTGGCGGACGAAAAGTATTCGCGGCAGTCATGTTCTTCGCCGCCATCGCCGCCTGGCTACTTTCGACAGTCAGCACTTATCCGATGTTCCTGCTCGCCGCGCTAGGCGTCGGTCTTGCGGGCGGCTCTTTCGCGGTGGGCATCGCCTATACGTCCAAATGGTTCCCCAATGACCGGCAGGGAACGGCGCTTGGCGTTTTCGGTATGGGCAATGTGGGCGCCGCCATTACGAACTTTGCTGCGCCTTTCATTCTCGTTGCGGTCGGCTGGGAGCGCACCGCACAAATTTATGCGCTTGTTTTGATGGCGCTTGCGGTTTTGTTCTTTCTGGTCACGAAGGAAGACCCGGCGACGCTTGCGCGCAAGGCGCGCGGTGAAAAGCCACGCTCTGCGCTGATGGAACTGGAGCCGTTGCGAAACATCCAGGTCTGGCGTTTTGCGCTTTATTATTTCTTTGTTTTCGGCGCCTTTGTGGCGCTCGCCCTGTGGCTGCCGCGGTACCTGATCGGCGTTTACGGGCTCGACATCAAGACGGCGGGGATGCTGGCGGCGTTCTATGCAGTGCCGGCGAGCCTTTTCCGCGCTTATGGCGGTTATCTTTCCGACAAGATCGGCGCCCGCAGGGTGATGTACTGGACATTTATTGTGTCCATCATCTGCGTCTTCATGCTCTCCTATCCGCATACGGATTACGTAATCCACGGCATTGATGGGCCGATCGCTTTTTCGACCCAGATGGGGCTTGTGCCCTTCGTGATCCTTATTTTCGTCCTCGGCTTCTTCATGTCGCTGGGAAAAGCGGCCGTCTACAAGCATATCCCCGTCTATTATCCGGGCCATGTCGGCGCCGTCGGCGGTCTCGTGGGCATGATCGGCGGCCTTGGCGGTTTCATCCTGCCGATCGCTTTTGGCGTCATGAACGACCTTACCGGCATCTGGACAAGCTGCTTCATGCTCCTATTCGCAATCGTTGCGGTCTCGCTTGCATGGATGCATTTCGCCATCCGGCGCATGGAGGAAAAGGCGCTGGCGCCGGAGCTTGGGGCTTTGCCGCAATTTCCGGAGTTGCAGGAGATCCATACGGCGGAGCATGGCGAAAAGACCAGCCCGGTTCTGGAGGACTGGCGCCCCGACGATGACGCTTTCTGGAAGGAGAAGGGCAAACGCATCGCGAACCGAAATTTGTGGATTTCGATTCCGGCGTTGTTGCTTGCTTTCGCCGTCTGGATGGTTTGGTCAGTCGTCGTCGCGAAGCTGCCAACAATTGGTTTTGACTACACGACGGATCAGTTGTTCTGGCTGGCGGCGCTACCGGGCCTTTCCGGCGCGACGCTCAGGATTTTCTATTCGTTCATGGTTCCGATTTTCGGCGGGCGTTTGTGGACGACGCTTACGACGGCGTCGCTCCTCATCCCCGCCTTCGGCATCGGCTATGCGGTGCAGGACCCGGAGACTCCGTATTTCCTGTTCCTGGTGCTCGCGCTTCTGTGCGGTTTCGGTGGCGGCAATTTCGCCTCGTCCATGGCCAATATCAGCTTCTTCTTTCCTAAGAAGGAAAAAGGTAACGCGCTGGCGTTGAACGCCGGGCTCGGCAATCTCGGCGTCAGCGTTATGCAGTTCGCCGTGCCGCTGGTCATCACCGCCGGCGTCTTCGGCGCCATGGGCGGCGAGGCGCAGGTGACGGGGGAGGGGCAGCGCTTGTGGGTTCAGAACGCCGGCTTCATCTGGGTGCCGTTTCTACTCATTTCCACGGCGGCGGCGTGGTTCGGCATGAACGACATTGCGTCAGCGCGGGCGTCCTTCGCCGAACAAGCCGTGATTTTCTCGCGCAAACACAACTGGATCATGTGCCTTCTCTACACCGGCACCTTCGGTTCGTTCATCGGGTATTCCGCTGGTTTTCCATTGCTCATGAAGACCCAGTTTCCTGAAATCAACGCGCTTCAGTTCGCCTTTTTGGGGCCGCTTGTCGGCGCCTTGTCGCGCTCGATGACAGGTTGGGTCTCGGACAAATGGGGCGGCGCGCGCGTCACCTTCTGGGTGTTTCTCCTCATGATCGTCGCTGTCGCCGGCGTGCTCTATTTCCTCGGGATGAAAGACCAGCCGGGCGCCTTCTGGGGTTTCTTCGCGATGTTCATGGTGCTCTTTTTCGCAACCGGCGTCGGCAACGCGTCCACCTTCCAGATGATTCCCATCATGATGCGCGAAGAGATGCCGCGCCTGATGCCTCAGCTCGATGTGAATGCGCGTCTGCGTCAGTCGGAAAAGGAATCAGCCGCCATTATCGGGTTTACATCGGCGATCGCCGCCTATGGCGCCTTCTTCATCCCGAAATCCTACGGCACGTCGATCTCCATGACCGGCGGACCCGAAGCGGCGCTGGTCGGCTTCCTGGCGTTCTATGTTCTCTGTGCGGCCGTCACCTGGCTCGTCTACTCGCGTAAAGGCGGGCTACTTCATGAGATCGAACGCGGCGGCCGCCGTGGGACGCCGCCTGCTCAACCCTCAACACTCGCCAAGGGAGGCGTTGCATGAGTCACGTTCTGAACAGGTTCACCTATTTCAAGAACCGGGTCAGCGAATATTCGAACGGCCATGGGGTGCTGACGAAAGAAGATCGCACCTGGGAAGACGCCTACCGAAAGCGCTGGCAGCATGACAAAATCGTCCGCTCTACGCACGGGGTCAACTGCACCGGATCATGCAGCTGGAAGATTTACGTCAAGGGCGGCATCGTCACCTGGGAGACCCAGCAGACGGATTATCCGCGCACACGGCCGGACTTGCCAAATCACGAACCGCGCGGCTGTTCGCGCGGCGCCAGCTACAGCTGGTATCTCTACAGTGGAAATCGCCTGAAGCACCCGCTCATTCGCAGTGCGCTGATGAAGGCGTGGCGCAAGGCTCGCGTTTCTCTCTCCCCCATCGCAGCCTGGGCGTCGATCGTCGAGGACCCCGCAACGCGCGCATCTTACGTGCGTCAGCGAGGCCTCGGCGGTTTCATTCGCGCCGACTGGTCGGAAGTGAACGAGATCATCGCGGCGTCAAACGCTTATACCGCAAAAAAATACGGTCCCGACCGGGTGATCGGGTTCTCGCCGATCCCCGCCATGTCGATGGTCTCTTACGCGGCTGGGTCGCGCTATCTGTCGCTTCTCGGCGGAACCTGCATGAGCTTTTACGACTGGTATTGCGACTTGCCGCCGGCGAGCCCGATGACCTGGGGTGAGCAAACCGACGTTCCCGAAAGCGCGGACTGGTATAATTCCGGTTTCTTGATGCTGTGGGGATCGAATGTTCCGCAAACGCGGACCCCGGACGCGCATTTCTACACCGAAGTTCGCTACAAAGGCGCAAAGAGCGTCGTGATTTCGCCGGACTTTTCCGAGGCTTCCAAATTCGGCGACATGTGGCTTTCCCCGAAACAGGGCACCGATGCAGCGCTCGCCATGGCGTTCGGTCATGTCATTCTCAAAGAATATTACATCGACCGGCCGGTTCCGTATTTCCAGGAATACGCCCGGCAATATACCGACATGCCGATGTTGGTCCGGCTCGTGAAGAAAGACGACCGGCTTGTTCCCGACCGGTTGCTGCGCGCGTCGGATTTCGATGGCTCGCTTGACGAGGCCAACAATCCCGATTGGAAAACCGTCGCGTATGACAAGCGTGCGAACGGCATCGTATGTCCGCGGGGATCGATCGGCTTCCGCTGGGGTGAGCAGGGCAAATGGAACCTTGAAGAAAAGTCTGGCAAGGGCGATGAAACAGATCTTGCGATCTCAATGATCGAGACGCGCGATGACGTTGCAAACGTCGCTTTTCCGTATTTCGGCAATCGCGAGCATGACCATTTTCACGGAACGGATCATCCGGATATTCTCGAACGCCGCGTGCCCGTCAAACGCCTGATGCTGAAAGACGGCGAAACGCTGGTCGCGACGGTTTTCGACCTCCTCGCCGCGAATTACGGCGTCGATCGCGGGCTTGGCGGCGACTGGGCCGCCAGCTCCTACGACGATGATACGCCCTACACGCCGGCCTGGCAGGAAAAGGTCACGGGCGTCGCCCGCGACAAGGTGATCGCCGTTGCGCGCGGTTTCGCCGACAACGCCGAAAAGACGCGCGGCAAATCCATGGTGATCCTCGGGGCGGGGCTCAACCACTGGTATCACATGGACATGAATTACCGCGGCATCATCAACATGCTGGTGATGTGCGGATGCGTCGGGCAGTCGGGCGGCGGCTGGTCGCATTATGTGGGGCAGGAGAAGCTGCGCCCGCAGACGGGGTGGCAGCCGCTGGCGTTCGCCCTCGACTGGGCGCGCCCGCCGCGTCACATGAATTCCACCTCATTCTTCTATGCGCATACGGATCAATGGCGATACGAGACGCTAGGCGTCGATGAAATTCTGTCGCCGCTGGCGCCGGAAGGGCATTGGAACGGCTCCTTCATCGATTTCAATGCGCGCGCCGAACGCATGGGCTGGATGCCGTCCGCGCCGCAATTGGAGCGTAACCCGCTGGAGCTGTCCAAAGAGGCTGAGGCGGTGGGGCTTGATGTAAAAGACTATGTGGCGAAGTCCCTGAAGTCCGGCGCCTTGAAAATGTCGTGCGAGGACCCGGACAAGCCGGAGAACTGGCCGCGCAATCTATTTGTATGGCGTTCGAACCTTTTGGGATCTTCCGGGAAGGGACATGAGTATTTCCTCAAGCACCTGCTCGGGACAAATCATGGCGTTCAAGGCAAGGATCTTGGCGAAACCGGCGGTCAAAAACCGGAAGAGGTGGTCTGGCGCGACGAAGCGCCGGAAGGAAAGCTTGATCTCCTTGTGACGATCGATTTCCGCATGTCGACCACATGCGTTTATTCCGACATCGCGTTGCCGACGGCGACCTGGTACGAAAAGAACGATCTTAATACGTCGGACATGCATCCCTTTATCCACCCGCTGTCGAGCGCGGTCGATCCGCTTTGGGAAAGCAGAAGCGACTGGGATATTTTCAAAGGCATCGCCAAGTCGTTTTCTGAAATCGCCCCTGAAGCACTGGGCGTTGAAAAAGACGTCGTGCTGACGCCGACGCTGCATGATACCGCCGGAGAACTTGCGCAGCCATTTGATGTCAAGGACTGGAAGCGGGGAGAAGCTGAGCCCATTCCCGGCAAGACCATGCCGGCGGTGACGGTGGTCGAGCGCGATTATCCAAATCTCTACAAACGCTACACGGCGGTCGGGCCGCTGATGACCAGCATTGGAAATGGCGGGAAGGGCATCGCCTGGAACACCGAACATGAGATTGAGCACCTGAAAGCGCTAAATGGCGCCGTGTCTGAAGAAGGGCCGACCAAAGGCCTGCCGCGGATTGAAAGCGCCATTGATGCGGCAGAAGTCATTCTCACCCTGGCGCCGGAAACCAATGGCGAGGTCGCCGTCAAAGCCTGGGATGCGCTCTCAAAGGCGACCGGACGCGAACACGCCCATCTCGCTGAAGCGAAGGAAGATGAGAAAATCCGGTTCCGGGACATCGTCGCCCAGCCGCGAAAGATTATTTCATCGCCGACCTGGTCCGGCATTGAATCGGAAAAGGTCTGTTACAACGCCGGCTACACCAATGTGCATGAACTGATCCCGTGGCGGACGCTCACCGGGCGTCAACAGCTCTATCAGGATCATCTGTGGATGCGCGCCTTCGGCGAAACGCTCTGCGTCTATCGCCCGCCGGTCGACACCAAGACCATCGCCCCTGTCATTAGCGCCAAGGATAACGGTAATAAGCAGGTGGTGCTGAATTTCATCACGCCACATCAAAAATGGGGCATTCACTCAACCTATACGGACAACCTGTTGATGCTGACCTTGTCGCGCGGCGGGCCAATCGTCTGGCTTTCGGAAGATGACGCCCGTCAAGCTGGCATCGAGGACAATGATTGGATCGAAGCCTACAACACCAATGGCGCGCTGACCGCGCGGGCTGTGGTATCGCAACGCGTGAAGCCGGGAATGGTGATGATGTATCACGCCCAGGAAAAAATCGTGAACGTGCCGGGATCGGAAATCACCGGCCAGCGCGGCGGCATTCACAACTCGGTCACACGCACCGTCCTGAAACCGACGCATATGATCGGCGGCTACGCCCAGCAGTCTTACGGTTTCAACTATTACGGAACCGTCGGCTCCAATCGGGACGAATTCGTCATCGTTCGGAAAATGAACAGGATCGACTGGATGGATGAGCCGGTCGAGAGGAAGCTGGAGGCCGCAGAATGAAAGTCCGCGCCCAAATTTCCATGGTGCTCAATCTCGATAAATGCATCGGATGCCATACATGTTCAGTCACCTGCAAGAACGTTTGGACGAGCCGTGAAGGCGTTGAATACGCCTGGTTCAACAATGTCGAAACGAAGCCGGGGATCGGCTATCCCGACGACTGGGAAAACCAGGCGCGCTGGAACGGCGGCTGGGAGCGTAAAAAGAACGGTAAGATTCGGCCCAAAATGGGCGGCAAGCTCAGCGTTTTGTCGAAAATTTTCGCAAATCCCGATCTGCCGGAAATCGACGACTACTACGAGCCGTTCACTTTCGATTATGAGCATCTTCAAAAGGCGCCGAAGATGAAAACGGCGCCGACCGCGCGGCCACGTTCGCTTATTTCAGGCGAGCGAATAGAGAAGATTCGAAAAGGCCCGAACTGGGAAGAGATTCTCGGCGGCGAGTTTTCCAAGCGGTCGGCCGACTACAATTTCGACAAGGTCGAAAAGCAAATTTACGGCCAGTTCGAAAACACCTTCATGATGTATCTTCCGCGCCTGTGCGAGCACTGCCTTAACCCGGCCTGCGTCGCGGTGTGCCCTTCCGGCGCCATCTATAAACGCGAAGAAGACGGCGTCGTTCTGATCGACCAGAACAAGTGCCGCGGCTGGCGCATGTGCGTTTCCGGCTGCCCCTATAAGAAGATCTATTACAACTGGAACACCGGGAAATCGGAAAAATGCACGCTCTGCTATCCGCGGCTCGAAGCCGGGCAGCCGACCGTTTGTTCTGAAACATGCGTTGGCCGCATCCGCTATCTCGGCGTCGTCCTTTACGACGCCGACCGGATTGAAGAAGCGGCGAGCGTCGAGAAGGAAACAGACCTTTATCAAAGCCATCTCGATATCTTCCTCGACCCGCATGACCCGCAAGTGCAGGCCCAGGCCCGTAAAGACGGGGTCCCGGAAGCCTGGCTCGATGCGGCGAAAAAATCGCCGATCTGGAAAATGGCGATGGAGTGGAAAATCGCATTTCCGCTGCATCCGGAATATCGCACGCTTCCCATGGTCTGGTATGTGCCGCCCTTGTCGCCCATCCAGTCGATGGCCGAGGCCGGCGCCTTCGGTGAGAAAGGCGCGATGCCGAATGTCCGCGACCTTCGCATCCCCATGCAGTATCTCGCCAATCTGTTGACTGCCGGTGATGAGGAGCCCGTCGCCAGGGCGCTCGAAAAGCTGATCGCCATGCGCGCCTACATGCGATCGAAACACTATGAAGGCGAAGCAGACGAAACGCTCCCCGGCAAAGTCGGCATGACGGGCGGCCAGATTGACGACATGTACCGCCTGATGGCGATCGCCAATTACGAAGACCGTTTCGTCATCCCCACAACGCACCGTGAATATGCCGAAGACGCTTACGGGCTGCGCGGCGAATGCGGCTTCAGCTTCGGCGACGGATGCGGCGAACCAAAACGCGCCATTGAGTGGACCGGCTTATTCGCCAAAAGCGCCGCAAAAGAAAAAGCGTAGGAGGACTGCATGTCAAACACTTACAAAGCATTGAGCGCGCTTCTGTCTTACCCGACGCAAGAGATTAAAGACGCTGCAGCGGAAATCCGCAGAGCGATCCATGATGAAAAACTGACGCCTGCCTGGGCGCTGCGGCAGGTCGACCGGCTGATTGACGATTTTGAGGCGCTCGACCTTTATGAACTGCAGGAGCGTTATGTCTTCCTGTTCGATCGCACGCGCTCGCTTTCGCTCCATTTATTCGAGCATGTCCACGGCGAGTCCCGCGACCGCGGACAGGCCATGGTCGATCTGAAAACGCTTTATGCCCAAAGCGGGCTTGAGATCGGCTCTAACGAGCTGCCGGATTACTTGCCGCTCTTTCTTGAATATCTTTCTACGCGGCCGGCGGAGGAGGCGCGGGCTTTGCTGAATGAGCCCTTGAGCGTCATCGCGGCGCTGAAAGAGCGGATCGAAAAACGCAATACGCCTTATACATCGGTCTTTCGCGCGCTTGAAGCGATTGCGGGCGAAGCGCCTTCCGAGCGCGAACTCGAAGATTTGCGCAAGGCGCCGGATGACGACCCGCATGATCTCGAATCACTGGACGCCGCCTGGGAAGACCAGCCGGTCACCTTCGGACCGGGAGACGCCGGCTGTCCGAAAGTCAGTCAGATGCTCGACCGGATGAACGCCGGCGAGGCGCCGGGCGACGTCGCCAGAAACGCAAGGAGCTGACCATGGCGGATTATCTCAATCAGTTCCTCTTCGGCGTCTATCCTTATATCTGTCTCGCCGTGTTCGTCGTCGGGAACATTTTGCGTTTCGACCACGGACAATATTCCTGGCGCTCGGGGTCGAGCCAGTTGCTTCGGAGAAAACAACTGGTTCTCGGCAGCATTCTCTTCCATGTCGGCATCCTGGTTATTTTTGCCGGACACTTCGTCGGGCTCCTGACGCCAATCTGGGTGTTTGAAGCCATCGGGATTTCCCATGGCGCGAAACAATTGCTGGCGATTGTCGCGGGCGGGCTCGCCGGGCTCATGTGCCTTGTCGGCATCTTGCTGCTCATTCACCGCAGGCTGTTCGATGCGCGCATAAGGGCAACGTCGAGTTTCGGCGATACGTCGATCCTCTTGATTTTGTTCGCGCAGCTTCTCTTGGGCCTGTCGACGATCTTTATCTCACTTCAGCATCTGGATGGCCACGAGATGATCAAGTTCATGGAATGGGCGCAACGGATTTTAACGTTCCGCGGCGGCGCTGCTGAATTAGTCGCCGATGTGCACCCGATCTTCAAGGCGCACCTCTTTCTGGGGCTGACGATCTTTCTCGTTTTTCCATTCACCCGTCTCGTTCACATGCTGTCGGCGCCGGTCTGGTATCTAGGCCGGCGCGGATACCAGCTGGTGAGGACGCGAAACACGCGCGCAACAGCGGCTGAATAAAGGGAGCAAATGAAATGTCGGTTCGTGAAGCGGTTTTAGCCTTGATGCTGTCGGCGTCAGTCGCTTCTCCGGTTCTTGCCGAAGACGAGGTGCCTGAGCCCGGTCAAAGCCCGATCATTGCGGCGATCAAAGACGGCAAGCTCCTGCTCGATGTTCGTTATCGCTTCGAATACAAAAGCCAGGACGGCTTTTCCGAGGACGCCTACGCCAATACGATAAGAACCCGGCTCGGTTTCGAAACGGCGGAAATCTATAATCTCAAATTTCTGGTCGAGTTCGAAAATGTCGCCTCCATCGGGAGTGATCATTTTAATTCCACGACCAGCGGGCGCGCGCAGTTTCCGGTGATCGCCGATCCCGATGCGACGGAGCTGAACCGGGCGCAGATAACTTTCACTGGCATCGGCAAGACGCCAATCACCGTCGGCCGGCAGCGGTTCAATCTCAACAATCAGCGGTTTGTCGGCGCGGTGGATTTCCGCCAGAACCAGCAGACATTCGACGCCGCCCGGATTTCATCGACTCTCGTTGATAATGTGACCGTCGATTATCTTTACATCTCCCGCGTGCACAGGGTTTTCGGCGATGATCACCCGGCGGGCGAATTCGACAGCGACAGCCATGTCATCTCGGTTGCTTATGACGCCGGCGCGCTGGGAGCCTTCAAAGGTTATGGCGTCTTGCTCGATCTTGAAGAGGCGCCGGGGCTTTCCTCAGCGACCTGGGGGCTGCGTTATGAGAATTCGGTCGCGCTCGATGAAGAGGCCAGGATCAAGATTGGCGTTGTCGGCGAATATGCGTCGCAAAAAGATTACGCCGGAAATACGGTCAATTACAGGGAAGATTACATTCATGGGGAGGCGTCTCTGTCCGTCGCGCGATTCATGGCGCAACTGGCTTATGAATCCCTTGGCGGCGACGGTGTCACCGGCTTCTCTACGCCGTTGGCGACGCTTCACAAGTTCCAAGGCTTCGCCGATGTTTTCTTAACGACGCCGGCGGCAGGTCTTGAGGATCTTTACGGCACGATCAGCTACAGCTGGGACGGTCTTTTGAAAACCGATAGCGTGCGTTTGTTCGCTACCTATCATGAGTTCGAAAGCGACCTTGGCGACATGGATTTCGGCGCCGAGTTCGATGCAGGCCTTGCGGTTGCGTTCAGGAAGCATTGGTCCGCTGAGGTGAAGGGCGCGATTTATGACGGCGCCGGCGCCTTCGCTGATCGCAGTCTCATCTGGGCTTCCCTGCGGTTTCAGTATTAGCGACAGGAGTTAGGTTATGACGGCTCCAAACACCACTGACGTTCATTCTTTCTCTGGAAAGGGCGATAATAAACGCACCGGCGATAATCCCTGGGCCATTGAGCCGATGCCGGCGGGCCTGATCGACAGTCCGCTGGACTTTATTTTCGCCGAACATCACCGGCAGCGGGAAGCCGCGTCGATATTGACATTGTTGGCAGACGGCGAGTTCGATCTCAAAGGGGTTAAGTCTCTGCTCGCGTTTCTTGAAACAGACTTTGCGCTTCATATCGGCGATGAAGAGCTGGCGCTATTCCCGATGTTGCGGGAGCACTGCCTGCCGGAAGATAATGTCGAACGCATTCTCGCCCGGTTGGTAGACGAGCATCGCGAAGATGAGGCCAGTTTGGAAACGGCGACGGCTATCCTTGTAAAAGGCGTTTCCGACAAGCAACTTGGCGTAAACGACAAACGCCGGTTGCGGATGTTCGCGGAGCATATCCGTCAGCATCTGGCGCTCGAAAACGGCGTCTTGTTGCCGATCGCACGCGTTCGGCTGAGAGAAAATGAACTCGGCATTCTCGCAGACTTGCTAAAGGCGCGCCGGCTGTAGGTGGAATGGATGGCGTTTCTCCAGCAAACTCGAGAAGTGACAATTTGAACAGGACAGAAAGCGCCTTTATCGGATGTTAGACGTCACTATAGCCCGCGCATTACACATTCTCGCCATTGTTCATTGGATCGGGGGCGTGTTTATGGTCACGGCGGTGATACTGCCTGCCGTGGCGCGGCTGGAAGAGCCGAAGAAACGCATAACGCTCTTCGAAAAAGTTGAAGCACGGTTTGCCACGCAGGCGATGATTTCTGTTACACTAGCCGGGGTCACAGGGTTTTATATGACGCATCGCCTTGACGCCTGGGATCGCTTTTTAGATCTCGGTTACTGGTGGATGCATGCAATGGTGCTGGTCTGGGCCGTTTTCACGGTTGTCCTGTTTGTGGCCGAGCCGCTCTTTCTCCATGCATGGTTTCTTCGCAAGGCACAGAGTTCGCCTGACGGCGCCATCGCGCTGGTTCAACGCTTTCACTGGGTGTTATTGAGCGTCAGCCTTGTTACAATCGGCGCTGCGGTGCTAGGCGCACATGGGATTTTGTTCTGATCTGTCCTTCCGGGGAATTGTGATTCGAATTACGGCTTGATTTTATGAGAACCGCCTTCCTAATTCTCGGGCTCGCGCTTGTCCCATTGGGCGTTGCAGGGCTGGTCCTGCCTTTGCTCCCGGGAACGCCATTGTTAATCGCGGCCGCCGCATGCTTTGCGCGTTCATCGCCAAGATTCGAAAGCTATCTTGTCAACCATCCCCGCCTGGGAGCGCCCGTAAGAGCATGGAGAGAAACAGGCGCAATTCCATTACGCGCCAAGATGGTTGCGCTTGGAGCTATGGCGATCTCCATATGGATTATTGCCGCCGGAGATGCTCCAGGCATGGCAAAAGCGGCGGCTATATCGATTGTGGTTGGCGCGGCCGTTTTTGTAGCCTCGCGCCCTAACAGTTAACGCCTATGCTGCGGGGTCAAGGTCGAGGAGCCGGGATAATGCTTTCCGGTTTCGCGTGACATCGGCAAGCGTGAATTGATCCAGCGCGTCGAGATAGGCCTCCAGCGCCGTAGAAAGGGCGTGCTTGAGACCGCATGCAGAGGTAATCACGCAGGAATTTTGCTCCGGCCGGAAACATTCAGCCTGGGCGAGATCGTCCTCCATTTTCCGAACGACATCCCCGACGCAGATTTTGCTCGCCGGCATGGCGAGCTTCAATCCGCCGCCGCGGCCGCGAACGGTTTCGAGAAACCCGTAATCGCCCAAACGCTGCACAACTTTCATCAGGTGGTTTCGAGAAATGCCATACGCCTCGGAAATACGTTCGATCGTACACAGGGAGGCGGGCTCGACTGCGGCGTAAATCAGCACACGCAAGGCGTAGTCAGTGTGGGCGGTTAGCCGCATGATTCGTTCCGTTGCTTGTTTTCTCATCGGACGATGATTTCGTTAGCGCAAAAGCCTTTGAATCGCCAAGCCCGGAGAGGGCGTCTTGCAAAGATGCATATATTGTGCATCTTTTATGTCAAGGCACAGCATGTTGATTCGAGGAGGTCTCCGAATGTTCGACGCGCCCACAACCCAGCGTGACTCCCGCGACAATCCTGACGGTGCCCGGAAGCGGGGAACGGCGGTTATCGTCGCCGACGCCGTTGAAGAATATGTCGACAGGGCGGATTGGCGGATTAAGGCGAACGCCAATCAGGGCTATTCGCTTGGCGGGCTGATCCTCAACGTTTCCGGCAAGGTGATCGCCAATTACTGGCTCGATCATATTTATCCGCCGGAGATCGGCCGCGCCCATCGGGAAGCAGACATTCATATCCATGATCTCGACATGCTTTCCGGATATTGCGCCGGCTGGTCGCTGCGCACGCTGCTCAATGAGGGTCTCAACGGCATTCCGGAAAAGGCCGAAGCCGGCCCGCCAAGGCACTTTTCGGCAGCGCTGGGGCAGGCGGTCAATTTTCTCGGCGCCCTGCAGAACGAATGGGCGGGGGCGCAGGCGTTCAGTTCGTTCGACACCTATATGGCACCTTTCGTGCGGGTCGATAGGCTCGGCTATGAAGACGTGCGGCAAGGGCTTCAGGAATTCGTTCACAGCCTCAATGTGCCGTCGCGTTGGGGAACGCAGACCCCATTTACGAATCTCACCTTCGATTGGACGTGCCCAGAGGATTTGCGCGAGCAGGTTCCGCTCATCGGAGGAAAAGAAGCAGCATTCTGTTATGGCGACCTGCAGGCGGAAATGGATCTTATCAATCGCGCTTTTATTGAAGTGATGTGCGCGGGAGACGCCAGAGGCCGGGTTTTCACCTTTCCGATACCGACCTACAACATCACAAAGGATTTTCCCTGGGAGAGCGAAAACGCCAAAGCGCTCTTCGCCATGACTGCGAAATACGGGCTGCCATATTTTCAGAATTTCATTAATTCCGACATGGAGCCCGGACAGGTTCGCTCCATGTGCTGCAGATTGCAGCTCGATTTGCGCGAGCTCCTGAAGCGCGGCAACGGCCTGTTCGGGTCGGCAGAGCAGACCGGCTCCATCGGCGTCGTGACCGTGAACTGCGCGCGTCTCGGCCATCTCTATCGTGGCGACTGGGCAGAACTTCTTGCCCGGCTTGACGAATTGCTCGCGATGGGACGCGACAGTCTCGAAATCAAGCGCCGGGAGATACAAACGCTGATGGATGGCGGGCTTTTTCCTTATACCAGGCGTTATCTCGGCACATTGCGCAATCATTTTTCGACCTTGGGCGTTAACGGCCTCAACGAAATGGTCCGCAATTTCACTGGCGGCGCGCATGACATCACGACGCGGGAAGGCGAAGCGATGGCGCTCGAGCTTCTCGATCATGTCCGCGGCCGTATGCTCCAGTTTCAGGAGCAAACGGGGCATATGTACAATCTTGAAGCGACGCCTGCGGAAGGGACGACCTATCGTTTCGCAAAGGAAGATCTGAAACGCTTTCCGGATATTTTACAAGCGGGATCGTCGGCGGCGCCTTATTATACGAATTCGTCTCAACTTCCCGTGGGCTTTACGGACGACCCGTTTGAGGCTCTATCGCGTCAGGATCCTCTGCAAACGAAATATACAGGCGGCACGGTGCTGCACTTATATATGAGCGAGAGGATTTCGAACGCTGAGGCGTGCGCGGCGCTGGTTCGCCGGGCGTTGTCGGGATTTCGTCTTCCTTACATCACGGTGACGCCGACATTCTCTATCTGCCCGGTTCACGGTTATCTTTCCGGTGAGCACGCGTTGTGCCCGAAATGCGAAACGGCAGGCAGCGAAGTGCAGATTTGTGAGGTGTGGACCCGCGTCATGGGCTATCACCGGCCGGTTTCCGCCTTCAATCCTGGCAAGAGAAGCGAACATGAAGAGCGCAAACATTTCGAAGAGCGCCGCACGGAACTTGCTGCAGCGTGACAAGGGTGCGTCGTCGTTACGGATCGGCGGCTTCGAGCCGTTCAGCACAGTCGATTATCCGGGCAGACTCGCAGCCGTCATTTTCTGCCAGGGCTGCCCTTTACGTTGCGGCTATTGTCATAATCCGGATCTGATACCAGCGAGAGCGGCAGGACCGCTGTCCTTTGAAGACATTCTTTCCGTAATCGACCGTCGCAAGGACTTTCTGGACGCCGTGGTTTTCAGCGGCGGCGAGCCGCTGGCGCAAGCCGCAGTCATTCAAGCGATGACGGCGATGCGGCGGCGCGGTTTTGAAATCGGTCTGCATACCGCTGGAACAAATCCCGCTTTACTTGAAGCGGCGCTCCCTCTCGTCGATTGGGTCGGGTTTGACGTCAAGGCGCCTTTCGACGGCTATCGAGGGGTGACTGGCGCAGATGCCGGCGCCAAGGCGCGCGTCTCTCTTGAAACCCTCGTGAAGTCGGGCGTGCCTTACGAGGTGCGCACGACGATCTGGCCGGCGTGGATCGGCAAGGCCGAAATTTGCATGATGGCGTCGATGTTGCGAGAAATGGGCGTGCGCCGATATGTGCTTCAGGAAGCGCGCATGCCGGATCGGAATCCTTACCCAGGCGGAGAGGCGCTTAACGATGCGGCTTTCGTTTCAGAGACAGCCGCCATGTTCGACGCGTTTGAGGTGCGCTATGCTTCATAGTTTCAGATCAATGTTTTCCAAAAGCGCGCCAAGGGATCTGCTCGATGCGCGCCGGGGCTATGGCGGGCCGGCGCTCTTCAGCTACGGATTTCGGCCGTTTTTCCTGTTCGGCGCAATCTGGGCGGCGCTTTCCGTGCCGCTCTGGATATATGCCTATGCCAATGGCGTTGGGCTTATCGGCGGCATGCCGGCGCAGGAATGGCATGTTCATGAGATGCTCTATGGTTATCTCGCGGCGGTGATCGCCGGTTTTCTGCTGACAGCAGTGCCGAACTGGACGGGCCGTCTGCCGGTTCTGGGCGGCCGGCTTATGTTTCTGTTTGCGTTGTGGGGTTTCGGACGTCTGGCGATGCTGGCGCGCGGACAGATTGGCCCGGTTGCGGCAGCGGTCATCGATTGTCTGTTTTTGGTCGTGCTCGCCGCGATGATGTGGCGGGAGATAATTGTAGGCAAAAACATCAAAAACGTGCCGGTCTGCGTGCTGGCAACCTTGCTTGCGCTGTCGAATATCGGGTTTCATTCGGGCGCGCTGAACTATGAAGTTCACGAATTCTCGGAACATTTCGCGATCGGCGTCATCGCCCTGATGATCGCGCTGATCGGCGGACGCATCGTGCCGAGCTTTACGCGCAACTGGCTAAGTCAACGAAAAATATCCCCGCTTCCGACCCAGTTCGGCGTGATCGACAAGGCGGCCCTTGGCGTTGCTGTGCTTGCGCTGCTCTGCTGGACGATTGACGCGGGAAATCACATAACGGGCGTTCTTTTGCTTATTGCTGGCGGCGCACATGCAATTCGGTTGGCGCGCTGGCAGGGATGGAAAACCGGCGCCGAACCACTCGTTCTTATTCTTCATATTGGATATGCGTGGCTGACTGTGTCATTTCTGTTGATGAGCGCGTCCGCATTTGCGCCTGCTATTGTTCCTCCCCACGCCGCGCTTCACGCTCTTACCGCCGGTGCGATGGGGACAATGACACTCGCCGTGATGACGCGCGCAACGCTCGGCCATACGGGACGAAAACTGACAGCGGACGCGTGGACAATTGCGATCTATGCCCTTGTGGTTTCAGGCGCGCTTGTTCGCGTGATGTCGTCAATTTTCTTTGTACAGTTCTATGTGCCTGCGCTTGTCTTGTCGGCAGCATTATGGAGCGGTGCCTTCGCGCTTTTTGCGCTTCGGTACGGCCCGATGCTTTCGCGTCCGAGATTATAAGGAGAGGAGAATAGAATGGATACTTTCGATTTGGCGTGAGTGAAGGCGGCTGTTCGCACGTATATTGTACTGAGAACGAGACGAGAAGGGAAGAAATGCCGGGAGCTTTCATTGCCTGGTTCGAGGACGTTCGTCGCGAGGACGTGGCTTTGGTCGGCGGCAAGAACGCTTCGCTGGGCGAAATGGTCCGCAGCCTTGGCGACCGCGGCGTGCGCGTGCCGCCGGGATTTGCAACCGTCGCCGGCGCTTATTGGCGCTTTCTCGAAGCCAATAGCCTCAACGAGGTCATCAAAAACCGCCTTGCGGAGTTCAAATCAGGCAAAGCGTCGCTGGCGGAAACAGGCAATGCGATCCGATCGGCGTTTCTCAAGGGGGACTGGCCGGGCGACCTCGCGAGCGCCGTCGCCGAGGCGTATCACAAGCTTTGCGAACGTATCGGCAACAAGGACGCCGACGTCGCCGTGCGCTCCAGCGCCACGGCGGAAGATTTGCCGGATGCCAGCTTCGCCGGCCAGCAGGAGACGTTTCTCAATATCCGCGGCGAGGACGAGCTTTTAGCGGCGTGCCGGAAGTGTTTTGCGTCTCTCTTTACCGACCGGGCGATCAGCTATCGCGAAGCGAAGGGCTTCGATCACCTGAAGGTCGCCCTGTCGATCGGTGTGCAGCAGATGGTGCGTTCGGACCTTGCCGGTTCGGGCGTCATGTTCACCATCGACACGGAAACGGGTTTTGATCGCATTGTCCTGATCAACGCCGCCTGGGGGCTTGGCGAAACCGTCGTGCAGGGCCAAGTCGATCCTGATGAATACCAGGCCTATAAGCCGTTGCTTGCGAATGACGGGTTGAAGCCCGTTCTGCGCAAAAAGCGCGGCGATAAAATCATCAAGATGGTCTATGCGCGCGGGGGCGAACGTGCGACGCGGACCGTGCCGACATCGCTCGCCGAGCGTGAAGCTTTTGTGCTCGGCGATGAGGAGATATTACAGCTCGCCCGCTGGGCCTGCGAGATCGAACGCCATTATGGCGTTCCGATGGACATCGAATGGGCGAAAGACGGCCATTCGGGCGAGATGTTCGTCGTTCAGGCGCGGCCAGAAACAGTGCAGTCCCATGCACAGACGGGCGTCTTCAAAAGCTACGGCATCAAGTCGAAAGGCCGAACGCTGGCGACCGGCCTCAGCATTGGCGGCGCCGTCGTCAGCGGTAAGGTTTGCCTGATCCGCGATCCGGGCGAGATCGGCCGGTTCGAGGACGGCGCCGTCCTCGTGACGGAAAACACCGATCCCGACTGGGTTCCAATTATGAAACGCGCGGCGGCGGTCGTCACCGATCACGGCGGGCGCACGTCCCATGCGGCGATCGTCAGCCGCGAGCTTGGCCTGCCGGCGGTTGTCGGAACAGGCAACGCCACGCGTGTTCTCCATGACGAACAGGAAGTCACCGTTTCCTGCGCGGAAGGCGAGGAAGGGTTTATCTACGAAGGCGTCGCCGACTTTGACGTCGAGGAGTTAAGCGTTTCCGACATTCCTGCGACCAAGACCCAGGTTATGCTCAATCTCGCCAATCCGGCCGCGGCCTTTCGCTGGTGGCGGCTGCCTGCCGACGGTGTCGGTTTAGCGCGCATGGAATTCGTGGTGTCGAACCATGTAAAAATCCATCCGATGGCGCTCGCCCATTTCGATGCGTTGAAGGATGAGGATGTAAAGCGACAGATCGACGAGCTGACGCGGGGCTATGAGACGAAGGCCGATTATTTCGTGGATCAGCTGGCGCTCGGGCTGGCGCGCATCGCGGCCGCGCTTCATCCTAAACCGGTGATCGTCCGGATGAGCGATTTCAAGACCAACGAATATGCAGGTCTTATCGGCGGCGCGGCGTTCGAACCGAAGGAGGCCAACCCTATGATCGGTTTCCGTGGCGCGTCGCGTTATTATTCGCCCCGCTATCGCGACGGTTTCGCCCTTGAATGCCGGGCGATCCACCGATTACGCGACGAAATGGGCTTTGAAAATGTCGTGGCGATGATCCCCTTTTGCCGGTCGGTAAAGGAGGCGGACCGTGTATTGGAGGTTATGGCGCAGAACGGCCTGAAGCGCGGAGAAAATGGACTTCAGGTCTATGTCATGTGCGAGATTCCCTCGAATGTCATTCTTGCGCAGGCGTTCGCGGAACGCTTCGACGGGTTTTCCATCGGCTCGAACGACCTGACGCAGTTAACGCTCGGCGTTGATCGGGATTCGGAAGATCTCGCCGATCTATTTGATGAGCAGGATGCAGCAGTGAAATGGATGATCAGGAACGTTATTGCGGAAGCGCACAAAGCGGGCGCGAAAGTCGGTCTGTGCGGTCAGGCGCCCAGCGATCATCCGGAATTTGCGCGCTTCCTGGTCGAGTGCGGAATCGACTCAATATCTGTCACGCCCGACAGTTTTATCTCCGTCAAGCATCATGTCGCAGACGCTGAGCGAAAGCGCGGGGGGCAACTCCCAAACGAAGATAAGAAGAAGTAGCAACCGGAGGAATTCGCTCCCCATGCGCATAGCGGTTTTTGAAACGGAAGAGCGTGAGGCGCCTGTATTTGAACGCTTCAAAGCTGGTCACGATTTGCGCCTGATCAGGGAACCACTGCAGGCCGGTAATACGAGCGAATTTTCTGATATCGAAATCGTCTCGACATTTATCTATTCAAAGCTTGATCGCGGCGTGTTGGAGCGCCTGCCAGCGTTGAAAATGATCGCAACGCGCTCAACGGGGTTCGACCATATCGATACGGCGTATTGTGCGGAACGGGGCATTCTCGTCTGTAACGTCCCGACCTATGGCGAAAACACCGTCGCCGAACATGTTTTTGCGCTATTGCTGGCTTTAAGTCACCGGCTGATCGAGGCCGTGGAGCGCGTGCGCATGGGCCCTTTTTCGCCGGAGGGTCTGCGCGGTTTCGATCTGGAAGGAAAGACACTGGGCGTCGTCGGAACCGGCAATATCGGACGTCATGTCATCCGCATTGCGAGCGGGTTCGGGATGAAGGTTATCGCCTTCGACATTGCGCCGGATGACGCCTTCGCTGCGGCGCACGGTTTTGCTTATGTCGACCTTAACGAACTTCTTTCGAGGTCGGACGTGATCACCTTGCATGTGCCGGCCACTCCGGAAACGCGCCATCTTCTGTCCGCTGACGCATTTGCGCAGATGAAGGATGGCGTGGTTGTCATTAATACGGCGCGCGGCGATGTCATCGAAACCCGTGCGCTGATCCAGGCGCTGACGAGCGGAAAGGTCGCTGCAGCCGGCCTCGACGTTCTGCCAGATGAGCCGCTCATTCGCGAGGAAGCGGAGCTGATTTGTCCGATATATTGCGACCGTCATGATCTGCGCAATCTCGTGGCGGATCATATCCTCATGCGCATGCGCAACGTGATTATCACCCCGCACTCGGCGTTCAATACGAATGAGGCCGTCGCGCGCATTGTCGAAACGACGGTCGAGAATATAGAGGCGTTTATTGATGGCGAACCGCAGAATATTGTCGCCGGAGCCGTGTGACAGGCGTAAGTGTTTGAAAGTGAGGCAGCGAGATGCTCGATAGGAAGGTGAAGGTCGCCATTGCCGGGTATGGCGTCATTGGCAAACGGGTCGCAGCTGCGACTGTGCTGCAGGATGATATGGAGCTGGTTGGCGTTGCTGATGTCGCCAGCGACTGGCGGCTTCGCGCAGCGCAGCAGAAAGGCGTTCGCGTGTTCTCAGCTATTGACGCGCAAGCCGATGCGATGCGGCAAGCGGGTATTGAGATCGCGGGAAATTTGAACGATCTATTGGATGATGCGGACATCGTTGTCGATTGTACGCCGAAGCGAGTGGCTGCGAAAAACGTTCCCCTCTACAAGGAGCGAAAGCTCAAATTTATCGTTCAGGGCGGCGAAGCGCATCAAGTCGCGGGTCATTCCTTTGTCGCGGAAGCAACCTATGAAAGCGCATTCGGCAAAGACGCCACTCGGGTCGTTTCGTGCAATACGACCTCAATCGTTCGGACTTTGAGCGCCCTCAAGCGCGCAGGGCTTCTCAAGCGGGCGCGTGGAACGCTGTTGCGTCGGGCCACTGACCCCTGGGAAAGTCATGAGGGCGGCATCATGAATACGCTCGTTCCTGAAAAACACATTCCAAGTCATCAGGGCCCCGATGCGCAGAGCGTCGATCCGGAACTCGATGTCGTGACAATGGCGGTCAAAGTTCCGGAGACGCTCGCGCACCTTCATTTCTGGAATGTGGAATTGTCGCGTGCGGCGGAAAGGGAAGAAATATTGGCCGCTTTCCGCTCGTCGTCACGCATTTCCTTGATTAAGATGGAGGATGGATTGTCGGCGTTGAACTCCGTCAAGGAACTCATGGCTGACCTCGGGCGGCCTCACGACAATCTATACGAAGTCGCCCTTTGGGAGGATCTTGTAACCGTTCAGGGAACTGAGGTCTTTTACGCCTATATGGTCGATAACCAGGCCATCGTCATCCCGGAGACGATCGATGCGATCAGGGCGCTGACAGGAAGCGAACGCGACGGCGCCGCGTCCATCGCCAAAACGAATGCTTCGCTTGGTATCGGAGACGGATTCTACCGATAATCGAGGCGTGTTATATGCGGGGTGTAAAATCATATTTTGGTAGAGCGTATCATCCATGGAATGCTAAACTCAGGGCTCAGGTTTGATCATGGCCGCAAGAATTCTAAGAGTTCAGATTATCTCGTTCGTCACGTTCTTGGCTATTGCCGGCGGCTTCCCGCTGGCGTCTGCAAAGGGTCAGAAGGCGGAATTAGACCCACATGCCGATAGACCGATGAATTTGACCATACATTGTTATGTGCCAATGGGAGAAGGCTTGATCACGGCCGTTAACAGCCTTGAGTCCAAGGTGGGCATCTCGCACAAGCCGGATCATTCAATCGGATTTGATGAGATGAATATGTCGTTCGGAGTTTCAAAGCGCATCGATCTTTCCGCTTTCGCTGTCGGCGAGCGGGTTCATTTCCTGCTGAAGTTGGAAAGAGGCAAGGAGGATTATATTGCGGTGCTGTGTTCCTTCGATAGCGATAAAGACGCTTACAAGTCTTGCATGAAGGAATTTCATGATGAGGCAATGCGGATTGCGGCGGCGACGATCGAAGAATGCACGATGGACGACATGGAGTCGCCGTAAACTCCTAATAGTTAAAAATTGGCGTCACTATCAAATAATTCTCGCTTTCTATGGTAGTGTGGCAGCTTCGTGGCTGTGATAATCATTTGTGGGTTGAGCTGGCGATTGCGCAATATTACGCGCCTCAGCCCTCTAATTGAATGGCGGCATAGTTGAAAAGCACCACCACCAATACCGCTTCACGCCACTGAGCAAATTCTTATGTATATCTAGTTCTTGAAAGCGCGATAACAAGTAGCTCAAAAAGAGAACGTAATATGCCCGAACACCAAGCACATGGTCGGGAAAGTATTTTGGCTTTCCAGAAGTCTGAGTGATTGCATTGCGGTGAGCGTATATAGGCATGATCCTGAGGCGTTTGGGGGTTAACTGCCCTTAAAACCTCACATAGAGCGTTGGCGAGTGCTTGACTGCGCGCTTCTTGGTTTGAACACGGAAGGTAGCTAATTATGGCACGAGCGATCACTTTTCTCGGTGGAACTGGGACCGTCACTGGATCGAAGTACCTTGTCCAAGTCAACGACGAGCGCATTCTTGTGGATTGCGGCCTCTTTCAGGGATTCAAGCAATTGCGATTAAAGAACTGGGCTCCGCTTCCGGTTGCCCCAGCGACTATCAACGCAGTCATACTGACCCACGCACATCTTGATCACTCCGGCTACATTCCGCTCTTAGTCCGAAATGGTTTTAAGGGACCGATTTATACGACATCTGCGACACGAGATTTCTGTTCGATATTGCTGCCAGACAGCGGTCACTTACAGGAACGAGACGCAGAATTTGCAAATAAGCACGGCTTCTCGAAGCATCGTCCTGCACGCCCGCTATATACGCAACGAGACGCCGAGACCAGCCTTGAGAATTTCAATTCTGTGCAGTTTGAGGAAGATGTCGATGTTTCGCCGGAGGTGACTGCGCGATTTCGTCCCGCCGGCCACATTCTCGGCGCTGCGACCGTACAACTGACAATAGGCGGAAACGATGTTGTCTTTTCAGGTGACCTAGGGCCTCCAAACTCCGCGACGATGCTGGATCCGGCACCGGTTCTCCATACGGACTATTTGGTAGTCGAGTCGACCTACGGTGATAGAATCCACGAAAAAGAAGACCCTGAAAATAAGTTGGCGGATATAGTCAATCGAACCGCCGCCCGTGGCGGGACGGTACTTATCCCGGCTTTCGCTGTTGGGCGCGCGCAAACAATATTGTTTCATCTTGATCGCTTGAAGCGATCAAATCGAATTCCCGATCTGCCGATATATCTCGACAGTCCAATGGCAATCGACGCAAGCGAGATCTTTTGCGAGCACCTTAATGACCATCGGTTGACGGCAGAACAGTGCCGGACCTCATGCGGCGTTGCCGAATATGTCCGCGAGGCGGAACAATCGAAGACGCTCGATGCGAACAAAATGCCAAAAATCATTATCTCGGCGAGCGGCATGGCGACCGGCGGCAGAATCTTACATCACCTCAAATACTATGCGCCGGACGAACGCAATGCGCTGGTGTTTACAGGCTTTCAGGCCGGGGGAACCCGGGGTGCGGCGATTGTCGGCGGCGCCGAGGCGGTCAAAATTCATGGCGCCTACGTGAAGATTCGCGCGGAAGTACATAATCTTCATATGTTGTCCGCTCATGCGGACGCGGACCAGATTCTAGGTTGGTTAAAAAATTTCCAGTCTCCGCCGCGCCGGACATTCGTCACCCACGGTGAGCCTGCTGCGTCGGACGCCTTGCGTCAGCGCATCGTCGAAGAGCTCGGCTGGGACTGCACTGTGCCGGCAATCAACGACGAATATGATATCGCGTAGCGGTCGGCCGGTTCAATGGAAGAAAATCAAGGGCGGGACGAATGACAATTGAAGCATCCAATGTTCTGCGCGCCAAGCGCCTAGGGATCGACACGCACCAGGAAGCCGTCATCTATATGCGCCGCGACTGTCATGTTTGCCGCGCCGAAGGATTTTCGGCCCAAGCCAGAATTCGAGTGGCGAGCGGCGCTTCGTTTGTGATCGCAACGGTCAATTTGATCACCGGAGAACTTCTGGCCTCCGGAGAGGCTGGACTGTCCGAAGCGGCGTGGCGACGTCTGGAGTGCGAGGAGGGCGCATCGTTGCGCGTTTCGCATGCGCGCCCGCTCGACTCTTTGAGCGACGTTCGCGCCAAGGTCTACGGGCGGCAATTTGAAAACTCGGCCATTAGCAGCATTATGCGTGACATTGTCGAAGGCCGCTATTCCGACATTCACCTGTCGTCTTTCATTACCGCCTGCGCGGCGCGTGGCTTGAACGAACGAGAAGTCATCCACCTGACGCGCGCTATGGTCGCAGCGGGGGAACGTCTTGATTGGGGCACCCCCTTAATCGTCGATAAACACTGCGTTGGCGGCCTTCCAGGCAATCGGACGACGCCGATCGTCGTTGCGATCGCCGCCGCTTGCGGCCTCACCATGCCGAAAACGTCGTCTCGCGCGATCACCTCGCCGGCCGGCACGGCTGACACGATGGAAACGCTTGCGCCTGTCGACCTTGATCTGAACGCGATGCGGCGGGTTGTGGAAAAGGAAGGCGGTTGCATCGTCTGGGGAGGGGCGGTCGATTTAAGCCCGGCGGACGATACGCTTATCCGCGTTGAGCGTGCGCTCGACATTGACAGCGAGGGCCAGCTTGTAGCCTCCGTTCTGTCGAAAAAAGCGGCGGCGGGCGCGACGCATCTGGTTATTGATATGCCCGTAGGCCTGACGGCAAAGGTGAGAACGGATGGTGACGCGGTTTCTCTGAAGACAAGTCTATTGAAGACGGCTGAAGCTCTTGCTGTCAAAACACGTGTTATCCAAACCGACGGTCGTCAACCTGTGGGGCGCGGGATTGGGCCGTCGCTTGAGGCGCAGGATGTCCTGAAGGTGCTCCGCCGGGATGCGGAAGCGCCTGAGGATTTGCGGCGACGGGCGGTCGCGCTTGCAGGCGCCTTGCTGGAGCTTAGCGGCGTTGTAGCTGAAGGCGAAGGTGAATCGGCCGCAGCTGCGGTGATTGCCGATGGCCGCGCCTGGGCGAAGTTCCAGGCGATTTGCGACGCCCAGGGTGGCATGCGCGAGCCTCCGCAGTCTGCCTATCAACATCCGATTCTCGCCGATCATGGAGGATTGATCGAGGCGATTGACAACCGGCGCCTGGCGAAGGCCGCGAAACTTGCAGGCGCGCCGGATGCCAAAGCGGCGGGGCTTGAACTCCACGGCTTTCTCGGCCAGCGCGTCGAAACATCAGAGCCTCTTTTTACTCTGCATGCGGAAACACGGGGCGAAATAGACTACGCACTAGAATATTTGGATAGTCACCCGCCGATTTTCGAAATTGAGGCTTAACCATGCGCCCTCTTCTTTTTTCATTGTTCAGTCACGAGGAAATTGCGGCGCCACTCACTGAAATGCTTCGCGGCGATCTGGGAACAATTAATATACGGCGTTTTCCTGATGGCGAAAGTTATGTCCGTTATGAGACAAGTGTAGAGGATCGCGACGTACTCCTGGTTTGTACGCTTGACCGCCCGGACGAGAAATTTCTACCATTGATATTCGCCGCTGCGGCGGCGCGCGAAAACGGCGCGAAGACAGTAGGGCTTGTGGCTCCCTATCTTGCCTATATGCGGCAGGACCAGCGCTTTCAGACGGGAGAGGGCGTGACTGCTAAACATTTTGCTGCTGCGCTTAGCCCCTGGATTGACTGGCTCGTCACAATCGATCCGCATCTTCATCGTATTACTGCATTATCAGACGTTTATTCTATTCCCGCCGTGGCTGCGCATGCTGCGCCGACGGTTTCAGCCTGGATCAAGCAGCATGTCGTAAACCCGGTGCTGGTTGGTCCAGACAGCGAGAGCGAACAGTGGGTCTCGGATACGGCAAACGGCGCCGGCGCGCCTTATCTTATACTTGAGAAGACGCGGCGCGGAGATCGCGATGTCGCGGTGAGCGTACCGCAGGTGGAGCAATGGCGCGCGCACACGCCGGTCCTTGTCGACGATATCATTTCAACCGCGCGCACGATGATCGAAACCGTCGGACACCTGAAAAAAGCAAGCATGTCAGCTCCGGTTTGCATTGGCGTTCACGCTGTCTTTGCGGGCACAGCGTATCATGACCTTTTGGCCGCTGGCGCAGGACGGATCGTCACGACAAACACTATACCGCATGAAAGCAACGTGCTTGATGTGAGCTCATTGCTTGCCGAATGCGTGCGATTCCAATTGAGGGCGTAACCAGGCGCTGGTCACCGGCTCGGCAATCTTTCACGGCGACGGAAAGCTTCTTGAAGACAAATTCGCCGTTGCTATGTCGTTTTGATTTACGGCACGATATTTTTGATCAATTCAATGCATCTTGCCGTGTCGCGAAGAAACGGGTGGTGATCAACGTCGTGCAGCATTTCGATCCGCCAACCCGGTCGATGTTTTTGGATAAGATCGAGCGAAAACAGCGGCGCCGTCGTGTCACGGTCTCCATGAATGCATAACACATCTATTCGTTCTGGAATTCGAAGAATATCGCTTAACGCATCATATCGATAGACGACTTCCCATAGGGAAGATGTTGATGAAATCCACGTATGCTTCACCAGATCCGCGACAACTTCTTTTGGCATATCACGGATCAGATACGGTAAAAATTTACCCAGCACGCGCCGCGTAATGAGGCATGCAATGATCGTCAGCCCCATATTCGTGACTACCAGGCCTCTTAGACGGTCATTCCGGTTCTTTCTAAAGTAGCGATATGCATCTTCCTCAGAGCCAAAATAGGGCAAGCTCATCAAAACCATGTTCTTTATTTGCTCGGGGAATCGCGCTGCGTAAGCGACCGCCAATAAAGCGCCCAATGAATGGCCGATAATGGTGAATGGACCCAAGGTCGCCAGTGTTCCGCGCAGCGCCTCAATGTGGTGATCTGCGCTGTAACGGATCCATGGCTTTGGCGATTCGCCAAAGCCCAACAAGTCAACGAGAATGATCTTGTGGCTGCGAGTGAGAGGGGCGATCCTCGACTTCCAATAACGCGTCGTACCGCCGAGGCCGGCGAGAAAGACAAGAGTTTCATCGCCTTCGCCATAGCACTCCGTATAAAGAGGAGGTGTGATCTGTCGATCTTCAAGTCTCCTCTTCTCGCTTAATAAGTTTGACATTTTATGTATTGAGAAATTTAGTGCAATTGCCGAGGTATGCATTGACGCACCGGTTTGCCGTCAAGTTTTCGCATGACTCCGCTCACGTTTGATTTCAAGGACCCTTGGATCTCCCCGTCCCGCAAGTGCGTCGCGTTCGTCACTGTTCAGAAAATCTGAAATAGGTCGCCGCAAAAGCGCAGCGGCGGCATCGATTATATGGGCCCAAGTGCAGCGATTGGCGAACAGCATGCCGAAGACATCGAATGTGCCGCCCCGAGAGATATAACCCAGCGACCTTAACCGGTCCGGCCCGCCGTCGATGCGCCGGAGAAGTCCTGTCATCGGTTCGGGCCGCGTGTGAGTGACAAGCACACGGGCCAGTCCCGAAGGGAACAGGCCTTTGAGCGCATCATCGTCTAGGACGAAATCCGACTCCAGCCGATCACGCGCGATGCGTAAGCGGCCAGGCTCAAGGATTGCCGTGACGCATGCCGGTGCGCCGCGCGCGGCAAGCCGTGCGCTTGCGGTCACAGCTTCGCCTGTTTGATAGGCGCCGATTGCGGCGAGCTGTATCTTTGCGTGCCCCGGCTCACCGGCGAGATGGATCGCTCCTGTTCGTGCGCAAAGCGTCGCCTCTTCAAGGGTAAGGCGGTTCGGCGACTGGCCTTTGGGCGTTATGAGGCAGGCGAGTTCCCCGTGGCCGCTGTAGACTTCGCGCAGCGCCGCAACGGCGCTCGCGGCGTCTATCGGAAACATCACCCGCGCCGCATCGGACATTTCTCCTAGTAATCCTTCGGGTAGTGTGGGGTCCTGATGCGATTGCTCGTTTTTTGCATTTTCCCATGTGTGCGATGTGGCGACCAGCGGCACGCTGATCCAACCAGGTTTCTGTCCCAACTCTTTTTGCCGCCGTGCGAAGATTATTTCCTGCCGGAGCGCCCCGAGCATTTTCATGGCGAAGGCTTCGTAGCTGACCGCAAGGTTGAGCCCGCCTTTGTTGCCAAGCGCTGCGGCGATAACCGCTTCTTCGTTAAGGGCGGTGATAATCGCGCCGTCTACGGCTTCAGGCGCGCCTGATTCCGGCGCGTTGACGCGGTGGCGGAGCGTTTCGAGGGCGAGCGGCATATGGTTGCTGCGCAATTCGTCGGGATTGCCGACGCGAACGCGCAGCGCCGGATTGATCTTCACGATTTCTACGAATTCCTGGTCGATCGCGTCCATGGCGCACCGCGCCGTCTCCACACGAGCGTAAATGTCTTGTAATGGAGGCAAATTCGGCGATTGGATTTGGCGCGTCGCGAGCGAATTGCGGCTTTCCCGCGGGCGCGATTGACGGTCATGATTTGAAAGCGATTGAACGGATTTTTCAAGCTCGTCCGACGCAACGAACAATGTGCTCACTGCGTCGTTAAATTCGTTGCGCGCTTTACTATCTTTGGCCGGATTACCGTCCAAGGGCAAATTATGTGCGCGGTTCGTACCAGCTCCCGGAAATCCGAACCCTTTGACGCATGGCGCAACAACGTAAGGCATGCGTGCAGGATATGACGGCTGATTGCCCGCAATCGCTTCGAGGCGGGCGTCGGCCTCTAGCAGTCCCCAGGCGTAGGAAAGCGGATCGTGACCATCGACAATGATGGGATCGAAGCCTGAGAGTTCAAGATGGCGGACCAGCCAGTCGAGGCCCCCTTCCTGTCCGATTTGGGTGCGCTGTTCGATACGCCTTCCATTCAACACCATGACCGGCGTCGCAAATCCGCAGTCCTCCGCGCGCCACCAGCGCGGGGCCCAGTCGGATCCGCGTTGTTCCTCGAACGCGCCGTCGCTCAGAAAGGCGACGAGGCGCTCGCCGGGCAGAGGCATGTGCACATATTGCAGGCTTGCGAACCCGAGATAACCGCCCTCCGACAGGCCGCCCGCCGTATACGGATTAACGTGGCTGCCAAGCGGAATGGCTGGACGTCCGTCCGGCGTAATGGCGTAACTGTAAAAATCATTGACGAGCGCGCTTTGCCCCGCCTCGCTGCGGTCGTAGCGGCCCTGCTGAGCGGGAGACACGTCGCCAGTGAGGGCGTTGACCGCCTCGATCGCCGCGACGCTATGGCCTTGTCCGAGCGTCCAGGCGCGGGGGCAGCCGCTGAGCGCGTTGGCTGCGAGATATCCGCAAAAGGCGATTACCATGTTAAGCGATCCCCCTGTGTGGCCTTGTGGATCGGCTTTGAAATCGTCCGGTTGCAAGGGTGCGCCGCTCATATCCACGTGCCGGGCGTAAGTCATATGCGCGACGAGCCGCATGGCGGCGTTGGCCAGTTTGTCGGTCGCGGCGAAGAGTTCACGCGCTTCCGCTTCGCTCACCGCGAGTTCGTCATTGGCGGCCTGGCGCAAAAGGGCATCAAGTCGTTCCAGGGTAACGTCTGTGCGCGCGATTACGCCAAACCCCGCCCGCCAGTCCGCATCAGTCATAATCAGAATTCCTAAAAGCGCATTCGGCCTCGATCCGTATCGGAAGGCCGATCAATTATCATCATACGCATGGGCCCGCGATATCCCTTGAAAGCGACATCATAATGTTTGGCGGCCCTGTTGAATGCCGTCATGCGCAGATGCCATGCCGTCGCTGCAACGCCAGACTTCGCCTTAAGTGATAACAGAATTGTGAGCTGAGCGCGTAATGGAATTCATCGTTTCAGCTTGTCGAACAAGTCAACGAGATCAGAGATGATTTCCTTTTGGGCCTTGGCGCTCCGCGTTGTCATCGCCGCTTCAACGCTGTTTTTCGCGTGAACTTTAAGGATTTCACTTTCGGCGCCGGCGAGCGCGGCCTTGATCGCCTGCATTTGATTAAGCGTGTCGATCAAATATCGATCATCGTCGAGCATGCGCACGATTCCGCGCACCTGGCCCTCGATGCGTTTTAGACGCCGGATTGTCGCTGCGTGCTCATTCATTGACATATACCTGTCCAGGGTATAGCTAAAGACAGCGTGCTGTTTGGTCAAGCGGATGGAGTTTGGTTTGTGACTTTAGGGTCGGTGAAGACGGCGGTCATCGCTTTCTTTGCGCTTTTCCTGGGCGCAAGCCATGTCGCGTGCGCGTGTTTTTCACCCGTCGTCCCTCAGGATCATCAATCGCATCTTTCGCACATGGGCGGCGCCCATGATGCGCATGACGCAATGCACGACCATCACGGCCCCGGCGGCGTTCGGTCGGCGAATGAGTTCGGCTCCGGCGGTTGTGAGCTCTGCGCTTCGTCGGCTGTTTTCCACGGCCTTAGCAATGTTGAAGTTATGGCCTCGCTCGGGGCCAAGCCGACTGCCAAGGCCGTTGCATCACTCGGCGCGATAATCGTCGAGCCGCCGCGTTTTGAACACAGACTGGCGCTCCCCTCTCTTTGGCGCGATCCGCCGGACCGAAGGCCGGTCTCGCTGAAAATACGTCTCCTGAATTGATGCAGAACGCAGCCCCGCGCCGGCGATAGGCGCGAGAGGGTTCTTGCTGTGGAGCGCGTATAAGCGCTTGCGGCCAGCAACCCGGGCGACGCGCGAACAGGATCTCTCCGATTCGCTCTCTGCGTCGCCGCAACTGAGCATCCATTGTAATGACCCTAAACTCGGAAACAGTAAGCATGTTTAGCAGACGAAAACTCATTCAAACCGCTGGCCTCGGCGGACTGGCGCTTGGCGGAGCGGGGCTGCTGCCCGCCTGGGCCAAACCCGCCAGCGCCGGCAATCTCGGGCTTCCCGTGCTGACGGGAACGCGCTTCGATCTTACCATTGGCAAGTTTCCGGTGCGCATCAACGGCCGCGCCGGTGAAGCGGTCTGCGTCAATAGAACGATCCCGGCGCCGCTCGTTCGGTTTCGCGAAGGGGACGACATCACGATCAAGGTGACCAACACGTTGCACGAAGACACATCGATCCACTGGCACGGATTACTGGTGCCGTTTTACATGGACGGGGTGCCGGGCGTTGCGTTCCCCGGGATAAAGCCAGGAGAAACCTTCACCTATCGTTTCACATTGCCCCACAACGGGACCTATTGGTATCACTCCCATTCGGGCCTGCAGGAGCAGCTCGGCCATTATGGGCCGCTGATCATCGATCCAAAGGGCGCCGACCCCGTCGCTTACGACCGCGAATATGTTATTGTGCTGTCCGACTGGAGCTTCACGCACCCGCACCGGATTTTCGCCAAGCTGAAGAAGAACAGCGAGGCGATGAACTTCCAGAAGAACACGCTTCCGGACTTCATCGACGACGCTTCGGAAATAGGGTTCGGAAAAGCGTTGAACCAGCGCGCCATGTGGGGCGCCATGCGCATGTCGCCCGCCGACATCGCCGACGTTACCGGCGAGACCTACACTTACCTCATCAACGGCCATTCGACGGCGGACAATTGGAATGCCGTTTTCAATCCAGGGGAGCGCGTGCGATTGCGCATCATCAACGCATCAGCCATGACGTTTTTCAACTTCCGCATTCCAGGCCTGCCGATGACGGTGGTTCAGGCCGACGGACTTCATGTTCAACCGGTTGAGACGGATGAGTTTCAGATCGGCGTTGCGGAGACTTACGACGTTATTGTGGAGCCGAAAGAGTCACACGCCTTTGCGATGGTCGCCGAGTCAATTGACCGGTCCGGCATGGCGGTCGCGACATTGGGCCCGCGGCCCGGCATGCGCGCGGAAGCGCCGGCGCTGAGAGAGCGCCCGACACTGACTATGAAGGACATGGGCATGGCGGGCCATGGCGAGATGGGCGGCATGGCGATGAGCGGTGCCGACAAAATGGAGACCGATGGGGGACAGGATCACAGCGCTATGGATCACGCGTCTATGGATCACGGATCCCATGCCGATGACATGATACAGCCCACAATGGCGGCAATGCCGGCATCGTCGACCGGCGAGCACGCCGGCCACGACATGGCGTCAATCATTGAGCACAACCATCCCACCGGCCCCGGCGTCGCCAATGTCGCCATGGCTCCGGTAAGTCGGCTCGATGAACCGGGCGTCGGCCTTGAAAATGTTCCGCACAGAGCGCTGCGCTATTCGCAATTGCGCAGTCTCGATCTTAATCCGGACACGCGGGCTCCCGAACGCGAGCTCGAAATCCATCTCACTTCAAACATGTATCGCTATATGTGGTCGTTCGACGGCGTAAAGTTTTCGGAAGTCACCGAACCGATCAAATTTTACGAAGGCGAACGCCTGCGCCTCACCATGGTCAACGACACCATGATGCCGCACCCCATTCATTTGCACGGGATGTTTTTTGACGTCGTAAACAGCGCCGGCGATCACAAACCCCGCAAACATACGATCATCGTCAAGCCGGGCGAGAAACTCTCAGTCGATATCTCCGCGGAACATGTCGGCGATTGGGCGTTTCACTGCCACCTTCTTTATCACATGCACGCCGGCATGATGCAGGTTGTCTCCCTCTTGCCGCGCGACGGCGCGCCGCCGTCGCCGCCCATGGATCACAAGTCCATGGACCATCAGTCGATGGATCATTCCAACATGGACCACGGAAAAGATATGAACAAAGACGGCCATGACGGCATGGATCACGGCGCCAAGAGCCTCGGGGGGGCGCATTGATGTTGAAATTCATTTCCCCCATCATTGCGGCAGCCGCACTCTCATCGCTCAGCGCCTACGCCGCAGAACCGGGAAACCCCGGCAGCGAACTCTGGTCGCAGGCCGATCAATATTACGATGCTGAAGACATGGACGCATCGCGGCGCGCGGTGTTGCATGAAGGCGGCGCGCAAACGAATTGGTTCGTTCAGGCCGACCGTTTCGAATATCGCTCCAATGGTGTCGATCCGCTGCTCTTGTGGGATGCGCAGGGCTGGTACGGCACGGATGCGCATAAGTTCTGGGTCAAGACCGAAGGCGAATACGACTTTAACGCGGACGCTTTCGAAGAAGCGGAACTGCAAGGGCTCTATTCAAAACCCATCACCAGCTATTTCGACCTGCAGGCCGGCGTCCGTCACGATTTCGCGCCGGGCGACGGGCGAACCTTCGGCGTCATCGGCCTGCAGGGGCTCGCGCCTTATCTCTTCGAGCTCGACACAGCCCTGTTTGTGAGCGGCCAGGGCGATGTCTCGGCGCGCATCGAAGCGGAATACGAACTCTTACTCACCCAGCGCCTTATTTTGCAGCCGCGTACGGAACTCAACTTTGCTGTACAGAGCGTTCCTGAATACGGCGTCGGCTCCGGTCTTTCTACAGCTGAGCTCAGCGCACGCCTGCGCTACGAAGTCAAACGCGAATTTGCGCCCTATATCGGTATCGATTGGACACGATCCGTCGGCGAAACCGCCGACTTCGTACGCGCCGACGGCGGCGATCCATCCAGTGTTTCTTTCGTCGCCGGTTTGAGACTTTGGTTCTGACGATTTAAGGCGTTTGGATATGGTTGCATCGCGCCTGCGGAAAAGGAAGGCCTTCTTGTCCCGCAGGTGCGATCTGCTCCGATATTATTGGAGGTGAAATGAAACAACAGCCCTGCATTGGCGCCGTATTTTTCGCCTTGGTTGCATCGTGTTGGTCGGCCGGACCGGCTTTTTCCCAAACGACGCATGATCCGCACGCGGATCCGCAACTGGATAGTTCTATCCATTGCGATATCCCGAGGGGCGAGGGCGTGATTATGGCGCTCGATATCGAACAGTCAAAAGTCGATATTTCGCACAGGCCAGCTCACTCTATCGGCTTTGACGAAATGGTCATGACATTCGATGTGATTGCGTCCGTTGATCTAAACGCTTTTGCCGTTGGCGAACGCGTTCATTTTTTGCTGAAGCTTCAACGTGGAGAAAGCGACAAAATTGCGTGGATGTGCTCGTTGGAAAGAGATGAAAGCGTGCACAAAGCATGCATGGCGAAATTGCACGTCACAGCTATGAAACTCGCCGCAGCCGATATTGAACAATGCTCCATGGACGATATGGAATCTACAGATGCCAAATTCGCGACGACTCGAATGACGAAAGGAGCGTCGGATACCGAATGCACGCCGATCATCCATAGCTGATCGTGTGCGCAAAAAAAGTGTTATTCGGATCCGTGTTGGTTTTTGCCCCATTGGGAAGCGAGCGTCCCGATCAAAAATGTAAAGTAGGCCCCAATCTGTAGAAGGATTGCGTGATTCCTGGAATTGAGAGCAATCAAACTTTTTCTTCTATACGGCAGTAAGATGTGCAGTGCGCCACATGCAATAAAACACAGGAGCATTCGTCATGACGTATTATTTCTCCAAAACCCTTCGGGGCGACGATTTTGACGCGGCGGAAGAGCGAGTGAGAGCGGCGCTCAAGGGTGCGGGTTTCGGCGTCCTCACCGAAATCGACGTCAAATCGACCCTCAAGGATAAAATCGGCGTTGAATTCCGACCTTACAAGATTTTGGGTGCATGTAATCCTGAACTCGCTCATAAAGCGCTGCAAGCGGAAGACAGGATCGGAGCGTTGCTGCCTTGCAATGTTATTCTTCAAGAGGTAAATGGCGGCATTGAGGCGGCGGCTGTCAATCCTGTCGCCTCCATGCAGGCGATCGATAATCCCGCGCTCATCGATATCGCAGAAGCCGTCAGCGCTCGTTTGCGTAGCGTCATTGATGCGCTTTGAAAAACGAGCATATCAAAGCGAACTAAGCCCAGACATATAAAGTCTGGTTTGAAAGAACCGTAAGGAATTGCGTCAACGCGTCGAGTGAAAATATTCAAAAACCATCCATCCGCCAATGGCGACAAATCCGGCGCCGGCGATGAGTTACAGCGGCAGAATGCTCAAAGAACGCTCGGCGGCGGCTCCAAGGATAACAGCAAGAGCTGAGGAGGCGACAAGAGCGAGGCTAGCCGCGAAAAAAACAAGCCAGCGAGGACGATCGCCGTCGGTTGCGTAGATCAGCGTAGCGAGTTGCGTTTTGTCGCCCAGTTCAGCCAGGAATATCGTCACAAATACTGTAAAAAATGCGGTCATTCAGAGAACCTTTCGTGGCGCGCTCGTGTGAACGCTGTTTACGTAACAGCGGCCTCACAATCTAGAAAGGGGCGCGGTGGGATCATAAGGGTGGTTCAACATTCGCTAGACCCGCTTTTTGTAGAGAAAAATCAAGGAGCCGGATCAACACTCCATCCGGCGCCGAGCGCCTGGTAAACGCGAATGAAATTCACGGTCACTGTTGTCTGACTTGCGGCGAGCGCAGCCTCCGCCGCAAGCAACCGCCCTTCGGCGTCGAGCACTGTCAGAAAATCGTCGGCGCCCACATCATAGCGCTGTCGGGCGAGTGCAGCCGCTTCGCGGGCCTTTGCGGCCGCCTCAGCGAGCGCGTCATAGCGTACGCGTTCGCGACCGTAAGCGGCGAGCGCTGTCTGGGTTTCCTCAAGCGCGACGAGCGCTGATTGTTCATAGACGGCGAGCGCGGCTTCGGCGTTTGCGCCGGCGGCTTCGATCTGTGCTCTGACGCGCGGAATATCGAATCCCGACCACGTGATCGTGGGGCCGACGCCATAGCCCAGCGAGCCGTCGCCGCCGACGCCTGCAATGTCCTGGGCCGCGAGGCTGACGCCGCCGGCGAGCGTGACGCGCGGGAAGAAGTCAGCCTTTGCAATGCCGATGCGGGCTGTCGCCGCCGCAAGCGTGCGCTCGGCCGCCCGGATGTCGGCCCGCCGCCTGAGGAGAGATTCGATGTCGCCGATCGGCAGAGTGTCCGGCGGCGGCGGCAACCCTTGGGAGCCGGTCGCTAAAGTCGAGATCACCGCATTGACGTTTGTCCCGGTGAGCGTCGCCAGTCTGTTGGCGGCGGCGATTTGAGCGGCCTCAAGCGGCGGGATTGAGGCCTCGGTCGTTTTCGCCTGGGCTTCGGCCCGGGCGACGTCGAGACGCGAGCCAAGACCTTCGTCGAGACGCCTTTGCGTCAGCCGCTCTGAATTGCGCTGAACGCTCAAGTTTCGCTTGGCGACGTCGAGTTGAAGCGCAGCGCCGCGGTATTCAATATAGGCGCGGGCTGTTTCCGCGGCGATGAGCGCCTGCGCATCACGGCGCAGAAATTCAGCGGCTTGTGCATCGGCGAGCGCGGCCTCCGTCGCGCGCCGCACCCGCCCGAAAAAATCAAGTTCCCAGGCGGCGTTAACGCCGATGTCGAAAAACTCGGCGTCGTCGAAATCGAGTTCGTCAAGGCCAAAGGCGGCGCCGGTAAGACGCCGGCGTTGATAGACGGCGCGCGCCTCGCCGGTCGGCCGCAGATTGATGCGCTCAAGGTTGAGGAGCGACCGCGCCGCCTTCACATGCGCCGCCGCCTGACGCAAATCCCGGTTTTCATTGAAGGCGGTTTCAATCAGCCTGTTGAGGGTTTCGTCTTCAAGCGCTGCCCACCAGCGTTGCGCCGGCTCGCGATCAATGCTGTTGGCCGCTCCATCGACCTGTAAGTCGGACGTCGCAAGGCCGGCCGGATCCGGCGCGGCATAGTCGGGCCCGACCGTTGCGCAGGCCGCGAGGATGAGAGCGCCGGCCGACGAAAAAACGAATTTCAAGAACGGCATATCATAAGTCTCCGACGCGCGACGGTTCGCGGTCCGTTGCGGCGGACGCGGAACCTCTCAAATCTATGTTTACGGGCCTGAGGCGTTTGTCCCTCTCGCCATTTGCCGCCGTCTCACGGTTAACCGAGATCTCGCGGTCGATCAGGTCGCTCGCTTTCTCATGGTTTTCGGCCTTGGCTTCATTTCTGAGAATAAAAGCGGTCTTGTATTTGAGTTGAGCGACGGCTTTTCAGTCTCGCTCAACCCGGGATCGCCCCTGCTAGGAAGACGCGGCCGTTACTGATCAGCCCATTGGGCTTCAAATAGTCTGTCATCAAATCGTCTTCTTCCGGGCGATGAACAATGCGATGATCATTTCATTATGGATGGGAAGCGTCGCGCATCGTTTCTGTGCGGCGTGTCGCGAGAAATACATCAGCCAGGTCATTGTTCTTCTGCCTGATTCTGACCGCTCATGAACAGGAAGAGCATGGCGGCCGAACAGCTGATCAGTAAAAACCCATTGAGCGCCTCTATGCCTGCAATAAGGCGTAGATGCCCCATTGGTACGATGTCGCCGAGGCCGAGAGAGGTGTATGTGACGAGTGAGAAGTAGAACACATCCATTGCCGAGCCGGATGCGCCGCCGCTCAGCTCGCCAATGTTCAAAGCCCGGCCTATGCCATATGCTGCGGCATAGAGCACAACGGCTGCGATATGAGCAATCCCTGACACGCAAAGCGCCAGAACGAGTTTTCGTCCGCGATGATAGCTCACTGCGCCAAGATGCCGAATGGCGCCGGAGACAATTATGTAATGCAAGGCGCCGGATAGAACGAATGTCAAAGCGGCGATCACAGTAGCGAAGATCATAACGAACTCCGTGTGCGCTTATTGTCAGGAATGGGAGTGCGCATGATCTGGCGCCTCCTTGTCGCGAATTTTGCCAAGATAGAGGGCTTCGAATGCAAAGATCGCAGCCATCGAGCCTATAGCGATCACCACGATCACCGGATCAGCGCTGGCCTTGATGAAGAGAAATGCGCCGAGCGCCAGGAGATCGAACAGTATTGCAGAGATGAGGGCCCAAGCGCGGGCGCCAACATCTTCGCGCAAATAACGCAGCACGCCATAATGGATGATTACATCCATCACGAGATAATAGATGGCGCCCAGGGAAGCGATTCGGCCTAGATCGAAAAATGCCGCCAGAAACGCCGCCAGGAAGACCGTATAGACAAGCGTGTGTTTCTGGATGCCGCCCGGCATGCCGAAATGCTTGTGCGGTATAAGGTTCATGTCCGTTAACATTGCCAACATTCGCGAGACCGCGAACACGCTGGCCAACAATCCGGAGGCTGTCGCGATGATTGCAATGATGACTGTGAACGCGACGCCCAGATCGCCAAAGGCCGGTCGTGACGCTTCGGCCAGCGAGAAGTCCTTGGCGGCAATGATTTCCTCGAGGGTGAGGGACGACCCGACAGCCAGGGCGACGGCCATATAGACAATGAGACAAACGCCGAGCGACCACATAATCGCGCGCCCGACATTCTTATTCGGGTTCTGCACTTCGTCACCGCTATTGGTGATGGTCGTAAATCCCTTGAAGGCGAGAATCGCCAGAGCAACGCCTGCCAGAAACCCGGCCGGCGTCGTCTCATTGCTGGGCGCGCTGCTGGCCGCTTCAAAGGAAAGACCCGACGCCCAGAGCGCTGCGCCAGCAAAGATCAGGATGCCGCCAACTTTCAAAACGGCGGCGACTTTCGATACGCCGCCAATAATCTTGTTGCCGGAAATATTGATAACAAACGCAAAGGCGATCAGCCCCACGGCAAGGATAGGGACGAGTACGCTGTTCTTTTCGACATCGAACAGTTGCAGCGTGTAAGCGCCGAAGGTGCGCGCAACCAAGCTCTCATTGATGATCATCGACATCGTCATCAACAGTGCGCTGGCCGCCGCAATCGTGGTTGGCCCATACGCCTTTTGCAGGATCATAGCGATGCCGCCCGCTGAAGGGTATTTGTTCGACATCTTGATATAGGTGTAGGCGCTAAATCCGCTGATGACGGCTGCAATAAGAAAAGCCAGCGGGAAGGCGGGTCCTGAAAATTGCGCGACCTGACCGGTGAGCGCAAAGATGCCGGCGCCGATCATCACGCCTGTGCCCATGGCGACGGCGCCCGCCAGCGTGAGACTGTTCTTTTTGTAGTCGTCTTTCATGATTCCCCTTCCATTCGATCGGGTCTTGCGCCGGTATAGATTGATATCACGCCGGTCGGCGTTGCAATCCGCTTGGTCTCGCAAACGCGGATAAATCCGGTTTCTTCAAGAAGAACCGGAATAATTCCTTCAGCGTTCGGCCGGGTATCGTCAATGCCGTCAAGCGCTTGAACCGTAATCCGAAATAAAAAGCGCATCAGCCATGATTTCTGGCGACCGTAATCGGCGGTGCAAAACATCGCCCCCTCCGGCAGCAAATCGTATGCGTCCCTAATAATCCGGCGCTTTTCCTCCAGGGGAACCTGGTGAAGGACAAGACTGGTGATGATTTTGGTCGGCGGCTCTTCAAAATAGGCGTTTTCTGCGGAGAAATAGCCGATTTCAAACCGGATCGACGATTTCAAGTTCGTCGTCTTGTTGCGCGCCCGGCGCACCGCTTCCTCATCGGGATCAACGCCGACATAGCGGATTTCCGGCGCAGCCTGATGAAGCCCAAGAGCAAGGCTGCCCGTTCCCGACCCGACATCGAGAATGCGATCATTGGTTTGCGGCGAAATCTCCTGGATGAATGCTTTGCGCCACACGCGCTCACGCGTCAGCGCAGCGATCACAAGATCATAGAGCGGCGTCAAAACCTTGTACGATAAAGGCGGCTTGTAGGCGGGCTTTCCTTGGGGCGGTTGTTCATTATCCATGGCGACGGCCGCTTTTGGAGGAGCGCGCCAGGACTAGGCGTACGCCAATCACGGCGAGCGCCGCGCCGACGAGGGCGTTTACCGTGATGGGCTCGCCAAAAAATATCGCGCCGAAAGTTATCCCCAGAAACGGCACAAGAAAGCTGAACGCGTTGGCGCGCGATAGATCCATTTTTGCGAGCGCCGTCTGCCAGAGCCAGAAAGCGAGCGCCGTACCGAAGAGGCTGAGGCCGATAAGACTGAAGAGAAAGTCCGGAGTCCAGGATATGGCGCCCGGGTTTTCGGCCGCAGCGGCGAAAAGTGCGAGGGGCGTTGCGCCGATCAGAAGTTGCCAGCCCATGGCGGATGTCGGCGCGATGGAGCCCGCGATGCGCTTTATTGCGACATTGCCGATGCTGACGCCGATCGCCGCGAGAAAGATATAGGCGATCCCTATGACGGTTGCGCTGGCATTGTCGCCGCCGAGTTGCGGCGCGGCCGCGACAACCACGCCCAAAAACCCGACAAGAAGTCCGATACGGGCTTTTGGGCCCAGTTTTTCTTGCAGGATGAAGAAGGCGAGGATTGCGGCGAGCAAGGGCTGTGCATTGGTGATGATGGTCGCAAATCCCGGCGCGACAAATTCTGCGGCGTGGAACATGCCAAGATATCCGAGCGTCGTCGTTCCAAATCCGGCGATGGCGAGCCACATCCACAGTCGCGGCTCGCGCGGAACAGGCAGACGCAGACAGAATGCGACGCTGAGCAGCACGCCGCCCGCAAGGACGGCGCGCATGGCGGCGAAGGTCAGATGCGGCGCATCGTCAAGCCCCACGGTGATCAAGGGGTAGCACGACGCCCAAAGCGCCATGACCGCGACGACGCGCGTTGTGTCAGGGCTCATCAACAGCGGCGCCGCCGCTTTACATTGGCAATGTTGCAAACCCTAGGACGTGTGCAGATGACGAATTCTCCAGCCGTCCGGCGTGCGGACCAAGATCGCAGTGCCCATGCGTTCGCGTTCCACGTCTTCGCCGCGCACGGTCGCTGCAATCGAGACCTTGAAGGTTGCATAGGCGATCATCGGCGTTGCTGAAATCCGAAAGTCATCATAGGCGTAGGATTTGATCGCGATGTCTTCGGATTCAAATTCGGGAACGAGATGATTGTCGCGATAGTCCTCCCAACCCCAATTGGGATGCGAGCCTTCGATAATCGTGAAATCGTCGGTTTGCAGAACGTAGGCGGCCATCCCCTCGACGCTGCTCTCGGCCGCCGCCGCAGCATAGGCCGAGAGCGCCGCCTCAACCGCGGCGGCGTGTTCTCCCTCTTTCATGAAATGCGGCATGCCGTCTTTCATGTGATGGCCGTCCATTTCCATGGAGGCTTCGGATTTCTGTTTTCCTTGATGTCCCTGATGCTGTTGGTCGCCATCGCCGTGCTGGTGTTGTGCAATCGCAGGGGAGGCGGCAAGCGCGACCGCCGCCAGGGCGGGGAAAAGACTTTTTGTGATAGAGTTTTTCATGGTCAAAGGTCTCCTTGTTGATGGGTTTGCGGGTCGATGGCCTCGGCGCCTTCTTCGTCGAGACAGGCGGTCTCGATTTGAAGCGTTGAGAAATAAAATCCATGGTCTTCGCGCAGGGCTTTATGCGCTTTTTTGAGCACAGGCTGTGCAGCGTCATTGTCATTGACGCGCAGATGTGCGGAAAAGACGTTTCGGTTCGAGGTAAGCACCCAAGCATGGACATGGTGGACGTCCTCGACGTCCCATATCGCGCGCAGGCTTTCAACGACAGCGCCGATATCGACGCCGCGCGGCGAAGCTTCCATCAGGATTGTGAAGGATTCCCGAATGATGCTGATCGAAGCGAGCAACAGGACGACGCCGAAGGCTGTTCCTAAAATCGGATCGATCGCCAAAAATCCGGTGAACTGAATAACGAGCGCAGTGATTACAATCAGTACACTGCCGATAAAAGTCTGAATGACATGCCAGAAGGCGCCTTTCATATTGAGATTGTCTTTCTGGCCGCGAAACAGAACCGCCAGCGAGATGACCTCTGTTGTGATGCCGCCGGCGGCGGCGAGCAGCATCGGCGTCGTTGGCAGGTCGATCGGCGCGCTGAGGCGCATCAGCCCCATGACGATGACGAGGAGCGCCATTGCGAGCAGGAAAAAACCGTTGAGCATGGCGCCGATGATTTCCGCGCGGGCGTAGCCGAAAGTGTGTTCAAGGTTCGCTGGGCGTCGGGCGACGCGCGCGGCGACCCAGGCGAGGATGACGCCGCCGACCGCCGAGAAGGTGTGAAATGCGTCTGAAATGACGGCGATCGAACCAGTCGCCAACCCGATGGCAAGTTCGATGATGAAGTAAACGCCGGTCAGCCAGCCGGAGATCTTGAGCGCGCGATCATTCTCCGCGTCATGCGCGGGTCCATGGCCCATTGCGTGCTGCACGTAGCTTCGACCCCCTAGGGATTGGCGTTGTTGGCCTCGTTTTTGACGAGACAGAAGCTCAATACGCATCACATTCGTTAATCCCTCAGGGGGCGCCGGGGGCATGGCGGCGCCGCCTGCCGGTCGTTTATTCAAGCCGCCGCCGTGATCACGCTTTAGTTTTCGCCAAGGCCTCGAAAGGACCGAACGCTCATGTGGATCGTCAAAATTTTATACGCCCCTTTCATGCTGCTTTGCCTCAACGGGGCGGCGATATGGCTGGTGTCAAGCGGTGCGCCGCACTGGACGTTGGCGCCGCTGTTTGCACTGGCCTTATGGCTTTCTTTCACGTTTGAGCGGCTGGCGCCTTATACCGACGGCTGGAATCGGCCCCATGACGATCGCGTGCGCGATATCGCCCATTTCGTCGTCAATGAAACGGCCAACGTCGCGTCGGTTATATCCTTGCCCGTTTTCGCAGCGATCATTCCCTGGACGGGCATATGGCCTCATGACTGGCCGCTATGGGGCGAGGTGCTGCTCGCGATCATTGTCGCGGATTTCGGGATTACGATAGCGCACTATTACAGTCACAGATGGCGACTGCTTTGGCGTTTTCACGCCGTTCATCACAGCGTTAAGCGAATGTATGGCTTCAACGGCCTGATGAAACATCCGCTGCATCAAGGATTTGAATTGATCGCCGGCGTGACGCCGCTCGTACTGGCCGGCATGCCGGTGGACGTCGCGTTCTTGCTTGGTTTCGCGATTGCCATCCAATTGCTGCTGCAGCACTCCAATGTGGATATGCGCATCGGACCGTTTAAATTGTTGCTTGCGCTTGCACCCGTGCATCGCTTTCATCACTTGAAGGACGCAGGCGAGGGCGATGTGAATTTTGGATTGTTCACGACGCTTTGGGACCGAATGCTCGGCACCGCCTATTACGACCGTGCAAAGACATTTTCTTCCGACGATCTCGGTATTGGCGCTGAGCCCGATTACCCGACCGGCTATTTGCGCCAGCTGATACAGCCGTTTCGTCGTCAGACTTAAAGCGCCTTCAGGAAACAATGGGATCTTCAATCGCTACCGTCGACATGATGTCGCGCGGGGTCACGCCGAACATATTGCGCATTGTCCGTGAAAAATGCGCGGCGTCCGAAAAGCCGGCCGCATGGGCCGCGTGAGTGGCGTTCTCGCCCGCGCCAATTGCGAGCATTGCGCGGCGCAGGCGTCGCCATAACACAAATTGCCGCAAGGAAAGTTCTGTTGTCATTCGAAAGAGTTCCGCAAAGCGGCTCTTTGAAAGGTTGCAAGCAAGTGCGATGTCCTCGAGGCGAACCGGCGCGTCAAGGCCTTGCTCGATCAGGCGGATAGCGTCGACTATCCTTGGTTCTGTATAAACGCCCAGCAATGACAGGTCGATCTCGTCGCCCCGGCGCAGTTTTTGCGCTAGCTTTCGATATAGAGGGACAGCGCGGTCGCGTTCCGTCAAGTTCTTTTCGCCGGCCTCAAGATGCAACAGAGCAGACTCCACGTACAAAATGTCTAGTGGCTCCGGTCGTGGCGCAAGCTGGTGGCGCGTGTTGGATGGTATAAAGATGATCTCGCCCGCGACATAGTCGCCGTCAACAATCGCGGAGGTGGGCGAAATTCGGCCGCAAATCAATTGAACCGCATAGTGGGCGTGAGGAGTGTTGTCGCCGGCGAGCCCGCGATAAAAGGCCCAGCCGTCGCCGAGCGCCAATCCGCCCGTCCATTTCATCCGCCCTCGCGACAGTTAGTTCTTGTTTATCGCCTCGACCTTATACTCCTTGCGCATATAGGCCAGAACATCGGCTATGTCCTGTTCTGAAAGATCGGGATTGCCGCCCATCGGCGGCATGGCCATGAGCGAGCCCTCACTTTGATACCCGTTTATGATATTTGTGAGAACGAAGTCGTCGGAAATGGCGAGACGGCCGTTTGTCAATGTTAAGTCCGGTACGCCCTCTATCGATCCCCTGCCGTCGGCGCCGTGGCATGCGATGCAGGTTTGCGAATAGACTTCAAGCCCGCGCGCCGGGTCGCCCGGATTGAGGTGCGCGTATGAAGAAAACGCTGCGCCCGCTGCGGGTGCAGCGGAATAGCCGCCGCTGTCGCTGGCGCTGGATATTAAAAACGCCTTGATGTCGTCGGCGACGGAGCCGGGGAGATTGGCGCGCACGCGCATATGCGTTACCGAGACGTTCCATAGTTCGGCGTTGAGTTCGCTCGGCGAGCGGAGGTTGTGGCAGCGGGAACAATGATTGGCCCAGGCCTGCGCGCCGCGTGCAATGGAAGCGGCGTCGCCGGTCGTTGTTTGAGGTTGTTCTTGCGCGGGGGCCGTCGTCTGCGCTGTCGTTTGTACAATGAGCAGTCCGACTGCAAGAGGGACGCTTGCGCCGAGAATCAATAGGGATTTCTTCATTACATGTGCCTTTCCATGAGGGCCTAAAAGCCGTAGGCAAGCTGCAGCAGGAACCTGGTTTCAGAATCCGGCTCATCATCGTGACGGGCCGTGAAATCGCGAAATTGCGCGACGCCCCTGGCGACAATGGACGGCGCGATCCAGTAGTTGAGGCCGATATCGAGCCTTTCCTCCGCCGCTTCTTCGGCGAGTTCCTCAAGGCCGGTAATGCGAAACTCCCCATAGCGAACCACCGGCTCAAAACGTGCGATCACCTTGTGATCGGTGAGACCGGACAGGCTGTAAGCAATTTGCGCATACCAGGCCTCAAGCTCTAGCTCGGGCAGGGCGGCGACGCCCCCGGACCCTTCAAATGCCGTGTTCATCGGGTCCCGGGTGGCGTTGAGATACTCACCGCGGATATCCCAAGGGCCGCGTGTATAGGCGGCGTCAGCGCCCCATAAGGTGACCTTTGCGTCTGTCGGCATGAGACCGCTCAGATCATCCAGCAACGGCGCATCATCATCATGATCGTCCGGCTCTTCATCGCCGTGATCGTCACCTTCTTCGGCATCAGACGAACCAGAAACATCGCCGATCAGAAACGACCCGCCGAATTCAAGATAAGGAAGCGGCAAAAAACCAATCCGTCCACTGACGGCCTTGTTGGAGTTATCGTCGGCGCCTTTGGCTTCGAATTCGACGCCGCCTTCATGGCTGAGACGCGGGCCGTTGCCGATCGCGACAGAGTAAGTCGCGATCATTTCGTCGCCAATCAAGAAGCCGCCGCGCAGCATCGCGCCGGTGTCGCTCGCCGGCTGAACGCCGTCATGGCCGAAGCCCGGAGGCGGGTCGGCGAGGCGATTGATCCAGGTCGGGTGCAGTCTTTCCTGAAACTGACCGACAGGGCTTAAGAACTGACCAAGCACCAGCGTCGCGCTGTCGTGAAGAAAGATATCGGCTTGGGCGTATTCCAACTCGAATTCCGTCTCGCCGTCGCCGTCGACAGATATTTCGGCTTCGGCCTCAATCAGGATCAGATCCTTGTACTGGAAATGGAACGCCGGGTTGAAACGCGCAGCAGAGAAGTCGGCGGTCGTTTCGCCGTCAAAGTCGGAGACGATAAACGTCGCGTCGGCATAACCGGCGAGGTGCCAGCTGGTGTCCGCCCAACCGGGGATCCGTTGATAGGGAACGCCGCCCATGGGCATCGGTTGACGGTCATCCGGAGCGGATTGGTTTTGCGCCGCTGGCGCTTGTCCGGCGTCCTGATTGGCCATGGCGACTTGGGTTGGCGTGTCGATCGCCGTCACCGGCTGCAGGGTTGCGGTTGTCGCAGCCAAAGCGCCCTCGCGGCAATCAAATCCTGCATTTGTCAATTTGTCGATGAGTGATTGCGCTTTGTCGGCGCAGAACGCCATGGAATTGCTCGACCGCCAGAGCATTTGATCGGGAACATTTTCATCGGGCTTGCGATAATGAACTTCGCAGACCGGTATTCCCGACGCAGGCGCGATCACTTCGATGCTGCGGTCGACATTCCAGGCCGAACAAACGTGGCTTGATTGCGCCGCCGCTGTTGTCGTCATCATTACAAACATAATTGCCGAAGAGCCGAAAAGAAGCTGAGATCTATGATTGGAGTTTTGATTATGGCGCATTGTCGCCCCCTTCTCGTGACGTTCGATGCGGTTTCATTGGGTCCGCGCCTGAACGACTTCCTTTACGGATGAGCGCCGCTGCTCCCTCAGATTTGAAATGCGACATTGTGACGGGAGAGTTTCGGGCCGGTCGCGCGTTTCGGCGCGGCGGTCTCATGGCGCGCTGAGAATTCCTCAAGATGATGGTGAGGGAATGTTGCGCTTGGCGCGTATGAGCGGTTCGCTGCTGATGTCTCCGGCGTCAGCCGATTTCGCGCATGCAATAATTTGGGAGACGCTGATGACGGAACAAAGAACCCTGACGCTGAAAATGATCGCAGCTGGCGCCGCCGCGTTGGTTTTTACAGCGGCAGCCGCGCAAGAGGCGGCTGCGCCAGAAGCGGTTTCGGAACAGGAAGTCGCCAAGGCCCTCACTGATATGAGCATCATTCCCGCCGGCAAACGGTCGTTCGTCAAATGCCAGGCTTGCCATATGGTCGGCGAAAATTTTCAGCGTCGCGCCGGTCCGCCTCTGAATGGCGTTGTCGGGCGCGCCGCGGGGAAGAATGAAGAGTTTCGATATTCCCCAGGCATGAACACGGTGGCTGCTGAAGGCCTTGTTTGGACTGTGGAAAATCTCGATGCGTACCTGAAAGCGCCGCGCGAGGTCGTGCCGGGCACGACTATGGGATTTGCAGGCATTCCGAAGGCGGAAGAACGCGCGGCGCTGATCGCCTACTTGGCATCGTTTAAAGAGGACGGCTCGCGTGTTGAGGGCGCGACCGAATAATCGCTTGTCTCAACGATGAATTTACGATGCGCGCTGAACATTACGGATCAGCGTAACGATTGAGGTCTAAAAGACCGCCGGACGACGCCGGCCCGCGCATAACGACATCCTGAAAAAAATCGGCAGTCGCCCAAAACACTGGGCTTGACCGTCTGACGCCATAGGCGTCGACAAAATCGAGCCACGCTTTCTCGTTACGAACGGCTTTCAGATTTTGAATGAATTCGTCCTCTTCATATTCGCTGATCACGAAAAACAGATTCGGGTAGCTGCCGATATGCCCGTCGACGACTGTGACCGCATCCTTTTCCGGTTCGCGCCGCAGGTTTTCGCCAAAAAGAAACGCGACATTTGTGTGTTCCTTGTCATGGATGAGCGAAACCATGCGGTCTGTGGCATCCGCGCGGACGATCCGCACGTAAGCCAGGTCCGGCAGAAAGCGAACCCATGGACCTTGCGTCGATGATAGCGCCGCGAGAGGTGCGCGGTGCTGCGCGCCGCCTGAGCCTTCGTTCCGGTGTCGATTGATTTCGTCCGATTTTACAACGCCGCTTCGGTCGCGCGTCAGGGCGCTCATGAGGAATTCGTTTTTCGGATCGTCGGTCGCATATGGAACTTGCGTCGCGCGACCGATGTCGATGGGCGGCTTGTGATAAAGCGTCCGGATTTTCGCATGCCCGCCCCGGTACCAGGAATCATGAAGCGGCCGCCTGATGTCAGGAGGCAGGAAAGACAGAAACAGGCTTTCGCTTTCCATGCGCAGGAGATCCATATAAACACGCGTCGCAATCTGGTGTTCGACGGCGCCGAATACGTCGAAACCGGCGACGAGATTGTAGTAAATCCGTTCAAGCGTCGGGAAATCGATAACCCATGCGGTTTCCGGCGCAGCGCCGACAAAACCGCCGACGACGGTGGCGTTGTCGAAATGACGAAAGATGGTAAGGAGCGCCGGCCCCCTGCCGGTTTCGCCGAGCCATATGTCGTCGACGGCAGGACCTTTGTTCTCGGGATCTGCTTCGCGATATCGGCTGTCGCGTAGCTCCTCATATGTCTTGTGATGCTCAAGGTAGCTTGGAAACAAACGCTCTGGTAGCGGGGCGTCGGCAAGCGCTGCGGGAAGTCCAAGAAAGGGTGTCGCCGCCGCCAGATAATCGGCGTCCGTCACGGCGGGATCCGCGTCCGGATCGAGAAACATGACCCAGAAGCGGTCCTCGATGACGTTGACAGCCACCTGACCGCGGCAGACCGGGCCGCGAATGAAAGTGCGGATAAAATATTCCGCGTCGTCAAGCAGGAATTCATAACGCGCCCGGGCAGGTATCGCGGCGAAGGCGGCGAAAGGGTTCGAGGCGACAGAAGGCTCATAAGAGGGCGTAGCGTCGATGTTCCATTCTTCATTGAAAAACAGTACGCGATAGCGGGCAAGGCGGTCGGGCCCTAGCGCATAGGTGATGTGGGTCTTGTGCAGGATCGTCTCTTCAATCGGCGCCAGCCGGTAGTAAAAGTCATCTGTACCGGGATCGTCATAGGGACGGCGCGTTGCAATAATATCGACGGGCTCGTTCGGCGGCGTTCTCGAACGCACCAGGTTGAAGTATCCGGCGTCTTCGCGTTGTGGAAAGTAGAGATGGGCGAGAAACAGATGCTCATAAAAATATCGGGCGATGAGACGTTCTTTCGGTGATTGTCCGTTTAGAAATTTCTCCCATTCGCTGATTTCAGCTTGGGCGATATTTGGCGTCGCCTGCTGGCGTAGCAGGGCAGGCGCGCCGGCGCCGACCCAGGCGGCTAGCGCCGACCATTCCTCGTCGGCGAGGGGCGCCACGCCATAAGGCATGCCGCCGAATGGGTTGTCACGCTCATAACGATCTATTTCCGTTGGTGCGGGGCATGTAAGGTCTCTTGTGATGCCGAGATCAATGGAGTCCGGCAGCGGCGCGTTTGCGGATACCGGATGCGCTCGTCCCAGCGCCAGCATTCTGTACAATATAGACTGTGTCCGGTCGGCGTCAGTCGCAGAGGCCGCGACATCAAAAAAATCAAGCTTGCGCCATTCATCGATAGAAGACGCGTCGATTCCGAGTCTCGTCAGCGGCGCTTCGGATAGACGCGATGAATCATAAACAGGCAGTTTCGTTGCGCCCCGCGCAACGCCTTCATCCGAGGTCATCCGGAACTGACAGGGCGCGTCGTAACATCCGTGGCATACGACGCATCGGCGCTCGATCGTTCTCGGAAGGCCGGCCGGGTCGTACGTGTCGGTTGGCGCCGCGACGGTCAGGGTCGCGTCGTGACGCGGTGCGTTCCGATTGAGCAGAGCACTGAGCGCCAGCGCGATGATCGCGAAAACGATCGCAATGACGCCAAGGTGGAACGCCGCGCGGCGACGTCTTGTTCTCAGCGTCGATTCCGGGTTGTCAGCTTCGGTCATTGTCAGTCGTTCCTGAGGTTCCGCCTCCTCTCGTTCGAAACGGACCCTTTGTGAAGCGCCGTTCTGGCGGCATACCTTGTTTTCGCAAGCCTAAGCGAATTTATCGTTTAAGTCCCGCTCCAGAAGACCGCAAAAAATTCGCGGGATTGCGCCGACTGGTGCGTATAGCCGGAAAACCATTTGCAGATGCGCCATCGGCGCGTCGACGCCGGGCGTTGCTCGTTTCCGGCGAAGGAAACGCTTGCGCGCCACCAGGAGCGCGAATTTCGCTGAGGGGCATGGAACGGTCGATCATTACATTGTCAGGCCGCCGCGAGGCGCCTTTCTTTAAGGAGTTTCTTTTGGCTCGAAATCCGCGTCTGAAGATTTTTGCTGTCCACGACAGGGAAGATTTAGCGTCGGCAATCGACAGAACTGGCGGCGCAGCGCGGCTGATCGCGTTTGTGACAGATGTGATTGTTCCAACGCGGCTGCTGACGCGGCTCAACTTCACCCCTTATAATATTCATCCGGGCCCGCCTGAATATCCGGGGTCGCATCCGGAGAGTTTTGCGATCTGGGAAATGGCCGAAACATTCGGCGTCACGGCGCATGAGATGACGCCGCGCGTTGACGACGGACCGATCGTCGCTGTTTGCAGGTTTCCCATGCCGCTGTTACCCGAGCGCGTGGCGTTAGCAGACCTAACTTATGCAAGAGCCATTGAAGTATTCGCTGTTGTTGCGGCGCATTGCGCGGAGAGCAATGAACCGATGCCGCGAATGAACATCCAATGGTCCGGTGTCAAGCGAACTCGGTCGCAGTTCAGGGCGTTATGCGGCGCGGCTTCCGACATGACCGGCAATGAGGCAGAGCGACTAAAGCGCGCCTGCGGCAACGCCATGACGCGTCAACACATAGCTGATGTCTTGTGAGGTGCGCTTGCGGCAAAAACGATCGCGATGGGCCGCCTGCCGCCAGGGTTGGGCTGGCGCGCGGGAGAGAAGAGAACTATTGCTGAGGGCGCCGATGATTTGAATGTTACGCCAAAAAGAGACTGGCGACCCCGCGCGATGCGTAATGCATGAAGCGCACATCCGTCTTTTGTACGAGCATTACGCGGTGGGTTCTCAACGCCATCGAAAATTTAAGGGCCCCGACCAGTGATCGGTGGAGATCGCTCGTAAAGTCCATAGCGCCGCACCGCTACCCCGGCATAAGCCTATGCGAATACTGAATATGGCCAGAACAGGCATGTTACTCAGCAAAGACGCAGCGAATGCATATGAATGAGAAAGGATGATGATCTCATGACAGATAAGGAAGTCGTACTGTGTTCTCCGGTTCGCACGCCCATCGGCGCCTATGGCGGATCACTAAAGGATATGTCGGCGCCGGATCTCGGCCGCGTAGCGATCAGCGAATGTCTGGCGCGGGCGGGTCTCGATCCCGAGCGCGCCGAAACGGTGGTGATGGGACAGGTCATTCAGGCCGGCGCGAAAATGAACCCGGCGCGGCAGGCCGCAATCGGCGCCGGGCTCCCTGTCAAGGTTCCCGCGCTTACCGTCAATAGAGTTTGCGGTTCCGGCGCGCAGGCGATTGCAACAGCGGCGCAGGAGGTGATGCTCGGTCATATCAATTGCGCCGTCGCTGGCGGCATGGAGAACATGGACCAGGTGCCCTATCTTCTGCCGCGCGGCCGCTGGGGTCATCGCATGGGCGACGGCGTTCTTCATGACGCCATGCTCCATGACGGCCTTAACGACGCCTTTTCCGGTGAGCATTCGGGCTGGCACACGGAAGATCTGGTCAAAAAATTCGATATCTCGCGAGAAGAGCAGGACCGCTGGGCCGCGCGCTCGCACCAGCGCTTCTCCGAAGCTCAGGCGGCCGGAAAGTTTGAGAGTGAAATCGTCCCGGTGGAGATGAAAACCCGCAAAGGCGCTGTAACTTTCGACCGGGATGAACAAAACCGGCCTGACACCACGATCGAAACCCTGGCGAAACTTCGCCCGGCGTTTCGCGAGGATGGAACGATTACCGCCGGCAACGCGCCGGGTCTCAATAGCGGCGCGGCGGCGATGATTGTCGCCGAAGCGTCATGGGCCGCCGAAAATGGGTTAAAGCCGGTCGCGCGCCTTGTCTCTTACGGCGTCGGCGCCGTCGAACCGGAGATGTTCGGCCTCGGTCCCGTGCCGGCGGTGCGCGAGGCGTTGGAGCGCGCCGGCTGGACGGCCGCCGATTTGGGCCGCGTTGAAATCAACGAGGCGTTCGCGGCAATCGCGGTTGCGCTTGTCGGCGCGTTGGGGCTGAACGAAGACATTGTCAATGTCGAAGGAGGCGCCATCGCCCATGGCCATCCGATCGGCGCGACCGGTGCCGTCTTAACGACGCGGTTGTTGCACGCGATGGAGCGCGATGATGTCGGCAAAGGTCTTGTAACGCTCTGCATCGGCGGCGGCCAAGGCGTCGCGCTGGCGCTAGAGCGAATTGCTGAATAGCTGCCGCCTTCATCAATGTGCGGCTGTTTCGTCTAGGCCAGTCGCCTGCGAAACAGCCATGCGCCGGCAGAAAGGGTGAAAGCGGCGATCAGGGCCATCGGCCAGGTGTGCGCGAAGATGACCGACGCGGGGATGTCCTTCATGAAGACCCCCTTGCAGATGAATATGAAATGCGTGATCGGATTGGTTTCCGTCAGCCATTGCAGCCAGTCCGGCATGTTTTCAATCGGCGTCGCATAACCTGACAATAAGACCGCCGGCATCATGTAGATGAACAGTCCGATGACGGCTTGCTGCTGGTTTGAGGCGAGGGATGAAATAAAAAGCCCGATTCCGATGATCGAAGTGAGAAAGACGGTCATTGAACCATAAAGAAGAATAAGAGAGCCGCGGAATGGTACGCCGAGGACGAGCCATCCAAGCGCCAACATCGCCGTCGCGCTGGCAAGCGCAATGATCAGCGCCGGAACGGTTTTGCCGACCATGATTTCGACTGGCTGCAGCGGCGAAACCAGGAGCTGTTCAAAGGTCCCAAGTTCGCGCTCGCGCGCGACGGTCAGCGCCGACACCATAAAACCCACGACGGCGGTGAGAACCGCGAAGAGAGCGGGAACCGCGAACCACAAAGGTTCGAAATTCGGATTGAACCAGGCGCGCGCGATCACCGCCGTCGGCGGCGGCAATTTTTCGCGCGCAAGCTCCGCATTAAAGTTGGCGACGATTTGCACCGCGTAACCTTGCACGATCTGCGCGGCGTTGGACCTGCGCCCGTCGAGGACGAGCTGAACGTCCGCAGGCTTTCCGGCGGCGAGAAGCCGTGAGAAGTCGGCGCCGATTTGTATCGCCATGATCGCCTGCTTTGAATCGATGGCGCGGCTAATCGCCTGCGTGCTGTCGAGATAGACGATGTTTTCAAATGTCGGCGAGCCTTCAAAACGAGAGATCAGTTCGCGCGCCTCGATGCCGACATCTTGATTGTAGACGGCGATCGAGACGTTTTTGACTTCCTGGGTGATGGCGAAGGCGTAAATAAGAAGCAGAAAAGGCGGCGAAAACAGAACCACCCATCGGGTCTGCGGGTCGCGCGCGCTCGCGAGCAGCTCCTTGACGATTAGGGCTTTAAGGCGTCCCCACATGGCTTAATCCAGTCTGGTGCGCGTCGCGAGCGCGGTTAAGAGAATAAATCCGCCGGCAATGGCGATGAGACCGGCGATGTCAGTGAGAATGACGCTCGGCACGTCGCCGGCGAGGAACAGCGTTTGCAGCGAGGAGACATAGTAGCGAGCCGGTACGGCGTAGCTGACGAGCTGCAAAGCGAAGGGCATGCTGTCGATTTCAAAAACGAAATTTGAAAAGTAAAAAGCCGGCAGGAACGCCGACATGATCGAGACCTGCGCCGCGACGAGCTGGTTTCGCGCCAATGTCGAGATGAAAAGGCCTTGCCCTAGCGCCGCGAGCATAAAAAGCGCCGAGACGAGGCCGAGCAGGATGACAGAGCCGCGAAACGGCACGCCGAACAGAAAGACGGCGGTCGCCACCGAAATCAGCATCGAGATCATGCCAAGCGCGAAATAGGGCGCGAGCTTGCCGATCAATAATTCAACGATGCCGATCGGCGTTGCAAGCAATGCTTCCATGGTGCCGCGCTCCCATTCGCGGGCGACGACAAGCGCCGTTAGAAGCGCGCCGATCAGCATCAGGATGATCGCGACGGATCCGGGCACCAGATAATTGCGGCTTGAGACTTCTGGATTGAACCAAATCCGCGGTTCGACATTCACGAGCGCGGGAAGAAGCGGCAGGCTGCGGCTGATCGATTCCTGCTGCAGCCAGTTCGCCCAGAGCAGCTGGACGTAAGTGCGAATGAGTTCCGCCGTGTTCGGATCGCCGCCGTCGACGATCACCTGGATCGGCGCCGTGTTGCCGCGATAGGCGCGGTCTGCAAAATCCGCCGGCAGGACGACGATACCCTTGATATCGCCGGCGATGAGGTCGGCTTCGAAGGCGCGCCGGTCGCGCGCGGTCTCGATGCCGAAGAAGGGCGAGTTGGCGAGGGCTGCGGAGAAGCTTCCCGATTCCGGCGTTGGCTGTTCGACGACGAGGCCGATGTCGAAGCGGCGGGGGTCGAAGGTGACGCCGTAGCCGAACAGGAACAGAAGAATCAGTGGCAGCACGACAGCGACGACGAGATTGCTCGGGTCGCGCAGAACCTGCAGTGTTTCTTTCCGCGTCAAGCCGCGAATGCGCCGCCAGCCGTCGCGAGGGATATTTTTTCTTTCGTTCACGCCGCCTCTTTCCTGTCGAAGTCTTCAACGAGGGCGATGAACGCGTCCTCAAGGGTCGGGTTCTGGTTTTTGGAGCTTGCCGCGCGTCGTTTGAGGGCGTCCGGCGCGCCGGACGTAATGGCCCGGCCGCGATAGATCAACGCCATGCGGTCGCAATATTCGGCCTCGTCGAGAAAATGCGTCGTCACCATGATGGTGACGCCGCGCGACACCATGGCGTTGATATGTCCCCAGAACTCACGGCGGGTGCGCGGATCGACGCCGGATGTGGGCTCATCGAGAAACAAGACATCCGGGTCGTGCATGACGGCGCAGGCGAGCGCGAGACGCTGCTTGTAACCGAGGGGCAAGCTGCCGGCGTTTGTGTTGAGATAGCTTTCGAGATCGAAGGTCTCGATCATGCGGGCGATGGCGCCTTTGCGCGCCGCATTCGAAAGCCCATAGACGCCGGCGAAGAAGTTGAGGTTTTGCCGGACGCTAAGGTCGCCATAGAGCGAAAATTTTTGCGCCATATAGCCGAGCCGCGCGCGCGCCTTGCCGGGCGCCTTGGCAAGGTCGAGCCCGGCGACTCGCGCGGCGCCGGCGGAAGGCTTCAAGAGCCCGCAAAGCATCTTGAATGTCGTTGACTTGCCAGCGCCGTTGGGACCGATAAGGCCGAAGATCTCGCCGCGCCGAACGGCGAAGCTGATCCGATCCGCCGCGGTGAAGTCGCCAAAGCGTTTCGTCAGGGCGTCGGCTTCAACGACGATCTCGTCATTATCCGCACCGTGCTTTGGCGCGCCGGCGAATGGGGAGGCGCCTTTGGCCCCGCCGCCGACCCGCGCCATGAACGCATCTTCAAATCTCGGCGGCGTCGAGATAACGTTAGCGGCTGGCCCCGCTTGCAGGACGTCTGCATTCGGCGCTTTTTCGCCTTCCTTGAGGACAAGACGCACGGCGTCGCCCTGAATAACGCCGTCGAGCACTTGCGGCGCGTCGAGGGCGCGCGTCAGAACCGCGCGTTTGTCGCCCGTAATGTCTGCGACCAGAAAGGTGCGTTCGGCGACGCTTTGCGTAAGGGTTTCGGGCGCGCCTTGATAGATGAGCTTGCCTTCACTCAAAAGCAAAACTGTTTTACAGCGTTCCGCCTCGTCGAGATAGGCGGTGCTCCAGATAACGCCGATCCCCTGATCGACGAGTTCGTAAACCATGCGCCAGAGTTCACGGCGCGAAATCGGATCGACGCCGACGCTTGGCTCGTCGAGCAGCAAAAGGCGCGGCTTTTTGATGAGCGCGCAGGCCAGCCCGAGTTTTTGTTTCATGCCGCCCGAAAGCGCGCCCGCAAGACGCGCCGTGAAGGGTTCAAGCGCAGTGAATCGAAGCAGGCGCTCGATCGTGTCGGTTCGCGCGCCGCCGGTCACAGACCTTAAATCTGCATAAAGATGAAGATTTTCGATGACGGTGAGGTCTTCATAAAGACCGAAGCGCTGCGGCATATAGGCGACGTCGCGCTTGATGTCGCCCTGTGCGCGCAGCGTATCATGACCGCAGACGTCAAGCGCGCCTTCATCGGCTTTGAGGAGTCCGGCGATGAGCCGCAACAGCGTTGTTTTGCCGGCGCCGTCGGGCCCCGCGAGACCGGTGACATGACCGCCAAAAAAGCTTGCCGACAGTCGTGTAAGCGCAATCGGCCCGTTCTTTCCGAAGCGTTTCGAAACGGCGTCGATGCGGACAAGCTCTTCGCTCATGAGGAATGCGCCGCTTCGAGCGTCACCGTGACGGGCATCCCTTGTCGCAGCCCGCCATCGGGATTGTCGACAATAATCCGAAGGCGGTAGACGAGCGCCGTGCGCAATTCGCGGGTTTCGACGGTTTTCGGCGTGAATTCGGCGACGGGAGAAATAAACCCGACCTGTCCTTTATAGACGCCGCCGGAATCGGTCCGGACCTCCGCCGTCATGCCGGGCCTGATTCGGCCGAGGTCGGGTTCCGACACATAAGTTCGAACCCATATCGGCGAATTGAGCGACAGGGTGTAGATGGTCTCGCCGGCATTGACGATCGCGCCGGGCTCGCGCACGCGGGTCAGGATGATGCCGTCGCTCGGCGCCTTGAGGTCGGCGTCGGCAAGGCGGCGTTCGGCGAGTCGATGGGTCGCTTCGCTTGCGCTCAGCGCCGCGCGCGCCGCCTCGATGTCTTCGACGCGACCGCCGGTCTCGGCGATAGTGAGGCCTTCCTCTGCGGTTCTGAGCGCGGCGGCGGCTTCGTCCCGTTTGGCCTGCGCTTCTTCATGCAGCTGATGAGACGCGGCGTCAGTCTCGGCGAGCCGTTCCATGCGCGTGAGCGTCGATTGCGCAAGGGTAAGGGCGGCCTGGCGTGATGCCACGGCGGCGCGCGCCTGTTCGATCTCTTCCGGTCGCGCGCCGCTTTCCAGTTTTTTAACGAGGTTCGATTGCGCAGCGACATTCGCCGCCGCGAGCGCGCGTTCGTCTTCGAAGTCGGGCTTTTCGAGCGACGCGACGATGTCGCCGGCCTTTACGGCGTCGCCTTCCTCAAAGTTCACGGCGGCGAGCCGGCCGGGCGCCTTGAACGCAAGATCCACTTGGCGCACATCGATGTTGCCGAGTAGAAGGATTTCTGTGTTGAAATGGCCATTCCTTCCGTAGAGGGTCCATCCGGCGATCAGGATGACGAGACCCAAAAGGCCCGCCCCGGCGATTAAGCGTTTATGTTTCATATTCTTCACCCAATAATGTCGTCACTGATGCCGGCTTTTGCGCCGTCGCCGTCTGTTAGAATCGGCAAGACTAACTAGTACGCTCCGTTTGGCGCCCGACCCTATATTAGATGGCGCATTTCCGGGGGGACGTGCTCGGCGATCAGGGGCGCCGCCGTGGCGTTTTTGATGTCTTCGACGGTAACGCCCGGTCCGCGCTCGCGCAGCACGAGCCCGGCGTCGGTCGGTTCAATGACCGCCAGTTCCGTGACGACAAGATCGACCCGGCGCAGGGCCGTCACAGGCAATGTGCAGTCGGGGACAATTTTCGGGCTTCCTTTCTGCGTATGGAGCATCGCGACGATGACGCGCCGCGCCCCGGTAACGAGATCCATTGCGCCGCCCATGCCGGGCGCCATCTTGCCGGGAATGATCCAGTTGGCGAGCCGGCCTTTTGCGTCGACCTGAAGGCCGCCGAGCACCGTCATGTCGAGATGACCGCCGCGGATGAGCCCGAAGCTCATGGCGCTGTCGATCGATGCTGCGCCTGGAACGGCGGTCACGAACCCGCCGCCGGCGTCGGTCAGGTTAGGATCCTCCATGCCCTCTGGCGGCCGGGCGCCAAGCCCGACGACGCCGTTTTCGGCCTGGAAAAATACATGGGCGTTCTCGGGCAGATAATTGGCGACCATGCTCGGCAGACCGATGCCGAGATTGACGAGGGTCCCCGGTTCGATTTCCGCGGCGACGCGGCGGGCGATGATTTCTTTTGCGTCCATCAGGCGGCCCTTGCGAGGAGATGATCGACGAGAACGCCAGGCGTCTTGACGCAATCAGGAGAGATCACCCCGACGGGCACGATATTTTCAGGTTCCGCGATGACGACGCCGGCGGCCATCGCCATCACCGGATTGAAATTATGCGCGGTCAGAGAGTATTCGAGATTGCCGACATAGTCCGCCTGATGCGCGGCGAGCAGCGCGAAATCGCCGCGGATCGGCTTTTCGAGCAGCCAGGTTTCGCCGTCGATGTCGACCGTGGGTTTGCCGTCGGCTGCAAGCGTGCCGAGCCCGGTTTTGGTCAGCACGCCGCCAAGCCCGACGCCGCCGGCGCGGATGCGTTCGACAAGCGTTCCTTGCGGAACGAGCTCCACCTCAAGCGCGCCGTCGAACATCTTCTTTTGGGTGACCGGATTAAGGCCGATATGCGAGGTGACGACCTTTCGCGCGGCGCCGGCGACCACCAGCTTGCCGACGCCTTTCTCAGGCGTCGCCGTATCGTTATTGACGATCGTTAGATCTTTCGCGCCGCGTTCGACCAAGGCGTCGATCAGGCGGTGCGGCGAGCCGACCCCCATAAAACCGCCGATTAAAAGGACGGCGCCGTCGGGGATGAGCGCTGCGGCCTCGTCCGGTTGCATCGCTTTTTTCATATACAGATTTCCTTAAAGGCGTTGACATTGGAAGGTTGATCTGGCTCTGGCGACAATAGAGCCGCACATGCAGGCGTTATGCGGCGAGATCGATCAGGCGGTCCTTCGAAAAGGCGAAGATGACATCTTCATCCGGACGCGCCATATGAACATCCTTATCCGGACAATCGAGTTTTGAAAGAATATGGCGAATAACATTGAGGCGCGCCGCTTTTTTGTTGTTGGTCCGCACCACATGCCAGGGCGCCTCGTCAAAGCTCGTGCGGACGAGCATATCGTTGCGCGCCTCGGTGTAAGCGTCCCATTTTTCAACGGCGACGTCGTCGATGGGGCTGATCTTCCATTGTTTCAGCGGATTGACCCGACGGTCCTCAAGCCGACGGGCCTGTTCTTTCCGGTCTATATCGAGATAGTATTTGAGAATCTGCGCTCCGGAATTGATGAGCATTTCTTCGAACGGGACGACGTCCGTTATGAACGCGTTCAGTTCTCCTTCGGTGCAAAAACCCATGACGCGCTCAACGCCGGCGCGGTTGTACCAGGAGCGGTTAAAAAGCGCGAGTTCCTGGTTCGCCGGCAAATGCGGCGTGAAGCGTTGAAAGTACCAGGACCGGCGATCATGATCGGAGGGTTTGCCAAGCGCGACGACGCGCGTTTCGCGCGGGCTCAAATGTTCGACGATGCGCTTGATGACGCCGTCCTTGCCGGAGGCGTCGCGGCCTTCGAAGATGATGAGCACGCGGTGATCATGGGCGATGAGATGACGCTGCACTTTCACGAGTTCTACCTGCAAATCGCGCAAGGCCTGCTTGTAGGCGTCGTGTCCGGTCGGCGGCTCCTTTTTGTTTTTGTTTTTTGTCATTCAACGTCCTTTTTACGAGTTATGCGACGACGCGCGGTTTTTCCGCCTGGAACGGCCTTGCCGCCGGTTCTTTGAGCAAGTAGCGGCGCGTGAGTGGAACGGCGTCCTGACGTTTGGCTAGCTGTAATTGAAAGACAACATGAGCGCCGTGGCGGAAGGAAAGCTCGCTGGAGACGAGATAGAATTCCCACATGCGAACAAACCGCACATCATACATGCGTTTCACCTCGTCGGCATTGTCAAGGAAACGCCGCCGCCATTCTTTCAGCGTTTCGGCGTAGTGAAGGCGCCAGACTTCGAGATCGGTGATGAAGAGGCCGGCGCGCTCGATCGCCGGCACGATTTCCGACAGAGAGGGGATGTAGCCGCCAGGAAAGATATGCCGCGCAATCCAGGGATTGGTGACGCCGGGCCCGTCAGGCCTGCCGATCGTGTGGATAAGCGCAACGCCGTTATCGTTCAGCAGTTTTGCGACCTGATCGAAATATTCCTGAAAATGGGGCAGGCCGACATGTTCGAACATGCCGACGGAAACAATACGGTCAAATCGGCCGTCAACCGCGCGATAATCCTTCAGGCGAAATAATGCGTGTTTGGATAAACTGTTTGCGCCCGCGCGATCGGTTGCGACGCGTAATTGTTCTTTTGCAAGCGTCACGCCGTTGACAGTCGCGCCGGTTTCCTTGGCGAGAAAAATTCCGAGACCGCCCCAGCCGCATCCGATTTCGAGCACCGAATGATCCGGTTCGATTAAAAGTTTTTTGGCGATCAGATTTTTCTTTGACTGTTGCGCCTCTTCAAGCGTCAGATCAGGCTGCTCGAAATAAGCGCAGGAATACTGCATATCGTCGTCTAGAAAGAGGCGATAAAAGTCATTGCCGAGATCATAATGATGGGCGGCGTTCTTTTGTGCGCGCCGCGCCGGATTGAATTGCGCCAGCCGACGCAATAGACGCCGCCCGAAAGCAGGGATCGCCGGTCCCGGAGCGCCGCCGTTCGACAAAATGTTGCGCCAGACGAGATCGAGCAGCGTGTAAAGATCGCCGTGCACGATTTGAAGACCGCCGTCCATATAGGCTTCGCCCAGCGCCAGTTCGGGATCGAGCGCGAGCCGTCGCAGCCAGGCGCGGCTTTTGACGCGAACGCCGAGCGGCGCCGCGAAGGCCTCGCCATAGCGCTCTGTCGAGCCGTCGGGATAAGCGACGTCGATGCCGCCTTTGCGAACGGTCTCGCGGAGCCGCCGGTGCAACTGTGCTTGCCAAAAAGTCATAAGCCATTCTCCGTTCGTGACGCGCGCCGGGGGAATCCCGGCGCAAAGAGGTCGGAACGGACTCAACGGCTTTTACGTTTATGACGCGCGCGCCCCTCGCGCATTACGGTTTTGCCAGTGATTTTGATTTCCGGCGATCCGGTGCAGAAATCCGGGCGATGGTGCGAGGGGAAGCGGTCGCCGCCGCGTATGAGAAACTGCGTCCCTTTTTTCTAGAACGCAGCGCATCACACTATCCGTATCCGTTATTGTGGACGAGATCGGCCCATTGCGAGGCTTGGCATGACGTCAAACGAAGTCGATAAAACGGTTGCTTCCAGCGACGGGAAGGCTGCGGTTGAAGCAGTTCTGACAGAAGTCCATCGCGATATGTTTCGATTTCTCGTCCGCCGTCTCGGCGACGAACACGAGGCCGCCGATGTCTTGCAGGAATTCTACGTCAAAATCCTGACGCGATTTTCCGATTTGCGCGACGCCGACAAATTACGCGGTTGGATGGCCAGCGTGTTGCGAAGCGTTATTGCAGATCATTATCGCGCCCGCGGGCGCCGGGCGCGATTGGCGGAGGCCTATCGGGCGGACGCAGCTTTGTTTCCGGCTTTCGATGACGAGGAAATCGATCTTGTTATCTGCGCCTGTCTTTACAAACTTCTGCCGACCTTGAAGGACGAATACGCCGCGATCCTATGGCGCACCGATCTCGTCGGCGAGGCGCGCGAGACGATCGCCGCCGATCTTGGACTCAATGAAAACGCCTTCCGCGTGAAACTTCACCGGGCGCGTCAAGCATTGAGAAAGCGGCTTGAACAAACCTGCGAGACCTGCCCGATGCATGGGTTTTTCAAATGCGGTTGCTCGACGTCGCAAGCGTTGCGCAACCGCGTCGCCGCGGCGCGCGAGGCTTCGGGAGGCGACAATGCCTGAACCCTTTTGGCTGCATACGCCAGTCTTCGACTGTAATGCAGCGGCCCCGTTAGCGTCTATTAATCCGCGGGCCGCCGAGGCGCTGCGTTCCGTATTTATCACTGGCCTTAGTTTTTATGTGTTCAACCGCGCCGCGTCTTAAGAGGACCGGCCGCTCAGGAGATATCAATGACTGTAAAAACCGCTCAGAAAACACCCCCGCGCGGCGGCGCGGCGAAATCCGCCGCTTCGACGAAATCAGGCGAAACAACATCCGGGTTGCCGCCGGAATTTGCAACGCCCGACTTTGCGGCCCCTAACTTCGCAGCAGTGGTCGGCGCCCAGATGGATGGCGCCAAAGTGATGGGCGAAGTCTCGTCCATGCTGGCGAGTACGGCCCAGGACCTGGCTTCGCGTCAGACCGCCTTTGTCAAGTCAACCATGGAGACCATCCAGAAAGCCGCCGCCGGCGCAAGCGAACCGAACATCGTCGCGCGTCTTGCCCATCAGAGCGACAGCTATCGCGAATTGATGGAAGCGTCGGCCCAGCATGTCTCGGATGTCGCCGAAACGGTCGCAAGCTGCTGCTGCGATGCGGTCGATCACATTACCGAAGCCGGCGCGCGCATAGCGGAGAAAACAGCCGCGAAGCCCGCCGACTGACGCAGCGTCAATGGCCGCAGCTGAAAATGCGGCGATACCCGTATCGAAGGAACAAAAACAAATGCCGGATGTAGCGACAGACACCGTTAGTGCGCCAAGCCCCGCCAAAGGCGTCATAAGCAAAGGCGAACCGGACAAGGGCGCTTTAGGAAACAGCGCGCGCAAGGCGAGCGTTGGCGACAAGGCGGAGACAACGCCGGCGCCGGAATCGGATGCGGGCGCCGAGAGCGGCGTCGCGCCCGCGCAAATGACGGCGTTCGCCGATTACGTGGTCGACGCCGCGCAGCGCAATATTCTTTTCTGGGACGCGTTGCGCCGGCGCGCCAACAATATGCTCGAGCATGAGCACGAAGGCCTGCCGCCGCTGTTGAAGTTCAAATATGAAGAGGTCGCCGACGGCGCGGAGTTCAAGCCGCCCTCGAACTACAAACTCCTGAAGATCATCGAGGTCGATGACATTTGCCTCGATGATTGTCTCGATCCGGAAAAGCCGCCGGTCATGATCATCGAGCCGCGCGCCGGCCACGGGCCCGGCATTGGCGGGTTCAAGCGCGACTCCGAAGTCGGGATCGCGCTGCACGAAGGCTACCCGGTCTATTTTGTTGTCTTCGACCCTGATCCCAAGCCGGGCCAGACGCTCGCCGACGTATTGCATACGCTGCGGCGGTTCGTGGAAATGCTGAAAGCGCTGCATGGCGATCGCGCGCCGATCCTCTATGGCAATTGCCAGGGCGGTTGGGCGGCGGCGCTCCTTGCAGCGGATTGCGGCAATGAGGCGGGGCCGGTGGTGATGAATGGCTCGCCGCTCTCTTACTGGGCCGGCGAGGCCGGCGCCAATCCCATGCGTCTCGCTGCCGGGTTTCTTGGCGGATCGTGGCTGACGCATTTTATCGGCGATCTCGGCGCCGGCGTTTTTGACGGCGCCTGGCTTGTCCAGAATTTTGAAAATTTGAAACCCGAAGGCGCAATCTGGCGCAAATACGCCGATCTTTATCTCAATATCGACACCGAGCGGGACCGGTTTCTCGACTTCGAACGCTGGTGGAGCGGATTTTATCGCCTCAGCCGCGAAGAGATGCTGGCCATCGTTGAAAATCTTTTCATTGGCAACCGCCTCGAAAAAGGCGAAGTCGAGCTTTGCGAAGGATGCGCGGTCGATCTTAAGAACATATCAAGCCCGCTTGTCGTGTTCGCCTCCTATGGCGACAACATTACGCCGCCGCATCAGGCGCTCGGCTGGATTCCAACCGTTTATCCGACAACGGAAGACCTGAAAACGGCCGGGCAGCGCATTGTCTATTTGATCAATCGCCATGTGGGCCATCTCGGGATTTTCGTTTCCGCCAAGGTCGCGCGCTTTGAACACCGGGCGATCCTTGAAAATATGAACGATGTCGAAAATCTTGAACCCGGCCTTTACGAAATGCGGATCGACAATCCGACCGGCGACCCCGATTGCGAGCGCGATCAGTATACGGTGCGCTTTGAGCCGCGCCGGGTCGAGGACCTGCATTTTGAGACGCCGAATGAAGCGTTTGAAAAGGTCCACGCCGTATCAGAAACGATGGAGGGTTTCTACGCCAAGTTTATGAGCCCGTTCATACGCGCCTGGGCGAGCCCGATGACCGCCGAGGCGCTTAAATGGGCGCATCCGATGCGGGTGTCGCGCTATCTCTATTCGGAAAAGCTCAATCCTTTCATATCGGTCGTCGCGACTGCGGCGGAACTGGCGGAAAAGTCCCGTTGGCGGCTTGATGCGAATAATCCTTACCGGCAGGCGGAACGCCGCGGCGCCGATGACATCGAGGCGAGCATCAAACGCTGGCGCATGGCGCGGGATGCGGCCGGCGAACAGGCGTTTGACGGGCTTTATAACTGGGCGGCCCCGACCATGCTGCAACCGTTTCTGCCCGCGGCGCAAACCCGTTCGGATAAAACGTGAGGAGAATGGCGGCGATGACGGTGTCGGCGGCCCAAGATCATGTTGCTGCGGCGGATCCCGCACCGATGGGAAACGGCGCGCCTGTTCTGGCGATGAATGATGAAATGATCCTGACGCTCAATTGTGGATCGTCGAGCCTTAAATTTGCTGTTTTTTCGCTCATCGCCGAGCCGCGCCGGTTGCTCCATGGCGCTGTCGTCCGGATCGGCGCCGATGACAGCGCCTTGCGCGTCGTCAATGAGACGGGCGATGCGATCATTGATGAGGCGGCGCCATGCGTTAATCATCCGGCGGCGCTCGACTGGGCGATGACGCGGCTCGAAGCGGTCGTCAATGTCAGCGATATTCTTTATGTCGGTCATCGGGTCGTCCATGGCGGTCCCGATTGCGATTGTCCGAAACCGGTGACCGCACAGCTTGAAGCGCGTCTGCGCCGGCTGATCCCCCTGGCGCCGCTGCATCTGCCGGCGAATCTTGAAGGGATCGTTGCAGCCAGATTGCGACTGCCCAGGGCGCGCCACCTTGCCTGTTTCGATACGGCGTTTCATCAGTCCTCATCGATGCTTGCGCGCCGAACGGGCTTGCCGCGCGCTGTCGAACAAAATGAAATCCGTCGATATGGGTATCACGGATTATCCTATGAATTTATCGTAGACCATCTTCGTCGGAACGAGGGCGAAGACGCCGCCAACGCGCCGTTGATCGTGGCGCATCTTGGCGCCGGCGCCTCGATGGCGGCGATCTCAAACGGACAAAGCGTCGATACGACCATGGGATTCTCAACGCTCTCCGGTCTTCCCATGGCGACAAGATGCGGCGACATTGATCCCGGACTTATATTGTATCTCTTGCAGGAGAAGGGCTGGTCGGCGAGCGATCTTCAAACGCTGCTCTATGAACAATCAGGGATTTTGGGGCTTTCCGGACGCAGCGGCGACATGCAGGCCCTGATGGCGACGCCGGTGGACGCCGATGCGCGCGAGGCGATCGATTTTTTCTGTTTTCAGGCACGAAAGCACATCGGGGCGCTTGCCGCCGCCATGGGGCGCATCAGCCGCATCGTCTTCACCGGCGGGATCGGCGCGCACGCGCCGGAGATTCGGGCGCAAATCTTAAGGCCCCTCGAAGCGCTGCTGCCGCTGCGGCTCGACAATGCCCGCAACGCCGACAATGATCCGCTGATCTCAAGCGATGGCTCGCTCATCAAGCTTAATGCTCTTAATACGGATGAAGAACTTGTGATCGCGCGCCATACGGCGGCGTTCGCGCGCGGAGAGGGCGCCCTCGCGCGAATTCATCAATGACACTGGAAACGCTGGACGATCTCTTCGCAATGACAGAGAATTTGCCGCCCCTGCGCGTCGGCATTGTTTGCGCCGAGCAGGAGGCGGTGCTCGAAACTGTGCGCGACGCCAAGGCGCGCAGGTTGATCAAGCCGCTCCTGATCGGCGATCCGGATAAGATTGCGGAAAAGGCGGATCGTATCGGTTTTGCGGTTGACCCGGACACTGTCGCGGCGGCCTGGTCGGAAGAGCAAGCGGCCGCAACCGGCTCGGGTTTGCTCGGCGGCGGCGGCGTTGACGCGCTGATGAAGGGCTATATCCACACGGATGTTTTCATGAAAGCGCTCTTGAGCACGAGCGCCAATTTGCGCCTTCCCGGCCGCCGCGTCAGTCATGTCTTTATCGCCGATATCCCCGCCTATCCGCGTCTCCTCGCCGTCACGGACGCTGCGGTGAATATCGCCCCGGATCTCACGGGCAAGATGCAGATCTTGCAAAACGCTATTGATGTCATGCACGGGATTGGCGTTGACCGCCCGAAGGCCGCTGTCCTGTCCGCCATCGAAACCGTCAATGTGCTGATCGAGTCGACGACCGACGCGGCGGCGCTGGCGGTGATGGCGCGGCGCGGCCAGATCAAAGGCGCCGATGTTGACGGGCCGCTCGCTTTTGACAACGCGGTCTCCATCAAAGCCGCCGAAGTCAAAGGCCTTGTCTCGCCGGTCGCGGGCGTCGCCGACATTGTCCTCACCCCTGATCTCGTTTCCGGCAATATCCTCGCCAAGAATCTCGAATATCTCGCTGGCGCCACATTGGCGGGACTGGTCGTCGGTTTGAAGGCCCCGGTTGTCTTATCTTCGCGCGCCGATCCCCCGCCGGCGCGTCTGGCGGCGCTGGCGCTCGCCCGAATGCTGGCGCCGCCAAAACCTCAATCCGTGTTGCGCCCTGCGCCTGACGATTTCGACGACGAGCCGGACGATTGTTGCGCGCCGATGCCGGAAGATGCGTGTTTTCCGAAGACCGGCGCATGATGGAACAACGGACGGAGATCATAAACGTCGCTTCGCCGTCTCTATCGGAGCCGCCGTCCTTCGACCGCGCCATGGACGCCGCAATCGGGAAGGTCACGGGTGGAGTGTCGCCGACGGCGCTGGCGCTCGCTTATCTGGACTGTGCGCTGCATGTCTCGAAATCTATCGACACGCAAGCCGATCTCATTACCTCCGCTGCAAGCGCTTATTGGCGCTTTGTCGATTATTGCCTGCGCGCCTGCGCCGATCCCGATTGTGAAACCTGCATTGAGCCAGAAGCGCGCGACAAGCGGTTTGCAGATAATCTCTGGCAAACGCAGCCTTTCCGCGCTTATGCGCAAGGCTTTTTGCTGGCCCAGGACTGGTGGGCCCGCGCGATGACGGCGCCGCCAGGCGTCGACAAACATCACCAAGACGTTGTCACCTTCGTCGCCCGGCAGCTTCTTGACGTGGCCTCGCCTGCGAATTTTCCGGCGACCAACCCGGCGATCATCGCCCAGACCCTTAAAGAGGGCGGGCGCAATCTTCAGCGCGGGTTTTGGCTATGGCTCAACGACTGGACCCGCGCGCTCGACGGCGCGCCGAGTGCTGACATCAGCGACTATGTTCTCGGCCGCGATCTCGCGACGACGCCGGGCGAGGTCGTCTTTCGAAACGAGTTGATCGAACTCATTCAATATGCACCGCAGACGGAGAAAACCCATCCCGAGCCGATCCTGATCACGCCGGCCTGGATCATGAAATACTACATCCTCGATCTGTCGCCGGAGAACTCTCTGGTCCGCTATCTTGTGGAGAACGGCTTCACCGTCTTCATGATTTCCTGGAAGAATCCGACGGCCGCCGACCGCGATCTGTCCCTTGAAGACTATCGGCGGCTCGGCGTCGACGCCGCGGTCAGCCAAGTTGCGTCGATTGCGCCCGGCAAGCTTCATCTCGTCGGCTATTGTCTTGGCGGCACGCTCGCCGCGATCGCTGCAGCCGCCATGGCGCGGGACAGGGACGACCGGCTTCAATCGCTGACCTTGCTCGCTGCGCAAACAGATTTCACCGAAGCCGGGGAGTTGACGCTTTTTGTCGATGAAGCGCAAGTGACGTTTTTGGAAAACGTCATGGCCGAGCAAGGCTATCTGGACGCCTGGCAGATGGCCGGCGCCTTTCAGTTGCTGCGCTCAAGCGATCTCATCTGGTCGAAAATGGTGCGCAGCTATTGGCTCGGCGAGCCGCCCGCGATGTTCGATCTCATGGCCTGGAACGCGGATGCGACCCGCATGCCATATAAGATGCATGCGGAATATCTTCGAAAGCTTTTCCTGAATAATGAGTTTGCACAAGAGAAGTATTTTGTCGAGGGCAGGCCTGTCGCCTTACGGGACGTGCGCGCGCCGATCTTCGCTGTCGGCACGGAACGCGATCACGTGGCGCCCTGGCGGTCGGTTTACAAAATTCACGCGCAGGCGAGCGCGGACGTCACCTTTGTTTTGACGAGCGGCGGGCATAACGCCGGTGTCGTCAATCCGCCGGGCCCGAAAAAAAGGCGCCACCAGATCGCGACTCACGACGATCTTCAGGCGTATGTCGATCCCGACGCATGGCGCGCCGCCGCGGCGCACCACGAAGGCTCCTGGTGGCCGTGCTGGCTTGAGTGGCTTGAGGAATGTTCCTCGGCGCCAGTAGCGGCGCCGAAAACAGCGCCGTCGATCGCGCCGACGCCCGGCGCTTATGTGTTGGAGCGCTAGGCGATGGCGGCGGGAATCGATGCGCCCATAACGGTGATCGGCGCCGGGCCTTCGGGGCTCGCAAGCGCCATAGTTCTGGCGCGTGGCGGCCGCCGCGTCATTGTGCGCGAGCGCCGCCGCAATGTCGGCGCGCGTTTCCATGGCGACTTTCAGGGTCTGGAAAACTGGAGCGCGGAACGCGATGTCCTCGATGAATTCAGAGATCTCGGCGTACCTGTAGAGGCGCCGCTGCATCCGGTCTATCGCGGCGAGGCTTATGATTTTATGGGCCGGCGCTTCCCGGTTTCGGACGACAAGCCGCTTTATTATCTTCTGCGCCGCGGGCCGGGCGGCGGCACGCTAGACGAAGCGCTGCTTAAAGAAGCGCGCGCGGCAGGCGCCGAAATCAGGTTTGGCGACGAAGTCAAGCGCGCGCCAAAAAACGCGGTGATCGCGACCGGTCCCCGGCGGGCCGACGTTATCGCTTCCGGCTATACGTTCCGTACAAAGATGGATGACGCCCAGCATGTCTGTTTCGACGACAGGCTGGCGCCGTGGGGCTACGCCTATCTTCTTATTGCGGATGGCCGCGGCACGCTGGCGGTCTGCATGTTTCGCGATTTCAAACGGCATCGCGAATGTCTTGAAGCGGCGAAAGCGTTTTTCCAACAACATTCGGGCCTGGTGATGTGCGATCCGAAGCCGTTCGGCGGCTACGGCATGCTCTCACGCATCACGCGGGTCGAGCGAAAGGGGCGCCGGCTGGTTGGCGAACGCGCCGGGTTGCAGGACGGTCTCGCCGGTTTCGGGCTTCGTTACGCTATCACATCCGGCGCGCTTGCGGCGCAGAGCTTTTTAGGCGGCGCATCCTACGAGAAACTATTGCGCCGCCGCCTCGGATCCATTCATGGCGCCGGCGTGGTCAACCGCCTGGTCTTTCAAGTCGTCGGGGATAAGGGGCGCGCCTGGGCGCTTGCCCGATTGTCCGAGCGCGTCGGACGGCGCGGTTTACGGCGGCTTTATCGCGGCTCGCTCGTTCATCGCGCGCTTTTCCCCATCGCGGCGGCCGGATTTGGCGACCGGCTTAATCATCCCGGCTGCCGCCATGTGGATTGCGACTGCCCGTGGTGCCGCATGACCGAAAAGCGCGATCGACTGCCCGATTTGCAGCTTTGAGGGGAAGAGCGGGGGCGTTCGTACTAACTGGAAGGATCAAAGCAATTGTGCTCGGAAAACATGAATCTCACCGGCAAGACAGGTCTTGTGGTCGGCGTCGCCAATCAGAGCAGTCTCGCCTGGGCGGCGGCGAAACGTCTGCGCAATGCGGGCGCCGATCTCGCAATGACCTATCTCAACGACAAGGCGAGGCCGTTCGTCGAGCCGCTGGCTCGGGATCTTGGCGCGGAGATTTTTGAACCCTGTAATGTTAATGAAGAGGGCTCCCTCGAAGCGGTGTTTGAAAAAATCGCTAGGCAATGGGACCGCCTTGATTTCTGTTTTCACTCGATCGCCTGGGCGCGGAAGGAAGACCTCCACGGACGGCTGACGGACTGCTCGGCGGAAGGTTTCGCGGAATCGATGCTTGTCTCCTGCCATTCCTTTATCCGGATGGCCCATCTCGCCGAGCCCTTGATGCGGGACGGGGGCAGCCTGACGACATTGAGTTTTTTCGGCGCGGAACGGGTCGTGGATCATTATAACGTGATGGGCCCGGTGAAAGCCGCGCTTGAAAGCTCTGTACGCTATCTCGCCCATGAGCTCGGGCCCAAATCGATCCGCGTCAATGCACTATCGGCGGGCGCCGTTGCGACGCGCGCGGCGTCCGGGATCGAGCATTTCGACGAGCTGTTGGACGAGACGAGCGCCAAGGCGCCGTTGCGCCGCACGATCGACGCCGACGAAGTCGGCCGCGCGGCGCTCTTTCTGGCGAGCGACTATGCGAGCGGCATTACCGGCGAAACCATGCATGTGGACGCTGGTTATCACATCGAAGGGATGGTGTTCCATTGATGAGTGCAAGCGACATGAAAACGAGCGTGGAGGACCCTGTCTGCAGGACAACCTTCGACGTCGCCGACGCTGCGGCCCAGGAGGAGCATGAGGGCTGGGCGTATTTCTTCTGTTCGATTGAATGCCGCCAAAAATTTATTCGTCAGCCTGCAAAGTTCGCCAGTAAGCCGACCATTATTGCACATAAAACGCGCCGGTCGCGCGCTCGGAGCAAGGCCGGCCAGCCATAGTTTATTTTTCACAATAAAGACCAAGGGGGTCTCTTTTATGGACCATACGACACACGCTCATCACGCTCACAAAAAACACTCCGGCCATGAGCATCACGGCCATCAGGGCGGTCATGGCGCGAGCGCCGGCGGCCATGATCACGAGGCCATGGTCGCCGATTATCGCAAGCGGTTTTGGGTGACGCTTGTCCTGACGATTCCGATCTTGGCGCTCGCGCCGATGATCCAGGGCTTTTTGGGCCTTGAAGAAATATTGGCGTTCCCGGGCGACAGTTACGTGCTCGCGCTCCTGTCAAGCATTGTCTATTTCTATGGCGGCTGGCCGTTCCTGAAAGGTCTGTGGACGGAAGTCTCGGCGCGCAATATCGGCATGATGACCCTCATTGGGGTCGCAATCTCGGCGGCGTATATCTACTCGATGGCCGTGACCGTCACCGGCGCTCAGGAAACATTCTTCTGGGAGCTCGCGACCCTAATTGCGATCATGCTGTTCGGTCACTGGATCGAGATGAAATCGGTCATGGGCGCGGGAAAGGCGCTCGAAAAGTTGGCGCGCCTGATGCCGGATACGGCCCATCTCGTGAATGAAGACGGTTCTGTCACCGATGTTCCCGTTTCACAGCTCAAAAATGGCGATAATTTGCTGATCAAGCCGGGCGAAAAAGTACCGGCGGACGGAGTGATCGTGAAAGGAGAAACCTCCGTTAACGAATCGATGCTGACAGGCGAGTCGAAACCGGTTGCAAAAATTGAGGGCGCGCAAGTGATCGGCGGATCGATCAACGGCGAGGGCTCGATTACCGTCGCGGTGGCAAAGACCGGCGATGAAACCTTTCTGTCAAGCGTCATCCGGCTTGTCGAAGAGGCGCAGGCCAGCAAGTCGAAAACCCAAGACCTTGCGAACACTGCGGCAAAATGGCTGACTTATATCGCGCTCTTCGGCGGTTTTTTCACCGCCTTCGGCTGGACGGCGCTGACCGGGCAGGGCTTCGCCTTCGCCATGGAGCGCGCCGTAACGGTGATGGTCATCGCCTGTCCGCATGCGCTTGGCCTCGCCGTGCCGCTCGTTGTCGCGCGCTCGACGGCGATCGCTGCCACCAACGGGCTTCTCATTAGAGACCGCACCGCCTTCGAAGAAGCGCGCAATATCGACGCCATCATCTTCGACAAGACGGGCACGTTGACGCAAGGCGCGTTCGGCATTACCGACACGCTGGTCTTTTCCGACAGCTATACCCCGCATGAAGTCGTAGCCTATGCGGCCTCGATCGAGGCTCATTCGGAACATCCCATCGCAAAGGGCATCGTCAAGGACGCGAAGGAAAAATGGGACGTTGAGAATTTCCGGGCGATCCCCGGCAAGGGCGCGGAAGGCGTCGTGAAGGGAAAGGACGTAAAAGCGGTCAGTCCCGGTTATATCCGCAGCAACGGATTTTCCGCGGACGATCCGCGCATCGAGGAGCTGAGCCGTCAGGGCAAAACGGTCATCTTCGTCCTGATCGATAACGTGCTTGCCGGCGCGATTGCGCTTGCAGACATTATCCGGCCGGAATCGAAACAGGCGATCGCACAGCTTCGCCGCATGGGCGTTCAATGCATCATGCTCACCGGCGACAATAAGGAAGTCGCCAAATGGGTGGGCGAGGAAATCGGTCTCGATGAAGTGATCGCCGAAGTCCTGCCGGATGAAAAAGCTGCAAAAGTAAAAGAGGTGCAGGCCCGCGGCCTCGTCGTCGCGATGACCGGCGACGGCGTTAATGACGCGCCGGCCCTGGCGCAGGCGAATGTCGGCATCGCCATCGGCGCCGGCACCGACGTCGCGATCGAAACGGCGGACATCATCCTGGTCAAGAGCAATCCGCTTGACGTCGCTGCCATTCTCGGTCTCGCCCGCGCAACCTACGGCAAGATGATTCAAAACCTCTTCTGGGCGACGGGGTACAACACTATCGCGATACCCGCCGCCGCAGGCGCGTTTTTTCCGCTTGGCATCATCCTCAGCCCCGCCATCGGCGCCGTCTTCATGTCGTCGAGCACGATTATCTGCGCGATCAACGCCCAGTTGTTGCGCCTCAAGGAACGCAAAGACGTCGCTGAGGGATCGCTCTATGAAGATCACGCAGGATAAATTGGATATGAAGAAATTTGCACGCGTCGCAGTGCTGCTCGGCGAAGCCGGCGTCCCCGTCCGGTTCGTTCTGGCGCGGATCGCGGCAAAAGATCAGGAAAAAAGAAGAGGAGACGCGGGCGATGTCCGAAGATTATCACCACGATCATAAAGCTAAGCCGTCAAGGGTCTGGATAACATTTGGCGTTTTCATCGCTGCTATCGCGATCTTGCTGGCTTACGAACATCGGGCGCACCTTTTGAATGGAAATGCGTTGCTCTTCGTTCTGCTCGGCGGTTGCATTGCTGTGCATCTGTTCATGCATGGGGGCCATGGGGGCGGAGGACATGGCGGTCACGGCGGCGGCAAGGGGGACGAGAAATGACCGGAGACGAAGCGCATCACGCCAGCTACGGCCTCTGGCTGCTGGTGATTTTCAACTCGGCGATCTTTATTCTGTTCGCCTTCAGTTTCGCAAAACCCTTGAATGCCCGCGACTGGCGGTCCTTCGGCGCTTACAGCGCGTTCATTGTCGCGCTCTTCACCGAAATGTACGGCTTTCCGCTGACGATTTTCTTTCTTTCCGGCTGGCTCGAAACGAATTTCCCGGAAGTCGACTGGTTGGCCCATGATTCCGGCCATTTGCTCGAAATGATTTTCGGCTGGCGCGCCAATCCGCATTTCGGGCCGTTTCATCTCATCAGCATGGTGCTGATCATCGGCGGGTTCTGGCTGCTGTCTGCGTCCTGGCCGGTGCTCTACCGCGCGCAGCGCGCCGGAACGCTCGCGACGGCCGGCCCTTATGCGCGCATGCGCCATCCGCAATATGTGGCGTTTATTCTCATCATGGTCGGCTTTCTCTTTCAGTGGCCGACGCTTTTGACCCTCGCCATGTTCCCCGTCCTCTTGTTCATGTATTGGCGTTTGTCGCTGCGCGAGGAACGGGAGGCCGAAGCCTCGTTCGGGGAAGAATACCGTCGATATGCTGAGCGAACGCCGCGCTTTTTCCCAAAGCTCAATATTGAGAGAAAGGCGGCGTGAGCGAGGACCGCGGCAATGGCGATCGCGCGTCCGATGGTCCGGCGCCGGCGCATGAGGGCGACGAGACCGCCGTTCCACGTCGCGATTTTATCCATATTATGGGCGCCTCCGTCGCCGCGGTCGGCGCCGGCGCCTCACTATGGCCGCTGGTCGACAGTTTTAATCCGTCAGCGGACGTCCGCGCCATGTCGAGCGTCGAGGTGGACCTGGCGCCGATTGAGCCGGGCCAGCGCATTACCGTCAAATGGCGCGGCAAGCCGGTGTTCATATCGCGCCGGACGGCGCAGGAAATCGAGATCGCCCGCGCCGATGATCGCGCGAACCTGAAAGACCCGCAAGCGGACGCCGAGCGCGTCGTCGATCCTGAATGGCTGGTCGTCATCGGCATTTGCACGCATCTCGGCTGCGTGCCATTGGGCCAGGCGCCGCAAAGCGACCGCGGCGGCTGGAACGGCTGGTTCTGCCCCTGCCACGGATCGCACTATGATACGTCCGGTCGCATCCGTCGCGGGCCGGCGCCTCTCAATCTCGAAGTGCCGGACTATGCGTTCCTTGACGCTGCGCGACTGAGGATCGGGTGAGATGATCTTTGTTGCGCCGATCAACCGGCGCGGGGCGCAATGCAGCTCCTGACGCAAAATGATAATGCGCGCGGCCACAAGATCAGCGCGATCCTGATGGTTGTTGCGATTTTGTTGGCGCTTGCGATGGCGAATTCGCCGGCGAACGGGATTTATTATCTGCTTCATCACACGCGGGTCGGGTTTCATATCGGTGAAATCAGTTACGACCGGCCCTTTTATCTCTGGGTCAATGAGGGGCTTCTAGCGCTCTTTTTTCTGAAAGTCGCAGCCGAGACCAAGGTAGAATTGTTGCACGGGCTGTTGTCGGATCGCCGGGCGCGGCTGTTGCCGGCGATCGGCGCTATCGGCGGCATGGTTGCGCCGGCGGCGATATTCCTCATCGCAACTTATGAGTTTGCGGCGATGCGAAGCGGTTGGGCGATTCCGATCTCCACGGACATTGTGCTCGCCATGGGAATCCTGGCGCTCATGGGAAGCGCAGCGCCGGCGGGCGCCAAAGCGCTGCTCGCTGGCGTTGCGGTCTTCGACGATCTCGGCGCCATTCTCATCATCGTTTTTTTTCACAGCGGCAGCGTCAATCTTGAAATGTTAATCGCGGCCATTTTGATCGTCGCTCTGATGTTCAGCCTAAGCCGCGGCGGCCTCAAGCGGCTTAGCCCTTATATATTTTTAACGTTGGTGCTTTGGGCTGTGCTGCTTGCCGCCGGTCTTCATGCGACGCTTGCTGGCGTTGCCGCGGGGTTTTTGATCCCGTCCGGCGGTGACGACGCGCGCGCCTCGCCCCTGGCGCGCCTTGATCATGACATCACGCCGTTCGTTCTTTTTTTCGTCGTGCCGCTATTTGCGTTTTTCAACGCCGGACTCGCGCTGACGGCGAATGGCGTTTCACGCGAAAGCATGCCGCTGGCGCTCGGGATCATTCTCGGCCTTCTTCTCGGCAAGCAGCTAGGTGTTTTGGGGGCGATCTGGCTCGCAGTGAAGCTGCGCCTCGCCAAATTGCCGGCACCGCTGGACTGGCGCGGCGTTTATCTGGCGGCCGTCATCGCCGGCGCCGGCTTTACGATGAGCCTGTTCTTCGCAGCCCTCGCCTTTGAAGCGGGCGCACTGCTTGACGTCGCGCGCCTGGCGGTTCTGATCGCTTCGGCCCTCGCGACACTGTGCGCGGTCATCGTGCTGCGCGTGTGGCCCAAACCTCGCGCCGTGTGCGGTCAAAAGGGAACAAGGGAAGACGGCTGAACCGCGGGCAGGTCAAAAAACCCATGCGAGGGATAGCGGCCGTTGAGCCGTATAATCGCCAGAAGATGACTGACGGAATTGCCCCTATATCGCGACAGGCGAGGTTGCCCCATGGGCTTTAAACTTATAACGGCGACGCTCAACATTCTGGTGCTCGATAAAGTCGAGCAACGGCTCGCGGAAATCGCCGTACCCGGATTAAGTGTTTCCGAAACCAAAGGCTATGGCGCCTATAAGAATTTTTTTCAGCGGGACATGATGTCGACCCATGCGCGCATTTAGATCTATGCGCCGGAATCGCGTATTGAAGAGATTGTCGACGCCATCCTTGAAACAGGCGCCGCCGGCGTTGAGGATGACGGCGTCATCGCCGTTAGCCCCATAGATGCGGTTTTACGCATCGCCGACGGGACAGAAATAGAGGCGGACGCGATCTGAAATTGAAAGCCGATCGATGAAACCGCTTTGTGTTTTGTGAGCAATGACAGCGAGTCGGCGTTTGACAGGGTGGCCAATAAGGCCGGCGATGAAAAAGAAGGGAGACCCTCATGGCGAACGATCGGACAAGACATCGAATCTCAATATTCGGATTTGGCCTCAGTTTGAGTCTTTTTTTCGCGATCACATTCGCGCTTTGCGTGGGCTTCGACCTTTTGTTTCCGCAATACGCGATGCATGAGGCGTGGCACGGGCTGTTGCCGGGATTTGTCTGGATCAGCGGGGGCGCATTCTTTCTGGGGCTTGTCGAAACATTCATCTACGGATGGTATGTGGCCCTGATCTTCGGCCCGCTTTACAATATGTTTGCGGTCAGGGCCTGAAAACAAGCGAGCCGCGCGAGCCTCAGGCGTTGATCGAGCGGACGATCGCTTTACTGGCGATCTGTTCTGCGCGCTGACGCGGCGGCGCGCCGCTCATCTCAATGCGACGGTAATACCGTCTTCGCTTCGGCTGTCAGTTGGCGACGATGGTCTTGATGCTCTTGCGATGATTCAACCAGACCAGGAGACTTCGCCGAACCTTGATGATCAGAAGAATTAGACCGGAGAGTGCTACAAAAATTGCAGCGCCGGCGGCGGTGATCAGGAGCGGATGATTGAAATCGGCGCCGTCGTCATAGTCCATGATGTGGAGCTTCCAGAAGAAATCATAAAAGCGCCAGGTCTTTGATCGCCGCGCTGTCACCTCGCCGGTCCCGGGGTCCACATAGATCGTCGTATTGTCGCGATCGTCGAATTCAACGCGCCAGACAGGTCCGGACCGGGCGTATTCGGAAGGCGGCGTTTCGAGCTGCTCGATCCGCTGGACGGCGCCTTCAATAGCGAGACCGCTTTCGGCGGCGTCGCGTGCGAGATCGGCGCCTAGGGGCGAAAGGATCGCGCCGGTCTTCGCGTTGACAAGATGCATCGCCCCGTTCTCTGCCGCGATGCGCCAGACCGGTGCGCCAAGGAATTCGCCAAGGGCCGCGGATGTAACGCGATCGGCGCCCAGACGAGCGGCCGCCTCATTAACGGAAATAACCTCACCGGGATCGAAGGCTCCGACCTGACGTTCGGCGATTTTGTGTTCGCCGCGGACGATCTCGATCGGGATCACACTCATCACGACGCCACCGGCGATCCAGAGCACGATCTGGAGGCCGACAATGAGCGCAATCCATTTGTGGACGCGTACCGCCCATTTCATGAACGTCATGACTATTCGGAACCTGACGGCCGCTGATCAAGGTCGATGGTCAGCGTCGCATAGTCGCTGTGAAAAACGCCGTCCGCGTTTTCCGGCAGCGTGATCCAGACTGCGGACAGCATGGCGACGCCTGAGAGCGACGGGCTTATCGTCACCGTGCCATTTTCGCCGCTGACGGTTTTCTCTGTCTCGCCCTCAACCGGAACAATTGTCACGGCTTTGCCGGCAAGGGGCTCGCCGTCAAGAAGCAGGACGAATGTCCTGGCGTGAGATCCGGAAGCGACGAATTCCAGTTTCTGGCCTGCTGGCGTCGTCGCCCCATCAGCGTTGTCGCAGGTCTTAATGCAAAAGAACGTCTTTGCATGTTTGCTGTAACTTCGATCGAGCGGCGGCGAACCGGGCAGGGCGTCGAACGCGGCGCGCACTGAAGGGGCCGCCTCAATTTCGTCGAGATACACATCAACATCTTCGGGCAGTATTTGCCCGGCGCGTGGTTTTGAACTTGCGGCGACGATCGCGAAGCCTGTTCCGCTTGAGCCGAAGCCGATCTGCAGCGCCGTCTCGCCTTCGTTGAAACTGAGCGCGCTGACCGGTTCGCCGCCGACAGTCGCTTGCGAATAGGCGATTCGATCCTGAGACGGACCATGTTCAAGATCCGGAAACGACAAGGCGCTGGTGAGATCGACGGTCACCGCCTCGCCGCTGTCCCACGCAAATTCGCCCGGTAGAAGAAATGTCTGATGAGCCGTCGCCGGCGCCGCGACGAAGGAAAAAAATGCGGCGAATGCGCTTTTCGCCAGCGTTCCGGCGCGGGTTCGTCGTTGGAATGTGGTGTGAGTACTGAGCATCATGATACCCCTTTTTCTTGTTGTTGATCGCGATTGGAGTGATGTCTCAGCGCCGGATCTTCGACATAGTCTGAAGTCGTTGCGGCGAAGCATCTGTCGAAACTCTGTCCTTACGCTTCGTATCGGTCAAACACCTCTCGGTCGCCGTTTTCCCGTAATAGGATGACATCATAAGGCTGACTGCCGTAGGGGCCTTCCATGCCGGGCGAGCCCAGCGGCATGCCGGGTACGAAAATGCCGACGGCGTCGGGCGCATCCGACAGAAGTTTGTTGATCGACGCCGCCGGGACATGGCCTTCGACGATATAGCGCCTGATGATCGCAAAATGGCAGGAGCGCAAATCCTCCGGCGCGCCGAAGCGGGCCCGCATCGGCGTGAGGTCGGGCCTGTCAATAATCTGCGCGTCAAAGCCCGCGGCCGTTAAATGCTCGACCCAAGCCGAACAGCAGCCGCAGGTTGGCGTTTTGTAGACCGTGATCTTTTTGTCCGACGCCGGCGCAGCCCATGCCGGAACGACTGATGCGGCGGACGCGGCGAGGACGCCCGCGCCGGCGAACAGGATCGTTCTTCTTGATTGGGGCGTCGGCAAGGGTCGATCAATACGTTTCATTCCGGGCTCTCCTTCCGTTGCGGCTGATGCAAGTATAGCCCGCCGCGCACATTTGGGGGAGAGATATGCGACGGCGGGCTCGGGATCGTGCTCGAAGAAGATGAGAGGGTCATCATGCCTAGCGAATAGCGATCCCTTTTCGGGCGGTTCAGAAAGGACGGTGCGCAGGTATACCAATCCCTTTCCTTGACGCCGGCGCTGAACATCAGCGCCTATCGCTTGAGGATACGGATCGGCGGCTGCTTTCCCTCACAAAACGCGACGGGTCTTTTGAAAATAAAGGCGTAAGCTCAGACCTCCGGGGAGAACAGCGTAGTCAGGAACGCCGTCGCCGTCAGCACCGCGAGGATGAGCCAGAATTCGATTCTGATGGCGGTCTTAAGTCCGGCGAGACCTCGGTCTTCGCCGCGCGACAGGGCCGGGCCGAACCGAAATTTGTTCAAGCCGGCGAGCCCCATCAATATTGCGAACAAAGTTGTTTTTGTAAGGATGAGGCGTCCATAACCAGTCGTCAGCAAGTCATTCAATGAGCCGATGAGAAAGAACGCCATGACGGCGCCGGCGACAAAGACAACTGGTACAAGCCACAGAGCGATTTGCGAAAAACCGTCGACGATCGCGGCGGCGACGCTTCTGGACTCATCAGCGAGGACCGTCAGCAGGGGGATCAGCGCGCCGAACCAGAAGGCTGCAATCGAAAGATGCGCCGCCAGAACGATGAAAAGGAGCCACCCCGGTTCCGAGCTTGAGATATGGCCGATGAGCCCGAAGGAAGCGACTGCGAAGGCGGCGCCGAGGAGCATGCGGGTGCGCCCGCTTGGCGGCGCGGAGATAGCGCCCCAAAACACCAGTATGAGCGCGAAGATTCGGAAGGCCCGCGCTTTTGCGGCGCTGGTTTCCGCAAGCAATGAATGCATCGCCGGATCGAATGCCCCGGCAAAGTCGCCCGCCATGCGCGCCGGCTCAAGGAGATAAACCAGTCCCGTCAACAAAACGCCAAAAACGGCTGCGATCGCGGTGAGCCGGCGGATGGCGGGCTGAGCGCTGGCGAGCTTGGCGCCGAAGACGCTCAAAAAAATCGCAGCGCCCACTGCCTGCAGAACGGCGGCGAAACCAAGGGCGCGCGCTGCGACCGCCAGCAGATCCGGGGGCGTTTTTGCGCGAGAAGAGGGTTTCGGCGGCGTGATTTCGGTTGGAGCAAGTCTCTGGCGGGTTGAATCCGGGGCTTGCCCGACATCTGCAACCGGCGCCGCGCCGCCCGGTTGAGGCTCGATGGATGCAACCGCCTCGTCAGGTGTTTCGTCAACGACCGGCAATGTCAGGTTGAAGACGATTTCACCGGAGGCCAGATGGGTATCCTCTGCGATCGCGCTCCAGACTATGCGGTAGGTCCCATCGGCGAGCGCCGGCAATTCCAAGCGCATTTCCGTGGTCGGCGCATTGTCGGCGGGCGCAAGGGGAAGAGGGGCGGCGTCGGCATCCGTTTTCGCGATGCTGGCGGCCGTGAGGCGCGCCGGCCTTGAAAAATAAAGAACCACGGCGTCGGGCGTTGAAACAAGCTCAGCGCCGTTTGCAGGATCTGAATCGGTCAGCGACAGATGCGCGGTGGCCGGCGTCGCGGAGAACGCCAATAAAAGAAACAAAATTCGCCAAAACGCCATCATCAACCCCTCCCGCTGCTTTGCGGCTGTTCGATAGCATACGCGCCGGGCCCTTTTCTCCCTCAGTCTTCATAGGGGTCAACCCATTAGACCAAAGTCTGGCTGTCGGCTCGAACCGGCGCCCGCTAGGCTTCCGGCGTCAAATCTCTATTTGAAAGGAATGGTTGTGAGGCGTTCGATGATCGCAGCGCTGCTTATCGCCGGTGCATTGCTGAGCGCCTACGCATCCGGCTCCTCGGGCGGCGGGTTCGTTCACGGCGTATTGATGCGCGGCCAGGTGGTCCGCGCCGCACCGACGGAAACGATCATCTGTATTTGGCGCGCCGATGGCGCGGCGCCGGGCCGGATCTTCATCATCTATCGCTATCTCGATCCCGGATCAGAAGGCGCCGACTTTATTCGCGAGGATGTCGGGACTGCTGAAGTCATTGAACTGGTCGACATGCATTTCGCCAGAGTACGGGTTATCAGCGGCGACGTAAAAAAACACGATATTGTTGAGCGTGCTGCGGACGAAAACGATACGATGTTCCGCCGATTCATCTAGACCGATGTTGCTGCTTGCTTGACGATCAGGGTTGGTAGCCGAGCTTGTCGCGCAGTGTCTTGCGCGCGCGATAGACGAGCATTTCAACACTCTTGCGCGATACGCCAAGGATCTCCGAACATTCGATTTGAGAGCGCCCTTCAATCGTGTGCAGGACAAGCGCGCTGCGCATTTTGTGCGGCAGTGCGTCGATCGCCGCCGAAAGACGGCTTATTTCCTGGCGCCGGGCGACGATGTCCTCGACATTGGGGCCGAGATCGACGGGCTCAGGCGTGTAGGAGCCCGGCTCGTCTTCGTTATCGGGACGAGTAATGGATACGAATTTGCGCAGCCGCTGCTTGCGACCGTAATCGCGGCATTTGTTGAGCGCGATGCGGTAAATCCAGGTGGTCGGTTTCCATGCTGGATCATAAGAGGCCGCTTTGGAAAAGACGCTTATGAAAACGTCCTGCAACAAATCTTCTGCTTCGCTTCTGGCACCCACATATCGAAGAATAAATCGAAACAACGGCGTCTTGTAACGCGCCATTAACTCCGTAAACGAGGCATGATCGCCATCGGCGACTTCGGCCATCAGGTCCGCGTCGGACTTTTCGGCAAAGTCAATTCGCGTATTCTCTAAGGGTCTCAGCGACATGACGGTCAAAAATCTCTTGTTGCTCCGGGTTCAGAATATCTCTCATCTCATAAAGGTGGCGAACGGACGTTTTTTGGTATTCGAGCATCGCCGTGTGGAAGTCTTCGATGGCGCGATCGATGTCGTCACTATAGGCGGATTCGCTTTCCATAAGGATTGCAAGATGGCGATTGGCGTCGGCGAGGCGGGATTCGAGTACGCCGTTTTCTTCAGCGTGACTGTGTTCGAGCACTTCCATCAGCTCGTGCTGCGCGTCCGTCAGGTGTAGTTCTGCAAATAATCTGTCGTGAAAATCTTCGTGGGTGTAATCTTGCGGCTGGAGAAGCCTCGCGCCGACCCACGCGCCGCCGGCGGCGGCCGCAGCCACCAAGGCGAGCGTCAGCAATAACGGGCCGAATTTCAAATTCATTTTTTTGTCTGGCCGAGCCATGTGGAGGGAAGATTCGGCGCGTCGGGCGCGAACACCGCCAATTCCGGCACCGAGGCGGTGGCGGTTGTCGCAAGCGGCGCGAACCCGACCGCGACGAGGCCCATGAAAAAACCGCCGGCCATTGCGACAGGGCGGAACGCCGGTCTGGCGGCGATTGCTCCGACCGAAGCTGCCTCCCTGTCTCGCAACCGGGCCAGGACCTTGAGTTCCACTGGTTCTACGGGATCGCACGCCGTACGCTCCCTGTATTTACGCAACAACGCATCCAATTTCGGCATAAAGCGACTTCTCCGATTGGTCTAAAGGGATATACGCGCCTTTTCGCGCCGCCCCTCGCTGACGTTAAACCGTAGCCCATCGCCCTCATCCTTTCACCTCCTAAATAGCCGCATCCGCCGGTCACAATTTGACCCTGGTCAATCTTAGGGAATTTCCGATCACCGAGACCGAGCTGAATGCCATTGCTGCAGCTGCGAGAATGGGGCTCAAAAGCAGGCCGAACACGGGATAGAGAACGCCCGCCGCGACCGGCACACCGGCGGAGTTGTAGACGAACGCGAAAAACAGGTTTTCGCGAATATTGCGCATCACGGAGCGGCTCAGTTTGCGGGCGCGGACAATGCCGTTGAGATCGCCCTTGATCAGCGTGACGCCGGCGCTTTCGATGGCGATGTCGGAGCCCGCGCCCATGGCGATGCCGACATCGGCGGAGGCGAGGGCCGGCGCATCGTTGACGCCGTCTCCGGCCATGGCGACCACGCGCCCGCCATCCCTTAATTTCTGCACGATTTCGCCCTTGTCCTGGGGCAGGACTTCGGCGCGCACATCTTCAATGCCAAGCTGGCGCGCGACCGCCATCGCCGTCGTCCTGTTGTCGCCGGTAAGCATGACGATCTTGACGCCCTGGCGCTTGAGGGTCTTGAGCGCTTCCTTCGTCGTCGGTTTGATCGGATCGGCGACGGCGACGACCCCGGCAAGCTTATTATCAACAGCGACATACATCGATGTTGCACCCGCTTTGCGCTGCTCCTCGGCTATCGCATCAAGCATGTCGGTCTCGACGCCAAGGGCGTCCATGAACCGTTTATTGCCAAGCGCGACGGCGCGGGCGTCGACGACGCCTTTGACGCCTTGTCCGGTCACGGCTTCGAAGTCTTCAGCGCGGTCCAGCGCCAGATCCCGTTCCTCCGCAGCAGTTACAATCGCCTCGGCGAGGGGATGTTCGCTGCCGCGTTCAAGGCTGGCCGCAAGACGCAACAAAGTATCGTCATCAAAAGTCGGTGCGGCGATAAGTTTCGATAATTTCGGCTTTCCTTCCGTCAACGTGCCGGTTTTATCGACGACAAGGGTGTCGACTTTTTCCATGCGTTCCAATGCTTCAGCGTTCTTGATGAGAACGCCGGCCTGGGCACCGCGCCCGACGCCGACCATGATCGACATTGGCGTTGCGAGGCCGAGCGCGCAAGGGCAGGCGATAATCAGTACGGAAACGGCGATCACCAGCGCATAGGCGAACGACGGATGAGGCCCAACAGCGGCCCAAACGCCAAAGGCGATGAGCGCGACGAGGATCACCGCCGGCACGAAATATCCAGATACGGCGTCTGCCAAACGTTGAATCGGCGCGCGGCTGCGCTGGGCCTCGGCAACCATTTTGACAATCTGCGACAGCATTGTTTCCGCGCCGACGCGATCGGCGCGCATGATGAAGGAGCCGGTCCCATTGAGCGTACCGCCGATCACTTTGTCGCCGGTCGTCTTTTCAACTGGCACGGCCTCGCCGGTGATCATCGATTCATCAATGGCGCTGCGGCCCTCAAGGACTTCGCCGTCCACCGGGATTTTTTCGCCCGGCCGCACCCGTAGGCGATCGCCGGCGTCGACGACGTCAAGATCGACTTCCTCTTCCGCGCCGTCGTCGCGAATACGCCTTGCTGTTTTTGGCGCAAGGTCGAGAAGCGCGCGCACCGCCGCGCCGGTTTTTTCCCGCGCGCTCAATTCCAGCACCTGGCCAAGAAGGACCAGCACGGTGATGACCGCCGCCGCCTCGAAATAGACGGCGACGGGGCCGCCTTCGTGGCGAAAGCTTTCCGGAAAGATCTGCGGGGTCAGCGCCGCGAGGACGCTGTAAACATAGGCTGCGCCGACGCCCATCGCGATCAGTGTAAACATATTGAGATTGCGCGACAGGAGAGACGCCCAGCCGCGCTGGAAAAATGGCCAGCCGGCCCACAAAACGACCGGTGTCGCCAGCGCAAGTTGAAGCCAGTTGGATTGTTGGATTGTGATGAAGCGATGCAAACCAACGCCGGAAACGTGCGCGCCCATTTCAAGGAAGAACACCGGAATGGCAAAGACAAGACCGATCCAGAAACGCCGGCGCATGTCGAGATATTCTACGCTCGGGCCCTTAACAGCCGTAACGTCCATGGGCTCAAGCCCCATGCCGCAGATCGGGCAGTCGCCAGGGCCGTCCTGCACGATCTCCGGATGCATCGGGCAGGTATATTGCGCGCCGGGGGCCGCCGGCGCCGGCTGAGGCCGCTCGCCCGAAAGATAGGGTTCGGGATCGGCGACAAATTTATCCCGGCAATGAGCGCTGCAGAAATAATAGGGCGCGCCATTATAGCGGGCGCGGTGTTCCGTGCGGTGCGGATCGGCATCCATGCCGCAGACCGGATCTTTAACCGTAGCAACATCAGACGCTGCACGCGTATGATCCTTACAATGACCGGTTTTGCTTGCGGGAAGTTGATCAGTTTTCATGGAATTCGCTTTCTTCTTCCATGGCGAGGCCTTTAAGGATGGGGCAGTCCGGCCGATCGTCGCCATGGCATTCATCGATCAGCGTCGTCAGCGTGTGTTTCATTGATTTGAGGTTTTTCAGCTTGCGGTCGATTTCGGCGATCTTCCGTTTGGCGATCGCTTTAACGTCAGCGCTCGCCCGGTTGGGGTCGGTGTAAAGCGAAACGAGCTCACGGCATTCCTCGAGCGAGAAACCGAGACGCCGCGCTGTGTGGATAAAGCGCAGAAGATGAACGTCATTTTCACCATAGTCGCGGTAGCCGGATGTGCTGCGCGCCGGCGACGGGGCGACATTCGCTTCTTCGTAATAACGGATGGTTTTCGCCGGGAGGCCCGATCTTGCCGATGCTTCGCCTATATTCATGTCGTTCGCCTCAAAATCCTTTCAACTGTCAGTACCCGATGCGATCGAGCAATGACCGCCGCCTTGCGCGCTAAAACGTCCACTAACGTCGTCGTTTTCGAACCCGCCATTTTGGACCTCCCGCCAGCTTGATAACGCCATTTCGTCGAGCCAGGGGGCAATTTAGAGATTCCAGTTACTGGAAGGTCAAGCGTTTTTTCTCGGCGCAGGGAGGAGCCGACGAACCAGGGGAATATCGCGCCGTACATACAATGCTTGAGGCGACGCCGAATGCTACGAAACGACCCAACCGATGGCCTCTCCAAAAAAAATCGCCTGTTTGCGAACGCGTTTTGCGTGCCGGACATAAATCGGGTGTGTGTCATGCGGGATCAGGCGGTTTGGTGCGTATTGAACTTCACACGGTCGCCAGCCGGGGGATCCTTAACGCTGCGTTATGGAAATTACTGCCTGCGGGAATGGACAGAAAAGCGCCGTCAGGCGTGAGGACAGGAGTTGAGTTCGATCGCATGATTACCGGAGCAAATACCCGTCGGCGGAACAGAACGTCGCTTGCCGCGCTTGCAGCAGTTTTACTTGCCGGCGCGGCCCCTGGGGCAGCGTGTCAAGGCTTGACTATTGACGGCGCCGTGGCGATTGCGCTGGGCGCTAACGATCCGACCGTCGCGCGCTTTGCGGAACGCGCTAGCGCACTGGATGACCGCGCCGTTTCCGACTCGCAATTGCCTGATCCGCAATTGCGCGTTGGTCTCCAGAATTTTCCGGTTGATACGTTTGATTTCGAACAGGAAGCGATGACGCAGGTGCAGGTCGGCGTGCGCCAGAGTTTTCCGCGGGGGAAGACACTCTCGAAAACGCGGGAGCGGCGCGAGGCGGAAGCAATCGGACAGCGCGCTTCGGGCTCCTTGCAGGAATTGCAGATTGTGCTTGATACCCGCACGGCTTGGCTTGACCTTTACTATTGGCTCGGTGCCCGGGAAACGGTTCGCGAAAGTCGCGAGGTCGTCAATGAGCTGGTCGAGGTGATCCAGACGTCGTTCGCAGTCGGCGTGCAATCGAACCAGGATTTGTTGCGCGCGGAACTGGAATTGAGCCTGCTGGATGACCGGGCCGTCGAAGTTGAGCGCCAGATAGACGCACGACTTGCGGATCTGGCGCGCCTCATTGGTCCCGAACATGCGCGCCGTGCGATTGACGATGCGTTTCCGGGCCTGCCGGCGCCGCCGGCGCGCCAGCTGATCGAAGACGGGCTTGTCAATCATCCATCCTCGATAGTGGAAGATGCGGTGATTGAAGTCCGGGAAAGCGACGTCGAGATCGCGAAACAGCAATATCGTCCGGGGTGGTCGCTTGACGCCGGCTACGGTGCGCGCGGCGGTGATCGGGCGGATTTCGCCTCCGCCATGGTGGTGCTCGATATCCCGATCTTCACCGGCAAGCGGCAGGATCGTCGTCTTTCCGCCGCCAAGAAAGAGCGCGCTGCCGCCCGGTTCGACCGCATGGCGACGCTTTTGGAACTGAAAAAAGCGCTCGATCGGACCTATGCGGATTGGGAGCGGCTAGACGCGCGCGTCGACCTGTTCGAACGGGTCGTCGTCGATCGCGCAAGCGCCAATGCCGAAGCAGCGCTCGACGGTTATCAAAATCAGGTTTCCGATTTCGCCGAACTGGTCCGCTCGCAACTCGCCGAACTCGACACGGAGCTGCAGTTGCGGCGCCTGCGCGTCGAACACGCCAAGGCGCAGTCGCAACTTTTATACCTCGCAGGTGAACGACCATGATGAAACGCATTTTTCCGATAGCGCTTGTTCTTCTTATCGGCGCGGCGATTGGCTATGGCGCGGCGATTTTCGGCGGCGCGAACGAAGATACAAGCGCTGCCGGCGGAGAGGGCGGCCGCGAGATCGCCTATTATAAAGCGCCCATGGATCCGAATTTCCGGAGCGACAAGCCGGGCAAATCGCCAATGGGGATGGATCTCATTCCCGTTTATGAAGACGAACTGGCGAGCGGTGCGGGCGGAAAGACGAGTTCAGTCAGCATCGACGCCTCGGTCGTCAATAATATTGGCGTTCGCACTGCGAAGGTCGAGTACGGATCACTAAGACCGTCCATCCGAACGGTCGGGCGGATCGAATATGACGAAGAACGCGTCGCAAATTTTCATTTACGATCCAGCGGATGGATCGAACGCCTAAGTGTTCGTGCGGAAGGAGAGCCGGTTGAAAAAGGCGCGCTTCTCTTCGAAGTTTACTCCCCTGATCTCGTCAATGCGCAGGCGGAATTTTTGCAGGCCCTGCGCAGCGGCCGCGAACAATATATAGAGGCCGGGAAAGACCGGCTGCGCGCCCTTGATATTTCCGAACAGCAGATCGCCAACCTCGAAAAGAATGGGCAGGTTCAGCAATATGTCCGGTTTTACGCACCGATCACCGGCGTCGTCACCGCGCTCAACGTAGCGGATGGCCAGTATGTGAAACCCGATACGGAAATCATGGCGCTTGCGGATCTGTCAACGGTTTGGCTGATGAGCGATGTCTTTGAATCCAACGCCGATCAATTGCGCACGGGCGCACGAGTTTTAGGCAATTCGAAATTCGAGCCCGGGACGACGATCGAAGGCGTCGTCGATTACGTTTACCCTGACCTTGACCCGATGACGCGGACGATCCCTGTACGCACGGTTCTCGACAATTCTGACGGCGATCTCAAGCCCGGCATGTTCATGACGGTTTCGGTCGCCGGGCCGGAACGCGCCGAGACAACCGTCATTCCGCGCGAAGCGCTCATCCGGACCGGTCGGCAGGAGCGCGTTATTCTGGCGCTCGACGGCGGTCAATTCCAGCCGGCGGCTGTCACAAGCGGCATTGAAGCGGACGGCAAGATCGAAATTCTGTCCGGGCTCAATCCCGGGGAAACGGTGGTCGTTTCAGGACAATTCCTGATCGATTCGGAATCCAGCTTTTCCGGCGCGGCGCTCAGGATGCAGCCAATGCGCCACGACCATGACGGCGAGGGAGATCCGGAGGGCGTCGGCGTCATCAACTCCATCAGCGACGACGGGCGAACTATTAATCTGACGCACGATCCGATCACCGCCATAGATTGGCCGGCCATGACCATGGACTTGCCGCTCGCAGAAGGAGTGGGCGCGGACGCGCTCGGGCCCGGCGGCGATATCGAATTCACCCTCGCGTTCGACGAGGAAACCGGCGGCTACGAAATCACTTCGATCGCGGTGGTCGAGCCCATTCATGAGCATGATGCGCCGCCAGATAAAAGTGCGTCTGCCGAACAGGCGGACGCGATGGATCATTCCGCCCATAACGCGTCTATGGATGAAATTGGTCCTTCAGAAGCGACAGACCAAATGGATCATTCGGCGCACGGCGCCTCGGCTTCAAGCGAACGACCACTTGTGAAAGCGTTTGGCGTTGTCAAATCCGTGAGTGCGGAAGAAAAAAAGATCACCGTTCAACACGACGCCATCCCGGAGATCGGATGGCCGGCCATGACCATGGATTTTCCGGTCTCTGATTCAATGGACCTTGCTTCTGTCCCCATGGGGGAGCGCATCGCCTTTCTGATCCGTGAGACCGGCGACAGCCGCTACATCATCGACGCCGTGGAGGCCGCCCAATGATTGCCGGTATTATCCGATGGTCGATTGAGAACCGCTTTCTCGTCATCATGGCGGCGTTTTTCCTGCTGGCCGCCGGCGTCGTCGCGATGCGACAGACGCCGCTCGACGCCATTCCCGATTTGTCTGACGTTCAGGTGATCATCAAGACCAACTATCCGGGGCAGGCGCCGCAGGTCGTTGAAGACCAAATCACCTATCCCTTAACGACGGCGATGCTCGCGGTGCCGAAGGCGACGACGGTACGCGGCTACTCCTTCTTCGGGGACTCATATGTCTACATCATTTTCGAGGACGGGACGGACCTTTACTGGGCGCGCTCGCGAGTGCTCGAATATTTAAGCCAGGTCGCGGCCGATTTGCCTGAGGGCGCCAAAACCGAGCTCGGACCGGATGCAACGGGCGTCGGCTGGATCTATCAATATGCGCTGGTCGACCGTACGGGCCGGCATGACATCGCCGATCTCACGAGCATCCAGAACTGGTTCTTGAAGTTCGAGTTGCAGAGCGTCCCAGGCGTTTCGGAAGTCGCCACGATTGGCGGCATGGTGCGGCAGTATCAGGTGACGCTCGATCCGGACAAACTGCGCATCTTCAATCTGACGCTGGCGCAGGTGCGACGGGCTATTCAGGAAGGCAATCAGGAGGTCGGCGGTTCGGTGATCGAACTTGCGGAAGCGGAATATATGATCCGCGCACGAGGCTATGTGTCTTCAATTGACGACTTAAAACGCATCCCGGTTGGCCGGCAATCGAACGGCTCGCCGGTTCTTTTACGAGACATTGCCGATATCGACATCGGTCCGCAAATGCGCCGTGGGATCAGCGAACTGAATGGCGAGGGCGAAGCTGTCGGCGGCGTAATCATCATGCGCTGGGGGGACAATGCGCTTGCGACCATTGATGCGGTCAAGGAGAGGCTCGAGCAATTGCATGAGAGCATGCCCGAAGGCGTCGAGATCGTTCAGACCTATGACCGGTCAAAACTGATCGAACGCGCCGTCGAGAATCTCTATGAGAAACTCACGGAAGAATTCATTGTCGTCGTCCTGATCTGCGCGGCGTTTTTGCTGCACTTCCGCTCGTCGCTGGTTATTATCCTGTCGCTTCCGCTCGGCATCCTCTCAGCCATCATCATCATGAAGCTGCAGGGCATCAACGCCAACATCATGTCCCTCGGCGGGATCGCCATCGCCATCGGCGCCATGGTCGACGGCGCCATTGTTATGATCGAGACGCTTCATCGGCATATCGAAAAGGAACCGCTGACGCCCGAAAATCGGTGGCGGATCGTCCGCGAAGCGGCGAGCGAGGTTGGCCCGGCGATCTTCTTCTCGCTCGTGATCATTACACTGAGTTTCATGCCGGTGTTCGCGCTCGAAGCGCAGGAGGGCCGGCTGTTCAAGCCGCTTGCTTTCACCAAGACCTACGCCATGGCGGCGTCGGCCATTCTGGCGATTACGCTGGTGCCGGTGCTGATGGGATATCTCGTGCGCGGTCGCATCAGGCCGGAAAATAAAAACCCGCTCGCCGTCATTCTGGTGCGCGGCTATCGGCCGGTCATCGATCTTATTCTGAAACGCCCGCGCGCCGTGCTCGCGCTCGCCGCGGCGATCATGATGACGGCGGCCTATCCGTTCCTGCGCATCGGCAACGAGTTCATGCCGGACCTCAATGAAGGCGATTTCCTTTATATGCCGAGCGCATTTCCGGCGGTTTCGATCGGCAAGTCCCGGGAATTGCTGCAGCAAACCAACAAGATGATCGCGACCGTGCCGGAGGTTGAAACCGTACACGGAAAAGCGGGCCGCGCGGAAAGCGCCACCGATCCGGCGCCGCTGACGATGGTCGAAACGACGATCCAACTGAAGCCCGATGACGAATGGCGTCCGGGCATGACCATGGACAAGATTCGCGACGAACTTGAAGCCGCGGTGCAGGTTCCGGGCGTTTCCAATGTCTGGATCATGCCGATCAAGAACCGGATCGACATGCTCGCGACCGGCATCAAGACGCCGCTCGGCATCAAGGTCGCGGGGCCGGATCTCGCCGTGATCTCAGAGATCGGCGAGGAGATCGAACGGGTTTTGAAGCCGCTTGAAGGCACCGCCTCTGTCTATTCCGAGCGTGTCGTCGGCGGGCGTTATGTCGAAATTGACGTGCGCCGTGAGGAAGCGGCCCGCTATGACATGAATGTTGCGCAAGTGCAGGACATTGTCCGGTCCGCGATCGGCGGCGCCAATGTCGGGGAGTCCGTCGAGGGGCTCGAACGCTACCCGGTCAATTTGCGGTTTCCACGCGATATACGCGACTCAGTCGTTCATCTTCAGCAATTGCCGGTAGTGACGGCGACAGGCGCCCATGTGCCGCTGGCAGACTTGGCCGACATTCGCATTGTCGACGGGCCGGCTATGATCCGCAGCGAGAACGCGCGCCTTAATGGCTGGATCTATGTCGATATCGCAGGCGTCGACCTTGGCACGTATGTGGCCGCGGCTAAACAAACCGTCGCTGAGCAGCTCGCGTTGCCGCCCGGCTACTCGCTGGGCTGGTCGGGTCAGTTCCAATATATGGAGCGCGCGCAACAGCGCCTGGCGCTGATCGTGCCGATCACCCTGGCGCTCATTGTCGTCCTGCTCTTCCTCGCCTTCCGGCGCATTGCGGAAGTGTTGATCATTCTCCTGACCTTGCCGCTGGCGCTGGCCGGCGGGATCTGGTTTCTCTATGCGCTTGGCTACAACATGTCGATCGCTGTCGGCGTCGGTTTCATTGCGCTTGCCGGCCTGACCGTCGAGATATCCCTCGTTATGCTCGTATTCCTGAACAACGCCTTCGCGGAACGCGTCGATATTGCGCGCAACGAAAAACGCGCCGTCGATCATTTTGATGTTGAAAGCGCGATCCGGGAAGGCGCCCTGTTGCGCCTGCGCCCCATCATGATGACCGTGGCGGCGATTATCGCCGGGCTCCTGCCGATTATGCTTGGCGCCGGAACCGGCTCGGAGGTCATGCGCAGGATCGCTGCACCTATGGTCGGCGGCGTTGTCAGTTCGACCATTTTGACCCTCATGGTCATTCCGGCGGTCTTCTATTTATGGAAGTTAGGTGAAATCAAGCGCATGCGCCTTGCTCATTCCGAAGACAGTCTACCGCCTCTGGCGGAGCAGCCGACAACCGCGTGACCGATTAACGCCGCGCTTATTGCCGGTTGCGGAATGCTTATTATGAGGGAGCGCTGCGTTTCATGCGTAGGCGACAATAGCTCCGTTGAAATCTATCAGGGCAAATCGCACCGCTTGTAAGGCGCCTGCAAAATCGAGAACAGAACTGAAGGTTGTCCCGGCGATGAACATTACGCTTGAAGACCCCAACATTCAGTGCCTTTGTCGGACGCTCGATCGCGAGAAGCTGTATGCGACCCTACAGGCGCAGACCGACTCCGATATTTTTCGAGAGTATTTCACCGGATCGCATTCCGCTGTTATCGCCGATACGCCGGTCTTCATCGGGCGCGAGCACGCAGAAAAAATGCGCAGTGTTATTTCGGCGATAGAAAAAATTGCGCAAACGCCGGAATACTGTCGCGCTGTCGCTGCCCATGCGCCGACCATTGCACAATTCGACCCAGGCGCGCGCGGCGTTATGATGGGATACGATTTTCATCTTGGGCCGGACGGCCCAAAGCTCATTGAAATCAACACCAATGCCGGCGGCGCATTAATCAACGCCTATCTCGCCCAGGCGCATCGCGCGTGCTGCGGGATGACGGCGAATGCAGAGCCATCAGACTTACAGGCTATGGATCCTGCGAATGCAATTTTTGAAAGTTTCATCAGCGATTGGCGCCGTCAGCGCGGCGACGCGCCGCTCGAAACAATCGCGATAGTGGATGAAGATCCGGAAAGCCAGTTTTTCTACCCCGAACTTCTTTTGTTCAAAACCCTGTTTGAGCGCCGCGGCGTGCGCGCTGTCATCGCTCCGCCGGAGACTTTTGAGCACAGCAACGGCGCGCTTATTTGCGATACTCGCTCCGTCGATCTTGTCTATAATCGCCAGACGGACTTCGCCTTCGAGAAAGTTCAATCCGCTGCGATCCGATCCGCGTATCTTGCCAACGATGTCGTCGTCACGCCGAACCCGCGCGTTCACGCTCTACTGGCGGACAAGCGCAACCTGATTTTTCTGTGCGACGAAGATCTTCTGCGGCAATGGAACGTCGATGAATATTCGATTGAACTACTGGCGGGTGCGATCCCGCGCACCGTTGTGCTTGATCCCGACCGGGCCGACAGTTTTTGGGCTGATCGAAAAAAACTGTTTTTCAAACCCGCTGCCGGTTATGGCAGCAAGGCCGCTTATCGCGGAGACAAGATCACGCGTCGCGTATGGGAAGAGATCCTTCAAAACGATTATGTCGCTCAGGAAATCGTTCCGCCGGGCGAGCGCAACATACGTCTCGATGATGATGTTAAAACCATGAAAGTCGATGTCCGAAATTACACCTATGACGGATCGATTTTGCTGACAGCGGCGCGCCTCTATCAGGGGCAAACAACCAATATGCGAACGCCGGGCGGCGGGTTCTCGCCTGCTTTTGAAATGCGTGCGTCAACGTCGTGCGATTGTCGGACCGCGTATTAGCCTATGCTGACAACCCAGTCTGTGATTGAGGCTGTTACGGTTCGTCTGGCGCCATCTTCACTTAGTATACGAAAACGTCGCCGTAATGGAGATCGACTTTCTTCGGAAAAATGACCTTGAAGATTCCCACTTTCAATGCTCATGCGCACAGAGCGTATGATTGGAGAGAATTTCAATCACGCGGCAGTCTGAAATTTTGTCGACGCTGCATTCCTTGATCATCCGATTGAGCTCGCGTTCGAGCGATTTCAATCTCTTGATGCGTTGTCTGACATCTTCGGCGTGACGGCGTGCGATTTCATCAACGTCCGCGCAAGACCGGTTCTCATTTCTGGAGAGGGCGATCAGTTCGCGGATCGCCTCCAGCGGAAAGCCGAGATCGCGGGCATGGCGGATAAAGCGCATGCGTTCGACGGCTTTGGCGTCATAAATCCGCTGGCCGCCTTCGGACCGATCCGGCGGATCGATAAGGCCGATACTCTCATAATAGCGGATCGTCGTGACCTTGACGTCCGAGGCTTTCGCCAGCCGGCCTATAGTCACGGGAATTTTTTCGGATTTCGGCATTTTTCCTCTTGAACCTACAGTTGCTGTAGACATTAGGTTAGGGTCAGCAGCAAAGCAATGGAGAGCCGCGATGGCCGGATGCGCGTGCGAGGACAATCAAATTGACACCGATCAATTCGACGGCCGGTCGCCCGCCTATATGCGGGCGCTGATCGCGGTGATTGCGATCAACGCCGTCATGTTTTTGGTGGAAATGTCGGCTGGCTATCTTGGGAGTTCACAGGCGCTGAAAGCCGACGCTCTCGATTTCGCGGGCGATACTGCGACCTACGCTTTGAGCTTCGCGGTTATCGGCGCGGCGCTGCGCACGCGCGCAACGGCGGCGCTCATTAAAGGCGCCAGTCTTGGCTTGATGGCGCTGTTTGTCCTAACCACCACGGTTGCGAGCGCGTTCGGCGACGCCTCTCCTGTTGCGCCGGTGATGAGCGGCATCGGGTTTGCTGCGCTCGCCGCCAATGTCGCCAGCGTTTTTATTCTCCTTCGCTGGCGGGACGGCGATTCAAATGTCCGCTCCGTCTGGCTGTGCTCGCGCAACGACGCCATCGGCAATATCGGCGTGATCGCCGCCGGCGGAGCGGTGTGGCTGACCGGATCGTTTTGGCCCGATTTGATTGTGGCGGCATTGCTTGCGAGCCTGTTCGCCAGATCAGCTTGCTCGATTATTGCGCAGTCGATGAAAGAACGCCGCGCGTCGCTGAATTTCGCCGAGGGGCGTGTTTGAGCATGGCGCGGGCGTTACTCATATTGGCGGCGGCCAATGCTGCGCTTTCCATCCCGATGGCGATGCTGGTTAAACGGGACTTTTCGAAACGCGGACGCGTCAGCATACCGATGGCCGTCTGGACCGGCGCCGCAATGCACGGCAATGCTTTGTTGCTGTTTGCAATCGCGTGGTTCGATCGGGGTTCGCTTGGCGCCCCAAGTATTCTGACGAGCGCGGCTGGCGGATTTTTTGCGATTGCCGGGGCTGCGCTGATTTATCTGGGCCGGAGCGCCTACGCGGATTTTTCGAGAGTCTATGGCCTCAAGGAAGACGAACTTATTGACCGGGGCGTTTACCGCTGGTCACGCAACCCGCAATATGTCGGATACGCCTTGTTCCTGGGGGGAGTGTCATTGGCCGCGCTTTCGGTTTGGGCGTTCGTGCTCACCCTCTCATTCGCGCTCTTCATTCATTGTTATATTGTATCGGTCGAAGAGCCGCATCTTCGGGCGGCCTTTGGAAGAGCCTATGAGTCGTATTTGAGGCAGACCGCGCGATATTTCAGGCCGCCATCGGGTCGGCGCAACGATGTAAACGAAAAATTATAATGATTTGTCAGGGGTTTTGCAGTAGGACGCGATTGAGATGATGTCAGCCATTCGACATATGCGCCGCGTCATTGCGGTATTTATGGTTGCGCTGT
>MDTA01094671.1_pt1 | contig 142385 bp, 89 predicted proteins | sample 811151 | NCBI WGS metagenome assembly MDTA01 (sample SAMN05326648, study PRJNA326480) | marine metagenome | isolation source: seawater | place: Indian Ocean: South | collected 2010 | reverse complement strand
CGGCGATCACGCCGCCGATGGTCCCAGTCGTGGGCGCATCCATCGGTCCACCATAGAGCGGGCCCAGATCCATGGGCTCGAACTGCAATTCCTGATTGGCGGCGGCGAGGGCGCGTTCGATCTCGGCCATCGGCGTCGCCGGGCCGGCGGCCAGCACCAGTTCGCCCGGATCGTAATCAGTGACGCCGGAAAGGTTCGACAAGTCCAGCACCCGGCCCGCCTGCACCGGGCGGCCGAAGCCCGCCTTGGTGCCGAGGGCGCGGACCTCCAGCGGCATCGCTTCCGAGACCGCCCATTTGACGGCGTCGAGGACCTGTTCGGCATTATCCGGCTTCAGTATTTCAGTCATGGTGTCTTGCTTAGAAACGGGGGATGTCGGGGAACGGCACCTGGCCGCGCGAGATATGCATGCGGCCCAGTTCGGCGCAGCGATGCAGGGTCGGATAGACCTTGCCGGGGTTCAATTGATGGGTCGGATCGAAGGCGCATTTGACGCGCTGCTGCTGCTTCAGATCGTCCTCGGTGAACATTTCCCCCATCAGGTCGCGTTTCTCGATCCCGACGCCGTGTTCGCCGGTCAGCACGCCGCCGACCTCGACACACAATTTCAGGATATCGCCGCCGAATTCCTCGGCCTTGTCCAGCTCGCCCGGCTGGTTGGCGTCGAACATGATCAGCGGATGCAGGTTGCCATCGCCCGCGTGGAACACGTTGGCGACGCGCAGGCCGTACTTGTTCGACATTTCGGCCATGCGCTGCAGAACCAGGGCGAGCTTGTTCCGGGGAATGGTGCCGTCCATGCAGATGTAATCGGGCGACATCCGGCCGACCGCCGGAAAGGCGTTCTTGCGCCCGGACCAGAAGGCGGCGCGTTCTTCCTCGGTCTCGCTGACCCGAGAATAGACGGCGCCTTGTTCCTTGGCGATGGCGCCGACCTGTTCGATCAGATGGTCGACCTCGATCTGCGGGCCGTCCAGTTCGACGATCAACAATGCCTCGACGTCCATCGGGTACCCGGCGTGGACGAATTCCTCGGTCGCGTGGATCGCCGGTTTGTCCATCATTTCGATGCCGCCCGGAATGATGCCGGCGTTGATGATGGCGGCGACGCAATCGCCGCCTTCTTCCGACGAATTGAAGCCGAGCAGCACCGCCCGCGCCGTCTCCGGCTTTTTCAAAATCCGCACGGTGACCTCGGTGATCACGCCGAGCAATCCTTCCGAGCCGGTCATCACGCCGAGCAGATCATAGCCGCCCGGGTCCAGATGCTTGCCGCCCAGGCGCAGCACCGTGCCGTCCATCAGGACCATTTCCAGGCCCAGGACGTTGTTGGTCGTCAGGCCGTATTTCAGGCAATGCACACCACCCGAGTTTTCGGCGATGTTACCGCCGATGGAGCAGGCGATCTGCGACGACGGATCGGGCGCGTAATAAAACCCGTCGGCCTCGACCGCCTTGGTGACTCCTAAGTTCGTCACCCCCGGCTGCACCACGGCGCAGCGGTTGGGATAATCGATGTCCAGCACCCGGTTGAATTTCGACAGGCCCAGGGTGATTGCGTCGGCCAGGGGCAAGGCACCGCCGGACAGGCCCGTCCCGGCCCCGCGCGGCACGATCTTCACGTCGTTCAGATGGCAATAGGCGAGGATCTGCGAGACCTGCGCCGTGGTTTCCGGCAGCACGACGATCAGCGGCAATTGCCGGTAGGCCATCAGACCGTCGCATTCGAAGGCCTTCAACATGGCCTCGTCCGCAATCACGCCTTCGCCCGGAACGATGGCGCGCATGGCCTTGATGATCTCGGCCCGGCGTTCGATGACCCGTTGATCGGGGTCCGGCATCTGCATGAACGGATACTCCAACCGTCGCGGGGCGCCCGGCGGGCGCCGCTGCTGCGCATTTTACGGCATTTGCCCGCCCCGGCAACCGAGGCGCGGGGGTCTGCTATTTGACGTTATGCTTGGCCATCAATTCCAGGGCGCGGACCATCCCCGAATGGTCCCATCCGGCCCCGCCGTTGGCCTTGCACGCGTTGAACAATTCCTGTGCCGTCGCCGTATTGGGCAGCGACAGGCCCATCTCCTTGGCGCCGGACAATGCCAGGTTCAGATCCTTCTGGTGCAGTTCGATCCGGAAGCCCGGCTTGAACGTGCGCTTGATCATGCGTTCGGCATGGACCTCGAGAATTTTCGAATTGGCGAAGCCGCCCATCAGGGCTTCGCGCACCTTGGCCGGATCGGCCCCGGCCTTGGATGCGAACAGCAGGGCTTCCGAGACCGCCTCGATATTCAGGGCGACGATGATCTGGTTGGCGACCTTGCAGGTCTGGCCGTCGCCGGCGCCGCCGACCAGGGTGATGTTCTGGCCCATCAGATCGAACAGCGGCTTGGCCCGGTCGAAATCCTTCTTCGTGCCGCCGCACATGATGGTCAGGCTGGCCGCCTTGGCGCCGACCTCGCCGCCGGACACGGGGGCGTCGACCCATCCGGCGCCCGCCTTCTTGATCTTCTTGGCGAACTCCTTGGTCGCCAGCGGGGCGATCGACGACATGTCGATGACCAGCTTGCCCTTCAGGTTGGCCGAGGCGACGCCGTCGGCACCGAACAGGACCTCTTCGACCTGCGGCGTGTCGGGCACCATGGTGATGATGATTTCCGCCTTGGCGGCGATGGCCTTGGGCGTCGCGGCGAACTGGGCGCCGCCCTTGGCCAACTCCTTGGGCATGGGCTTCTTGCGCTTGAGCGCGATGATCTTGTGGCCGGCGTTCTGCAGGTGCAGGGCCATGGGAGCCCCCATGATGCCGAGGCCGATGAATCCGATGGTCGCCATGATCGATGTCCCCTCCTGAATGAATTTATTTTGCGTGAAAGGCGTCGTTGCCATCGGTTTTACCGCGAATGCGGGAAAAACCAATGGGCCAAGCGGGATTTTTCCACTGCTCGGGAAAAGGCGGCCGGCGGTCCGGGTCGGGGTCAGGCGGCTTTGGACGCCGCCTCGGCGGCGCGCAGCCAGCCCAGGCCCTCGACCGTGGTGGTCGCCGGGATGTATTCGCAGCCGACCCAGCCGCCATATCCGATGGCGTCCAGATGAGCGAAGAAATAGGGATAATTGATCTCGCCCGTGCCCGGTTCGTGGCGGCCCGGGTTGTCGGCGATCTGAATATGCGGGATGCGGGGCAGCAGGCGTTCGACCGTGCGGCAGATATCGCCTTCCATGATCTGCATGTGATAGGCGTCGAATTGGAAATGGACGTTGCCGTGGCCGACCTCGGCCAGCACCCGTTCCGTCTGCTTCGACGTATTGAGGAAGAAGCCCGGAATATCCATCGAGTTGATCGCCTCGATCAGAAGCTTGATCCCCGCCGCCTCGAAATGGGGTGCCGCGAACTTCAAATTCTCAACGAAGGTCTCATGCGCCTTCTCCGGTGCCACGCCGTCGCCGGGAATGCCGGCCAGACAATTGACCTGCGGGCAACCCAGCGCCTTGGCATATTCGATGGTCTTGCCGACGCTGTCCTGAAATTCACCGACGCGGTCCGGCAGGCTCGCCAACCCCCGTTCGCCCGCCGCCCAATCGCCCGGCGGCATGTTGTGCAGGACCTGCACAAGGCCGTTGCCTTCCAGCGCCGCGACCAGGCGATCGGCTTCGTAATCGTAGGGAAACAGATATTCGACGCCCTTGAACCCGGCATCAGCGGCGGCCTTGAACCGGTCCATGAAGTCCAGTTCCTGGAACAACATGGTGATGTTGGCGTTGAAGCGGGGCATGGGGTGTCTCCTGCGGGTTGTTCGGTTGTCAAAGGTAGCGGCGCGGTCAGGCGGGAGGCAACCGGCACTGGGCCGGTCCGGGCGCCTCCCGCCCTTCTCGCAGGGACCTTTGATCCGGGATCGGCAGGCCGACCCAACCGGAGATCAGAGGAAAAGGGTGACAGGCGCCAAGTGGCGCATCAACATTTTTGGGAACTATTCCACCATTCGGTAAATAGACATTTTCCCGCTTTTATTCAGCTATTTATCGTATATGCCATTTTGGAAAAATACCGGCCCGATGGCATGAGACGGTCAGGGTTCACGACTGCCCAATTCGCTGGCGATGGCCCGCGCGGCCCGGGTGACCAGACCGGCCAGGCCGGAAATCTTTTCATCGGAAATCCGCGCCGAGGGGCCCGAGACGGAAATCGCGGCGATCGGCTCGTCGTGTTCGTCGCAAACGGCGGCGGCGATGCAGCGCAGGCCGACGGCATGTTCCTCGTCATCCATGGCATAGCCGTGACGCTTGATGGTCGACAGCGCGTCGCGGAACTTGGCCGGGGTCGCCAAGGTTTTATCGGTCACCTTGGTCAGGCCGTGGCGTTGCAGGATGCGGTTGACCTCCTCTTCCGACTGATTGGCCAGCAGAACCTTACCGACGCCCGAACAGTGCATCGGTACCCGGGTGCCGGGGGCGCGGTAGGCGCGCATGGTCTCGCGGCTTTCGACCTGGGCCAGATAGATGATTTCGCCGTCGTCCTGGATCGCCAGTTTCACGGTCTCGCCGCTTTCCTCCATCAGGCGCCGCATGATCGGCCGCGCCATGACCACCAGATCGCGCGACCGGATGAAGGCATTGCCGATGACGAAGGCCTCGACCCCGACGTGCCAAAGTGCCGTCGCCTGATCGAACCGGACGATGCGATCGTGCTGCATGGTGGTCAGCAGGCGATGCGTGGTCGACGGCGGCAGGGTGACGGTCAGCGCCACGTCGGTCAGGGTCATGCCGTCCTCGGCACGGGCCAGCGCCTTGAGAATGGAGATCGCGCGGGCCAGGGACTGCACCTGTCCTCCGGTGTCCTCGCGCGAGCGCGTACGCGTGCGGCCCCGGGGGCGCGGGCGGGTCTGTTCGGCCATGAATTTTTTCCCTGCGTCTTACGGTTTCGTATGGCTCCGCGCGGGCCCGTGGGCCGACGGCAGGTCGTCACCGAGGCAATTTCACGATGCGGAACTATTTCCGAAAATGTCAGGGGCGGCCCCTTGAAAGTCAAGCGCGAATGCAGACGAATTCGACGGGAATGGCGCGGCCTTGCTCCAGATTGCGGGCGGAATTGCGCATCCGCTCCAGCCCCCGGTCACGCAGGATGACCAACGGCGTCAGGACCGGCGGCGCCTTGCCCTTCGCCCGTTCGCGGGCGGCTTGGTTATAGGCCAGGGCGTGTTCCGTCGAATCGTGAACTTCCTCGACCCGGAACCCGGCGTCTTCGAGGATCGCCGTCGTTTCGTCGGGCGGGGTCAGATGGCTGATCTCGACGGTCATGGCCCAGGGCACGGGATAAATCACATCGCCGCCGGGGCCTTGCGCGACCTCGCCGGCGACAAAGCGGGCTCCCGGCTTCAGAACCCGCGCCGCCTCGGCGAAGAACTGCGCCTTGTCGGGCACGCTCATGGAAACGTTCTGGGTGAAGCCCGCATCGAAGGTCGCATCCTCGAACGGCAGGTCCAAGGCATTGGCTTGCTTGAAATGCGCCTTGTCCGAAAGACCGGTCAGGCGGGCCAGTTCGGCCGCGACCTCGATGAATTCGGCCGTCAGGTCGATCCCCGTGACCTCGGCGCCGTGGCGTTCGGCGATATAGCGCGCCGGGCCACCGACGCCGCAGCCGATATCGATGATCGATTGCCCGGCCTGGGGCCGCAGATGGGCGATCATATCGTCCGTGGCGGCGCGCCCGCGGCCATGCAGGTGGTCCATCGGCGCGAGATCAAGGGCGCTGAGCCCGTCGAGCGCGACGCCCGCCTCCTGGAGTTTTTCCAGGATGCTTTCCATCAACGAGCCATGGGTGTAATGGGCGGCGACTTGTTCGGACATGGGATTCGAGGCTCCGGTCAGGCGGCGGATGAAAAAACCGACGCCTTGTATATCAGAGCGGCCCCAGGACGCCACGGCGGAAAGGGCCGCCGCACGCGCCCTGTTCGGTGATCCTGGCAATAAAAAACCGCGCCCCTGAATTCTCAGAGAGCACGGTTTCTAGAAGGTCCACGCCAAAGGCGCGTCCCGCATCACCCTTGGCGGGCTTTGAAGCGCGGATTCTTTTTATTGATCACGTAAACGCGGCCCTTGCGGCGCACAACGCGGCAATTCTTATCGCGCGTCTTCGCGGACTTAAGGGAATTCAGAACTTTCATCGGTCTCAAGCTCCTTAGTCGCCACAGCCGGGCGTGCAAGCCACAAATGGGCGGAAAATCGGTTCCGGTCAGGCCGGAAGCGGCGGAAACTACCCAAACCTCCCCCCCCTGTCAACCGCATCCGACAGGGTTTTCCCGTCCGGGCGCTTTAAACACCCCGGCGGAGCCGTTATAGATTGCCCATCAGGTGCGACACCGGCGGCCGGCCGGGCCGTCGCCCTGCCCCGAAACGGCGGCCGAAACGGCTGTCCAAGCCGGCACCGGCCGGCCCAAGACCGAAAGCCCGACCATGATCGCAGACCCGGACACCGCCGCCCCCACCCCGCGGCGATCAAAAGCCGTCCGGGGCATTCTCTGGATGCTGTTCGGCAGTTTCTGTTTCGCCTGCATGCATGCGGTGATCAAGGAAGTCGCCCGGACCGGGGTCCACCCGTTCGAAACCGCGTTCTTCCGCCTGATGTTCGGCATGCTGCCGATCATCCCGTTTTTCGTGAAAGACGGCCTGGCGCCGCTGAAGACCAAGCGCCTGGGTTTGTTGACCCTGCGCGGCGTGCTCAATTCGGCGGCCATGATGTGCTATTTCTTCGCGCTTTCCATCGCCCCCCTGGCGCAGGTCACGGCGTTGGGTTTTTCCGCCCCCATTTTCGCCTCGGTCCTGGCTGTCCTGTTCTTGGGCGAGACCATCCGCCTGCGCCGGTGGACGGCCATCCTGCTGGGTTTCGCCGGCACGGTGGTGATCCTGCGGCCCGGCTTCATCCCCTTCGAATTGGGGCCGATGCTGGTCGTCTTCTCCTCGCTGATCTGGGGGGCCTGCATCATCATCATCAAGCGCCTGAGCGAAACGGAATCGAGCGCCACGATCACCGTCTACATGTCGCTGGTGATGATGCCGATCATCCTCGTGCCCGCGTCCTTCGTCTGGACCTGGCCGACGTTGGAGCAATGGGCCCTGCTGGTCGGGCTCGGCATCCTGGGCGGCGGCGCGCAGATGTCCATGGCCCAGGCGCTGAAACTCGCCGACACCCATGTCGTCGGCCCCATCGACTTCACCCGCTTGATCTGGGTGACGGCGTTGGGCTCGATCTTCTTCGACGAATTGCCGGATCTGTTCGTCTGGATCGGCGGCACCATGATCCTGGGCTCGACCGCCTATATCGCCTACCGCGAACATATGCTGGGCCGGAAGCACGGCCTTGTCGCCGGACCGCCGGGCGGCGTCCGCAACACCGTGACGTCGGACGTGGACGGAGACGGGGACGGGGACGACACGGCGGCCCCTGCCGCGGAACCGGACAAAACATCAGACAAAGGAACCTGACGCCATGGCCGCACTCGGCAATCAACGCCACCTGTTCGACATCCCGGAAAACGTCGCCTGGTTCAACTGCGCCGCGCGCACGCCGTTTCTGAAATCCGTCGCGGCGGCGGGCGAAAAGGCCATGGCCGCGCGCCTCAACCCCTGGACCTGGGATGGCGGCGCTCTCGAAGCGCAATCGGACCGGGTACGTGGACTTTTCGCCGAATTGATCGGCGCCGACGCGGACGGTATCGCGATTCAGCCGGCGGCCAGTTACGGGCTTGCCGTGGCGGCCCGCAATCTTTCTCTGGCGGCGGGCCAATCGGTCGTCGTGATCGAAGACCAGTTTCCCTCGAACGTCTTTATCTGGATGGAAAAGGCAGCCGACGCGGGCGCCCGCGTGGTCACCGTGCCCCGCCCGACGGACGGCGATTGGACGGCCGCGGTCCTGGAACACGTCGACGGCGACACCGCGATCGCCGCCCTGCCGCCCTGCCACTGGGCGGATGGGACGGTGCTGGATCTGGAAACCATCGGCGCGGCCTGCCGCGACCAAGGTGCCGCATTGGTGGTGGATGTGACCCAATGGGTCGGCGCGGCGCCCTTTGACGTCGGCAAGGTACAACCCGATTTTCTGGTCTCCGCCGCGTATAAATGGCAACTCTGCCCCAACGGCATGTCGTTTTTCTATGCTGCCCCGGACCGCCGGGACGGCCGCCCGATGGAGCATCACGACTACAATCACCCGGTCACCGGGGCCAGTATCGAAGGCTCGCTGGTCTACGATCCGGCGTATTCCAAAGGTGCGCGGCGGTTCGACGTGGGTCAAACGTTCGATCCGGTGAAGCTGGCCATGGCCGAGGCGGCGCTGGAACAGGTTGCGGCCTGGACGCCCGACGCCATCGCCCAATCCCTGGCCCCCGTCATGGCGCGTATCCTGGAAATCGCGGGCGACCTTGGGTTCGATACACCCGCGGGATCGGGCTCGGCCCATATCACGTCGATCAGCAAAGCCGGCCCGCCGCCCCCCGGAATGATCGCCGGAATGGCCGCCAAGGACGTTCATGCATCGCTGCGTTGCGGGGGATTGCGCCTGGCACCCCATGTCTATGTGTCGGATGACGATATCGCGCGGCTGCGCGCGGCGCTGACCGACGCCTGGCCCGGTTGATCAGGATTCCAGTGATGTTCGGCGTCAGTCGGGCGAACCGCTGGTGAGGGCGTCGTTGACGCTCTCGATCAAGCGGTCCATCTCGATGGGTTTCGTCTCGTAGGCGGCAGCGCCGGCGGCGAACGCCTCATCATGGTCGGCCGCGGTGTCATGCGCCGACAGGGCGATGACCGGAACATCCATGACCCCATCCATTTTCTTGAGTTCGCGGATGACCTCGAAACCGGTCATCTTCGGCATGCTCATATCGCAGAGGATCAAATCCGGCCGCGCATCCGCCACCGCCGCGAGCCCTCTGTCGCCGTCTTCGGCGATACGCACGTCGTGGCCCTCGCCCGACAAGACGAGTTCGAGGAAGTTCTGAAAGAACTCATCATCCTCGATCACAAGGATCGAAGCCATATATTCAATCTCCTTACGCCTGCCGCAGGTGTCGAAATGACAAGCGTTCCCAAGCAGAAAGAGGGTACCGGTTTTTCCGCCGGTCGTCCACGGCGCTAGGACGTTTTCGCCGGGCATCCCGCAACCGGCGGTTGGCACCGAACGACCCGCCGCCGGCACACCCTATCCGATTGATCTATCGAACCTTGGCACGGAATCTGCTTTAGTTCAGGGGTTCGATCAACGTGCGTGCGCCTCCAATTCGAAGGAGGCAGAAATTTTGGCTTCGAGGGGACCGTGCCCCAACGACATATCGGCGATATCAAGGGCCTGCAACGCAACCTGTTGCGGTTTTCCCTGGCCGGCGTGATGCTCATCGCCGCCTTGACGGCGTTGTTCGTCATGGTTCCGATGCAAATTCAATTGCGCGATGCCTCGGTCACGCATCTGACTCAGATCGCCCGATCCAAAGCCGACGGCATCACCCAGATCCTCAGCCGCAGCAAAAGCATCGCAGCACAGATATCAAGCCGCACCCGTGCCCGGACCCTGCTGCAATCGCTGGAGACCGGCGATATCGGCAAAACCCAGTTCGATGCCGCCATCGCGCCGATTTTCCAGGCCGCGATGGATTCATCGGAAGAAGTCCTGGGTATTGCCCGCCTGAACAGCCGGGGCGAAACCGTCTTCTCGACCGGCGCCACACCGGAACGCGAAACCTGGCCCGACGGCTGGCAGGACAGCACCGACGCCCAGGTATCGGGCCCGGCAACCATGGGATACGGCAAGTACCTGGTCGCCAGCTCCCCCATTCTCACCCCGGACGGCCGGCGGGTCGGGGTGGACATCGTCACCTTGTCGATGGCGCGGGTCTTCGATCTGTTCACCGGCCAGGCCGACATGGGCAAGACGGGCCGGGCGTTCCTTTTGTACCGGGACGGCAACAGAACCTCGATGATGGCGCTGCAGGACGGCGGCGGCATCGAACGCCTCGAAAACGTCATCAGCCAGGATATCCTTGACGAAATCGCGGTCTGGAGCAGTCCCGCCGGGGTCGCGGTCGGCGATCACGTCACCGCCGCCCACGAACGGATCACAGACGGCTTGGCCTTGATCCTTCGCCAAGACGTGGTCGAGGTCTTCGGCGACCTGAACGACAATCTGATCTATTCCGGCGTCGGTGTCTTGGGCGTCGTGCTGCTGGGCATCTGCGGGCTGTTCCTGCTGCTGAGCCCGTTGACAGAACGGGTCGAGCGGCTTTCCGGTCTGATGGAAACGCAACTGCAACTCGCCCTCGACAACATGCCCAACGGACTGTGCATGTTCGACGAAGATCTGCGCATCGTCGCCTACAACCGCAGCTATCAGGATATCTACGGTTTCGAAGAAGGCTTTCTGCAACCGGGCATCACCCGAAGCGAAGCATTCTGGCATCTCGTCGGAAAGGGATTGCTAGCCCCGCATGAAGACCCCAATGAAACCATCAAGGCCCGCGAAGAGCAGATTCGCCGAGGCCGGACATCGGTCGAACAGACGCTGGCCGACGGCCGTGTCATCAACGTGCAGTTCGGCGACTGGACGGACGGCTACATCGTCGCCGTCTACGCCGACATCACCGACCGCAAGCGGATCGAACGGTCCCTGGCCGAGGGCCGCGCCGAACTGCAGGCGGTGATCGATGCCGTGCCGGCCTTGATCAACGTCAAAGACCAAAACGGCCGCTACGTGATGTCGAACCGCTACCACAAGAACTTCCTCGGACTGGAAGATGCCGACATCAAGGGCAATACCTCGGCGATTGTCGGGGCGAAACACGCACAGGCGATGAGCAAGCTGGATGCCCAGGTCATCGAGACGGGTGAACCGATCCCGTTCTTCGACCTCGAACTGATGAACCAGTTCGGCGACCGGCGGCAATCGATCTGCACGAAGGTCCCGCTTAACGACGCCGACGGCATGACCGTTGGCGTCATCACGACGACGGTCGATATCACCGACCGGCGGCAGGCCGAGGAACGCCTGGCCGAGAGCGAGGCGCAGATGCGCCATATCCTGGACAGCAGCCCGATCGCCATTTCCATCCTGGACGACGAGGCCGGAATTTGCCTGTTCGCGAACCAGCGCCAGGCGACGGTTTTGGGCGCGGCAAGTCCGGACGATATCTTCGACCGCAACTTCGGCGACACCTACGTTCACTCGACGGAATTGAGCACCAAGCTGGAGGAGTTCGCCCGCGACGGCAAAGTCGATTACTGGGAAGCCGAACGTGTCCATCTGGACGGGGCGACCAAATGGTGGTCGATGTCGACCTGGCGGCCGATCCGCTACGACGGGCGACAGGCGCGGATCGTCTGGACCCTGGACATCACAAAGCGGAAAGAAGCCGAACAGCGGATCGCCCAACAATCGGCGATCCTGCGGGTCATCCTGGACAGCATGCCATCGGGCCTATGTGTATTCGACGAAGACATGAACTACGTCTCGGTCAATCCACAGTTCGAGAAGGTCTGGGGTCTGCCGGACGGCATGATCGATATCGGCATGAACGCCAAGGAGACCGCGTCTTATATCCAAGCCAACGGTGACCTCAAAAACGACGAAGAAGGATGGGACGAAGAGCGGATCGCCAGCGTTCGGTCGGGCAATTCGGTGGCCGAGGTTCCGCTTGCCAACGGTCGGGTCATCCATGCCCGATACGGCGATTGGTACAAAGGCTATTTGGTCGGCGTGTTCGACGACATCACCGAACAGAAAGAGGCACAGAGGTCTCTTGAAGAGACCCGTTCGCGCCTGAGCGCCATCACCGAAAACGTCCCCATCATGCTGGCCCTGAAGGGCGTGGACGGCACCTTCCTCAGCGTCAACAAGATCTTCGCCGAATGGCATGGCACCACGCCCGACGAAATGATCGGCAAGACGCTTCACGACTTCGCGCCGAAGGCGCGGGCCGACGACGTTAAGGTTCTCGAGGCCAAGGTTGCGGAAAGCGGTGAGGTCGCCATCCTCGAAACCCAGTCCATGATCAACAAGGTCGATGGCATCGCGCCTTATTATCGCCTGATCAAGTTCCCGGTCCGGGACCGCGACGGCGTCATTACCGGGATCGGCACGGCAATGCTCGACATCACCGAACAGAAACTGGCCGAACAGGAAATCGAACGGCAAAAAGCGATCCTGGAAACGACCCTGGAAACCATGGACCAGGGAATCACCATGTTCGACGATGATTTGAACGTCATCACCGCGAACTCGAAGTTTCTGGAACTATTGGAATTTCCGCCCGAGCTGTTCCCGCCCGGAACCAACCTCGCCGACTTTTTCCGCTATAATGCGGAGCGTGGCGAATACGGCCCCGGCAAAGTCGAGGAACAGGTGGCGAGCCGAATCGAATTGGCCCGTCAGTTCGAACCCCATCATTTCGAACGTTCCCGGCCCGACGGCATGGTGATTGAGATCCGGGGCAATCCGCTCCCGAACAAGCGCGGGTTCGTCACGACGTATTCCGATATCACTCAACAGAAACTGGCGGAACGGACGTTGCTGGAGGCCAAGGTCGCAGCCGAGGACGCGAGTGCCGCCAAAAGTTCGTTCCTGGCCAATATGAGCCACGAAATCCGCACGCCGCTTAATGCCATCATCGGCCTGACGGGCCTTGCCCAGAAGACGGAGCTGACGCCGCGGCAAAGTGATTATCTGACCAAGATCGAAGTGTCGTCGCATGCCCTGCTCGGCCTGATCAACGACATCCTGGATTTCTCCAAGATCGAAGCCGGCAAATTGGAAATCGAATCCGTGCCGTTCCAGTTGGACAACGTCATGTCGAACCTGGCGGCGATGATGACGGCGCGGGCCGGCAACAAACCGATCGAAATGCTGTTCCGAACGGATCCGGAAGCCCCCACGTCGTTGACCGGCGATCCATTGCGGCTGGGCCAGATTCTGATCAACCTGACGTCGAACGCCATCAAGTTCACGGAAGAAGGCGAGATCGTCGTGAACACGGTCTTGGAGGGGCATTCAGGGACCAGGGCCAGGTTCCGTTTCGAAGTGACCGACACCGGCATCGGCATGACCAAGGCACAGATGGAGAATCTGTTCCAGCCGTTCACCCAGGCCGACCTTTCGACCACGCGGCGCTTCGGCGGCACCGGACTGGGCCTCGCGATCAGCCGCAGCCTCGTCGAAATGATGGGGGGCGAAATCGGCGTCAAGAGCGTTGAAGGCAAAGGAAGTACGTTCTGGTTCACCGTATCGATTGGCATCGATCCCACAGCCAAGCGAACCGCCGCCCAGAACGGCGCCTTGAAAGGCATTCGCGTTTTGGTCATCGACGACAATGAAACGGCCCGCGAAATCTTTACCGAAGCGCTGGAGGCCTCGTCCTTCGACGTAACCACCGTCAACTCGGGTGAAGCGGGCATCCGGGAACTCGAACGCAACGCCGCGCAAGACGGCGGGGCATCGTTCCAAGTCGTCTTGCTGGACTGGCAGATGCCCGACATGGACGGTATCGAAACGGCGCGGCGGATCAACTCCCTGGCTTCGCCGGCCGCGCGCGTGCCGATTATTCTGGTCACGTCGCAGAACCTGGAGCACGTCCGCGAGTTGGCGGCGGGCTTGGATGTATCCGCCATTCTGTCCAAGCCCCTGAACCCGTCACTGTTGTACGACGCGATCGCCGAGGCCTGCGTAAGGCCGGGGGCCGCCCCAGACGACAGCTGGCCGTCGGCCGTTCATGGCATGCCCGATAAGGGGAACGCCATTCAATCCAAGTCGCAGATCGCGGGCCTGCGCGTTCTGTTGACCGAAGACAATGAAATCAATCAACAGGTGGCGATCGAATTGCTCTCGGGCGAAGGGGTCCAAGTCGACGTGGCGCAGAACGGGAAGGAAGCGCTGCGCATGGTCGGCCTCGAACCCTACGACGCGGTGCTTATGGATCTGCAGATGCCGGAAATGGACGGCTACGAAGCCACGCGCGCAATCCGCGCACAAAAGATGTATGCGATGCTTCCAATCATCGCCATGACCGCCCATGCCATGGCCTCCGAACGGGAAAAATGCCTCGCCACGGGCATGAACGACCACATCACCAAACCGGTCGATCCGGATCATTTGTTCTCCACGCTCGCAAAATGGACGGGACGAGACGGCGCATCGGTGGCGTCGGCTCGCGCCGCGCCACCGGAACCGGCAAGCCCATCAGCCGATATCTCCACGCGGAAGCCCGCCGCACCAGCGGAAGAAGACGCCCTGCCCGACGAGATCCAAGGCATCGATATAGCCGCGGCCCGCCAGATGATGCGCGGCAACGATGCCATCCTTCGCCGACTGCTGGGTGACTTCCACGCCAAGTACATGACCCTTGCGGAAACGATCGGCGAAGCCCTCGAGGCGGGCGACACGGAAACCGCTGAACGCACGTCGCATTCCCTCAAAGGCGTCAGCGGAAATATCAGGGCCGGGCGGGTGTTCGAAGCCTCGAAAGCACTGAACGACGCCTTGCGAGCCGGTGCCGAGGCTCCGAACGTGGAGCGATTGCTCGCCGACCTCGCCGAGGCCTTGGATGAAGTCGATAAATCGCTCGGCGCGGCACTCGGCGGACAAACGGGTGACGGCACTCCGGAGCGGACCGGCGTGGAAACCTGAACGACTGGCCAGATTGCAAAAGGTGGGGAATCCCAATTAGATTGTCGTGATGGCTGATTCGAACCCCGAACAAGGCATTTTTTCACAGATCGCAGGCGACCACCGTCAACGCATTCTCATCGTCGACGACGCGGAAGAAAACCTGCTGATTCTTGAAAATTTGTTGGCAGACATGGCGGATATTCATACGGCCCGCGATGGGGCGGAAGCCCTCGCGGTCGCCGAGGAATTACTCCCCGATCTGGTGCTTCTCGACGTGCGCATGCCGACCATGGACGGCCATGAAGTATGCAAGCGCCTGAAAGCCAGCGACCGGACCCGAAATATCTCAGTGGTCTTCGTGACCGGTCTGTCCGATGAGGAGGATGAGGAACTGGGCCTCGATCTGGGCGCCGTCGATTACGTCACCAAACCGTTTTCTCCGGCGATCATCATGGCCCGCGTGCGCAACCATCTTGAACTTCAGAGGGCCCACCGAAACCTTCGTCTCGCCAACGAAGAATTGACCCGCCTGGCGACCACCGACTTTCTGACGGGCGTCTGGAACCGGCGACGGTTTCTCGAACTCGGGCAGAACGAGGTCTCGCGCCTGCGCCGGAACGGCCGCGGGTTCGGCACGGTGATGATGGATGTCGACCACTTCAAATCGGTCAACGACACTTACGGCCACGATGCCGGCGATACGGTCCTGCGCGCGCTTGCCGATGCTTGCGTTCACAGCCTGCGAAATGTCGACATCATCGGGCGCCTGGGCGGCGAGGAGTTCGCCATGATCCTGCCGGAAACCGATCCCGCGGGCGTCCGCCTAACGGCGGAACGCCTCCGCCAGGATATCGGTCAGATGGCTGTGCCTATCGGCGGAAAGGAATTGTCGTTCACGATCAGCGCCGGATATACCTGCGTCACCGATCCGAACGATTCCATCGAAAATGCCCTTAGCCGCGCCGACGAAGCGCTCTACCAAGCCAAGGGGGCCGGGCGCAATCGAACGATCTGTTACGAAGAGATCAAGGGCGGCGCGCCGGGCGGCTGAACCTGCCGGCTTTTCCCGCCGCAATACATATTCCATCGCGTATTTCTATGATGCGTCCAGACCATGGGGCCGCAGCAAGGCGCGGGAAATGACGACGTTCTGAATTTGCGTCGTGCCATCCAGAAATTCGCACATTTTGGCCGCCGCCAAATGACGGCCGAGAGCCTCTCCGTCGCGCAGGCCCGCCGCGCCCATGGCCTGCATGCAGGCGGCGATGCCGCGCAACGCCGCGCCGGTCGCGAATTTCTTGGCATGGGCGCATTCGGTGATTCCCGGTTCGCCCGCATCCAGGGTGCGGGCGGCGTGCTCGGTCAGGCGGCGGCTCGCCTCCAGGTCCGTCGCAACGTCTGCCAATTCCCATTGCAGGCCCTGGTTCGCAAGGATCGGGCGGCCGAAGGCCATGCGTTCGGCGCCGTAGGTCAACGCACGCTCCAGGCTGTCCGACAGCATGCCGCAACAGATCGCCGCGACGAACATGCGTGCCATGTTGATGCCGGCCATGGCGGCCTTGAAGCCTTCGCCGACAGGAATCAGGAGATTAGTTTCCGGCACACGACAGCCGTCGAAGTGAACGTCGCAAAGGCCGGCCGCGTGGCCGCCGATCATCGAGTAAGGCTCGCCCCGGGACAGGCCCGTAAAATCGCCCTCGATTAAAAGATTGGCGATCCCCCGCCAGCCCGCTTCCGGATCGGTCTGAACATAGACGCTCATGACATCGGCGATAACGCCGTTGGTCACCCAGGCCTTGTCGCCGGAGACGGTCCAACCGCCGGTTTCCGGCGCCGCCCGGCAGGTGATCGCCGTGGCGTCGGAACCGACCCCGGGCTCGGTCAGACAGAAAGCGCCGATCCGTCGGCCGTCGATCATTTCCGGCAGCAGGCGATGGCGCTGTTCGTCGGTGCCGCGGCGGGCGATCGCATTGGCGGCGTTGGCATGGACCTTGAGCGCGAAAGCGAAAGCGAAATCCGCCGCCGCGAGAACTTCCGCCATGCGCGCCGCGCATTGCATGGACACGGCATCGCCGCCGACTTCAACCGGCAAAATCGCCGCCGTCAGACCGGCGTCCGCCGCGCTTTCAAAAACCTCCGGCGGCAACGCCCGCGCCCGTTCCCATGCGGCGGCATGAGGACGAAGTCTGTCGTCCGCGAAGGCCGCCGCGCGAGCCACCGCATCCTTTTCGGATTGTCTCAGTTCATTGTCCATGTTGCCTCGCCTTTTCCAATTTCTCCCCGGTCACGGGCCGCCGGTTCGGTATTCCGGCGACAGCATAGCCCGAATCGGACGCGCCCCAAGCGCGCCGCGCCCCAAGAACGCCGCACCCCGCACCCGGATTCGGCACGCGCCCGCCGCGTTCGGTCGGCGCCAGCCGGTCCAAGCCCCCGGTCTCTTGGCCAGCCTGATTTTCGCCCGGGTTTTCATTACATTACGGATCGCGGCCAAAATTCGTGCGGCCATCGCCCACTGCCGATAGCAGAGCCTTTAATATGTTCCAATTGCGGGCCGATTGTGCAAGTTTATGGCTGCAAATCGAGGAAGGTAACCGGGGAAAAGAGTTTGCGAAGCCTTCTCAAGGCGGGGTTCACGTTAATGGTGATCTTCGGCGTGTCGGCATGGGGTGCCGCCGCGCGCGCCGAATCTTTGCCTGATCTCTTGCTGGACCTCATCGAACATCACGACCGCATCAACGCCGCCAAGAACGATTTGGAGGCCGCCCGCAGCCGCATTCGCGAAACCCGCGGTGCCTGGTTCCCTGAGGCGCAGATCGATTTCAACAACGGCTATCAGAAGCGAACCAATCCCGGCACTCAGGACACGACGAAGCGGTTCAACGATACGACGTTGAGCATTACCCAACTGCTCTGGGACTTCGGCAAGACCAACACGGACGTCACGATCTCGGAAAAGAATCATGAATCCGCGGCGATCTCCCTGCATCGGGTTCGCCAGGATCTGATCCTCGAAGGCATCACCGCCTATATCCAGGTCTACAGCGCCAGCCGCCGCCTGACCTTGTCGCGTCAGTCCGAAGATAACATCAAGGTGCAGACCGAGCTTGAAGACGCGCGGGTCGCCGGCGGCGCCGGATTCTCGACCGACGTGCTGCAGGCCAAGACCGAATTGGCCGAAGCGCAATCCCGCCGCGTCGTCGCCGAGGGCACCCTGCGCAATGCATTGTCGCGGTACCACGCGCTGTTCCGCGACATGCCGCGTGAAATCGGCACGTTTGCCTTGCCGCCGATCCCCGAAACCCTGATGCCGCGCACGCTGGATGAAGCCATCGAAGTCGGGATGAAGGATAATTTCCAGGTTCGGATCGACCGGCTGGCCGCCGATATCGCCAAGGATTCGGTCACCCGCACCCGCCAGGATCTGTTCTATCCGGAACTCAGCGCCGTGGTCGAAACGTCGCATGAAAAGAACCTGGACGGCACGATCGGACAACGCAACGAACAGGTCGCCAAGGTCGAATTGACCTTTCCGTTCAACCTGGGCATGACGGCCTTTGATTCGGTCGATGCCTCACGCAGCAGCTTCAAGGCGACCATCGACCGCGCCGCCGACACCCAACGCACGGCGGAAGAAACGATCCGTCTCGCCTGGGCCGATCTGGAAACCGCGCGGCAAAACCACGAAGTCCGCTCCGCCCAGATCGAAATCGCCGCCAAGTTCCTGGAACTCGCCCGCGAGGAACGGGAAGCCGGTCGGCGATCTCTGTTGGACGTTCTGTCGGGTGAAACCCGCCTGATCAATGCCCAGAGCGACGCCGTTTTGACGGAAGTCTCGATCGTCCAGGCGGCGTTTCGGTTGCTCAACGCGATGGGCCGCCTGGAAGTTTCGGCGGTTGAGCCGAACTGACGGCATCCGGCCGTATTTTATCCTGAAGATACAATAAGTTTTCGCCTCTCTCGACCGCGGGTCAGCGGTTCGCGCGAATGGTCATCGGTCACATTTTTTTCGTCGATTTTAGTCTAATTTTATTCGTATTATATCGATCAGCCTGTGGCCAATCGGTCACATTGTTGTAAGGTTGAATACCTAGACTTTCCTTGAGCCGAATATCGAGACGCGCAAGATTTCGAAACGGCACTTCCAACGGTCTGTGCTCATTCCAAGGGAAACAAGGGGATTAAGCTAGGGTCCGGACGATCAGTCCGGCTTTAGGCGCAGGAGAGCGAGCACGTAAGGGGTGGCCAAGAACTGGCAAGTTCCCGGCACGGATAAAGGAGCGGAACCGCTTGATTGGAGCGGAGCCGGTTCGTATGTCCTGGATGCCGACGGCGCGGACCAGATTCGCGTGCCCGATGGTGGCTGGATCCTCCAGGCGAAATTCGTTCGCCAGGGGCCGGACCTTCTGCTCGTCGGCAAGGACGGATCCACCGTCCTTATCAAAAGCTTCTTCAAATTCTCCGACCCGCCCGACCTGCTGACGCCGGACGGCGCGATGATCAGGGGCGACCTGGCGGTCAAGCTGGCCGGCCCGGCCGCACCCGGCGCCGAGGCTCAGGCCGCGCCCGCCGCCGCCGCCGAACCGATCGGCAAGATCGTCACCATTTCCGGCAAGGTCGAGGCGACCCGCGCCGACGGCACAAAGACCGAGCTGAAGGTCGGCGATCCGGTCTATCAGGGCGATGTGATCGAGACCGGGCCGCTCGGCGCCGTCGGTATGGAATTCGCCGACGAATCGACCTTCTCTCTCGCCGACAACGGCCGCATGGTCCTGGACGAAATGGTCTACGATCCGGGGGCGCAATCGGGCACCTTCGGCGCCTCCATCGTCCAGGGCGCGTTCTCCTTCATTTCGGGTCAGATCGCCAAGACCGGCCCGGACAACATGCTCATCAACACGCCGACCGCGACCATCGGGATCCGCGGCACGGCCCTGGCCGGCAAGGCCGCACCCGAGGGCGAGCAGAGCAACTTCACGATCCTGCCCGAAGGCCAGTTCGTCGGCGAAGTGGTGATCGCCAACAACGCGGGAACGGTCGTCCTGAACCAGGTCGGGGCCACGGTTTCTCTCAGCTCCATCAACCTGGCCCCGCCGCCGCCGATCATCATCTCGGCCGCCCAGATTCAGCAGCAATACGGCAACATTCTGCGCCACCTTCCCCCGGCGCCGGGCGACAACGGCGACAATGCCGTTCCCGGCCAGCCCGGAACGCCGGAAGGAAACGCCCCGCCGCCGGGCGACGACACGGCGGAAAAGCTCAACCAGCTGCAACAGGCCATCACCCAAGGCGCCATCGACGCCGCCAAGTTCAACATCCAGCTGCAGAACGCGAAGGCCACCGTCGAAGGTCTGTTCGAAACGCTGCAGCAGGAATACGGCGAAGGCGCCTTTGTTCTTGATCCGGTTTCGGGCCTGACGGCGGCTCAGTTCGGCGGCCTCGCCACGCAGTTGGCAGGGCTCGCCGGGCGCATTCCCCAAGGCGGGTTCACGCTGCAGACCCTGCAGCAGGAATTTTCCCCGCAGGAAATCACCGCCCTGCAAAACCTGCTAGGCGCCGGCACCTTCAATTCGCTGGTCTTTGATTCCTCCGGCTTCAACTCGATCAATCAGGCGCTATCGCTTCTGAACGCCGCAGCGATCGTCGCGGCCAACGCGGAAACCTCGGCCTCGACGGCGGTCAGTTCGCTGACCGGCTCGCTTTCGATCCTCGGCCCCAATGCCTTGCTAACGAATGCGGAAACGGATTCGGTCATCGAGGTCGTGGTCGCCCCGCTGGAAGCACTCAACGCCGCGCGCGCCCTGTCGGAAGCCCTGGTCACCATGATCCAGGCGGCGCAAGCCATGCTGGCGACCGCCGCGTCCGGCGACGAGATCGACGCCGACACCCTGGCCGCGCTACGCGAAGCCGTCGGCCTCGACGGGGCCACCGGCGATAACCTGGTAACCGCGGCGACGGAGATTTCCGCCGTCGTGACCGCAGCCATCGCCGCCGCCAATCAGGCCAAGACCGACGCCATCGCTGCCGCCGATGGGGGCGTTGCCGCCGCCCGCGCCGCCGCCGCAAATTCCCTGAGCAGCAACATCAACGCGCAACTGGCTGCCGCCGGCGCCACGACAACCGACATCAACAATCTGCAGAACGTTGTCGATATCGTCACCTCCAAGGTAACCGGAATTCGCGATGTCGTCCTGAACAACCCGAACCTGCCGTCGGAACTGCTGACGGTTCTCAACCTTGCGGTCCAGGCCGCCGACGCCGCCGACCAGGCGGCGACCTATGCCCAGAGCACGCTGAACACCACCGACCCGACGGTCATGCTGGCCGCCAAGGCCAACGCCATTTCGTCGGCGCAGACGGTCAACAGCCTCAAGGCCCAGGCGATCCAGGCATATGATGCGTTCCAGGCGACCCGGCCGGTCGACCCCGCCGTCGCCGGCGATTTCCAGAACGCCGTTCAAGATTCCAACACCGCCGAGAGCGCCGCCGACCAGGCGACCGCCGCCATCGAGGGTGCGTCGCAGGCCCGCGAAGCCGCGCAAGCATATAAAGACGGCACCGCCGAAGCGGATCTCACCGCCAAGCAGGCTGCGACGACCGCCGCCCAAGCGACGGCGACCACGGAAAAAGCCGAAGCCGTCAGCGCCGCCAACGACGTGTTGGATGCCCGCGCCGACTTGCTGACCAAACTGATCAACGAAGCCGTCGGCCAGGCCACGTACGATGCCTTCGAGGACGCCGCGAAAAGCGCCGAAGCGATCCAGAAAGGGGCCAGCGACGGCGACAAGGGCGATGTCGTCGCGGATGCGGATGGCTCTCTTACATATGAAGTGAACGCCGCAAACACGGATATCGCGGCCCTGAACCCGGGCGACAGCACGACCGACAGCTTCAAGATCGCCATCGAGAATTCGTCGGGCGGCTTCGATCTACAGACAATCACCGTCACCATCACGAACGTAGGCGGTACGCTGACCGTGTCTGACGACGTCACGGTAACGTCGGGATCGGGCGATTCATTGACGACGGCCGCCGGCAGCCTGTCCGCATTGTCGGCCAATGGTGCGCAGCAGTTGCTCGACGCCGCCGAAACCGCGCTGGCCGACGCCAACACCGCGTTGAGCGATGCGACCGACGCCGCCAATGCCGCTCCCGGCACGCCCGCCTTGGAAGCCGCCCTGGCGCTGGCGACCCAGAACCAGGCCAACGCCGAAGCCGCCGTCGAGTTCCAGGAAGACGTCCGCGACCTGTTCCAGGACGCCGCCCAAACGGCGCAGGCCCGGGCCCGCGGCATCGGCGACGGCGAAAAAGGCGAGGTCGCCTTCGAGGCTGATGGCGACGTTACGTATATTCCCGACGAAGACGCCTATTCCGCTCTTACCGACGGCCAGAGTGCGACCGATAGCTTCCTGATCGCCGCCAAGAACGATGCCGGCGGCTATGATATTTCGTCGGTCCAAGTCACCGTCACCAACAACGGCGGAACCCTGGAAGTCTCCAATTTCACGGCGGTCACCGCACCGGACGGCACCACCGCTTCGGTGAACCTGGATGCCCTGGACGACGTGACCGCAGGAAACACCGGTTACATTAACGGCGCCGATCAGGTCGCCGATGCGGCATCCGCCTTGGCAGATGCGGCGCGGACGAACCTTGATACGCTGGAAGCCACGGCCCAGAGCGAACTGACCGAATCCCTCGCCGCCATCAATGCCGTCGCCGAAGCACAATCGGCTGAGGCCCAGGCCGAAGGCTATCTCTCGGTCGCCCAGGCCGCCGCCGAAGCGCAGGCCGAGGCGGCCCTGGAAATCGCCGTCGCCGATGTCGCGACGGTGACCGGCGAACTTTCCGACCTGGCGGACGTCCTGAACGACGCCGCCGACGAAGCCCAAGCCAACGCCATCGCCGGGACGGCGGACAAGGTCGCGGCGAACGCCGCTGCCCTGGAAGGGCTGCAGGCGCTGCTTGATGCCGCCGTCGATATCGCCGGCTTCGACGTCGCGGCCTTCCTGGCTTCCGACACGGCAGGCGGCAACGCCGGCCTGCAGGCGCGCACCGAGATTCTCGATTTCCCGGCCGCCGCGACGAACGACCCGGCCTTTCGGACCGCCGTCGCGACGGCCGAAGCCGAAGTCCGCGATGCCCTGGTCACCGCGCTCGACGACTATGTCGCATCGGTCAAGGACGCCGTCGCCGATGCCGCCGGTCTGAGCTACGCCAGCCAGGGCACCGAAGCCGTTGCCGCGCGCAACGCCGCCGTTGCCGCCGCCAACGCCCAGACCGACCGCGCGGAACAGCTGATCGAGTTGATCAAGGCAAAGTCCGTGGTCGCGTCGGCTGCCGCCGATTTGGCCGACTTCATCAATCCGGAGCCTGACAATCCGGATGCCGCTTATCTTGCCCTGGCCCAGGCCGAACTGTCTGAAAAGCAGGAAATCGTCGCCGACGAGGGCCTGATTTCGGCGACCACCGGCACGACCGCCAATACCATCGTCATCCGGGGCAACGTCCCGGACCAGGCGATGACCGTAACGGTCAGCGCGTCGAACGGTGGCGCGACCGATAACAACGGCGGCACCTCTGCGCTGACGACCACGGCGTCCGGCACCAGCGGGCAGGTAACGACCGTGACATTGCTGGGCACGCCCGAGGTCGGCGACACCTACACGATTGCGGTTTCCAGCAACCTGGATCCGAGTTCCGACCTGACGACCAGCGGCACGGTTTCAATCACCATCGACGAGAGCCTGACGTCCATGGCCGCTTTGCGGGCCGCATTGGTTCAGGCCCTCAACTTCGAACCGACCCTGGGCGGTGCGGAAGGCCAGGATGAAGCCACGGCCTTCGCCGCCGCCGAAGCCGCCGCCGCCAAGGCCGCCGCCGATCTCGCGGCCTACAACTCGGCGCTCGGGTTCGCCGATGCCGCCGAGGCCGCCGCCACCGAAGCACAAAACCAGGCCGATATCGCAGCCGAGCTCGCCTTGACGGCCAGCCAGGCCGCCCAAGATGCCGCCGCCGCCGAAGCCGCCAATAACGCAGCAGCCGCCGAAGCCGCCGCCGTGATCGCCGAGACCGCCGCCGCCGCCGCCGAACTGGCGCAGCAGGCCGCCGCCGCCGCCGCCGCGTCGGCCGAACTGAACGGCAACCGCGCGATCCAGGCCGCCAGCGGGGCCGGGACGGTCGTCGTCAACGGCACGTCGACTTCCGCCTCGGCGCAGGCCAACCGCGCATCGCAGGCTGCCTCCAATGCCGCCGCCGCCGCCGGTGCCGCCTTGCAGTCGCTCGACAATGCCGAGGCCTCCGCCAACGACGCCCGCGGCGATGCCGATCTGCAATCCGCCGAGGACCGCGCCGCCGAATTGGCGCAGGATGCCGCGGAAGAAGCCCTGGCCGCAGCCGAACAAGCCGCCGCCGACGCCCAGGCGGCCGCAGACCAGGCCGCCGCAGATCGCGCCGCCGCCCAAGCGCTTGCCGTCGAGGAAGCCAGCCGTCTGGCCGACGACGCGGAAGCCTTGGCCTCCGACGATGATCCGACCACGCTGGACGCGGCACAGGCCGCCGCCACCGCTTCGGCGCTGGCATCCTCCAACGTGCCGGGGGCCGCCGAACTTGCCGCCGACGCGGCGGAAGCCGCGCGCAACGCCGCCAATCAGGCCCAAACCGCCGCCGACGCCGCACAAGCGGCCGCCCTGGGCAAGGGCGCCGACGCCCAGGCCGAGGCCGACCGGGCGCAGGCCGCCGCGACCGCCGCCGCCGTCAGCGCCGGGGAAGCCGAAGCCGCCGCCGAGGTCGCCGCCAACGCCGACGCCGCCGTCGCCGCCTGGACCTCGGGCGACGCGTCCGAAGACCGCGCCGATACGGCCATCGCCGCCCGCGATGCCGCCGCCGCCGCCGCCACCGCGGCGACCGCCGCGGAAACCGCGATCGCCGCCGCCGATGCCGCGACCGAAGCCGCCGTGGCGCCGAACGTCGCCCTCGCCGCCGCCGAAGCGACCGTCACCTCGCGGACCAATTCCCTGGCACAGGTCCAGGCCGAACGCGATGCCGCCGACGACGGCGACGACAACGTCGACACCGCCATCGAACAGGTCTGGGACAACGCCGTCGAACAGGCCGAAACCGCCCTGTCGGACGCCCAGGACGCGCTGGCCCAGGCCCAGGCCGCCGCCGACGCCGCCAACGAAGCGGTCACCATCGCCCAGGCGAATGCCAACACCGCCGCCCAGGCCGCATCCGAAGCCGCCGCCCAGGCCGCACAGGCCGCCTCGGAAGCCAGCTTCGCCGCCGCCTTTGAAATCAACGCGCAGGGCGCCGCGCAGACTCGTGTCGACAACTTCCTTGACGATCTTGTCGCCGAGGTGGGCGAGGCGCTGACCACCGCCAAGGAACAGGCGGCTATTGCCAGCCAACAGGCCGCCCTGGCGACCACTGCCGCCGCGGAAGACGCGCTCGATGCCGATGCCGCGACCGCTGCCGCCGAAGCCGCGGCGACCGCCGCGCAGGCCGCGCTCGACGCCCTGCTGCAGGCCGCCGACGATCTCGACCTGCCGCTGTCCACCCAGACCGCCCAGGCGGTGATCACCGCGATCAACAGTGCCTCGGACGCGGCAGCGGAGCTCGACGATCTGGCTGCCGGCGTCGTCACCACGGACAATCTGCTGGCCGCTCAGGACGCCGCCAATACGACCCAGCTTGCCGCCGTCGCCTCGATCAAAGCGGCTGCCGCCTCCGCGCTGCAGGCCGTCAACGCGGCCAACGCCGCGCTTCAGGTCGCGCAATCGCAGGCCGCCGTCGCATCGGCCGGCGAGGCCGAGCGCGAAGCCGCCCGCATCGACGCCGCCGAAGCGGCCCTCGATCAGGCCCAGGCCGACGCCCAGGCCGCTTCGGACCAGGCCGCCGCCGACGCGGCCGAGGCCGCGTCGGCCCAAGCTGCCGCCACGTCGCGGGTCTCCGACATTCAGGCTGTGGTGAGCGCCGCCACGGCGGCACGCGCCGCCGCCACCACGGCGGCCCAGGCCGCCACCGACGCCCTGACCAGCCTGGGCCAGGCGCAGACCGCCTTGGCCACGGCGACGGCCGAAGCCGCCGACGCGCAGACGGCCTTCACCAATTCCGCCGCCGCGCAGAATATCGATCCGGCGGCCTATCAATCCGTCAAACAGGCCAACGACCGCGCCCAGGCCGCCTTGGAAGACGCTCAGGAAGCCGTCGCAGATGCCCAGGCCGCCTATACCTCGGCCGCCGAGGCGGCGACCACCGCCAACACCGCCGCCAATACGGCCGAAGCCGCCGCCGCGACGGTCAACCTGACGGCGGCGCAGGCCGCTCTGGCGACCGCCACGGCCGCCGCGACGGCAGCGCAAACCGCGGCCAATACGGCCGCCGCCGAAGCCACCGAGGCCGCGAACCGGACACCCGACAGCGGTTCGCTCGCCGATGTTCAGGCCGCCGCCGCGCTGGCCGCCGGCGACGCCACGGCCGCCGAAACCGCCGCAACGACGGCGGAAACCCAGGCCGATGCGGCAACCGCCGCGCTTGCCGGTATTCCGCGTGCCGCCTCGGCCCGTACCACCGCCCAGGCCGCCGCCGACGAGGCCCAGGCCGCTGCCGCGACCGCGGATGGCGTGGCGCAGACCGACACGGTCACCCTGGACGGCACCATCGAAGCCGGCGACAAGTACACGGTCACCGTGGACGGCGACAGCGTGACCCTGACCGTTTCCACGGAGAACACGCTGGAAGCCGTGCGCGACGCGCTGATCAACCTGATCAACGACGCGAACAATGATCTGACCGACTCGGTGGTCGCCTCGGCCGGCAACGGCGACGGCCTTGTCACCCTGACCGCCGCCATGCCCGGCATCGGCTTCACGGCCTCCGCCTCGGCCACCAACACGACGGCGGGCGGCGGCGTCGACGATCAGAGCGCCTCTTCCGCGACCACGATCGGCAACCTCGGCGGCGCGACCCAGGTCGCGCAGTTGGATACCGTGACCCTGCAGGGGACGGTTGAATCGGGCGACGTTTTCTCCGTCGATATCAACGGCACGGTCGTCAGCGTGACCGTCGGCGCGGGTACCGGCGGCGTGATCACCGCCGCCGCCGCGCGCAACGCCCTCGTCGCCGCGATCAATTCTTCCGGCGTCGCCTCCAGCGTCACCGCCGAAGCGGGCGACGCCGACGCGGAGTTGACCATCACGGCGGACGTGGCCGGGGTCGGTTTCACGTCCAGCGCATCAGCCTCCAACGGCGGTTCGGACAATACCCAGGACGCGCAGTCGGTCACCACGACCGCCAACCTGCGCGGCGCCGACGACCTTGCCGCCCAGGCGGCGACGGACGCGCAATCGGCGGCCTCGACGGCGACGACGGAATCGGCGACCGCACAATCGGCGGCGCAGACGGCGGCCGCCTCGATCGCCGCCGATACGGCCAACACGGCGGCGGAAACCGCCGCATCCACGGCCGCGACGCAGGAAGCCACCGCCAAGCAAGCCGCCGCCGACGCGGCGCTCTACGCCCGCACGGCCAAGGCCGTCGGTGACGCGGTCGGCGACGCGCTCAGCGGCGGATCGCCGACCGATGCCGACTTCCTGGACGCCATCCAGGCCCAATTGGAAACGACCCAGGTCACGCGCCTGACGCTCGGCGGCTCGGTCGAAGCCGGCGATACCTACACGGTGACCATCGGCGGCGTCGGGGTGACCCTGACCGTCACGACGGAAAGCAATCTGACCGAAGTGCGCGACGCCCTGATCGATTTGATCAACGACGTCGATGCCTCGGACAACCCGACGAACGCGACGACGGTCGACGACCTTGTCACCGCCACCGTCGGCACCTCGCCGGGCACGATCCGCCTGACCGCCAAGGAAGCGGGCACGGATATCACCATCACGACCTCGGCGACCAATGCGGTCAACGGCACCAACGACCAGAGCCTGGCACGGACCAAGCTGGTCGACGCCGATCAGGTCACCCAGGAAGACGCGATCACCGTCGCGGGCGGCACGGCCGTGGCCGACGGCGACAGCTTCTCCGTCGAGATCGCGGGCGTCACCGTCACCGTTTCGACGGGCGGCGGTGAAATCAATGTCGGCGACGACGCCAACGCGGTGCGCACGGCCCTGGTCAATGCCATTCAGGCGCAGATCACCGGCGGCGCCATCAACGGCGTCACCGTGGCCGCCGGCGGCGACGGCGCCTTCGTTCTCACCGCGACCGCGGCGGGTGCCGCGGGCGGCTTCCTGACCGTTATTCCGGAAGCCAGCGCGGCCGCGTTGTCTCTCGATGCCATTTCCAACGGCTCGGTCGCCGACCGCGCCGCCGATGCCGCCGCGACGGCCAACACGGCGGCGCAGAATGCCCTGACCGCCGCCAATACGGCGAATTCGGATGCAGCCGACGCCCTGACGGACGCACAGGCGGCCGTCAACCTGCCCGGTGCGGGCAGCGTCGCCCAGGCGCTGCTGACCGATACCCAGGCCGAGGTTTCCGCGACCGCGACGTCCCTCGCCTCCGTCGTCCGTGACGCCGCCGCCGCCGCGCAATCGGCCGCCAGCGCCGCCGCCCAGGCCGATCTGGCCGGGGCCGACGTGGGCGCCATCGCCGCCGCCATCGAGGCCGCCAACACCGCCGTCATCCAGGCCGCCGACGAAGACGCCGATACCGCCGCAGCAGCCGCCGAAGCCGCCTTCAGCCAGGCATCGGCCAGCGCCACGGCGGCCCTGGAACAGGCGCAGAGCGCCATCACCGACGGCGCCGACATGCTGGAATTGGCATCGTCCTTCGATCAGGTGACGCTGACGGGCACACCGTCCGCCGGAGATCAATTCACCCTGTCCATCGACCCGACGCCCGCCAACGCCGGCAACGGCGACACGATTAATATCGTGGTGACGGCGGAAGACGGCGACACCATCGACGATGTCCGCGATGCCCTGGTCGATGCCGTGAACAATGCCAACGGCCTCGACGGGATTGCCTCGGCCTCGGCCAGCGCCGGTACAGGCGGCCTGATCATCGCCGCGGCGACGTCGGGCACCACCCTCGGTGTCACGGCCAGCGTCTCCGACTCTGTAAATACCGGGGCGGAAAGTGCCTCGGCGCTGATCCAGGCCGCGTTGGCGGAAGCCGCCGCCGCCCAGACGGTCATCGACGCGCTGTTCGACGGCGATCTGCCGAACGATGCGGGCAGCCAGACGGCGAACGCCCTGGACGACGTGGTCACGGCGCTCGACGCGGCCATCGCCGCGACACGCCAGCAGGTCTCGATCACCATCGGCGGGACCCTGGAAACGGGCGATACCCTGACCGTCAATTTCGACACCAATAACGACGGCAACGCGGACCTCACCAAGACCATCACGGTCGGTGGCGATACCTCGCTGTCGGCGGTCCGCGACGCATTGGTCACGGAAATCGGCACGACCGGCGGCATGACCGCCTCGGCGGCGTTCCAGGACGGCGAACTGGTTCTGATTTCCGACGATCCGACCGCCAGCCTGATCCGCATCACCACCGCCCGCACCGATAACGACAGCGACAGCAACGCACCCACGATCTCGGCCGCCCGCACCGGCACGGAGGCCGCCCTGCGCGCCCTCCGCAACGGTCTGGACCAGGCGTCGACGATCGCCGAAACCATTCAGGACGCCGTCGACGAAGCGGGGACCGCCGCGACCTTGGCGCGTCTCGCGGCGTCGGGCGGGACCTACGATCCGGGCAGCGGCGACGTCGATTTCCTGACCGGCCTGGACCCGGCGACGGAAGCCAATACCATCGCCGCCGCCAATACCATCGAGATCGCCCTGACCGGGGCCAATACGACGACCTTTGATTTCGTCTCCGCCGCCCAGTATCTGGCGGAGGTCGCGGAAAGCTATGTGCCGGGCGCATTGGAAGGGGCCGCCACGGCGAACGCCCAGGCGACCATCGCCCAGCAGGCCGCGTTCCAGGCGGCGGCGGGTCTCAGCCAGTTCACCCAGGCCATCCAGAAGGCCCGTAATGAAGCCGAATTGGCGGCCCAGCAGGAAGCGCGCGATTCCGCGCCGGTTGCCGGTGACGAGACCATCGGCGACGGCGAAACCGACAACGGCGCCCCGGTGGGGGCCTCGGTCGACGGCGACGACGTGGTGCTGGAAGATCAGCCGGTCACCTTCGACGTGCTGGGCAACGACACGCGGGCCGACGGCGATCCGCTGGCCAACGCGACCATCGCCTCGGTCGGCCAGCCGACCCACGGCCGCGTCACCATCGTGCCTGAAAAAGACGTTCTGAGCATCGATAGCGGCAGCTACAACTCCGGCGACCAGATCACGGTGACGGTCAACGGCGTCAGCGTCACCTACACCCTGAACGCCGGCATCACCCTGGCCGCCAACATGCAGGCCTTCGCGACGCAGATCGCTGGCAACGCCGCCATGTCCGCCGTGGTCACCGCCGCCGAAGTGGACGGCGAATTGGTCCTGACCTCGGCCCGGCCGGGCACGCCGATCAATTCCAGCGCGACCGCGCCGACCAACACGGGCGGGTTCACGTTGGACGTCTCGAACCTGCAGCCCAACGGCCGCCTGACCTACACGCCGGATGCCAACTACAACGGCGTCGATACCTTTACCTATACGGTTTCCAACGGCGCCACACCGCCGTCGTTCGACACCGCGACGGTGACCATCGACGTCACCGCCGTGAACGACAATCCGGACGCGCGGAACGATTTCGCGACGACCTCGGGCGACAGCGTCCCCGTCGAAAAGGCTGCGGCCTCGGGCGTTCTGTCCAACGATACGGACATCGACACGGGCGACACCCTGACGGTGATCGAGGTCAATGCCGCCTCGGGCAACGTCGGCAATCCGATCGCGGTGACCCTGACCCTGCCGGACAATTCGACGGCGGACGCCCTGGTCACGATCAACGCCGACGGGTCGTTCACGGTCAATCCGAACGGCCAGTTCGAAGCCTTGGCCGCCGGGCAATCGGCGACCGGGACGCTGACCTATACGGTTTCCGACGGCAATGCCGGAACGGACGATCAGGACCTGACGCTCGCCGCGACCCAGGCGAACGTGGCTGCGGTCAGCCAGGTATCGACGGTGACCATCGGCGGCACGCCGGAGGCGGGCGACACCTATTCCGTCACCATCGACGGCAATGCCTTCACCTTCACGGTCGGCGCGCAGACGACGCTGGCCGGGATGCGCAATGCCTTCATCAACGCGATCAACGCCAACAGCACCCTGAACGGTATCGTCACGGCCTCGGCCGGGTCGCCGAACGGGGAGATCAAACTGACGGCGAAGGCCGCGGGCGGCAGCTTTACCATCGGCGGCGAGAGCGCGATCAACAACAGTTCGACCTCGGACGAAACCATCGTGATCGCGACCCCGACCGCCGCCCAGGTGCCGGTCGCTCAGGTTTCGACCCTGACGCTGTCAGGCACGGTCGAACGCGGCGACGTGTTCGAAATCACGGTCAACGGCACCCGCATTTCCCATGCCGTGACGACGGAATCGACGCTGGATGAAATCCGCGACGCCCTGGTCACCAAGCTGAACGCCAACAGCGTCATCGCGGGCCGGGTCGCGGCTTCGGCCGGTGGGTCGGGCGAGGTCGTCATCACCGCCAACCAGGCGGGCGTGGCCTTCACCAATTCGGCCCTGGCGATCAACGCCGGGACGGACGTGGCGACCATGACGGTGACCGTCACCGGGTCGAACGACGCGCCGGTCGCCGACGCCGCCACGGCAAGCGGCAACGAAGACACCACCGTCACGGGCACGGTGACGGCGACGGACCCGGATCTGGGCGACGACCTGACCTTCTCGCTCGCGGCCGGCGGCCAGGCGCAGAACGGCACGGTGACGATCGCCGCCGACGGCAGCTTCTCCTATCAGCCGAACGCCAACTTCAACGGCACGGACAGCTTCAAATTCCGCGTCGTCGACGAGGCCGGCGTGTCCAGCACGGCAACGATCACGGTCACCGTCAACGCGGTCAACGACGTTCCCGTCGCGGTAGCCGACACCTACACAATCGACACCGGCGACACGGTGGACCTGCAGGTTCTGGTCAACGACACGGACGTCGAAGGCGACACGCTGAGCGTGGCCGAGTTCGTGGGCGCCAACTTCGGCACCGTCAGCGCCACGGGCAGCCCGCGCACCTATGAAGCGGACGGCAGCTATCTGGACACGCTGGGCGCCAGCGACAGCGTCACGGACATTATTCTTTACGTCGCCCGCGACGGCGACACGCCGCCGGCGCTGCAGGAACAGACGGTCGACTTCTCCGGCATGTCGGCCTCGCCGGGACAGACCAGCTACGCCGTCGACACGGACAGCGACACCAACGACGACATTACGATCACGACGACCAACGCCGGAGGCTTCGACGCGGTCAACGCCCAGCCGAACCAGGAGTTCGTCACCGGCGCGGGATTGCAGGTTTCGTCGAACGAGAGCACGGATCTGCGGATCGACTTCGCCGATGGCGCGGTTGGAAAGATTCAGTTCGGCTATTCGGTGGACGCGATCGATCTTGCCGACATTCCCGGCGTCACGGTGCGCCTCTATGACGCCAGCAATCAGCTTCTGACGACGACGGCACAGACGGCGAACTTCACGCCGATTTCCGGCGTCGGCCAGAGCGACACGCCCGAAGGCTTCGTCCAGGTCGCCTTCGAAGGCCGCGCGGCCTATGCGGAAATCGACTTCACCTCGGCCGACGCCGCCGCCAGCTTCACGCTGGACGATTTCACCTTCTATGAATTCGACGGCGATGAAAGCCAGGTCGGCCATGTCACGGTCACCATCGGCGGCGCCAACGACGCCCCCGTCACCACGGCCGACGCCGTGGCCGTGGATGAGAACGCCGCGGTCACGTTCGATCCGCTGGCCAACGACACGGACCCCGACGGCGATACGCTGACCCTCGACGGCAACCCGCCGTTGGTCGATTACGGCACCTTGACCTTCAATGCCGACGACACGATCACCTACACCACCGACGATTCCGCCGCAGTCAACGGCCTGGCCCAGGGCGAAACCCTGCAAGACACGTTCACCTACACCGTTTCCGACGGTAACGGCGAACTGGTTCAGGAAACGGTCACGGTCACCATCACCGGCGTCAACGACGACCCGGACGCGGTGAACGACACGCGGTCGGCCAGCGCCGACCGGACCGACGTCTTCATCGACGTGCTGAGCAACGACACGGATATCGATTCCGACGACGACAACACGACCTTCAGCATTACCAATGCCACCTCTTCTCTGGGTGGTTCGGTTTCCATCGTCACGGCGGATCAGGCGCAGTCGAATTTGGTGACCCTTGCCGGCACGCTGCAGGACGGCGACGTCTATAGCGTGACCGTCGGCGTCGACACCTTCTCGGTGACCATTGGCACCGACACGGCGCCGGCTGCCAGCATCACCATGGCCGACGTGCGCGATGCGCTGGTTCCATTGATCAACGCATCGAACGATGTCGATGCCGTCGCCGGGACCGCCGACGGGGCGATCATCGTGACCGGCCAGACGACGGGGACGCCCTATACGATTACCGCCGCGACCACGGACGGCGGCGGCACGGCCGACAATACGGCGACGGTGTCCTTGCGCAATCCGGCGATCAGCGGCCGCGACAGCCTGTCCTACGACCCGTCGGGTGCCGGCAACCTGCAGGCCCTGGCGCGCGGTGAGACGATCATCGACACCATCACCTATACCATTCAGGACAGCCTGGCGGCACGGACACGGCGACGATTCAGGTGACCATCACCGGCGTCAACGACCTGCCGGTCGCCGCCGCCGACACGGCGGGTGCGGCCGAGGACGGCGCGATCGTCGCGATCGACGTGCTGGCCAACGACACGGACGTCGACAACGGCGACGTCCTGACCGTGGTCGACGTGACGACATCCAGCCTGGATCCGGACAGCAACGCCATCGACCTGCTGGCCGACGGCGTGGTGACCCTGTCGGGAACGCCGGGCGGCACCATTTCGTTCAATCCGGGGACGGGCATTTTCGACACCCTGGCCGAGGGCGAAACCCACGACATCGTCATCGACTACACGGTCGAGGATTCGGAAGGCGGCCAAGCGACGGGCAGCCTGACCGTCACGGTGACGGGTACCAACGATGCGCCGGTCGCCGACGCCGTCGCCGAGGCCGTGACCGAAAACACCTTGTTGTCCTTCAATCCGCTGGATCACTTCAGCGATCCGGATTCCGACGAGGACGGCTCGACCCTCAGCGTCACGGACGTTCAGGCGACCTCGTCGCTCGGCGTGCCCGTGGTGCTGACCGGCGGCGGACAATACGCGGAGCAGGTTTCCGAGATCGACCTTTCGGGCTTCTCCTTCACCAGCGGCGGCAGCGTCGATCTGACCTTCACCGCCGGTTCGGCCTCGGCCCTGCCATCGCCGGGCGAGTCGGCCAGCGACGTCGCGGACTACCTGGTCACCCAGATCAACAGCCAGACCGGCACGACCGGCATCACCGCGACCCAGACCGGCGGCGTCATCACGATGACGGGCTCGGGCTTCACGCCGTTCACCGTTTCCGCCGACGTCGTCCACGACGCGGCGCCGACGACCACCCTGACCCTGGTCGAAGGCACGCCCGGCGTGGACGAAGTGGGCGCCATCGCGGAAGTTCAGACCTCCGGCGGCGGCGATCCGGAAATCAACGACATCGACATCAGCGCGGTCGCCGCATCGTTCCCCGAGCCGGGGGCGTTCACGCTGACCGTCAACGGCGTCGACATCGTCTTCAATCTGACGGGCGGCGAAACGGCGGGTACCGTCGCCTCCATTTTGAACACGTCGATCAACGCCAGCCCCAACCCGGCACTGTCCGGCTTCTCGGCGACCTTTACGGGCGCCTTGCTGACGGTCACCGGGCCGGCCGATGTGGATTACCCATTGACCGGCACCTTCGTAGAAGCGACGCCCGACACCCTGTCGCCGGCGCCGACGGTGACCGCCAACATCCCGACCGCGCCGTCGGTGGCCTACGACATCACCAACGAGACCCAGTTCGACGATCTGGCCGCCGGCGAGACCCGCACCGACCAGATCACGGTGACCGTCACCGACACCCACGGCGGCACGACGACCTCGACCATCGAGGTGACCGTCACCGGCACCAACGACGCGCCGGTGATTGCAAGCCAGGTCACCCCGGTCGCGCCGGTCAATCCCATCGGATCCTACGGCGACGACGTGATCGTCAGCGACAACACCACCGAATACCTGGTCGGCCTGGCCGGTGACGACACCCTGACCGGTGGTGCCCTGGGTGAAGACATCGAAGGCAGCACCGGCGCCGATGTGATGACCGGTAATGGCGGCGCCGACGCCTTTGTCTATTACGGCGTATCGGATTCCCAAGCTGGCGGCGCGATCGACACGATCACCGATTTCTCGTCCGCCGACGGCGACCAGATCGTCCTGAACAACATCATCGACAGCGGCCGGACCTTCACCTACGAGGGGGCCAGCGGTCATACGGGCGGCGGCGACGCCTCGGCCGCGATGACGACCGACGGCCTGCTGACCATCGATATCGACGGCGACGGCGTCGCCGACATGGAAATCGCCATGACCGGCATCACCGCCGGCGATCTGACGATTTCCGATTTCTCCGACAGCGCGCGCGCATCGTTCCATTACCGCGACGTCATCGACACCACGACCGACGGCACGGTCACCGGCTCCGTCACCGGCGGCGAGACGCTGTTCGGCTTCGGCGGCGACGACACGTTGGACGGCGGCGGCGGCGGCGACCTGTTCTACGGCGGCGCCGGGGCCGATTACCTGATCGGCCATGCCACGTCGGGAATCTACGACACCTTCATCTATACGCAGGCCGACGATTCCGGGACGGGCCCGGGCAACCGCGACATCCTCGCCAACTTCGACGTCGATTACGACACCATCGATATCGCCAGCATCCTGTCCGATCCGGCCGGAAGCTTCGTCTTCGCCGGGTTCGATACGGGGTTCGCCGGCGGCGGCACGGCGTCGGCGCGGGTGATTACCGACGGTGGCGACAACGGCACCAACGACTTGATCCAGATCGACATCGACGGCGACGGGATCATGAGCGGCGGTATCGATATGGAAATCGAGATCGAGGCTCTGTCCGGCAGCGACAGCGGCTCGTTCAGCGCAAACAATTTCACCGTTTCCTACGCCGACCCGCCGGATATCGCCCTGCCCGTCTCCGCGACATTCGAAGAAGAAGGCCCGCCGGTCATCGTCGATGCGACGATGGAGATCAGCGACGTCGATTCCGGCAATCTGGACGGCGGCTCCCTGGACGTTGACATCACCACCGGCGGCACGGTCAACGATGAATTGCTGATCACCGAAACCGGCGGCATCACCGTCGAAGAGGCGGAAGGCGATTTCTACGTCCTGTACAACGGCACCGCCATCGGCGTCATCGACGGCAGTTTCAACGGCAGCGCCGGACATCTGTTGGTCACCTTCAACACGGATTCCACGCCCGAGGCCGCAGAAGCCCTGGCCCAGGCCGTCGCCTTTAGCAACAACAAGGTCATCCCCGACACCACCGACCGCGAGATCACCTTCACCATCGACGACGGCGACGGCGGCGTGGCGACGGAACTCGTGACCGTCGAACTTCTGCTCGAAGGCGGCCTGGTCCGCAACGACCACAACCAGGGCACCGACACCGATTGGTTCACCGCCGCCAACTGGACCCAGGGTGTCCTGCCCGATGCGACGATGGTCGCAATCATCAACGGCCCGGCGGCGACGACCTTCAACAGCGGCAGCGCCAACGAAACGGTTGCCAAGCTGCTGTTGAACAACGACCTGGACGTCACCGCGGGCACCCTGAACGTCAACGGCACGTCCGAGGTCGATGCGGGCAGTTTCCTGACCATCGGCGGCGGCACGGTCCAGGGCACCGGCAGCCTGAACGTCAAGGGTGCGGTCGACCTGACCGGCGGCGCGACCCTGGGCATGGCCTCGGTCACCATCGGCGCGGACGACGCCATCGGCTATTCCGCCGGCATGACCGTCATCGGGTCTGGCAACCAATTCACCGGCGACCTGACGATCGAGGCCGACAGCAGCGAAGCAGGCGCGTTGGCCATAGGCGGTCCAGGCAGCGCCGGAGACGCGACCCTGACGATCACCGGCGACGTGATCAACCACGGCGACATGCTGATCGACAACCACGCCGGTGGCGCATCGAACTCGTCGTTGACCGTCACCTCCGGCATTCTGACGAACACGGGCCTGTTGCGGTTCATGGACACGAGCGCGTCCGGCGGCGCGCGGATTTTCGTCGGCGAAATCGACAACCAGGGCGGCACGGTCCAGGCCTCGGTCGATGCGACGATTAGCAACACGGGAACCTTCAATCTTTCGGTCGGTACCCTGACCGTCGACGGCACCAGCACCTTGACCATCGACGGCGGCACGACGGTGATCGGGACGGGCACGACCCTGACCGACAACACCGGTGCAAAGATCGACTTCACAGGCGCGGCAATCCTGGCGCTCGACAGCGACACGGGCATCGTGGCGAACGATCCGACGATTGGCTTCGGCGGACAATCCGATGCCGTCACCGTGACCACGGTCGATACCGGGCCTTATGCTTTCGACATCGACACCGGTGCGCTGCTGACGCTTACGGGGAACGATGTGTTCGACACCACCGTCGACGTGAATGTCGCGGGGACACTGGAGACCGAAGGCACGGGCAACGCCATTAACGGCGGGCTCTATATATCCGGCACCGGTGAACTGACCGTACTCGGCTACGACGGCGGCGGCGACGCGACGTTGACCATCGCCCAAGGCTTCGTCAACGACGGCATCATCCGCCTGAACAACGAAGGCCCCGCCGCCCATGACACGACACTGACCGTCAGCACCGGCGCGATCGACAACTTCGGCACCATCATCATCGAAGATACCTCGACGGCCGGCGGTTTGCGGACCCTGTCGTCCGACATCAACAACTCCGGCGGGACCATCGACGTCAACACCGACGCCGTGATTGCGAACGCCGGCAAGACGTTCGACACGGCGTCCGGTACGCTGGACGTGGGAACGTCGACGTTGACCATTTCCGACGGGGAAACGGTCCTCGGCACCGGCACGTCGTTCACCGGCTCGGGCGCGCTCGACATCACCGGCACGGCCGACCTGACGCTTGATAACGGTTTCGACCTGCTGGCCGCGGGACCGGACCTTGTTCTGTCCGGCTCCGTCACCATTTCCGGTTTCGCCGACGAAGGCACGCCCTCGCTCTATATCGAGGACGGCAAGACCTTGGTCCTCGACGGCGACAGCGTCGACAGTACCGTCACCCTTGATGTCGAAGGCATCCTGCAGATCGAGGGCACGGACACCATCATCGACGGTCAGACCTTCGTCTATGGGCCCAACGGGGTCATTAACATCCCGGCCGGGGCGAGTGTGGCGATCAACAACACCATCGACCTGAGCGGCGGCACCATCAACGTCGCCGCCGGCGCGGTGTTGAACCTGAACGGCGCCGAGATCGTGAACGGCGGGCTCATCACCGGCGAAGGCACCATCAGCCTGTTCAACGGTGCCGCGATCTCCGGCGACGGCATCGTCGACATCGCCGGCGCGGATACCGGCATCCTGGTGATCGATGGCGGCGAGGTGAATTTGGATCCGGGGGCGACGGTCAACCTGGATATCACCAACGACGGCGATCACGACATCCTGGCGCTCGACACCATCGATTTGCAGGACGCGGGCGATACGCTGAACCTGAATTTCGCGCCGGGCTTCGATCCGGCCGTCGACGGCAACAGCTTCACCGTGCTGACCTACGACAGCCATACAGCGGAAGTCGGCGGCAACGCGGGCGTTTTGGAAGCCGGCATCGACAATATCTTCGACAACATCACCCATAACCTGGGCTCGGAATACACGCTGACCGCCGATTACGGTGCCGGCGGCATCACCGTTACCGTCAACCGGAACCCGGAACTGTCCGTCACCACGACGGGCACGGGCGTGCAGTTCGACGGTGTCGATGACTTCATCACGATCCCCGCCGAGGGCACCGTCAACGCGCTGACCTCGATCACGGTCGAAGCGGTCGTTACGCTGGCCGGCGCGCCGGGGGGCGTCGCACGGTTCGCCGAGAACTTCGACGGCGACTACAAGGGCTGGGGCTTCACGACCCATCCGGACGGCACCATTTCCGTCGAAGTCGGCGATGGCGGTGGGTCCGGACAACTGTCCAATTTCTATACCGTGCCCGGCGTCATCTCGCCGGACGTGCCGACCCATGTCGCCTTTACCTATGACGGCCCCAGCGGCGAGATCGTCGTCTACGTGAACGGTGTCGCGGTCGACGGCACGGCGGGCGGCGTCGACCCGGTCAACAATCTGGGCGCCACGACGGCCGACGCCGTGATTTCGCACCCGGTCTTCCCGCTGGACGGCACGGTCGATGAATTCCGCATTTACAACCACGCGCGCACGGCGACGGAAGTCGCTGGCGACGCGGGCGGCGCCAATTCGGGCATTGCCCCGCTGGTCTACTACGATTTCGCCGACGGCACGCCGACCAACCTGGGCTCGCTCGGCGCCACCGCCAACGGCATTCTGGGCGGCGGGCTCTCCGGCCCGGCCCTCGCCTTCGACGGCGTCGACGACGCCGTCCGTGCCGACACGGCGGGCATCGATTTCGGCAATGCCTTTTCCATCGAATTCGTCGTCGAAACGACGATGACGTCCGAAGGCTACATCATGACGATGGGGGACACTTCTTCCGGCGGGGTCCCAGCCAACAACCTTCTGTTTGCGAATATTCCAGATGCCAGCGGCGTCCTGCGCATCGGCCAGTTCGGCGTCATCGACATCGACACAACCACGGCCGTGAACGACGGCGTGCCCCACCACATTTCCCTGACCCATGACGGCGCGGGCAACTACAAGCTCTACGTCGATGGTGTCCTCGAAGCCTCCCCGGCGACCACGCCCGTGCCGGACATCACGGGCAGCACCTTGACGCTCGGCAGCCCCGACGGCGCCACGCCGTTCGAAGGATCGGTCGGCGATTTCCGCATCTATTCTGACGAACGCACGGCGGCCGAGGTCGAAGCCGACGCCACCGGCGGCTTGAGCGGCGACAACCTGCAGATCCATTACGACTTCGACCCGGCCAACGTCACGGGCGGCCATGTCGCCAACCAGGGCGCGCTCGGCTCCGGTGCCGACGCGTTGCTCGGCAACGACGTGCAGACCAGCCAGGGCATGCGCTTCGACGGCGTCGACGACAAGCTGGTCGCGGCTGATCCGTTGCTTGCCCTCGGCACCGGGGCCTACACCATCGAAACGATCATCTCGACCACGTCGTCGACGCAGTCGATGTTCATGAGCCTGGGCGACAGCTGGGGCACGGGCACCGGGATCAATTTCAACTTCCTGGCCAACGGGACGATCGATGTCGGCCCAGCCAACCTGGGCGCAACCCCCGGGACGCCTGTCATCAACGACGGCACGCCGCATCATATCGCCCTGACCTATGACGGCACGGACACCTACGAATTGTTCATCGACGGCGCCTCCGTCGGGACATTCGTCAACGGCACCGCCGACCTGTCGCCGGGCGTCCTGACCCTGGGATCGTCCAGCGACGGTACCAGCCCCTTCGACGGCCTGCTGGACGACGTCCGCGTCTACAACGACGTGCGCACGGACGCGGAAATCGCCGCCGATGCCGTAGGCACGCTGGACGCCGGCGCCCTTGCCGACGGCAACCTGCTGGCCGCCTACGACTTCGAAGCTGGCAATATTGCGCCGGACGGCACGGTCGCGAACCTGGGCTCCATCGGCGCAACCGCCGATGCCTCCGCCGGCACCCCGACCCTGCCCGCCTTGCAATTCGACGGCACCGACGATTTCATTCAGGCCGACACCACCGGCATCAACTTCGCCGCCGGGTTCTCCGTCGAATTCACACTTCAGACGACGGACACGGCGGCCTACCTGGCCGGTGTCGGGAATTCGCTTTCCGCCAATGAGTTGATGTTCCTCAATATCGGCGACAACGCGCTTTCCGGCGGCATCCGCGCGGCCCTGGTTGGTGGCCCGGTTATCGATTCGTCTATCGCGGTCAACGACGGGCAACCGCACCACATCGCCTATACTTACGACGGGGCCGGCACCTATAAACTCTATATCGACGGCGTTTTTGACGGCTCGACAAGCGGGGCAGCGCCGACATTGAGCAGCGCCGACCTGTTTATCGGGCAGCAATACCAGGGCACTGTTCAGCTTGACGGCACAATGGGCGATTTCCGCATCTATTCGGATGCACGCACGGCGACCGAAATCGCCGCCGACGCCCTGGGCCAAACCACGGGCGACAACCTGCAAATCCATTACGACATGGATCCGGCGAACATTTCCGGCGCGACCCTGACCAATCTGGGGACCCTCGCGGGCGGCGACGCCGCCATGGGCGCCGGCGCCACCACACCGGCAACCGCGACGATCACCAATACGTCGATCCCGGTCGTTGAGGACATGACCGGCCTGACCGACGGCACGGAGCCGGAATTGACCGTCACCGTCGACGGCACGGCCCCCATGGCGGTGCCGCTGGTCGATCAGGCACTGTCGTTCGATGGCTCGGCCGTCGTCGAGGCCACGGACGCAAGCGCCATCGACTTGACCGCGTCGGGCGGCAATACGCTGCAGTTCTTCGCCGCCTCGGATTCCATCGTCGCCTCGCAGGCCGGGACCTTCGACGGACTGTCGGCGGGCCAGACGTTCACGGTTTCCGGATCGCTCACGGCGAACGACGGCACCTTCACCATCGCGGAAATTTCGCCTGACGGCACGACCATCACCGTTCAGGAAACGGGGACGATTGCGGATTCGGCAGCGTTGGCCTCGGGCGCCAACATCGTCTCCGAGACCGCATCCTCCCTGGCCACCGACACCGGCGACTTTACCTACGAAGCCTGGGTCAAGGTCGACGATCTGACGGCGCTGGACGGAACCTACGGTTCGCGCGTCCTGTCCGTCGGCAATCCGGCCAACGGCGAGATGGTCAGCCTGTCGGTCAGCCAGACCGGCGTGGTCGAGGTCATCCGTTACGGCGGCCCGCAAGGCGGCAGCTCCGCGGGCGCCCTGCAGGAAGGCCTGTGGACGCACGTCGCCGTGACCTATGACGGCACGACGGGTGCTGCACAGATTTACGTCAACGGCCAGCCGGCCGGTTTGCCGGTCGATTTCTCGGGCGCGCCGTTCGACCTGACCACGGGCGACGTCACCATCGGCGGGCAGCATGGCTCGCCGGGCATCGCGGTCTTCGACGGCGAAATCTTCGATGTCCGCACCTATGACGTCGCGCGCTCGCAGACCGACATCCTGGGTGACATGAACGAACTGCCGGACGGCACGGATGTGAACCTGACCGGGGCCTGGCATCTGGACGACACACTGGCCGGGACGACCGACGAATTCCGCGACATCTCCGGCGGCGGCGCCACCGGCACCTTCTCCGGCGGCACGGCGACGTTTACCGAGACCAACCTGTTCACTCTGGCCGAGGACGCGGTCCTGCACGGCCAGATGTCGGGCAGCGACGCCGACAACCCCGGGGAGGTCTTCTCCTACGCCGTCCTGACCCAGGGGGCCAACGGCACGGTCGCCGTCAATTCGACGACCGGAGACTGGACCTACACGCCGGATGCCGACTTCTTCGGCGCCGATACGTTCGAGGTCAAAGTCTTCGACAGCGAAGGCGCCTATACGGCCAAGACGGTCACGGTCAATGTGGTGAACGCCAACGACGCGCCGGCAATCGGCGGCGTCACGACGGTCGGCACGGCGCTGCAATTCGACGGCGTGGACGACGTTGTCACCTTGGGCCAGGACGCGGGCCTGCAGGTCACCAACGCCTTCACCCTCTCGGCCCGGATCAATCCGCAATCGTTCGACACCTGGGACGGCATCGTCGGCAACGTCCACGACACCCTTTCGGTTGAAAGCGGATATGGCCTGCATCTGAGCGGTTCGAACGGCCTGCTCCTGGCCATCGCCACCGATGCCGGGCTTCAGACCGTCACCGTCGACAACGTGCTGCAGCCGGGTGAATGGGCCCATGTCGCCGCGACCTACGACGGCACGACGGCGCGCATCTTCGTCGACGGCGAAGAAGTCGGTAGTCAGGAGATCACCGGCTCGGTCATCGATTACGATCCGGTCAACGACATGCGCATCGGTGCGTATGTCGATGACAGCGAAAGCCATTTCTTCGAAGGTCAGATCGACGACGTCCGCATCTATGACGATGCCCGCACACCGGCCGAAATCGCCGACGATGCCGGCGGCTACGTCCCGGCCAGTCCGGGCACGGAAGGCCTGCTGGTCCATATCTCGGCGCAGGGCGCGACCGGTCAGACCCTGACCAACGGCGGCACGCTCGCCTCCGCCGCCGACGGCACGCGGGGCGCCGACGGCTCGGCCGCCGCGGACGACCCGACCGCCGTCGCCTTCACCGGCCGGGCGATGGATTTCAACGGCGTGGACCAGTTGGTCGATGCCGGCCGCGGCACCAACGACGCACTGGCGATCGACGGCGATCTGACGATCGAGACCTGGGTCAACTTCGACAGCTTCGACGGCCCCCGCCCCTATGTCGTCGCCTTCAGCGAAATCGGCACCGATCCCTCGATCAATACGCTGTACGGCCTGCATCCGAACGCCGGCGGCGATCTGGTGTTCGTCCACGAAGGCGGCGCCGCCAATTTCGAAGAAATCACCTTCGACACCAACTTCGTCACCGGCGAGTGGTATCACGTGGCCGCCGTGCGCGACGCCACGGCGCAGACCATCACCCTTTACGTCAATGGCGAGCCGGTCGGCGCGGCGCAAAGCTATTCGACCATCCCTGACGGTGGTGAAAGCTCTGTTCTGCATATCGGCTCGGTGAACGGCGGCGGCGACGCATTCTCTCACGACGGCCAATTGTTCGACGTCCGCATCTACGACACGGCGCGCGGTCAAGCCGACATCCAGGCAGACATGACCGGTGCCCTGGACACGTCCGAACCCAACCTCGTCGCCGCCTATCCGTTGAACGAGACCGACGGCTCGACCGTGGCCGATATCGCCCACGGCAACGACGGCATCTTCGAACAGGCCGGATCGCCCACGGCGCCGACGTTGGCGCCGACCAACCCGCTGTCGATGGTTGAAGACGGCGTGCTGACCGGCAAGGTCGCCGCCTATGACGTGGACGGCGATGCGCTGACCTTCAGCCTGAACGTCGATGGTGCACCGGCGAACGGCACGGTCACGGTCAATTCGGACGGCAGCTTCGAATATGCGCCGTTCGGCAACTACAACGGCCCGGACAGTTTCACGGTCGACGTTTCCGACGGCACCGCGACGGTCAGCAAGACCATCAACCTGACCGTCGATGCGGTCAACGACGCGCCGGTCACCGGCGTGACGACCACCGGTCGGGGCGCCAACTTCGACGGCACGGACGTGATTACCGCCGGGCCAGGCGACAGCGGTGAACTGGCCATCGCCGGCGACCTGACCGTCGCCGCCTGGATCCGCCCGGAACAGCTTTCCGCCGCCACGCATATCCTGACCTTCGGCGCCTACAACGATCCAGGCGATACGGAAGGCACCAATATCCTCTACGCCCTGGAGACCGACGCCTCGGGCAATCTGGTCTACGTCCACGAGACGACCGCAGGTGCCAACGTCAGCCATACCTTCACCGACGCATCGCTGGTCCAGGGCGATTGGGCCCATGTCGCCATGGTTCGCGACGCCGAGGGCGAAACGGTCACGCTTTACGTCAACGGCGACAATGCGGGGACCTTCGATTACAGCGTCCTGGGCGGACCGGTCGGCGGGGTGTTCAGCTCGCTCTTCGTCGGCGGCTTCGATCTGCCGACCGACTACGTCGGCGAGATTGACGATGTCCGCATCTACGACGCCGAACTGACGGCCCAGGACATTACCGACATGATGGGCGGCGCGGGACCGACCGCAAACCTCCAGCTACATTACGATTTCGAGAACGCATCCGGCGCGACCGTGCCCAACCTGGGCCTGGCCGACAACACCGACGGATTCCTGGGCTCCTACCCGGGCGTGATCGTCGTCGGGTTGACCGGCATGACCGCGACGGATGCGGGCGGGAACAATGTCAATATCGACATCGACGGCCTGACCCCCGGCATCGGCGCGATCACCGGCACCAACAATACGGCAACGACCAGCGGCGACTTCACGATTATCGCCAACGGCAGCGGCCTGGGCTTCGACTTCGCATCGAACGGCGTGCTGTACGAAATTGCGACCGACGGCGCCGGCAGCCTGATTACCTTCAATGCCAGCCAAACCATCGATGACACGCTGACCTATGAATCGGTCGTCTCGGCGGACCTGCCGACGGGCAGCAACACCCTCGCCTTCCGCTTCGACGCCGACGGCTCTGGCACGGATTGGCAGTACGGTTACATTTCTTACAACAGCGACGGCACGAATTTCATCCTCGGCGATGTCGGCTATGTGATCCAGCCGGGTTTCTCTCTCGATGCGGGCAGCTTCGAAGCCAACATCACTGGCCCGGGGCCCGATGCGCCGACGGTCACGCCGGAAACATCGCAGGCGATGGTGTTCGACGGCGCGACGGAAGCCATCCGCGTCGCGGAACAGCAAGGACTCGAAAACCTCAGCGAGATCACCCTGGAAGCCTGGGTCAAGATCGATATCTTCCCGCCGACGACGGGCAAGGACGCCATCATCTCGCAATGGTCCTATACGGACGATGACCGGGGCTTCGAGCTGGCGGTCAGCGACGTCGACGGCGACGGCTTCTCCCGGTTCCGCTTCGGCCTGTCCGAAGACGGCACCCTGGGCCTCGGCGCCGACACGGCCATCGAAAGCGATACGATCGTTGAAGCGGGCGGCTGGTACCACGTGGTCGGCACCTTCGATGGCACGACCATGCGCCTGGTCATCAACGGCGAGGAAGAAACCACCTCCACCGATTTCGCAGGCAAGACCATCCATGCGTCCTCGGCCGATCTGATGATCGGCGCCATGGACGACAGCGCCGGCGGCGATGCCTTCTTCGACGGAGAGATCTTCGACGCGCGCATCTACGACACCGGGCGCACCGACGGGGACATCAAGGGCGATATGTACGACCTGCCGGACGGCGACGAAGCCGGTCTGGTCAGCGCCTGGCATCTGGATCAGTCGGACGGCGCCGTCGTCGCAGATGTGGCGGGCGGCAACACGGGCGAATTCCGGTCGTCCGGGTCGCCGGCGACCCCAACCTTCGCCGACACCAACCCGCTGATCCTTGCCGAAGACGGCCAGCTTTCCGGCCAGGTTACCGTCACCGACGTGGACTCCAGCGGCCCATTCAGCTTCTCCGTTTCCGACAACCCGGAATACGGCCAGTTGACGCTGAACGCGGCGACCGGCGAATGGACCTATACCCCCGATGCAGAATATTCCGGCGCGGACACCTTCGAAGTTCTGGTCACCGACGGCGATGGCGGCGAGACGTTCCAGGAAATCAGCCTGACCGTCAGCCCGGTCAACGACGCACCGGAACTTCTGGGGGCGCGGGCCAATCTGCGAGCCCCGCAATTCGACGGCGTCAACGACAGTATTCAGGTTCTCGATCCCACGCCGCTGCTGCCGGGCACCAATGCCTTCACGCTTGAGGCCTGGGTCGATCTGGCTTATTCGGCGAACGCCAATCCGATCTTCTCGATCGGCGAAAACGCCACGGGCAACGGCATTGAAATCGGCGCCGGGTCGGCATCCGGGGACATCACGATTTCGACCCCGGGTGGCGCCAGTGTCACCCCGGCGACGGGCGTCAACGGTGGCGGCTGGCACCATGTGGCGGTTACCTACGACGGCACCAATGTGCAGCTTTACGTCGACGGCGTGGCCCAGGGGGCGCCGACGGCGATGGCGTTGAACCTCGACGCCGGTGACATCAAGGTCGGCGAAAGCCTGGACGGCACGTCCTTCATGAAGGGTGCCATCGACGACATCCGGATGTGGTCCGATGCCCGCACGGCCGAAGAAATCGCCGACAATTACCGCAGTGCCGATCTGGCCGACACGACCGATCTGGCGGCCCGCTATACCCTGGACAACCCGGACTTCGGCGCGGTCGACAACGACCCGGCGCTGATCGACGTGTCCGGAAACGGCCATGAGTTGACGACCGGCGGCCCGCCGTCGGATCGCCTCTCCGACTACCTGGTTCTGGACGGCACGAATGATTACGCCGAGTTCCTGGAACAGAACCCGATCAACGACACTGGTGACCTGACGATCGAGGCCTGGATCAAGCCCGACGTCACCTCCGGCGTACAGAACATCGTCGCTATCGGCGGGACGAGCATGTTGCTCTCCGGCACGTCGTTGGGACTGGAAGTCAACGGCAACGGCGGATCGTTCGGCAGCGCCACCCTAACGGCAGGCGAATGGACGCATGTCGCCATAACCTTGGATGGCTCCACCGACCAGGCGACCTATTACATCAATGGCACGGCCTTCGGCCCCGTCGCGCAATCGACTCCGATGATCGACGCGGGCACGACGGTCACCATCGGCGCCGACAATTCGGGCCAGGCTGCGTTCGACGGCGCCATCGCCCAGGTTCGCGTCTTCGACAGCGTTCGCTCGACGGCGGAAATTCAGGCGGATATGGACACGGCCTACTACGACGGCCAATCTCCCGCGGCCCTGACGAATTCCTATCCGCTTGACGGGCAGATCTACAACGACAGTCGGAACAACGGCGACAGCGTGCCTGACGGCACCCTACAGGGCGATGCGCAGTTCGCCGGCAACACCCCGGCCCTGCTGAGCACGGAGGTTCTCTCCGGCGCGGTCGCCTTCGACGGGGTGGACGACTCCCTCACCGTCGCCAACGATCCCGCACTCGATCCGGACAGCTGGACCATCGAGACCTGGGTGCGCTCCGATCCCGCCGACAATGCCACCGGCACTCAGCGGCTGGTGACCTTGGACAATGCGGGCGATACCGGCAAGGCCGCCTACTCACTGGCCTTCCTCAACGGCGAACTGATCGTCGAATTCACCCACCCGGGCGGAGCCGGAACCAACGTCACGGCGACGGAATCCATCCGCGACGGCCTGTGGCACCATGTCGCCGGCAAGTGGGATGCGGGCACGGGCGAACTCAGCCTCTACGTGGACGGTGAACTCGCCGGCACCGTTCAGACGACCGCCCTTCCGATCGACGGCACCGGCACCCTGAGCATCGGCGATTACGACGGTCATAGTCAGAGGTTTACCGGCGATCTCGCGGGGGTCCGCATTTGGGACCGCCCGCTCGGCGACAGCCAGATCGAGGATTCCTATGAAGGTGAGCTGCCCTATGACACCGGTGGGCTGGTTGCGGCCTTCCCGCTGAACGAAGGCAACGGCGGCGAGACAGTGACCGCGTTCCAATCCCTGGTCGGTGAATACACGGCGACGCCGACCGGCGGGCTGTCCTATGTCGATACGGGTCCGGGAATTTACGGCGGCCTGGCGACGCCGCTGACGGTGCAGGAAGACATGCCGCTGGTCGTCGATCTGCGCGCCACTGATTTGGAAGACGGCGACATCATCGGCACCGACATCACCGTCGGCGTGTCCGGCGGCACGCCCGTCACCGGCGGCGTCGAAGGCACCTCGGCCCAGGGCGGCCAGGTCTTCATCACCGATACGGGCCGCGTCACCTATGCGCCGCCCGCGAACTTCAACGGCACGGACACCATCGAGATCACCGTGACCGACCAGGGCACGCCGCCGGTCACCTCGACCCAGACCCTGACCATCGACGTGCAGCCGACCAACGACGCGCCGGTCATCACCGCGGTGACGACCACCGGCGACGCCATGCAGTTCGACGGCGTCGACGACATGATCGTCTCCGGCATGACGACCATGCCGACGGACTTCACGATCGAGGCCCAGATCCGCACCGGCGACAACACGGCGGATGGCTTCGCCAAACCGATCATCGCGCGCCAGCCGGGCAACGTGAACGATCAGGCGGAATTCACCCTGCAGATCAACGGCGACGGGACGCTGGTCTTCGTCATGGGCCAGGGCGGTTCGACCGAGAGCAACATCATGCTCATGCAGTCGGCAAGCCCGCTGATATCCGACACGGACTATCATGTCGCCGTCACATTCGATGATTTGTCGGGCGAGGCCATCCTTTATGTGAACGGCGAGGAAATCGACACGGCCAGCTTCTCCGGCACCCGCCAGACAAGCCCGGCGAATATCGAGATCGGCCACTACGTCCAAGGCAGCGGCGCTTCCGAATACTACTACGACGGCCTGATCAGCGACGTCCGCATCTACGACGAGGTGCGGGACCCGCAGCAAATTCAGGGCGACATTGGCGGTGGCGGCCTGACCGGGGCCGACGCCTCGTCGCTGCAGGTTCATTACGACTTCGAAGAAGTCGACGTGTCGACGCAAACGGTCGTCAACAAGGGCGCGCTGAACTCGGCCGCCGACGGCACATTGGGCGCCACGGGCGCCGCCGCCGGCGACGACCCGACTTCGGTGCCGCTGCCCGATCACGTGGTGAGCTTCAACGGCACCAGCGAGGCGGTGCGCGTGTCGGGCCAAGACGACCTGAACATCGACAGCGCCATCACCCTGGAGGCCTGGGTCAAGCTCGACGCCCTGCCGGTGACCGGCGGCGTCGACGCCATCTTGTCCAAATGGTCCTATACGGACAACGACCGGGGTTATGAGCTGGCCGTCAGCGATCTGGACTCCGACGGCAATGCACAGTTCCGCTTCGCGCTGTCCGACAACGGCGTCAACGATATCGCCATCGAAGGCACGACCGACGTAGAGATCGGCCAGTGGTACCACGTGGTCGGCACCTTCGACGGCACGACCACCCGCCTGATCATCAACGGGGCCGAGGAGAATTCCTCGACGGACTTCTCCGGCTCGACCATCCATACCTCGTCGGCGGACTTGATGATCGGCGCCGTGGACGATTCGTTGGGTGGTGACGGCTTCATTGACGGCGAGATTTTCGACGTACGCGTCTATGATACGGGCCGCACGCTGACCGAGGTGCAGTCCGACATGCAGGGCCTGCCGACGGGCAACGAGGCGGGTCTGGTATCCGCCTGGCCGCTGAGCGGGTCCGACGGCGCGACGATCCAGGACATCGCCGGAGGCAACCACGGCGTCTACCGTTCCGGCGGGTTTGACGCCACGCCGGCCTTGACCGAGACACAGCCGTTCGCAACGGCGGAGGATTCGACTCTGAGCGGCCGGGTCGAGGTTGCGGATTACGACGGTGACACCCAGTTCCAGTTCGAAATCAACGGCGAACCGCAGAACGGCTCCGCCTGGATCGACGGCAACGGCAACTGGCAGTACACGCCGAACGAAAATTATACCGGCACGGATACCTTCTATGTGGCCGTGGGCGACGGCGACGACTGGAGCCAACAGGCGATCACGGTCGACGTGAAACCGATCAACGACGCGCCGGTCCTGCTGGGTGGCCCCGCCTCCGGCGGCGTGGCGCAGTTTGACGGCGTCGACGACGTGATCCAGACCGCCGCGCCGGTCCTGACCTCGACCGACGACTTCACCATCGAAACCTGGTTCAACTGGGACGGCACGGACACCAACGCCAATCAGATGCTGGTGATGAACGGGGATGCCACCGCCGACGGCTACGGCATCTACCTGCGGCGGACCGGGGCCAGCACCTACACCGTCTCCGGCATCCTTGGCTTCAACGCCGAATTGGACACGCCGGTCACCGTGACCGCCGATCAGTGGACCCATGTCGCTCTGGTCCGTGACGCCGGCGAAATCAAGATCGTCGTCGACGGCGTCGAACAGACGATTACGCCCTACGCCGGAACGACGACGACCGCGCCCAACACGCCAACCGGTGAGTTGAGCATCGGCGCCTCCGATGCTTTCGGTCTGGACGCCTTCTCCGGCCAGATTGACGACGTTCGGGTCTGGGACACGGCGCGCACGAGCGATCAGATCGCCCAGAACTACCAACTGGCGGAACCGGCCGATCCTGAGGGCGATCTTGTCGCGCAATACACCTTCGACACCGTCGATGGTTCGACGATCGTCAACGAGGTCGCGGGTGGACCGGACGCCACGATCCCCGAAACCGGCCTGCCGATCGATACGGACTCCTCGGTTCTCGCAATCGGCGGCGACGGCACCAATTCCGCCATGACCATCACGGCCCAGACATCGCTGGATGTGGGGAACAGTGATTTCGCGGTGGAAGCCTGGATCAACCTGAACGATCCGGATAACGGCGACACCAACGCGATCTTCGACAGCCGCGACACGGCCAACAGCGGGCGCGGCTTCGTCCTGTGGGTCGGCGAGACCGGCACCTTGCGGGCAGCGCTGCTCGACGGATTGGGCGGTACGGTCAACGTGCTCGATACCTCGATCGTCATTCAGGACGGCGAATGGACCCACGTCGCGGCCAGTTTCGACCGGGACGGGGACTTGCAATTGTTCGTCAACGGCGTGGCCGACGGCTCGGCGACCGACATTTCCGCCTATAACGCCGTCGACCTGACAAACACCACGTCCTACAAGATCGGCGACGCCAACGGCGCGTACTCGACCGGGGAACTGGACGGTCAGATCGCCGACCTCCGCTTCTGGTCGAAGACGCTGGACAGCACGGCGATCAACGGCGCCAAGAATGACCGGCTGGACGGCACCGAGACGGACCTTCTGGGTTACTGGAAACTGGATGAAACGTCGGGATCGATCGCGACGGACGCGACCGGCCAGGGCGCCGACGGCACGCTCGCCAATGGTGCGGCGTTCTACGATCCGGGCGCGGCGATCCTCTCGCCGACCGTGGTCGGCAACGTGGCCGACTTCCCGGGCGGCTCGACCGTCACCGCCGACACCTTGGATGCGGCGGGCGACATCACCGATCAGGTGACCATCGAATTCAACGTGAACTTCGACGCGCCGTCGACGCAGCAGAATCTGATCTCCCTGAAAACGACGTCGGGCGGGCTCAACGATCCGGAATTCCAGATCTACCGGAACATCGACAACACCATCAATTTCGCCGGTCAGGATACCCTGTCCTCGGGCGATACCCTGGAAAGCGGCTACAAGGTGGACGCCGGCACCTGGTATCACATGTCCTTCACCTATGACGGCAGCACCCTTGCCGCCTATGTGAACGGCGAATTGATCGGCACCCAGGCACTGTCCGGCTTCACCCTAGATGCATCGGTGGTCGCCGATCTCGCCATCGGGGATGCGACCTATAACTTCAACGGCATGATGTCGGACGTGCGGGTCTGGAACGTCGCCCGCTCGGCCTCGGACATCGCCGACTCCTATCAGAACTTCGTCGACGCCAACGACCCGACCCTGCTGGTCAATTACCGGATGGACGACCTTGGCCCCTCGGCGGCGACGGTAACGGACGCGACCGACGGCTCGACCGCCACGGTCGTCAACGGCACGTTAAGCACCATCGACACCGCGCCCGATATCTATTCGACGACCGTTACCACCGCCGAGGGCGCGGCCATTGTCGGCCAATTGGCGGCCGCCGACCCGGAAGGTGCCACCTTCGACTTCGTGGCGGCCATCAGCCAGGCGACGACGGGCGGCGGCGAAGTCGATATCGCGACCGACGGCTCGTTCACCTATATCCCGGCGGTCGGCTTCTACGGCACCGACACCTTCACCGTGACCATTCAGGAAACGGGCGGCCCGGCGCGGACCGAAACCGTGACGGTCGAGGTCGTGCCGGATCTGATCGCCAATATCCTGGACACCGACACGGCCACCGACTGGACCGTCGCCGGCAACTGGTCCGAGGGCGTCGTTCCGACGATCCTTCACACCGCGCAGATCATTGGATCTTCGACCGCGACCCATGCCAGCGGCACCGACACGGTCGGCGCCATCGACGCCGATACGAGCCTGACGATTTCCGGCGGCTCGCTGACGGTCGACGGCGACGCCGACTTCGCCGGGACGGTCAGCCTGACCGGCGCGGCGGCGCTGACGCTCGACGGCGACTCGATCCTTCACGGCGGCTTCTCGCTGGCCGATACGGCATCCTTCACGGCCAACGGCGATGTCGCCCTGACCGGCGCGCCGACCCTGACGCTGATCGATGAGACGATCGCCGGCGGCGGCTCGCTCGCGACCAACGGCACAATCCAGATGCAGGGCACGAGCGCCATCCAGCCGGCGCTAACCATTGATGCCGGCGGCCAGTTGTCGATCGGATCCGGCGACGTGACCGCGACCCTGTCCAACGGGCTGACCAACGACGGCACGGTCCGGCTGCACAGCCTGGGCGCCACGCCGGGCACACAGACCCTGGTGGTCAACGGCGGCACCTTCCTCAATAACGGCACCATTCTGTCCAATTCGACCGGCGGCCATGTGATCGACGCGTCGATCACCAACCTGGGCACCATCGACCTGACCTCCTCCTTGACCCTGACCAACGCGGGCGAGGTGTTCGACAGCAGCGCAGGTACCCTGGACTTCGGCGGCGGCGCGCTGGTCGTCAACGGCGGCTCGGTCACCCTTGGCAGCGGCACCACCGTGACCGGCACGGCCAATATCGACCTGAACAGCACGCTCACCTTGAACCTGGCGAGCGCCTTCAACCTGCCGTCGGGCACCCTGGACATGGGCGGCGACGTGACGGTGCAGGGCTCGGGCGGATTGTCCGTCGGATTTGGCGCGACGATGACGGTGACCGGCGACACCTTCGACAACCCGGGTGTGTCGAACGCGGGGACGATCAACGCCAGCGGCCAGGCGGATTTCAACGGCGCGTTCAGCAACGCCGCCGGCGCGGTGCTGCAGATCGGCGCCATCAACGACGATACGGACGTCACCTTCGCCTCGGGCTTCACCAACGACGGCGCGATCAGCCTGACCGGCGGCGGCATCGGCTCCCCCGATACGCACATGATCGTCACCGCCGGCACCCTGACCAACAACGGCGATATCGTCGTGGTCGGCAACCAGGGTCCGAAGGCCCTGACCGTATCGAACCTGACCAACAGCGCATCGGGCACGATCGATGTCGACAGCGCCTTCACCCTGAACGGCTCGCTGGACAGCAGCGGTCTGCTGGAACTCGCCAGCAACATGACCGTCACCGGCACCGGCACCTTCAATTCGGGCAGCACCCTGGATTGGACCAACGGGACCCTGACGCTCACGGGGATGGCCGACCTCAACGGCACGACGACGCTTACGACCTCGAGCACCAAGACCCTGAGCGGCACGACCGTCAACATCGGCGGGACCTTCGATTACGCGGTGGGCGCGTCGGGCCTGACGCTTGCCAATGACGTGACCCTGGGTGTCGTCTCGGGCGGCGTGTTCCAGTTTGACGCCGTCGGCACCATCGCCGACAGTTCCGGTTCCAGCACCCTGGCGATCGCCGCCGGCGGCATCCTGTCGCGCGCCAACACCGGCACCGGTACGGTCAACGCCGAATTGGACCTGGCGGCGGGCGGCACCATCGATATCGACGACGGCTTCCTGAACTTCTCCGGTGGCGGCGCCATCAACGGCACCATCGACGTGGCCGCCGGCACCGTCGCGACCCTGCAAGGCGGCGGCACCTGGACGACAGGCGCCTCGACCGACCTGGCGGGGACGGGTGCCATCCTTCTGAACGGATCGACCACCAACCTGGATGTGAACGGTCCGTTGACGGTCGATGCGGGTCTGACCTTCACCCATACCTCGGGTATCGTCACGGTGGCCTCCGGCAACCTCATGTCGGTTCTGGGCGATTACGACTGGAGCAACGGCACCATCGCGGGCCTGGGGACCTACACGGTCGGCGCCAACGGCACCTTGACCCTGCTGTCTTCCGGAACCAAAACGCTGGACGGCATTACCTTCAACGTGAGCGGCGCCGGGGCGGAAATGACCTATGGCAGCGGCGCCGCCGGCCTGCATTTCGCGGGCGGCACGCTGATGACGGTCGACAGCGGCGGTCTGCTCTCGCTGGACGGCTCGAACGCGATCTCCGACGACGACGCCTCCGACAACCGGATCGTCGTCGGTGCCGGCGGCACGATGGAGCACACCGGATCAGGAACGAGCACCATCAACGTCGATCTGGACATGAACGGCACGCTCAATCTGACGGGCGGCGATCTGGATCTGGCCGGCTCGAGCACGCTGGCAGGCAACGTGAACATCGGCGCGAGTTCGTTCCTGACCCTGAACGGCGGCAGCCAGACCTACGACCTCAACGCGACGAACTTCGGAACGTCCGCGGGTACGCTTGAAATGAACAACTCAAGCGCGACCCTGTCTCTCGGCGCCAATACCCCCATCGTCGCCACCATGAAACTGGCGCAGCTCAGCGGCACGATCGACGTCGGTTCTCCGCAGGTCCTGACGATCGAAGGTCTGCATGACTGGAACGCCGGCACGATCAGCGGCGACGGCTCGATCACCTATAACAACGGCGGCGAACTGAATCTGGGGTCGTCCAGCACGAAGACCCTGGACGGCATGGGCCTCAGCATCGCCAACGGCACGTTCACCTATGAGAACGGCAGCAGCGGCCTAACCCTGAACAACGACGCCACGATTGATATCGGCGCCATGGGCGTGATGCGCCTCGAAGGCAACGGGACCATTGTGGACGGAACCGGCGCGGCGAATGCCGTCACCGTCCAGGCCGGCGGTGAGATCATCCGCGACGGCTCCGGTATGACCACTTACATCGACACGGCGCTCGACCTCGACGGCACGCTGACGATGACCGCCGGCAATCTGACCCTGCGCGGCGGCGGTTATTACAACGGCACCATTGATTTCGCGCCCGGCACGTTGCTGACCCTGCAGGGCTCCGCGACCTATACCTTCAACAGCAGCGCCGATTTCACCGGGACCGGCGGTACTCTCGCCCTGTCGGGGAGCACCACGGAGCTGCAGATCACCAACGGGCTGACCTTCGATGCCGGTCTGACCCTCAACCATACCTCCGGCACGATCAACGTCGTGGCCGGCACTTTCCAGATCAACGGCGATCATGATTGGTCCGCCGGAACGCTGACCGGTGCGGGCACCTATTCCTACGCAGCCGGCAGTGCGCTGAACCTCCTTAGCACCAGCACCAAGATCATCGACGCCACTGATCTGATTATCAACGGCGGCACGATGACCTACGGCACCGGGGTCAGCGGCCTTCGCCTGGACAACACCGCCAACCTGATCGTGGACAACGGCGGGATATTGAGCCTGCAGGGCAACGGAGCCATCCAGGACGGCGGCACGGGCACAAACCTGCTGACCATCAACAGCGGTGGCACCCTTTCCTATAACAGCGCTTCGACGACACAGGTGCAGGTCGGCCTCGTCCTGGACGGCACGATCGAGGTCGATCAAGGCGAACTCATCTTCAACAAAGCCGGCACCTTGAACGGCACCATCGACATTGCCTCGGGCGCCGTTTTCCGGCTCGATGGCGGCGTCACCCACACGGTCGGCCCGACCCTCGATCTGACCGGCACCGGTGAAATCAAGATTTCCGCCGGGGGCTTGGTCTTCAACGTCGACAACGATCTGGAGATCGACAACGGCCTAACGCTCGAACACGTCTTCAGCACGTTCAATATCGCAGCGGCCAAGACGCTAACGGTCGGCGGCACATATAACTGGGGCGGCGGCGAAATCGCGGGCAGCGGTCTGGCCGACTTCGTCACGGGCAGCATCCTGAACGTGACAGGCGGAACGGTCCTGAACACCGCCGACATCACGATCGCCGGCACGGCGAATTTGTCCGGCTCCGGCGCCATCAATGTCAGTAACGGTGCAGACGTGAACCTGGTCGCCGGCGGTGTGATGGAAATTTCCGGAAGCGGCGGCATCCTCGCCGGCACGGCCCCGGGCATCCTGTCCATCGCCGCCGGTGCGACGCTGAACAAGACGGGTGTGTCCATTGGCGATATCGATCTGGACATCACCAACAACGGTGACATTCATGTTCAGGCCGGCACCTTGCGGATCGATGCATCGACGCTGACCAACAACGCCAACATCATCCTGGATGAAGGTGCCACCCTGACGATCTCGAACGGATCGCTAGTCAACACCGGCACCATCGAAGGCGACGGCACGATTGTCCTGAGCGGCACCGCCACCCTAACCAACGACGGCACCATCGAAGTCGGCGGCATGAGCCAGATCGGCGACTTCACGGTCAGCGGCGATATCGACAGCGTCTCGGCGACCAACCAGTTCGTGTTCGAAATCGACAGCGTCGGCAGCTACGACCAGTTGACCGCCAATGACATCACGCTGACGTCGGGCACGGACGAACTGGTCCTCGACTTCACGAATTACACCCCGGCGGACGGCGACGTATTCAACATCATCGATTTCGCCGACAACGACCACAACGTCTCCGACATCTTCGACACGGTGACGGTCATCGGCCTGGGCGGTTACAACGTAACCGTCGACTACGGCACGGGCGGCGGTGTCACTGTCACCGTCAATGAAACGACCCTGCAAGGCAACGTGGTCGACGGTTATATCCAGGGCGGCTTCGTCTATGCCGATGCGGACGACGACGGCACCTTCGACGACGGCGTCGAAGCCAACGACACCACGGGCTTCGACGGCGAATTCGATCTCGGCGCCGGGGTCACGGGTACGCTCTACCTGACCGGCGGCATCGACGTTTCCACGGGCCTGGCCTTCGAAGGCGTGCTGAGCGCGCCCGAAGGCTCGACCGTCATCACGCCGCTGACCACCCTGGTCCAGGGCCTGATCGAAGCCGGCCAGGACCAGACCACGGCGATCAGCAGCGTCAAGACGCTGCTCGGCATCTCCGGCACGACGGAAAACATCCTGACCTACGATCCGGTCGCCGGAACCAAGAATTCCGATCCCGACGGCGTCGCCATCATGCGCGCCGGCGTCAAGGTGCAGAACATCCTGGCCCAGGTCACGGCGACCCTGCTGGGGGCTTCCGCCGCCCTCGCCGCCGATGCCGTGTTCAAGGCCGCCGTCGCCGCGATGGCCGCCGAGATCAATTCCGGCGACCTGACCGACCTGTCGAGTGCGACGGATATCGAAGATCTGATCAACACGGCTGCCGCCCTGCCGCTGGCGGGCCTGTCCGGCAGCGAGCAAACCGATGTCGCCGCCGTCGCGGCCAGCATTTCCACGGTGATCGTCGGCATGGCCGGCGAGGCCGATGGGGCCTCGGGCACGGGCACCACCTTCCTTGAAAACATCGCCAAGGTCGGGGTCGTGGCCCAGGGCTCGGTCGCCGACGCCATGGAAGACGCCGTCGCCAATCAGAACACCACCACCCTGACCACCGACTTCACCGGCGCCAACCTGACGGCCGCGATCACCGCCGCCGAAATCGGCGACGTCGACGGCATCCTGTTCGGCACGTCGGGCGCGGACATCCTGACCGGAACGATCGGCGACGACATCATCGACGGCCTGGGCGGCGACGACACCATCGACGGCGGCGACGGCGACGACACGCTGTTCGGCGGCGACGGCGCCGATACGCTGTCCGGCGGCGAAGGCTTCAACATCCTGGTCGGGGGTGCGGGCAACGACACCTTCCTGGAAGGTGTATTGTCGGGCGCAGGCCCCAACACGAATGCGGTGTCCTACACCCATGCCACGGCGGGCGTCACCCAGACAATGAGCGCCGGCAACATGGTGGTCGTCGGCGACGCCTCGGTCGGCACCGACACCATTATCAACGCCGATCGCATCCATGGTTCCAGCTTCGACGATCAATTCGTCGTCGACGGGACCTGGCTGGGATCGCAGTTCTCGACCTTCGGCGGCGGATCGACCGGCCAGTTCATGGAAATTCGCGGCGGCGCCGGGGACGACACCATCACCGGTAACGGCTACCTCCGCCTGAGCTTCAGCGACGCCCAGGCCGGCGTGACCATCACCTTCTCTGCCCCCGGTGCCGGCACAGCGCATCTGACAAGCAATGCCGGTGCGACCCTGGACCTCGACGACGGCACGGGGGTCGATACCTTCACGGGCGTCAACGGCATCCGCGGCTCCTACTACGACGATATCGTCACCGGCTCCAACGCCGACGAAGAATTCCGCATGCTGGGCGGCGACGACGTGATCGACGGCGGCGGCGGCAGCGACTGGGCCCGCTTCACGGGTGCCGACAGCATCTACGTCAACCTGTCCGGCCAGAACATGTCGGTCTTCGGATCGCTCTCGATCGGCGCGGGCCTGGCTATCGACGGCGACGGCGGTGTCGATACCCTGATCAGCATCGAAAACGCCCGGGCCTCGGGTGACGCCGACGCCGTGTTCATCGGCGACGACGGCGACAACCAGTTCCGCGCGGATGCCGGACAGGACATGTTCCTGGGCAACGGCGGCGCCGATACCTTCCGCCTGGGATCGGGCGACGCCGTCGGCGACCTGGTCGTCTACAACGACAAGACGGATTCCGTCTTCGGTTCCATGGACGTTGTCCGCGATTTCGTCGATGCCCAGGACTTCATCGTCTTCCAGGGCATGGCGGGGATCAACCTGACCCCGACGAGCGAGACCTTCGTCACCGATGTTTCCACCACCATCGGCAACATCACGGGTGGCGGCACGCCGAACCAGATCTACTTCTTCCAGGACGGCACACACGGCTATGTCTACGTCAACGGTTCGGGCTCCGGCGTCGATTTCGACGGTACGCTGATCCAGATCTACAACCACACCGGCATCTTGACCGCCCCGTCCTTCGACACCGGCACCCACCTGACCGAAGACCTGGGCTTCGGCCTGACCGAAATCGCCGGCACCTTCGGGCCGGATGTGCTGACCGGCACCGCTGCCGACGAATTCCTGAATGGCGGCGAAGGGGACGACACCCTTGACGGCGGCGCCGGAGACGATGTGATCGACGCGGGCAACGGCTGGGATACCATCATCGGCGGCGTCGGCAACGACACCTTCATCGGCGGCGAACGGGGCGATACGCTGCTGGACGTCAATATCGTCGATTACTCGGGCGCGACCGGGGCAATCGACGCGACCCTGGGCACGACCTCGACCGTTTCCGACGGCGAAGGCACGACCGATACGGTCGAGATGATCTCCAGCTTCTACGGTTCGTCCGGCAACGACATCTTCAACATCGACGAGACCTATGTCTCCGAGCACGGCAATTTCGCGATCATCCGCGGCAATGCCGGCGACGATACGATCACCGGCATCGACACGGATGCGGCGAACGGGGTCGAGATCACGATCCGCGCCGACTACATCAACGCCGCCGACAGCGTCACCGTCGATCTGAGCGGCAACACCGCCTATTCGACCAACGTCGGCGATACCGCCGGGATCGGCACCGATACGTTGAACAATGTCTCGGAAATCCAGGGCTCGGGCTACGACGACATCCTGACCGGCGACGCCAACGACAACTCGATCCGAGGCCGCGGCGGCGACGACACCATCGACGGCGGCGGCGGCACCGACCGGGCCGATTACGCCCGTTCCTTCGATCAGGTCGTCGCGAACCTCACGGCCTTCACCTACCAGGTGACGTTGCATGACGGCACGATCGTGACCGTGGGCTCGGGCGAAGTCTGGGACGGCGAAGGCGGGGTCGACACCCTGATCAACATCGAGAACATTCGCGGCTCGCGCTTTGCCGACGACTTCCTGTTCGGCAGCGCCGGAAACAACGATATCCGCGGCGAGTACGGCGACGACCTGCTGGTCGGTGGCGGCGGCAGCGACGTGCTGCGCGGCGGCCTGGGCGCCGATACCTTCCTCTTTGAATACGGCGACGACGCGACCGACATCATCAAGGACTTCGACAACGTCGACTTCGGTGATTTCAGTGATCTGGTGGATAACGGCGTCAGCCTGACCCTGGTCCAGAACGGCAGCGACGTCGAGGTTCAGGAAGTCGGCGGCGACAGCACCGTGTTCGCGATCCTTGAGAACCAGACGGTCGCATCGCTGACCCTGGACGGGTTCGGCTTCCTATATCGCAACGACGTCAACCAGGTGCTGGGTTCCAACGCCAGCGAGACCCTGAACGGCACGGCGGCGGACGAACTGTTCCTGCCGGAGAACAACGATCCGGCGACTGGTGACGTCATTGTCGCCAGCGACGGCCACGATACGGTTCAGTTCCAGGCCACGACGGACGGCTTCTACACGGTCAATTATTCCGCCCGCACCGGCCATATCGAAGCGGTGATCAACCAGACCCACGGCCTGATCGAAGAAGACAGCGACAACAACGGCACCGTCGATCACACGATGACGCTGATCAACATCGACGACGGCATCAACCTGACCGGTGGCGGTGGCCTGTCGATCCGCGGCACGGCCGGCGACGACACCGTGACGACCAACCGCAACGACAGCACGCTCATCGAATTCCGCGGCCTGGCCGGCGACGACACCTTTGTCGGCGGCGACGGTTGGGACCGGATCAGCTACCGCAGCGACGGTGCCGGCGTTGTCGTCAACCTTGGTGACACGGCGGAAGGCTATAGCGCATTCAACGTCGCCGCCCATTCCGCCCTGGACGCCGCCGGCGATACCGACACCCTGCTGGGCGATATCGACGAAGTGCGCGGCTCCAACTACACCGACGTCCTGGTCGGCGGCGACGCGGACGAACGCTTCATCACCGAGCAAGGCGACGACACCATCGACGGCGGCGCCGGCACCGATACCCTGCGCTACGACCGCGGCGGCATCGAAACCGTAACGGTGGACCTGTCGAACAATACGGGCTCGATCACGTTCAGCGGCCCGATCGTCCATACCCAGACGATCTACAACGTCGAAGACATCCGGGGCTCCATCGGTAACGACATCATTACCGGCGACGGCAATGCCAACCGCCTGGAAGGCCGCCACGGCGACGATACGTTGACCGGTGGTGCGGGCAACGACGTTCTGATCGGCGGTTCGGGCGATGACTCGCTGATCGGTGGCGCGGACAACGACGTGTACGTCTACAACGACGCCAGTGCGGTCTCCGGCGCCTCGCAAGCAGGGGCCACGGGCGGCAACGACGTCATCGATGATATCAGCGGCACCGATACTCTGAAGATTGACGCTGCCTTCGACGTCCTCGGCGGTGTGATCACGGGCAGCGACCTCGTCCTGACGGTCGAGGACGACAGCGAAGCCACATTCACCATTACGATCCTCGCCCAGAACGCGGGCAGCGGCGTCGAGACGATCCAGTTCGATTTCGATGAGGACGGCACCCTCGAGAGCTACGCCTTGGCGACCGGCTTCGTCAACACGGGCGCCTCCGCAGACATCCTGGTCGCGGGCAGCGGCGGCGGCAATGCGATCGCCGGCGGATCGGGCAATGACATCCTGTTGGGCAACGGCGGCGACGACACGATCTTCGGCAACGCCGGGGACGACCTGTTCCTGGGCGGTGCGGGCGCCGACACCATGACCGGTGGCGCGGGCAGCGACATCTTCGAATTTGATTTCGGCGATTCGGGCATCGGCGCCGGGTTCCGCGACGAAATCACCGATTTCAACGCCGACGAAGACTTCATCGATTTGTACGACATCGTCTCCGGCGTCTTCGATTACATCGATACCGCGGCCTTCAGCGGCGGATCCGACGGCGCCGAGGCGCGCCTCAACGGCTCGATCCTCGAGATCGATACCGACGGCGACGCCACGACGGATATGGAAATCGACCTGAGCGGCCGGACCGGCACGCTCGATGTCACGGACTTCATTACCGACCCGACATTGCCGCCGAACCCGCTGAGCGTTTCCGACGCCGGCCGCCCGGAATACGTCGCCGTGGACGGCAGCCTCGATCTGGTCGACATGGTGGTTGCCTCGGATCAGGCGACCGCGACCGTGACCGTCCAATTGGGCGAACCGACGGACGGCGGCTTCACCGCAACGACCTACGGGTCCGTCACCCCGGTCTACGACGCCGTCAACGGCACCTGGACGGCGACTGGCACGCTGGCCGATCTCAACGGCGCCCTGGGGGCTCTGACCTTCACCCCGGCCGCCAGCTTCGACGGGCCGGTCGAAATGACCGTCACCGTGGATGACGGCGTCAATCCGTCGATCCAGGCCAATAAGACGGTGATCGTCACGGACAATCTCTCGACTGGCACAGCGTCCGGCGAAACCTTGGCCGGAACGGGCGTCAACAACGATGTCATCGACGCCCTGGGCGGCGACGACATCCTCAGCGGCGGCGCGGGGTCGGACCTGTTGCTTGGCGGCGACGGCAACGACCACCTCCAAGGCAGTTCGGTGGCGACCGACGACGGCGCCGACCACTACTTCGGTGATCTCGGGGACGACACGCTGACCGATGCCGGGCATTCGAATGCGGTCGATGTCGCCTACTACGCCGGCGTCAGCACCGATTACACCATCACCGGCATCGGCACCGGGACCATCACCGTGACGGACAACAACGCGGCCGACGGCGACGAAGGCACAGACACGCTGTATGGCGTCGAACAGGTGCACTTCCTGAACGACAGCGTCACCGTGGACCTGAACTACACGCTGAACGGCACAAGCAGCAACGACACCCTGATCGGCGGCATCAACAGCGACAATCTGAGCGGCGGTGACGGCGACGACATCCTGATCGGCGGCCAAGGCGCGGATATCCTGGAAGGCGGCGGCACTTCGACGGCGGATACCTTCGTCTTCACCTCGAACCTGGATGCGAATACGTCCGGCGCGGACAATATTCTCGACTTCGAGACGGGCTTCGACACCATCGAGTTCCAGAACATGGACGGCATCAACCTGACGCCGGACACCTCGATCGCCTTTAACACCAACGTCTCGACGACGGTCGCCGACATCATCGCAAGCGGCGCCGACAACCAGGTCCACTTCTTCGACAACGGCGCCAATGGCTTCATCTACGTGAAGGGTGCCGGCACGGGGGCGACCAGCTACGACGGCACCTTGATTGTCCTGCAAAGCACGACCACGGCGCCCGCGGCGACCGATTTCGCGACCCCGTCCACGATCAATCAGGCGCCGACGGTCCTCGGCGCGACCGCCGCCGGCACGGCGCTGACCTTCGACGGCGACGCCTATGCCAGCCAGGCAGACGCGGGCTATGCCACCGGCGGGTCGTCCTTCACGGCGGAGGCCTGGATCAACACGTCGGCCACCGGCAGCTACATGACGTTCCTGGAGATGGGCACCGCCCTGGCGACCAACACCGCGGTTCTCGGGCTGGATTCGAGCGGTCATCTGATGGGCGCCTTCTCCGGCATGGGCGGCCCGACGACCACCGCGACCGTCAACGACGGCCAATGGCACCATGTCGCCATGGTGTACGACAGCACCGTCGGCACCTTCGGCACGGTGACCCTCTATATCGACGGCGAGGCCCAGCCGGAAACCGTGACCGCCCTGGGCTCGGCGCCGAACATCGACGCCGGTGAACTGACCATCGGTAACGCCGTCGGCCATGATGAAGGCTTCACCGGCATGGTCGATGAAGTCCGCGTATTCGGCGACGCCCGCACGGACGAAGAACTCTTTGAAAACCACGTCGTACCGCTCGACCCCACGGCCGAGGGCGCCGATCTGCTGGCCTATTTCCCGCTGGATGAGTTCTATGACGACGGCACCCATGCCGCATCGCCGAACCTGGGCGCCATCGGCGGCGACGTACAAGGCGGGGCCGGCTACGGCACGGCGTCCGAACCGACGGTCACGCCGAACCTGACCAACGCCCTCGTCTTCGACGGCACGGACGATTATGTCGATCTGCCGGATATGACCAGCGCCGGCAGCATGACCGAGTTCACGATGGAAACCTGGGTCAAGTTCGACAGCCTGCCGACCGGCACCGGCAATATCGTGACCCTGTTCGCCGAAGACGGCGCCGGCGTGGAATGGATATTGAAGGACTCGGGGGCGGATGGCTCCGTCGAAATGGCCTTCTCGCTCAACGGCTCCACGACCTACAACGCGACCACAATTGATCTCGCCGGCGTCGAAGGCGAATGGATCCATCTGGCCCTCGCCGTGGGCCAGACCGGCGGTGCATCGCCGGACACCACGGCGGCGGCCTATATCAACGGCAATTTGGCCGACGATTTCTCTGCCTCCAGCTTCCCTGCCGCCACGTCCGTGACCCTCGGCCCGTCGCAGATCGGCGCGAACGAAGGCAGCAATCTCATCGACGGACAGATGTCCGACTTCCGCATCTGGAACGTGAATCGCAACGGCGAAGACATCTACGACAACATGAACCGGCCGATGACGGGCGACGAAGCGGGACTGATCGGCCATTGGCCGATGACCGATGGCCCGACGGGCCCGGCCGGATCGGTGGTAGACAACAGCGCCTATGGCTTCGACGGCACGCCCATGGGCGGCATCGAATACACAACGACGGGTGCGCCGATCTTTAACACGGCGATCCAGGTCGAAGCGGGCGCGAGCTATGCGGGTGAGATCGGCGCCTACGACCCCGAAGACGACGGCATGACCTTCTCCCTGCTTTCGGGTGGCGAGCCGGGCCATGGCACGGTGACCGTCGACAGCGTGACGGGCGGCTTCCGGTACGAGGCGGACGACGATTACACCGGCATCGACAGCTTCAAGGTGCAGGTCGACGACGGCAACGGCAACCTCGTAACCCAGACCATCCTGTTGAACGTCACCGACACCACCGACGCCGATACGCTTGAGATCGGCACCGCCGGCGCCGACGTCCTGGACGCCTTCGGTGGCGACGATATCCTCGACGGGCTGGGGGGCGACGATGAACTCTATGCCGGCGGCGGCGACGACGTGCTGATCGGCGGCGCCGGTCAGGATACGCTCTGGGGCGGCGGCGGATCGGACCAGTTCGTCTATCTGGCGACCACGGAATCGGACACGGGTGCCGGCAACCGCGACACCATCCTGAACGCCAACTTCGACAACAATTCCGCCGACCGCGATTACATCTACCTGGAATACATCGTCGCGGACGGCGATGAATTCGAATTCTCGGGCGTCGGCGGGACCGGATTGCTCGGCGGCATCCTCGGGATCGTCGAATCGATCCTGGACGGCAATATTCTCAAGATCGACACGGACGGCGATGCCTTCCTCGGCCTTGGGATCGATATGGAAATCGACATCACCGGCTATACCGGCGAACTCGATGCCTCCGACTTCGTCATCGTCACGCATTCCACCGGCACGGACTTCGACGACGCCTATACCGGGCGCATGGGCAATGATTTCATCGCGGCCTCGACCACGACCTCGATGGCGGCCTCCGCCGGCGCCGTTACCGGCGGCGACACCATCACGCTCGCCGGTGGCGCGGACGGCGAGGACAAGCTCTTCCTGAGCGACGTGGAATTCGAGCTGATCAGCGCGACGATGGTCGGCAACAACCTGGAATTCATCTACCAGGATATTCTCGGCGCCGGCTACTTCCACAAAACGACGGTCGTCAACCACACGACCAACGCCATGGATTACCTGGAAGTCGAAATCGACGAACTGTCCGAAGGCCGCGAGACCTATGCCCTGGCCACCTCGAACACCGCCGCCACGGGTGAGGATACACTGCTGGCCGGGACGACCGGCGTCGATATCCTGACCGGTAACACGGGCGATGACCTGCTGCTCGGCAACGCGGGCAACGACACCCTGATCGGCGGCGCCGGCGACGATCTGCTTCTGGGCGGTGCCGGCGACGATTCCTACGACGGCGGTACGGGCGACGATACGGTGTCGTTCTTCGGTGCCGACAACGGCGTGATCGTCGATCTGGGCGCGGGCACGGCCGGCGACGACGGATACGGCGGTACGGGCGATACCTTCACCAATATCGAGAACGTCGAAGGCACCGATTTCGCCGACCAACTCACCGGCGACGCCTTCTCCAACTTCCTCGCGGGTAACAGCGGCGCGGATAGCATCACCGGCGGCGGCGGAGCCGATACCCTGCAGGGCGGTGAAGGCGCGGATGTGTTCATCTACGGCTCGGAAGCGGACAGCGGCGTCGGCGGCCTGTTGCGCGACGTGATCATGGACTTCGAAGCCGTCGTCACCGACAAACTGGACATTACCGGCCTGTACGGCGGCAATACCTTCGACTTCATCACCGGATACGGCGAATTCACCGGGTCCGCCGGCATGGTCGAAGCGCGCTTCAACAACCAGACGAAGATCCTGGAGATCGATACCGACCAGGACATGCAGGCGGATGTCGAAATCGAAATGCAGAACGTCGACGGCAATGACCTGGACGACACCGATTTCGTCACCACGCCGTAACGTCCCGGTCCCGCGCATCGTTCACCAATCGTTCATTGGCAACGGCTATTCTTCTGGCGGATCGCTGCGGCGTGATGCGATGTGCTAATGTTTGCGGCACCCTGTTCCTTGGGATAAGAAATGCGCCGGAAGGTTGGAATTTTCCGCCCCGGCAAGGTGAACACGCATGAAGGAATTGTTGAAACGGGTCTTCGCCAAACCGGCGATCGCGACGGAACTGATCGTCGCGACCCTGTTCATCAACATCCTGGCCATGGCGAGCCCGTTGTTCGTCATGCAGGTTCTCAACCGCTACGTCAGCCAAGGCGTGGACGCGACGTTGGTCACCCTGACCACGGGCGTGTTGCTGGCGATCACGTTGGAATTCCTGTTCCGTCAGGCGCGCGGCAGTTTGGCGCGCGGCGTCAATGTGGAACCGGATGAGAAACTGGCGATCGCCGGATACGGCATCCTGACCAAGGCCAAGGCGGGGGATCTGGAGCAGATCCCGCCGGAAACCCGGCGCGAGATGGTCAATGGCATGGCCTCGGTCGAACAGGCCTATTCGTCGTCCAATATCGCGACCATCCTGGACGTGCCGTTTTCGCTGATCTTCGTATTCGTGCTCTACCTGCTGCATCCGATCCTGGCCATGGTCGTCTTGGCGTTTCTGATCGGCGTGTTCGTGCTGGGCGTTTACGGCTCCATGTCGATGCAGGAAAAGACGGCGGAATTGCAGAACGCGACCGGCGCCGGGAGTTCGCTTCTCGGCACCGCGACCCGCGAACAGGACCTGGTCCGCGCCTTCAACGCCGGCGGTTTCCTGCGCCGCGCCTGGGAAAAACACGTTCACCAGTCACAGCGCCTGCGCCGGGACGTGACCTCGAAACAGGGCCTGATCCAAACCATCACGCAAAGCGCCAATGGTCTAATGAGCGTCGCGGTCATCACCACGGGGGCATTGCTGGTCGTCACCGGAAAAATGGACGTGGGCGCGATGATCGGCGCCAACATCCTGTCCGCCCGGGCCCTGCAGCCCGTGACCAAGCTGTCGCAACTGGGCAGCGCGTTTGCCAAGGCACGCCAGGCATTGGCCATGTTCTCGGACCTGGTGAAGGTACCGCTGGAGCCGGAAAAGGGCTCCGCCGTCTCCAAGTACACCGGGACCATCGAACTGCGCGATCTCGCCTTTTCGTTCCAGGGTGCCTCCATGCCGCTGTTCGAATCCTTGTCGATCAAGCTGACCCCCGGCGACGTGCTGCTGGTGATCGGAGACAACGGCAGCGGCAAGACCACCCTGGCCCGCCTGATGCTCGGCCTTTTGGAGCCCGACCGAGGGCAAATCCTGGTTGACGGGCTGGACCTGAAGCAAGTCGCCCTGGAATGGTGGCGCCGCCAGGTCATCTACATGCCGCAGGAACCGTCGTTGTTGAACGCCACCATCGAGGAGAACCTGAAAGTCAACGCGCCGGAAATCCAAACCAACGATCTCAACCGCATTATCGACGCGGTCGGTCTGCGCCGGTTCCTGGACGAAAGCCCGCAAAGCTTCGAAACGCCGGTGGTCGACAACGGCTGGCGCCTGTCGGAAGGGACCCGGCGTCGTTTGGGCCTGGCCCGCGCGCTGGCGACCAACGGCGCGCTCGCGGTGATCGACGAGCCGACGGAAAGCCTCGACGCCGACGGCTGCGCCGCCGTTCACACCATAATGGGCAGCCTGGTTAAACAGGGCCGGACGATCATCATCATGTCCCACGACAAGAACATCGTGCGCGGCGCCCATTACCTGTTGGACCTCAATCAGAAACCGGTGCCGACCGTGCGCCACGTGCCTGGGGTCAAGGACCAGGCAGCGCCGGCAAGCCAGCCGGCCAAGACACAACAACCAGGACAATCCGCGCCGACGGCGAACCGTCCGGCGCAACCCGCACAACAGGCGCCATCGGCCAAACCTGCACATCCTGCGCAGCCCGCCCAGCATGCCAAACCGGCACCTGCGCCGGCAGCCGATCCCGGCAGTGAGGCAACTCCCCTGCCCAATCCGCTGTCCGCCCGCAAACGGGGAGGAGATTAAAGCCATGGCAGGGAACCCGATCGCGGCGACGGAGAAACTCAAGGAACTGATGGCGAAGGCGCAAGGACAAACGGAAGCCAAACCCAGCGAAGGCGCGCCCCCTCTGCCTCCCCGTGACGGGGGTACGGTGCCGCCGGACACCAGCGCCGCCAGTGATCCGACCGCCTCGGCACCGCCCGCCGGCGACACGCCCCCGGGCGACGGCCAGGATGCCCCCTACACACCGTCGGAACGCATTCCGTTCAAAACTCATGCGGTGTTCGGCCTTTGTGCGTTGATGGTCGTCAGTTTCGGTGTCTGGTCGGCCATAAGCGAGATCGATATCGTTTCCATGGCCATGGGCGAGGTCATCCCGTCGACCCAGGTCAAGACGATCCAGCACCTGGAGGGCGGCATCGTTCGCGAGATCAAGGTGATCGAGGGCGCACGGGTAAAGGCCGGCCAGGAATTGGTGGAACTGGAGCCGACGGCGAGCAGCGCCGACGTCGGCGAATTGGGCGAACGGCTGGTTTCCCTACGCTTCGATCTTGCCCGCCTGCGCTCTTTGTTGCGCGGTGACGACAAATTGGAAATCGATCAGGAGTTGGCCCAGGAACGCCCGGACCTGGCGGCGGCCGCACATCAGCGTTTCCAGGCCGATCTCGAAAAGTTTCAGTCGGACATGAAACGCCAGGAAGCGGCGATCAGCCAGCGGCAACAGGAAATCCACGAAATCCGTACCCGGATCGCCAACGCGGGTAAAAGCCTGAAACTCGTCGATGAGCAGGTCAAAATCAGCGAAGGACTGCTGAAACGCGACCTGACCAACCGCTTCGTTCACTTGAACCTGTTGAAGGAAGCAGAAGAGCTGCGCGGCAGCATCGGCACCGACAAGGCATCGCTGCTCCGCGCGGAAGCGGCCGAGGCCGAGGCACGCGCCGTGTTGGAAAGCGTCAAAAGCGACTTCAATAAGGAAACCCAGGGATTGATGGACGAGGCGGAGTTGAATTTCCGCGAGCTGACCCAGCGTATCCAGAAGTTCCGCGACAACCTGCAACGCACCGTCGTCCGCTCGCCGGTCGACGGCACGGTCAAGACGCTGCACGTGGTAACCGTGGGCGGCGTCATTCGCCCGGGCGACCCGGTGGTGGACATCGTTCCCGCCGGTGACCGTCTGATTATCGAGGCCAAGCTGCAAACCCAGGACATCGGCTACGTGGTGTCCGGCCAATCGGCGATGGTCAAGCTGGCTTCCGGAGACGCCATGCGGTTCGGCTCGCTGCAGGGCACGGTCATTCATGTCAGCCCGGATACCCTGCAAACACCGGAAGGCAATCCGTATTACAAAGTGCGGATCGCCACGGAGAAAGATCACTTCAGCCGCGGCTCGCTCGTCTACAACCTGTTTCCAGGCATGCAGGTCATGGCGAGCATTCAGACAGGCACACGCACCGTCCTGCGCTATCTCGTCGATCCCTTACTGGCCAACTTCGACAGCGCCCTAGGCGAACGCTGAGGCACCCCGCCGCCGATTCCGGCGCGACGATCCTAGATCAGTGGGTTCGGGCTTTGGGAAAAGGCAGTCTTACTTCTTGGCCGCCGGCTTGCGGGACGACGCCGTCTTCTTCTTGTCTTCACCGTCATCGCCATCGTCCTTCGCGTCGTCCTTGGCCTGACTTTGCAGTTTTTCCCTGATCTCATTGGCCCCGTCGGCGACACCGCGAAGGACGGCCTGCAATTGATTGGCGGGGATCAAAAGCCGGGTGACCGGACGGGTGGTTCCCGCTTCGACCTGCTGCCCCAGGGTCACTCGAAACACGCCGTTGGCATGTGACACGCTGGACACCAGTTCCACGAAATGCTCGTCCAATTGCTCGTCGGCCATGGCCTGCCTCACTCGGTTCTAGGTTATTGATCGTTGCGCCCGATTGTCCGATGCCGGTCGTCAGGGGTCAACCAAGTTGTGCCCGCCAGGGGCAATGTCTGCAATGTTTTGAAAAATGGGGCAGATGTGACCCCCGACACCTGTACTTGCGGGAAATACGTTGTATAAGGTTGCATACAATATTAATTTTCCCATGAAACTTCGCATCGGGCTTTGGCCCGCTGTGATATAATCGTTCTGCGGGAATAAGGGGCAATTCTTCCACGTGCCTCAACCTTGGAACGGGGGCTACGACAAGGAAATCAATAATGCCACGACCCTCTAACAACAACGAAAGCCGTCGCCAAAAACGGCTTCCCCCCGGTGTGTCCAATCCGGTCGATATTCACGTTGGACAGCGCCTTCGTCTACGCCGGACGCTGCTTGGAATGAGCCAGGAAAAACTCGGCGATGCCGTCGGGTTGACGTTTCAGCAGATTCAGAAATACGAACGCGGCGCCAACCGCATCGGCGCCAGCCGATTGTATATGTTCTCGCGTATCCTTGACGTTCCCGTCGCCTATTTCTTCGAGGAACTGCCGTCGCAGATCCGCTCTCACGAAGGGCAGATGGAAATCGGGTTGTCCGACCAGCCGCAGGAAGCGTTGGAGCGTGATCCCATGGCCCGCCGCGAAACCCTGGAACTCGTGCGCGCCTATTACGCCGTCGGCAACCCAAAGGTTCGACGCCGCATTGTCGATCTTGTCCGCTCGCTTGGCGGGGACGAAGAGGAATAGCCGGTATTTCGGCGGCTCAGGCCAAACCGGCCCGGGCGACCATCGCCTCCAACAATACCTGACATCCGGCCGCCAAATCGGCGGGCAGGGCGTCTTCCCGTTCGTTATGGCTGATCCCTCCCTTACAGGGGACGAAGATCATGCCCGTCGGAACGGTGCGCGCGAGATTGCAGGCATCATGCCCTGCGCCCGAATAGATATCCCGGCAGGCAAGCCCCAGACCGTCGGCGGCCGTCCGCACCACATCCACGCAATCCGCGTCGAACGCGATGGAATCGCGGCGACTTGATTCCTCGATCGCCACATCCACCCCCAATTCGGCCGCGGCAGCGCGGCACAAGGCTTCGGCCCGCGCGCAGACATCCGCCAATACGGCATTGTCCGGATGGCGAATATCGATGGAAAAAACCACCTGACCGGGGACCGTGTTTCTTGAATTGGGACGGACAGAGACATACCCCGTGGTGATGACCGGGGGTGGGGTGACGTCGAACGCCAAACGGTAGAGCCCGTCGATCATGCGCGATGCGCCGACCATGGCGTCGCGCCGCAGTGCCATCGGCAGCGTCCCCGCGTGGCCCTCCTCACCGGTCACGGTCACGGCGTAACAGCGCTGGCCTTGCGCCCCCATGACCGCGCCGATCGGCACGCCTTCCTGTTCCAGGATCGGGCCTTGTTCGATATGGGCCTCAAAAAACGCGTCCACGGGATATCCACCGCAAGGCGCCTCGCCGTCATAGCCGATACGGGCCAGTTCCCGGGCGAAGGTCGTCTCCCCGGCCCGGTCGGGCAGGTTCAGGCCGTATTCCAAATCGAACCGCCCGGCATAGACGCCCGAGGCGACGACCCCGGCAGCGAAGCGCACACCTTCTTCGTCCGTCCAATCGATGACTTCCAGGGGCGCTTGGGTTTCGATCCCGGCGTCGTTCAAGGCACGCATGACTTCCAATCCGGCGAGAACCCCATAGACCCCGTCGAACCGGCCGCCCAACGGCTGGGTGTCCAAATGGCTGCCGGTAACCACGGCGGGAGCGTCCGGGTCGCGGCCCGTCCGCCGGCCGATGATGTTGCCCATGCGGTCGATGCGCAGGTCCAGGCCCGCATCGCGGCACCAGGTGGAGAACAGATCGCGGGCTTCGCGGTCGACATCGGTCAACGCGATCCGGCAGACGCCGCCGCCGGGCGTGGCCCCGATCTCGGCCATCGTCATCAGGGATTGCCACAGCCGGTCTTCGTCGATCCGGACCGTCGGAAGACTCATCGCCATTCTCCGGCTTGGTCGGCGATCCAGCGGCAGACACGCAGCAGCCGGGCGTCCTCGCCCCAGGGGCAGACGACCTGAACCCCGATCGGCAGGCCGTCATCGCCCTTGAGCAGCGGAATGCTGACCGCCGGCGCGCCCATCAGAGTCCAATAGCCGTTGAAGGCCGCATCGCCCGTGCGTCGCAGGTCCCGAGGGGCCTGCCCCGCCGCGGCGGGCGTGACGACGGCATCGAAATCCTTGAAGAATTCGGCGAGGGCGTCCTGCATGTCCTCTGCCAGTTCGATCGCCTCGAGGTAGGCGCGGGCCGTCACCCCCTGCCCACGTTCGACGCGTTCGGCGGTGATCGGGTCCAGACCGTCGCGGTCCCGTTCGTAATACGGGCCGAGCGATTGGCCGACGGCACCGTTCATGATCACGCCCTGGGTCTCCGCAGCGGTTTCGAAGACCGGCGGCAGTTCCCGTTCGGTAATGACCTCGCCATGGGTTCGGGCAAAAGCCTCGATGGCGCGCTGCATGTCCGGCTCGCCCTTGCGCCAGACCGGTCCGCGCACGAAGGCAAGGCGCGGCGGCACCGTCAGGGGATCGGCCTCACCCAGGCGGGCATGACCGCGCATGTCCCGGTCGCCGGGATCGCGCGCCATCAGGACGCCGGCCGCCAGCGCCAGGTCCTCCGGCGAGCGGGCGAAGATGCCCGGATGGTCGAGCCGCCGGGACAACGGCGACATGCCAGCCCGGGAAATCGTGCCGAACGTCGGCTTCATGCCATAGACGCCGTTGAACGACGCCGGGCGCAACATGGACCCGCCGGTCTGTGAGCCGATGGCAAGCGGCACCATGTAATCGCCGACCGATGCCGCCGATCCCGAGGACGAGCCCCCGGGCGTGCATTCGGGATCGTGGGGATTACGCGTCTTGCCGGGCGCCGAAAGGGCGAATTCCGTGGTCACGCATTTGCCCATGATCACGGCGCCCGCCTCACGCAGAAGCCGCACCAGGGTGGCGTCCGCCTCGGGCCGACGCCCGGCGCATAGCTTCGATCCGTTTTCCGTCGGCTGGTCCGCCGTGTCGATGATGTCCTTGATGCCGACGGGAATGCCGTTCAACGGCCCGGCGGTTCCTGCGGCCCGCCGCGCGTCGGCGGCGTCGGCCTGACGCAATGCCAGGTCCGGATCGAGAAAGGCCCAGGCTTGGACGGTCTCTTCGCGTTCGGCGATGCGGTCCAGGCAGGCTTGGACATAGTCACGGGAAGTCAGGTCGCCCGCATTCATGCGGGCCAGCGCCTCGGCGGCGGTCAGTCGGCATAATTCCATGATGTTCGGTCTCAGGGCGCGCTGGGCGCCTTGTAGACACCTTTCTCCTTGTAGAAACGGGCGGCACCCGGGCAATACGGGATGGGCACGCCCACGTGATGGCTTTCCAGGGTCAGGTTCTTGCCCTTGGCATGGCCGTTGTTCAGCAGATAGGGAGCCCGGATATTCCCATAGAGACCGTTGACCGCGCCATAATGCAGGTCTTCCGGCAGATTGGTGCGCGACACCCAAAGCGCGGAGACGGTGACCGTTTCGACAGGGTTATCCAGCCCCGCATAGGTCTTCGCCGGAATGACATCGGCCGAATAGAACGGCGCCTTGGCGATCAGGGAATCCCGCTCCTTGCCCTCGACCGCGACCAAGGCCAGACCGAATTCCTTGGCCATGTCCGAGATACCCATGCTGGGGTAGCCGGAAACGTCGATGAAGGCATCCAAATGACCGTCACGGATCATCGCGGCGGCGGTCTTCGATTTAACGTATTCAGGCATGAAGTCCCGGTTCTCGGCCAGGCCATGCGCCCCCAACACCAGGCGCGCACCGACCAGAACCCCCGAATCCGGCAGGCCGATGGCAACCTTCTTGCCCTTCAGGTCGTAGACGGTCTTGATCCCCCGGTCCTTGCCGGCGACGACCTGGACATGCTCGGGATAAAGACTGGAAAGCACGCAGAGTTTCTTGAACGGCCGCTTGTCGGCGAACGGACCCGTTCCGGTATACGCCCAGTAGGTCACGTCCGATTGCACGAAGGCCGATTCGACCTGATCGGCATCCAGTGACGAGACATTGGCGACGGAACCGTGGGTCGACTGGGCGAAGGCGACCAATCCTTCCATGCCGCAATTGCCGCCCTTTTGGCAGCTGCGCGCGCCGGGCGGATTGGAAATCACCTGGCCGAGCAATCCGGCCATCGGAAAATAGGTCCCGCCGGCGGCACCCGAGGCGATGCGGAAGAACAACATTTTCTGGGCCTGAGCCTCGCCGCTCAGCGCCGCGCCGCCGATACCGGCGCCCAATACCAGCACCGCGCCAATACCCGCGATCAGCAATCTTCGAATGGTCGTTCGACGGCCCATGGTTGAATCTCCCCGTCCCATCGTCGTCAATTTTCGCCCGGGGAGCAACCGGGGAGAGATTTTCGTCTCTGACGCGCCTGTGAAATATTGTATACACTGGACTCCACGACACAGCCAATCGGCAGTCAAAAAACAAAGCCAGAAACCGGGAAATCCCGCGGTTCAGCCGAATAAGGGGGAATGAGCCAGCCGATGAACGAGCAATCACCCACCATTGACACCACCCGCGCGGAAACCTTCCGCCATTGGACGCCGGTGACCCTCCGGTTTTCCGATCAAGACAGCATGGGGCACATCAACAACGTGTCCTACGGCGCCTTCGTCGAAGCCGGGCGCAATGCCTTCGTCACCCAATACCTGAAACCCGACACCCATCCGGGCATCGACTTCGTGCTGGCCCGCGTGACCATCGATTTCCGGGCCGAAATGCACTACCCGGGCACGATCGACGTCGGCACCTGTATCAAGCGGATCGGCAATTCGTCGATCACCATCGGCACCGGCATCTTCAAGGACGGCGTTCTGCACGCGACGGCCGAAAGCACCAACGTGTTTATCGACCTGGGCACCCGCAAATCCTGCCCCGTACCGGCCGATATTCGCAGCGAGTTGGAACGCCTGTTGATCGAAGCGGCGGGAGTCTGAGATGGCGGAAGAAGACGACGGCATGGAACAGGTATCGCGCGGCGAGTTCGTGCACGCGCGCCTGCGCGATGCGATCAAGGCCGGGCGCTATCCACCGGGCACGCGGGTCCGCGAAACCGAAGTCGCGGCCTGGCTGAACGTCAGCCGCACGCCCGTGCGCGAAGCGCTTCGCCGGCTGCAAGCCGACGGCCTGTTGGTGTTCGAACCCTGGCGCGGCGTCGTCGTCGCCGAGTTGGATCAGCAACAGATCGTCGAGTTCTATGCCATGCGCCGGGTGCTGGACGGCGCCGCCGCGCGCCTGGCGGCACAGCATGCGTCGGAACCGGAACTCGCCTATATGGAGGATTGCCTGACTGCCGCGGCGCCGTCTCGGGGCGATGCCGACCTGATGGCCGAGGCCAATCGAAAATTCCACGACGCCCTGTTCCAGGCTGCACACAACCGCTACCTGCTGAAATCGGCGGCGGCGCTGTCGGATGCCCTGGCCCTCCTGCGGGGGACGACCTATTCCTTTCCCGACCGGGCGGAAACCGCCCATCAGGAACATCGCGCCCTGATGGATGCGATCCGTGCGCGCGAACCGGACAAGGCCGAACGCCTGGCCCGCAAGCATATCGCCAAGGCGGAGAAGGCGCGGCTGAAACTGCTGGGCGACCAGCGCGAAGAACGGCAATCGGAAGACAAGGCAGCCAAAGGCAAAGACGCCAAGGACAAAAGCTGATGACCTATTTCCCGCCCGCCGGTCGTTGGGACCGCATCGATCCCGCCGCAGCCGGCCTGAATCCCGCGCGGCTGGCCGATGCCGTGACCTTCGCCGAGAACGCCGAAACCCCTTGGCCGCGCGACCTGGACAAGGCCGAATTCCTGCCGTCGCTGACCCAGGACGAACCGCCGCCCTGGAACGAAATCCTGGGCCCCGTGGCCGCCCGCGGCGGCCCGGCGGGCCTGTTCATTCGACAGGGTAAGATCGCCGCCGAATGGGGCGATCCGGCGCGCGCCGACATGACCTTTTCCATCGCCAAGAGCTACCTGTCGATCCTCGCGGGTCTGGCATTGGGCGAGGGATTGATCGACGATCTGGACGACACGGTCGCGAGCTACGTCGACGGGGATTGGTTTTCCTCGGACCATAACGCGACGATCACCTGGCGCCACCTGTTGACCCAGACATCGGAATGGCAGGGCACCCTGTTTTCCAAACCGGATCAGGTCGATCATTTCCGCAGCCTGGGCGACGGCGGCGAGGACAAGAAAAAGGGCCAGAAGCGGGAATTGTCCGCGCCCGGCACCTATTGGGAATATAACGACGTGCGGGTCAACGCCCTGTCCCTGGCGCTGCTGCACGTCTTCCGCCGGCCCCTGCCGGAAGTCCTGCGCGATTCCGTCATGGCACCGATCGGGGCTTCCGACGAATGGAAATGGATGGGCTACCGCAATTCCCAGGTGACCATCGACGGGGTCGAGATGACTTCCGTTCCCGGCGGCACCCATTGGGGTGGCGGCATGCAGATTTCGTCCCTCGACCACGCCCGGTTCGGCCATCTGATCAAACAAGACGGTGTCTGGGACGGCCGCCGCATCCTGCCCGAAGGCTGGGTCCGCGAGGTCCGCACCCCCTGCCCGATCAATCCGGTCTACGGCTATCTCTGGTGGCTGAATCCGGACCGCACACAGTATCCGTCGGCCCCGGAAACCAGCTTCTTCGCGCTGGGGGCCGGCACCAACCTGATCTGGATCGATCAGGAGTTGGATATCCTGGCCGTCTTCCGCTGGGTCGACCGGGCGTCGCTGGACGCGCTACTATCGGGCTTCATGGCGGCAATGGAATAGACCGCCAGCGACGATTGGAGCATCCGCATGAAACCCGAAGACATTCTGCGCCATCCGGCGCGGGTCCTGACCCAGGATCAGCGCGAGGCTTATTTCCGTGACGGCTACCTTGTCGTCGAACGCCTGATCCCCGAAGACGTGGTCGACGAAATCAACCGCATCACCGCCGGCTGGATCGACCGCTCGCGGGCGATCACGGCGCCCAACGACGTGCTCGACGTGGCGCCGTCCCATTCGGCGGAAAAGCCCGTGGTGCGGCGGTTGAAGAAACCGGACGGCATGGACCCGGCCTATTGGGACTACGCCAACGGCGTGATCGCCGACGTGGCGGCAGATTTGTTGGGCCCGGATGTCTGCTTCCATCATTCGAAGTTGAATTTCAAATGGTCCGACGGCCATGACGAGGTCGCCTGGCACCAGGACATCGCCTTCTATCCGCATACCAATTATTCCCTGCTGGCCATCGGCACCTATCTCGCCGACGTCAATCCGGGGGACGGGCCGTTGGGCGTCATCCCGGGCAGCCACAAGGGCCCGATCTTCGAACACTACGACGATAACGATATCTGGACCGGACGGATCAAGGACGACGCGGTCGCTGAACTGCCGACGGAAACCGCCGTCTATTGCCCGGCGCCCAAGGGCTCGATCACCATCCACCATGCCCGCGCGGTCCACGCGACGGAGGCCACGACCCATAGCGTTTCGGGCCGCCCGCTGCTGATCAATGCCTTCGCTTCGGCGGATGCCTTTCCCTATGCGGCGTTGAAAAGCACCTATACGGAACATTTCCGCACATTGGTGCGCGGCACCCCGGCCCGCTGGGCCCATCACGATCCCGAACCCTGCCCGACCCCGCCCGACTTCTCGGCGGGCTATACCTCGATCTACGCGCAGCAGGCCGGCGAGCCGGGCACGCCGACCCCGCGCGACCCGGGCCACCGCCCGGAAGCGGCGATCAAGGCGGCGTTGAAGTCGGCGGCGGAGTGAGGATGCGGCGCGGTGGGATCAACCGCCGCGCGACGCCCCCCGGGTCGAGGTCGGGCTGGTGAAAGACCGCCCGCCCTTCGGCGCGCCGAAGGATTTCGCCCCGGCGGCGATGCCGTGTTTGGGCTGACCGCCGGGATTTTCGGCCTCGTTCGACGGGCGTTTCTTCTTGGGCTTTCTGTTCGGGCGCTTAGTGCCGGGCATGAAATTCGAGCCTCCGCGTTGGGGTCATGAAAGGCACCAGATTACGCCATCCGGGGCGGAAGGCAATTGCCCTGACGGGATCGTAAGGTTATAGCCATAGAAACGGCTTGGGAGACGAAAATGAAATATTCGCTGGGCGATAAACGGGTCCAGACCGACGGCGACAACTACTGGATCGCCCCGAACGCCGCCGTGATCGGCGACGTCGTCCTGAAGAAAGACGCCAGTGTCTGGTTCGGCGCGACCATCCGCGGCGACAACGACACCATCACCATCGGCGAAGGCAGCCAGATTCAGGACGGCAGCGTCCTGCACACCGATCCCGGCTATCCCCTGACCATCGGCGCCCACTGCACGATCGCCCATATGGTCATGCTGCACGGCTGCACCATCGGCGACGGGTCCATGGTCGGCATCGGTGCGGTGGTATTGAACGGCGCCAAGATCGGCAAGAACTGCATCATCGGCGGCAAGGCATTGATCGGCGAGGGCAAGGAAATCCCGGACAATTCCTTGGTCATGGGCATTCCGGGCAAGGTGGTCAAGGAAGTCTCCGACGCCCAGAAGGAAATGCTCGCCCATATCCCGCCGCACTATGTCGAACGCTGGAAACGCTACATGCAGGACATGAAGCCCCAGGATTGACGGCACCCGCCGCCATCCATCCCCTCATCGCCTTACGCGCCTGACGGGCGCCCAAAGCCAAGAGAACGCCCCGCCATGGATTTGCCCATCGACATCTTCTTTCGTGCCGCCGCCGGCGCCCCCGACCGCATCGCCATCAAGGACGGCGACTTCACGCTAAGCCACGGAGAATTGGCCGAACGGGTCAACGCCGTCGCCTGCGGCCTGCAAGACATCGACCCGACCCCGCAAAGCCGGGTCGGCGTCTGCGGCTACAACTCGGTGGAATACCTGACGGCTTTCCTCGGCACGCTGGCCGCCGGAAAGACCTGGGTTCCCATGAACCCGCGCAACGGCCACGAGGAACTGTCGCGCATGGTCGAGGCCACATCGCCGTCGATCATCGTCTCCGACGCCAATACCATGGACCGGTTCGAGGCGGGCGATGCCACCATCGTGCGCGGCGCGCCGCTCGGTGGGCCGGAGCATGCCTGCGGCGGCGACCTGAACGTCGCCGCGATGATGAGCGACTTCGCCGGCAAGCTGCCGAAACGCCATGAGCTTTCCCCCGACGATGTCCAGGCGCTGAAATTCACCGGCGGCTCGTCCGGCCGGCCCAAGGGCGTGCAGCAGACCTACCGCGTCTGGCATACCTGCATCGACCTGATGACCCGCGCCTTCGAATTGGACGAAAACGACCGCAACCTGCTGGCCGCCCCGATGACCCACGGCACGGGCACGCTTCTGGTGCCGATCCTGGGCCAAGGCGGGATGCATGTCTTCATGCCGCAGCCGACGCGCCCGGCCGGCATCATCGACGCCTTCGAGGCCGACCGCATCACCACGGCCTTCCTGCCGCCGACCGTGATCTACATGATGATGGCCGAGGAAGACCTGACCAAACGCGACTTCGCCAGCCTGAAGCACGTCATCATCGGCGGTGCGGCCATGCGGCCCAGCGAGATCAAACGCGCCCTGCCGATGTTCAACAACGCGCTGGAAACCTGCTACGGCCAGACCGAGGTGCCGCAGATCGTCACCGTCATGCGGGCCCGCGACTGGCTGGAGGACGACCACAAGCTGTCGTCCTGCGGCAAAGCCACGGACCGCTGCGAGGTTCGGGTGATCGACAAGGACGGCAATTTCCTTGGAACCGGGCAGGCGGGCGAGATCGTCATTCGATCCGAATTGGTGATGAAGGGCTATCTCGACATGCCGGAAGCCACCGCCGAAACCATCAAGGACGGCTGGCTCTATACCGGCGACGTCGCGGAAATCGAAGAAGACGGCTTCGTCTATATCAAGGACCGCATCCGCGACATGATCGTGACCGGCGGCTTCAACGTCTATCCGTCCGACGTCGAAGCGGTCCTGGGCCAGCACCCGGCGATCAAGGAATGCGTCGTCTTCGGCCTGCCCGACGACAAATGGGGCGAGGCCGTGCAGGCCGCTGTCGAGATCCACAAGGATCAACCCGCCGACGAGGCCGACATCATTCAATACGTGAAATCGCGGCTCGATTCCGTGAAGGCGCCGAAGCGGGTGCATTTTGTCGACGAACTGCCGCGCAGCCCCGTGGGCAAGGTCCTGCGGCGCGAAGCCAAAGCCCAATTCCAGGAGTCCTGACCCCATGGCCGATAAGAAACAGCCGACACAGAAACTGGCGACCCATACGCTGACGGACCTGTATTACCGGGACCAGAACCTGGTCACGGAAATGATGGGCAAGATGACCTTCACCGAGGCCATGATCCGCCACATCCTGAACCGCGAGCCGTCGGCCGCCGACGTGGCGATCATCGACGCGGTGCTGCTGGCGCTGATGGAACACGGCCTGACGCCCAGCGCCGTCGCCACCCGCCTGACCTATCATTCGGCGCCCGAGGCCCTGCAGGCCGCCGTCGCGGCGGGCATCATGAACGTCGGATCGACCTTCGTCGGCACCATGGAGAACTGCTCCAAGCTGCTGCGCGAGATGATCGAAGGCGACGAAGACCTGGAGGTCGCCGCCGACCGTATCGTCGCCGAGCATCGGGCGGCGCGTAAATACCTGCCCGGGTTCGGTCATCACCTGCACAAACCGGATGACCCGCGCACGCCGAAGCTGTTTGAAATCGCGCGCGCCAATGGAGTGAAGGGCGACTATATTCAGGCCATCGAAGTCCTGAATGCCGCCGTCGACAAAGCCGCCGGCAAGCATATGACGATCAATGCCACGGGCGGCACCGCCGCCGTGTTGTCGGAAATCGGCATCTCGCCGGAAATCATGCGCGGTTTCGCCGTGATCGCCCGCGCGGCGGGGCTCGTCGCCCATATCGCCGAAGAGCGGGACGTACCGACCGCGCGGTTCATCTGGGACATCGTCGAAGAGGAAATTCCCTATTCGGGGAAGGCGCTCGACGGGCTGGCCGGCGACGACGACGGGGCCAACGACGGCGGCGATTAAGCCCCCTGAAATCACCTTAAATCCTACGTTCGGCGGATCCTTCAGCCGGCCTGAAATCGCCCGTTTCGCGGTGCGAACAGAAGACTTTTGCGGGTCGTCTAGGACTTTCGTCTAGATAACATGCGCATATGCAGTGTGTTAGCTTCCCCTTGGATTCAAAAGGAATCTTCAGCCACAAAATCCCCATAAATCGGCTTTAGCGTCCTTTTGTGCCATGGAGAAAAAAACGGAGGTGCAAAACCGTCCATGCCGAGAACGTCCAGCCGATCGCATCCCAATCGCATGCCCCCCGGGGTCCCCCATCCCGTCGATATCCATGTCGGCGCGCGGGTGCGCGAACAACGCAAAGCCAAAGGATTGAGCCAGGGCGAATTAGGCGACTCCTTGGGCCTGACGTTCCAACAGATCCAGAAATACGAACGCGGCGCCAACCGTATCGGCGCATCGCGCTTGTATCAGCTGAGTTGCATCCTAGGCGTACCCGTTACCTATTTCTTCGACGCCATGCCCGGCGACATTCAGATGACCCAGGACAATTTCGATCTGGACGTGACTTTCGCCGAAGACCCGCGCGATTCCACGGACGTCATGGGGTCCAGCGAGACGACGGAGCTGATAACCGCCTATTACGACATCGACAATCCCCGCAAACGGCGTGCCGTGCACGACCTGATCGCCGCCCTGTCCAAGGCCGATTGGGACTAGCCTCCGGCGGCTTCGATCTATTCCAGAGTTTCGAACAAGCGAACCATGAGTTTGGTCCGCTCGACGAGGGACGAGTAATAAATGAACTCGTCATGGGAATGGGCGCCATGGCCGTCCGCCCCCAGGCCGTCCAAGGTGGGAATACCCAGAGCCCCCGTGAAATTGCCGTCCGATCCGCCGCCGGTCTTGACGTCGTCCAATTCGAAGCCGATCTCGGCCGCCAGTTCCTTGGCGTGGTTGAACAGCTTTTCGATGCCTTCGAACTTCTCATAAGGCGGGCGGTCGATCCCGCCCTGGATGTCGAGTATGCAATCGGGATCGACCGGTTTCATGGCCGCGACCTTGTCCTCGATCTCCTTGGCGGCGTCCATGTCGGGCACGCGCATTTCCACGGTGATCTCGCAATGGGCGGGGACGACGTTCGTCAGCGTGCCGCCGGAAATCGTGCCGACGGAACAGGTGATTCCGCGGTCGTAATCGGTCAACGCCTCCAGCGCCAAAATCTGGTGCGCCATTTCCTTGATGGCGCTGCGGCCTTCCATGTGTTTCATGCCGGCGTGGGACGGGCGGCCGGTGACCACGATGTCGTACTTCAGACGGCCGTTACGCGCGGTCACGATCTTGCCCCCGTCGCGGGCAGGCTCGGTGACCAGGACGTATTTGTTCTGCTTGGCCAGATCGACGATCATCTTGCGGGACGTCGGGCTGCCGATCTCTTCTTCCGGAACGTAAAGGAAGGTAATGGGCAAGGGCGTTTCGCGGCCCGTACGAACCAGATGCCGATAGGCATGCATGGCGATATAGGCGCCGGATTTCATGTCGTAGATGCCGGGGCCGTAGACCTTGTCGTCCTCGCGGCGGACCTTCAGTTCCTTGTCGATGATGCCGATGGCATGGACGGTGTCCAGGTGCGACAGTACCAGGATACCCGGCCCGTCGCCGCCCCAAGGCGTGCGCGCGACCAGGATATCGCCGAACCCGTCGCGCCCTGGAATGCGTTCCATTTTGGCGCCCAGTGCCGCCTGTTCGCTTTCGACCTTGTCGACCACGCGGTTGACGGCGACGCCGTCATGGGACGGGCTTTCGATTTCCACCCATTCAAGGATGCCGTCGAGAATTTCATCGGCGTCGAGAACGGCTTCGTTGGATTGCAGGGCGGACGGCTGGTCGGTCATGGGGGGATCCTCTTTGAAACGTCGGACATTCGTTGTAATGCCTTTGCCGCGCGGAGGGAACCCGGCCCGCCCGGTCGCTATCCGTCTTCCGCGCGGTCGATACAGGCCATGATCTGAGTGACCCCGCCACCATCGATACCGAGCGGGAAAAACCCCCGTTCGAAACGGAAGTAGATGCTTTCATCGATTTCTCCGGCCGCCAGGATCGCCGGTTTCCGGTCCTGCACGACCCGTTCGCACGCCCGGATCAAGAACGAGACATCGAACGGCCAGGCGACCCGGTCCATGAAATGGCCGGTCGGATCGATCGGCTTCAGGGTCGACCGATATTCGACAAGGGCCGTGCCGCAAAACCGGTAGCGAAACCGGGAAGACGAAATCCCCGGTTCCACATCCAGAACGGCGACGAATGGCGCCACATCATAGATATCCATGAGGCTGACCTCGGACCAATCCGGGAAGGGACGGTCGCGCCGTAGGTCGATCCAGTAGTCGAAAACCCGTTTGATTCGGGTGCTTAGCACCCCCCCTGGGCCAGGTGACGATGAATCGTCATCCCCCTCGCGTTCGTTAGGCGGCATGCCTTCTCCCCACTATTGTTATTCATGCCGATGACGAAAAAGTTGAATCCCGCATAACAATGAATATTCCTGCATTCAATAAAATTCGACGTATACCGACAAATTTGTCTGCAATCTGAAAAAATAAGAAGTATCCAATGGGGAAGCCGCTTTGCCCTGCCCCGGACCTGACGCAATATGCCGGCCATGAAATTCCGTGATGCCACCCAGGACGATCTTGCCGCCATCGTCGGCCTGCTCGCCGACGATACGCTCGGCGCCAATCGGGAGATCGCGCCGCCGCCCGTCGCCGATTGCTATATCTCGGCTTTTCAGGCAATCGACGCCGATCCGAACAACCGCGTCATCGTCGCCGAAGACGCCGAAGGCGTCGCCGGTTGCCTGCAACTCACGCTGATCCCCAATCTCTCGCACCAAGGTGCCTGGCGCGCCCAGATCGAGGCCGTCCGGGTCGCCGGTCGGCTGCGTGGCCAGGGCGTGGGGCGCGCCTTGTTCGATCACGCCATTGATGAAGCACGCCGGGCCGGCTGCGCCATGGTGCAATTGACGACCGACCGCACGCGGCCGGACGCCTTTTCATTCTATGAACAGATCGGCTTCACCCACAGCCATGCGGGCATGAAAATGCGGCTGTAACGCCGCGCCGGCCGCGGCTTGAGACGCCCCGAAAACGGTGGATCAGCGCTCCAGCGCCCAGGTCTTGACCTCTTTCGACACCAGCCAGGGCGTGACATTCGCATCGAACGATTTGAAATGTGCCATGCCTTTGTGGGTCTCGAAAGCGGCCGCGTCGTCATAAACCTCGTACAAGAAGGTCACCGCCGGATCTCTCGGGTCGCGGCAAACGTCGAACTGCCGGCAGCCCGGCTCCAATTCCTCGGATGCGCGGGCATTCTCGATCATCGCCGGGGCGAATTCGTCGATATGCTCGGCTTTGACCACGAAGGTAACGGTGACGACGAACATTGAGGCTCCTCTTGTTTTCTGCCCCGTGCCTTCGGGTGGCGCGGGATTGGTTAATCTTGCCACAATTGATGCCCGAAAGACGCCCGCAACGCCAGTCCCGAGAGGACGCCGCCGGACCGGTCGCCGATCGCGACAGATCGTTACAATTTTTCTGATGTGGCGCCGATGAATCCTGATAACCTCAATTCAATTACCTGATAAAATGACTCCAATATTTCATGTTTATCGGGGAAGGCACCAACGGTCGGCACCCTGCCGCCCCCCGAACGACCACGGAGCCGCCTGAGATCACACCATGACACTACGATCGCAATTCGCCCTTCTTGCGGCCCTCGCCGTGCTTCTGGGCGCCGGGTGGTATGCCTGGACCGGTTTTCAGGCGGGCGCCCAGTCCAAGGAAATCAACCGTGGGTCCGGCGGCGCCACGCGGGTCCTGGTTGAACCGGCCCGCCCGACCACGGACAAGATCATCGTCCGCGCCGTCGGCACGGGCGAGGCCCGGCGTTCCGCCACGATCTATCCGAAATCCGCCGGCGAAGTCACCGCCGCGATGTTCAAAAGCCAGGACCGCGTGCGGAAGGGCCAGGTGCTGATGCGCCTGGAAGACACCCATCAGCAGATCGCCGTGCGCCTGGCCAAGGTCCAGGTCAAGGACGCGACCCGCCAGTTGCAGCGCCTGGAAAAGCTGGCCCCGTCGGGCACGGCATCGCAGGCCCGCCTGGAAACCGCGCAGACGACCCTGGAAAGCGCCAACCTGATGCTCGACCAGGCGGAAGAGGCGCTGGATGACCGCAACGTCTATGCCCCCTTCGAGGGCGTCATCGGCCTGACCGAGATCGACCTTGGCGACCGGGTGACCACGGAAACCCAAATCGCGACCCTGGACGACCGTTCGGTCATCCTGGTCGAGTTCGAGCTGCCCGAGGAATACGCCGGTCGAATCAAGGTCGACGATCCGATCGCGGTGCGCCCCTGGACCATGCCCGACAAGAAATTCGAAGGCACGGTCTCGCAATTGGGGAGCCGCATCAATCCGCAGACCCGCACGCTGCGCGTCAAGGCCAGCATCCCCAATACGGAAGACCTGATCCGCCCCGGCACCTCGTTCGAGGTCGAACTCGCCTTCACCGGCAAGCCCTATCCCAGCGTCCGCGAGGTCGCGGTATTGTGGAGCCGCGACGGCGCCTATCTGTGGCGCGTCAAACGGATCGAAAAGGACGGCAAGACCGTCGAGCAGGCGGAGAAAGTCTTCGTCAAGATCGTTCGCCGCGACCTGGGCCGCATTCTGGTCGACGGCCCTCTGGACGCCACCGACGAGATCGTCGTCGAAGGCGTGCAGGGCCTGCGCCCGCATCAGCGGATCAAGGCCATTCCCTTCGACAAATTCGTCGCCGGCGACCTGACATCGCCGAAGAAGGGCGACAAGAAACCCGAGAAGAAGTCGCCGTAAATGTCACGGTTCAGCGATCTCCCCTCTTTGTCGGTGCGCCGCCCGACCCTAGTGGTGGTCATGAACCTGTTGATCATCATCGCCGGCCTGGCCGCGATCATGGGGGTCGAGGTTCGCGAACTGCCCGATGTCGACCGCCCGGTGGTGACCGTGCGCGCGTTTTTCGACGGCGCGTCGCCGGAAACCATGGATGCGGAGGTGACCAGCGTGCTGGAAGGCGCCGTCGCCCGCGTGTCCGGCGTCAAGCGCATCGAGGCCGCGAGCGAGGAAAACAACTGCCGCGTCCGCGCCGAGTTCTCCCCCGACATGGACCTGGACGTCGCCGCCAATGACGTCCGCGAGGCCGTCGCCGCGATCGAACGGCAACTGCCCGACGGCGTCGAGGACATTACCGTCGTCAAGGCCGACGCCGATTCCCAGCCGATCATCCGGCTCGCCCTGGTTTCCGACAAGCTGAGCCAGGAAGATCTGACCCGCATCGCCGAGGACGATATCTCGCCGGAATTCCTCGCCATCGACGGGGTCGCCACGGTCGATCTGTTCGGCGATCAGGAACAGGTGCTGCGCATCGTCGTCGACCCGATGAAATTGGCGCGCTACGGCCTGTCGATCGATCAGGTCGCCCGCGTCCTGCGTTCGACCCGGCTGGACGTGCCGGCCGGCAGCTTCAAATCCGACGATCAATTGCTGCTGGTCCGCGCCGACGCTTCCGTTTGGGAGCCGGCCAAGGTCGAGGACCTGGAACTCACCCGCGACGTTCGCCTGGGCGAAGTCGCGCAGGCGTTCTACGGCCCGGCCGAGGCGGAAAGCTATTCCGTGCTCAACGGCTCCAAGGTCGTCGGCATGGGCATCGTGCGCCGGGCGCAATCCAACACCATCGCCATCTCGGACGCCGCGAACAAAGTGATCGACCGTCTGAACGCGCGCCTGAAGGATGTCCGTCTGGTCAAGATATCCGATGACGCCCGGTTCATCCGCTCGTCCGTCAACGAAGTCATCCAAAGCCTGCTGATCGCCGTCGGCGTGGTCATCGCCGTGATCTTCATGTTCATGGGCGGCCTGCGCCCGACCCTGATCCCCTGCGTCGCCATTCCCGTTGCGATCATGGGCACCGTCGGGGCGATTTACCTGTTGGGGTTCTCGGTCAACATTCTGACCCTGCTGGCCATGGTTCTGGCGACCGGGATGATCGTCGATGATGCCATCGTCGTCCTGGAAAACATCCAGCGGCACCGAACGCTCGGCATGAAATCGTACGCCGCCGCCGTCAACGGCACGCGCCAGGTCTTCTTCGCCGTTCTGGCGACCACCGCGACCCTGGTTTCCGTCTTCCTGCCGATCGCCTTCCTGCCGTCGACGGCGGGCAAGATGTTCACCGAATTCGGCTTCGTCCTGGCCGTCGCCGTGGCGATTTCGTCCTTCGTCGCCCTGTCCCTGGTGCCGATGCTGGCCTCGCGCCTGCCGGACCGGGGCGAAGCGGGCCCGACCAAGCCGCCGGAAGTCCTGGTTCGCATCGGCGAGCGGGTCAATGCCGCCTACGCCAAGATGCTGGAATTCACTTTGAACACGCGGGTCCTGCTGCTCGGCGGCACGGCCATGGCGGCGGCGACGGCATTGCTGGTCTATCCGACGATCAAGACGGAATTGCTGCCGCGCGAGGACCGGGGCGCCATCATCATCATGATGCAGGGCCCGGACGGCGTCGGCCTGGACTACATGGACCGCCAGTCGGTTCAGGCGGAAGCTCTGCTTCGGCCCCTGGTCGAAAACGGCGAAGCCGAAAACGTCTTCGCCATCGTCGGGCGCTGGGACCTCAACCGCGTTTACCTGATCGCCCCCCTGGTGCCTTGGGAGCAACGGACGCGGTCGCAGCAGGAAATCGCCAAATCCCTGACGCCGGGCCTGAAAGCCATTCCCGGCGCCACCGCGCGCGTTCGCACACCCAACAGCCTGAACCTGCGGCGTGCCGGGGGCAGCATAGAATTCACCCTGACCGGCTCCGACTACCGCGAGATCGCGGCGGCGGCCTTCGACTTCCTGGGCGCCATGCGCGAACGCCTGCCCCAGTTGGAAGACCCGGAAGTCGAATTCCAGCAGACCCAGCCGCAATTGTCGGTCATGGTCGACCGGCGCCGGGCCGAAGACCTGGGTGTGCCGGTCGAAGGCATCGTCGACACGCTGCGCGCCATGGTCGCCGGGTTCGAGGTGGCCGAATTGAACGTCCACGACCGGTCGATCCCGGTGATGCTGGAATCGACCGCCGGCGCGATCAACGACCCGACGGACCTGTTCAATCTGTTCGTTCCCACGGCGTCGGGCCAGTTGGTGCCGCTTTCCGCCTTCGTCAGCCTGGAAGAAATCGGCACGGCGGCGGAACTGGACCGGTCCGGCCAGAAGCGTGCCGTCGAGGTCGAAGCCGCCCTGCCCCCGGAAATGTCCCTGCAGGAAGCCATCAACGGTATCCAGGCGATCGCCGACGACACGCTGCCGCCGGGCATCGGGCTGCGCTTCATCAACGAGGCCGCGACCCTGCAGGACACCACCAACGAGGTCGCCCTGACCTTCGCTTTCGCCGTCCTGGTCGTGCTGTTGGTTCTGGCCGCCCAGTTCGAAAGCGTGCTGAGCGCCATGGTCATCATTCTGACCGTGCCCTTCGGCCTGGCGGCGGCGATCTTCGCGCTGAAGCTGTCGGGCGGCACCATCAACATCTACAGCCAGATCGGCCTGGTCATGCTTGTGGGCCTGATGGCCAAGAACGGGATTCTGGTGGTCGAATTCGCCGATCAGCTCCGCGATCGGGGCATGTCCGTCGGTCAGGCGATCCGCCAGGCTGCGACCATCCGCCTGCGCCCGGTCATGATGACCATGCTGTCGACGGTGCTGGGTGCCCTGCCGCTGATCCTGTCGACCGGCGCCGGGGCCGAGGCCCGCGCCGCCATCGGCTGGATCGTGTTCGGCGGCCTGGGCATCGCGACCGTCTTCACCCTGGTCCTGATACCGGTGATCTATTCCCTGCTGGCGCCGCTGTCGTCCAGCCGCGCCCACGCGGGCGTGCGCCTGGACCGGGAATTGCGGGAAGCCGAACATATCGAAACGACGGAAATGCCCAAGGGCGACACCCGGCCCCAGGCCGCGGAATAATCCGTCAATTCGGCACAAATAATTACGAATTTTCTATTATTTGTGCCCGCAGGGAAAATTAGTCTTTCCTTCTCCTCCCCTTGCCATCGGGCCGGTAAACCCGCAGATTCAGGGCAACAAACGTCAAGGAGAGATCCATGCCCGACGCAGCCCCCCAATCGGCCGCCTCTGCCGGCCACCCGATCCAGGCGCCCATCGTCTTCATGACCCATGACCAGGCGGAAAAACCGCGCGTCATGATGAACGCCGATCATGCGGTCCCCAACGAACGCCTGGGAACCTTTCGCGAGGCCACCGTGCCGATCCTGGATGCCCGCGCGCTTCCCGAACCGGCGTCCCTGGACGTGCAGGGCTTCGCCCTGTCGACCATGCCGACGGCGATGGCCGACTTCTACGACGAGGCCAGTATCGAAGCCGTCTACTATCCGGAAATCATCGATTTCCTGAAACGCGAGACCGGCGCCACCGACGTTCATATCTTCGACCACACGGTTCGGGTGCAGGACGACGGCAAGCGCGCCGAAACGGCCAAGCGCCTGCCCGTGCTGATCGCCCATAACGACTATACGGAAACGTCGGGTCCCAAACGGGTGCGCGACGTGATGGACGGGGCACGCGCCGACCGGTTCCTCGGCCATCGCTTCGCCATGGTCAACGTCTGGCGGTCGATCGGCGCCAGCGCGGAGCGCACGCCATTGGCCGTCGCCGATGCCCGCACCATGGATCAGCGCGACTACCTGGCGACGGATCTGGTCTATCAGGACCGGGTCGGCGAGATTTATCAGAACGCCTATTCGGACAGCCAGGATTGGTATTGGTATCCGGACATGGGCGGGGACGAAGTGATGTTGCTGAAATGCTTCGACACGGCCCATGACGGCCGTGCCCGCTTCACCTCGCATACCGGCTTCGAAAACCCGAACGCCCCCGCCGGCACACCGCCGCGCGAAAGCATCGAAGTCCGCACGATGATATCGTTTGCCCCGTAAAAGGGCGGACGAACCAGAACCTATCCGTTTTCCACGATCATCGACGCCGGCGTCCAGGAATGGCGCCGGCGTTCGCGTTTTCCGGCTTCGTCCTCGCCGCCGTATTCGATCGGCTGATCGGGGCCCCAGGCGTCGCGGTCGTCCATGACGTTGCCCATGACGTTGGCCCAAGCGGTATCGCCATCCTCCATATACGCCGAGACATAGACCCCGCAGTTCTTGCAGAACACGTAGTCCCCGACCTTGAGCCCGAAGCGATAGCGGCCCAGCGCCGCGCCGTCCTTTACGTTCAGGTGGATATGTCCGGCGTTGTCCGAAAGGGCGCGCGTCGCATGCTTGCGGCAGAACGAACATTGGCAGGCCCGGGGAGAAATCTCGGCCGGGTCCTTGTCGGTGGTGAAGGTGACGGTGATGTTGCCGCAATGGCAGCCGCCGGTATGGTCGGTCATGGTGGATGGTCCTCTTTGGTTTGTCGGTTTTCCACATTAGAAACCCGACAGTCGAAAGCGCGCAAGGTTCAGCTGCCCCGATACTTCGGCACCGACCGAAGCATGCCCGGCTGCACGCTGGGCAGAGAGCGGCTATGATCTTTCCATGACGACAGTGAACGCCCTGAACCTGGCCGAAGTCGGCAGCCTGATCGGCGATCAGGCGCGGGCCCAGATGCTGACCGCCCTTCTGGATGGCCGGGCGCTGACGGCGGGCGAATTGGCTTGGTGCGCGGGGATCACGCCGCAAACGGCGAGCGGCCACCTCGCCAAGCTGCAGACCGCCGGATTGCTGGCCATGGAAAAGCAGGGCCGCCACCGGTATTTCCGCCTGTCCTCGCCGACCGTGGCCGGAATGTTGGAAAGCATGCAGGTCGTTTGCGCCGTCGACACCCCCAAACGCATCCGCCCCGAATCCCGAATGGACGCCGATCTGCGCCAGGCACGGACCTGCTACGATCATCTCGCGGGGGTCCTGGGTGTCGCCCTGGCGGATGCCCTGGCCGAGCGGGCCGTCATCGACTTCTCCGGCGACGGCGGCCTGGTCACATCGGCAGGCCGCGATTTCCTCGATGGTTTCGGCCTCGACATGGCGAAACTGGAAAAGGGAAAGCGGCATTTCTGCCGCCCCTGCCTGGATTGGAGCGAACGGCGCCACCATATCGCCGGCGCCGTCGGCGCGGGCTTGGCCGACCGGCTGTTCGACCTGAAATGGATCGAGCGGATCAAGGACAGCCGCGCCGTCCGCGTCACCCCGGCGGGCCGAAAGGGGCTTCAGGCCACCTTCGGAATCGACCACTCCGCGTGAGCCCCCTATACTCCGGCGATTGTATACAAAAAAACACTATCGCCCGGGAGGCATCCGAACATGAGACTCAAAGACAAGATCGCCATCGTCGTCGGTGGCGGCCAGCAATCCGGTGAAACCATCGGCAACGGCCGCGCCACCTGCCTTCGCTTCGCCCAGGAAGGAGCGACCGTCCTGGTCGTCGACTACGACCTGGCCAGCGCCGAAGACACGGTCAAGATGATCACCGATGAAGGCGGTCAGGCATCGGCCCTGCAGGCCGACGTGCGCAAGGAAGACGATTGCCGCAAGATCACGGAAACCTGCGTTGAACGCTATGGCCGCATCGACATCTTGCACAACAACGTCGGCCGTTCGCGCGGCGACAAGGGCACGGTCGAGATGGATGCCGACATGTGGGATGAATTGTTCGAATTGAACCTGAAATCCATGTTCATGACGATCAAGCACGCCCTGCCGGTCATGCGGGAACAGAAATCGGGATCGATCATCAACATCTCCTCGACCTCGTCGCTTTGTTCGCGCGGCACCATCGCCTACAAGACGTCGAAGGGGGCGATCAACACCATGACCCACATGATCGCCATGGAAAACGCGCCTTACGGCGTGCGTGCCAACGTCATCATCCCGGGCCTGATGGACACGCCCATGGCCATCGAACGGCGCGCCAAGGAACGCGGCATCGACCGGTCCATCGTGCGCTCCGAACGGGACGCCCAGGTGCCGTTGATGGGCAAGATGGGCACCGCCTGGGACGTCGCCAACGCAGCCCTTTTCCTGGCGTCGGACGAAGCCGGATATGTCACCGGGGTGCAATTGCCGGTGGACGGCGGGGTTTCGGGCAAGATCGGCTGACCTGACAGGAACGGCGGGGTCCGGCCGCGCCGGGCCCCTCCTATTCCCGACCGCCGCCGCGGCGATCGGCTTTCTTGCGCCGGGGCGCTTCGTCCCGGCGGTCTCTGTCTTCACGGCGGTCGCCGCCTTCGCGCCGCTCGTCGTCGTCAGGTCCATCGTTGCGGCGGCGACGGTCGCTCTTGCGCCGTTTCTTGCGGCGGCGGTCGGCCTTGCGCCGCCGGTCACGCCGCGCCATCAGGTAGAAAAACAACAAGACCAATGCCGCCATGACCACGGCCGTGATGGAAATGATGGCCGCAACCCAGCGCCAAAAATCCGCGGCACTGGCTTCCGCCGGCGGCACGGCAAGCTCGCCCTTGATCCGGGCGGCGACCTCGGCGGCGAGATCCGGCCGGGTTTCCGTCGTCGTATGCATCATCGCGCCGGGCTTGGGAAATTCATGACTGCCGTGGCATAGCCTGAATATCAGCATCGGATCAGGCAAGGTTACGCCCGGCACCTCGGGCGACGTCGGCGTCGGATTCAAAGTGAGGTAGGTCGTCTCGAATTCCGATCCGTCCTCCCGCGCCATGACGAAGGAGACATCTTCGACCTTGCCGTTGGCATCCGCGTCGACAGTGGTCGCCCGGGCGATCCGAGCGGGCGCATTGCCAAGGACGAACCAGCGGGGCGGCCAAAGATCCGAGATGTCGTATCCGCAGGGTCCCGGCTTTGCCTCCGGGATGGTCGACATGATCCCGGTTTTCGCAAGGTCGATCTCCCAGGCCGGGACCTTACGCATCTGTGGATGGGTCTCGAATGGCTTATCGGGGGCAGCGGCGGAAACCTCGGGCGGAGGCGCCACCTTAGAAGCTGTAGGCGGCCGGGCGCTGTCCGCATCGCTGGCCAAGGACCGGGCGGGCGCCGCCAGGGTATCGCTGTAACGCGCGGTGACGGCATCCTGCGGCAAGCCCCGGACGGTCGTGCAGTCCTCCAATTCTTCGAGGCGCTTCTGGATCTCATTGTCTTTCGGCGCGGCCTTTCCCGCGCCCAGGGCGAGATGGACCGCAACCACTTTTTCGCGACCCAGAACGGGGGCCAGGGCACGATAGAGATCGGTCGCCAGGTTCATCAGATCGAACCGCCATTTGGCGTCGGCAAGGCGGCGGTTGTAGGTCGTGACCAGAAAAATGCTTTTCAATTCGGCCTGCCGGCTGCAGATCTCCCGCGCCGCATCCTTGGTTGTCGTCAGATAGAAACTGACGACCCGCTTGATCGTCCCCCCGTCCGGCGTGACGAAGGGCATGGCCTGGGGCCGCAGGCGCAAGGTTCGGAATTCGTCGGCGGCGCCCGCATCCGGCACGACAGCGCCCAGCCCCGCCGCGACGACGACCGCGGCGGCGAATGAACGCACCAGGCCTTTTGCACACGTCAATATACTTGACGTCATGGCAGCTCACCCCTTCGTGCCGCCCTCAAGAGCAGCCGCTGGGGCCGACGATATTCATTGGATCGCCTTGTCGTTTGGGTAAATTTCCCCGGCAGCGCTATGCCCAAGCATAGTCCAGGCCACCCACCGGCCAAACAGAATTCAGACCTATTTGTCGACCGGGATCAGGGCTGCCGACCCAGGCACCCCTCGAAGGCTTCCAGGTTCGCCGTCATCATCGCCGCATAGAGGTCGGGCCCTGGCGGCAAATCGCTGCCCAGCGGGTCCAGTATGGCCGTGCGGGCCGCCGTCCCGTCAATCAACGTTTTGATCAGACGCGACGGGAATTGCGGTTCCGTGAACAGGCAGCGAACGTCGAGACGGCGAATTTTCTCCCGGAGTTCGGCGACATGCCGGGCGCCGACAGGATGGCCCGGATCAACGGCCAATACGCCGGATGCAATCAGCCCGAAGCGCGTTTCCAGATACTGATAGGCATCGTGAAAGACCACGAAGGATCGCCCCTGTAGCGGCGCAAGACGGCGCTGGAAACCCTCGCGGATCGCATCGATGCGGGCCCGCGCGGCGGCGGCGTTGGCGGCATAGGCCGCCCGCCCCGCCGGATCGGCATTCCCCAGCACGCCTGCGATCGCATCGAGCATTACCTTCGCGTTTTCGGGATCGAGCCAGTAGTGAGGATCTTCCATGACCCCGCCGAGCCCCACACCTGCGCCGTGGTCGTGGCCGTCATGATGGGCGGGCGGATCACCCAGCCGGCGCGCCGGATGCCGAATCAGATTCGGCGCGTTCGACAGGGTCAAAACCCGCGCCTCCGCGGCCAGGGCGGCAATCGGCTTCGCCAAGGCCGCCTCCATCGATGGGCCGATCCAAATCACGACCTTGGCGTCGGCCAACAATTGGGCCTGGGACGGCGCCAAGGCGAACCCATGCGGTGAAACACCCCCCGGAATGATCAAGTCGGGTGCGCCGCGACCCGCCATCACCTGGGCGGCCAGGGAATGCAACGGCGGGATCGACACGGCGACGCGCAGGTCCGCCTGCGCGGGCAAGGCGGCATTCAGACAGATCAGAACGGCGAAGACCACCGAGATCGCCGCAAGCGGCCCCCGGCGGCGGGCGTTGACAGGTTCGGTCATTGAGCTATTGTCCCGCTTTCGGCGGATAATGTTATTATATAACGTTTAAGGCGAGCCGAGAGGTACACCATCCCGCCGCCGGAAGTAAACAGGAACCTGGGCAACCATGGACGCAGAGGCGCCGAAACCGGATTTTGCGCAAGCCCCCGCCCCGGGCGGTGCCCTGTTCCGCGCCCAGGGCGTGGGCGTGCGGCGCGGCGGCGACTGGCTGATCCGCGGCATCGACCTGACCATCGACCCGGGCGAGATCGTCACCTTGATCGGCCCCAACGGCAGCGGCAAATCGACCACCGCCAAGGTCGTCCTTGGCCTGATCCGGCCGGACGCCGGCAAGATCGAGCGGGCCGCGAAGGTGCGCGTCGGATACGTCCCACAACGTCTGAGCATCGACGAAACGCTGCCGTTTTCCGTCAAACGCCTGATGACCATGACCGGGCCCGCGCCCGAGGCCGACATCCGGGCCGCGCTGGCCCGCGTCGGCATCGGCCACCTGGCGGACGCCGCCGTGCAGCGCCTTTCCGGCGGAGAGTTTCAACGCGCCCTGATGGCCCGCGCGATCCTGCGCAAACCGGACCTGCTGGTTCTGGACGAACCGGTCCAGGGCGTCGATTTCGCGGGCGAGGTGGCGCTTTACGAGCTGATCCGCGACATTCGCAACGAACTGGGCTGCGCGATCCTGTTGATCTCCCATGACCTGCATTTCGTGATGGCGGAAACCGACCGGGTGCTCTGCCTGAACCAGCATGTCTGCTGCGCCGGGACGCCGCAGTCCGTCGCCGCCGACCCGGAATACCGGCGCCTGTTCGGGCCCCGCGCGGTCGAAGCGCTGGCCGTCTACCAGCACCACCACGACCATGCCCACGGCCCCCACGGCGAAGTCATCCCCCTGCGCGCCGGCGGCGATCCGGACGCCCATAGCCACGGCGACGGCGCGGTCTGCCACGCCCATCACGAACACGACCACGATCATGGCCCGCACCATCACGATAAGGACGTGCCGGACGATCCGGCGGGGGCGACCGATGGTCAGTGACTTTCTCCTCCATGCGGCCCTCGCCGGGATCGGCGTCGCCATCGTCGCCGCCCCCCTCGGCTGTTTCGTGGTCTGGCGGCGAATGGCCTATTTCGGCGACACCATGGCCCATTCGGCCTTGCTGGGCGCCGCCGCAGCCATCGCCTTCGACATCGACGCGACCCTCGGCGTGTTCACCATCTCGGTCCTCGTCGCCCTGGCCCTGCTGGCATTGGAGCGGCGCGGCGGTCTGGCGACGGATACGCTGCTCGGCCTGTTGTCCCATTCGGCACTGGCCGTCGGCCTGGTCGTCATGGGTATGATGACGGGCATTCGGCTCGACCTGTTCGGTTATCTGTTCGGCGATATCCTGGCGGTCGATGGCCGCGACCTGGCGCTGATCTGGGGCGGCGGCGCTGTCATCCTCGGCCTGCTGGCCTATATCTGGCGGCCCTTGCTGGCGGCCACGGTGGCGCCCGACGTGGCCGCCGCCGAAGGCATGAACCCCGCCCGCCAACGCCTGATCTTCATGCTATTGCTGGCCGGGGTTATCGCCATCGCCATGAAGATCGTCGGCATTTTGCTGATCACGGCTCTGTTGATCATTCCCGCCGCCGCGGCCCGGCGCATCGCCCACGGCCCCGAGGCCATGGCCGCCATCGCCGCCGGGATCGGCGCGTTGGCCGTCGTCGGCGGCTTGGCCGCGGCGGTCCAGGCCGACACCCCGGCGGGGCCGACCATCGTCGTCGCGGCGCTGGTCCTGTTCCTGGCGGGCCTGCTACCCTGGGCGCGGCTGCGGCCCGGCAAGGAGACGGAACATGGCTGAACCAACCGCAAACGAAGGCCAGTCATTGACCCGCAATCAGGGCGCGGTTCTATCGGCGCTCAAGGGGGCGGACAAGCCGCTGACCGCCTATGACATCCTGGGCCTGCCGAAGATCCGCAAGGCCGGGCTCAAGGCGCCGCTGACCATCTACCGCGCCCTCGACAAGCTGATGGACCAGGGACTGGTCCACCGCATCGAAAGCCTCAACGCCTTCGTCCATTGCGACCATGGGCCGCACGACCACGCCACGGGGTTTCTGATCTGCTCCGACTGCGGGCGGACGCTGGAAGTTCATTTGGACGATTGCGAAGACCACCTGGCCGGACGGGCGCGCGAGCAAGGCTTCGCCGTCGATGCCGTGAAGGTGGAAATGACCGGCCGCTGCCCCGATTGTGCCGCCGCAGAGGCCGCTAGGTCTCGGACGTCCTGACCCTTCCCAAATCCGCCGCCACGCGGGCGGCGACACCGGCCCAATCCCCCGCCGTGTCCTGCCGATACAGGCGAAGGCTGTCGTACCAAGGCGTGGTCTCTCCCGCGTTCCCCCAGCGCCAATCGGGCACGAAAGGCAACAGACCCCAGGCCGGGCGCCCCATCGCCCCCGCCAGATGCAGGACCGCCGTATCGGCGCTGATAACCAGGTCCAGCCCGGCAAGAACCGAGGCCGTCGCCAAAAAGTCCGGTAAAGCCGGGCGTTCGGCGAACAGGCCGGAACGCGCCGCCAACAAGTCCGCATCCACCTCGCGCAGCCCGACCTGTAGATTGACGAAGCGCACATCCGGCACACCCAATACAGGCAGCAGATCGGCCAAGCGCAGGCTGCGCGCACGGTCGCGGCGATGGGTCGGATTGCCCGCCCAGGCCAGACCGATGCGGAACGGGCCGCCAGAAACGGGCGCCGCCGCCTCCGGCACCGTCAGGTAGGGCGTGCCTGAAATATCAGCGGCGCCCAGACCGAGGACCGCGCCCAGGCTCATCAACGGGCACCACCACGGCACGTCGGGGAGCGCCCCGGCATCGATGATTTCGGCGTCCCAATTCTGCGCCTCGAAAAGCGCCCGCATCGGCCCCGGCACGGCCAGGACGGGGCGTCCGCCCCGGGCCGCCACATGGGAGGCGAAGCGGGCAAACTGAATGAGATCGCCGAACCCTTGTTCCGGCATCAATAGAACCGGCTCCCCATTCAACGGCCCGCCGCCCCACATCGCGGCACCCGGCGGCGCCTGAAGCGGCTGAAACGACAGACGCGCCTCGTAGTGCCGCCAGCCGGCGGCGAAGTCACCTGCCATCAGGTCCAGGATTGCCCGGTTGAACCGCGTCCGGGCGTCTTCGGGATCTATGCTCAGGGCCCGGTCGAGCGCCGCCGCGCCGTCGGCGAAACGGCCCAGATCGGTCAGAGCAATGCCCAGATTGCACCAGGCCGCCGCGAAACCCGGATCGGCCTCGGCCGCCCGGCGATGGAGTTCGGCCGCCGGGGCGTAGACGCCCTCGCGATGCCGGACGATGCCCAGACCGTCGAGGGCGCGGGCATTCGCGGGCTCAAGTCCCAATACACCTTCGAAAGCCCCTGCCGCCTTGGCCAAGTCGCCCGCCGCCAGATGGGCGCGGCCCAGGTTCCCCAGGACCATCACGTCCCCGGGCATCAGTCTGGACAAGCACTCCAAATAGGGCGCCGCGCCGGCCACGTCGCCGGCCGCGAAACACAGGTTGGTCAGCAGCATGAACGCACCTGCATGGGTGGAATCGGCGGCGGCGACCCGTTCGGCGAGGGACCGCGCCCGCACCCGGTCGCCGTTGCGCCAGGCCGCCTCGGCCTCGGCGAACAGGGATTGGCTGTCTGCCACTGGGGGCCTTAGAACGTCTCGACCCAGGGCCGGATTTCGACCTCCCAGGTCCAGGCCGATCGCGGCTGATCGAGGATCGCCATGTAGGTCTCGGCGATGGCGTCGGGCTCGAGCCACTTATCCGGGGTCTCGGGCGAGTTCTGGCGGCCTTCGCGGTGCTCGGCGGCGATGCCGCCGTCGATCACGAAATGCCCGATATGAACGCCTTGGGGGTGCAGTTCGCGGGCCAGGCTCTGGGCCAGGCCGCGCAAGGCGAACTTGCCCATGGCGAAACCGGACGACCGGGCATAGCCCTTCACGCTGGCCGACGCGCCTGTGAAGAAGATCGCTCCCTCGCCCGCCGGGATCATTCGCTTCGCCGCCTGTTGGGCGACCAGGAAGCCGCCGTAGGCGGAAATCTCGATGGCTTTCTTCACGTCGGCGGGGTCCAGGTCGAGGATCGCCTTTGATGCCCGAAGCGACGCGTTGTACAGCACGAACTTCGGCGCCCCACCTCGGTCGGCCTGACCGTCCAGGCCGTCGAACAGGGCCGCGACCGCCGCCGGATCGGTGGCGTCGCAGGCATGAGCGACGGCGCCCGTCTCGGCGCAGAGGCCCTGGAGCTTGTCCGTATTTCGGGCGGCCAGATCGACCGTCCAGCCGGCCTGGGCGAGGCGCCGTGCCATGGCGCTGCTGAGCCCCGGGCCGGTTCCGACGATAAGCGCGCGTCCTGGGGTCATCTGTCGTTCCTTTCTTCGCGCAGCGCCCGGATCTCCGAACGTAAGTCTCTGATTTCCTGCCCTAGGTCGTTGATCGCCTGTTCCTGTTCTTCGGCATCCTCATGGGCGGCCTGGCTCATCGCGGCGACGACCATGGCGACGAACAGGTTCACGATGCCGTATGCCGTCAGCAGGATGAACGGCACGAAGACGAAGGGGGCATGGGGATGGAGCGCCATGACGGGGCGAACAATGCCGGACGCCCAGCTTTCCAACGTCATGATCTGGAACAAGGTGAACAGGGACTGGTCGATCGAGCCGAACAAACCCGGGAACTGTTCGCCGAACAGCTTCGTCGTGATGACCGAGAACATGTAGAACACGACCGCCAGCACCAGCAAAGCGGCGTTCATCCCCGGCAAGGCAGTCAACATGGCCGTCACGACCTTGCGCAGGCGCGGCACCACGGTCAGCAGGCGCATGATCCGCAGCACCCGGAGAACGCGGAAAATCTCGAGATTCCCCCCCAGGGGCAGGACCGCCACCGCGACGACGGCGAAATCGAAAATGCTCCATCCGTCGCGGAAGAACGCGCCACGATGGGCCGTAATCCGAAGCGCCAGTTCGATCACGAAAAACCCGAGGGCGATCTCGTCCAGTATATGGAGAACGGGAAGATGCCCGCCGTCCAGTTCCTCCATCGTCTGCAGGCCGAGAACCGCGGCATTCAACAGAATGACGACGACGACCGTCGTCCGGAAACCGGTGCTGTCGACGAACCGGACCAGCTTGCCGCGCCAGCCGCCGACCGGCGCCGTACCGGCCCCGCCGGGCAGGGGAAGTTCTGGATCAGGTTGAGGCTGTACCATGGCATGCGTCCGAGGTTCAGAAGACCGCTTTTGTATGCATAGGTTTAGCCGCCACAACCCGCCCCGTCGAGTCCGTGGCCGAAGCGTGGCAAGAGATTAGAATGCAACATGCCGCCAACGGGGCGGCCCGGCGTTCACCGTGCCCGGCGTTTGCGCGCGCCCTTGCGCGTTGTCGCCTTGGGATGGGCGTTGGCTTCGACGTATTCGATCACGGCCGAGGCGATATCCTGACCCGTGACCTTCTCGATGCCCTCCAGACCCGGCGAGGAGTTAACCTCCAGCACGCGGGGGCCGGAAACCGATTGCAGCAGGTCGACGCCCGCCACGTTGAGGCCCAGGGTCTTGGCCGCCTTGACCGCCGTCGCCCGCTCTTCGCGCGTGATCTTGATCTTCTCGCCCTTGCCGCCGCGATGCAGGTTGGAACGGAAATCGTCCTCCGCCCCCTGGCGGCGCATGGCGGCGACGACCTTGTTGCCGATGACGAAACAGCGTACGTCGGCCCCGCCCGATTCCTTGATGAACTCCTGAACCAGGATATTGGCCCGCAACCCCCGGAAGGCGCCGATCACCGATTCGGCGGCCTTGCGCGTTTCGGTCAGAACCACGCCCTTGCCTTGCGTGCCTTCCAGCAGCTTTACGACCAAGGGCGTGCCGCCGACTTTTTGGATCAGATCCAGGGTATCGTCCGGCGAATGGGCCATGCCCGTGGCGGGCATGCCGACCCCGGCCTGGGCCAGAAGCTGGTGGGCATAAAGCTTGTCGCGCGAGCGGCCGATGGCCTGCGCGCCGTTGACGCAATAGACACCCATCAATTCGAATTGACGGACCACCGCCATGCCGTAGAACGTGACCGAGGCACCGATGCGCGGAATGATCGCATCGAAGCCTTCCAGGCTATGGCCGCCGATCAGCACCTCCGGCTTGCGCGAGGTGATGTTCATGTAACAGCGCGTGGTGTTGATGACCTCGACCAGATGGCCCCGGCTGGCCGCGACCTCGACCAGGCGTTGGGTGGTGTAACTGCTCGGCTCGCGCGACAGGAGACCGATCTTCAGCGACTTCTCCGGCTCCGGCTCGTGGTGGTGTTCGTCGTAGATATCGGGCGACATCTCGCCGTGGACGCAGGACGCCAGGGGATTGACGATCATCCGGCCCTTCATGGCCGACCGGCCCAGCAGCATGCGGTAGGTCATGCCCTCCCGGTTGCTGAGCGAAACCTCGATGGGCCATTCCTCGCCGGCGATGCGGACCTTGGTGCGCACGATGGGGCGGACTTCCGAGCGCCCGTTGGAACTGGTGATCTCACGTTCGCCGATCAGCTCCGCCGTGCAATAGAGCTCGATCGACGGCCGTTCCGTGATCGGCCGGATCCCGAACCGCACCATGCGCTTGCCGCCGGCCGAAAACGGCTCGATGGAAAAGGCATGCAAGGATGACGTCCGCGCACCCGTGTCGGCCTTGGCCTTGATCGCGGGCAGGCCCAACTCGGGCAGGGAAATCCATTCTTCCCAACCGATAACGATAGGATCTTCTGTATTCATCCTGAAGCTAACTCTCGAATTTCATATGAGATCGCCGCCGCCCCGATGCAATCGGTTATGCGCGATGCATCGGACGGCGGCGGGGGAATAACAGACACCGTGGCGGCGGTCCATCGCAAAACGGCGACGACAGACGATTTTCCGGACCGCGGCCCGGAAGCCGGCTGAAACCGGTCGGCTCAGGAGAATTGAAAGTTTGGTTACGCGGGCCTGAGAGCGGTCTGCAAGGAAATCGAATTGAGAATCATTCTCAATTATTCTAGGCTCTCGTCGCGGCCTAACGCCGCAAGCACGTATTTGCAGGCGGACACGGACGTTGGCGAGCAAGAACATCAAGGAACTGTTCCTGGCCTATCGGCACGAGTTGCAGGTCTATCTGACCCGCAAGCTGCACGATGCTGACATCGCTGCCGACCTGACGCAGGAGACCTTCCTGAAGTTCGCCGAATACAGCCGGGGCAACCCGGCGGCGGTGATCAGCCACGAACGCTCCTACCTATACCGCACGGCCCACAACCTGGCTGTCGACCATATCCGCAAACGCCAGCGCGAACGCACGGACCCGACGGAGGCCGCCGCATTGGACGCCGTCGCCGACGACACCCCCCTGCCCGACCGCCAGGCCGGCGGGCGCGGCGACTTGGCCAAGGTGCGGGCAGCGTTGGATGCCTTGCCGGAGCGCACGCGCCGGGTGTTCGAGTTGACCCGCGTCGAAGGCCTGACCTACCGGGAAACAGCGGAACGCCTGGGCATTTCCGACAGTTCCGTGCAGAAACACCTGGCCCGCGCCGTCAAGCATGTCATGCAAAGCCTGCGCGGCGATTAGGAACCCGTCATGGATCGAAATTCGGTTTACCGACTTGGTGCCGCCGCACCGTCTTATCCTATGACGGAGTCTCTCACCTTGGCATTTGCGTAAGGACGCCCCCACCCTTGCAACGGCATTCGAACGGACCGGACCTCGAACAGGACACCATCGACGCGGCCGCGTCGGATTGGACCGCGCGCTTGGGCGGCGGACCGTTGAGCGCGGTCGAACGCCGGGCGCTGGATGCCTGGCTCGCCGAAAGCCCGCGCCATGCCGCCGCCTTCGACGAGGCACAGGCTGCCTGGGCGCTCATGGGCGCTCTTGCCGAAACGGAAGCTGCGCCCTCGCCCCCCCCCTCGCGACCGCGTGTCGCCGCCTGGGGACCGATGGCGGCGCTCGCCGCCTGCCTGTTGCTGTTCATCGGCGGCAGCCTGCTCTGGATCGGCGACCCCCGCCCGCTGCTTCTCGCCGACCACCTGACCGCACCGGGCGAACGGCGCCAGGTGACGCTTGCCGACGGCAGCCGCGTGGACCTGGGGCCGGACAGCGCCATCGCCCTGGAGTTCGACACGGACCTACGGCGGGTGCGGCTCCTGAAGGGCGTCGCCTATTTCACCGCCGCTCCGATGACGGACGTGGATCCCCGGCCGTTCGCCGTCGCCGCCGGCGGCGGCAGCGCGCGGGCGCTCGGCACGCAGTTCATGGTCCGCCACTTGACCGGCGGGGCCGAGGTGACGGTTGCCGAACACGACGTGCAGGTCGCCTTGGACGGCACCGTGGAAGAAACCGTCGTGCTGTCGCCCGGGCAATCCGTGCGTTACGACCATGGCCGCCTGGGCGCCGTGCGGACGGCCCGCGTCGACCGCGCCACGGCCTGGCGCCGGGGCCAGCTGGTGTTCGATCACCGACCGCTTTCCGAGGTCGTCGCGGCGCTCAATCTCTACCGCCGGGGCCGCATCGTGATCGCCGGCGACGACCTGGCGGCGCGCGAGGTTTCCGGCGTGTTCGACACGGACGATCCGGCGGCGGCGCTGCAGACCATCGTCGCTAACCTGCGGATCGGTGCCGCCTCGCTGCCGCCTCTCGTCACGGTGTTGTACTGACCCCGGAGATCCCCGGAGTCTGCTTCTGCGGACGCCTCGGAAAAAAGTTGGCTGTCCCCGTTACTGACTATCCCCCCGAACTCCGTCTCATGACTAACAGCAAATGCGACGCAGTCGCATTCAATGACGAGAAGAAGAAAGGACGGTCTCATGGGGATCAAAGGGTTCGGCACGGAACGGCTGATGATGGGCGCGGCGGCGGCCGCGTTGATGATGGGGATCGGCGGCGCGCGCGCGGCGGACGCGCCGATGGCACCGACGATGGAAGCCACGGCCGAGATCGCCCAAAGCGGCGAGGCCCGCACTTTCGACATCCCGGCCCAGGACCTGAACGCCGCGCTGCTGGCGTTTACCGAACGGGCGGGGTTGCAGGTCGTCTACGACGTGGACATGGTCGCCGGTCTGCAAAGCAGCCCCCTCAAGGGTGAGTTCACGCCCCAGGCGGGCCTGACCCGCTTGCTCGCCGGCACGGGCCTGATCTTCGAGGTTTCCGGCGGCAACCGCGTGACCCTGGCCCGCATCGAAAGCGGCAATGGCGACCGATTGACGATGGGTCCCGTCACCGTCGAGGGCCGCATGGAGAACGCCCATGGCCCCGTGGACGGCTATGTCGCGACACGAAGCGCCACGGGGACGAAAACCGATACACCCTTGATCGAAACGCCGCAGTCGATCTCCGTCGTGACGGCGGACCAGATCAAGGCGACGAAAGCCGGCACCTCGGCAGAAGCCTTGCGTTACACACCCGGGGTCGTGGCGGAAGCGGCCGGCGCCCAGACGGGAACGGATGTCTATTCCATCAGAGGCTTCACCAACACCGTCGGCAACCTGTACCAGGACGGCATGCGTCGAGCCGGCGGCAACTTTTACGGATACGATCCGACTGAGCCCTACTCGCTTGAACGCGTCGAAGCTCTGCGCGGCCCTTCATCCGTCCTTTACGGGCAGAACAGCCCCGGCGGCATGGTCAATCTGGTCACTAAACGCCCGAAACAAACACCTCACGGTGAAGTCCAATTCTCGGGAGGCTCCCACGACAAGATCGAGGGCGCCTTCGATATCGGCGGCCCCGTCAACAACGATAAACGGTTCAGCTATCGAGTTACGGGCTTGGTTCGCGACAGCGATACACAGGTCGATTTCGTCGAGAACAATCGGCAGTTTGTCGCCGGCGCCGTCACTTGGCGTCCCACGTCCGCGACAGAGTTGACGGTCCTGACCGATTGGATTCGTCACGACGGACAATATGTCCAAGCCGTCCCCGCGGCGGGCGCTGCCAAGGCCAACGACAACGGCGAGATCGATACGAGCCTGTTCATCGGCGAGCCGGGCTATGATAGCGACAAGAACCGTCGCATGGCCGGCGGCTACCGCTTCGAACATCGGTTCGACGACACATTTGCGGTGCGCCAGAACCTGCAATTCAGTCATTTGGACATGGACCGATTTTGGATTAGCAACGGATCGCTCCAAAACGACGGCCGGACTTTGACGCGTAGAGTCTTCGCCAACAAGTTCATCGGCAATGTTCTTACCGTCGACAGCCATGTGCAAAAGAAACTGGACACCGGCCCCCTGAGCCATTCGATCCTGGCCGGACTTGATTACCATCGCCTGGATTACAGGACCGAAGGGCGGTATTCCGGCGGCAGCGTCGCCAATCTAGACATTTTTGCACCGTCCTACGGCGCCGAAGTGACCTACCCGAACGTGTCCTACTTCCGGGATATCGACTTGGATCAAGTCGGCCTGTATGGTCAGAACCAGATCAAATGGGATCGCTGGTCATTGCTGGTAGGCGGACGCCATGACTGGGCCCGTAACGTTGATGAAAACCTTCTCAACAGCACCTACACCCGGCAGCACGACACCGCCCTGACCGGCCGAGCGGGATTGGTCTACCAATTCGATAACGGGTTGGCGCCTTATCTCAGCTATTCCGAATCGTTCAATCCCGTCAGTGGCACGGACGCTCAAGGCAACGCGTTCGAACCGGAAACCGGCACACAGTACGAAGTCGGCGTGAAGTATCAGCCGGCGGGCTACAACGCCTTCATCGCGGTCTCCGCCTTTGATCTAAAGCGTCAGAATGTGACGACCGAAGACCCCGACAACACGAATTTCAACATCCAGACCGGCGAAGTTTCCTCACAAGGACTTGAGATCGAGGGCAAGGCCTCTCTGGCGACGGGGCTGGATCTGACAGCGTCTTACGCTTTCGTCAACGCGGAAGTGACCAAAAGCAATCAGGCCGACCTGGGCAAGGCGCCGAACCGAGTTCCAAAACATGCGGCGTCCCTATGGGCGCAATATACACCGCAAGATGGAACGCTCGAAGGATGGACATTCGGTCTGGGTGCACGCTACGTCGGCGCGACCTTCGGCGACACGAACAACACCTTCAAAGTAAAGAGTTCCACCGTATTCGACGCCTCGTTGGGCTTCGACTTAGGCTCGCTCGCATCCCAACTCAGCGGCACGAAACTGGAAATCAATGCCGTGAACCTGCTGGACAAGTCCTACGTCGCCGCATGCGATGGCGTGTGCTTCTTCGGGGCCCGCAGAACCGTGACGGCGACCCTGCGACACGAGTGGTAGATCACCTAACCAACGAACAAGCCGACCCGTTCCGATAACTCAAAGCTCCCGCCCGGCCCTATCGACCGCCCGGACCAGCGGGTCGAGCAGATAATCGAGCACCGAACGCTCGGCGGTGACGAGGAAGACCTCGGCCTGCATGCCCGGTTTCAGGGCCGGCCGGACGAGGTCTTCGCTTTTTTCGACCCCGTTTTCCGCGATCGGCAGGTTCGGCACGACCCGGCCGGTGAAATAGATCGCCCCCGTCTGCGGATCGACCATGCGGTCGGCGGAGACCCGCGTGACCCGGCCCGTAATCAGCGGTGTCGTCCGGGCGTTGAAGGCCGTCAGGCGCATGCGTGCGGGCATGCCGGGATAGACGGCATCCACGTCCTTGGGATCGATCCGCAGGTCGACCACCGTGCGGTCGCCGTCGGGGATCAGGTCCAACACCGGCTGACCCGGTTTGATGACCCCGCCCGCCGTATGCAGGCGCATCCCCACGACCAGGCCCGAGGCCGGGGCGCGGATCGCCGTGCGGGCCAGGATGTCGCGGGCCGCGCGGACTTTCTCCGTGACCTCGGCCAGGCGTTCCTTGGTCTCCTGCAGGTCCTGGACGACCTGCTTGGCCTGACTGTCGCGGTTGAGGACGCGCTGCATCTCGATCTCGCTGATCGCTTCACCGGCGCGCGCGATGCGCGCCTGGATATCGCCGATCTCGCCTTCCGCATCGACGGCGCGGCGTTTGATGGCCAGGACCCGGTTCTTGGTCGTCAGGCCTTTTTCGAACAAGGAGTTCATCATCCCCCGCTCCTCGCGCAGAAGGACCAGGCTTTCCCGGGCCGCCGCCAGCTTGGCGCGAAGGCCGGTAATTTCCTGCTGGTGCTTGGCCAGGCGCTCGGTCAGCACGGCGTCCTGGCGGTCCAAATTGGCGCGGCGGGAATCCATCACCCGCATCTCGCCGTCCAACAGGTCGGCGACCGCCGGCTCGCCCGCGCGGTCCAATAGCTCAGATGGAAAGGCGATGGCGATCTCGTCGCCGCGTTCGGCGGTCAGCCGCGCCCGCTTGGCCAGCAGGCCGTCGCGGCGGACCATCAACAGGTCCAGCGTCGCCCGCGCCATGGTATCGTCCAGATGGACCAGCGCCTGCCCCCGGACCACGCGATCGCCCTCGGCGACCAGAATGTCACGGACGATGCCGCCTTCCAGGTGAGAGACGGACTTGCGGTTGCTCTCGACCCCGACGGTGCCCAACGCGATGGCCGCCCCTTCAAGGCGCGCCGTCGCCGCCCAAACGCCGCCGCCGACCAGGAAAACCGCGACCATGGCCCAGCCCAGGCGATGCAGCCGGGTGATCTGACGATCCAGGGGCGTGGCCTCGGCGCCCTGTCCCCGGATACGCCGCCAAAGCGCATCTGGCTTGGGCATCCGATCCATCACCTCGGAGAAACGGCGGCGGGCGGCGGTCAGAATGTCATGCACCTTGGCGTTCATTTCCGTGCTCCGGATTTCTTGCGGGGTTTGGCGGGGCCAGCCTTGAATTCGGCGACCTCGGCGGAGGCGGCTTCGGTGGGCGGATTGCTGAGCACCCGCAGATCGGCCTTGCGGCGGCGGTCGATGATCCGTGCCCGACCGCCGTCGACGACCAGAACCCGCGAGCAATGGACCAGAACGCTGGGACGTTGGGCGACGATCACCACCACCGCGCCGTCGCGGCGCAGATCGTCCAGGGCGGCGATCAGCGCTTCGACCCCGGCGTTGTCGAGATGGGTATAAGGCTCGTCCAACAGGATCAGGCGCGGCCGTCCGATCAGCGCGCGGGCAATGGCAATGCGCTGGGCCAGGCCCGCCGGCACATCCAGCCCGCCCGGACCGATCCGCGTGTCGTATCCGTGGATCAGGCCCCGAATGTCGCGATCCGCCCCGGCCAGGCGGGCTGCCTCGGCGACCTGCGACAGATCGTATTCGCCGTCCGCCGCGAACCCGGTGATGTTCTCCACCACCGTACCGGGCAGCAGGACCGGCGATTGCGCGAGATATCCCATCTCCATGTCCAAGCGACGCCCGTCGCCGGTCAGCGCATCTTGCCCCGCGATCATCACGCGCCCCCGGTCGGGCATCGCCCGCCCGGCCAGCAGGCCGAGCAAGACCGATTTTCCGGCACCCGACGGACCGGTGACCCCGATCATGTCCCCGCCCCGCGCCTTGAACCGCACCCCGGCGAACAGCGGCTCGACCGCGCCGTCGGGCATGCAGACCAGGTTGCGCACATCGAGAACAATCTCTTCCTCAGGCGCCAGGACAAGATCACGCGACGGCGTCGCCACGGGCGGCAACTTCGTCAGGCGGGCAAGCGACACCCGCGCCGCGATGGCGCCGCGCCACAATTCCTGCGCCCGCTCGTAAGGGGCCAGGGCCCTGCCCAGCAGCACCAATGCCGCGATCATGCCGCCGGCGGTGATCTCGCCGCCCACCGCCAGGACGGCGGCGACGGAGATCACGAGAACCTGCAAGCCCAGGCGGGTGAACTTGGCGAACACGGCATAGGCGCCGCCCCGGTCGGCCCCATTGAGGCGCGCGCGCCAGGCGCGATCCTGCACTTGGCCCCATTTCCCGGCCAGTCCGGCGGCCGGATTCAGCGCGCCGGCGCGGCGGCAGGCGGCGGCGGCTTCAGCCAAGTGGCGGGCCTCGGCTTCGGCCGGGCCGGCGGCGATTTCATATCCGCGCCCATGAACTTCCGCGACCCAGGCCAAGACCAACAGGGTCAATGCCCCGCCCAGGGCGATCCAGCCGACGGCCGGATGCACGACGAAGGCGACGGCGATGAACAGCGGCGTCCAGGGCAGGTCCATCAACGCGGCCATGGCCGGGCCCGCGACGAAGGCCCGCAGGCGGGCAAGGTCGGCCAGGCCGTCCGTCCGGCCCAAGGCGACGATGCCCGGCGCCAGGTCCCGTTCCAACCCTTGCCCGGCGCGGGCCAGGATGCGGCCCCGGACAAGGTCGAGCGCCGCCATGACCGCGAGTGCGCCGACGCAACCGGCAGCCAGCGCCCAAAGCGTCGCCATGCTATGGCTGGTCAACACCCGGTCGAAAACCTGCAGCACGAACAACGGCAGGGCCAGGGCGAGAATATTGATGGCCAGGGAAAACCCCGCGAGATGCGGCAGGCACCGCCGGCTCGCCCGCATCACAGCGTCGGCGGCGCCTTGGGTGGGGCCGGAGGTGCCGTTCGATGCGCGTCCGCTGTCGGTGGTCGCGGACGCAGCCGGGGCGTCCAATGTCTCGGGAAGGGGGGAGCGGGTCATGGTCGGGCCTTTCAGGGTCCTTCCGGCGGTGAACCGGGATCAATGACTAGAATTGAAAGTCGTCTGCGGTGAGATCGGCGACCGAGACGCCGTCCAGCGTCAACGTGTCGCCGCCACCCAGGTCGAGAACGGTGCTCCCCGCAATCTCGCTCTTGACCAGACTGTCGAACCCGGCGAAGCCGAAGTCCGTAAGGTCGATCTTGTCGGCATAGGCGGCGCCCGCGCCGAGCGCCGTGAAATCGGCGATATGGTCCTGGCCGCCGCCCCGGCGCATGACGAAGACGTCGTCGCCCAGGCCGCCGTCCAAGGAATCGTTGCCGACGCCGCCGTCCAAACGGTCGTGGTTGCGCCCACCGGTCAGAATGTCGTTTCCGGCGCCGCCGGACAGATCGTCGTTGTGAAAGCCGCCGTCCAATACGTCGTCGCCATCGCCGCCGTCGATCACGTCGGCGCCGATGCCGCCGATCAGGTTATCGTTCCCGGCGCCGCCGGACATCTGATCATCGCCGGAGCCGCCGTCGATTTCATCGTCGCCGTCGTCGCCCCAAAGCAGGTCGTCGCCGAGACCGCCGAAGATGCGATCCGCGCCGCCGCCGCCGTGGATGGTATCGGCGCCGTCCCAGGACGTGGAGGTGTCGCTGGCCCCCCAAAGCTCGTCATCGCCGTCGCCACCGTCGATCACGTCGGCATGGCCGCCGCCCATGATCAGGTCGATCCCGCCGCCGCCGGACAGAATGTCGTCGCCTTCGAACCCGGTGATGCGGTCGTTGCCGATCCCGCCCACAAGGTTGTCCGCGCCGTCCGATCCGTCCAGGATCACGTCGTCGGTGGACGCCAGGAAGTCCGCGAAGCTGACGGGAACGGCGGCATCACCGGTGGTCGCGTAGATCACCCCGCCGGAGACGATCTTTTCCACCGTGCCGTCGCCATAGAACTGAGAAATGCGCAGGCTGCCGCCCGCATCGAAATCAAGGACCAGATCGTCGCCGTCGCGCGTCACCAGGGAGACCCGCGCCATCGGATCGACGCCGTCGAAAACGAGGCTGTCCAGTCCAGCCGCGTCCGAAATCACGTCTTGGCCCGCGAGCGACGACGCATCGACGACATATACGTCGTCGCCTTCGCCGCCCTGCAGGTCGTCGTTTCCGGCCCCGCCGGTCAAGGTGTCGTTGTCGCGTTCGCCCAACAACACGTCGTCGCCGTCGCCGCCGATCAAGGTATCGTCGTCGTAGCCACCGGAAATATGATCCGCCCCGGCACCGCCGGTCAGCACGTCGTTGTCGAAGCCGCCTTCGATCACGTCGTTTCCGTCACCGCCGTCGATTACGTCGTTGCCGAACCCGCCATAAAGCGCATCGTTCCCGGCGCCGCCCGAAATAATATCGTCGCCGGAGGCGCCCCAGGCTTGGTCGTTGCCCGCACCGCCGTCGATCACGTCGGCCTTGTCGCCGGAGCTGGAGCCGTCGGCGGCGCCGTAAAGCAGGTCGTCGCCGTCGCCGCCGGACAGCTCATCCGCGCCACCGCCGCCTTCCAGAGTGTCCGCACCGCCGTTTCCCGTCAGTTTGTCGTCGCCGCCGAAGCCGGAAATCAGATCGTTGCCCGCATCGCCCGCAAGATCGTCGGCGCCGGCGGTTCCTTCCAGGATCATATCGTCGGAGGCCGTGACGAATTCGGCGAAGGTCTTGGGCGTCGCGGCGTCGCCGTTGGTCGGATAGATGACGCCCAGATAGGTGATTTTCTCGATCGCACCCGTGCCGTAGAAATCGGTGATGCGCAGGCTGCCGCCCGCCGAAAAGGTAAAGACCAGATCGGCCCCGTCGCGGACGACCTGGGCGACTTCGGTGAACGGATCCATGCCTTCGAAGCGCAATTCGTCGAAACCGTCCGTATCGTCGATCACGTCGTTGCCGAACAGGGCCCAGCCGTCGACCACGTAGACATCGTCGCCCCCGCCGCCGAACAACAGGTCATCCCCGCCGCCGCCGTTCAAAAGATCGTTGTCGCGGGCACCGTTCAGGACGTCGTTACCGTCGCCGCCTTCTAGGATATCGTCGCCGTACCCTCCGGTGACCTGATCGTCACCGGCGCCGCCACGCACGACATCGTCGCCGAACCCGCCCTCAAGCACATCACTGCCGGCACCGCCGTCGATGGTGTCGTCCTGGTTCTGTCCATGGATCGTATCGTCGCCATCGCCGCCGGAAAGAATATCGTCGCCCAGCCCGCCGTAAATCACGTCGTTGCCGTCGCCGCCGGAAATCACATCCCATTCGTCGAAGGACAGGGTCGTATCGGATGCGCCGTAAAGCAGGTCGTCGCCGCCGCCGCCGGAAATCTCGTCCGCCCCGCCGCCGCCCATGATGACGTCGGCCGCGTCGCCGCCGGCCAGAATGTCCCAATCGAGACCGCCGAGCAGGTTCAACCCGACGCCCGGATCAGGGGCGGGATCAGGATCGACAGCGGGATCGGGATCAGGATCGGGAGGAAGGGTTCCCGGCCCGGGTTGGGCAGTGCCGGGGAGCTGTCCGCCGCCCCCGGGCCGGGGCTCTTCGTTGGATGAGCGAAGAGCGAGCGCCGCTTCGTCTTCCGCGTCATCGCCGTCGTCGCCGGTACCGGCGCCGGACGCGCTGACGGGCGCGAATTCCGTGTCCTTCGTTTCGGCCGGATCACCGGCCGGGGTTCCGCCTTCGGGCAAAACCGGTTGTTCGTCTTCCGCCGCGTCAAACGTCGGCGTCCAGGGATCGGCCGCGTCGGTCGAAACCCCGATCCGGCTTTCGCCATCGTCGCCCTGGCCGGATGGCGGAGCATCCAAAGACGTTTCCGGGCTATTCGACGCCACCGAGACCGATTGTTGGCCGGCCGGGCTGTCGGGGGGCTCGGCGCCAATCGTCAGGGGCTCTCCCAGATTCCGGGAAATCACGCTGCGGACTTCATCAACCGCATCTGCGACCAGGTTTTTGAGAATACTCATCTACCACCCCGACTTTCCGATGCCTAAAAGGCCCCGACGCCGTCTCCAGATAAGCAATTATTACTTTGGTCTAGGTGTCGTGCAATTTCATTATTTGCTTATATGTTTTGTCTTTATTTGATTTGTATTTTAATAAAATTTTGATCAAATTTTACCTATTCAGCAAAACGGCGCGCATGACGACCCGCCGCCCCGATGCGTCTTCCGAAATATCCGAACCACGGCGCCGTCGGCGGTTGTTTGACGGCGGGGCCTGACATAGAAAGAAATCCGACGCGCACCACCATCGGGATGCCAACCCGACCGGCCCCGCGCGAGGAGACAACGCCATGGCCACAGGCCGCACGACCGCCGTGATCATTCCCGCCCGTTGGGGCTCGACCCGGTTTCCCGGCAAACCGCTGGCCGCCGTCGCGGGCGTGCCCATGGTGCAACGGGTCTGGGCCTTAGCCCGGGCGGCGGGTGGCGTCGACAGCGTCTGCATCGCGACGGACGACGAACGGATCGCCGAGGCCGCGCGGTCGTTCGGCGCCGAGGCCGTGATGACGCCCGAGGATTGCCGCAACGGGACCGAGCGCGCCCATGCCGCCGCCGCCGCGATGGCCAGCCCGCCGGATGTCGTCATCAACCTGCAAGGCGACGCCGTCTTGACCCCGCCCTGGGTGATCGCCGCCGTGGCCGACGCCTTCGATGATGCGGCCGTGCGCATGGCGACCCCCGCGGTCGACCTCGACGATGCGCAGTTGGCGGCGTTGGAGGCGCACAAGAAGGACAATCCGGCCAGCGGCACCACCGTCGTCATCGATACCAAATCCGACGCACTGTATTTCTCCAAGGCCGTGATCCCGTTCCGGCGCAAACCGGAGGCCCCGGTCCGCCGCCATATCGGCATTTACGGATACCGGCGGGAAACGCTGGCCGGTCTGGTCAGATTGCCGGAAGGCGTGCTTGAGCGGACCGAGGGGCTGGAACAGCTTCGCGCGCTGGAAAACGGCATCCCCATCCGCGTCGTTCCGGTCGACTACAGCGGGCGCACCCATTGGTCGGTCGACAGCCCCGACGATCAGGCCGCCGCCGAGGACCTGATCGCCCGCGAGGGCGAATTGCTGACCGCCTACGACGGCAGCGGGAAAATCGCCGGCTCATGAAGCTTCTGCTGGTCCGTCACGGCAATACCTTCGCGGCGGGCGAGACGCCCGTCCGCGTCGGCGCCAACGAAGACCTGCCGCTGACGCCCGAAGGCGAGGCCCAGGCGGCAGCGTTGGCGGACGTCCTGAAGGACGCGGGCATCACGCCGGACCTCTGGGTGACCGGCCCCCTGCAACGGACCCGCCGCCATATCGAAATCATCATGCGCGACCTTGGTGTGGCGGGCACGGCAGAGGTCGACAGCCGCCTGACGGAAATCGACTACGGCGCCTGGGGCGGCCTGAGCGACGCCGAGATCGTCGATCGCTTCGGCCCGGTCGCGGCGCGGGAACTGGCGGCCTGGGAAACGGAGAGCCGCTGGCCCTCGGAAACGGTGGCTTGGGCACCGGATGCCGACGCCGTCCGCGAGGCGACGGCGGCCCTTGCGCGCGAACTGGCCGGGCGCTTGGCCGAAGACGGCATCGCCCTGGTCTGTTCGTCCAACGGTATCCTGCGCTATTTCCTCGACCTGGTTCCCGGCGGCCTGCCCAAGGCACAATCCGAAGGCCGCGCCAAAATGTCCACCGGTGCGGCGTCGGTCCTTCGGTTGGACGCGGGCGGCATTGTGGCCGAGGTCGTCGCCTGGAACGTCAAGGCGGGACAACCGATCGCGTTTTGACCCGCCCCGCCCGCTGTGCCTAAATGGCCGGCCATGTGCCGGCCCGGGGGAGAATAACCATGGCCTTACAAGAAGACGTGAAACAAGTGATGGGCAGCCTGCTGGCCGTCGCACAACTGGTGTTGAAGCAACAGGGCGCGTTGACGCCCTTCGGCGTGGCAATGACCACGGACGGCGAGATTCTGCATCTGGCCGGCGAGGACGGGATCGAGCCCGCCGAGGCGATCGAACGGTTGACCGCCGCCTGCTCCAAGTCGGCCAAGGCGGGCGACTACCGAGCCACGGCCATCGCCTACGACGTACTGATCACCCACCCCGAGACGGGCGAGGAGCGCGACGCCGTCGCCGTCAATTTCGATCACCGGGAAAACGCCTCGGTCATCTATTGCCTGCCCTATGGGATCGCCGGCGGCGAGGTCGAATTGGAGCAGCCCCTCACCCAGCAGGGCGAAGGCCGCGTGTTCCAGACTACGGCGGGAGGGGCCGATGGCCCCGGAGGCGGCGGCATCATCCAGCCCTGACCGGGGCTGCCCTGCGACACAGGCCAGATGGACCGGGTGAGCGGCAGGCTACTTCTTTTTGCCCTTTTTCTTCGCCGGCTTCTTCTTGTCGGCCTTCTTGCCCTTGTCGGCCTTTTTCGCCTTGTCGGTCTTCTTGGACTTCTTCGCGTCCTTCTTGGGCGATTTCTTCTCGGCCTTTTTCTTCGTCGCCTTCGCCTTCTCGGCCTTCGGCTTTTCCGCCTTGGCCGCCGGTTTGGCGGCGGCAGGCTTCGCGGCGGCGGGTTTGGCCGCCGGTTTTTTCGCCGCGGGTTTTTTAGCTGCAGGTTTCTTAGCCGCAGGTTTGCTGGCCGTCGCCTTGGCGGCGGTCGCGCGGGCCGCCGGGCGCCGGGTGGCGGGTTTGCGGGCGGCCGTCGCGCGCGGCGCGGCAGCGGCCCGGCGGGCCGGCGGCTTTGCCGGACCACCGGCTTTCGCCGTTGCCTTGGCGGCGGCGATCACGGTCTTGGCGCGGGCGGGCCCGAAACCCGGCACGGCGGCCAACGCCGTCGGCGTTGCCGAGGCCACGGCCTCCACCGTCTTGAAACCGCCCTTGGTCAACGCCGCCGCGGCAGCGGGACCGATCCCGTTGATATCCGTGAGTTTAGGTCCAGCCATGTTCTCGCCCCCTTATGTCGTTTGAACGCGGCCAAGAATACGCGCGCCCTCACGAAATTGAATATGACATTTTTATTACACACGGTTCGAGCACCAATTCGACCGGCGATTCCGGCGCACCATAATTGCTGGATTTTGCATTCGCATTTGCTTAACTAACCCATCGCCTCGGGCCGCCGGATGTGCCGGCGGCGAACCCAATGGAGGGTCATCTTATGCGTAAGACCATCATGCTTTCGGCCGCCCTGGCCGTCTTTCTGGGACTTGCCGCCTGCGGCGAAAAAGAGCCCAGCAAACTGACCTACGGCGAAGCCGCTCTGGAACTCGCCAAAGGCGCCGATAGCTTCAAGACCTATATCGGCGGCCTCGACAATAAGCTGGTCAAATGGGCCGGCACGGTCGTCGAGACCCGCAAGTGGCATGAAGACGATTTCGTGCCGGCGGCGGGCATGCTCGTCGATGCCGACGGAAAACCGGGGCCGGACCTGTTCGTGACGATCAGCGTCGACGACCTGGAAAAGGTCAAGACGGGCGCCAAGGTCGATTTCACGGCCAAACTTCTGGGCGCCGCCGACGAAAAGGGAGTTTCGGTCATCAAGCTGGAAGCCGACACCATTCACTAAGGTCGTTCGGCCGCCCGCCGGATGGCCGAGGCTTAGGCGCGGCTGAGAATCAGGATCAGGATCGCCGCGACGATCAGTACGATGCCGACCACTTCCAGCTTCGCGACCTTCTCCTTGAAGAAGAAGATCGAGGCCACGAAGGTGAAGACCAGTTCGATTTGGCCCAAGGCCCGCACGTAGGCGGCGTTCTGCATGGTGAAGGCCAGGAACCAGGCGATCGAACCGGCCATGCCGACGGCGCCCACCGCCGACGACCATCGCCAATGGACGAACACGTCCTTCAGGGTCTGGGGCTCCTTCCAGGCCAGATAGGCACCCATGCAGACCGTCTGGATCACCAAGGCGACGGCCAAGGTGAAGGCCGCCGTCATCGCCAGGCTTTCCCATTGCAGCGACAGCGCCGCCCCTCGGAAGAACACGACCGACGCCCCCAGGAAGGCGCCGCAGACGAGACCGATCAGAGTCGGCTTTTCCGTCACCCCGGCGACCAAAGTCGCGAGCGAGACCTTCGTCTGCCCCGCCGACAGGACGACCACGCCGAACCCGGCCAGGCCGATGGCGGCGGCGGCGGCCATGGTCACCGTATCGCCCAAAATCAGAAAGCCCAGGATGGCGACCTGAAAGACCTCGGTCTTGGAATAGGTCGTGCCGACAGCGAAGTTGCGGAACTGGAACAGATACAGCAGCAGCGCCGTGAAGATGATCTGGCTCGCCCCGCCCAACACGCAATACATCAGGAACTCGGCTGAAATCGACGGCATTTCCAGGCCGCCGACCGTATTCAGACCCCAAAGGTAGACGAGAGAAAACGGCAAGGCGTAGAGAAACCGCACATAGGCGGCGCCCAATGTGGAAAGGCGCCCTTTCAGGTGCTTCTGCAGAACCGAGCGCGCATTCTGAAGAAACGCCGCCAGGACGGTGATGGGGATCCAAAGTTCCATGGAATGAGGACGACCTTATACATGACAGGGCTACCACTCATAGCCTGCCGCGCCCTCCCTGAATTCAACTTACGGCAACTTGTATTTCCCGACCAAGGGGAAAAAATCCTGTGGCAGCAATGCCCATAGTCCTAAATGCATAAATTTGTTCGATTTTGCATAAATTTCTGTTGCCACACCCTGTTCCGTGATTAAGAATGATTTGCAATATGCCGAAACCTGCATACGAAAATATTCATTCGGCGCCAGGGAGCGGAAACGCCCGGGACTGACATAAAGACAAATTGCCCCAGCCGCCCACCTACGGGTGAGCAGCGGCGGAAAATAAAAGGAATGTCTCCGATGGCTCCGTTGAGCATCTTTCTTAGCCTTCTCGCCTTTGCGATCAGCATCACTGCCTTGATCATTGCCCTGCGGGCACCGGCCCAAATGGTCGAGGCCTACCAAGAGAAGCAGCGGCAGGACCTTCGTCGTCAGGCGCTTGCCGCGCATCGCCGGGCTCCGGAGCAGGACGGCGAGGTCGACGCGGACGAGAGCGGACAAAACCTATCCGCCCGGACCGCACATGGCATGGCGGCGCGCCCCTATGCCGGGGCCTGATCTAATCGTCCTTCGGTCGAAGGACAATCCAGGGCTCTATGTCATTACCGAGCGCAGCCGTTACCGCATGGCGGTCGACGGCTATCACGCGACCGATCCCGACGACAGCCTGATCCATGTCCCGCCCGATCGCGCGGCAATGGTCTTGCGCGGCTTGGTCGATACCAGTGTGGTCGAAGCCGCAATCAATAGTCAGGGATTATATCGACTGCTGACCAATTAATCGAAACACCGACCGGATCCACCGATTAAGCCATGGCTCTTTTGTGAGGGAAGGGAGGGCAAAGATCGAGGATGTCTTAAGTGAATTTGACCAAAAGCCTAGCCGTCGCCGGGGGCGTGACGGGTGGCGTGATCGGTGCCGTCCTATTGGCGGGTATCATCACGAACGAAGAATTCGATACCGGCGGGGGCGGTGGCATTCCGCAAACCCTACGCTTGAACTCGATACCCGTGCGCCTGGGCGGATACGGGTTGGAACGGCGCCGTGGCGAAGGCGCGATCGCCATTCTGTCCATCTCCTTGAAGGTAACCGGCGACGAGAACAAGTCCCATGTCTGCCGAATGGCGCCGCGCCTGGTCGCGACCGTCACCCGCGACGTCGCCGCACGGTTCGCGGAGATGGAAGACCTGGACGCCGCCCGGCGCAGCACCCTGCCCGAGCATTTGCGCCATCGTTTCAATCAAACCCTTGAAGGTGCCCCCGTCGACAGCGTCATGATCGATCGGGTCGAAAGCGGTGAAATCCCGCCGCGCGGCACCTGCGGCTAGGCCGGCGCCCCCGCGATCCAACAAACGCCCTCTTCCCGACATTCGGGCCCGGACTTTGCGCCCCGGCCCACCCGGTGGTATCTGTTGGTCCAACAAGATCAAACGCCATCAGCCTGGGAGGGCCGCAACCCGTGAGCGGGCCGGACAATATCTTCGAACGTGACCTGGGGCCGACGCCCGCCAACCATCAGCCGCAGACGCCGCTGAGCTTCCTGTCCTGGGCGGCCGCCGTCTATCCCGACCAAATCGCCGCCATTCATGGCCCGCGCCGCATCACCTATGGCGAGATGGCGCTGCGCTGCCGCCGTCTGGCCGGGGCCCTCGCGGCGCGCGGCATCGGCGCCGGGCACGCCGTCTCGGTCATGGGTGCCAATACCCCGGAACTTCTGGAATGCCATTTCGGCGTGCCGATGTCGGGGGCGGTCCTGAACGCCTTGAACACGCGGCTCGACGCCGCGACCATCGCCTTCATTCTGGACCACGCGGAAAGCAAGCTGCTGATCACCGACCGCGAACACGCGCCGGTCATCAAGGACGCGCTGGCGCAGTTGGGCCGCAAGATTCCCGTCATCGACATCGACGACGACCAGACCGAGGCCCAAGGCGGCACCCGGGGCGAGATGCTGGGCGAGATGGATTACGAAGCCTTCCTCGCGACCGGCGACCCGGACTTTCCCATCGATCCGCCGGCTGACGAATGGGCGGCGATCTCGCTGAACTACACCTCGGGCACGACCGGCAACCCCAAGGGCGTGGTCTACCATCACCGCGGCGCCTTCGTGACGGCCATGGGGGGGGCGCTGGTCTCCAAGCTCGACCGCCGGTCGCGCTATCTCTGGACACTACCGATGTTCCATTGCAACGGCTGGAGCTATCCCTGGTCGCTGACCGCCGTGGCGGGCACCCACGTCTGCCTGCGCCGCGTCGATCCGGCGCTGATCTTCCCGATGATCGCCGAACACGGCGTGACCCATATGTGCGGCGCGCCGATCGTCTTGAACATGCTGATCCACGCCCCGGCCGAGGTGAAACAGGCGTTCGACCAGCCGGTGCAGGTCTTCACCGGCGGCGCCGCGCCGCCATCGGCCGTGATCGCGGGGATGGAGAACATGGGTTTCAACGTGACGCATCTTTACGGCCTCACGGAATCCTACGGCCCCTCGACCTTCTGCGCCTGGCAGGACGCATGGGACGGCCTGGACAAGGACGGCCAGGCGGAAAAGATCGCACGCGCCGGGGTGCGCTATCCCTCGGTCTTCGACCAGACCGTGATGAACCCGGAGACCATGGAAACCGTGCCCGCCGACGGCCGGACCATGGGCGAGATCATGCTGCGCGGAAACACCATCATGAAGGGCTATCTGAAGAACCCGGAAGCGACCGAGGCCGCCTTCAAAGGCGGCTGGTTCCACACCGGCGACCTTGCCGTGCTGCACCCGGATGGATATGTCGAGATCAAGGACCGGTCGAAGGACATCATCATCTCCGGCGGCGAGAACATCTCGTCGCTTGAGGTCGAGGAATGCCTCTACAAGCATCCCGACATCATGGAGGCTGCCGTGGTCGCCAAATTCGACGACAAGTGGGGTGAAACGCCTTGCGCCTTCGTAACCTTGACGCCGGGCGCGGACGGGCGCGTCGACGCCCAGGCGGTGATCGATTGGTGCCGCGAGCACATGGCCCATTACAAGGCGCCGCGTCATGTCGTTTTCTGCGACCTGCCCAAGACCTCGACCGGAAAGATTCAAAAATTCGTCCTGCGCGACCGCGCCAACGAACAGCAAGACGGCAAGGAGACCGCATGATGACCAGCCCCTATCGTCAAGACCTACTGTCTGGCCGCGTCGCCCTGGTGACCGGCGCGTCGTCCGGCCTGGGCGCCCATTTCGCCCGTGTCCTGGCGGCCCATGGCGCCGCCGTCGCCTGCTGTGCCCGGCGCACGGACAAGTTGGAGACCCTCGTCGCCGAGATCACCAAGGACGGCGGCCAGGCGCTTGCCGTGGAAATGGACGTAACGGACGAAAGTTCGGTCGAAGACGCCTTCGAGACCGCCGCGCGCGCGCTCGGCACCGTCACGGTGCTGATCAACAATGCGGGTCTCGCCTCGACCGACAAGGCGCTGGAACTGGACATGGAGACCTGGAACAAGGTCATGGCGACGAACCTGACCGGCGCCTGGACCGTGGCCCAACGCGCCGCCAAGGACATGGTTGCCGCGAAACGGTCGGGGGTCATCGTGAATATCGCTTCGATTCTCAGCCTGCGCCAGGCGGGCGGCGTGCTGCCTTATGCGGTGTCGAAGGCCGGATTGGGCCAGATGACCAAGTCGCTGGCCCTGGAATGGGCGCGCCACGGCATCCGCGTCAACGCCATGGCGCCGGGGTACATCGAAACGGACCTGAATCGTGCGTTCCTGCAAAGCGAGCCGGGTCAGGCGTTGATGAAACGGGTACCGCAGCGCCGCTTCGGCAAACCAGAGGACCTGGACGGCGCTTTGCTCCTGCTGTCCTCGGACGCATCGGACTTCATGACCGGCGAGGTCGTCGCCGTGGACGGCGGGCACCTGGTCAATACGCTTTAGACGGCCGCGAAAGGCCGCACCATCGGGAGGAAACGATCATGGCTCAGGCAACCGCCGATGACGGCACACTGATCCATTACCAGGACAAAGGCCCGACCAAGGGGCCGGGGGAAACCATCCTGTTTCTGCACGAGTACGGCGGCGACCCCCGAAGCTGGGAGCCCCAGGTCGCGGCCTTCGCCCGCACCCATCGCTGCCTGGTCCCGGCGACGCGGGGCTACCTGCCCTCCGGCATTCCGGGCGATGCCGATGCCTATAGCTACGAGATCGTCGCCGAGGACGCGCGGGCGGTGCTGGACGACGCCGGGGTCGAGACGGCCCATGTCGTGGGCCTTTCGATGGGGGCGTATACGGGCCTGATGCTGTCGTTGCGCCATCCCGGCCGGGTCGCCACGCTGACTGCGGCTTCCGGGGGATCGGGCTCGCACCCCGAAATCAATCCGGCCTTCCGTGACGAAGCGGCGGGCCTGGCCGACGCCATGCTGGCGGCCGGCACCTTCCCGGCGGACGATTTCGCCAACGGGCCGACGCGGCTGCAGCTCAAGCGCAAGGACCTGCCGGCCTGGGAGAAATTCCGCGACGAATTGGCGGAACACGACGTCACCGGGGCGGCCCATGTGTTGCGCAATATCGTCGGCGGGCGGCCGTCGCTCTATACCTTTGCCGATCAACTGGCGGCGCTGACCACGCCCATCCTGTTCCTGGTCGGCGACGAAGACGACGGCGTGTTGGATATCAATCTATGGCTGAAACGCACCATGCCGGGCGCGGGGATGGAGATGGTGCCCAAGTCGGGGCATTTGCTGAACCTGGAAGACCCGGCCGGCTTCAACGCCGCCGTCGCCCATTTCCACGAAACGGTCGCCGAAGGCGGATGGCCCCTGCGCGACATGTCGACGGTCGGGTTCGGCGGGGGCGCGCCGGCCCAGGTCAATGAATGACGATGACATTGGAGAGAACGGAGCCCGGCGGCTTTGGCCGGGGCGTTGGATCAGCGCCGGTTCAGATCGGGAAACCGATCACGGTCGACGTTGATGGACCAATCGAATTCCACGGCGAACCCGCCGTCGAACAACCGAACCACGCGGCCCGGCATATGGGCGCGCCCGCGGATGATCAACAGAATCTCATCGTCGATCGCGACGGCATTGTCTTCTGGCTCGACCCCGTCGGGATAGACGATCGCGGCGCCGCCGACGGACATGTCGCGCAGTTTGCCGCCTTGGCACGGGGTACCCTCGTTCACTTCGACGCCGTTCACTTCGACAACGCCCTGAACGACGGACCGTGGGGTTTTTCTGGCTTCTTGTTCGGTTTGCAACATCATGGCGGTGATCCCTTTATGGGTGGACCCCGCCCCCAAGAGCAGTCTTTTTCATTAACGTCAGCAATAAGTAGGCCACCTGCCTGATGCTAGCCTGACAATATTAACGAATTGCGGAACTCCCTGGGTTGGTTACGGATTTTTCGACATATCTGCTAATCTCCCCGCCCGGCGTCCGCTGGTCATGATCTTTCACCCTTCTCAAAACGACAGGAAATCGCCCATATGGATTTCAATCTGACACCGGAAGTGGACGAAACCCGGCAGGCCATCCGCCGCTTCGTCGCCGACAATCTTCTGCCGCTGGAATCCGATCCGGCCAGTTTCGACGATCACGAGAACATCCGCCTGGACCTTCTCGACAAGATGCGTGAGAAGGCGAAATCGTTGGGCCTGTGGTCGCTGTCGATGCCGACTGAGCGCGGCGGGCGCGCCTTCGACCGGGTCGGCATGGCTGCCTGTTACGAGGAAATGAACCGATCCATCTTCGGTCCGGTGGTGTTCAACGCCGCCGCCCCCGACGACGGCAACATGTTCGTCCTGAACAAGGTCGCGACCGAGGCGCAGAAGGAAAAATGGCTGCAGCCGATCATCGACGGCACCGTGCGTTCCTCCATCGTCATGACGGAACCGGCGCCGGGTGCGGGCTCCGACCCCGCCGGGATGATGAAGACCCGGGCCGAGAAGAAAGGCGACACCTGGGTCGTCCACGGCCATAAATGGTTCATCACCGGGGCCGGCGTCGCCGATCATTTCATTCTGCTGGCGCGCACATCCGACGACGCGCGGCGCAATCTGACGGCCTTCCTGTTCCACAAGGACCAGCCGGGCTGGGAAATCGTCCGCCGCATCCCGATCATGGGGCCGGAAGAACACGGCGGCCATTGCGAGCTGAAATTCGACGGCCTGGAAATTCCCGACGAAAACCGCCTGATGGAAGTCGGCGAAGGTATGAAATGCGTGCAGATCAGGTTGGGCACCGCCCGCCTGACCCATTGCATGCGCTGGTTGGGTCTGGCCAAGCGGTCGCTGGAGATCGCCGATGAATACATTTCCGAACGCGAAGCCTTCGGCACCCGTCTGGCCGACCGGGAAAGCGTGCAACTGCTGCTGGGCTCGGCCGCCAAGGAAATCCAGATCGGCCGCATGCTGACCATGCACGCCGCCTGGACGTTGGATCAGGGCAGCCGGGCCAGGGCCGAGGTTTCGACCGCCAAGGTCCAGGTCGCCGATACCCTGCACAAATGCGTCGATACGGCGATCCAGTTGTGCGGTGCCAAGGGCTACTCCAAGGACACCATCCTGGAATGGATCTATCGCTACGCCCGCCAGGCGCGTCTGGTCGACGGTGCGTCCGAGGTTCATATGATGGTCCTGGCCGGATTGTTCCGCGAGCAGGGCCTGGATTACTGGCACTGGGGCTGAGGCCCGGATCATGGGCATGGCCGGAAACCTGACGACCGAGCAGACCTCCCGCCTCGCCGCCTGGCTGACCGACGAGGCCCAGGCGGAAACGCAGGTCCTCGCCACGGAACGCCTGTCCGGCGGCGCCATCCAGGAAAACCACCGTCTGGAGATCGACGTCGCGGGCGGCCCCTGGCCGGGACGTCACGACCTGGTCTTGCGCCGGGATGCCGCATCGGCGGTGGCGACCAGCCATTCGCGGGCCGAGGAATATGCCCTGTTGAAAGCGGCGCACAAGGCGGGCGTGACCGTGCCCGCCCCCTGCGTGTTGTGCACGGACGAGAGCATCCTGGGCGGCCCGTTTTTCATCATGCACCGGGTCTCCGGCGAGGCCAGGGGCGGGCGCCTGATCAAATCGCCGCCGGACGCGGCGTTGGTCCGCGAAATCGGCGCCGATCTTGCGCGCATTCATACCATCACGCCGACGGCGGCGGGCGAGAACCTGGGCTTTTTGGGAACACCCCCGGCCGATCCGGCGCGCACCGCCGTGACGCAATACCGCGCCTATCTGGATGCCCTGCCCGACCCCCACCCGGCGGTCGAATGGGGTCTTTCCTGGCTGGCCGAACATGCCCCCGCCCCGGGTGAGATCGTGCTCTGCCACCGCGACTACCGCACGGGCAATCTGATGATCGACCGGGCACCGGACGGCCCCCGCCTGTCGGCGACGCTCGATTGGGAATTCGCCGGCTGGTCCGACCCGCTGGAGGACGTCGGCTGGTTCCTCGCCAAATGCTGGCGCTTCGGGCGCTGGGATCAGGAGGCCGGGGGCCTCGGCCCACGGGACGACTTCATCGCCGGATACACCGCCGCCTCGGGCCGCGCGGCGCCGCCGGATGCCGTCGCCTATTGGGAGGTCATGGCCCATGTCCGATGGGCGGTGATCGCCCTGCAACAGGCCTGGCGCCACGTTTCCGGCGAGGAAGCCTCCCTGGAACTGGCGCTGACCGCCCATGTCGTACCGGAACTGGAAGCCGAAATCCTCGCCATGACCAGAGGCCCGTCATGAGAAAGCACCCCAGCGGAAAGGCTTTGATCGAGATCGCCGAAGCGACGGAATCCACCGCCGATCCAAACGCCCCCAACGCCAACTACGTCGCCGCGATGATCCGCAACGCCCGCGCCATCGTCGACCGCCAGGCCGACGTGGGCGACGACGCGGACCGGGCCGAGGCGGCGGGCCTGCACGCCCTGTTGGACCAAGCCGGCGCAGCCGAAGACCTCAACCGCGAACTGGTCCGCCTGATCCGCGACGGCACGGCGCCCGTGGGCACCCACGCCCATCTCGTCGCGGTCAACCGCGCCGAACTGGCGGAAAGCAACCCGCGCTATCTCGCCCGACTGGACGACGAGGACTGACCATGTCCGAAGCGATCGACGCCCGGCTGGCGGGACAGATCTACGATTTCGTCGCCGGAGACGAAGACGCGCGTCTGTGCCGGGACATCCCGGATTCCCAATGCCAGGAACAGCCCGTCAACTTCGTCGCCCAGACGACGGCCCAGGCGTTGAGCAAGACCGGTGATGCGCTTGCCGATTCCAAGGTCGTCCTGCCCTGGCTCTTGGGCGCCGTCGGGGCGCCCGCCTTTTTCGTCGGCCTGTTGGTGCCGATCCGGGAATCCCTGGCCCTGCTGCCGCAGATTCTGGTCGGCGGCGTGATCCGCCGTGTGCCGATCCGCAAGGGATTCTGGGCCGGGGCGTCCCTCGCCCAGGGGGCCTGCATCCTCGCCATGGCGGGTCTGGCGTTGGGCGGCATGACCGGCACGGCGGCGGGTTGGGCGATCATCGCCCTGCTGACCCTGTTCAGTCTGGCCCGGGGCGTCGCCTCCATCGCCGCCAAGGACGTTCTCGGCAAGACCGTTTCCAAGGGCCGCCGGGGACGGGTCAGCGGCCAGGCCGCGACCCTGTCGGGCCTGACGGCGGGCGCCGTCGGCGCCTACTTGATGCTCAGCCCCGAAGGCACCCGGCCGGAGTGGCTGCTCTATGCCCTGATCGGTGCCGCCGGGGCCTGCTGGCTGGTGGCCGCCGCCGCCTTCATGCGGACGGTCGAATACCCCGGCGCGACGGACGGCGGCCGGTCGATGAGCGATCTGGTCGCGGATCAGATGCGCCTGCTGGCCCGCGACCGCGACTTGCAGTTGTTCATCGCGGCGCGCGCCCTGATGATTTCGACGGCCCTGGTCGCGCCCCTATACGTGACCCTGGCGCAGCAACGGACGGGCGTGACGCTGGACGGCCTCGGCTGGCTGATGATCGCTTCGGGCCTGGCCTCGGCGGTCAGCGCGTCGTTCTGGGGCATCTTCGCCGACCGGTCGTCCCGCGCCACCATGGCGCTGGCAGCGACAATCGCGGGGGCGCTCGGCCTGGGCGTCGTCTGGGCCCTCGCCACTTTGCCGTCGGCGGGTGAACACATCGCCTTTTACGCCGCGATCCTGTTCGTTCTGGGCATTGCCCATGCCGGGGTGCGGATCGGCCGCAAGACCCATGTGGTCGATCTGGCCGGCGGCGACCGCAAGGCCGAGTATGTCGCGCTCAGCAATACGGTGATCGGCGTGCTTCTGCTGCTCACCGGCGCCTTCGTCGGCTTTCTCATGGGCTTCGGCGTGACCATGGCCATCGCGGTTCTGTCGGTCCTGGCCCTGGGCGGGGCGGCGCTGGCCATGATGATGCCGAACGTTCAGGCCTGATCCACCACCACCCACGGGCCCGCCCGGGCGTGCGTTTGCGGGATTTAAGCGGTATAACGGCACGCAAAGACAAAGACCGAGGGGCCGCCCGAACAGGCACCCCGCCTTGAGGAGACCCACCCCATGTCCATCGTTTTGGGATGCATCGCCGACGATTTCACCGGCGCCACCGATCTGGCCAATACCCTGGTCAAGAACGGCATGCGCACGGTGCAGGTGAACGGCGTGCCCAGCGGCGCCGGCCTGCGCGATCTGGCCGATGCGGAGGCCGTGGTCGTCGCCCTGAAATCCCGCACCTGCCCGGTGCACGAAGCGGTCAAGGAATCGCTCGCCGCCCTGTCCTGGCTGAAGGGCCTGGGCGCCAAGCAGATCTTCTTCAAATACTGTTCGACCTTCGATTCCACGGACGTCGGCAATATCGGCCCCGTCGCCGATTCCCTGGCCGAGGCGCTGCATACCGACTTCGCCATCGCCTGCCCGGCTTTTCCAACCACGGGGCGGACGATCTACAAGGGTTATCTGTTCGTCGGCGACGTGTTGCTGTCGGAATCCAGCCTCAAGGACCATCCCCTCACCCCCATGCGCGACGCCAATCTGGTCCGCGTGCTGTCGCGCCAGACGGACGAACTGGTGGGACTGGTCGAACATAAGATCGTGCGCCAGGGATCGGACGCCGTCTCCGCCGCTTTCGGCGCCCTCAAACAAGGCGGGCACCGCTACGCCATCGTCGATGCTCTGGACGATGCCGACCTGGGCGTGATCGGCCGCGCCGTCGCCGACCATCCGCTGGTCACCGGCGGATCGGGCATCGCCTTGGGCCTGCCGGAAAACTATCGCCGTCAGGGCCAGTTGGGCGCCCCCGCCCCGGCAGAACTGCCCGCCGTCTCCGGCCCCGCCGTGGTGATCGCCGGGAGTTGTTCCCAGGCGACGCGGGGCCAGGTTTCCCGCGCCCGCAAGCTCTGGCCCAGCCATCAGGTCGACCCGCTGTCGCTTGAAGACGTGACGGATGCCGCCCGCAGCGTCGCCGACGCGGTTCTGGCCGGGCTGAATTCAGGGCCGCAGATGATCTATTCCACCGCCGACCCCGATACGGTGCAGCGCGTGCAATCCCGACTGGGGCGCAATCAGGCGGGGGATACGGTCGAACGGTTCTTCGGCCGCCTCGCCCGCAACCTGCGCGACGGCGGCGTGCGGCGTTTCGTCGTCGCCGGGGGCGAAACCTCCGGCGCCGTGGTTCAGGCGCTGGGCGTGCAGGCCATGCGCATCGGCCCGGAGATCGACCCGGGCGTGCCCTGGACCGAAAGCCTGACCCTGGGCAGCGCGGGGGAAGAACCGCTGGCGCTGACGCTGAAATCCGGCAACTTCGGGGCCGAAGACTTTTTCGAGAAAGCGCTCGCCATGCTTGATGAACGGAATGGGGCATGACGCCGGAAAACAAACTTCGCGACGAGATCGCGGTTCTGGGAAAATCGCTGTTCGACCGGGGGATGACCTATGCATCGTCCGGCAATATCAGTGTGCGGACGGAAGACGGCGGATGGGTCGTCACCCCGTCCGGTTCCTGCCTGGGCCGACTGGATCCGGAGAAAATGTCCAAGCTGGACAAGGACGGCAATCGTCTTTCGGGCGACAAGCCGACGATCGAGACATTCCTGCATATGGCGGTCTATGAGGAACGCCCGACGGCCCAGGCCATCGTGCACCTGCATTCGACCCATTCGGTCGCCGTCAGTTGCCTGAAGGAAATCGATCCCAAGAACGTCCTGCCGCCGATCACGGCCTACTACGTGATGAAGGTCGGCATCCTGCCGCTGATCCCGTTCTTTCCGCCGGGCAGCCTGGACCTGGCCGCCGCCGTGCGGGAAGCGGCCTCGAAACACCACGCGGTGCTGCTCGCCAACCATGGGCCCGTCGTCGCAGGCAAGACCCTGGCCGACGCGGTCTATGCGACGGAAGAGCTGGAGGAAACCTCCAAGCTCTATCTGATGCTGCGCGGCGAGGAGACCAATTTCCTCAGCCCGGAACAGGTTGCGGAGCTGCGCAAGCGTTTCCCGCACTGACGCGCCCACCATCCGCGCCGGGCCCTTTGGCCCCGGTCCCGCCGAGCCCCCCGTCACAATCCCGCGATCACGACCCCCGGGTTGTTGCCGTGAGACCCGGTTTCAAGATAATAGACAGATCGTTCTATATTACCTTGGAGACCCGCCATGACCGACCCTACCCCGCTGACTCTCGGCGCACATCACATCGGCCTGACCGTTCCCGACCTCGGCCCGACGAAATCGTTCCTGATGGATGCCCTTGGTTTTCAACAGGTCGGGGAGGTTCCCGACTATCCGGCGGTCTTCGTTTCCGACGGAACGGTGATGTTGACCCTATGGCAGGCGGAGAACCCGGAAACCGCGACGCCGTTCGACCGGCGCAAGAACATCGGCCTGCACCACCTTGCCCTGAAGGTCGCGGATTTCGACGCGCTGGACAGCGTTTTCGACCGGGTCAGCACCTGGCCCGGCGTCGATATCGAATGCGCGCCTTGCCCGCCCCGGCCGGAATCCCCGGCGCGGCATTTTCTCTGCATTATTCCGGGCGGGCTGCGCTTCGAATTTTTCGCGGCCCCGCAGTAGCGGCGATCAGTTGCCCTGCCAGTCCGGTTTCTGCTTGGCGACGAAGCTTTCGACGCCATGCTTGAAATCGCGGCTGCCGTAGGCGCGGTGGATCAGGTCGCGGTCGTCGGGATTGAGGTCCGTGCCCAGGCGGCGCAAGGCTTCCTTGGTGACCTGCATGGTGACCGGCGCATGCCCCAGCAGCTTGCCGACGATTTCGTCCTGCAAGGCGTCGATGCCGTCGGCTTCGGCGACGGCCAGAAGATAGCCGTGGCCCAAAAGTTCCTCGGCCTCGGGCATTTCCGCCAGCATCAGCATGCGTTTGACCATGGGCAGACCCAGGGTTTCCGTCAGGGCGCGCAGGTTCTGCGCCGACAAACAGTTGCCCAGCGTCCGGGCGATCGGCACACCGAAACGCGCGCCGGTGGTCGCAATGCGGAAATCGCAGGCATTGGCGATGGCCATGCCGCCGCCGACGGCCCAGCCTTCGACCACGCAGATGGTCGGCATGGGCAGGCGTTCGATGCGGGCGAGGTAGGTTTCGACCTTGTCTTCATAGGCCAGCCCGTCGTCGCCCGAGGAAAATTCGAGAAACTGCGCGATGTCGGTCCCCGCGACGAAGGCCTTGCCCCCTTCGCCCCGGAACACGGCGACCCGCACGGTCGGATCGTTCATGATCTCGTCGCAGGCCGCGGCCATGCCTTCGTACATGGTCCAGGTCATGGCGTTGCGGGCATGGGGGCGGTCGAAAATCAAATGGGCGACGGCGCCGTCACGGCGCAGATGCACGGCGCCTTGGTCGTCTGCGGGGCTGGTCATGGTTGAATGTTCCGTTCTTTTGGTTGGCGGATGATTTTGATCGGCGGGCATCCTACCTCAGGCATTCCCGGCGTCCCACCCCATGCGTGCCCCGGGCCGGGCGATTTATCCTGACCGTGCCGACGACGACGGGCTAGAATGCCGCCATGAAAGCAGGAAATCAGACAACCGGCGCGCGTCTGCGGGTCGTTCTGGCCCCCGACGTCGCCATCGGCCCGGGGAAAGCCGACCTTTTGGAAGGGGTCGGCGAGACCGGTTCCATCGCCGCCGCCGGGCGGCGCCTCGGCATGAGCTATAAGAAAGCCTGGGGCCTGATCGAGGCGTTGAACGGCCAATTCGGCACACCGTTGGTCGCGACCTCGCGCGGCGGCAGCCGCCGGGGCGGCGCCGAACTGACCGATCTCGGCCAGAAGGTGCTGGACCAATACCGCGCCATGGAAGCCAAGACCGAAAAGGCCATCGCCGGAGACATTGCCGGAATGCGCAAGCTTTTGTCGGAGACCGCCGAGCCGGAATGACCTGCATCGAGACGGCCGGGCTTGCCATTCCCGGATTTGCGCGATAATTTCCGATATGTCCTATTTGTCCTATCGGAATACATATCCATGCGCCTCCCCCGTATCTTGCTGACCCGCCGACTGTCGACCCTTTCCGCTGTAACCCTCCTGGCGGTCGCCGCCATCCTGTCCACCGGCGGCGCACGGGCAGGCGAGGTCAAGATCGCGGTCGCGGCCAACTTCACCCAGGCGGCGAAAGACATCGCCCTCCTGTTCGAACGGGAAACCGGCCATAAGGTGGTTCTCAGCTTCGGTTCGACCGGGCAGATTTATACCCAGATCGCCAAGGGCGCGCCGTTCGAGGTCTTTCTCGCCGCCGACCGGGCGCGCCCGCAAAAAGCCGGTACCGAGGGCCTGGGCATCGAGCAGACCCGGTTCACCTACGCCACCGGCAAGATCGTGCTGTACAGCCGTAACGCCGATCTCATCGAAGGCCCCAGCACGCTCAAGAAGGACGGGTTTTCCAAGATCGCCATCGCCAACCCGGTGACCGCCCCCTACGGCGCCGCCGCCGTCCAGGCGATGGAGAAACTGGGTGTCTATGCGGCCCTGAAGGACAAAATCGTCCAAGGCAACAACATCGCCCAGACCCATCAGTTCGTGCAGTCGGGCAACGCCGAACTCGGCTTCGTCGCCTTCTCGCAGATCGCCACCCATGACGAAGGCTCGCGCTGGCCGGTGCCGCAAACCCTCTACACCCCGATCGCCCAGGACGCGATCCTGCTGACGGTCGGTAAGGACAATCCGGCCGCCCGTGCCTTCCTCCGATTCCTCGGCGGCCCCGCCGCCAACAAGGTGAAGGAGGCATTCGGTTACGGCGTGGGGGAGCCCCCGAAGACCCGGCCTGATGCCTGACCTTTCCGGTCTCTGGCCGCCGATCCGCCTGACCCTGGAATTGGCCTCGGTCACGACCATCGCCCTTTTGATCATCGGCACACCCATCGCCTGGTGGCTGGCCCGCTCGAAAGCGCGGTGGAAAGAAGCGGTCGCCGCGGTCGTCGCGCTGCCGCTGGTCCTGCCGCCGACGGTGTTGGGCTTCTATCTGTTGGTCGCCATGGGGCCGGACGGGCCCGGCGGCTGGCTCGCCGGCCTTTGGGGCGAACGGTCGCTCGCCTTCACCTTTGAGGGCCTGGTGATCGGCTCCGTGTTCTATTCCATGCCCTTCGTCGTGCAGCCGATCCGCAATGCCTTCGAAGCCTTCGGCGACCGCCCGTTGGAGGTCGCGGCAACCCTGCACGCCTCGCCCTGGGATGCCTTCTGGTCCGTCGCATTGCCCCTGGCCCGGCCCGGATTCCTTACCGGCGCCGTCCTCGGCTTCGCCCATACGGTCGGCGAATTCGGCGTCGTGCTGATGATCGGCGGCAACATTCCGGGCGAGACCAAGGTGCTGTCCGTCGCGATCTACGATTTCGTCGAAACCCTGCGCTGGACCGAAGCCCATATCCTGGCCGGCGGCATGCTGATCTTCGCCTTCGTCGTCATCCTGTCGATGATGCTGATCGAAAAACGCCTAGGGAAACCGCAGCCGTGACCGAGGATGCCGGTGTCATTGACGCGGCCTTCGCCGGGCGCATCGGCGGGTTCGATCTGAACGTCGATTTCCAGGCGCCCCTTTCCGGCGTGACCGCCCTGTTCGGGGCATCCGGATGTGGCAAGACAACGATCCTGCGCTGTATCGCGGGCCTCCACCGCATGCCCGGGCGGCTGTCCGTCGGCGGGCGGGCCTGGCAGGACGATGTCGCAGGCACCTTCCGCCCGGCCCATAAACGGCGGGTCGGCTACGTCTTTCAGGAACCGTCGCTGTTTCCGCATCTGACCGTGCGCGGCAATCTGACCTATGGCGCCAAGCGCGCGCCCCGCGACGGCAACGGCACGCCCCCCGTCGATTTCGATCAGGTCGTCGATTTGCTCGGCATCGGCGGATTGCTGGACCGCGCGCCGATCAAGCTTTCCGGTGGCGAACGCCAGAGGGTCGCCGTCGGCCGGGCTCTATTGGCCGAGCCCCGTCTGTTGCTGATGGACGAACCCCTTTCGGCGCTCGATCGCTCGACCAAGGAAGAAATCCTCAGTTATTTCGAAGCCCTGCACCAGGAACTGAACATTCCCATTCTGTATGTCAGTCATGACATCGCCGAGGTCACGCGCCTGGCCGACCGCATGGTCGTGCTGTCGCGCGGCGGCAAGGTCGCCGACGGCCCGGTCGGCGAGATACTGGAACGCCTGGACCTGCAACCCATGACCGGCCGATTCGAGGCCGGGGTAATGTTGACCGCCACCGTCGCGGGCCAGGATCGGGAGTTCAGCCTGACCCGCCTGGATCATCACGGCCAGACCCTGGCGATCCCGGCGATCGATGCGCCGGACGGCACGACCTTGCGCCTGCGCGTGCGGGCACGGGACGTCTCGCTCGCCATCCATCCGCCGACCGGCATTTCCATCCGGAACGTATTGGCGGGCGCGGTCGTGGAAATCCGCGAAGAGCCGGATACCGCCTTCGCCGAGACCTTGATCGACATCGGCGGCGGGCGCCTGCGCGCCCGCATCACCCGCCATTCGGTGGCCGACCTGGAGCTGGCGCCGGGAAAACCGGTCTACGCCCTGATCAAAAGCATTACCTTCGACCGGCGCTCGCTCGGATAAACGCCGCATGGACGGACTGGCGCCACCCTCTCCTTCCCGCTAGGAATATGGGAACGGAAGGATGAACCCTTGAAAGACTGGAATTCACGCTACGCCAAGGCCGGAACGGATGCGGGAACCCGCATGTTCGGCACGCAACCCTGCGAATACCTGCGCGAGGTTCTGGCCCGCACGGACGTCGCCCCGCGCACGGCCCTTTGTCTGGGCGACGGCGACGGGCGCAACGGCACCTGGCTGGCGGCCCAGGGGATCGCCGTGACGGCGGTGGACCTCTCCGACGTGGCGACGGATCATGCCCGGCATCACGACGCCGCCGCCGGGGTGACGGTCGAGCGCATCGTTGCAGACCTGGCCGATTGGACGCCCGACGCCGGACGCACCTGGGACGCGGTCTTTCTGATGTACCTGCAATGCGAGAACGCGGTGCGCCTGCGGGCCGCCCGGGTCGGGGCGGACGCCTTGACGCCCGGCGGCTGGTTCGTCGCCGAAGGTTTCGCCCCGGCCGGCGCCGGTGGGACCAGCATGGGCCCGGACAACCCGGACCTGCTTTACGAGATGACGGGCTTTCTGGACATCCTCCAGGACCTGGACGTTCTGGAAGCACTCAAGGGCCGCATCCGCGTCAACGAAGGCACCCGCCACCGGGGCGAGGCGCGGGTCGCGCGACTGTTGCTGCGCCGCCCGGAAGGTCCCTAGAGAAGCTTCAGCCGAAGATCTTCACCGGCAGCCAGGTCGCCAGACTGGGAAACGACCAGACCAGGATCAGGCAAAGCAACTGAATCCCGACGAAGGGGGCGACCCCTTTGTAGATATCCAGGGTCGGGATGTGTTCTCGGGCGACGCTTTTGAAATAGAACAGCGAGAACCCGAAGGGCGGCGTCATGAAACTGGCCTGCAGGTTCACCGCGATCATCACGCCCAGCCAGATCGGATCGATCGACAGGGCGAACAGGGCGGGTGCCGTCAACGGCACCACGATGAAGATGATCTCGAACGTATCCAGGAAGAAGCCCAGCACGAAGATCACAGCCATGACCGCCAGCATGGCGCCCAATTCGCCGCCCGGCAGGCCGGTCAGGACCTCCTTGACCAGTTCGTCCCCGCCCAGGCGGGCGAAGATCAGGCTGAACAGGGTCGCGCCGAAGAAGATCAGAAAGACCATGACGGTCAGCTTGACCGACGAATCGACCGCCGCCCCGGCCAGTTTAGTGAACGCCGCCCGCTGCTTGGTGAAGGCGACGATGACGGCGCCCAGGGACAGCACGGAGACGACCGTGAGAATGCCGAGCGCCCCGAACAAGACGCCCGACAGGGCGAGGGCGATGAAAACGGCGGCCCAGAATTTCAGCAGCATGGGGGCCTTCGCCGGGTCCATTTCCGCTTCCACGTCGGCGCCGGACAGGGCGATCTTGATGGCGGCGAGCAGAAGGGCCCCGACCGCCCCGACGGAGGCCGACTCGGTCGGCGTCGCCAGGCCGATCAGGATCGAGCCCAAAACGGCGATGATCAGGAACAGCGCCGGGATGATCGCGACCGCGAGCTTGGCGCCCTCGCCCTTCGCACCCGGCGCCGCCGATTTCAGCGGCGGGCAGGCCGACGGGCGGATCAGCGCCACCACGATCATGAACAGGATATAGAGAGACGACAGCAGCAAACCCGGGATCAGCGCCCCGGCGAACAGATCACCGACCGACAGGGGCCGCGGCGCGAAATTGCCGAGCGCCATCTGGGTCTGGGTATAAGACGCCTCCAGAATCACCGCGAGGAAGATCAGAACGACCGACGGCGGGATGATCGTGCCCAAGGTTCCCGAACAGCAGACGATGCCGGAGATCAGGCGTTTGTCGTATCCGGCCTTGAGCATGGTCGGCAGGGTGATCAGGCCCAGGGTGACGATGGTCGCGCCGACCACGCCCGTGCAGGCCGCCAACAGCGTGCCGACCACGATGATGGCGATACCCAAGCCCCCCCGCACCCGGGACAGGAACCGCCCCATGCTGGTGATCAGGTCGGCGGCGATGCCGGACCGTTCCAATACCATCCCCATCAGGATGAAGTACGGCACGGCGATCAGCGCTTCGTTCTTCAAGATTCCGTAGAACCGGGACGGAATGGCGTTCAGGTAGCTCGGGTCGAGCACGCCCGTGACGATCCCGGCGACCGCGAACAGAACCGCGACACCCCCGATCGTGAAGGCGACCGGAAAGCCGATCATCAGTGCGCCGGTCAGGACGGCAAGCATCAGGACACTGAGAATTTCACCCATCAGGATGGGGTCCATTAGGCACCCTCCCGACCGGTTTCACCGCCCGGAGCCGTGCCGTCCCGCACCAACAGGAAATTCCGGACCAGACTGACCACCGTCTGAAAGGAGATACAGAAGGTCAACAGCAGGATCATGCCCTTGAGGACATAGAGTGCGGGCATGCCGCTGGGATGGGGCGAGGTTTCGTTCATGCGGATGGACATCATCACGAACGGCCAGGAATAGATGGCAACGGCGCAAAGGAAGGGGAGGAGGAACAGGACCGTTCCGACAAGATCGATCAGAGCCCGCACCCGGAGGGAGAACCGCTCATAAAGAACATCAACGCGGACCAGGGCATCTTCGCGGTAGGCATAGGCGGCGGCCAGGGCGATGGCCATGGCGTTGGCCCAGATATAGCTTTCGTTCAGCCAGATATAGGTGATCCCAAGGGCGTAGCGCATATAGAGCGTCGCGAAACACACCAGCACGGAGATCAGGGCAAAGACCTTCGCGACGGCGCCGAGCGTTCCGGTGATTCGGTCGGCGGTGCGCAACAGACTATTCATGGTCTACCCACATCTCAGTTGGGCCGCATGGCAGGTTGGCCATATCTCAGTCAGGAAGGTAGCGGCGCGATCGCCGGCGGGACAAGCCTGCCGTGATCGCGCCGCGACCGGCTTTAAGAAGGGAACGGATAGTCCATGGCGCGCGCCTGATAGAACGCCATCTCGCTGACTTCCGTGTGGCTTTTCAGTTGCGACCGCGCACCGACGTAGGAATCCCAGATCTTCTGGCCCAGGGCGTCCAGCTTGTCGCGCTCGGCCGTGAGCACCTCGCCCGACGCCTTACCGAGACCCGCGATGACCTCGTCCGGCAGGCGCAGGAACTTGACGCCGTGCTTTTCGACCATGGTCTTGCTTGCCTGGGAATTGATCCATTTGTATTCGGCCATCATGTCCTCGTGGGCCGCCTGGCAGGCGACGTCGACGATCTTCTGCAGGGTCGGCTCCAAGGCATCGTATTTGGCCTTGTTGACGACCACTTCCTGCACCGGGCCGGGCTCGTGGATGCCGGGGTACATGACGAAGGGGGCCGCCTGATAGAAGCCGAGGGCCAGATCGTTTGCCGGGCCGGTAAACTCGGCGGCATCGATCGTGCCCGTCTGCAGGGCCGTGTAGATTTCGCCCCCCGGAAGAGACAACGCCTGAGCGCCGAGCTTGCGGATGACGTCGCCGCCGAGACCCGGCATGCGCATCTTCAGGCCCTGCATGTCGCTGAGCGATGTAATGGGCTTGCGGAACCAGCCGAAGATGTTGCTGCCGATGTTGCCGACGGCGTAGGACCGCACACCGAACTGGGCCGACAACTCGTCCCAAAGGGCCTGCCCACCGCCGTAATGGAGCCAGGAGATATGTTCGGCATAGGTCATGCCGAAAGGCACACCGAAGAAATAGGCGAAGGCGCGGTGCTTACCCATGTTGAAGCCCGCGATGTCATGGCCCATTTCGGCCGTGCCGGACTGGACCGCATCGAAACACTGGTTGGGGGGGACAAGCTCGCCGCCGGCAAAGACCTTCACGCTGATCTTGCCCTCGGTCATTTCAGTGATGCGCTTCGCCAGGTTTTCGGCGCCGGTGCCGAGGCCCGGCAGGCCCTTGGGCCAGGCCGTGACCATGCGCCATTGCACGCGGCCCTGGGAAATCGCCGGTTTGGGAAATGCGGAGGCGGCCGCCGCGCTCGCCGTCGCTACGGCGGTGGTCGCCAAAAACTTGCGTCTGTTCATGAGGCTCTCCGTTTCGTTAGTTGGCCACAACTACACGGATGAGACCTCCCAATCGGTGGTTATTTGTTCTTCTGTTCGTCGAAGATTTTGATTTCGTTGGTCGTATTGTCGGTCATTGCCATGGTGTCGAAGTAGGTGATCTTCGGATAGGCGTTGTACCGTTCGATGATCCCGTTCAGCCAAGGGCCGGAATAGAAGGCCCGCGCGGCCGCCAGGTTCTCCCAGAGGTAGACACCGCCGGCGTCGCCAGACTCGTTCCAGATGAACTGCTTGCGGATCAGCCCGGGAACATCCTTGAAATTCTTGGTGATCTTCTCGAAATGACGTTGGCAGTCCGCCCGGTCGATGGTCGACGGCAGCTTGTAGATGACGATCGCTGTGATCATGAGCTTGGGAATCCCGTTGTTAGCGGCGTTGGTCAGTCCTCAATTTGGTATCATAATTTATAAATTAGTCAACATGGCGATCTTGAGATTCTTCTCCAACCCTCTCTCCCCTTTCATCGCCCGAATCATTTTCCCTCGGCTTTTCGCCATTTTTCATATCTTCGCCCTTGATTCGCGAGGCTTAATTTGCACAGTCACCCGGCTCTTGCATGACCCTCGGGGCAGGCTCATTAAATAATTTATACAATTTTGGAATTCGCTTACAATGCCGAGCATTCCGCCTACAGTGCCATAACCGCGACATTAAAGAGGGGCGCCGGCCTCATGGGGCGAAGCTCTAAATCCAAGACATCCCCGGACGAGATCGCCGATGCGATCCGAAATCAGATATTGAGGGGCGAGTTGGAGCCCGGCACCCCTGTGCGCCAGGACGACTTAGCGGCCGAGTTCGAGGTCAGCCGCGTCCCTGTCCGCGAAGCCTTGCGCAGCCTTGCCTCGGAAGGGTTGATGCTATGGCAGCCTCATCAGGGGTTCCGCGTCGCGCAGTTGAAACCGGCGGAAGCCCGCGAGATTCTGGAAATCCGATCGGTCCTGGAAGTGCGCGCATTGGAATGGGCGTTCCCCCATCTCGGCCCCGACAACATCGAGGAAGCACGAGATGCCATCGCCCGGGCGGAAGCGACAAAGAGCATCGACGAATGGAGCCATATGAACGGCGTCTTCCATACGGCGACCTTGGGCGCCTGTGGCCGCCCGAATCTATTGGCGCTGATCCAACAACTCAACAACCGCGTCGACCGCTATATCCGGCTTTTGGTTCAACGCACCGACTACCGCATTCAGGCGGAACGCGAACACCGGGCCATCCTCGCGACGATCGAGGCCGGCAACCTTGCGGCCGCCTCGCTTCTGTTGGAGCAACACATCGAAGACACCGCCGATGCCCTCGACCGCTTCCTCGCGGATCATCGGCCAGACGACGAAGTGGACCAGGCGTCAACCAGTTCGCCTGCGCCTTCCCACTCTATTCTTGCCAACTCAACGCCGGCCGCGGGCGACTAATCTATTCACATCGGCCGCGTCTAAGATGGCCTCCGGGGGCTATATCTGGTTCGGCCAGCCGCAGCCAACCCCATGTGGTTAGGGGTGCCTCTCGATGGTTTCGGAAAGAGGAGTCGAACCTCCACCCTTCAGATTATGAATCTAAGGGCGCGATGAGAAAAGTTAGAGAAAATATATTCACTGTGCTCTGAGCCCACTGAACTGAAGTCGACTTTCTACGCTCGAACAGGAATTCAAAGGCGGAGATAGGCTCTCGAAACCCTCAGGAATCAAATGCATACAAGGTTACTTCTATGCCGACAATCAGCCGTTGCTCACACCGTAGTTAAAACCCTTTTAACGCTCGTTCGATAAACTTACTGCTATATAGAGGGGAGGCGTGTCCGAATGAGACCAACTGTCATCAATTCAAGCGGGGGGTTGTCTGGCGCTAATATAAGCACCCGCGACCGTTTACTTGATCTTGTGTTCGACGACGCCGAACTGAAAAACAAACTGACGGATACGCTCAACGAGCAGGGCGCTGGCATCGAGAACATCGACGACTTTGTCAGGGTCGTCAAAAGCACGCTGGTTGAGTGGGCCGGCGAGAGAAGCCTCCCCGACCCGCAAACCCAAATCGAACGGATCGATCAATTCGCCTACGAGACGGAATGGGCGTTGGATCGGTACGACAAACAGACGAAACAAAATCCCAATGCCGTCTTTTGGCCGGACCCGACGCGCGGGGGCGAAGCATTGGACGCCGTATTACCATGGGCTCAACGGCCATCATTCTTGGATCAGTCGACTGCGATCGGCTCAGCAGGTAGTTGCTTCGCTATTGAAATTGCCCAGAACCTTTTGCAACGCGGGTTCAATTATCTATGCCTCGAAAATGATTTCGATCCGGCGACAGGCGTCCACATGGCCGGGGCCGACCCTCAAAATCCCAAAGTCCAATTTTCCTGCCGATGGGGCATCCTATTCAACACTCCAAGTTTCACCCAAGTCGTCGAGAACGCATTTGGCGAAAGGCAACTTGAAAAGCTCGTCATAAAACACGAATGCGGATTGTTCTTCGATCCCTATCGCGAAAGCGTATTCTTTCCATCTCTGGAAGCCTACGAAGTTGAACGGGAAAGGCACTTGGCGAACACCCGCCACGTGTTCCAAACTGCAGATGTCTTCATTATCACTTTGGGGCTGAACGAAGCTTGGCAGTACGTGCCCGACGGGACATTCATTTCGCGCAACCCCAGAAATCCGAATCTCCGGGGTTTCCTGCGCCACCGAACCCTCTCAGTTCAAGATAATATCGATTATCTCCAAAGATTCATCGACATCGTGCGCCATCACAATCCTGATTTGAAGCTGGTCATTAGCGTGTCACCGGTACCCTTCCTCGCAACCGGGAGGGCCAATGAAGAACATGTCGTTTCAGCAAATTGCCATTCGAAGTCGGTTCTGCGGGTCGCCGCTGATGAAATCGTCCGCCGGAACGAGGATGTGTTTTATTTTCCAAGCTTTGAAGTCGTCACAACCTGCTCCAAATATATATGGGCGGAAGACCAACGTCACGTCCACCCTTCTGCGGTTGCCCGGGTGATGGAGTTGTTCGATACCATGTTCCTCACCAACTCAACGCGGACGCTCATGCGCCTGCAAAAGCAGGAAGCAAAGAACCAAGCACGGTCCGTGGAAAAGAACGGATAAGTTTTAGCCGGGGTCCATCATGAAGATCGATTTAGACCGTCTCGAATTCACGGTGGATGGGCGAGGAATCGTTCAATTGCCGCCTACTCTCCGGGGATTCGTCAACGAAGGTAGCGCGTGGCGCCGTCATTGGCTGCACCACCTGATTTGTCAGAAAATCTACCAACAGAAACACGATGGCGCCCCACCTGCGGACACAGCCGCCGGTGATGATCTCATCGAACGCGGTTATCACTTATTTCCCGGATCAACGGAGCCTCAAATCTGCGAACAATACGTCCACATGTTCGACGACTTCCTCGCACTGGGAAACAACTCGGCGGAAAACGAACACGGGCGTTCATACTACCCAATCCCTTGGTCGCATCAAAAAGGCGCCATGATGCGCCTTAATCTAACTGAGTTTCTGACATCTGATATCACCGCCGCATTGGAAGCCTATTACGGGTCGTACTTTCAAATCATCTCGATTGCCATGCGCCGCCATCTGCCTCAGCGCGAAACCTTGGCATCTTTCCAATGGCACCGAGATTTTGAGCCCCCACAACAGACACATCTTATCGTGTACTTAAATGGCGCCTCTGACACGACAGGAGCCACATCCGTTCTTGATCTCGAATCCAGTAAAAAAGCGGCGAATGCAGGGTATAGCTATCGATCAGCGGAGGATCGAACTGACGGCCTCGATAACGTGTTTGATGGGTCGATAAAAGATGCGTCCATTTTAACACCCGAACTATCATCCGGTGGCAGTATGCTTTTCGCCGCACCTCGGGTTTTGCATCGTGGCGTACTGCCGAAAATTGGATATCGCGACACCCTATTGTTCCTGTTTATTCCAAGCCCGGTGCCTTGGCAGGAACGAATAGGTTCCTCCTTCGCCAAGATTCTTCGAAACGACAACATCCGAAACTCACGCTTTATCGATCCTTTCAACGAATTTTCGGATATTTCCTTTGCTCCGCCGGCGTATACCCCCAGTTGGATCGTTGATGGCAATATGTTTCCTCCCGAAGGAGAAACCGCCTAACCAATCTGATACTGCGCTTGTCACCCTGCCTCGAACCTCCCCCCCAACGCAAAACGCCCCCAACCATTTCTGGTTAGGGGCGTTTTGTGTTTGGTTGCGGGGAGAGGATTTGAACCTCTGACCTTCAGGTTATGAGCCTGACGAGCTACCAGACTGCTCCACCCCGCGACGTATGAAAGTTATGATTTTTTTGGACCGAAGCTTAAATTACCAAACTTTT